>Ga0265292_1000025_pt1 | contig 433098 bp, 339 predicted proteins | sample Munlanlewell296A_FD_189080 | JGI IMG/M metagenome (GOLD analysis project Ga0265292, IMG submission 189080) | Leachate microbial communities from a municipal landfill in Southern Ontario, Canada - Leachate well 296A | ecosystem: Engineered > Solid waste > Landfill > Unclassified | place... | reverse complement strand
AACCGGGGGGGGATATACGGGGAGGGGAGTCCTCCCGGAGGGGGTGGGGGGTAGATTAAAGACTCCGGCCTAAATATCCGATAAAAAGAGGATGTTAGTCTTAATCGTCGCTCACGCCGGGGTTGGTTCGAAGAAGTCCTATTCCGACGCCACCCGCAAGGCGGTCCGTCGCACCGCCGCAGTCTTTAAGAAGACGGGCAATCTAATCAAATCCGTAATCGAAGGCGTGGTCATCCTGGAAAACGACCCGCGCCTGAACGCCGGCACCGGTTCGGTCATGCGCCTGGACGGTTCCATCCAGATGGACGCGGCAGTGATGGATTCCAAGGGTAATTTCGGCGGTGTGGTCAATATCGAGCGGGTCAAGAACCCCGTCCTGGTGGCCTACGAGGTGATGCGCAATTCGCCGCACCTGCTGTTGGCCGGCGAGGGCGCGGTTAAGTTCGCCCGCAAGCACGGTTTTAAGGAACACGACCCGTCTACGCCGGCCACGCGCCGGGGGTTGAAGCTGGCCATCAGAAAACTCAACAGCAAGTCCGTCCCGGCCTGGGCCGGGCGGCATCTAAAGCATTACTGGCAAACCAAATCGTCCGGCGCTCCGAAATCGTGCGACACGGTCGGCATCGCTATTTCTGACGGCAAGGGTAATTTCGCATCGGCCGTCTCGACCGGCGGCACGGCTTACGTCCTGCCCGGCCGGATAGGCGATTCGCCCATCATCGGTTCCGGGCTTTACGTCGGTGAATACGGCGCGGTGGTGGCGACCGGAGTGGGCGAGGAAATCATGCGCAAGATGCTTTGCCGCGAGGTCTATGAACAGCTCCGGCACGGGGTCAGCGCCCAGGCCGCCTGCGAATGGGGCGTCCGGCTTTATGACAAGAGCATCCCCATCGGGCTTATCGCCGTGACCAAGGATTCCTGCGGTATCCACGCCAACTGGCAGATGGCCCAGGCAATCTATAAATAGATTCCGGATTGCAGATTTCAAATCTCAGATTACAAATCAACCGCTTACATTATTAATAATATGGAATCTGGAATGTGTAATCTATGATCTGAAATGTTATTCCCGGTGTTGTTGCGCCTTGAACCTGAGCATTATCTGGAGGATACTGCCGAAGAGGTAGACCACCGCGAAGATGACTATACCCAGCCGGACAGCCATCAAATTCTGGATTAATCCCCAATTCTGCCAGTAGTCCAGCGCCAGAAGAACAATAATCAGGCCGGCCAGGATTCTGACCGCCAGCATTATCCGGTTGATGGTTTTCATAAGTCGGGGTCCTCCTTGATGTCCAATCGCTCCATTTTGGTTTCGGAATAGAATTCGTCAAGCTTTTCCTTGAGAAACTCCTTGAGCTTGTTCTGGTCCAGCCGGCGCATGGATGATTCCTTGAGGTTAATCATATACGAGCCCAGCCGGGCTTCGGTGATTTGCTTTTTCCGGAGCTGTTCCTTGACTATCTCGATGAGATCGTCTTCCTTGGTTTCGAACTCCTTGCGCTGGCCTTTGACGAAGATGAGTTCGGAAATGGCCCGGACCAGTTCCTCGTCGGTTATCTCGACGGTTCCCTTTTCCGGCACGCCCAGCCAGCAGACCTCGCGGTAGTCGCAATAATTGCAGTGCCAGTCGGTTCTGGGGTAAGGCCGGTCCGGCAGGGTGTTATTGGCGATATATGATTCAACCTGCTTGAGCCGGTCCAGGAAGTCGTTGACCACCCGCTCGTCGAAGGGGATATCGAAGTCGTAGAAACTGCTGGTGTCCTTGTTCTTGTAGAGGAGGATGCCGCTTTTGGCCTCGATCCTGAATATGTTCTGGACGAAGTAGAGGTAGAGCTGGAGCTGGATGACGTGTTCCTCTTTGGGCCCGTCCCGGATGACTTCTTCGAACCCCCAGCGGTTGATGGATTTTATTTCCAGTACGTAATAGCGCCCGTCCAGCTTGATAAGTGCGTCGAGCTTGCCGGAGATATTGAGTTTGGGGTCGCGCAACGGGGCTTCGCGCATGGTCACTTCGACGCCGGCATCGGACAGCTGCTGGACGATGGCCTTATGGTGCATATCGCCGTCGGCGAATATGAAGAACAGCCGCGGGTTGGTGGGCAGGGCCTTTTCGCCGCGCCATTGGTAGACCAGCGCCCGGAGGCATTTGGCCGCGTCGGACGGCCAGTGCTTTTCCTTGGGGTGGGGCGGGCGGGAGGACATTTTGTCCTTGGCGTATTTTTTGAGCAGTTCGGCTATCATTTTCCTTTAAGCTGGCTGGTCTTGGATTTAATTGCGTCAATGGTCTTTTTGTAGGCGTCGGCGAATGACTTGACGCCTTCGTCCTGGATGGCCTGGCATTCCTTGACGATGTCTATCCGGTGCTGTTTGAGCGATTCCAGCACCTTCCGGGCGCCGTCGATATCTTTGTCTATGGTTATTTCCGGCCGGCCGTGGTCTTTGAACGCCTTGATGGTGGCCGGCGGGACGGTATTAATGCTGTCCGGGGCGATTATTTCCTGGACGTATTTGATATCGGGGTATGCCGGGTTCTTGGTGCTGGTGCTGCCCCAGAGGATGCGCTGGCGGTTGGCCCCGGCCTTGGCCAGTTTGTCGAACCGGTCGGACCAGAATGTTTTCCGGTAATCCTGGTAAATCACTTTTGTATTGGCCACGGCCGGTTTGCCTTTGAGCTCCGGTTCCGGGCAGATGGCGTCCAGCCGGGTGTCTATCCGGCTGATGAAGACGCTGGCTACGGAGTGCACGTTATTCAATGGCAGTTTCCGCTTGAGCCGGTCTTCCAGACCGGCGATGTAGGCTTCGGCTACGACCCGGTAATGGTCCAGGGAAAATATCAGGGTGATGTTGATATTGACGCCGTCGGCAATCAGCTCCCTGATGGCCGGGATGCATTCTACCGTGGCCGGTATTTTTATCATTATGTTAGGGCGGGACAGCCGCTGGAAGAGGTATTTGGCCGATTCTATCGTTTTGGCTTTGTCGTGCGCGTATTCGGGCGATACCTCGATGCTGACGAACCCGTCCCGATGATTAGACTGTTCAAAGACGGGCTTGAGCATATCGGCCGCCTCGGCGATGTCGCTGACGGTCAGTTCGTTGTAAATATCATCGGGCGACTTGCCAGACTTGGCCAGCCGGGCGATGTCGGCGTCGTAATCAGCAGATGACAGGATGGCTTTTTCGAATATGGACGGATTGGAAGTGACGCCGCTGATGCCGTCGGCGATAAGTTGCTTGAGCTCGCCGTTCTTGAGCAGGCGCCGTTCGATGTTGTCATACCAGATGCTCTGGATTTTAGCTAGTTCCAATAACGGGTGTGTCATAATTGCTCCTTACCCTCTATGAGCGAGGGTTATCTGCGGCTCTAAGTGATTTTACGGCTTTGGCCGGGTCGGCGGCGCTGAAGAAATAGCTGGCCGTGACCAGATGGCTGGCGCCGGCTTTGATTATGGCCGGAGCGACCTTGTCATTGACGCCGCCGTCAACCTGGATGTCGCCATTGAATATCCGGCGCAGGGATTCTATTTTTGGCAGGACCGATTCGTTGAATGACTGCCCGGAAAATCCCGGGTTGACCGACATAATCAGGACGCCGTCGATGTCGTTTAATATTTTCTGGATGCACAGGGGCGAGCCGGGGTTGAGGGCGATATAAACTTTCTTGTGGGCCGAATGTATCTGGTCCAGCACCGGCCGGATTTTGTCCGGGTAGATGGCGCTTATTTCCTTGGGGAATTTGTCCGGGCCCTGGGCCGCGGGTTTCAGCTCGCCGTAGCATTCGGCGTGCAGGGTGATGATGTCAACGCCAGATTTGATGTAGTCGTTTATGTAACGGTGCGGCGCTTCTATCATCAGGTGCGCGTCCATAGGCAGTTGGGTATGCTGGCGGATGGATTTTATGACCACCGGGCCGAAGGTGATATTGGGCACGAAATAGCCGTCCATGACGTCAAGATGGATGGCATCAACCCCGGCCCGCTCGCATTTATCCAGCTCTTTTGCCAGGCAGGAGAAATCAGCTGATAGGATACTGATGCCGACTTTGATATTGTTGTTCATAAGGAAGGATTATGACAGTTAATGGGGATATGTCAAAATATTTGAGACGGTAAAAAGGGGTGATAGTATCTAATCCTGGTTTTATTGTGATAGATAACTAGCCCCACTATTATAGAATATTCCTAATCCGTCAGTTCCGCCCCAAATTATCATCGTTTTGGAGTTATTATCCCATACTGCTGTATGGTCCATACGTTTAGGAAGAGTCGTACTTGAAGGGGTGGATGTAGGTATCCAGGTGTTATCATTAGGGTAATATATTCCGCCACTATTAAGAGAACCTTCTAATGTATTTGCTCCACCCCAAATAATCATTCTTGTGTTCGTCCAAACAGCAGAGTGATAAACACGGGCAGAAGGAGCATCTGTGCTGGCTAAAGAACTCCAGGTATTAGCAACGGGATCGTATATTGCCCCATCATTTAAATAAGCTTCACCCGTAGTTCCACCCCAGATAATCATTTTAGACCCTGTCCATACTGATGTATGAGCATATCGACCTGAGGGTGCTCCGTTGGTTGATATCGGCTCTGTTATCCAGAAATCTGTTACTGGGGAATATTGTCCACCGGAGTTATCAACGCCTCCGGCAATGCCGCCCCAAACGAGTAAATAAGTGCCACTCCAGGCGGCTGTATGCCAACGGCGTCCGGCTGGTGCGCCAACGCTGTTTTCTTCAATGAAATTAGGATATTCGGTAGGTCTGGCCCATCTGTCTGATGCGGGGAAATAAACACCGCCTGTTTTTAGAAGTATTTCAGTAGTAGTAGTTCCTGTTCTGCTGATCGTTTGTCCGCCCCATATCATCATTCTATCTCCCGCCCAAATAGCGCTGTGTTGAGATCTGGTTACCGGCGCGTCGGTAATCGTCATGTTTGTCCAAGAATTTGTGGCGGGAGAGTAAACTCCTCCGGTATTTAATGTCTGGATTCCATCATCGCCGCCCCAAATAATCATTTGCGTTCCGGTCCAAACTGCGGTATGATGGTGTCTGCCAGAAGGAGTGCCTACAGGATTAATCGTTGCCCAGGAATTAGCAGTTGGAGAATAAATTCCTCCAGTTTGAAAGAGATTTCCGCCATAAATAATCATTCCATATCCATCAGCCCAAATTGCAGTATGTTGTGATCTGGATATAGGTGCACTGGTTGATGAAAGGGCGGCCCAGAAATCTGATGTTATGCCGGATGTCCTGGCTAAAGTTTCCTGCGAATAGATACCGTTATTAGTGGCATAATCAGCCTTAATACGGTAATAATAAGTCATACTTTGGGTTAGGGTGGTATCGGTATAAGTGATGACATTAGCCGTGACCGAACCGACCTGGGCGTAAGTTCCGGACGAGCCGGTCTTACGTTCAATAAGGAACCCTTGCTCTGAACTGAAATTATCGCTCCAGGTAATACTGGCTGATGTAGCAGAAGTCCCAGCTCCATTTAAGGTGAAAGGCATATCCCAACCGGTATCCGGGGTGGTTACCGAGGCTTCATTGGAATACTCGCTTTCGGCATTTGTATAAAAATTCCTGGTCCGGTAATAATAATTTATAGCCGGTGCGACACTTGTATCGGTATAACTGTGCACATCACGCCCTAAGTTTACAATAGTGATATATACCCCGGTTGTTCCGGCCTTCCGTTGGACCCTGACGCCTTGTTCAGATAGCGAATCTTCCTGCCAGGTAAGGACGACCTGCGTGGATGACGAAGCTGTCGCCGTCAGGTTATAGGGGGCTTCAGCTACGAAACTATTGCCGGTTTCGTTGTTCTGTTGCAGGGCGCTGGTGCAACCCTTGGCGCCGGTATTGACTAAAATAGCCATACCGAGTAATAGTGCCAGACATACGAATAGTCCGAGTTTTTTACGCATAGTTAACCTCCTGATAATTAATTATTAATTATAAAATTTATACCTGACTTACTATAATAGTCAACTAAAATATAACTTAACTTTATAATTTAGGTTATGGTTTATACTTGGGTTGTTCGACCCCAACCCGTACGGTTAGGGGAGTTACAGCCCAGTATAGTTGGCAGTATTCTTCACAGACTGCCGACTATAATTCGCACAGTTCCGAATAGGTTTCCGGCCGCCGGTCGCGGTAAAACTGCCAGTTATTACGGACTTCCCGGATAAAATCCATATCCAGGTCAGCTATCAGGACTTCATCATTATTACGGCCGGCCTGGGCGATAATCTTGCCGCGCGGGTTGGCGAAATAGCTGGTGCCGTAGAAATCTCCGGTATTCCAGGGTTTTTCCCGGCCGACCCGGTTAATTACGCCGACGTAATATTGGTTTATGGCCGCATAAGCCGGCATGCCCAGCTTCCAGATATGTTCGGAAAGACCGGCTACGGTGGCATTGGGATTAAAGAGTATCTCGGCGCCTTTCAAGCCCATTATCCGGGCACCTTCAGGATGGTGGCGGTCATAACAGAGGTAAACACCGACCTTGGCATATCGCGTTTGGAATACCGGGTAGCCCAGGTTCCCCGGCCGGAAATAGAACTTTTCCCAGAACCCCGGATGACAGTGGGGCAGGTGGCTTTTGCGGTATTTTCCAAGATAGGTACCGTCCGCGTCAATCACCGCCGCGGTGTTATAGTATTCGCCGGGCATTTCTTCTTCGTAAACCGGAGCGACGATAACCATGTTGTATTTCTTGGCTATTTTACGGAGCAGCGAAATGGTCGGCCCGCCGGGTACTTTCTCGGCCAAGTCATACCAGCGTGAGTTTTGTTCGGCCGCGAAGTATGGGCCATAAAATAGTTCCTGCAGGCAAACTATCTGGACTTTTTTATCTGCGGCCTGCTTGATAAGCTTAAGGTGTTTGTCAATAGCAGCTTTCTTAATGGCCTGGTTTGATGCTTCCGGACCTTTGACATTAGAGGCTTGTATCAATCCGCATCTGACGGTATTTTTCATATCAAGTCGTCCTGTCTAATTTATTTATTATCTTTGGGCTCATCTGCGCCGCCTATGGGCGGGGCAGTTGGCTGAGTTATATTTTTATTGGTATGGCGTTTCGCTATGGCCGATATTAATTTTTCTCCGGCCCATTTGGAAACAAACAGCAGGGCTAGGAAGAATATCAATAAGGCGATGAATAATAATAATTTAGTAAAGAACGATCCTGATTGGACCGGTTCCTGAACAGCTGATATTTTAACAGGCCTTGGCGCCGGGGTCGGTTTAGACCCGTTCCCATAAGCCTTTCCCGCTATTTTAGCCATTTCGCTGACGGCTTCCTTGCTTTTGCTGATATCCGGACCGTTGGTTCCTTTTATGCCGGAAGAAAGGTCGGCTGTTGCCGCATCGCTTTTAGCCGAAGGCGGCATATCAGCCGAACCGGATGTTTGTTTCTGGGTTATCTCGTTTGTCTTGGTTTGGTCAGTTGCATCAAGGGTTTCTTTGTAGGTGATTGTCGTCCGTCCGATGACAATGCGGTCATTATCCTTTAGCTTCCGCATCGTTATTTTTTCTCCGTTAACCAGGGTGCCGTTGCGGCTGTTTATATCGGATATATAATATCCATCCGGCTGTTTAACGATGCGTGAATGCTGGCGCGAGGCACGAGGGTCGTCTATGTAGACGTTATTAGTTTTCTCGCGTCCGATGATAGCTTCTTCTGTAAGATTGAAACTTTTTACCTGGCGGTCAGCAGTTTCTATAATCAAGCCTGGCATGACTACTTACCCTCCTCGGGCTTATTTTCAGGATGAATAACCGTATCTGTTGCAGAATAGGGGTTAATTTCGGGCGTTTTTCCGGAAATTTCCTCTTTTCCTATTTTGGTCAATTCCTGTTTTACCCCGTCTACTTCCTTCTTAAATGACTTATATCCCTTGCCCATTGCCCGGGTTATTTCGGGCAGACGCCGTCCGTAAAGCATTAAGGCCAGAAGGATAATTACGAGTATTTCGAAACTGCCTATATTCATATTAACTTGTGGCAAAATACTATTTCTATTGTATTATGTCAATAATAAAATATAATTATTGTTATGCCTTACAAAAAACAGGATATATCACCCCGAGTGGAGTTGATAGAAATTCAGAAACGACTGCTCAAGCGTATAAAACAAAGTCTTTACGCTGAATACTGCCTGACCAACCCATGGATTGATGAGTATTATGAGGATTATAAAAAGCTTACCAGTTATTACGAAAGATTGGTTTCTAAGGCGGAACTTCTTGATGAGATAATCAAATCTAATATTGTTTATCTGGGTGATTATCACACGCTGCGCCAGTCGCAAAAGACATTGGTTCGTATGCTTGGGCCTATCATAGATTCCGGTTTTTCACGCCCGGTGGTTATCGGGCTGGAAATGTTCCGGGCCGAGTACCAACCTTCAATAGACAGATTTCTAAGCGGTGGAATTAGTGAAACTGGGTTCCTTAAGCAGGTGAATTACGATAAAACTTGGGGTTTTAACTGGAATCATTACAAGATTATTCTGGATTTTGCCCGCCAGCATAACATCAGAGTATGTGGGTTAAATACCAGGGATATAAAAGGCAAAAACTCCTTGGATCGGCGCGACGATGTTATTGCTAAAACTATAGCCGATATGTTATCCCAAAACCCTAAAGGATTAAATCTGGTTTTATTCGGTGACCTGCATATAAGCGAGAACCATTTACCTAAAAAAGTGGACCAAATAATTGTCGAGGAAGGGTTGCCTGTCTTAAAGAGGCTTATTATCTGCCAGAATTCCGAGCGTATTTACTGGAAGCTGGCGTCTCAGGAGTTGGAGCAAACTACCGAAGCAGTTAAGATTAAAGATGGTGTTTATTGCGTGATGAACTCTACGCCGCTGATGGTTTTCCAATCATGTTTTAGCTGGCAGTATCAGGAAGAAGAATTGAAATCATGCCCGGTGCATTCGGGTTGGTGCCAGGGGGAAGCTCCGGGAACTCTTTTGCCTGAAGAAATGGCCGAGCTGGTTAAAGCGATATGCCAATTTTTGAACTTGGAAGTTCCACCCCTTGATCGGTTTACTATTTGCTCGGCACACGATTTTGATATTCTGGAGAAAGTAAGAAGAAAGTTATCCTCACCGATTGAGAAAGAACGGATTGCGGTTGACTTGGCCCGAACTGAAAGCTATTTCATTCGCGAAGCCAACTTGATATGTTTGTCAAACCTTTCATTGAACCATGCGTCCGAAGAAGCGGCCCACCTGATACATTATCATTATGCATTAACGGATAAAAACGGTAAACCGGCAGAGATTAAGCGGTCGCCGATGGATAATTTTTATTATAATGTTATTCGCGAGGCGTTAGGCTTTTTCGGGTCCAGAGTTATAAACCATAAGCGGCTTTGCAATAAAGAAGCCGATTTTCGGAGTTTGCTTAGCCGTTATGCCCGGAAAAGGGTGATTCCCACCTGGGTTTATGCAGAGCGTCAAATTATTCGAATTGTTCTGGAACATATGAAACGCGAACATGATTATATTGACACTTCAAACTGGAAGACGTATAGAAAAATAAGTTATTTGAATATTGATCAGTGGGTTGGAGTTTCTCAATCACTGGGGTATATTCTGGGTGATAAACTCTATAACGGTGTGATGCAGAATATCGTCAGCCGAAGTGAAATAAGAGAGCTATTTCTTAAGCCCTTTGGTTCGGCCAGAGAGTCCCTAAAAAGCTATCTTTACCTGGTTCGCCGGACGGAATCAGTAAAGGAAGTATTCTCGGGGAAAGAAGATCACTTATGAAAAAAGTTGACCTGATTATCACCGATGTGGCCGAACTGGTCACGGTTCGGGGATATTCAGATAAGCCCTGCTCGGGTGCGGGGCAGATGAATAATCTGGGTATCATTACCAATGGCGCAATTGCCATTCATAAAGGTATAATAATTGAAGTTGGTTTTTCTAAAGATGTTGCTAAAAGATATCGCGCCAGTAAAACCATTAAAGCAACCGACAACGTGGTAACGCCGGGTTTGATAGACCCTCACACCCATCCGGTATTTGCCGGAGACCGAGCGCTTGAATTTGAGATGCGCATAAAAGGCGCAACCTATCAGGAAATATCCGCGGCTGGCGGAGGTATTAGGTCAACTGTTCGTAATACCCGCGCCGCGACTAAGGCTGAGCTTAAGCTAAATGCCCGTAGGTATCTTAATAATTTTATCAGTCATGGGACTACTACGATTGAGGCCAAGAGTGGTTATGGTTTGAATCTTAGCGATGAGATAAAAATACTTGAGGTGATAAATGATTTGAACAAGGGAAAAGACCTGCCTGCAATGGTTCCGACATTTCTTGGTGCTCATGATATTCCGCCGGAATACAAGGATGATAAAGCAGGTTACGTGAAATATCTAAAAGAGAAGATGATACCAGAAGTTAGTAGACGCCATTTGGCTGAGTTCTGCGATATTTTTTGTGAAAAAGGCGTATTCGAGATAAATGAAACGCGTGATATATTGATGACCGCGCACAGATATGGATTTAAACTCAAACTTCACGCTGATGAGTTTGCGCCGTTGGGAGGAGCTGAGCTTGCGGCCGAATTGGGCGCGGTGTCGGCGGATCATTTAATGGCTATTTCTGATAACGGAATCAAAGCTATGAAAGATAAAGGTGTCATTGGTGTGATTTTACCCGGCACCACTTTTGCGCTTGGGCTTAAAAACTACGCTCCAGCCCGCAAGATGGTAGATGCAGGGTTACCTATAGCGTTGGCAACTGATTTTAATCCGGGGACATCAATGACAGAGTCAATGCCTATGATAATGACTATCGCTTGCACGTTGATGAAGCTTACCCCGGCTGAGGTTCTGGTGGCCGCTACGATTAATGCGGCTTATGCAATTGAAAAACAAAAAAAGGTTGGTTCGTTGGAAGAAGGCAAAGACGCGGATATTGTTATCTGGAATGCGCCTTCTTACCGACACATCCCGTATCACTGGGGAGTCAATCTTGCAAAAGTAGTGATAAAGAAAGGGAAGATGGTTGTATGAAAAAGAGATTGTGGCTCAATGTCGGATTGACAGCCGTAATAATAGCCACTGGTTGCGCAGCGGATCCTCAGGTTAAGGAAATAAAGAAGCCGGAATCCACTGCAAATATCAATATTGTTGCTCCTGTTACTGCGCCCAGTGATAAGGTAAAACTGGAATGGAAATTTTTTAAAGACAATACTTATAAATATAAGATGACCCAGGAAATGATATCTAATACTTCAGAGCCGACGATGGGTGAACAGAAAATGGCCATGAAACAGGAAATAAATTATTCCCAAAAAGTTATGGGTGTTAATGAGAACGGCGCAGGGATATTGGAAACGACTTATAATACGGTGAACCTTAACGCTGATATTCCTATGCTTGGTAAAATTAAATTCGATTCGACTAATCCCGAAGATATTGCCACTCTGGATAATTCGGATCCGGCTCCGCAGAAAATGCTATTTAGACCTTTTATGGTAATGTTGGGGAAGAAACTTACCGTTAATATGGATAAATCAGGTCAGGTTATAGAGGTTAAAGGCATTAGTGAGCTTATGGATGAATTGCTCAAGGGTAATGAAAGATTTGCTGATCAGATAAAAGCGAGTTTTAACGAAAAATGGTATACTAGTCTGATGACCCAGGCTAATACCCGGTTGCCCGGAGCAATTGTTGCTAAAGGCGAGTCTTGGACAAATGAAACAGAGATTCCGGTTCCTATGGCCGGTAATATTAAACTTGCTATAAAATCCACTTATATGGGTAGCGAAATTTATAATAACCGCAATTGCGCCCGGATTGATGATCAGATTACCCTGAGCTTTAATCTGGAGCAACTTCAGCAGCTTGGGGATAAGGTTAAGATAGAATGGTCCAATAATAACGGGATTCGAAAGACATATTTTGACTTTCAGGTCGGGCAAGTTATCAAGAGCGAAGCCAATATGAGGTTAACTATGGATGTGACTATTAAAAGTGCTTCGTCACAGGATGAAGGTGTTAATAATGATCCTAATCAGATGCCTCCGGAAATGAAAATAAAGAACGATATTTTTATCAATACAACTCTTGAATTACAGGAGTAAAAAATGCAGATAGTTGAATGTGTACCTAATTTTAGCGAAGGTCGTCGTTCCGAGGTGGTTGACCAGATACTTAGAGAAATTACCCTGGTCAAAGGCGTTAAGCTTCTGGATAAAGAAATGGATTTTAACCACAACCGGGTGGTGGTGACTTTTATCGGAACTCCGGCCGGTGTCGGGCAAGCCGCTTTCAGCGCTTGCAAGAAAGCATCCGAATTGATTGACCTGACCAAGCACAAAGGCGAACATCCGCGCATGGGCGCGACAGATGTGATACCTTTTATACCTATTCGGGAAATCGCCATGGGTGATTGCATTAAAATCGCACGTCAGGTCGGGCAAGATATCGGTGTGAAATTAGGCATACCGGTCTATTTGTATGAAGAAGCTTCGACCCGTCCGGAACGAAAGAATTTAGCCAACGTGCGCAAGGGTGAATTCGAAGGTTTGAGTGAAGAAATCGGTAAGAATCCAGAGCGTACTCCCGATTTCGGGCCCAATCGCATTCATCCGACTGCCGGCGCCACGGTCGTGGGAGCTAGAATGGTACTGGTGGCTTTCAACGTTAACTTAGCATCCAACGACCTGATACTGGCTAAAAAAATAGCCAAGACCATTCGGGAATCAAGCGGTGGTATGCCTAATGTCAAGGCTCTTGGTCTGATGCTCCACGACCGCAACATTGCCCAGATTTCTATGAACTTGACTAATTATAAGGTTTCTTCTCCCAAAATGGTATTTGACCGGATAAAACAGCTGGCCGGAGAATCCGGCGCCAAAATATTAGAAAGCGAATTAATCGGCTTGGCGCCTCAGGAGACGTTTCAGGGTACTTCTCCGCAAGAACTTAAAATTGCTAATTTTAGCTCCGACCAGATAATTGAAAACCGAATAAAAGACTTGTAGGCATAAACGTACGGTTGTTCTGATGTGCAAGAAAAGTTTGCCGTTTCGGCGAAAATAGGCTATAATATATCCATAAGGAATAAGCCTATTATGCGGTTTGTATTTATCTGTCTTTTAGTCAGCTTCATGATTTTAGGTTACGGCGGCATTTGCCAGCAACCTGATTCAACCACCGGCAGCAGTGATGTTGCTTGGGGGCCGGTTGCTCCGACTAACCTTACGGCAACCGCTGTTTCTTCGTCTAAAATAAACTTATTATGGCAGGATAACTCTGATGATGAAAAGGAATTTCAAATAGAGGTATCAATTGATGGACTAAATTACTTTTTGCTTAGTACCATAAGCCCTAATGTTACCGTTTTTACCGATACCAGCCTGGTGGCTTCAACCATTTATTATTACCGAATCCGGGGATGGAATAATTCTGGTTTTGGTCATTATTCTAATGTTGCTTCAGCCACTACATTGCCTCCGCCTAACGCACCTTCGGCCGTAGCTTTACGGGTAGTTACTGATAGCCAGATCAATGTTTCCTGGATTGATAACTCCAATGATGAAAATGGTTTCAGAATATACCGACGCATTGGAATGAGTGGAAATTATATGGAAATATTTGCAGTGGCGGCTAATATGGTTTTTTATAGCAATACTGGGTTGACACCTGGGCAGGATTATTATTACAAGGTTGTGGCTTATAATGACGGGGGGGCGAGTGCATATTCTAACGAAGCTCAAGCGGTTTCAACCGTGACTTTGCCGTCCGTGCCGTCGGGTATGAACGTCTCAAATATATCCGGGTCGTCGACCGCTCTGAGCTGGAGCGATAATTCCGATAACGAAGACGGTTTTATTATCGAAAGAAGTTTTGACGGAATAAGTTTTTCGGGACTTGTCACTTTAACAGAAAATACCACGGTCTATACCGATACCGGATTGAACAGCTCTTCACCATATTATTACCGGGTCAGCGCTTACAACTTTGCCGGGAATAGTGCCAATTCTAATCATGGCTATGTAGTCACTCCGGTCTGGACTCAGCGTTTAGGCACGCTTGACCGTGACTGCGCTTTCGGTGGAGCTTCCGATTCCGAAGGAAACATCTACAGCACCGGTTTTACCAATGCCGGCATGGACGGGAATGTTTATTACGGCGGCCGGGACGTGTTCCTAGTCAAATATGATCGGTATGGGATTAAACAATGGACCAAACAAGACGGTACACTCCAGGATGATTATGCCAGCAAGGTAGCAGTCGATACTTCGGGCAATATTTACATTGCCGGCTACACCTACGGTAATTTTGACGGCAATAATAATGCCGGGATTATCGACTGCTTCCTGATTAAATACAATTCAGCCGGTATCAAGCAATGGACTCGGATGTTCGGAACAGAATCTGGTGATATCGCCGAAGCGGTTTATACGGATTCTAATGGTAATGTTTACGTCACAGGGTTAACATACGGCTCATTTCCGGGGAATACTAATCAGGGTGACGCTGATGTATTTCTGGCCAAATACGACGCTGCAGGAGATTTTAAATGGGTCAGTCAGCTTGGCTCCGATTTGTATGATACTGGTTACGCCGTAGCTGTTGATGCCGGTAACAGCATCTATATCGCCGGCAAAACCGCCAATGAGTTTGAATTAGGACAGCGTAAAGGTGTTAAAGGTATGGATGATTTCTTTATCGCCAAATACGATTCCAACGGCGTAAAATTGTGGGCTAAGCAAGATGGCACTAACGCCTATGACAATGCCTACAACCTGGCGCTGGATGCTTCAGGCAATATCTATGTCATTGGTAATACTAACGGAGAGATGGAAATCGGCAAATGGCAGGGCGGTTATGATGTTTTTATTGTCAAGTATGATTCATCTTGCACTCGGATATGGTCAAAACAGATTGGTTCGACCAAAAACGATACAGCTTATAGTCTGGCCATCAACAATAACGACTATATCTATATAGTTGGCGATACTTCAGATTCATTTGGAGACAATGCCTATATCGGTGGCACGGATTACTTCTTGGTCAAATATGATTCAAGTGGCGCACAAATTTGGGTTAAGCAGGGCGGTACCATGGCTGATGACAATGCCCATGATATTGTTATTACGTCCTATAATTTTATCTATATTCCGGTGTTCTCTTTTGGAGTTATCGATAATTATTCCAATCAGGGTGATTATGACGTTTTTCTGATAAAATATAATCTGGACGGTCAAAAGAAATAAGTGTTATGCTGCGGATATTGAAGTATTTCGTCATTTCTGGCGTCATAATGATTTTATTGAATCATGATGCGTTGGCCATCTGCCCGCGTAAGGCGCACGGCTGGACCGATGCCGACCGTGAGATGATAAAGAAAAAGCATGGCAAGCAGGAAGAAGAGAAAGATAACAATACCGAGGTTAAGCCGGATGATAAAACCAAAGAAAAGGCTCCGGAACCGCCCAAGGATATCAAAACACCTGATGGCAAAAAATTGCTCCCCGATATTAACGCTAACCCGGATACCCAACAACCGGACCTCGGTAAAGAATCCAAACCGAGCGATTCATCAGAACAATCAACAGAAGAAGGCATTAGCCCGGCCGGCCGAAACGCATCCCGCCCGCCATTGAGCGAGGGGCTTCAGCCCCGGCTCCAGAGTATTCGCACCGAGGCCAATGCCGAAGGCCAGGTGGTCAGCCTGGCCGGGGTGGTCGAGCCCTGGGAGGTCTGGTGGACATTGAATCGGGAGCAGTTCCTTGATTTCCGGCAGCCGATAGAATGGGTTACCGTAAAAGAAAGCGAAGGCAGCCGATCGGTTATCCGCCATAAAATATACGATGATTTGTTTAATATCCTGGTCAAATCCCTGGAAGAGCGCGATATGACCGTGGCCTGGAACGCGGCTATTGCCCTAGGCCGGAGCGGCCGAGCCGAGGCCGTCAAACCGCTCAAAAAAGCCTATGGCAATACTCCTTACATTTTAGTGAAAAACTACGCGCTTATCAGCTTGGGTTGGCTCAAAGACATTTCTTCATTAGACATTCTGACCGAAGTTTTATTGGACAAGAAAATGCCCGAAATCAGCCGGAGCCACTCGGCCGTGGCTCTTGGTTATATCAACGACCCGGTTTCCATCAAGGCTTTGAAAGACATCGTCACCGACAGCGATTACCGCAAACAATCGGACGTGGTTTGCGCCGCCATGTTTTCATTGGGCCTGCTCAAAGATGAATCGTCCGCCAAACTCCTGTCAGGTTATCTCAACAGCGAAAAGCGCCTGGAATCCCGCCTGCGCGTCTACGCCGCGCTGGGATTGGGGCATATCGGCACTGACGATGCGTTTGCCGAGCTGAAAAAGTGCCTGGTCGACAAGGATAAGGATGTGCGCGTATCCGCGGCCATGGCCCTGGGATTGGTCGGCCAACCCAAGGCCAAAGACGAGTTGATTATCATGCTCAAAGACAAAGACGAGACCGTCCGCGGCATGGCCGCCGTATCGCTGGCGCAATCTATCCGGCAATATCCGTCCAAGTCCGTATTCGCCAAATCAGCGGCTGACGCTTTGCTGGCGGCATTGGCCAATAGCAAGCGCGAGGCCCAGGGTTTGATGATACTGGCCCTAGGCATCCTGGGTGAACCGCGCCTGAAACCGGAATTGAAAAAGATAATCGAAGACCGCAAGAAAACAGATATGCTCAAAGGCGCGGCTGTCATCGCTTACGGCCTGCTTAAGGATAAAGATGCTGTGCCGATGCTGTCCGAGATGCTGGCTAAACGGCCGGAAGACCCGGTGTTGGCGCCTTACATAATTCTGGCTCTGGGAATGATCGGCCAGGAGAAAGGCGTTGAGGCGATACTTCCTTTATGGCAGGCGGTCGATAAAAATATCGGCTCCGTGGCTTATTCCAATATGGCCGTAGCACTTGCCATGCTCGGCAAACGCCGGGAGGTGATTGACCAACTGGTCAAACAGTCCGGCCCGGGCCAGAACAATATCTTGCGCCAGTACGCGCTCTATACCCTGGGCCTGCTGGCCGACCGCCAGGCGGCCCAGTCGCTGGTCGACGCCTGCAACGAATCATCCAATAATAATATCAAATCTTATGCCGTGGCCGGCATCGGCCTGCTTATGGAAAATAACCGCACTCCGCTGATAACCCAATGGACGGCCGGCAATAACACCGAGGTTTTTACCTGGATTATAGATCATCTTCTGCCTATACCGTCCTGGTAGAAAATTTCCTTATTCTTTGGCTATAAATATTTCAGATATGTTTACAAAGACAGCCTGATGATTTCCCTACAGAGTTGTGGGAACTCGATGCCGACGGCCCGGGCCGCTTTGGGCACCAGCGAGCGTTCGGTCATGCCCGGAATGGAATTGACCTCGAGCACATAAGCCTTCTTCTTGGCCGGTGCGTAAATCAGGTCGACCCGCGAAAACCCTTTGCAACCCAGTGATTTGTATGCCCGGAGCGCCTGGCGCTGTATCATCCGCGCGGCCGGCGCCGGAATCCGTGGTTTGACGATATACTGCGTCCTGTTATCCTTGTATTTGGCCCGGTAGCTAAAAAAGTCCTTATAAGGTTTCATTTCAATCAGCGGCAGAGGCCTGTTCCCGAGAATGCCTACCGTCACCTCGCGTCCGGCGATATATTTTTCCAGCAGGATATCTTGGTCGTAGCGGAAGGCCAGCTTCAACGCATCGTAGAGCTCGTCGGCGCTACGGGCGATGGAAACTCCGACGCTGGAGCCCTCGGAGCGCGGCTTGACCACCAGTTTCCCCCATTTCCAGAACGCCTTGCAGGCTTTAACGGGGAATCTGGAATCTGAAATATGCAATTGCCTGTACGGAGCGCCGGGGATGCGGTGCTTGTCTAATAGCCGCTTGGTGGCGAATTTATCCATGGCATTGAGCGACGCCTGGCGGCCCGAGCCGGTGTAAGGGATGTGATGCTTGTCAAGCAATGCCTGGAGCTGGCCGTCCTCGCCGAATTTGCCGTGCAGGGCGATAAAACTGATATGGCAATCTTTCAGGTCGGCCAGTATCCGCTTGGGGTCGGGGCTTTTTATGTCTATCAGCTTGACCGGATAGCTCAGCGACCTCAGCCCGGCGGCCACGGCCTTGCCGGACTTGAGCGAGACGGGCCGCTCCGAAGAAAATCCGCCGTACAATACGCCGATGCGAAGCTGGCTATTATTAAGAAGTTTTAGCAAGCTGTGTTTATTTGTATTCATCCGTGAAATCCGCGGTTTTTACCAGTTTTGTATTTCCAGTTCCAGCTTGATCCGATACTTATTATATATCGTCTTTTTCACCAGATTAATCAAGCGCTGGATATCAGCGGCCCGGGCTTTGCCGGTATTGACGATGAAATTGGCGTGTTTGGCAGAGACCATAGCGCCGCCGACGGCCTTGCCTTTCAGCCCGGCTTGGTCTATCAGGGCGCCGGCCGATTTACCGGCCGGATTTTTGAATACGCAGCCGGCGCTCCAGGCGGCCAGCGGCTGGCCGGACCGTTTATCTTTCATTATCCCGGTCAAACGGCTGATTATTTTCTTGGCCGGTTCTTTCTTTAACTGCAGGGTAATCAGGTAAGCGATATAACCTTTTCTTAAGATATTTGATGTCCGGTAGCCGAACCACAAATCCCTGTTGTTCAGGCGCGCCGCCTGCCCGTTCTTGTCCAGGGCCAGGACCGATTTTACCAGCGGCCCGATATTGCCGTATTTGCCGCCGGCGTTCATGGCCACGGCGCCGCCCAGGTTGCCCGGGATGCCGGCCAGAGTTTCCAGCCCGCTTAAGCCCATCCGGACTGTCCGGGCAATCAACACCGGCAGCGGATACCCGGCCCCGACGTTGACGATAGTTCCCTTGCGCTCCAGCTCGCGGTTGGTTATTTTAATGACTACGCCTTTGACGCCCTTGTCGCTGACCAGCAGGTTCGAACCCTCGCCCAGGATTCGGACCGGGATGTTATTGTCCAGGCAAATGTTATAGGCGGCCCGGAGCTGGAACATGGTCTGGGGCACGATGAACACCTCGGCCGGCCCGCCCACCCGTAAGGTGGTCTGCAGGTTCATCGGCTCGCTAAACCGGACCAGCGGCGTATTGACCGACTTGAATAATTGGAGCAGTTGTTTATTCATAAGTTAACCCTTTTTTAATTCCTGCTTGAGCATCGGCCCGATTTCCCAGACATCGCCGGCGCCCAGGGTGATGATCACGTCGCCCGGGATGGTGTTGCCCTTAAGATAGCCGGCGATATCGGCGAAGTTGTCAAAATATCTGGCTCGGGGCGATATTTTATTAATTGCATTAACCAGGTCGGCGGACGAAATCAGGGCCCGTTCCCTGGCGTTGTCGCGGGCCGAATAGATGGGCGGGACCAGGACCGCGTCGGCCGCCTGGAGCGCTTGCGCGAACTGATCCAAAAACAGCCGGGTCCGGCTGTACTGGTGCGGCTGGAAGACGCAGAATATCCGCCGGCCCGGATAGGCCGCCCGGGCCGTTTGGAGCGTGCTGGTTATCTCGGTCGGATGGTGGCCGTAATCGTCGATGATGATGCGCCCGCGGACGGCCGGGCCGGAAGCGATGACGTCGAACCTCCGGGCCACGCCGGAAAATCCGGCCAGCGCTTTCCTGATAACCGGTTTGGCGATGCCCAGCCGGTCAGCCGCGATTATGCAGGCCAGGGCGTTATAGAAATTATGATGGCCGGGGATGCCCAGCCTGAAATCGCCGTATAACTGCCGCTTATGCCAGACCCGGAACCCGTTATTGCCCGGTAGCGGCTTGAAATGCCACTCGGCCCTGGCGGTCGAGCCGAAGGTGGCTACCCTTATTTTCAGTCCCTTGAGGCACCGGCGCACGCCCGGGCTGTCGATATTGGCGATGACCAACCGATCGGCCGGCCCGCCCGAACGATAGCCGTCATCCAGCCGGGCGGGCGGCATCAGGCAGAACTGCCTGAAGGCCTTGACCACGTTTGCGAAATTACTGTAATAGTCCAGGTGGTCCGGCTCGACGTTATTGACGATTCTTATTATGGCCGGCAGCTGGTGGAAGGAGCGGTCGTATTCGCAGGCCTCGACCACGAAATAAGGGCTCCGGCCCGGCCGTGCGCTGCTTTGGAAATCCTTGGGTACGCCGCCGATGACAAAAGACGGCTTCTTCCCGGCCTGATGGAGTATATGCGCCATCAGCGACGAGGTGGTGGTTTTGCCGTGCGCGCCGCTGACGGCGATGCCGTAGCCGGCCCGGCGCATCAGCAAGCCGAGCAACTGGGCGTATTTGATGATGGGAATGCGGTACTTATTGGCCCGGATGATTTCCGGATTGCTGCCCGGGATGGCCGCGGATTTTATCACCAGTTTGCAATCGGAATTGATGTTGCTTGCCCGGTGATTAGGAAATAACTTTATGCCTGATTTTTTGAGATAATGTTTTATGGATGGGATAAGCTGCAGGTCTGAACCGCTGACTTTGGTTTCAGAGGAAGCCAGGTAATGGGCCAGCCCACTCATGCCGGTGCCGCTGATGCCTATGAAATGGACCGGTCCTTTATTAAGGTTTAAGCTTGTTAATGGTGTTGCCATTAGTGTGGTTTTTGCAGCCGGTTAATTTCTTCTTTAAGTTGAGAGGTTGTCTGTCTGATCTCCGATTCGGCTTTCTCGCGCAGAGTTCTAGTGGCTTCGCGCATTTGGTGTTCCACGTTCTGGCGGAGCAGTTCTGAAAAACGTTCTATTTCATTCTGGCTGTCTTCTTTAAGCTTATTAAAGAAGACCAGCAGTTCACCCCGGCGTTGTTCCAATTCCTGGGTAATCTGGTCGAATCGCTTAGTGACTTCATCGCTATCGGCGAGATACTTATCGGCCCTTTTGGAGATTTCTTTCATTTCCTTGATTTTAGATCCGGCCATATAGCCGAAAACTACGGTTAAAAAGACTATCAGGATAAGCTCCAGAAGCATGACGATAAAGGCGAAATTCAGGTATCGTTGTAGCTCGGCCAGTTTTTGGCCGGCCATTTCCGTTTCGCCGAATTGTTTCATTCCTTCTTTTCCCCACCAATCAAGCCAGGTATCGTAATCGGACGGAAAAGACTGTCGGGATAGCTTGGTCAGCGATTTATAAGCCGCCTCGCGCACTTCGGCGTTATCGTCGGCCAGGGTGTCAATCAGCGGCTTAATAGCATTCTTTACCTTAAGCACGCCCAGAGTAACGGCTACGTTCTTCCTGACCTCCGGGTCTTTATCACGTAATTTGTCTATCAGTCCGGTGGTTGTATCTTCAGCAAAAGCCGTGTTTACAGCTATGGCAGATAAGCATAAGCAGATAATCGCAAATATTGATAAATACTTTTTCATATTCATACCTCCGGTAATTTATTTAACATCAATTATAAGTAAAGCAAGATAATTGGGAAGTAAAAATGATGATTTAATTTAGTGCCGGTTCGAGCTCCGCCCAGAGGCGGGACAGTTAAACATTTTTTAGGATAAACTGCCAGAGTATAAAATAGTTGACATCTGTTCCGTAAATAATAAAACTATCACCTATGAAGCAGACAGATATTATTAATCTTAAAGACTACGAAGGCCAGGATGTAGTTGTCAAGGGCTGGCTTTATAACAGCCGCTCCAGCGGCAAGCTCCAGTTCCTGCAGGTGCGCGACGGCACCGGCATCGTCCAGGGAGTTTTATCCCAGAAGGATGTGGGAGAAAAGCTTTTCAAGGATACGGCCGCTATTACCCAGGAATCGTCCGTCATCATCACCGGTAAGGTGCGCAAAGACGAACGCGCTCCGGGCGGCTACGAACTGACCCTGTCCGGCGTCCAGCTGGTTGGCCTAAGCCAGCCTTATCCCATCGCTCTTAAGGACCATGGCATCGGCTTCCTGATGGAACAACGCCATCTCTGGCTTCGTTCTAGGAAACAGGCCTCGATCCTGCGTATCCGGGCCGGCATTATCCGGGCTATCCGCGACTATTTTGACAGCAACAGCTTTGTCCTGGTTGACGCGCCGATACTTACCCCGGCCGCTTGCGAGGGCACGAGCACTTTATTCGAGGTAACCTATTTTGATGACAAGGCTTATCTCTCCCAGTCCGGCCAGCTTTACAGCGAGGCGGCCGCTATGGCTTTGGGTAAAGTTTATTGTTTCGGCCCGACCTTCCGCGCCGAAAAATCAAAAACACGCAAGCATCTGACCGAGTTCTGGATGGTCGAGCCGGAAGCGGCTTTTTACGAGCTGAAAGACGTTATGGAACTGGCCGAAGGCCTGATTTGCCACATCGTCAGTTGGGTGCTCAAGAATAATATCGAAGACCTGAAAATACTTGAACGTGATATCAGCAAACTGGAAAAGGTGAAACTGCCGTTCCAGCGGATTTCATATTCCGAGATAGCCCAGATGTTTAAGAAACACGGCCATCAGTTCAAGGACGGCGACGATCTTGGCGCGCCGGAAGAGGAGTTCATCGGCCAGCATTTTGACGCACCGGTGATGATTCACCGTTTTCCCATGGCCGTTAAGGCGTTCTATATGAAACCTGATCCTAATGAGCCGGACAAAGCGCTTTGTGTTGATGTCATTGCGCCCGAAGGATACGGCGAAATCATCGGCGGCAGCCAGCGCGAAGACGACTTGGCCGAACTGGAAAAGCGTATTGTCGAGCAGAAACTGCCCAAAGCGTCTTTTGAATGGTATCTGGATTTGCGCAGGTACGGCTCGGTGCCGCACGGCGGTTTCGGGCTGGGTGTGGAACGTACCGTCGCCTGGATTTGCGGCCGAGAACATATCCGCGAATGTATCCCGTTCCCGCGGATGCTTTATAAGATTTATCCGTAATTTATTTGATAATGAGTTTATCCCGCAATTGTTATGAGGTATAATCTAAGCCCCGCCGTGAGGCGGTAGACCCAGTAATGGTCTTCGCTGATATTAATCAGCTAATGCCTAACTGGCTCTAAAGAAAGGATGTCTATGAGTATATTGATAGTGTTGTTGATTGTTATCGGAGTTGTGATATTGTTTGGATTGCTATGGGTTATTGCCACGTATAACGGATTGGTCGGTCTGCGTAATACCGTCAAGAACGCCTGGTCGCAGATATCGGTTCAGCTCAAGCGCCGCTATGATCTGATACCTAATCTGGTCGAGACGGTCAAGGGTTATGCCAAGCACGAGAACACCACCTTTGAAAATGTGGCTAAGGCGCGCTCGGCCTGTATGCAGGCGCAAGGCGTAGCCGAACAGGCCAAAGCGGAAAACTTCCTGTCCCAAACGCTCAAGTCGCTTTTCGCCGTGTCGGAACAGTACCCGGAGCTCAAAGCTAATCAGAACTTTCTGGCATTGCAGGAAGAGCTGACCGCTACCGAGAACAAGGTCTCGTTTGCCCGCCAGTTCTACAACGACAATGTTATGCTTTTTAACAACAAGATACAGATGTTCCCGTCAAACATCATCGCGAGTATGTTCGGGTTTAAGGCCGAAGAGTTTTTTGAGGTGGAATCAGCCGAGGAAAAGAAGGCGCCTAAGGTGCAGTTCTCTTAGAAACAGTTCGAATCCAGTTTTGGTCGGGATAAGTTACTGTTTCTTAGATTTCGCACTTATTATGGGTTTCATTAATATAATTGTGGGGTAAACTCAATCTGTTTGAACCGTGAAACTCAATAAACGCCTGTGTGATATCTGCCGGGAGTCGTTCGCTCCTTGGCATCTGAAAAAAATTCGTGATTATAATATCTGCCCGGCCTGCCTGAAGTTAATTATTGAAAGAAAAGACGAATGGCTTGAGGCCGTAGATAAATACCCTTCGGTGTCGGAAGCGGTGGACGGGGATGGTGAATGTGTGCCGGCTGTCGTATCCGGTACGGTTGAGTCCAACCTGATGGGTATTGTCCGCAGCGAAGGCAATATTTTCTTCGACGATATTAGGTCGGCCAGCCGGGTTTTCAGTAAAGGGTTTATCGGCGTTATGGTTACCCGTGTTTCTTTGTATGTGGGCACCTTTAGTTATTTTGACCCGCAGGGCAATGCCCACGCTTTTACCACCGGCGTCATGGCGGCTGATCTGGTAACCTGGGTGGTATTTAATATTTTGCAACTGCCCTTTGTGGCAACCGGGTTTATGATTGAATTCGCGATTTACGGATTGATGACCGCTTACTTAATCAGTGGACAGAAGCTTATTGACGTGCCGGATAACTCCGAGCAGATGTGTATCGCTATATTGGTGTTCCTGGCGGTGGGGTTTGCAAAGACAGGCTGGTGGGCCGCCAAGCTGTTTCTTCTGGACGAACCTTGCGAAAATATTTGAATAATCAGTTTAATCCACGCCAGAGGCGCCTGTATGCTTCAGGCAGGGGCAGGTGTTGAATCCACTTACTAAGGTATATGAATATTTACGAACAGCAGAAACGAAACCGGCGCGATACCTGGCTGATAATGGCCATGTTTATCGTGCTGTTCCTGATTATCGGACTGGGGTTTGACTTCTTTTTCACCGGATATTTTCCGGCAGGAACGCTCGTAGCCGTTATAATTGCGGTTATAAGTGTTCTAGGCAGTTATTACGGAGGCGACCGGGTGGTCCTGGCTTCTACCGGTGCCCGGCCGGTTAACCATTTAGACCTCAAAGAGCACCAGTTCCATAACGTGGTTGAGGAAGTCAGCATCGCGGCCGGACTGCCCGTTCCTAAGGTATACATTATCCCGGACCCTGACCCCAACGCCTTTGCTACTGGGCGCGATCCCCAGCATTCCAGCATCGCCATCACCCGGGGCCTGCTGGAACAGCTCAACCGCGAGGAAATTCAGGGCGTGGTCAGCCACGAGCTCAGCCACATCCGCAATTTTGATATCCGGATGATGACGCTGGTGGCCGCGCTGGTCGGGGCCATCGTGCTTCTAGCCGACTGGTCCGGCCGGGCCATGCGCTCGATGGGCCGGGGTCGGTCCAGTTCACGCAAAGGCGGCGGCGGGGCGGCTATTTTTTTTATCATCTGGCTACTTATGATCATCCTGGCGCCGATTATTGCTCAAATACTGGCTATGGCCGTCTCGCGCAAGCGCGAATACCTGGCTGACGCCTCGGGCGCGGAGCTTATCCGCAATCCGCTGGCGCTGGCTAACGCCCTGAGTAAGATAGAAAACGCCGCGGCGCCAACCCAGACCATCAAGCGAGGAGTGGCGCATCTGTGCATCGCTGACCCGTTGGGCCGGTCGTTCACCAATAAGGAAGGTTTTGTGGCCAACCTTATGGCTACTCACCCGCCTATGAATACTCGGGTTCAGCGCCTTAAAGAGATGGCTTACCTCTACCAAAAGAATAATCAATAAAAGCTTGTCTGATGCCGTAAAATATCTATTTTATATGCTTTCATAAATCAATTATAGAAAGGTTTTTATTATGATACGACTGACCGAAGAACAAACGATAATCCAGCAGACCGTACGCGATTTTGCCCGCGAGGTGGTCGCGCCCAAGGCCAAGCAGATAGACAAGACCAAGGAGTTTCCCCACGATACCATCAAGAAGATGGCCGGGCTGTCGCTGATGGGCATACCATTTCCCGAAAAATACGGCGGCGCCGGCGGCGGTGAGCTTAGTTACATCATCGCGGTTGAAGAACTGGCCCGGGCCTGCGGCTCCACGGCCATCACCCTGGCCGCACATACTTCTTTGGGTTCAAATCCGTTTTATATGTTCGGCACCGAGGCGCAGAAGGCTAAATATCTGGTGCCGCTGGCCAAGGGTGAAAAAATCGGCGGGCTGGGCATTACCGAACCGTCGGCCGGTTCGGACGTGCACGGAATCAAGACCGTGGCTACTCCGGCCAAGGGCGGATTTGTCCTTAACGGCACCAAGACCTTCATCACCAACGCCAACGTCGGCAATATCTTCACAGTCGCGGTCAAAGACCCGACCGCGCCCAGGGATTCGGCCAAAGACAGGCCAGGTAAGGCATACGATCCGATTAGCCTGTTCATCGTTGAGCGCGGCTACAAAGGTTTTTCTAACACCAAGGCCGAGGACAAACTCGGACTGCGCGCCTCGGACACCGGAGAATTGGTTTTTCAGGACTGTTTCGTGCCCGAGGAAAACGTTCTGGGTAAGCGGGGTGAAGGGTTCAAATACCTGATGCAAACCCTGGCCGGCGGGCGCATCAGCATCGGCGCGCTGGCATTGGGGTTGGCCCAGGGCGCTATGGATAAAGCCGTCAACTACGCCAAGGAACGCAAACAGTTTGACGTGGTCATCGGCGAATTCCAGGCCATCCAGCATATGATTGCCGACATGGTCGTCGAGATAGAGGCCGCCCGGCACCTGGTCTATACCGCGGCCGAACTATACGAAGAAGGCAAACCGTTTAACCAGGCCGGCGCCATCGGCAAGCTTTTTGCCTCCGAAGTGGCTATGCGCGTCACCAAGAACGCCATCCAGGTGCACGGCGGATACGGTTATATAACTGATTACGAGGTGGAGAGGTTCTACCGCGACGCCAAGCTGTGCGAAATAGGCGAAGGAACGTCGGAAATCCAAAGGCTGGTCATTGCCCGGTACGTGCTCAAGGGAAAATAATATATTAGTCCGGGTTAAGGACTCGTTATAAGAGCTGGTAACTCTAAGATTCTTTATTTCTTGTACTGCATTACGTTAATCGTCTTAAACTCAGATTTCAATGCTGCATACAGCGATTTGAATGATTTATAATGCCGGTTATAAACGGCAACGTTCTTCTTAACGGGCTTGATGCGGCCTTTCAGCTTCAGTGTTTTTTGGCAGGCCTTAATTGCGTTTTTATATACTCCGACCCCGATTCCGGCCAATAGCGCCGCTCCATAAGCCGAACCCTCAGCCGGGTTGACGGTGACGATCTCCTCGTTTAAGACGTCAGCCAATATCCGGGCCCAGATTTTTGACCGCGCACCGCCGCCGGTCATACGTATTTGATTTACCGGGATGCCCATTTTCTTGATGATTTCCAATCCGTCACGCAGGCCGAAACAGATGCCTTCCAGTACCGCTCTGGTCATATGTTGTTTGGTATGCTTCAGGCTCAGTCCGAAAAATACGCCGCGCGCATCAGGGTCGCAATGCGGTGTTCGCTCGCCGCTCAGATACGGCAGGAATATCAGCCCTTCCGAGCCGGCCGGTATGTCTTTGGCGCCGTTAATCAATATTTCGTAGGGGTCGACTTTTCTCTGTCTGGCCATCCTGATTTCCTCACGGCCCAGATTATTGCGCAGCCAGGCCAGCGAGCCGCCGGCGGCCAGCATCACGCCCATGACATGCCATTTGTCCGGAACGGCGTGGCAAAAAGTATGCACCCGGCCGGTCGGGTCGAACTGCGGTTCCCGGCTGTAGGCGAAGACCACGCCTGAGGTGCCGATATTTACGGAGATAACGCCGGCAGTGACGATACCGGTCCCGATGGCCTGGGCGGCCTGGTCGCCGCCTCCGCCCACCACCGGCGTGCCCGGTTTTAATCCGGTCAATCGGGAGATTTCACCGGTAACCTTACCGGTAACCTCAGTGGATTCGTAACACGGCGGCATCCACGATACGGGGATATCCAGTTCCGATAATAATTGCCTGGACCATCTCCTGTTTTTGACATCGAGCAGGAGCGTTCCGGAGGCGTCGGATACCTCGGTGGCGAATTGGCCGGTCAGACGGAAACGGATATAGTCCTTGGGCAGGAGCACGCGGGCGATTTTTCGGTATATAGCCGGCTCGTTGTTCCTGACCCACAAAACCTTTCCGGCGGTGAAACCGGTCAGGGCCGGATTCCCGACCAAGCCAATCAGCCTTTTAGCCCCGACTTTTTTGGTGATGTAATCGCATTCCTTGGTGGTCCGCTGGTCGCACCAGAGGATACAGGGCCGGAGCACTTTGTTATTCTTGTCCAGGAAGACCGAGCCGTGCATCTGGCCGGATAAGCCGATGCCGATGATGTTATCTGGTGAGGTTCGCGTTGATTTGATTATTTCTTTTATGGACCCGACGGTGGCCCGCCACCAATCGACCGGGTTTTGTTCGGCCCAGCCCGGTTTGGGCGTCTGCATCGGATATTCTTTTATCGAACGTCCGACAGTACCGCCGGTTTGGTTAATCAGCAGGGTTTTTACCCCGGTCGTGCCGATGTCAATGCCTAATAAATAATTCATACTTACAGGTTAAATAGTCACTTTCCCCCGTAACCTGATATCCTTGGACGAACTGCCGATCATAATTTCGAAGTCACCCGGTTCCAGAACGTACTTAAGATTCTTGCTCAGGTAGGACAAGTCCTTTTGTCCCAAGGTAAATGAGACTTTTCTGGTTTCGTTTATGTCCAAGCTTATCCGCTGGAAGCGTTTGAGCTCTTTGAGGGGCCGGGCCAGGCGGCTGACCAAATCGCGGATGTATAGTTGGATTACCTCATCGCCCCGGTATTTGCCGGTATTTTTGATATCAAAGCTTACGACGACCTCTAACTTGCCGCCTGTTTTGGCCTGCCTGTGCGCCACCGCACGCAGACAGGACTTGGCGATTTTAAGGTTCCGGTAATCAAACCTGGTATAGCTCAACCCGTGTCCGAACGGGAATAATTCCTGGTTGCCGGAATCCTTCCAGGTCATTGGCGCAAACAACGGATATTCCCACTTTTCCACGTAATCGTAGCGCCGGCCGCTGGGCTTGGGGTTGTAATATAACGGCAATTGGCCGGTAAATCTGGGAAAGGTTACGGGTAGCTTGCCGCTGGGATTGCATTGGCCGATGATTATCTCGGCCAGGGCGTTTCCGCCCTCTTCTCCGGAATACCAATTCTCAACCACGGCCGGCACCCGGTCTATCCATCCGGTCATCGTCACCGGACTTCCGTTAACCAGCACCACTATGACATTCTTTTGCACCCGGCAGATTTCCTTTATCAAATTCTCCTGAACGCCGGGCAGGTTCAAATCGCAGCGGTCCTTATCCTCGCCCTCGGTCTTCTCGAAATTACCCATAAACAGGATTGCCGCATCGGATTTGCCGGCCAGCCGGATGGCCTGCTTGAATCCGGACTTGGAATTGCCGGTGATATCGCAGCCCCGGGCAAATTGGAGCCGGGTAGTTGGTTTGATTTTGTTCTTTAGACCCTGCAGGGGCGTGACCACCTTCTTGCCCATGCCGCTGTATCCGCCTAACCGGGTTTCAGCGGCGTTGGGGCCGAGCACGGCCAGGCGCCTGATATTCCGGCTCAAGGGAAGAACCCGTTCGTTCTTGAGCAGGACAATGCCCTGGCGCGCGGCGTCCAGCGCCAATCGGCGGTGGTCCGGGTGGTCGGTGATTCCGGTGGCATAATCCGGGTTGCGGTAAGGATTATCAAACAACCCCAGCCAGAATTTGACCCGCAACACCCGGGCTACATTTATATCAAGCGTTTTTTCGGATAGCTTTCCCTTCTTAACCAGATTGACCAATTCTGGGAAGCAGTCAACCCAGGGCAGTTCGACATCCATTCCGGCTTCCACGGCCTGTTGGGCGGCCTGGGCTTTGGTGCCGGTCACAGTGTGCTTGGTCATTAAATGAGTAACCGAAAAATAATCTGAGACCACAAAACCTTTAAAGCCCCATTCCTTTCTGAGCACATCGGTCAATAGCCATTTATTGGCTGAGCAGGGTATACCGTCGATCGAGTTATATGCGGCCATCAGCGACAACGCGCCGGCCTGGCGCACCACGGCTTCAAATGCCGGGAAATATATCTCGCGCAGCAGCCGCTCGGAAAGGTGCACCGCATTGCTGTCCCGGCCGCCGTCACCCACGAAATTAGCGGTAAAGTGTTTGGGCGTGGCCACTACTTTTTGCGACTGCAGGCCCCGGACAAAGGCCACGGCCATTTTGGTTGTCAGATACGTATCTTCGCCGTAGGTCTCTTCACTCCGGCCGCAACGCGGATCACGGCAGATATTAATGGTCGGCGAAAGCGCCTGGTTTATTCCGCGCGCCCGGGTTTCCCTGCCGATGGCGCGGGAAATACGCTCGACTAAATTCGGATTCCAGGTGCTGGCCAGGCCGATGGCCTGGGGATAGCTGGCTGAACCATTGGCGCAGCAGCCGTGCAGGCATTCATCGTGAATAATGACCGGTATGCCCAAACGGGTATGCTCCAGCGCGAACCTCTGGATTTCATTGGCGAAAGTTACGCTGGCCGCCGGGGTGAACTGGCGTAGGGTCATGCTTAACTGGCCCAGTCCCTGGCGCAGCCATCTTTTTATTTCAGGCAAAGGAATTTTTCGGTCTATGGTGCTGTCGCTTGAACCCATGGCGCAGAGTTGTTTGACCTTTTCCTGCACCGTCATGCGCTTGAGCAAGTCCTTAACCCGGACTTCTATCGGCAGATGCGGATTTTGATATTTATACTTCTTGCCAGTCATTTCAACACGCTCCTATTTGGCGCTATATTTCTTGTGTATCTTAGCAATCATTTTTTTATCCAAACCAAGCGCTTCATAAACAATCTCGTAACATCCAATCGCGTTCTTGTTCTTCTGTGCCTGGTATAGCGCCTTCAGGTTCATCTTGTCAACCACGCTCTCCAGGAATTCCCAGTGCAGGACGCTGCGCTTTACGGCATCGGTCTGGTTCTCGGTGTATGGGAATAAGTCATAGCCGATTCGTTCGCCGTTCCGGCCGTAACCGGCTTTCCTGAGCTCGACGCACAATGCCAGGGTATCCATGAAGTTCGAAGTCGCGACCATATTGTCGTCGTCAAAATTACCCCAGCCGCTGTTGGCGTGGTGATGGCCCAGCAGGTCTTCGCTCATCAATAGCGCGGCGTATTCGGCCAGATGTTCGCCGTTCATTATCAGATGCTGCCAGTCCATATTTATCTTTAACCGGGACGTATCGGTGCCGAGTTCTTTGAGCTTGTTGACGACAAAAACGCTCATGCCGATATTGCGCATCATTATTTTCATGGCCGGCTCGCTGTTCTTGTGTTCCAGGAGCACGGTGACTTTCTTGGTATTGGCGTATTCCACTATTTCCCGGAGCGCGCCGATGAAATAGTCCCACATCTCGGCATAGGCCGCCTGGAAGGGGTAATTATAGCCCTCGCCGCCCGGCCAGATGATGAGTTTTGCGCCGGTCTGCTTGCACATATCAATGGCTTTGTTGACCAACGATATTGCTTTTGTCCGCAATTCTTTCTTGGGATTAGTGAAACCGCCCCGGGCAAACTCCGGCATGCAGTGCAGCCCCATGGCAATGGCGTAGATATCGTGTTTGCTCAGAATCTTCTTTATCCCGGGCAGGTTTGCCTCGTTCAGTTCGTTTGGGTAATGGAACTCATACCCGTCGACCAGGTCGCCTATTTCCCGGACCGCGCGCGCCACCCTTTGCTCCATGGTTTCATCCACGGCTGATTGATGGTATCCGGCCGGCATGAACCTGGTGGCTAACGGGCTGAGCGCCCAGATGCCGACGCTGTTTTTGACTCTTGTGGATGGCATATGATTTATTCTCCTTTTCTTGATAGATGTTAATAAACCTGATAAATATAATTTTTATCATTCTGAGGGGGAATAATCAAAGAAATCTCAATCTTTTATGGCCAAATTGAAAAAACATAGGCTAATCGAAATCAACTGGCCGGAATTCGGCATATGCGGCCGGCCGCCGAGTTCGACCGCCGAGGAATTCCAGGCCCGGATTAATGCCGTCCGGCAGATGATGAAAGAACGCCGGCTGACGCACCTGGTCGTCTACGCCGACAGGGAACACTTTGCCAATCTTGCTTACCTTACCGGTTTTGACCCGCGTTTTGAAGAGGCTGTTTTGGTAATCGGCCTTAAATCATTCCCGCTTCTGGTTGTCGGCAATGAGTGCCAGGGGTATCTTGCCGTTTCCCCGCTCTACCGGACGGGCAAACTCAGGCACGAACGATTCCAGCCGTTTTCACTCTTAAACCAGCCGCGGGATAAGAGCCGGTTTTTGGGGAGGATATTTTCCGATGAGGGAATCGGCAAGAAGTCTTTTGTCGGATGCGTCGGCTGGAAATATTTCTCCGAGGCGGAACATCCGGCCGGGGTTCGGACCATAGATATCCCGGCTTATATGGTTGATACTCTGCGTGAATTGGCCGGACCGGACCGGGTTGTGAACTCCACGGATATATTAATGCATCCGGATTACGGGCGGCGCACCTTTTGCTCGCCTTCCGAAATCGCCTATTTTGAATTCACCAACATTCTCGCGTCGGAAGGGATGAAACGGATGTTGTTCGGCATCCGCGAGGGGATGATCGATTATAATCTGGTGAAATTAGCCGAATATAACGGAGAGCCTTTGGGGTGCCATCTGACCATGGTTACCGGGTCGAATCGTGAACTTGGCCTTTCCAGCCCGATGGGCGCCAGGATAAAACGCGGGGACCCATTTGCGACGAATATATGCTATTGGGGGAGCAATATCTGCCGGACGGGTTGGGTTGCCGAATCGGCCAGGGATTTGCCGGCCGCCGCCCGGAATTATATTGACGGCTTTGCCGGCCCGTATTTCGTGGTAATGAGTGAATGGTTCCGCCTTTTAAGAATCGGAACGAAGGGTGGTGTTCTGGCAGACCTCATCGCCAAGAAATTACCCTATGGCAAATTCGGCATCTTCCTTAACGCCGGCCATTTGATTCATTTGGACGAATGGCTGAGCTCGCCCATATATCCCGGGTCGGACATCAAGATTCATTCCGGCATGGCCATACAGGTGGACGTGATACCGTCGTCGAAAAGATATTTCTCGACCAGGATGGAAGACGGTTTGGTCATGGCCGACAAAGGCTTACGCGCAAAATTGCAGGAACAATTCCCGGAATGTTACCGGCGCTGCCGGAAGCGAAGGGAATTTATGATTAACGTATTGGGGCTGGAGGTATCGGAAGACGTTTTGCCGTTATCCAATATCCCGGCGATAGTCCCGCCGTTCTTGCTGAAGCCAAACCTGATTCTGGCAGTCAAGTAAAGCATTCTAGTCCTGTGGATTAGCATTCTCCCAATTATAAAGCGTGAAATCGCTAATGTATTTTACTTTACAGCGGGGAATAGATTATTACGATATGCCCATACATTCACGCGCGCCCGTAGCTCAGTTGGATAGAGCGGCGGTTTCCTAAACCGCAGGTCGCAAGTTCGAATCTTGCCGGGCGCATATTGATTGACATTTTTCCATACTATGTTATTAAAAGCATATAAATAAAGTGCTTCTGGGCGTGTATTTTCATAAGAACTAATAATGGTTTCGGACATGGAGCAGGAAAAGATTATTGAAGAGTTGATGCATCTTGGCGCGAAAGGGTTTATACCCAAACCGTTGGCGCCGGATAAACTATTGAGTATGATAGACAGCGTTGTTAGGAGTGGCTAATTTTAGATGAAAAAATCAATACGAATGGAGAGTTTATGCAAAGAGTATTAGGCGTGGTGGTTTTTGTTGCTTTGTCGGCTGGTCTGGTTTCTTGCCAGGGTAAGGGGATTGCTCCGTCGGGAAATGCTGGTGTTCCTGCAGGCGCAGGCATCGCCGGGGTTGCTACTACGGCGCAACCGGACCTAACATCGTTTAATATAATTAAAAACTTAAAAGAGGTTGAAGGTTATTTAACCAGTGATGAATTAAGCGGTAGGATAGCCGGTTCACCGGAAGGGAAACAAGCCTCTGATTTTCTGGTCAGACAATTTAAGAGGTTAAACCTGCAATCGTTTAATACCGAAAAACCTTTTTTCCAGCCATTTAAAGCGCAGGTATTGAAGTTTTTTAAGGATCCGCAACAGGTCCGAACCGCATCGCCCGATCTAAAGGCGTTCTCGACACAGGATGCCAATCTGCAAAATGTGGTTGGGTTTCTGCCGGGTGCTGATGGCATATTAAAAGACGAGGCGGTAATTATCGGCGCCCATTATGATCATCTTGGATGCGATGACCAGGGCGGTATTTATCGCGGCGCAGATGACAATGCCTCCGGTATCGCGGCTTTGTTAAGTCTGGCAGCGCAATTCACTCAATCTTCCCCGAAGCCCAAGCGGACTATCATCTTTATTGCCTTTGACGGCGAGGAACAAGGACTTCTGGGCTCGGCTTATTATACACTGCATCCGCTCTGGCCGTTGGACAAGACTGCTTTTATGATTAACCTTGATACTATCGGACGACCGGTGGATAATAAGCTTTTTGTTTCCGGCAGCGTGTCCAGCCCGGCGCTGAAAGATACGCTCAATCAGGAAAACGAATCTGCAGGATTGAAACTCAACCTGTCCTATGGAGAAGTTCCGGGCGGCGGAGACCATATCAGTTTCCTGCTGTCAAAAGTTCCGACTTATTTCTTCTTCACCGGCGCGCATAGAGATTACCATAAAGTTACCGATATGGTTGATAAAATAAATTTTCCCGGTCTGGTACAAGTTATTCAACTGGTTTACTGCTTCGCCAGAGACGTCTCCAATCAGTCATTGCGTCCGGAATTCAAGGAGCTGCCGTCTAGCGCCATCCCGCCCACCGCGCCAAATCCGAATAAGAAAAGGGTTTCGCTGGGTATGATGCCAGATTTCAGCGGCAGTGACAAGGGTTTCCTGATTGGCGATGTTGGGCAGAATTCGCCAGCCGAAAAAGCCGGAATGAAAGTCGGAGATATTATTGTGGGCATGGATGACAAGACTATCAAGAACCTGAAGGATTTTTCGGATTTTCTTAATTCCAGAAATCCGGGCGACACGGTCAAAATTACCTACCTGCGGGGCGATAAACGTTATGAAACTCAAGCCACGTTCAAAGAACGGATGATGCCATAATCTAGCCGTATTTGGTAAGGGCAGAGCTTATTATTACTATGTGCAAGAAAGGAAATTATATGCCCAGACTAACGTTCATAATAGTTTTATTGACCGGATTAATGATGCTTACCGCCTGCCAGAGCGGTACCCCGCCAATAGCAACGGCTGCAAATACCGAAGATACGCAGATGCAAGCCCGAGGATTTCAGAAAGTGCAGGGCGAATGGATGTCAAATGAGGAAATCAATGGATTCATTCTGGATGAAAATGGTGTATCTAGTGATTATACCCAGATAACTCCGCCGGTGGGGCTGTGTCTAACCGCGGCGCTTAATTATCAACCCATGGATGAAGAGATAGACAAAGTAAAACAATCATTCCATCGTTTTTCATTATTAGTTTGGAACGACACCTGGGGCAATATGTATATTAAAAAGGCCGTATTCAAAACTAATGCCACCCATGGTTATATTTCCCTGGAGAAACTGGAGCGTGGGCAGGGCGGGCACGCTTATTTCGGCGGGGTGTTTACCGTATCCACCAATCTACTCGATATCGGTAATCCGGAAATGGGCAAGCGCATTTTGGCGGCCGGTATTCTTCACGAGTTTGGCCACTCAATGTTTCATCTGCCGGACGAATATCCCTATAAAGGTCAACCGGATATGCCGGTAAGGAAGTGCGTAATGGACCCACGCAGTCATTACACCGGACTCTGCATTGATTGTGAACAACGTATCCTGGCGCGGTTTAAGAATTTCAGCTTCCCGGCTGAAGAGCAAAAAAATGATTGGGACAAGTCTCATCCGGCGCCGGAAACCTATTTCGTAGTCAAATAGAGAATGACGCATTCTCACCATAGTGGGTGTCAGTCCCTCAATTCAATTATGGAGTCTCTTTTACCGCTGCCGCTGTGGTAAGAATTATAAATAGGAGTTATCATAAAATGTGCCTCAAGTGCGGTTGTCAGGGAGTCGTTAACCTCGATCAGCGGGAATACTTGGGGCGAATTTCTTTACACCCATTTAAAGACGAGGTTGTGGCAAGCGGTGATCATATATTCTATGTTACGGCGGTTGACACGGCTCCAAATACGGTTGATCTAATATTTTATATAGAGAGTTCGCTTCATACGGAAGGTTTGTTGGTAAAACGACCGGTTTATTCTGAGAAGGAAATATGGTTCGCCACCGATGATTGTCCGGTGCCACAGAAATTTATTCCGGAACCTGATAACACAGGTGTGTCAACCTTGAGATATCTCTATGATAAACCGGTTCACGCCAAACTACGGATATCCACCACCAGCACTGATAATAAAGCAATCTCAGCAGAAACATCCATTCAGATTGGATCGCCCGAGCCATCTTATTTTTTTCTTATTATCTTTGGGATAATAATCATGCTTTCTATCGTTTTTGCCTACCTAAAGAAGGGATGTCGCAGTTTTACAGACAAAGGCTGCCAGCACATACCACCTCTTGAAGTATGAATATCCTTAAATATAAATTTATCCGTCGGTTGTTAAAAAATCCGGTATTCATTTTTATTATCCGCTTTCCATTTGTCATTGTTTTTTTTCTGATAATCTTCAGCGGGTTATTCGGCAATATCTATAGAAATTCCGTTAATCTTACGGTTGGGGTCATCTGGCTGACCTTTATTTCGTTCACCGCTATCCTTGGGGGGAAAATCTGGTGCCTGGTCTGCCCATGGAATACCCTTGCCGAATGGATTCAGGACATATTCCGAATTCCGCAATTAGCAATAGGAATTCCCAGGATATTTCGTAATCTTTGGATTGCCATCATCTTCTTCCTGTTAATTATTTGGCTGGAGTATGCAATAGGATTGGCTAACAATGCACGGTTTATTGCGTATCTTGCAATAATGATCTTTGGTCTGACCTTTGTCTCGTCATTATTTTTCTCCAGAAAATCGTTTTGCCGTTACGGCTGCCCGGTTGGAGCTATCTGCGGGCTATACGGGCTCTTTGCGCCATTGGAATTAAGGAGCTCCGATAAGGATGTTTGCCGGAAATGCCGGACCAAGGATTGCATAAAAAGTAACCAATACGGCCAGCCCTGCCCGGTTTTTGAGCATCCCGGCACAATGGACGATAATTTATATTGTATTTTCTGCGTCGAATGCATTAAAACCTGTCCGAATGATAATATCGCCCTGAATATCAGGAAGCCCGCCACAGACCTCTTGAAATTCAGGTTATTATCATCCAGCGAGATATTCATGATAGTTATCATGCTGGCCTTATCCATATTCGGCGCAATGAATATAAGCGGTATTTATTTCCGGATAATAGATTGGTCATCGGCGAAATTGGCATTGCCCGAAATTATTTCTTTGTTGTTCTTGATACTGTTGCTGGTTTTTATTCTTTTGTTTCTCTTTTATGCCTTATCACGTATTCATCGGATAAATCTGTCTGCCGTTGCCGCTACCTTTTTGCCGATCGCATTGTTTAACCATCTGGCTAATACCCTGAAACTCCTGAATCTGAGGATAGAAGAGGTGATTCCGCTTATTTCAGACCCCTTGGGATTATCGTGGAATCTTTTTGGCACCGCAGGACATTTACCAAAGCACCTTTTTACTGCTGATAAACTTATTATGATAACGGGTCCTGTGATGACTATCGGGTTACTATATTCCATCTATTTGGCATATCGGCTTGCCAAAACGAATGGTAAATCAAAGGTAACTCTTATTTTATTCCTAATACTGATGATTCTTATGGTTTCATTTAACTGGTGGCTTATTCCCCGGTAAAATCTTGTCAAAATAACTTAATTACGATGTCGGACTGGAAGAGTTCCTGGGAATTTTGGGGGTATTTCTTGACAACCAATCATGATATTGATAATTATTATCAATATCATGATTTAATGAAGGGTTATTTTGATGATTAATAGCATGGAAAAAAAGATATTCGAAAATTATTTAGAGGCCAAAAGCCTTAAACATAGCGAACAGCGAATGGAGATATTGAACATTTTCTTGAAAGCCGATAACCACTTGACTGCCAACGAACTTTATCAGATTGTTCGGGGGAAATACCCGTCTATCGGATATGCTACCATCTACCGGACGCTTAAATTACTCTGTGAGTGTGGATTATGCCGGGAGTTAAAGTTTGACGATGGCGCCTCCAGATTCGAGCATCTATATGGCCACCAGCACCACGACCATCTTATCTGCACAAAGTGCGGTAGATTTGTCGAGGTGGTAGACCCGGAGATTGAGCGCTTACAGGAAAAGTTGGCCAAGCGGCACGGTTTTCATCCTGAGCGGCACCGCATGGAGCTTTATGGGGTATGCAAGAGGTGTAAGAGATAGATATATATTTTTTTGACTATATATTGAAAATGAAACTCAAAATCATACATGGGCTGTTAGAATGGAATGAGTTACAGCCCGGTATAGTTGGCAGTAAGCGCCGGGAGCATACTCGGGGCAAACTGGCACACTATGAGGGAACGATAAATAAATGCACAATCATGGCAGCGCCGCTAAATTTGATGCCGCTGGTAAGAGAAAAATAGCATTAGTCGGCAATCCTAACGTGGGCAAGAGCGTTATTTTTGGATTACTTACCGGCCAATACGTAACCGTTTCCAATTATCCCGGGACGACCGTCGAGGTTACCTATAGCTCCGCGCTTTACGATAAAGGGCGGACCGTTTTAATTGATACGCCCGGCATCAATAATCTCATCCCGGATTCTGAGGATGAACGGGTTACGCGCGATATTCTTCTCGCTGAAGATATTGACTATGTAATTCAGGTCGCCGACGCCAAGAATCTTCGCCGGGCTCTTTTTATCACCCTGCAAATCGCCGAAGCGGGCCTGCCTTATTGCCTCGTCTTGAATATGATGGATGAGGTAAAAAGCCTGGGGATCAAGATTGATACCCAATTACTGAGTAAAATCATTTCGGCACCGGTAGTTTCTACCGTGGCCATAGAGCGGCAGGGAATCCGCAACCTGTCTAGAATTCTTCAACAAAGTGACCATGCAACGAGGGAAGGCGTATTATGCTGTGATTTCGTTTATGACCCTTTGATAGAAACCGCGGTTAGCCGGCTCAATGTTTTGCTGCCGGATGCTCCGATAAGCCGTCGTTTCCGCGCCTTGATGTTCTTGGCCGGTGATGATGGCATTGTCGAATACCGGCGACATAGGTATAGCCCCGAACAAATTCAGGAGATGAAAAATATCAGGAGTGAAATCGCCGGGCAGTTCGGCCAGCCTTTAAGTTACGTGATTAACCAGACGCGGCTTAAACGGGTGGAAGGGATTGTAAGCGAGGTTGAAAAGCATGAAGCAAAACCGAACTGGAAATTCGCCGATTCTTTGGGGAAATTGATGATGCACCCGATTTGGGGTGTGCCCATCCTTTTATTGGTGCTTTGGCTCGTTTATGAGATTGTCGGGGTTTTCGGCGCCGGTACGCTGGTCGGTTTACTGGAAAACACAGTTTTCGGCGAGTATATTAATCCGGCGGCCATCTGGTTATTCGAAAAAATAGTACCCAGCGCCATTGTCAGGGATTTTTTTACCGGTGAATATGGCATGATTACCATGGCGCTTTCCTATGGATTTGCCATTATCCTGCCGATTGTCGGGATGTTCTTCCTGGTTTTCAGCCTCTTGGAAGATTCCGGTTACCTGCCTCGCTTAGCCGTGATGGTTAATAAAGTTTTTCGGCTGGTTGGCTTGAATGGCAGGGCCGTTTTGCCGATGGTTCTCGGATTAGGCTGTAATACGATGGCCACCATGGTAACGAGAATCCTGCCGACTAAAAAGGAACGGATAATTGCCACACTTCTTTTGGCCCTGGGTGTTCCTTGTTCCGCCCAATTAGGCGTGATTATGGGGATGCTGGGCGGTCTTTCCTGGCGGGTAACTCTCTGGTGGCTGGGCAGCGTTTTCGTAATTATGGGGGTGGTTGGTTACCTGGCCAGTAAAATATTGACCGGCGTGTGTTCCGATTTTATCATGGAAATTCCGCCGATTCGGCGTCCGGCCTTAAGTAATATCCTTGCTAAGACGTTTGCCCGGGTCAAGTGGTATCTAAAAGAGGTCATCCCGATTTTCATCCTGGGCACGGCGATTTTATGGGCATTAGATAAAACCGGACTGCTTGGACTCATGGAACGTATTGCCCGCCCCGTCATTACGGGAATGATGGGGCTGCCTGAAAAATCTACCCAGGCATTCCTGATAGGATTTTTCCGCCGTGATTATGGGGCCGCCGGATTATATGATTTGGTCCATAAAGGATTGATGACGCCGCATCAGATTGTCGTGGCGATTATCACGCTCACGCTATTTGTGCCGTGTTTCGCCCAATTCCTCGTCATGGTTAAAGAGCGCGGCTGGAAGACCGGCCTGGCAATAGTGGCGTTTATCTTCCCGCTGGCAATTCTGGTGGGAAGCCTGGTCAATCTTATTCTTAATGTAATTGGAGGCGGATTATGAAAAAACGCAAAGAAGAATTACTGGAAATGGTCTGGACGTATAATGAAGATGGCAGATTTACCCGCGAGCAGGTGGAAAAAAGCGAAGATGAACGTATTTCGACCGAGGTGCTGGATGACCTGATAAAAGAAAATTATCTCGTTGAGTCGGAAGCGGACGGGATCAGGCTGACTCCATCGGGCGAGCGGGAAGCGCGCCGGATTATCCGGGCCCATCGCTTGAGCGAACGGCTTTTTACGGATATTCTTGACCTGCCGCTTCAATCGGTTGAGGCCAATGCCTGCACCTTTGAACATATCTTAAGCCCTGATGTCATAGATGCCATTTGTACTTTACTGGGCCACCCGCGGGAATGTCCGCATGGCCGCCCCATTCCCGCTGGTCCATGCTGTCAATCGCCGCGGCCTGAAGTTAAACCGGTCGTGATACCTTTGTCAGAACTCAAAGTCGGAAGCCAGGCAAAAGTCATTTATATCGTGACCAAACACCATCAACGCCTGGACCGGCTTACGGCGCTGGGGCTTATTCCCGGCGCATTGGTCCGGGTGCACCAAACTGCGCCGACTTATGTCATCAAGATAGGGCAGACTGATGTTGCCCTGGATGCCGATATCGCCCGTGATATTTATGTCCGGACGCAGAATGTTCCCGCGAGTTTCTAACGGCAGCTAAAAAGCCGTTATCAATTACCTTTCAACTTTTAATGCCGTAAAGCCGATAAGAGTATGATGAAATTACCGGATTCAATTCATAGGAAACCAATTGGTGTTTGGCCGGTCCTTCTGATGGTTTTTTGTTCCATTCCCTTGCTCCTTTCGGCCTGCGCCGTTCAGCCCATTGAAGCCCCGGGGCCGCTGGTGAAATCGGTTGGTTACACAGCGTTAGCGGATAAATACGGGTTACAGGGCGGACAAGAACTCGATGCGGGTGAAGAATCATTTTCTGGCGATGGTTTGCTCAAGGAGCCGGCCGTTTCTTCCGGCAAATCTTTTTCTTACATCAAGAAAGTGGTGATTGATCCGGGACACGGCGGTTGTTTCCGGGGAACACGCGGATCAAACGATTTGCTGGAAAAGGACATCGTTTTGGATATCGGGCTTAAACTAAAAGGTATTTTGGAAGCCCGGGGGATTAAAGTCGTGATGACGCGCGAGACGGACCGGCAACTTTCATCGAATCTTAATAAGGATTTGGACCGCCGTGCCGCGGTCGCCAATATGGAACGGCCCGACCTGTTTATTTCCATACATGCCAACTATTGCGAGGATGAAAGTGTGCGCGGATTTGAAATATATTACTCTAATCATAAACCTGCGTCTAATTGCAAAAAACAGACCATTGATTTGGCCAATGAGGTCAAGAAATCACTTGATTCCTTGATCAAAGACCGCGGTGTCAGGGCCAAAGACTTCCGGGTAATCAAGAAAGCAGAATGTCCGGCCATTTTGGTCGAGGTGGAATATCTTTCCAATAAATCAGCCTGTCAGGACCTGTCAAAAGAATCATATCGCCTGGATATTGCAAAGAAACTCTTAGACGCAATCCTTAACTTCGGCCGAAAAGCGTATTGCGCTGGAAATTAACCGTTTCATTATGGGAATAATCGACCTTATTTTCATATTCAGCGCGCAGTATCTATACGCGGCGATAATAGTTATCGGCTTTTTCTATTTCCTGCGGCAATCAAGTGCTACGCGGAAACAGATGATTATTTTAGGCGTATTCGTTCTGCCGATTACATACGCTGTTGCAAAGATTGCCGGCCATTTTTATTACAACCCGCGTCCGTTTGTGCAGGATAATTTTATCCCCCTTATTCTTCATAAGCCGAATAATGGATTCCCTTCAAGTCATACATTGGTGTGTGCGGCAATTTCGGCGTTGGTTTATCCTTTTAGCCGGAAGCTAAGCATGATATTATGGATGATGACGGCATTGGTCGGTATATCAAGAGTCTACGTAGGCGTTCATCACTTCATTGATATTTGCGGTAGTGCAGTTATCAGCATCGCGGTCACCCGGTTAATGTATAAACTCGTAACAAGATTAAAACCTCAGAGTTAAATCCTTATCTATATTTTGTCCGGTGACAGAGAGCCTACTGGCCTTAGCGAAGCATCCCTTTAGGGACCACGGAAGGACACCTGATTTTGCTTGTCTTGAGTACTCGTAGGATAATCCGCCTGCCAGGCTCCTTTCCGGGCGCGGTTTTTCTTAAATCATGCTTTAGGATGCTGATTTCCGCACTACTCCCCACCCCATACCATCCGGGGGATAATCCCATACCATCCGAAGGATACTCCCATACCATTCGGGGGGTAGTCCCATACTATCCGGGGAATACTCCTATGCTATTCGGGGGGCAGTCCCATACTATCCGAAGGATACTCCTATACTATCCGGGGGATAATCCCATACTATCCGGGGAATAATCCCATACTATCCGGGGGGTAATCCTATACCATCCGGGAGATAATCCCATACTATCCGGGGGATACTCCTATGCTATTCGGGGGGTAATCCCATACCATCCGGCGGGCTATCCTATACGATGGGGTGGAGCGTCTTATGCCATCCGATACCCCATCCTATGGCATACCCCACCCTACCCCCCACCCCCCTGACAGGTTTTTGCTCTAAGGGATTATAAAATAACGGGTTATGTCAAATTCCGGGCGTTTTCGGTAGCAGGAGGCCCGCCTGACCGGACGGGCAGGGAGGTTAAAATCACCTGTTTTTGATGCTCTACCCTTCGTACAGGTATTGTTTGCGTTCGGCCTCGGTCAGGCAGATGTATTTTTCGTCTTTGGTCTTGATGATAACCAGTTTTTCCTGGCGTGCCAGCCAGCCGTATCCGCCGTATGCCTGTTCAACGGGCAGGTTGGTCATCTTGGGCAGGTCGGCTAATTTGACCATACCGTTCTCGCCCACGCATTTCCATACCACTCCGGCCGGGGCGCCGACCTCGACGTCGCCCAGCAGGACCTGGGCGTTCTTTATTTTCTGGCAGAATAATTTAGGCGAGGACATATCCATCATAAGCTCTTCCAGGTGCTCTTTGGCTTCGGGATTGGCGTCGAACGCCTTGGCGCGCATAACCGAATAGGTGGCCTTCCAGTTCTTCAGGTCGGCCCGGCAATCAGCGCAGGTTTGCAGGTGGGCGATTAATTCGTCCTTTGTGATGTCCATCTTTTCGCCCAGGACATAATCTGTTATGGCCAGCCCGTATTTTTCGCAGTTGTTCTTCTTCATAAGTCATTCCCTTTCATCTTATTGCGGATAATATATATCTTGCGCTTCAAATAGTCAAGCGAATATTTGGCGAATTCAGGTTCTTCAAGGATTTCCTTATATGGCTTATCGTTTGCTATCATTACCATCAGCTTGAGCTCGTCCGGCGACAGTTTTGCGGTGATATCCGTTAGTTGCCTTTCGGCTTCCTCGTAATCTTCCGGCTCCGGCGTGGTATCGGTAATCAGGTCGTCCGGGAATCCGGTCGGCTCGTCCGGGAACGCCTCGGTAAATGGCTTGGCGTGTTGGCGGCGCTTGCGGTCCTGGTTCAGGCACTCGTTCTTGACGATGGTAAATACCCATTTCCGGAATGAGTTGGGGCCCTCGTACTGGAAATGCCCGTCCTGAATCTCGTTTATTATGGTTAGGACTGCCTGAGAGCGAATATCCTCTATGTAAGCCTCATCCTTGCCGTAGAAGCTGGTGTTATGAAGGTAAGCCAGGATAATGATAAAATATCGTTTAAGCAAGGTATCCAGAGCGGTCTTGTCTCCGGTCAGGTAAGCGGAAACCAGGAATTCGTCGGAATGAGGGTCAATGGACATATAATTAAGTATGGTGTCCTTTGAATTCTTAGCATTTCCTGCTTATTTTTTCGTGGGCTAATTTTACAAGTTCTTTGAAATTATTAATGGTACTTATGAAAAAATCCGTATTCTTCAAAAGCCATTTTTCAACGGTAGCCTGTGAAGAACCCCACGCATTTAATTGCTCATTTATTGCAATCATTTTTGTTGCATAATCTTCGGCTAGCTCAAAGAAAGATATATCCTCATTAATATAGCGAGTTGTAATCAACAAGTCAACGGACGCACACCTAAGACGCGAGGCAGAATAAATAGTTTCTGAGCTTTTTTGGTTTGATTTGGCTTTAACAATAGCGCTATTAAAAGCATCTAAATTTTTGTCACATTCTGAAATCAAAGCATCCAATCTACGAATTGCTTCGTCTCGTTGAAGAATCTCAAAGAGGGTTCCACGGCCAGAAACAGTTTCAAGAACATGGCTATCCGGTCTATGAGGGGTTATTAAGCAATCATTAATAGCATCCTTCAAGTTTTTACGGAATTCTTCATTTTTTATATGATTGTTAGGGTAATAAAATAAAGTTCCTTTAGTACCAATATCGAAAGGTATTTTGGTCCCATCTTCCGCTATTGTAATTGTTCCATGCTTAAAACTTTGGCGAACTCCTAGCTCCCAATAGACATTACAATTATTATCCGTGAGGTCTGCTACTACAACTGGACAAGTAACAAGGTTAGTAATTATTTCCCGAAGAATATCCCCACGTAATGGCTTTGATCGACAGGCCTCAAGATGTAGATTCTCATCTATAAGTGGTTTTAGAAAAACCCCAAAATGTTTAGTCCAATATTCTTCTGTGTGCACATCAGTAGTATGGTTAAAAGGCATTATTACAAAACAATGTTCTTTATTTTCTGCCATTCTTACTCCTCCACTACAACTTTAACAAAGGATTTCCTCTTTAATCTTCTGATATTAAAGCACTTCAAATGCAAAAGTCAAGGATAAGAAACGGATTATTCGCTTAATCTGTTTACTGAACTTTTCCACCGGAATTCTCATTTTCTGATGTCACCTTTTGCCATCTCGCAACTATATATATTGAGGGGAGGGCAAGACCCGCCCCGGGGGACGCAAGATGCGGCCCTCAAATATGGTGTGTCCCGACGGAATAGTCGGGATCTAAGTCGCTGGTAACTCCCTGCGGTCTAACAGCGACTAAGAGGTCCAAAGATATGAAAAGACTGATATATACGTTTTTGGCAATAGTCCTTACAGGAGGCTGTGCTTTAGTGGTCCTGGTGGCGGCCCCGGCATTAGGTCTGCGTGACCGTGATGGTGCCGAGGTGGCTCTTATAATTGATTTGAGCCGGCAACCGCCCCAGGACCCTAATCCCTATATAACCGAATATGAACGGATGTTATACCCGACCGTCAGGATTAAGACGGGTAATTCCACCGGCTCCGGGGTTATATTTTACCACGAAGGCACGAAGGACACGAAGAATATTTATGTTCTTACTGCAAGCCACGTAGTGGGGGATAATAGCGATGTGAGATGTGAGATATGGGATGGCGACGGATACCCGCCTGACGGACGGGCAGGCACGATTTACGATGCGCGGGTGGTAATAACCGATACACTCAAAGATTTGGCTCTTATTACAATTCATAACTCATCACTAATAACTCATACTTATTCCGCTACTCTGGCTCCGCGGAATTATACGCCGTACCTTTTCAGGCCTGTCTATACCATCGGTTGCTCTCTGGGGCTCACACCCCGGCCGTCACAGGGAATCATCAGCGTTATTGAGGATACTTACTGGGAAGTGTCCAGCCCTATATTACCCGGCAATTCCGGCGGACCGGTTTACGATAGTAAAACCTTTGAGGTTATTGGTATTGCGGTATGGGTCAGGATTTATAAAGACCAACTTATAACTACTATGGGCGGAATTGTACCTATTAACCAAGTCTATGAGTTTCTGGAGTCCATAGAGTCTAAGAAGTTAAGAAAGTGAGGTGCGTTATGTTTAGGATGATGTCAGGATTCTGGAGACGGATAATAGAAGTGGTTGTCGGAATCGTATTGGATTACTTGGAAAAGAAAGGGAAGAAGTCAGATCGGTAACTCTTGCAGCGCACAAGGGCTTACCGTTAACGCGTAGTTGTGAATTTATTATGTCCCGATGTAGCTATGCTCATCGGGATCTAAGAGCCAGTAACACCCTTGTCCGTTTGGCCGGGCAATGGCTAACTGGCTCTAAGAGAATCGAGGTGATAAATTATGGCAGACGATGTTAAACTTGATATCAAGATAACCGTTCCGGTTAGTCTTGAACCCGCGGGGGATATGCCGGACAGGTGGGTGGAGGGATTGGTCAACAATGCCCTTCGCATGCGTGACCGGGCGCTGGAAGTCCTGCCCGATGAGGGCAAGTTCCAGTCACGGGTGGCTGAAGTAGCCAACCAGAAATGGAAAGGGATGATTGACCCGAGCTTTGTCTCGCAATCAGGCCTGACCCAGAAGAATATCCAGCGGGCACACTACAAGGGTTTAGCCGGCGCCTACGCCAAATTCAGGGAAATGTACGAAAAGGCTTTCGCGACTGTTGACGGCGTAGTGGCTAAATTCTTTAAGGACCGGGTTATTAACGCCAAGGATAGGTGGGCTAATGCCGTGGCCAATACTATCCTGAGGATTACGGGCGACCGTATCCGAGGGATGATTGTGCCGCAGGTGATTTACTGGATGACCGGTGATCCCAAAGCCAATAAGTTCACCGAACACTCGGAGGTTATTAACGGCGGACCTTACGATTTCACCAAGCCGGGCATCAGGCAGCAGTTCAGGTCAGCGGCCAGCAGCTTGCTGATTACCGCGGGGGTAAACATCCTGAAGGCGGATATGGAAGCGGCGGAAATCGCCGCCCAGAACGCCAGGCTGGTTGAACTGGCTAATGCCTACAGGGCCACGGCGGTGAAACCCTTCGTAGTCGGCGGCGGAGCGACCGATTCGCTCCTGGAGTATGAATTTTCCGACCCGGAAATCAAGCTCCATGCCAGGATAGTCCTGGTGTAGTATGGGTAAGCGTGAGTGGGACGCTTCGCCCGGGCGGGGCGTCCCCGACCACGCTTTAATTCAACCACGAAATTAGGAAAGGACACGAAGACACGGAATTATTTAGTGCTTTAATATTTTCGTGTTTTCGTGGTAAGATTTATATGTATAGAAGAAGATATTTTACTGACGGACAGGTGACTACGCCCCAGATTATTGAGGGCGCGATTACCGAGGACAAGCTGGCCAACGATGCGGTGACTTCGCCTAAAATAAAGAATCAGACCATTGTTACCGAGGATATCGCTGATAAGGCCGTTACCTTGGCCAAGCTTGGGGACGATGTCCCGGCTGTGGGCATTCCGGATAATTCCATCAGCGCGGCTAAGCTGGCCGATAACGCCGTGGAAAAGCGGCATATCAAGAGCGCATCCGTCGATACGGATGAACTGGCAAGCCAGGCCGTAACTACGGATAAAATCAGGGATGGTAATGTAACACCGGCAAAGCTGTCGTTTACGCCGTTAACCAGACCTATTTTACCACAGATTAACACGGATGAAATAGGCGATGCACAGGTGACCAACCCCAAAATAGCCGACCGGGCAGTTGATTGGGTCAAGATTGCGCTGGCCTGCATCAACCACGAACTGCTCTACAATATTGCCCCGCCTACGGACGGGCAGATCCTGTCCTTCGACGCGGCCACCGGCAAGTTTAACTGGATTGCTCCGCCAACCGGCGGTGCGGGCGGGATGCAGTTAACCTTACTCCCCAACCAGCCGTTGGTGTTCTCCGAGAACTCGATGGCGGACATTGACCAGTTGGTGGACCTGTCAACCCAGATTCCGGCTACGGCCCAGGCGGTGCTCTTAGAAATCCAGTTCAACGCCATGTCCGTGCCGGTGGGTATGGAACAGATATTGACCGTATTCGGTAGAAGGGCCGGGATGAACTTCGGGTCAAGCACGGTGCACTTTATATGGCAGAATATCGTGGGCTTTAACAACAACGCCTATAAGGAGTGTATACTTGCTACAGACGTGTCCAGACAAATTAGAGTGCTCGTTACCAAGAGTGGGCAATTTACATCTGTAAACTTATGGGTAAAAGGTTATATAGAGTAAACATGCCCCGATATTCATCGGGGTCTAAGAGCCAGTAACTCGCTATGCTCTAACTGGCTCTAAGAGAGGCTACGCTAGCCACGGATGGGACATACTTGGGCTGTTACCCGTGAGGGTTCTTGTCCCAAGACCCCTCAGGGTCTAGGGAGAACGTAGTGAGTTATCAGCCCAGTATACTTGGCAGTAATTAGCTACCGCTCAAACTGCCAAAGTACGGATGATTCGGGTTATGGCCACGAAGAGTGGGGTTTTTACGAGTATCAATATCTGGTTAAAGGGGTATATAGAGTGATGGCTTGTCCCTCTAAGCGGGATAGCCTGCGGGCTTGTCCAGATGATAAAAAAATACCCCGCCAAGGCGGGGTTCATCTGGATCTAAGTGCCTCTACGTCACTTTGTTCCTAGTGGCACTAAGAAAAAAAATTAGTGGCCCTGAAGTGAACGGAATGATGAGCATCATGTCCAATTCGAAGCAGCAGCAGCACTTGAAGCTTCAGGGCCGAGAACAACCTTAGCAAACCGGAATGGTTTAGTCAAGAAAAACCCGCCTGAAAAATCGGGAAAGAGATTTCTAGCCCCGCTGGAATAAGCGGGATAAGAAACTCTAAGGCTCGTGTCTCACCAAGAGGTTTCTAGCCCCGCTGGAATAAGCGGGATAAGAAACTCTAAGGCTCGTGTCTCGCCAAGAGGTTTCTAATAAATCTCATAAAATCCGGATATTTTACTTGACGAAATTTGGGATTTATCCTATTATACTCGCACGAATTATTAGTAGTGTTTGAAGTAGCTTCAATATTTAGAATATGGGAACAGTAACTACTTTCGGCAAATACATTCTGGAGAAGAAAATCGGCCAGGGCGGCATGGGCGCCGTTTATCTGGCAGTTGACCCCGCCTTAAACCGCAAGGTGGCGCTCAAAGTCGCCACCGCTTCCGATAAAACCGCGGTCGAACGGTTCCAGCGCGAGGTCCAGGCCGTGGCCAAACTGAGACATGCCAATATCGTGCAGGTTTTCGAGGTGGGCACGATCGGCAAACAGCCTTATTTCACCATGGAGTATGTGGACGGCATTTCCTTCGAACAGCTTATCAAGGACAAAACCAGGCCGCCGGTCCAGACCGTGGCCAAGATTGTGATGCAGATCGCTTCGGCTTTGCATTACGCCCATACCCAGAACATCGTTCACCGCGACATCAAGCCGGCCAACATCCTGCTGGATAAGGACGGCAAACCTTACCTGACGGACTTCGGCGTGGCCAAGAAATTATCCGGGTTTGACAAAACATTGACCGTTACCGGCGCCACGGTGGGCACGCCCAACTATATGGCTCCGGAACAGGCCCAGGGCAAGAAGGATGAGATCGACCACCAGAGCGATGTGTTTTCGCTGGGCTCGACGCTTTATCACGGACTTACCGGACAGATGCCGTTTCAGGGCAAGGAGATGTTCGAGGTATTTTCCAACGTCATCCATAAGGACCCGATTGCGCCTTCGACCCTGGTGAAAAGTATTCCCAAGAACATAGAGACCATCTGCCTCAAGTGCATGGAGAAGGAGAAAGAGAGGCGCTACCAGACGGCCCTGGAGCTGGCCATGGACCTGCAGAGTTACCTGGAGGGCAAAGCTATCATGGCCGAGCGGGCTTCGACCATGACCAGGATGTGGTTAAAGGCCAAGCGCAACAAGGCAGCCAGCTTCGGCCTGGTCAGCGCCATGCTGGTTCTGTTTATCGGCTTCCTGGTTGTGAGGATGGTTATTTCAGCCGGTTCGGCCCGACAGGTGGAAGAGAACCGAAAAAAGGCGTTTGCCTTTTTCGATGAGAAGAAGTACACCGAGTCCAAATCATTGTGCGAAAAGATACTCAAATCCACGCCTTCGGACAGCGTGGTCGAAGCGCTGTTGAAGCGGTGCGACGAGGCCATCGAAGATATGGATGTGGGTAAGAAGAAGGCCAAGGAACTGGCCCGGAAGAAGGCCGAGGAAGAGCGGCTGGCCCAGGAAGAAGCCAAGCGCAAGGAAGAGGCGGCCAAACGCCGGGCCGAAGCCAAGGCCTTGCTGGACCGGATTACGCCGGCCACGGCCACGGACGAAAGATTGCAGATTGCCGGTGAAGCCGTCAAGATAGATGTTTCTTACAGCGATGCTTACCAGATTATCGGTTACGCCTGCAGGGACAAGCAGGATTTCGACAAGGCGGTGGATAATTTCGACAAGGCCATCAGCTATACGGGCACGCTGGCTCCGTCCTATTACGGCCGCGGCTGGGTGACGGCTTACATTAATAATAACTTTGACGGGGCCGTGCCGGACTTTGAGAAAACCATAAAGTACGACCCGGACAGCTACTGGGGTAGTTTTGCCAAGGGCGAACTGGAATTCGGACATAAGAAATATGACGAGGCCTTAGCCAGCTTCGGCAAGGCGATTAAGTTATCACCCAATTACGATTGGGCATATCTGAACCGGGGGACGGTATATTACGCCAAGAACGAACTGGACAAGGCGCTGGCTGATTTTAACGAGGCCTTGAGGCTCAATTCGGCCAACAGCCGGGCGCTGGTTAACCGGGGACTTTGTTATTACGCCAAGGATGATGCGGTCAAGGCGGTGGCTGATTTCTCGGATGTAATCAGGATCAACCCGTCGGCCGCCGCGGTTTATGTCAGCCGGGGCAACGCCTATTACGAGTCGGGCAATTACGGCAAGGCCATCGAAGACTTTAATGAGGCGGTCAAACTCAATCCCGATAACGGCAAGATTTATTGCGACCGGGCGGCGGTTCATTACGACCAGGGCGATATCGAAAAGGCCATCGTTGATTTCAGCCGGGCCATCAAGCTCAACCCGACTGACGCGGAGTCTTATTTCAACCGGAGCGTGCTCAACGCCAAGAAAGGCGATTTCGGCGCGGCCATCGCCGACGGCGAAGTTTTCCTGAAGCTCAGCCCGGACCATCCTTCGGCTGAAACAATGCGCCAGGCCATTGAGGACTGGAAAAGATAATTATTAATGATGAATGATTTATTACATATGACCCGGACGGCAATAATAATGAGGGGGATGCTCTTTGGGGCTATGGCCTTGATCGTTTGCGGGAGTGTTTCCTGCACCAGCACCACCGTGCACCGGACCGGAGAGATAAGCCAGCGGCTGGTCAGCGAGACCAAGGAGATGACGGCCAAACCGCTTTATTTCGACCTGACCCAGAAACCGACGCCCCAGCTGCCCTTGATGAAATTCACCATCAGCAATCCCAATATCGAATATATGGTCAAACGCTACGAGAAATTGGAAAAAGTAGAGCAGACCACCGGCTACAAGCATTTAACCCATATAGGCTGGGTGACAGCCGGTGTCGGATTGCTGTATCTGTTTGCCAACCCGGCTCCGGACCCGGCAAAGTACGGCGAATCGGAATATAATTCCTTGTCCGACCAGCGGCTCAAGGCGCGGCAAATGGCCTTTGGCTTGTTACTGGCCGGGGGCGGGATGTCCGGCGCGCGGATTATCAAGCCGGATAATAAGGTCATAATCCAGCAGCCCATAACCAGATTCGAGGAACGGACGCCGCTGCCGCCGCCGTCGCCCAAGACGCAGATTACCGTCAAGATACAGAACTATAAGATAACGGATTCGACCGACGATAAAGGCGAGGGTTCTTTGAAGATAGATGAACTGCTCAAGAGCGCCCTTTTCCCGATGCCCAAGTGGCCGGATAAAATCGAGTTCCGCATCGGCGCGGCCGGCCTCAACGACAGCGTTACCAACTGGAGCATCGAAGAAGCGGTGGCTTTCATGACCCTGGGCCAGGTGAATTGGTCCAAGGGCAAGGTTGAAATGGTACCATACCCGGAAGGGTCGGTTGAAATAGGCGGAACCTGCAAGGCCGATGAAGACGCCGTCATAAAAATCACAGTTTCCAATAAAAAAGGCAAGGGCGATTGTTACCGGCTGAAAGCTCTTATCCGCAGCGAGGAATCATTGCTTAACAAAGCCATACTAATCGGTAATTTGAAAGCCGGGGAGGAAAAAGAATTCCAGGAGATTTTGCGCATACCAAGACAGTGGTTAAGCCGGGATATACCTTTCCGGGTTTCTTTCGAGGAGTTTAATAATTACGTCCCCAACCAGTTGGAAGCCAAAATTGCCATCCAGGAAATACCCAGGCCGGCTTTTGCCTATGCCTGCCAGATAGTGGATGACGGGACCGGTTCATCAATCGGCAATGCCGACGGGCGGATACAGAAGGGCGAATCGGTTGATTTGTCGGTCAGCGTCAAGAATATCGGCAAGGGCCCGGCTAAAGACGTGGCCGTGCTGGTAGAAACGGACCAGAAGTCCGGCATCGAGATACCGGGCAACCTCATCACCATTACCGAACTGGCCCAGAACGCCGTTGATTCGGTCCGTTTTAACCTGGTGGTCAAGAAAGACGTTTCGGTTAACGACCTGATGCTGAAATTAGTTATGACTGACGGCGGTGAGTTTACGGTGTCGGCCAAGGACCAGGTCAAGTTCCCGCTGGATAAGCCGTCCGCAAGCGCTGTTGCCGGCATTTCTAAGAACGTCAGTTCCAGCAAAGATGTGGCTGAAATAAGGAGCGGTCTGGGCAGCGATACGCCCCTGCTGGCCTTGACAAGCAAAGGCGCGGTTTTGGAGGTGGTCGGCCAGCTCGGGGACTGGTTTAAAATAAAGTTATCGGAAAACAGCTTCGGCTGGATCCAAAAACAGTCCGTCCGGGATATGGTTGATGAAAAGACCGCGGCCAAAGAAGCAATGCCTGTTGTCAAGGTGTTCACCATGGCCCCGCCGGATATTTTATTGATCCAGCCGGACAATGCTGTCAGCGAAACTTCCGAAGAAAGCCTGAAATTATCCGGCATCGCAGCTAACTACAAGAAAATAAAGGATATCAAGGTTCTGCTTGACGACAAGCCTTTGCCGGTGGGATGGAGCCTGGACATACTCAGGAAGAAACCATCCGGGCAAAAAGCCCAGCAGAATCAGCTGGCCCGGTTTGATTACCGTTTTCCTTTGAACATGGGGGCCAATCAAATCAAGGTCATCGCCCTGAATGATGAGGGTGTTTCGTCCGACGCGAACATTTCGGTAACCAGGCTGGTAAAAGAGAAAAAAGGCAGCGTTTATGTTTTGATTGTGGGCATAAGCAATTATGAAGACCCTAAGCTGGCCCAACTGCCGTTTGCGGAAGATGGCGCCCGGGCGGTATACGAGTTCTTCGCCAAGAACCCCAAAAGCCCGGTCAAAGAAGAAAATATCTCCATGCTTATAGGGAAAGAGGCCAGCGCCGACAATATCAAGCGCGCTTTGAGCGACCTGACAGACCGGATAAAAGAAAAGGATACGGTTTTGCTTTATTATGCCGGATATAACGGCACCGCGCCTCATCCCCAAAAGGGGACTGAATATTTCATTTTTCCGTACGATACCTCCAATGATGATTTGTTTGTTTCCTCGATAGAGTTGCCAGAATTGCAGAAGGAATGGGAATCGATATCATCCACCCGGAAAATATTCATCAGCGATTACAGCAATTCCTATGGTGTTATCACAGATACCGACAAGATTAAAAGCGGATTCGAGCGCGGGATGGGGTCCTGCACCTTCGTCATCTCGGCCGCGGATAAAGGGCAGAAGGCCCTGGAACTGGCAGATTGCAAACGCAGTTTATTCGCATATTACCTGCTGGAAGGGCTTAACGGGGCGGCCGACAAGGATGGTGACGCCCGGGTGACCGTATCGGAATTGGAAGATTATATCAAGACGGCTGTCCCTAAAAAAGCCGAAGAGTTGGGCTCAAAACAAATGCCTGTCAGCAAAGTAGAGCTGACCGAAAATGTTTTCCTGACTAATTAACTATCGTGTAGCTTATGTTTAAAGTCGGTAAAATCACTTTAGTACTGATGCTATTTGCCGCTGTTATTTTCGGTTACGGCGGATTATGCCAGGATTACGGCATCTCGGGTAAGAGTGGCAGCAGCAGCGGCGTGAAGCCCAAGCCCAACGCCCCGATTAATCTTACGGCTGTGGCCATATCGCAATCGGAAATCAATCTTTACTGGACCGATACCGCCCAGGTGGAAGACGGCTTCGTGCTGGAAAGATCCACCGACGGCGTGACTTATACGCTCTGCGCCACTATCGCGGCGGATGTGTCGATGTATTCGGATACCGGCCTGACGCCGGACGTCAATTATCGCTATCGCCTTAAGGCTTTTAACGCCAGCGGCGAAAGTGTTTATTCCGGCGAAGCGTCGGCTATCCCTCTGGGTGCGCCGGTCAGCTTGGCCGTTAATGCTGTCTATTATTCTGAGATTAATCTTAGCTGGATAAATAATTCCATCAGCGAAGAAGGAGTCAAGATCGAGCGCAAGACCGGCATTGCCGGAACTTATGCCTTGATCACCACGGTGGCCGTGGCTGATGTGGCCGTTTATTTGGACACTGGCCTTATTGACGGGACTTTATATTATTACCGGGTCAGGTTTTATAATGCGTCGGGCGACGGTTCATATTCGGTCGAATCCTCAATAAGCACGCCGATAAGCCCGCCATCGGCTTTAAACACCAGCGTCATTTCCTCGTCCCAAATTGATTTGAGTTGGACGGATAATTCGGCCAGCGAGGATGGTTATAAAATCGAACGCAAGACCGGCCTGGACGGGACGTATGCAGTGATTTCAACCGTGGTCGGGACTGATATCGCGGCCTATTCAGACATCGGCCTGGTTGATGGCGCCGTTTATTACTACCTCGTCTGCGCTTATAACTCTACCGGTGAGAGCGCTTATTCCAATGAGGCCAGCCCGGCCATTCCGCTCAATGCGCCGACCGTTCTGGCGGCCAGCGCCATATCGGCTTCGTTGATAAATCTGGACTGGATCGATAATTCCAACAACGAGACCGGATTCAAGATCGAGCGCAAGCAAGAAGGAGATGTCTACGCTGAAATCGCCACCGCCGCGGCCGATGCCACGGCCTTTGCCGATACCGCCGCGCCGGTTGACGGGGTCAACTATTATTACCGGGTCAAGTCAATCAATGACACTTATGAGAGCACTTATTCCAACGAGCCGGTCGTATTCGCGCCCATCAACGCGCCATCATCCCTGAGCGCCACGGGTATTTCCAACTCTCAGATAAACCTGAGCTGGGCCGACAACTCCGGCAGCGAGACCGGGTTCATCATCGAGAAGAAAACCGGCCTGGCCGGTAGTTACGCCCCGATAACCACCATCGTCGGCTCAGACGTGACTTCTTATCAAGACGGCTCATTGTCAGACGGCATCGCCTATTATTACCGTATTTGCACTTATAATTCCCTGGCTGATAGCGGGTATTCCAACGAAGCCTACGCCAGCACTTACATCAATGCGCCGGTGGAACTGAATACCACGTCGGTGTCGGTATCCCAGATAGACCTCAGCTGGGTGGATAATTCCGGTAGTGAAACAGGGTTTAAAATAGAGCGCAAAACGGCTATTACCGGCACCTACGCGGTGGTAACCTCGACCGTCGGCGCCAATGTTACCACCTACCTGGATACCAATCTGGTTGATGGCACTGTTTATTATTATCGGGTGTGCGCCTATAATCTGACCGTTGACAGCACTTATTCCAACGAGACATCCGGCACGACCGGCATTATCCCGCCGTCAGGATTGACCGCTAGGGTTATTTCGTTCTCGCGCATAGACCTGTCTTGGACGGATAACTCCGGCAGTGAGGCCGGATTCCAGCTGGAGCGCCGGACCAGCACCAATAATAATTATACACTGGTGGCCACTATCGGCGCCAATGCAACGGCATATTCTGATACCGGACTTTCTGCGTTTACCCCCTATTTCTATCGCATCAGGTCTTTTAACGGCACCGGCAACAGCGCCTATTCTGACGAGACTTCGGTTACTACGGCGTTATCAAATTCAGAAAGCGGCTTGTGGAATTATGTCAGGCCTATTACCATCACCAACAGCGGGGGGCTGCTGACCGACTGCGCCGTAGCCGTAAGCCCGTTCAGCGACCCGGCTTTTATAGATAACACCAATCTGATCGGCTCATGGCACTTCTCCGAAAACGGCGGTTCCAACACGGCCGATATGTCCGGCAACGGCAATAGCGCTTCATTATACGGTCCGGCCAGGGTGACCGGTAAGTTTGGAAATGGACTTTCTTTCAACGGCATAAACGACTGTGTAGCGGTACCGGACCTGAGCACTTTGGATATTATCACAAGCACCCTGACCATCGAAGCCTGGGTTTATCCCACAGCCAACGGCACTTCAGCCGTCATCTTAAGCAAAGACTTATCCTATGAGATAGTTCTGGATAATGGCGTATTCAAGGCATCAGTGGAGACCTCAGCCCCGGGCAACTGGGCCAGGGGCGGCAACCAGGCCGTACCGCTTAACCAGTGGTCGCACCTGGTCTTTGTCCATAACGATACCAGCTGGAAGTTCTACCGCAACGGCGCAGAGGTGGAAAGCATCGCTCCGGGAGGCAGCCAGGCCGGCAATATCACGCCGTCCGATCGGCAATTAGGAATAGGCGGCCGGGATAACGGCAGCGGCTGGGATTCGTTCTTCGCCGGTATCATAGACGAGGTCAGGGTCTATAACCGGGCATTATCAGGAACGGAAATAAGCACCCGCTATAATTCCGGCGCGCCCCGGGTTCGGTCTGATTACGCTGATATCAGATTCACCAACAATACCATGAACGAGGAATTGATCTATTGGCAGGAGAGCGATAACCTCTTCTGGGTCAAGATACCGTCCCTGCCCAATGGCGATACCAATATCAAGATGTTCTACGGCGGCATTTCCACTACCCCGGCCAGCAATATTGCCAATGCTTATGTAGCCGGCTATAATTTCACTATTGATTCCTCTGCTTGGACTGAAATTGATTCCAAAAACGCCATCCGTCAGGATACCGGTCTGAATCTGTATAATGTAACGCCGGCCTGGGATTCGGCTTTGATATCAAACAATAGTTATAACCGGGCGTTTAATTTAACCCTTTACGGGAAATTCACCGTATTTGCTGCGACCGGCAGAATGATGGTCGGATGGGCCGGTAACCAGATTACCAACCCTTATTTTGACCAGTTGATTCACGGCTTGTATTTTAACCAGGGTAGTCTGGAAATTGCCGAAAACGGCATCACTTATACGCCTAACGGCCCGGCCACGACTTATACAACCGCTACTACATACGATTTTATAATTCGGCTTAAGGACACCGGGGCCGATTACGAAATCAAGGGCGGCGCTTATGCCGGTTGGACCAACGTTTATAACGGTACCGGCGGTAACTTGACCACCTCGCCCTTGAGGATTTCGGCCAATCAAGGCGATCAGTCAGGTTATATCAGTCATCTGGTCATCTCGCAGGATGCGGTGCCGGCGCCTTCTTCAGTTGTTTCCAACGCCGAAAGGCAGCTCAACACTACCTCCAATCTTTCGGCTACGATTATTTCGGCCACCCAGGTAAATCTTAGTTGGCAGGACGATTCCCCGGCCAATGATAATTTTCTGGTAGAGCGCTCAGCAGACGAGATAACCTGGTCATCCCTGGGAACGGTGCCGTACAATACTGTGACATTTACGGATTCGACCGCCTTGGCCGGGACGACCTATTATTACTGGGTTAAGGCGGTTGACGCCCAATCCGAAGAGGACCCCTATGCGTCCAAAATAGTTACCAAAACATCCGTGCCGGATAACCCCTCGCAGTTGGCTGCGGTTTCTATCACGTCATCAGAGATAAGCCTGGAGTGGCGGGACAATGCCACTAATGAAACCGGCTTCAAAGTGGAACGCTCGACCGATGCCATAAACTATTACCTGCGCGCGACGCTTGCTCATAATGCCACATTTTATACCGACAGTGGCCTGACCGAAGGTATTACCTATTATTACCGAGTGAAGTCTTATAACGGCGTGGGCGATGCCAATTCAGACGTTATCTATGTTTCCACTCGTCCCAATGTGCCGTCAGGGGTGATGGCCAGCCCGATATCAATTTCCCAGACCAGCCTGACCTGGGTTGATAATTCCAATAAGGAAAACGGATCCAAAATAGAACGTAAGGCAAGCGGCGGTATTTACGCCCAGGTCGGGACTGTCGGGATGAATATTACCGCGTATTCTGATGCCGGGCTTAACGGCGAAACGACTTATTATTATCGGATTAAATCTTTCCATAATACCCTGGGCGATAGTTTATATTCCAATGAAGCCACAGTTACTACGGCGCCTAATGCGCCCTCGGTGTTAAGCGCCACTGGTATATCAGCCACCCAGATAAATCTATCCTGGACCGACAACTCCAATGCGGAATCGGGGTTTAAGATAGAACGTGCATCCGCCTCCGGTGGGCAAGCCGGCACATACTCCCAGATTGATACTACTAGCGCCAATATCGTAACATATGCTGACGGCAGTCTTAGCCCTGAGATGGTTTATTATTACCGTGTTCTGACATATAACGCCAACGGCAACAGCCCTTATTGCAGCGAGGTCTCGACTACCACCGCGCCTAATGCACCGTCAGCGCTTACTGCTACAGCTGTAACTTCAGCCAGAATTGGTATTAGCTGGACTGATAATTCTGCTATAGAAACAGGGTTTAAGATAGAGCGCAAGACCGAAATCTCCGGAACCTATGGCCAGATTGCTTCCGTGGGCGCAAATACCTTATATTATCTTGATACCGGCCTGACCGCTGAAACTGTTTATTATTATCGCGTCCATGCTTATAATAGCGGCGGGTATAGCAACTATTCTAACGAAGAATTTATAACCACGCCTAAACCAACCTGGGTGTCTGTTGTTTCTTCAGGACATTCCCTTGCGATAAAAACAGACGATTCCTTATGGGCATGGGGTGCTAATAACTATGGTCAATTAGGATTGGGGGACTCTATCGATCGGTTAGTTCCAACGCAGGTAGGTTCATCCTTAGATTGGGCTTCAGTTGATGGCGGAAATGGGAGCAACTTGGCTTTAAAGAGAGATGGATCACTCTGGGCATGGGGTGGTAATTATTATGGTCAGTTAGGACTTGGAGATTCAACTAGTAGAAACACACCAACACGTGTCGGTACCTCTAATGATTGGGTTATGATTTCCGCGAAAGGAACGCATTCGCTGGCTCTTAAATCTAACGGAACAATGTGGGCATGGGGTTATAATACTTTTGGTCAATTAGGTCTGGGAAATACCACTAATAAGTTTTCTCCCACCCAGATAGGGACAGCTAATGATTGGGTTTATATTAATGCCGGAGGTTACACTTCTTTTGCAAAAAAATCCGATGGTTCGATATGGGGTTGGGGCATGAACTATAATTATGAGTTAGGTCTGGGTTACTATAGTTCTTATAAAACGTCTCCTATTCAGACAGGCAGTGACACAGATTGGGCTGCGGTTTCACTTGGAGGGGCCCATACGCTGGGTATAAAAACAAACGGCAGCATTTATTCATGGGGTTCAGGAGCATATGACGGCCGATTAGGCGCCGGTTCATCAGTGTGGGAAAGACTTTCTCCAGCCCAGATAGAGGTTGACACAAATTGGGCATCTATAAGAGCAGGCAATGAACATTCTTTAGCATTGAAATCCAACGGAACTATCTGGACATGGGGAGATAATGTATACTATCAATTAGGCCTTGGCGATTCAACAAATCGATATGTTCCAACCCAGGTTGGAACTGATACTAATTGGGTTTATATTGCAACCCATACTTCTAGTACTCAATGCATGGCCATAAAATCAGACGGGACTTTATGGGGATGGGGATACAATAGTAACGGGCAGTTGGGTTTGGGTGACACTACAAGCAGGAATCTACCGGCCCAGGTCGGCGTGCCTCCGGCGGCGCCGACGGCGCTTTCGGCAACCGCCATATCCTCATCCCAGATTAACCTGACCTGGGCGGACAATGCCAATAATGAAGGTGGTTTTAGATTGGAACGCTCTTATGAGGGCATTACCTGGTCCCTATATACCTCTCCAGCAATAAACTCTACATTATATAACAATACCGGCCTTTCCGAGTACTACACTTATTATTACCGTATTAAGGCTTATAACGGTATCAGTGATAGCGTTTATTCCAATGTTGTATTCGCCAAAACCCTTATCAGCGCGCCTTCTTTGCTGGTGGCCGAAACCGCCTCCAACAGCCAAATCAATCTTTCCTGGACCGATAATTCAAATACAGAATCAGGGTTTAAAATAGAGCGCAAGACCGGTATTGATGGAACATATTCAGAAATAGCTTCGGTTGGAGCAAATAATTATATAGCTGCTGGGAATACTGTTATTGATCGTGCATCCTGTATCAGCGGGAGTATGGGCGGCGCCACCACGACTACTTTTATAAATAGGACCAGCCAGATTACTGCCGCCGGAAATATTGATTACTTTGACGTATATTTAACCCAATCTGGTGGTAGCATTAGGCTCAAAGTATTCCGTGATAATGGAGCTTCGTGGGATTTGGTTGGGCAATCTAATTGGTGCTCTGTTTCGGGGCAAGGAAGCTACAGATATAGTTCCCCTGCTATTGCTGTTCAGGCGGGCGACTATATCGGTTTGGCAATAAGCGGTTCTGCAACACAGGTAGATGCGGACGAAACTGGCGGTCTAATAAGTTATATATCAGGTGAGATTACAGGCACTACGGATAAATTAACCTGGACCGATAATAACTACTTAGTATCTCTTAAAGCTTATGTTAAAGTTCTAAGCACCTATAATGATACCGGACTGGCTGAAGGCGCGACCTATTATTACCGCGTTCGAACCTATAAAGGAACTGATTACAGTTTTTATTCTAATGAAGTCTTGGGCATTACGTCTTCTGTTGCTTTAGGCGATGCGGTAGACGCGCCTACTTTAAATTTTATTACCGGTGGCTATGCTAACTGGTTCAGCCAGGTTGTTGAGTCATACTACGGTGGCGATGCGGCTCGGAGTGGTGTCATTACCGATGCTCAGAGCTCCTGGATAGAAATGTCTGTTAACGGCAAGGGCACCCTGACTTTTCACTGGAAGGTTTCGTCAGGAACGACTGATAATTACCTTGGATTTTATGTAGATGGTTCATGGCAAAATAGTATTAGCGGAGAGGTGGATTGGAATATAACGCCTGAACAATACACATTCTCCAGTGCAAAAAAGCATACTTTCAAATGGTCATATTTTAGAGGTTATTTTGGCGTATATGGTTCTGACTGTGGTTGGTTGGATAAGGTCACCTGGACGCCCGCGCCATAATTAAATAGCTATGTATACGACTAAAATCGGTATCGGCTTGATGCTGGCATTAATAGTCGCCATCGGTTACGGCGGATTCTGCGAGCAATACGGCATTTCCACCGGCAGTAGCGGCCAACTGCCCAATCCGAACCCGCCGATTTCGCTCAGTGCCGTGGCCGTTTCCGAATCGAGAATTGACCTTCAATGGGCGGATACGGCTAAAATTGAGGAAGGTTTTATTCTGGAGCGTTCTAACGACGGTGTTAACTATACCCTTTGCGCCAATCTTTCCCCGGATAATACGGTATATTCAGATACCGGCGTAACGCCGGAATCAACTTATTATTATCGAGTCAAATCATTCAACGCCACCGGCGACAGCGCTTATTCTAACGATATTCTGATAATCCCGGTAAACATCCCGACTAACCTGACAACTACCGTTATCTCTTCAACGCAGATTGATATCAGTTGGACCGATAACTCCGGCAATGAAGCGGGCTTTAAAATCGAGCGTAAAACGGCTATTGATGCTGATTATACTGTCCTTACGACCATCGCCTCTGCCGACATTACCACTTTTTCAGATATTGGCCTGATTGACGGAACCGGTTACTATTATCGCGTCAAGACTTTTAACGCTTACGGCGAAAGCTCTTATTCCAATGAGACATGCACACCGACGCCGATATTGGCGCCGTCCTCGCTGGGTACGAATGTCGTTTCTTCCAGCCAGATTGATTTGACCTGGTTGGATAATTCGGCCACCGAAAGCGGATATAAAATAGAGCGCAAGTCTGGTATTGCCGGTTCTTATTCGGTTATTACTACTGTCGCGGGAAGCAATGTTGTTTTATTATCGGATACCGGTTTATTGGATGGCATGACGTATTATTACCGCGTCAGTGCTTACAATGCCACCGGTGAGAGCTCTTATTCCAACGAAGCCAGCCCGGCCATCCCGCTTAATACACCGTCAGTTTTGGTAGCCAACCAAGTATCTTCATCCCGGATTGACCTGGCCTGGACGGATAATTCCAATAATGAATCAGGATTCAGGATTGAAAGGAAGACCGGCTTGAACGGGACCTACGGCGAAATTACCCAGGCCATGGCTAACGTGATTTCGTTCTCTGACACGAGCGGCTTGATTGACGGAACCGTTTATTATTACCAGATAAAATCCTATAACACCACGGATAACAGTGCTTATACCAATGAGGCTAATGCAACCACCCCGATTAATCCGATTTCGGGATTAGCCGCCAATGCCGTTTCTGCGTCTCAGATAAACCTGTCTTGGACTGATAACTCCAACAGCGAAACTGGGTTCAGGATAGAACGAAAGACCGGAACCGGCGGTTTTTACGCGCCCATCACCACTATAGCCACGGCTAATATAAATTCTTACTTCGATACCGACCTGGCTGACGGTATAACTTATTATTACAAGATTTGTTGTTATAACGCCACCGGAGACAGCGCTTATTCCGAAACGGTTGATGCCTCGACCATAATCAGTCCGCCATCCGGTTTAAGCGCTACGGTTGTATCTTATTCGCAGGTGAATATTTCCTGGTCGGATAATTCCGGTAGCGAATCCGGTTATAAAATAGAACGAAAAGCCGGCGCGGCCGGGTCATTCAGCGAAATTGCCACGGTTGGGCCTGATAGCCTGGCCTTTGCCTCTGTTGATTTGATTGATGGCACGGCATATTATTACCGGGTCCGGGCCTATAACGCCACCGGCGTGAGCGCTTATTGCGCCGAGGCGTCGGCCACCACGCCGGTCAAACCGCCGTCCGGTTTGATAGCCAGGTCAATGTCGCTTTCCCGGATAGATATTTTCTGGACAGATAACTCTAATAGCGAGACTGGTTACAAGATAGAGCGTAAGACCGGTGTTAACGGGACCTTCTCCGAACTTGCCGCCACCGGGCCGGGCATAGTTTCTTATCCCAATACCGAGTTACCATCATTCACCACTTATTTCTACCGCGTCAGGGCTTATAATTCTACTGGCAACAGTTCCTATTCAAACGAAGTGATAGCTTCGGTGGTTATGTCCAGTTCCGGTGATGGTACTTGGTACTATAATCGGCCCATCACCATCACTAACAGCGGGGCGTTGGTGACCGACTGCGCCGTGGCCGTAATCCCGTTCAACGACCCAGCCTTTATCGATAACTCCAACCTGGTGGCTTCCTGGCATTTTTCCGAAGGTTCAGACGGTTCCAATACGGCCGATATGTCCGGTAACGGCAATAGCGGCTCATTATACGGTCCGGTCCGGGTGGCCGGTAAATCCGGCAACGGATTATCTTTCGACGGCATAAACGATTACCTGGCGGTGCCGGACCTGAGCAGCCTAGATATCATCACCAGTACCATAACCATCGAAGCCTGGGTCTATCCAACGGCCAATGGCACCTCAGCCGTAATTTTAAGCAAGGATTCCTCATATGAGATAGTTCTGGATAACGGCGTATTCAAGGCGGCGGTGGAGACCTCAGCCCCGGGCAGCTGGGCTAGGGGCGGCAGCCAGACCGTGCCGCTTAACCAGTGGTCGCACCTGGTTTTTGTTCATAACGATACCAGCTGGAAGTTCTACCGGAACGGGGCAGAGGTGGAAAGCATCGCTCCGGGCGGAAGCCAGACCGGTAATATTACGCCGTCCGACCGGCAATTAGGAATAGGCGGCCGGGATAACGGCAGCGGCTGGGATTCGTTCTTTGCCGGCATCATAGACGAGGTCAAAGTGTACAACCGGGCTTTGTCAGCCACGGAAGTAACCAATCGGTATAATTCTGGTACGCCCCGGGTCCGGCCGGATTACGCCGATATCAGGTTTTCTAACGATATCATGAACAAGGAATTGACCTGCTGGCAGGAAAACGATAACCTATTTTGGGTGAAGATACCGTCCTTGCCGACCGGCGATACCGAAATTAAGATGTTCTACGGGAATATATCGTCAACCGCTTCTTGTGTCAGTGCCACCCTAGCTTTTGCGGATGATTTCCAGGGTTTGGTTATTAATGCTTCCAATTGGGTTGAGCTTGACGCCAAGGACGCCATCAGGCAGAATAACAGGCTGGATCTGTGTGATGTCACATCGATCTGGGATTCGGCTCTTATTTCCGTTAATACCTGGAACAGGTTTGCCGGATTGACGCTATACGGCAAATTCACTCCTTTTAGTATTGGCGTCACCCTGAATATGATGGTTGGCTGGGAAACAAACCAAACAACTGACCCGGCCTGCACCAAATTAATCCATGGGCTGTTCTTTAACGAGGGTAATCTTTCCGTATTTGAAAGCGGCAACGTCTATGCGCCGAACGGTCCGGCCACGACTTATAGCGCCTTTACCCCCTATGAATTCAGAATTCGGCTCAAAGCCACCGGGGCCGATTACGAAATCAGGGGCGGCGCCTATGCCGACTGGACTACCGTTTATAACGGCACCGGCGGAAACCTAACCACCTCGCCGTTGAGAATTGCCGTAACCCAATTCAATCATCCTGGCTACCTGAGTGATATCCATATCATAAATATTCCTTCACCTGCGCCGTTGGTCTCGGCACCCGGAGACCAGAGAAGGCTCAGTGTTGTATCCAACCTGGCCGCAACCATAATTTCTAGTGCGCAAATAGACTTGAGCTGGCAGGATACGTCATCCGGCACTGAAGACATCCTGATTGAGCGCTCACTGGATGAGATATCCTGGTCGCAAATCGGTACTGTTTCTGATACGCTCACGGCTTTTTCGGACAGCACAGTCAGCGCCGATACGACTTATTTCTACCGGGTTCGGGCTTATGATATTTACGACATCGACCCTTATTATAATCAGGTGCCCACTAGGACGTCAGCGCCGGTGGCACCGTCTAATTTGATATCAACTGCCGCATCGTCATCCTCTATAGTTCTGCAATGGCAGGATAACTCCATAAACGAAACCAACTTCCAGCTAGAACGTTCCACTGATGGTATTAATTACTCTATATACGATACCGTGCCTGCCAATATTACAACTTATACCGACGACAGTTTACCCGAAGGCGTCACCTATTATTACAAGGTCAAGACTTATAACATTCTGGGTGACAATTATTCCAATAATATTTCAGCGACCACTTATCCGAATGCTCCTTCGGCATTGGTTGCCACGCCGGTATCCTCTACGCAAATAAACCTGGCCTGGACCGATAATTCCAATGTCGAGACGGGATTCAAGATAGAACGTGCACTCGCCTCTGGCGGGCAAGCCGGAACCTATTCCCAGATTGATATGATTGGCGCAAATAGCACCGCTTACATCAACTCCAGCCTAACTGACGGCACGCCTTATTATTATCGCGTTAGGGCTTACGAGACCGCTAAATCAGTAGATAGTGCATATACTAACGAGGTAGGAATTACCACGGTGATTAATCCGCCTTCATCGCTTACGGCAACCACTATATCCTTCTCACAAATTAATCTTTCCTGGACCGATAATTCCGGCAGCGAAACCGGATTTAAGATAGAGCGGGGTATTACGACATCCGCTTTTTCCGAGATCGCCACAGTCGGTGCGAATATAACCTGCTACTCTAATAGCGGACTCAATTCATCTGATTATTATTACCGTATCTGTACTTATAATGCGACTGGTGACAGCGCTTATTCTAATGCGGTTTCCATTCCTAATGCGCCGTCGGCGCTTACTATGACGCTAACAATGTCAGTAGCGGTTCTTTCCTGGACCGATAACTCGGTTGTAGAAACCGGTTTTAAGATAGAGCGCAAAACGGCTATCACTGGCACCTATGCCTTAATTAATACTCTGGGTTCTAATACGACCGCGTTTACGGATACGGGTGTTTCGCCATCCACGACTTATTATTACCGGGTTATGGCCTATGCCTTATGTGATAGTTCATATTCTAACGAAATTAGTGTTAAAATGCCTGTTCCTTCTATGACTTTTACCGCAACCTCTACGGGAAGAACAGGCACAATCCAAAACTGGACTGTGTCCGCGAACGGCACTTATCGAATAGAAGTATGGGGGGCACAAGGCGGTACTCAGCCACAACAATGGGGTGGATTAGGCGCAAGGATGAGAGGTGATTTTGTCCTGACAGCCGGCACTCAACTTAAAATACTGGTGGGACAAAAAGGTGTAGATGGGAATTCTGATGATGGTTGCGGTGGTGGCGGCGGGACTTTTGTGGTTAAAAGCGATAATACTATTTTGATTATTGCTGGAGGTGGTGGCGGTGCGGGTGCTGATGCTGATGGCGTAGGCGGCACAACAAACACAACAAGTACCAGCAATGCGGGTTATACGCGTAGTGGGTCTTCCTCAGGTGCAGGAGGACTGGGTGATGACGGTTCCGGTGGGGGTGGATTTAACGGTAATGGGCAAGCCGGTTATAACGCTCCTAATGGAGGGAATTCATTCCTGAATGGAGGCGCGGGCGCAGATTGTTATTGGGATGGCGGTTTTGGAGGAGGCGGCGGCGGCACCGCAGGCGGTTCGGAGGGTGGTGGCGGCGGCGGCGGTTATTCGGGTGGTCCGGGCGGCAGTTCCGGCACAGATGGCGGCGGGGGAGGTGCTTCTTATAACGCCGGGACAAACCAGTCTAATTCCAGTGAAGTACGCACAGGAAATGGACAAGTCATTATAACATTTATTCAATAAAATAATAAGTTTTTTTTAATAATTCTTTTTTGTTAATCACATCTTTCAATAATCGATTCACGCCGTAAAGCAAAATATATTGACTATTTCAGGACTCGATGGTAATTATATAAACATAAGGAGTTAATTATGAAAACAAGAACATTCCTGGCAGCTCTGGCGCTTGTGTCAATAGTTATGATACCATCGGTCTACGCCAAGGATAGCCCGGCCTGGCAGGCGGCTAAGACCGAATTCGCCAAGGACGCGGCCAATAACGACATTGCTAAACGCATCAACGCCACGGCCAACCTGGTCAAAGCCATTACGCCGGAGGTGGAACTGGACGCCGCCGGCCTGCTCATCACCCATATCATCAGCGAGATAGACCGCAATAAGTCCGGCAAGGAAGAGGACCGGGTCAGCCTCCGCGTTATCGAGACCTGCATCGAGCCGCTCAAAAGGGTGATCAACGACAAGGCCATTGCCTTGATTATCAAAAATGCGGCCAATACCTCCAACAACTGGCGAGCCAGGTTCTATGTCATCCGGGCCATGGGCGGCATCAATACCCCGGAGGTGATTAAAACCCTAGTGGGGCTGATAAGCGACAAGGAATCAGCCGTCCAGATTGCGGCCATCGAATCTCTGGGCGCCCTGAACAGCGCCGAGGGCGTCGATACCGTCTGCAAACTACTGGGCGAAAAGGGGTTTTGGGAGACCAAGTTGACCATGCTGGAATACCTGCGCCAGGCCAAGTCTCCGGCCAGCCTCAAACCGATAAAACTGTTCATCCGCGACCCTAATATCGACCCCCGGGTGCTGACCACTGCTCTGGAGGTCTTGGAAGAACTGACCCGTGACCTGCCGGCCGAAGGCGCTTCCGGCTCGGCCGACGTCGGCAATATGACCAAGTCCGTCATTCGGGGCGAGTATTACGGCATGAAGATACAGTCCAGCCGCATCGTTTTCATTATGGACGTTTCCGGCAGTATGGCCTGGATGGCCAAGGAGGAAAAAGGGGTTATTCAGGAATCGACAGACAACGAGCAGAAAAAGGTGACCACCGGACCGGAGGGCGATAATAAAAACCCCAACGAGACCAAGTCCAAGATGCCAGATGAGCTCAAGAAAAAGAAGCGAGATATCGACCTGCGCCCGGTCAAGACCAGGATAGATTCGGTCAAGAAGGAGCTGGTCAACGCCATATGCAACCTTGATTCCAGCGTCTACTTTTCGATACTGTTTTACAGCAGCGCTTTCAGCATCTGGAAGAACGAACTGGTGCCGGCTACCACCGAGAACAAGATGGCGGCCATAGCCATAGTTGAAAAGCAGTCGCCCGGCGGGCGGACCAACATCTACGACGTGCTCGAAGCGGCCTACCGGATTTCCGGCACCGCCGGCATGTCCAAGAGCGAAGCCAAAAGAGTGGCTACCGGCGGCGGCAAGGGCTCTCCGGTCGAAAGTATCGGCGGCGTTGATACCATATTCCTTTTGACCGACGGCAACCCCAACGAGGGCAAGATATTCGACGCCGCCGGTATCGTCGATTCGGTGCGCAAGTGGAACGAGTTTCGCAAGATAAAGATAAACACCATCGCCGTGGGCATAGTTGACGAGAGCAATCCCGACCCGATGACCCGGGGCGACCCGGCTAACACCTCGCTGATGAGCCAGATTGCCCAGGTTACCGGCGGCACCTTCGTGGATAAAACCAAGTAGGGCCTAACCCCGATAAGGTGTGTCCTAAACCTTAGAAATAACAAAAATGACGGGAAATGCATATTTTATGCTATTTCTAAGCCATAACCTCATTATGAAATGCCAGTGCCTACAGAATGTTGATTATAAGCCTGTGGATTATGACATATAAGGCTATAGCTTGGGGGTACTAGGGGGGTGGGGGTAGGGTATAGGGGGGTAAAAATGAATTAAGTGAAGAATTGGCGTATAAAGGAGCTGATTTCAGGAAAATGATGCCAGGGAATGGTTATAAAATAAAAGTTTGTTTGTACGGTGTCTGCTACCAGACCTATTGGACTTTACCACTAAAATCCATTTCTTATTTTGATCATATCTGATAATCTATTCTAGCAATTAAGTTAAATTGTTCATCTACGGATTGGATTTATTTATTTAATCCTTGACATTGTAGGATTTTTTGCAATAATACCGGTTTAATATTATGCAAATCAGCCGTCTTACGGAAAAGTGGTCCGGCAAGGTCAATGAAGTGACTCTGGGCGCTGCTTCGGCCAAGCCTGTTACCATAGGCGGGCAGACTACCATGCCTTTTATGTTTGAGGATGGCGATATGCCGCGCCGTCCGGTCATTGCCATGGAGGTATTGGACAGGATTCCGGATGATTGGAACCCGATTCTCAAGGACGCTTTCAAGGATGTGTCCGGCGACACGGCCAAATGGGCCAGGAAGTGCCAGGATGAATACAAGGCCGATATGGTCTGCCTGAGGCTTCTGGGCGGGCATCCGGAAAACGGCAACAAGCCGGTATCCGATATAGTCAATACGGTTAAAGCGGTCAGGGCGGCCATCAATATCCCGTTGATTATCTGGGGTTGCGGCAACGTGGACAAAGACAACCAGATTTTCCCGGCGGTCAGCCAGGCGCTGGCCGGTTCGCGCTGTCTGATGGGCACGGCTACCAAGGATAATTACAAGGTTCTGGCGGCTACCTGCCTGGCGGATGGTCATAACATCATCGCCGAGAGCCCGTTGGACATTAATATATGTAAGCAGGTCAATATGCTGTTGTCGGATATGGAGATTCCGACGGACCGGGTGGTGATATTCCCGACTACCGGCCCGATCGGCTACGGTTTTGAGTATTCGTATTCGATTATCGAGCGGACCCGGCTGGCAGCGCTGAGCGGCGACAAGACCATGGCTTACCCGATACTGGCCACGCTGGCTAACGAGGTCTGGAAGACCAAGGAGACCAAGGCGCCGGAGTCCGACAACCCGACCTGGGGTAAGCAGAAGGAGCGGGCCGTGGCCTGGGAGTCCATGACGGCGGCCGGTTTCCTGCTGGCCGGAGCTGATATCTTGGTGATGTATCATCCCGAGGCCGTGGCGCTGACACGCAAGTACATCGATACGATGGCGTCCCGGTAAACCCGATTGCCAAATCGGTTAGAAATTTTATATATGCGCAGATTGAGGCTCTGGATAAAGGCCGTCCGGGCGCCTTTTTTTACGGCGACCATCTGCCCGATTGTCCTGGGCGCGACCATCGGCTGGTATCAGACCGGACATTTCAACTGGATTTATTTCTGGCTGACCTTGATGGGTGGCATATTGATGCACACCGGCACCAACCTGACCAACGATTATTTTGACCATATTACCGGCAATGACTGGGTCAATAGAATAAAGACGCCGTTCAGCGGCGGCAGTCGGGTCATCCAGCAGGGCGAGATACCGGCCGGGCAGATACTGCTGGTGGCACTGGGCGCATTCGCGCTGGGCGGACTCATCGGCCTGTATTTGAATCATAACCTGGCCGGCAATATGATTCTGGCATTTGGGATTATCGGGGTGTTCCTGGGGTTTTTCTATACGGCCTTGCCGGTCAAGATAGGCTACCGCGGGTTTGGGCTGGGCGAGCTGGCCGTGGGCATCGGATTCGGGCCGGTGATGGTGCTGGGCGCTTATTACGTCCAGGCCGAGCAGATTACGGCTCAGGCGGTGTTTGCATCCATCCCGGTGGGCATACTGATTACGCTGGTGCTTTACATTAATGAGTTCCCGGATTATGCCGCGGATAAAAGCGTCAATAAGATGACACTGCCTGTTCATCTGGGCAAAAGGGCGGCATCGCGGCTTTACATTATAGTAGTCATTGCCAACTACATTTTGATTGTGGCCGGAGTGGTGTCGGGGATAATGCCGGCCTGGACGCTGGTGACATTGTTTACGCTGCCGGTGGCTATAAAGGCCATGCGCACGGTCCGGGTCCATTTTGACCGAATACAGGAATTATTGCCGGCCAACGGCGCCACGATTGTGCTGCATTTCAGCATTGGTTTGTTGCTGGCGGCCGGGTTTATTCTGGACAAATTAACCTAATATTCCGATATACAGGGAAAGAAGAAAGGAGACAGCTCGGGGGCATGCCGCAGAGATAAACGCGGTAGTCCCAGCCTGATTCTAATGGAGATAGCAAGAATAAAAGAGAAGGCAAAAGGATTGGGAATCAATATCCCGCAAAACGGGGTAACCAAGCAGGAATTAATAAGATTGATCCAGGCGTTGGAAGGGCACGATCAGTGTTTCAGGGCGCCCAAGAATGAATGCGCCAAAACCCAGTGCGTCTGGCGTGAAGACTGCGTGCCGGAATAATTAATCCTGGATGAATATGTTCCGATAATACGGTTCCATCTGGTTAGTTACATATTTCACAAACTAAGTTATCATAAGCGCGTTATGGCAATAAGAACAAAGATTAGGGGTAAGCCGAAGATGTTGTCCGACATCGAGATAGCCCAATCAGCCCGGAAGCGGCCGATTATCGATATCGTTCGGGAGCTGGGCATCAAGGATAAATATATCGAGCTCTACGGCCCGTATAAGGCCAAGGTGTCTTTGGATATACTGGGCGAATTGAAGAGCAAGCCGCTGGGCAAGTATATCGACGTCACGGCTATAACACCGACACCGCTGGGCGAGGGCAAGACGGTTACGACCATCGGGCTGTCAATGGCGCTTAACCGCATCGGCCGGAAGGCCATCACCTGCATCCGCCAGCCGTCGCTGGGGCCGGTATTCGGCATCAAAGGCGGCGCGGCCGGCGGTGGTTATTCACAGGTTCTGCCCATGGAGGATTTTAACCTGCACCTGACCGGAGACGTCCATGCCGTCAGTATTGCGCATAACTTGCTTTCGGCATTCATAGATAATCATCTGTTTCACGGCAACGAGCTAAAAATCAATCCGCGTAATATTTTCTGGCGCCGGGTGGTGGACGTGAGCGACCGGGCATTGAGGAATATCATCACTGGGCTGGGCGGCGAGGGCATCATCCGCGAAACGGGGTTTGACATTGCCGTGGCGTCGGAGGTCATGGCTATACTGGCGCTGGCTACGTCGCTTAAAGACCTGCGCCAACGCCTTGGACGGATAGTGGTAGCTATGACATCAAGCGGCAAGCCGGTTACTGCTGATGACTTGAAATGCGCCGGTTCGATGACCATGTTAATGAAAGACGCGTTGAAGCCCAACCTGCTCCAAACCATCGAGGGCACGGCTTGTTTTGTCCATGCTGGCCCGTTTGCCAATATCGCGCACGGGAATAATTCAGTCCTGGCTGATATGATGGCCATACGGCTGAGTGATTACGTCGTGACCGAGAGCGGTTTCGGCGCCGATATGGGCGCGGAGAAGTTCTTTAATATCAAGTGCCGGGTGAGCGGGCTGAAGCCCAGCTGTGCGGTGGTGGTGGCGTCGGTCCGGGCGCTGAAGATGCACGGTGGGGCCGGCAAGGTGGTGGCCGGTAGGCCGTTGCCGGCGGAGCTGGTCAAGGAAAACCTGCCGATATTGGAAAAGGGCTGCGGCAATCTGCAGAAGCATATCGAAAATATCAAACTCCATGGCGTGCCCGTGGTGGTGGCCATAAACAGGTTTACCCAGGATACGGATAGGGAGATAGAGCTGATTCGGCGGATTGCCAAATCGGCCGGGGCCGAGGACGCGGTGGTGTCCGAAGTCTGGGCGCAGGGCGGCGCCGGCGGCGTGGAGCTGGCCCGGGCTGTGGTTAAGGCCGCGGAAAGGCCATCCAGGTTTAAGTTTCTGTATGAGCTGGATTGGCCGATTAAAAAAAAGATAGAAACTATTGCTACCAGGATTTACGGGGCCAAAGATGTTAGGTATGATTCGCTGGCCAACCGCAAGATTAAGCTTTATACCGAACTTGGTTACGATAAAATGCCCATGTGCATGGCCAAAACACACCTGTCATTGTCGCACGACCCGGAACTGAAGGGGCTGCCGGTTGGTTTTACATTACCTATTAGGGATGTGCGGGCGTCGGTCGGGGCCGGGTTCCTCTATCCGCTTTGCGGCGAGATGCGCACCATGCCCGGATTGCCCAGCGTGCCGGCCGGGACGCGTTATGATATCACCGAAGATGGCAAAATACTGGGGCTGTTCTAAGAAATCAATTCTTTATCAGGCGGTGGGTCTTTTCCTTTTTTGTCAATTGCCGAGGCTGGCTGGTCATTTTTGTCCACTGTGACGATGCCGATAAACCCGAAGATGTCTTTAGTGGCTCGGCCCATGATACTATCGCTCATGATGTTATCAAGGAAATAGAGCATCGTTTTACTGCCCGGGTCGGTTACCAGCTTCATAAAAGGTATCAGGAAGAGGAATCTTCCGATTGACACGAACCAGAATACCCACTGGACGAAGTCTAGCGACAGAAACCTGAAGTTGGCCGGCACCATGTCAGCAATCCAGCCGATGAATATCTGCGGGAAAGCCACGGTTAGGCCGGTCATTACCGTATAGACCGCGTAATACATTTCTTTGTATTTATCAGGTGATGAGCCGAGCATCAATTTAAGCACGGCGATTTCCACGCCGGCCCACATGAAACCGCTGGAGATGCCATCTATGTAGATGAAGAAATTGAAATTGGCGTCGGAGATGACCCAGTATAGAGGATGGAATGCGCCGAAATAGATGGCCACCAGAATAATCGGCTTGTTGCCGTAACGGTCAATCAACTTGCCCCAGATAGGCAGGGCAATAACCCGGAATATCAAAGCTAGAAATCCATAAAGTTGGATCGTTGTGGCGCTCCACTTAATCTTATTAATCAGGAACGGCGTCCAGAACGGGCCGGAGATACCGTTGACGACGCTCCACAGGCACATCAATATGGTAAATGTCCGGAAGTTCTTGTCGGCCAGGGCTATTTTGGCATAGGTGAATATCGGGATTGGCTTGCGGACGACATCTTTTTTGACATAGGGCGGTTCCGGTTGGCGGAGCAGATATATTATGGATAATACGCCGGCGGCTGTTCCGAGCATAGAAAGAACGCCGAGCCTGACGAACTCGAATGTTTCTGCCCGGGACAGGAATTTTATGGTTGGGAGCAGGTTAATTATGAAGTCATTGACCGGCTTTGAGTAGTCATAATATAGTCCTCCGAGCAATCCGACAACGCTGACAATGGTGCAAACCATGGCCCGGCGGCTGAAATACCGCCCCCGTACCGGGGCCGGCACCAAATCGGCCATCCACGAGGTCCAGGGGATGCCGGACATGGCGCCATAAATACAGGCGACAAGATAGAGCCAGAAAAATATTTTCATAGAGACAGGTTTGATAAAGAAAAAGGGGATAAGAGGAATGAGGAACCAGCAAAACCGTACTACGACCACGGTGACAACTGTCAGCGGTTTTCGGTGAGGAAGGGATTGCAGCCAGTAAGCGATCAGCAGCTGGATTATCACGGCGAACGAGGGGATGGCGCCCATCAGGCCGTAGTGGATATTTGTGGCGCCCAAGGCGATAATATAATATGTAATGAAAAGACCGCCCACCAAGTTGCCGTGGATGGTGGCATAGGCGCCTTCCCAGATGGAGATATTCATTCCCCTGCGGCGGTCCGCCGAGGTTATTTCTTGTGTCATGTGACTAAGTCCTTGGTTGATAACAGACCATTATGGTTTATATCCAAAACGCGGGATAATAACATAACTAAAAAGTTTGACAACAAATTGATATAAGTGTAAATAGTATCGACAGATTTTTGAATGGGGGTGTAGCTCAGCTGGGAGAGCGTGTGAATGGCATTCACAAGGTCAGGGGTTCGATCCCCCTCACCTCCACCATTAAAATCGCATACCTTTGTCTGGGTTATTATCCTTGACAATCCGGCTTTATATAATTACATAGGCTTTTTATGTTCCCTAAATTGATTCGGATATGCTTGCTGGTATTTATTTTAGCCGGTTGCCGGACGACCCGGCTGTCTTATCCGGATGACCAGAATTTTCGGATGGCTGAAGCCAGTTTTCTAAAGGGCGAATACCAAATTGCGATAGATAATTATATTTTATTCATATCCGGACAGCCACTGTCCGTATATGTTTCTGAGGCATATTATCGTACTGGCATCAGCTATCTGGCGATGGATAACGTCAAGGAAGCTTTGCCTTATTTGAAGGAGTCTTTGAATCGGGCTAAATACACCGATTTGAGGACTCAGGTGCTGAATAGCCTCGGTTTTTTGTATTTTGTCCAGCAGAATTACGCGGAGGCAATAAAGCATTATGAGTTGGCGCTGAAAGGCAACAAGGCCATACTGCCGATAGCGGAGGTTTATTACAACACAGGGGTTTCTTTTATGCGCACCAACCATTGGCGCGAAGGTAGAAAATACATCCAGCTGGCCAAGGACGCGGCCGGCAAGAATGAGCGGATTATCAGCGAATCAGCTACCGAAAGGTTGTCGTTGCCGCCCGATACTTTTGTGGTCCAGCTGGGCAAGTTTGACAACAAGGATAACGCCCAAGCATACCAATCAGAAGTGCTTTCTGAAAAAGGGCTTAAAGTCACCGTTAATATTATTCTGATAGAAGGCAATGAATTTTTCTATCTATGGGCCGGGTCGTTTCCGACTTACCAGGAGGCCGTGGCCCGGGCTGAAGAAATCAGGGAATGCGGATTGGAAGCAGTAGTAATGCCATGACAGAGTTGATGAAGCAATATCTGGCAGTTAAGAAAAGTCATCCCAATGAAATACTGTTTTTCCGGCTGGGTGATTTCTACGAGATGTTTTTCGAAGACGCCAAGACGGCTGCCCGGATACTAGGGATTGCCTTAACGGCCCGGTTCAAGGACGATAAACGCGTGCCCATGGCCGGCGTGCCGTATCATTCAGCCACAAACTACATTAATCGTTTGCTTAAAGCCGGTTGCCGGGTGGCGATTTGCGAGCAGACCCAGCCGGCGGAGATGGCTGACGGTTTAGTAGAGCGGTCGGTAGTTAGGATTATCACGCCAGGCACATTGCTGGAAGAGGGATTGATTCAGGGCAAACAGCACAATTTTCTTTGTGCCATAAACGTGGATACCAAGGAACAGCTTGCCGGTATTGCCTGGACGGACCTTTCCACCGGCAGATTTATGGTCGCGGATTTACCCATGGCCAACCTGATAGACGAGTTGCGCCGGATAAACCCTTCGGAATGCCTGGTGCCTGAATACCTGGATTATCCAGATAATAGCAGTAGTTCCGGTAAAAATAACTCCTGGCTGGCGGCGATGAAGTTGGCTATCCCGACTTCTTTTACTTTAAGGCCGGCATGGGTATTCGAAAAAACTACGGCTTATAAGGCGCTGACAGAGCATTTCCAGACGGCCAATCTCAAGGGATTCGGATGTGATGAGCTGGGGATGGCTATTGGCTCGTCCGGCGCCATAATAGATTACCTGCATGACAATTACCCGGCTGATAAGGATTCGGCATTGAAACATATTATTAAAATGGAACCATACTCGTTGTCCGGCAGGCTTTATCTGGATTACGCCACCGTGGCTTCTTTGGAGTTGGTCGCGGCCGGCAGAACGAATGCTTTGGGTAAGAATGACGTTGAAGGTTCTTTGCTTGGGGTGCTGGATAAAACTTCGACGCCGATGGGCGTACGGTTGCTCAAGGAATGGGTAACGTCGCCGTTGGTGAATCCTGAAGAAATCATATTTCGACAAAATGGGGTTAAGGCGTTTATCAATAATGCCGGATTGCGCCAGGAGTGCATCAAGTATCTTAAATCGTCTATAGGCGGCTACGATATCGAGCGGTACACGGCAAGAATTGGTAGCGGCCGGGCCAATGGACGCGACCTGATAGCGCTGAAAGATACACTGACAGCCATACCGCAGTTGAAGAGTATGCTGGGACTCGAGAACGCCGGGATAATTTCTGGCATAGTAAAAAAACTTGATGAACTTCCAGAATTCCAGAAGCAGGTTAATGACGCGATAGCGGAGGAACCGCCCATAGAAATAACCGAGGGCGGAATTATTAAAGAGGGTTACAACGATGAATTAGATAAAATTCGGCATCTGGCCAGCGAAGGTAAAGGCTGGATTACTAAATTTCAGGAGGAAGAAATAAAACGGACCGGGATAAACTCGCTCAAGGTAGGCTATAATTCGGTTTTCGGATATTACATCGAGGTAACCAATGCGCACAGTCATAAGATTCCGGCCAACTACACCCGCAAGCAGACGATTAAGAACGCGGAGCGTTATATTACTTCCGAGTTGAAGGACTACGAGACGCAGGTTCTTAATGCTACTGAACGTGCGCGTAAAATGGAATACGAAATATTCGTTAATATAAGAAAATCTCTGGAAAAGTACATCGGTAATCTGCAGGAAATTGCCGGGTCGCTGGGATTGCTTGATGTGTTGCTTGACCTGGGCCAGGTGGCGGTGGAAGGTGACTATTGTTGTCCGGTTGTTAATAATGAATCAATAATAAAAATTACAGATGGCAGGCATCCGGTAATTGAACAGTTCGTGGCTGACAAATTCGTGCCTAATGATACCTTGCTTGATGACAAGAATAATAAGGTCTTGATTATTACCGGGCCCAATATGGCCGGGAAATCAACCTATATCAGGCAGGTGGCGCTGATAGTCCTTATGGCCCAGATGGGCGGTTTTGTGCCGGCCCGTAACGCGATTATAGGCGTGGCGGATCGGATATTCACCAGAATCGGTTCCGGTGATGAGATTGTCCGCGGGGCAAGCACATTTATGGTGGAAATGAACGAGACCGCCAACATACTTAATAACGCAACTGAACGTTCGCTGATTATTCTGGATGAGGTCGGTCGCGGCACCAGCACTTTCGACGGGCTTTCCATCAGCTGGGCGGTGACCGAACATATTCACGACCGTTTGATGAGCCGGACGCTTTTTGCCACCCATTACCACGAACTTACCGATTTAGCGTTGACATTGCCGGGGGTGAGAAATTATCATGTAGAGGTGAAGGAATGGGGTGAAAAGATAATTTTTATTCATAAAATACTGGAAGGCGGAACGGATAAAAGCTACGGAATCCAGGTGTCAAGGTTGGCTGGATTGCCCAGAGCGGTTATTGATCGAGCTAAAGAGGTTTTGAATGATTTAGAGAAACGCGACCTGAACACACCTGTTTCAAAGTCAAGCCTGCCTACGAACGCCAGGTCGAGGCGAAAGAATCAGTCCGGCACCGGCAAGGAAAAGGGCGTAAAACAACCTGATCTTTTCTAACCGGGCATCCCGAGAATCTTTAGATAAAGATTGCTAAAAAAGTTGACATAACTTTTCTGTTTGATATAATTGAAAATTTCGTCTATTGGCGTAAAATCCTATAGCTTATAGAAAGAAGTGTATAATGAAGGACGAAGCTCGCGGGAAAAAGAGGGTGATTCGCGGTGTCGTGGTGAGCGACCGTATGGATAAGACTATTACGGTGAGTAATGATTGGAGATTCCGCCATCCAAAATACGGTAAACTGATCAAGAAAGTCACAATCTTGAAGGCGCATAACGAAAAAAACGAAGCTAAGACCGGAGATGAGGTGGAAATAGTGGAAACCCGGCCTTTAAGCAAAACTAAGAGATGGCGACTTCTGAGCATTATAAAAAAAGGTAAAGTAGACAATACCTTGATAGAAGAAACAGCCAAAAAAGGCTAAGAATACAGGACGACGTTTATGATAATGATGAGAACAAAACTTAATTGCGCTGACAATACCGGCGCGAAGATAGTTAGTTGCATACAGGTGCTGGGCGGTAGCAAGCGTCGTTATGGGTATGTTGGCGATATTATTGTCGGAAACGTTAAGAAAATAGCGACTGCAGGCAATACTAAAAAAGGCGAAATAGTCCGCGGCGTGATTGTCCGAACTAAGCATCCAATTAGACGCCAGGATGGTACTTATGTGAGATTTGACACCAACGCCATGGTTTTATTGGATGCGGACAATAACCCTAAGGGCACTAGAATATTCGGCCCAGTGCCCAGAGAGCTCAGAAAGAGTTTTATGAAAATTATATCTCTGGCGACAGAGGTGGTTTAATATATGAATTTCAAAAAAGACGATACAATTAAGGTTATTTACGGCGATGACCGCGGCAAGCAGGGCAAGGTCATAAAGGTTTTTAGGGAAGACGGCAAGGTCCTTATCCAGGGTGTTAATATCCACTGGAAACATGTAAAAAGGGGTAAGGAGTATCCGCACGGCGCAAGGATACAGAAGGAGTTCCCTATCAGCGCCTCTAACGTAATGCTGATTTGCCCGACCTGTAACAAACCGACTCGCATTGGGTACGGAGTCAGCGAGGCCGGAATTAAAAACCGTGTCTGTAAAAAGTGTAAGAAACCTGTTTTTCAAGAGTAAATATAGTATATGGCCAGATTAATGGACCGTTACAAGAACGAAATCGTGCCCGCTCTAAAGGAGCAGCTTAAATGCGGCAATAGCCTGGCTGTGCCCAAAATAGAGAAGATAGTGGTTAGTATGGGTTTAGGCAAGGCGGTAGAGAACAAGGACCGGGTTGAAGCGGCCGTAAAGGATATGTCGATTATTACGGGCCAGAAACCGGTTGTTACCAAGGCCCGGATAAGCGTAGCTAATTTTAAACTGCGTAAAGGCGAATCGATAGGGTGCAAGGTCACTCTGCGTCACAAAATGATGTACGAGTTTTTGGATAGGTTAATCAGTATTGTTCTGCCCAGGCAACGCGATTTTCGGGGCATACCTAAAAAATCATTCGATAAGTTTGGCAATTACAATATGGGTATAAGCGAGCAGACGGTTTTTCCGGAAATAACACTGGATAACGTTCAGTTCCCTCAAGGGATGGATATTACCATAGTGATTAAGAGCCCTTCGGTTGAAGCGAGTTATTTATTGCTGAAAGCGCTGGGAATGCCTTTCAGAGATTAGATATTAGGATTGTCAGTTGTCAGTTTGAGCGGTAGCGAATTACTGCCAACTATAGTCGGCTGTGCTTCTGAGGCTTTATTTGCCTCTGGTATGAGGCGGAGAACTTCATAGGCAGCCGTAACTAAAGGAGTGTTTAGTTTGGCTACAAAAGCTTGGCGGTATAAACAGGCGCAGGAGCCTAAATTTAAAGTAAGGGCATATAATCGTTGTTTGCTCTGCGGCAGGCGCAGAGGCTATTACCGTAAATTTAAGATTTGTCGCATTTGTTTCCGCACCCTTGCTCTAGAAGGCAAGTTACCGGGCGTTAAAAAAGCCAGTTGGTAAGCATGGTTTCGGGATAATAAGGAGAATAATAATGAGTGTAAATGACCCAGTGGCCGATATGTTGACTCGTATCAGAAACGCGAAAATTAGAAACTTAGAAAGCGTCGATATGCCGTCTTCAAGCATGAAGAAGGCTATAGCCAAAGTGCTCAAAGAGAGCGGTTATATTTCTGATTTTAAGTTTGTGAGCGATAAAAAATCTGGTCTTTTGAAGATATATCTGAAATATTCGCCCGACGGCGAAAGCATGATAACAGAAATTGTGCGCGTTAGCAAGCCGGGCCGGCGTATTTATGCCGGAGTCAGCGAACTTCCTAAAGTTCTTGACGGCTTGGGTTTGAGCATAATTTCTACGCCCAAAGGAATCATGGGCGATAAAGAATGCCGCAAGTTGAATCTTGGCGGCGAGGTTCTTTGTAAGGTTTGGTAATTTATGTCAAAATTAGGTAAAAAACCAATCGTAATCCCGGATGGAGTCAAGCTGCTTTTTAGCAATAATAAGCTTAAAGCCGAGGGGCCCAAGGGTTCTATGGAACTATCCATACCTGCTAATATGAAGGCCAAAATAGATACTGACAAGAAAATAGTTTCCATGGAAGCCGAGTATAATATACCCCACGACAGGGTGATGCACGGCACGATAAGGAGCCTTGCAAATAACATGCTTATTGGCGTAAGTAAAGGTTACGAAAAGAAGCTTGATATTATTGGGACAGGTTACAACGTTAAGATACAGGGCAAAGAACTGATAATCAATATCGGTTTTTCCCACCCGGTAAAAATGATTGTGCCGGAAGGCATCAATATCACAGTTCCCAACCCCAACCAGGTGATTGTTCATGGGATAAGCAAGGAATTAGTCGGTTTATTTGCATCACAAATAAGATTTATTAAGGTTTCTGAGCCATATAACCTCAAGGGTATTAAATATACGGATGAAATTATCCGCCGCAAATCCGGTAAAACTTTTGTGTCCGGCACGGCGTAAAAAGAACGTGAAAATATGAAAGACCGTCAACAACAAAAATGGGCTAAAAGGGAAAGACGCCACATGCACGTCCGGAATTCCGTTATGGGAACGGCCGAGCGCCCGCGTCTGAGCGTGTACCGGAGCCTCAAGCATATTCATGCCCAGATTATAGACGATATAAAGGGACATACGTTAACCGCGGTTTCGACCCTTTCACCGGATATTAAAAAAGATGGTAAAAGCGGCGGTAATGTTGCGTCCGCAGCCGTAGTCGGTAAGATGCTGGCTGAAGTTGCTTTGAAGAAGGGCATACAGAAAGTGGTATTTGATAGGGGGGCATATCCTTATCACGGTCGCATTAAAGCATTAGCCGAAGCCGCCCGCAAGGCCGGACTTAAATTCTAATTTTGTCAAGGAGGCAACACAGGTGATAAACGACGAAAAACCGGTAGAAAATAAAGATCCCAAAGAAATAAAGACTGAACCAAAAACGGAGTCAAAGACAGAGCTGAAAGTGGAGGCAAAACCGGGGGCGAGGTCTTTCTCTGACAGGAACCAGCGTTCGTCCCGCGATTCGCATTCCCAAAAAAGGCCGTTCGGCGATAGCGGTGATGGTTTTGAGGAAATAGTTATTAAGATAAATCGTTGCTGCAAGGTAGTTAAAGGCGGAAAAAGATTCAGTTTTGCGGCTTTGGTCGCAGTTGGCGACAGAAAAACCCATGTGGGGTTTGGAAAGGGCAAGGCCAAAGAGGTACCCTTTGCGGTAAAGAAAGCGGTAAAGGATGCCAAGAAGAATCTTGTTTCAGTGCCCATGAAAGATACAACCATTCCCCATACGGTTAGTGCTAAATACTGCGCCAGCAGGGTTATTATAAGGCCGGCCTGTCGGGGAACGGGCATTATTGCCGGTTCAACCGTCAAGGCAATACTGGAACTGGCTGGAGTAAAGGACGTTTTATCTAAAATCATGGGCAGCACCAACCCGAACAACGTTGTTAAAGCAACGGTATTAGCGCTTAATCAACTCAAATCAATGGCCGACCGCAATAAGCTGCTTCAGGCAAAGGTATAAAATTTATGAATCTTACTCAATTAAAGCAGGGGATGGCTCGTTTACGGAAGAACCGGAAAAGAAGGGGGCGCGGTGATGCTTCGGGTCACGGTGGCACATCCACCCGCGGTAATAAGGGGCAGAAAGCCCGGGCTGGTTATACCAGACGCGATTACTTCGAAGGCGGACAGATGCCTTTAGTCCGTAAAACGCCCAAGAGGGGATTTAAGAATGTTCGTTTTGCCGATCAGGTGGCAATCATTAATATTGATAGCCTTAACATTTTTGATAACAACGAAACAGTTACCATAGAAAGACTTCAGAAAACCCGCCTTGTCAGAGGCGAATTTGATGTCATCAAGGTGCTGGGTAACGGTCAGCTGGAAAAAGAAGGCTTGATCGTTCATGCGCACCGATTCAGCGAGTCGGCCCGGAAAAAGATAGAGGATAAAAAAGGCAAAATAGTGCTATGCAAAGATTAAAAGAGATAATCACCAATATCTTTATGATCCCGGAACTAAGGCGCAGACTGCTGATTACTTTCGTGCTTCTGGGCGTATTCAGACTGGGTTTTTTTATACCTATCCCGGGTATTAATATTGAAGTGTTGCGGGAATGGATAAACCAACTTTCCCAGAGCGCCGGCCGGGTTTTTGCTTTTGCTACCCTGTTTTCCGGCGGCGCGCTTTCCAATATGTCTGTGTTCTCACTGGGTATCATGCCTTATATAACTTCATCCATTATGTTCTCGCTCTTGATAAAGGTTATTCCTAAACTGGAAGCCCTGGCCAAGGAAGGCCCTTCGGGCTACCGGAAAATCAGTCAGTATACCCGCTGGTTGGCTCTACCCATATCGATTTTCTGGTCTGTATTTATTGTGATTTATTTGCAGGGACAGACTATGAATAACCAGCAACTGATTCTGAATCCCGGCCTGTGGGTATTCGCTATCCCGACCGTGATAACTTTGAGCGCCGGGGCTATGTTTGTGATGTGGCTGGGTGAGCAGATTACCGAGTTTGGTCTTGGTAACGGTGCATCCATAATTATTATGGCCGGTATCGTAGCGCGCATGCCTTATGCCGTGTTTGAGATGTACCGCGAAACCAAGGGCGGCGACCTGACCGTAGACAAGCCGATTATTATTGTTTTGTTGTACCTGGCCGTTGTTGTGGGCATTGTTTATATGACTCAGGCCCAGCGGCGCATACCGATACAGTATTCCAAGCATATCCGGGGCCGGATGGTTTACGGCGGGCAGCGTCATTTTCTGCCTCTGCGCATTAACCAGGCCGGTGTTATGCCTGTGATATTCGCGTCGACCATGATGGTTCTGCCCGATATGATTGGCCGTTATTCCGGTTCCGACGTATTGAAACACGCTTTCTCCCGCGGTGAAAGCGGGTTCTGGTTTTCCGCTTTATACACCGTTTTAATATTCGCTTTTACTTATTTTTGGACAGCCCTGTATTTTAAGCCGGATGAGATGTCCGAGAATCTTAAAGAAGCCGGCAGTTTTGTGCCGGGCATCAGGCCGGGGCAGGAAACCGCGCTTTACCTGGAAGGCATTATGAATCGCATCGTTCTTCTGAGCGCGACGTTTCTGACCGTGATTGTGTTGTTGCCTAACTTGATATCATACGGACTCAAAGTTGACCGATTCATAACTTCGTTTTTGGGCGGAACAGGTATTCTTATTGTTGTAGGCGTAGGCCTTGATTTGATGCAAAAAGTAGAGTCGCACCTTATTCTCAGGGAATACGAAGGTTTCTTGAAAAAAGGACGGGTGCGGGGAAGGCGTTAATATGATATTCGTATTTATCGGTCCGCCCGGCTCGGGCAAAGGAACGCAGGCCGTGCTGATGTCCAAAAGATTAGGACTGGCCCATATTTCTACCGGAGATATGCTCCGTGAAGCGGTCAGCCAATCATCGGTTCTGGGGCTCAAGGCCAAGGCCTTTATGGACAAGGGCGAGCTGGTTCCGGACGAAGAAGTTATATCTATTATCAAGGCTCGAGTTTCTCAGGACGATTGCAAGAAAGGTTTTATCTTGGACGGGTATCCGCGCACCAGTATCCAGGCTAAATCGCTGGATAAAGCTATGGCCGAGATAGGCCGAGAGATAACTAAGGTTATTTCTATTGAGATGCCGGAAAAGGAGCTTGTGGTTCGTCTCTCCGGGCGCCGGGTTTGCCGGAATTGCCGCGAGAATTATAACCTTAATTTCTCACCGCCCAAGAACGTTAATAAATGCGATAAGTGCGGTGGCGAGATTTACCAGCGCGACGACGACAAGATTGAAACCATACAGAAACGGTTTAAGGTTTATACCGAACAAACCGCGACGTTGATTAACTATTATCAGGACCGTTTGATTAACATAGCCGGCAATGCGAAAGTAGAGACGGTTGAACAGGGGATTCACGATAAACTCAAACTTGCTCATTAATGATTAGATATAAGTCGGTTCGCGAAATCGAATTGATGCGTGAAGCCGGACGGATACTTGCGGGAACGATAGAGGAGATAAAAAAAGCGGTCGGCCCCGAAATCAAGACGATAGTTTTTGATCGGATAGCCGAGGATTATATCAAAAGCCATAACGCTCAGCCGGCATTCAAGGGATACCGGGGGTTCCCGGCTAATATCTGCGTGTCGGTCAATGAAGAGATCGTGCATGGCATCCCGGATGAGCGCAGGATTAAGGAAGGAGACATAGTTTCAATCGACATCGGCGTGGAATATAAAAACTACTACGCTGATGCCGCCGTGACGCTCGAAGTAGGGCGGGTTTCGCCGGCAGCCAGGAAGCTGGTTGAGGTGACCAGGCAGTCTCTGGAAAAGGCTGTTGCCGTAGTCAGGCCCGGCGCGAAACTGTCCGAGATATCGTCCGCTGTCCAGAGGTGCGCCGAAACCAACGGATTTTCGGTGGTGCGCGACCTGGTCGGCCACGGTGTCGGACAGGAACTCCACGAGGACCCGCAGATACCCAACTACATCGAGCCGGACGAAGGCCGCAAAGATATCATCCTTAAAAAGGGGATGACTCTGGCTATAGAGCCGATGCTAACCGAGAAGTCTTACGAGATAGAGACTTTATCCAATGGATGGACGGTGGTGACCAAGGATCGGAAGCTGTCGGCGCATTTTGAGCACACGGTGGCGGTAGTCGAAGGCGGCTGCCGGATTTTAACGGTGTTATAATTTATGCCCAAAGAGGAGCCCATTAGAACGGAAGGAATTGTCAAGGAGGTATTACCCAACGCCATGTTTCGGGTAGAGTTGAAAAACGGTCATACGCTACTGGCTCACGTTTCGGGCAGATTGCGTATGCATTTTATAAAGATAGTCTCCGGCGATCGGGTGACTATGGAGATATCACCGTACGATTTAAGTAAAGGCCGTATCGTTTATCGGGAAGGAAAAATACAATGAAAGTCAGAGCTTCAGTTAAGCGCATTTGCGAAAACTGCCAGATAGTTCGGCGCAAGGGCGTGGTGCGTATTATTTGCATCAACCCCCGCCACAAACAACGACAGAAATAACAGAAAAGGTTAAATTATGGCAAGAGTATCAGGTATCGAAATTCCGGCTAATAAGCGAATCGTTATCGCGCTGACCTACATATACGGGGTGGGCAGAAGCCGGGCCGAGGAAATCCTCAAAGAGGCCGGTATTGACGAAAGCATCCGCACCAAGAACCTGACCGAAGACCAGGTCAGCCGAATCAGCATAATTATCGATAAGCACTATATGGTCGAAGGCCGCCTCAGGCGCCAGATTATACAGAATATCCAGCGTCTTAAGGATATCGGTTCTTACCGCGGTCTCAGGCACCGGAAAGGCCTGCCGGTCAGGGGACAGCGGACCCGTTCCAATGCCCGCACCCGGAAAGGTCCGCGCAAGACCGTGGCCGTCCGAAAGACAGCGCTTGAAAAGACTTAATTTAAACTAAAAGGAGCAGATAATGGGAAATCAGCAAGAAAAGGTAATGGAGGGTGAACCCAAAAAGAAGGAGTCTAAACCGGAAAGCACGGCTCCGGCTAAGCAGCCTAAGAAGAAGAAAATCAAACAACAGGTGCCGAAGGCGATTGCGTTCATCAAGACCTCTTTCAATAATACGATAATTACCATCACCGACCTGCAGGGCGCCACCCTGTGCTCGGCATCAGCCGGCACGGTGGGGTTCAAAGGCTCGCGTAAGAGCACGCCATTTGCGGCCCAAAAAGCCGCCGTGGCCGCGGCCGAAAAAGCCCAGAAGTTCGGTGTCAGGGAAATAGACGTCAAGGTCAAAGGCCCGGGCGCCGGGCGCGAATCGGCTATCCGCTCGCTGGGTTCCACCGGTCTTAGGATTAATACCATTGAGGATATAACTCCTCTGCCGCATAACGGATGCCGGCCCCGGAAAAAGAGGAGAGTCTAATAAATTAAAGTCTGACAAGGAGTAAACATGGCTAGGATAATAGGACCAAAATGCAGGAAATGCCGAAGCGCAGGCGAAAAGATGTTCTACAAGGGCACCCGTTGCACCACTGTTCGGTGCACTATGGAGCGCAATCCGCAGCGGCCCGGCCAGCACGGGGCCAAGCGCCAGCGCTTGACCGATTACGGCATCCATCTAAGGGAAAAACAGAAGCTTAAGAAGATATACGGCTTGACCGACCGTGCATTTAGGAATTATTTCCTTGAAGCTCAGCGCATGACCGGCAATACCGGCGAAAATATGCTGATAATGATGGAAACCCGGCTGGATAACGTCGTGGCCAGTTGCGGCTGGGCGGCTTCCCGGCCCCAGGGCCGACAGCTTATCTGCCACCGACACGTGGCCGTCAACGGGCGTATTGTCAATATCCCTTCATACAGAGTTGAGGCCGGCGATTTGATTACCGTTTATAAACGGGCTAAAAGCCAGACCCTGGTCAAAGCTTATGTGGCCGAAACCAAAAAAGATGTTCTGCCCAATTGGGTTAAGCTGACGCCCGACCCGCTCCAGATACAGATTGTCCAGCTGCCCAAACGCGAAGATATAACCGTTCCGATTAACGAGCAGTTAGTCGTTGAATTTGCGACCAGATAGTGTAAGGCTCCCTTTTTAGGGAGAGGAGGAAGAAAAATGAGGGTTAAATGGCGTGAATTTGAATTACCCAATCGCATTGTACTTGATGACAAGACCAGGACCACCACCTACGGGTGCTTTGCCGCCGAGCCGTTCGAAAAAGGCATCGGCTACACTTTGGGCAACGGGTTGAGGCGAATACTGCTTTCGTCCATCGCCGGAGCCGCCGTCACTTCGGTGCGCATCAAAGGCGTGGAACACGAATTCGCCACCATCGAAGGTGTTGTCGAAGACGTCACCGACATTATCCTTAACCTCAAGAAGCTTTGCATCAGGCTTAATTCCAGCGAGCCGCGCAAACTCTTCCTGAACGTTACCAAGCAGGGCGAGGTCACCGCGGCCGACTTTACGCCTGACCCGACCATCGAAATCGTCAACCCCGAACTCCATATCGCCACGCTCAACGACGAAAAGACGCTGGAGATGGAACTGACCGTGAAAAAGGGCCGGGGCTATGTTCCGGCAGAGGAGCATATGGCCGCCGAATCACGGGAAGTGGGGCTCATTCCGATTGACGCCATATACACGCCGGTTACCCGGGTCAGCTATCGCATCGAAAACAGCCGGGTGGGCGGACGGACCGACTACGACAGGCTGGTTTTGGAAGTATGGACCAAGGGCACGGTTACCCCGGAAATGGCCATGGTCGAGGCCGCCAAGATTTACCGCAAGCATATCAATCCCTTTGTCCAGTACTATGATTTGGGCCGTGAAATCCCGCTGGACGAGGAAAAGGAAAAGGATAAGCGCAAACGCGATGAGTATCTGGCCGACCTCAAACGGAAACTGTCACTGCCCATCAGCGAACTGGACCTGTCGGTTCGGGCGACTAACTGCCTCAAGATTGAGAAGTTCAAGACCATAAAAGACCTGGTTTCCACCAACGAAGTACAGATGTTAGAAATCCATAACTTCGGCAAGACCTCGTTCAAAGAGGTTAAGAAGAAGATGGCCGAGATGGGCCTGTCGTTCGGTATGGATCTCAATACCATATTTGTCGAGAAAAAAGCCGAATAATAGTTCGGCAGTCCGTGAAGGATACTGCCGACTATACCAGGTAGTATACTTCCCGGTGGGTCTGCCTCTGGCATGACGCCACCGCTAAGAATGGCGCTTACTGCCAGAGTACGGAAAGATAGATACGATTATGATGCACGGAAAAAGATGGCGTAAATTAGGGCGAAAAGCCCATCACTACAGGATGCTCCAGCAGAACCTGGTCACGGCGCTGTTCAGGCACGAGCGCATTATCACCACCGACACCAAGGCCAAGGAGTTTCGGAGCGCGGCTGAAAAGCTTATTACCAGGGCCAAGGAATACAGCTTGCACAACTTCCGGCAGGTTCTGTCCATGCTCCAAAATGAGGAAATCACCAATAAGCTCTTCAAGGAAATCGCGCCCCGTTTCAAGGACCGTCCCGGCGGCTATACCCGGATAATCAAGCTGGGCGGCAGCCGTTTGGATATGAAGGGCGGCAAGAACCTGGGCAAATGGGCCGCCAACCGGCTCAAGGATAACGCCCCGCGCGTTATCTGGGAACTGGTCGAGAAGTCGGCAAAACCTGAGCCCAAGGACGAAAAGAAGACCAAAGCCAAAACGGACGTTAAGGACCAGAAGCCGGCCAAGGAAGCCAAGCCAAAAAAAGAGCATAAGGAAAAGGTCAAGGCAAAGGCCAAGGCTTAACCAATCGGTTGTTGGCAGCTAAAGTGGTTTAGCTTTAGGTATTTGGTTGATTTTCCATTTTCATCTTTGCATTTTAATTTATAGTTATGTCTGATTGCATCTTTTGCAAGATAGTTTCCGGCCAGTTGCCATCAACCAAGCTTTACGAAGACGCAGATGCCTTGGTCATAATGGACATCAACCCCATCGCCTCCGGTCACGCGTTACTGCTATCCAAAACGCACTATGTTACCCTGACTGACGCCCCGGCCGGCCATCTGGCCAGCCTGAGCGCGGTGTTGCTCAAGGTCGTGCCGGCCATACTCAAAGGCACCGGCGCTGAAGGGTTCAACATTATACAGAACAACCAGCGTTGCGCCGGCCAGCTGGTGCCGCACCTGCATTTCCATATCGTGCCCCGCAAAACCGACGACGGCATCCGCTTCAGCAGGCCGCCCAGCCCGGCCGCCAAAGCCGAAATCAATACCATGGCTGAAGCCATCAAAAAGCAGCTTATTTAACCACTGAGGACACTGAGAATTTACCACGAAAACACGAAACAATAAAAACACTAAATTTAGTGCCTTCTCGCTTTCGCGTCTTCGTGGTAAGATTGAAAACCAGTGTTCTTAGTGGTTAAACCTATCTTCTACAATTATATGACTTTTCTGAAAATTGACTTGATTTTTCAGTAATAATGTCACATAATATAGTCGGGGAGACGGGGGAGTCCTTCGCAGGGCCGCAGCCAGTCCCGCACTTATGCGGGGCAGGGCAACGAAAGCGAAAGGAGGGACGAAGTATGAAGGACTTCCTGATGAAACGTAACCGCAAGGGATTAAAAGGGTTCACGTTGATAGAGCTCCTGGTGGTCATCGGCATAATATTGATATTGGCTGGGATAACCGTTCCGATAATCGGAAAGGCTATCACCACGGCCCATAAACTGCGGTGCCAGAGCAACCTTAGGGCGTTGTACCACGGAATTTTTCTATACGATACAAACTTCCACGGGTATCCGCAGGGCGATGATTACCGGGGGGCCAAATTCTGGGGCGTGTTAAGGACGATGCCGTCGCCCGAAAGCTCCATCCTAATCGAGGAGCAGGGCTCAAAGGCGCACGGCTATTTTGTCTGTCCGCTGTCCGGGAGTGTTCCCGGTCCCGGTGTCTGCGACTATCGCGGGCCGGGTTACGACGCCGGCCAGCGCACCAAGGGCGCGACCGTGCTCGGCGCGGACAAGACCGATAACCACGACCCGGAAGGCAAGGGCGACATCAACATCCTGTTCTTCGGCGGGCAGATAGACAGCTATCGCCCCGACAGCCCCGAATGGGCCGATGCCGACAACAGGCTCCGGGATTGACCCGGGTAAATATGGCAAGGATTCCCCCCGTCTCTTAGTGGCAGTAGGAGTATACGACGTACTGCCAGAGCTCTTCAAAAGACTCAGGGTAAACTGTAGCCTCCTGCCCCTAGACCCCTGAGGGGTCTTGGGATAGGTTGTGAACGCAGTGCGCCATCTCACCATAGCGGGACAAGCCCGCAGGCTATCCCGCTTATAGGGACAAGAACCCTCACGGGTAAGGACTTAGATCCCTGAAGCCCCGCCCAAAGGCGGGACTTTACTTCGGTTACGCAAGACATCATTAATATGAGTTATATGGGCTTCCGTGAAGGGCTAAAGGCTTATAATAAGCCTATTTCCTGGCATCATTCTCCTAAAACCTGCCTTATTTTACTCTAAAACGAATATAACGCATATTCAGAGGGGGGGGAGATACCTACCCCCTCCCCCCTTAATCCCTAATACCTGTATCGAAAACCGGGATAGGGTATATCGAAAATCGGGATTGGGCGTATCGTAAACCGGGATTAGGCGTATCGAAAACGGGGACTAGGGATATCGTAAACCGGGATTAGGGATATCGAAAACCGGGATAGGGCATATCGAAAACGGGGATTGGGCGTATCGAAAACGGGGATTGGGTGTATCGAAAACCAGGACTAGGGGTATCGAAAACCGGTGGTAGGGGTATCGAAAACCGGGATTGGGTGTATCGAAAACCGGGACTGGGCGTATCGAAAACGGGGATTGGGTGTATCGAAAACCGGGACTGGGCGTATCGAAAACGGGGACTGGACGTATCGAAAACCGGGACTAGGAGTATCGGAAATCTCTATAGGGCGTATCGTAAACCCATACCCCTTTAAAAATTTAATGGATTTTTTGAGGTATTAAGCCAGCGGTCTTAGCTCTGATAACCTTTTGAGCCGGTATCTGGGCCGGAGCTTTTCCATCCTGACCCGGTCGGCGTAGCCGTATTCCAGGAAGGCGCAGTCCACCCCGGCGTTTTGGGCGGTGATGACGTCGTATTCGGAATCGCCGATGAAGAGCACCTGCTCTTTCCGGACCCGGTATTTCTTCATCAGGTGGTAGACCGCCCAGGGGTGGGGCTTGCGTTTCTTGACGTCGTCACTGCCCAGCACCGTATCGAAATATTCGTGGATGCCCAGCTCTTTGTTGATGCCGTCGACATAGCGTTTGAGCTTGTTGGATACGATGGTCATAATGATTTTACGTTGGGACAGGTTTTTCAATGTTGGCTTGACGCCGGGGAATATCTTCAGTCCTGTTTTATATTTGCGGTCGTAGATTTGGCGGTAGGTGGTTATCAGGGCGGCCATACCGGACTTTTTGGTCCGTGCCGGGAAGAGTTGTGCCAGGAAGTGGTCCAGTCCGGCGCCGATGGAGCTGATTATCCGGCGGCGTGTGAATGGCCTGAGCCCGAACTGCCGGGTCATAATCCGGGCTGTGGCGCAGATGCCCGGCGCCGAGTCCACCAGCGTGCCGTCAAAGTCGAATATCATCAGCCGGTACCGGCTGGGGTTTGCGGGTGACATAGCTTTTAATTTAGCCACGGATTACACAGATTGGGATATTGGGGTTTATTTATTGAGTTTCTTCTTACAATCATCTATAAGCATTTTCATAATTGGGGTAAGGGTGTCCTCAGGCGCTAATTTAAGGAACATCTCCGCGTCCATTATTGCCGCTTGATAATTTTTTTCTTTGTTGTATGCAATACTACGATTGTAGTAAACATCAGGATACTTTGGGTTAATATCTATTGTTTTAGTATAGTCAACTATAGATTTGTCAACTTCGCCTTTTTCGGCATATGTAAGGCCACGGTAATAGTAAGCGTACTCATAATTTGGTGTTAGTTCTATCAACTTGTTGCAATCCGCAATTACTTTATCAAAATAACCTTTTTCATAGTATATAAGCATGCGATAGTAATAAGCATCAGCATTATTTGAATCTAGTTCTATCATCTTGGTGTAATCAGCCATAGCGTGGTTGAAGTCGCTTTTTTTGCCATAAGCAAGTCCACGCCCATAATAAGCATTAATATCTTTTGGTTCCAATTCTATTCTTTTAGTGTAATCAGTGATGGCCAGATCAAATTCGCCTTTATTATAGTAAGAAAGGCCGCGGTTGTAATAAGCAGTAGTATTTGTTGGTTCAAGTTCTATTGTTTTGGTGTAATCAACAATGGCCTGGTCAAACTCACCTTTATCATAGTAAATATCGCCACGGTTGTTGTAGGCGGCGGCATAGTTTGGATCAAGTTCTATTGTCTTGGTGTAATCAGCGATAGCGCGGTCAAAATCACCTTTATGCCTGTAGGCAAGGCCGCGGCCATAATAAAAATCAGTATTTCCCCTATTTAATTCTATTGCTTTGGTATAATCATCGGTGGCCAGGTCAAATTTGCTTTTATCATAGTAAACAATGCCGCGGTTATAGTAAGCGTGATCATTTCTGGGGTCTAATTCTATAGCTCTTGAGAAATCAATAATTGCTTTATCATAATCGCCGGATTTTGCTTTGTCTAGACCGCTATTAACAAGGATGTAAGATTTTACAGCAGGATTTGAGTCTATTTTTAAAGAATCTTTTTGGTATGGTTTACGACTTTTTCCACCCATCACGGTTTGATGAATCCCGCGGATTAGTCCGCCTACTATTACGCCGATTAATATAACAATCAATATTTTTGGTAATAATCGGTTTTTTGGAGCAAGGGTATCATCTGGGGTTTTGGGAGTAGTTTCTTCTGGTAAGCCCAGCTCTCTATTTTTCTCAGTTCGATAATCAGTAATCAATTTTTCGGCAGTGGTTTTATCTTTCTGGAAGACGCGTAAAACGCCCCATCCTTGCTGGAGCGGCCATACGCCGCTGTAAGTCAGGTCGTCAAAAGGCATAACCATACACTTAATACTTTTTTCCTTAAATAGGTCCTTCAGAGCCTCAGCTTCAAACTGGTTTTTCAGCAACATGACCGGAACGGTTGTTTCTTGGGTTGTTTCTGCGCTCGGAATATTTGTGTCTATTATGTTGTTAAGTAGGTCTACATCTTCGGGGGGATTGGAATTGTTCGCATTGAGCCTTTTTTTATATATAGGATACAGGATTGCGACGACGCCTATCAGTATGATTATGGTGGTTACGCTTATCATCAGGATGTCATCATTAGACATATAGGTAGCATATTAGTTTATGATGGGATAATGTCAAATAATATAAGGGAAGGGTCTTACGGAACGAACACAGCCGCGGCGACGACGGTGGTCCAGAGCCCGTTCTTGGCGCCGATGGCCGATTGGGTGATGTTGGCGGTCTTGACTATCTGGGACGATATCTTCCAGATGGCTTTCTTTTTGTCCCAGGCGGCGTCGGCGTCGAACTCTATGCCCAAGGTCGTGGCTAACATCGATGCGGCCAAGTCTTCGGCGTAGTCGCCGGCTTCTTCGTCGTTCTTGCCGAAACCGTGGTGCTCGGACAGGTAGCCGTAATGGTTACGGTCGGCCGGGATGGCCAGCCCGATGGATGCGGCCACCAGCCGTCGGTATTCGTTGGTGGAGTTGCGGGCCAGGACGCAATAGGTTATCTGGCCGTCGCGCAGTTTCTTCAGCCCCTTTTCCCTAGGCAGCAGAATGCAGTGGGGCGGGAAGATGGACGATACGTGGACCAGGTTAAAGCGGGCTATCTGGGCGTCGCGCAGGGCTTCCTCGAACGAGGCCAGCTCGTGCTTGTGGATGCCCACTCCGTTGGTCAGGAATACTTCTCTTGGTGTAAAGGTCATTTCTTAATCCTTTTAGCCACTGATTACACTGATAAGAACAGCCTCCCCCGATATTATCGGGGGAGGCGTATTAATAATCTTTTCTACCCGATTCCACAAATTTTTTAATATGTAATCTGTGAAATCTGTGGCTCTTAGTACATTCCTTCTTCACCGCCGTAGCCGCCGCCCGGAGGCATCGGAGGCGCGTCTTTCTTTTCCTTGATTTCGGCCACCATGGCATCGGTAGTCAACAGCAGGGCCGCGACGCTTGAGGCGTTCTGGATGGCTGAGCGGACCACCTTGGTCGGGTCGATGATGCCGGCCTTCATCATATCTACGTATTCGAGCTTGTCGGCATCGAATCCGAATGCGCCTTTTCCTTCAAGGACGCGCTGGACGACGATGGAGCCGTTGATGCCGGCGTTTTCGGATATCTGCTTGATGGGCGCTTCGAGAGCCCGGCGGATGATATCCACTCCGGTGCTCTGGTCGCCGGTGGTTTTGAGCTTATCCAGTGAGGACAGTGCGCGCAGCAGTGCTACGCCGCCGCCCGGCAGGATGCCTTCATCCACGGCCGCCTTGGTGGCGTGGAGGGCGTCTTCGATGCGGGCTTTCTTTTCCTTCATCTCCAGTTCGGTCACCGCGCCGACGTTTATCTTGGCTACGCCGCCGGTCAGCTTGGCCAGGCGTTCCTGGAGCTTTTCTTTGTCATAATCGGACGACGTGGTTTCCATCTCCTTGCGCACCTGGTGGATGCGTCCCTGGATGTCCTGAGTGGAACCGGCGCCTTCGATGATGGTGGTGTTTTCTTTGTCGATGATAATCTTCTTGGCCCGGCCTAAGGAATCCAGTCCGACCTTTTCCAGTTCGATGCCCAAGTCTTCGAATATCGGTTTGCCGCCGGTCAGAATGGCGATATCGTCGAGCATGGATTTCCGCCTGTCGCCGTAGCCGGGTGATTTAACCGCGGCGCATTTGAGGATGCCCCGGAGGCGGTTGACTACCAGCGTGGCGATGGCTTCGCCTTCGACTTCTTCAGCGATAATTAACAGGGGTTTGCCGCTCTTAGCTACCTTCTCCAGCAAGGGGAGCATTTCCTTTATGCTGGAGATTTTCTTTTCGTATATCAGGATGTAGGCGTCTTCGAGGACGGCTTCCATGGTTTGCGGGTCGGTCACGAAGTAAGGCGAAATGTAACCGCGGTCGAACTGCATGCCTTCGACCCATTCGACTTCGGTCTTGGTGGATTTGCCTTCTTCGACGGTGATAACGCCGTCTTTGCCGACTTTTTCCATGGCCTCGGCAATCATATTGCCGATTTCCTTATCGCCGTTAGCGGCGATGGTGCCGACCTGGGCGATTTCCTCTTTGCCTTTGACCTTGACGGACATCTTTTTCAGCTCGTCCACGATGCTGTCGACGGCTTTCTCGATGCCTTGTTTCAGGGCCAGCGGGTTAGCGCCGGCTACGACGTTCTTGAGCCCTTCCACGAATATGGCTTCGGCTAGAACGGTGGCGGTAGTGGTGCCGTCGCCGGCTACGTCGGATGTCTTGGAAGCGACTTCCTTGACCATCTGGGCGCCCATATTATGGTAGGAGTCCTTGAGCTCGATTTCCTTGGCTACGGTCACGCCGTCTTTGGTGACGGTGGGTGAGCCGAACTTCTTTTCCAGGATGACGTTACGACCGCGCGGTCCGAGCGTGACCTTGACGGCCTTGGCCAGTATCTTGATGCCTTCCTTGATTGCCTCGCGTGCTTCCTGATCATAAACTATTCTTTTGGGAGCCATAGTGTTTTAATCCTCCTTTTAGAGCCAGTTAAGCCTTGCGGGGTTATGGCGCCGAAGCGTCATGGCGCCCTTATGGCGCTCACTGGGTCTTATCCAGCTTTTTCTTCAGAAAGAGCTGGACTGATGCTTTAGTCTAACACAGCCAGAATATCGTCTTCTGACATTATCAAATATTCTTTTTCTTCCAGCTTGATTTCGTTACCGGCGAAAGAAGAAAACACGATGCGGTCACCGTTCTTTACCGATGGTTTTGCCCGGGAGCCGTCGTCTAATAGTTTTCCTTCACCGACAGCGATAACCTTCCCCTCCTTGGGTTTCTCCTTAGCTGTATCGGGCAGGACGATGCCGCCCTTGGTTTTGCCGGCTGATTCCAACCTCTCCACTATCACTTTGTCTCCTAACGGTCTCAGTTTCATAGTCTCCTTAACCTCCTTCTGCACTAAATTTGTTACATTCTTCTTGTGTTCCCCGACATTGGGTAAAGGCCGGTAATTATATAAAGTCTTGGGATTATGTCAAGTATTTATTTTTATTTTCAGGGGAGTTTGTTAGCTAATCAGATTCTTAGCAGAGGTGCCTTGGGAACAGACTTCAGGCTGAGGCCGGATTTTGTTGCCTTAAAGATGTGGTTTATTATAATTAACATTTTTGTATGGAAAGGATATGATTATGCTAAAGAGATGCACGGTGATTATTGCGGCGGTTGTTTTATTGGGCGGTTGCTCGGGCGGTGCGGCGCAGGTGGATAAACCTATCGTTGCTCCTGTGGTTATTGATATTCTTGATGCCCAAGGCGTGCATGCCGATTACACCCAAATGGCGTCGCCGGTTGGGTTGACCATGACCGGAGCGGTGGGATACCAGGCCGATTCGGAGACCTTGACTAAGATAAACGAGTCGATGACCCAGTTCTCCAAATTGCTCTGGCAGGCGACCTGCGGAAATATTAAGCTTGATGTTGTTTGGCTCAGGAATAATTCGCAGGATGGATATATCCATTTTGAGAAGCTGGAAAAGCTAGGCGGACACGCCCAATTCGGCGGGCCGTTCACGGTTAATACCAATCTATTGGATATTGATAAGAAGATGGGTAAGCCGGGTATGGGCGTCAAGGTGTTGGCCGCCGGGATTTTTCACGAGTTCGGGCATTCAATGCTCCGGCTGCAGGATGAATACAACACCGACCGGGTGTGCATCATGCATCCGCAGAGCCGGACGGTGACATTCTGCGTCAGTTGCCAGAAAGAACTACTGGAACGTTTCCCGCTCTGGCGCTTTCCGCCCGAGTCCGAGCGTGCCGGCTGGGACGAACAGCATCCGGTGCCGGTATTCCAGATGGAGGGGGCAAAATAACAGCTATGCAATTAGACAGTAACGATTATAAGGTTCTGCTGGACAACCTCTACGACGGCGTATATTTCGTGGACCGGGAGCGCCAGATTATTTATTGGAACAAGGGCGCCGAGCGGATTACCGGATATACCAGCGCCGAGGTGGTTGGTAGACGCTGTTCGGACAATATCCTGATGCATATTGATGATGAAGGCCATAACCTGTGCACCGGCCAGTGTCCGCTGTTCCACAGTATGTCCGAATGCCGGGGGCATGAGGCCGAGGTGTTCCTGCATCACAAAGACGGCTACCGGGTGCCGGTGTCGGTCCGGGTTTCTCCTCTCCGGGACAAGTCCGGTAATGTCATCGGCGCCATCGAGATATTCAGCGATAATACCCGGCGCCAGGATTTAATCAGCGAGGTATCTGAGCTACGGCGGCTGGCGCTGCTTGACCCGGTGACAGAACTGGGCAACCGGCACTACGCCGAAATTCATCTGAACACCAAATTGAACGAGATGTCCCGCTACGAGCTGGCCTTCGGGATACTTTTTGTTGATATAGACTATTTTAAATCTGTTAACGATACCTACGGACACGACGTGGGTGACCGGATACTTAAGATGACGGCCAAGACCATGCTCAACGTTCTAAGGCCGTCCGACCTGGTCGGACGTTGGGGCGGCGACGAATTTGTCATTATAGTGCCTAACGTGGATCAGGAGCATCTTTATTCAATTGCCCATAAGCTCAGGGCTTTTGTGGAACAGTCAAGTTTTTCTATTGGTAATAACACTGTTAAGGTAACGGTTTCCATCGGCGCAACCATAGCCCGGACGGGCGATACGATGGAATCACTAGTTAAGCGGGCGGACAAGCTGGTTTACCGGAGCAAGTCGGACGGCCGTAACCGAGTGACCACCTGCGCGGTGGCGGAGGTATCATAGTATGGCTTATTTATTAATCGGATTGATTATTGGCGCGGCCATAGTCCTGGCTATAACGCTGATTTACCGGCGCCAGGCGCAGATGCCGCCTGATATGGAAGCGCTGGTTGCCCGGCTTAAGGACTCGTTCGGAGCTCTGTCGTTGGATACATTATCAAAACAGACCCAAATGGGCGCCAAAGAGCTGGATGAGAAGAAAAACCTGATTGACCAGACGCTTGGCGCCATGAAGTCTGATTTGCAGAACGTCCAGTCGGTTATTACTAATTTCGAGAAAGACCGCAAGCAGCAATTCGGCGAGCTGTCTAATCAGATTAAGAATACGGTTGAGCAGACTTGCAAGCTTCAGGAGACTACAAATCAGCTCCGGACGGCGCTGGCTAATTCTCGGGCACGCGGTCAGTGGGGTGAACGTATGGCTGAGGATGTCCTGCGCGTTTCCGGGTTTCTGGAAGGCGTCAATTACCAAAAGCAGAAAACCATCGAGAATATCGGCTCCCGGCCGGATTTTACGTTCCTGATGCCTCAAGGGTTAAAGGTTAATATGGACGTCAAGTTTCCGTTGGATAATTACATGCATTGTCTTGAGGCTGAGTCCAAAGCGGATAAGGACAACTATAAAGCGATGTTCCTCAAGGATGTCAGGAAGCGCATAAAGGAAGTGACCACCCGGGATTACATCAACCCGGAGGAAAAGACCGTGGACTATGTGTTGGTTTTCATTCCCAACGAACAGGTCTATGGGTTTATTAATGAGAACGACACCACCGTGCTTGACGAAGCCTTGAGAAACAAGGTTATACTCTGTTCGCCCGTAACGCTTTACGCCATACTGGCCATAATCAGGCAGGCGGTGGATAATTTCAATATGGAGAAAACAGCATCAGACATCATTGCACTGCTGGCCTCTTTCGGCAAGCAGTGGGACGCGTTTATAAAGTCTTTTGACCGGATGGGCAAGAAGATTGACGAGGCTAAAGAGGAGTTTGACAGCCTGCTGTCTGTCCGCAAGAAGCAACTGGAGCGTCCTTTAAGGCAAATAGACGATTTGCGCCGGCAGAAGGGCATCAAAGAACTGCCGTTACTGGATGACGACAATAATCAGGATATTGATGAGGATATAAATTAGAAAGAGAAATGAATATGTTAAAAACACCAGGCGTATTGAGTGATGAACTGTTAAGTAAATACCATACGGTAGTTAATTCCGACCCGCTGGTTCGGATGGCCCGCAACGCCGTGACCAAGACGGCTTTGCCCGAGGTGGCCATCAACCGCGACGTGGTAGCCGGGACCGACTTTACGTTTTCGCACACCACCAAGGTAGGGACTATTACCAATCAGATGGCCAGCGGCCGGTGCTGGATGTTTGCGGCCTTGAACACTATGCGGGTCCGGGCTATGAAGAAGATGAACCTGGCCAACTTCGAGTTGTCCCAGAGTTATCCGTTTTTCTTCGACAAGCTGGAAAAGGCCAACTATTTCCTGGAGAATATCATCGAGACGCGCGACGAACACATCCACAGCCGGATAGTCATGTGGTTATTGGCCGGGCCGTTGAGTGATGGCGGGCAGTGGGATATGTTTGCCAACCTGATAAAGCGTTACGGCGCGGTGCCCAAAACGGTCATGCCTGAAAGTTTTAACAGTAGCAACTCCGGGCACGTCAACTACTATGTCACTCTGAAATTGCGCGAAGACGCCAAAATATTGAGGCAGATGCACCGGAAGGGCGCTTCGGTATTCCAACTTAGGGCCCGGAAGGAAGATATGATGTCAGAAATATACCGGATGCTGGTGGTTTATTTCGGCGAGCCGCCAAAACAGTTCAGCTGGCAATACCGCGACAAGAAGGATAAATTCCACCGGGAACCGAAGCCAATGACGTCCCAGAGTTTCTATAAGGAATATGTCAATATCGATATGGACGATATGGCCAGCCTGATAAACTGCCCGACGTCCGACAAGCCATATAATAAGATGTATACGGTCAAGTATCTGGGTAATGTCCGGGGCGGGGATATTGTTCGTTATCTTAACGTTGATATCGAAACGATTAAAGAGGCGGCGATAAAGGCAATCAAGGCTGGACAGCCGGTTTGGTTCGGTTGCGACGTGGGCAAGATGCTGCAGCGCGATATCGGTATTATGGATACGAAAATGTTTGAGCTGGATAAACTGCTGGGCACCAGATTTGGGATGGATAAGGCCGAGCGGGTGGATTACGGCGACAGCCTGATGACCCACGCCATGGTTTTTACCGGCGTTAACCTGGTTAACGGCAAGCCGACCAAATGGAAGGTGGAAAACTCCTGGAGCGATAAGGTCGGCGATAAGGGATTTTTCGTGATGAGCGACGACTGGTTCAACGAGTATATGTATCAGGTGGTTGTGTCCAAGAAATACCTGTCGCCTAAACTCATTAATATATACAAAGAAAAGCCGGTAGTTCTGAACCCCTGGGATCCGATGGGCTCGCTGGCGATAATGCGGTAAAGTTGACATGATGCAGGATATGCGATCCACGATACGTGCATCGTGCATCTCGTATTGCTTATTACTGCTATGGCAAACATAATATCTGTTGTTAAGGGCGATATCACCCATCAGGAGGTAGACGCCATTGTTAATGCCGCTAATACGACACTTCTAGGCGGCGGTGGTGTGGACGGCGCCATCCACCGGGCGGCTGGGCCGGAACTGCTGGCCGAATGCAAGACCCTCGGCGGCTGCCGGACCGGACAGGCCAAAATAACCAAAGGATATAACTTGCCCGCAAAGTGGGTGATACATACGGTCGGACCGGCCTGGGACGGCGGCAAACACAATGAGGATGAATTCCTGGCCCAGTGTTATCGCAACAGCCTGATTCTGGCTGTCAAGCACGGGATAAAGACCATTGTCTTCCCTTCCATCAGCACCGGTGCATACAGGTTTCCGCTGGAGCGGGCCGCTCCGATCGCCGTGTCGGAGATAACTAAATTTTTGGATCATGATAAAACCATTGAGCGGGTAATCATCGCCTGTTTTGATGATATCACATACAATGCATATCTGACAGCTGTAAAAGTTATTAAACAGGGATAAAGTAAATAATTCATAATCCTTGACAAGGCACTCCGCAATTTATAAAAAACTTGTTTCATTCGTGAATTTTATCTCAAAGGTGTGCATAAGATGTTTAAGATTTTGTCACGGGAGCAATTTTCCGACTGCGTATACCGGACGGTGCTGGAGGCGCCCCGGATTGCCGGGTCCCGTAAGGCAGGGCAATTCGTGGTTATCAGGGTAGACGAGGAAGGTGAGCGGATACCTCTGACTATTTGCGATGCCGACCCGGTTAAGGGAACCGTGACAATAGTTTACCAGGCAGTTGGTAAATCCACCATGAAGCTGTCCCGCCTTAACCAGGGTGAATATGTTACGGATTTGGTCGGTCCATTGGGTCGGGCGACACATATTGAGAAATTTGGGACCGTGGCTTGCATCGGCGGCGGTATAGGCATCGCGCCGGTCCATCCCATTGCCCAAGCCATGCGCCAGACCGGTAATAAGGTCATTTCCATCATTGGGGCGCGCTCCAAGAACTTATTGATACTGGAAAAGGAAATGCGGGCCGCATCGGATGAATTGATAGTTGGAACGGATGACGGTTCTTACGGCAAAAAAGGGTTTACTTCTGATATGCTTAAGGAAGTCGTTAGGCGTGGTGAAAAGATTGATTTAGTGGTGGCCATCGGGCCGGTGCCGATGATGAAGGTTATTTGTAATGTAACCAAGGAGTATAGTTTGAAAACTCTGGTTTCGCTTAATCCGCTTATGCTTGACGCCACCGGGATGTGCGGCGTCTGCCGGGTGACGGTGGGTGGCAAGACCCAATTTGCCTGCGTGGATGGCCCGGAATTCGACGGACACCAGGTTGACTTTGACGAGTTATCAAAGCGGTTGAAGACTTACATTAAGGATGAAAAGGTGGCTCTGGAACGTTACCTGCATAAACCGAGTTGCATTGACCTGGCCATTGAAGCGCAGAGACAGGCGAAGTAGGCTGTTATCAGCCGACTATACCTGGCAGTAATTCTGGCGTCAAAGGCGCCATAAAACTGCCAGAGTATAGGCTGTAGACATAAATATGACAGAAGAAAATAAACCTAAGCCCAAGGAAAAGATACCGCGGCAGAAGGGTTCCGAACAGCGGCCGCTGGACCGGGTTCGTAACTTCGATGAGGTGCCGTTTGGGTTCACGCCGGAACTGGCGTTAAAAGAGGCGTCGCGCTGTTTACAGTGCAAGCGTCCGATCTGCGTCAAGGGTTGTCCGGTAGAAGTGAATATTCCCGCATTCATAAAGCTTATATCCGAAGGCAAATACGCCGAGGCGGCTTACAAGATAAAAGAGACCAACACCTTACCGGCAGTCTGCGGCCGGGTTTGTCCGCAGGAAGGGCAGTGCGAAAAGGAATGCATCCTGTCTAAGAAAGGCGATGCCGTGGCCATCGGTGCGCTGGAACGGTTTGTAGCCGATTACGAGCGCAAGAATAATCTGGTCAAGGTGCCGGATATCGCGGACAAAAAGAACCGCATGGTGGCCATTGTCGGCGCCGGCCCGGCTGGTCTGACCTGCGCCGGCGACCTGGCTCTTAAAGGTTACGACGTGACCATATTCGAGGCGCTCCATAAAGGCGGCGGCGTGCTGGTTTACGGCATCCCGGAATTCCGTCTGCCCAAGGAAATCGTCCGGACCGAGATTGATTACCTGAAACTGCTGGGCGTAAAGATAGAGTTCAATATGCTCATCGGCAAGGTTGCCACCATAGATAACTTGTTTAACGAAGGCTTTAAGGCGGCGTTTGTCGGCACCGGCGCCGGATTGCCGTTGTTTATGAATATCCCGGGTGAGAACCTTAATGGCGTCTATTCGGCCAATGAATACCTGACACGTTCGAACCTGATGAAGGCGTATCTATTCCCGGAATATGATACGCCCATTGCCAGGGGCAAGCATGTGGCTGTGTTCGGCGGCGGTAACGTGGCCATGGACTCGGCCCGGACGGCGTTGCGGTTGGGCGCGGAGAAGGTTTACATCGTCTACCGGCGCTCGGACGCCGAGATGCCGGCCCGTCAGGAAGAAATCCACCACGCCCGCGAAGAAGGAATTGATTTTCAACTGCTGACTAACCCGGTGGCCATCCTGGGCAATTCGGATGGATGGGTCCGGGCTATCAAATGCATCCGTATGGAATTGGGCGAGCCGGACGAATCAGGCCGCCGAAAACCAGTTCCGATTAAGGGCTCGGAATTCGAGATGCCGGTAGATACGGTCATCGTTTCCATCGGCAACGGACCAAACCCGTTGCTTCTTAAGGCCACGCCGGATATCAAGCTTAATAAGTGGGGTAATATCGATGCCGATGAATCAACCCTGGCTACCAGCAAGAAGGGTGTCTATGCCGGAGGCGATATCGTTACCGGCGCGGCTACGGTGATTCAGGCCATGGGCCAGGGCAAGATTGCATCCAGGTCCATTGATAAATTCCTGACGGCTTGATAGGGAATTAGTGGTTAAGCCGGTTTGACAATTCTCAGTGCCTGTTGGATTACGTAGTTAATTTTAGGTGGCTTCTACCTGCCAGTGTTCCAATTCCACGGAAGTGGCCCGGCCGAAGATAGTGATGATAACCTTAACCATTCCCTTGGTCGGAATGATTTCTTCAATAGTGCCGTTAAAATTCTCGAAAGGCCCTTCTTTGATATGGACATTTTCACCTTTCTTAAAGGCAATCTTGATTATTGGTTTTTCCGCTTCGGGGCCGGTTGAGCCGGACATAAGCATACGGTCTATTTCCGGTTGTGACATGGGGATGGGCTTGCGTCCGCCTAGGAAATCGCCGATACCCGGTGTTTCGCGTACGGCCAGCCAGGTCTGGTCGTTCAATTCCATTTCGACAATCAGGTAGCCCGGATAGAGCTTGCGTTCGACTATTTTTTTCTTGCCGCTGCGGATTTCGGTGACCTTTTCCTTGGGCACCAGGATTTTAGTAATGGATTGGTCCAGGGAATGAGTTTGAATCTTTCTTTCCAGGGCTTCTTTCCCGTTAGCTTCTTTGCCCACCTGAACCCTTAAAACGTACCACTTTTTCATAATGATATAATACCTTTGAATTACTATTGAAGTTTTATAAGTTGCATTACCTTGGACCAGACTAAATCAATGACTACCAGGAACATGGCCATAGTTACTACCGAGATAATTACGGCTACCGATGAGCCCCAGTATTCATATGAAGGCGGCCAGGAAACTTTGCGCAGTTCATATTCGGTTTCAATCAGGTAATCGGCGTTACTGGGTTTATTGATGATAAGCAGGTAGATTAAAAAGAGCAGGACGGCAAAAAACACCAGAGAGATAATCAGCCCCAGAACGATGGTTACGTCAAAGAAGGGGATTTTCAAGAGTTCCTTGCCCCAAAATGTTGCCATCGGCGGGTCAACCGACATATCCTCTTTGGGGATAAATATATAAAGCGAGATGCTTCCGAACATGGCAAACGCGCCGAGGAATATCCAGGCCGCGATGCGCGATATCATTCCCTGGCCTTTTTTGTAAAACGATAAGTTCATATTTTAATTTACGACTGCAGGTCAGGAGGGACTCGAACCCCCAACATCCGGTTTTGGAGACCGGCGCTCTACCAATTGGAGCTACTGACCTATAAAGCCCAATGGATCCCCTTTCATATAAGAACCGGTCATATTAGTGTGGTTTTAAAGCAGTGTCAAGGATTTTAGATAATTCTTGGAATATTTTTCTGATGGCTTTGCCCCGATGGCTGAGCCGATTCTTGATGTATGCCGGCAGCTGGCCGAATGTCTTAGATGCGTAAGCTTTCTTTTCCGGACAGAATACGGGGTCATATCCGAAACCTTTTGAACCGGCGGGCTTTTGTGCTATATAGCCATAACAAATTCCTTCCGCTTCAAAAAGGATGCCTTTTGATGGATGGGCCCTTCGGACTGAGTCCTCAGGACAAGCCAGGACTGCTGTACAGCAGTAGCGCGCCCGGCGTTTGTTTCGCCTCAGCCCGGCCAGTTCAGCCAGAAGTTTAGAGTGGTTTTCTTTGTCGGTGGCATTATGATGCATATCTTTTGATGCAAACCGGGCGGAGTAAATGCCGGGGCGCCAGTTTAGGGTCTCAATTTCTATCCCGGAATCTTCGGCTAAAACTATCCGGTTGGTGTATCTGGCCCAGCATAGCGCTTTTTTACGGGCGTTATCAAGATAGGTGCGGCCGGTTTCCTGAACATCCGGAACATTTGGAAAAGTATTTAACGGTATTAGCCGGAAAGGAGAAGCTCTTTTCCCCAGCCACTGGCGGTAGATGGAATTGATTTCGCGTATTTTGCCTTTATTTTTGGTTCCGATGACGATTTGCATATAAGCGGGTTATATCACAATGTTGACCAGTTTCCCCGGCACGATGATGACATTACGCGGTTGGGTGTCTTTGAGAATCTGAACTATTTTCTCATCGGCCAAAACTAGGGCTTTCACCTCAACTTCGGGCATCTCGGCCGGAACGGTAATCCGGCTCCGGATTTTCCCGTTTATCTGAATAACCAGTTCAGTCTCTTTGGATTTAAGGGCTTCCGGGTTGTATCCGGGGAATTTATGGTTAAATACGCTGGGCCGCTCGCCGATAGACTCCCATAACTGTTCGGCCAGATGCGGCGTGAATGGGGCAACCAGCAGGATTATGGTTCGAGATGCTTTGGCCATAAGGTTTTCCAGCGCCGAATAATCAGCCGTCCGGGTTGGGTGGCGGAGCAGGTTTTTTATTTCATACATATGGTTAACCAGTTCCATAATTGCGCTTATAGCCGTGTTATAATGGAGGTTTTCGATACCTTCGGTTACCCGCTTAATGGTTTGGTTTAGTTTCTGGTATAATTTATCCATCTCGGCCAGGCTGACCAGGTGTTTAGTATCGTCCAGGGAAGCATCTTTCTTGATATCCGATGTTGATTGAATCAATTCGGACAGGCGGGCCACGAAGCGCCGGGCGCCTACGATACCGCTATCGTTCCAGAGTATTTCTGCCTCGGACGGCGCGGCAAAGAACATGGCAATCCGGGCTACGTCTACGCCGTCTTGACGGATGAGGTCAGCCGGCGAGATCACGTTGCCTTTGGATTTGGACATAACCTCGCCTTTTTCGTCCAGGACCATGCCGTGATTAAAGAGGCGGGCGGCTGGTTCGTCGAACTTGAGCCAGCCCTCATCAAAGAGCACTTTGGTGATAAACCGGAAATATATCAGATGGCCGCAGGCGTGTTCAGCGCCGCCGACATACAGGTCTATGGGCAGCCACTTGTTTACCGCTTCCTTGCTGAATGGTTGTTTATCATTGCGCGGGTCGGAATATCTCAGATGGTACCAGGACGAGCAGACAAAGGTATCCATTGTGTCCGGGTCCCGTTGGGCTGGGCCGGCGCATTTGGGGCATTTGGTATTAATGAATGTCGGTACGTCGGCCAGCGGCGAACGGCCTTTGGGAATAAAATCCTTGACATCATCGGGCAGGAGAACCGGCAAATTACTTTCCGACACCGGAACTGTGCCGCACTTAGCGCAGTGAATCATTGGTATCGGTGCGCCCCAGTATCGCTGGCGTGATATCAGCCAGTCGCGCAAGCGGTAATTGACCTTCTTTTTCCCCTGGATTTTCTGGATCAAGAATTCGGTGATTCTGGCGATGCCCTGTTCTGATGTCAGCCCGCTGAACTGACCGCTGTTGGCCATAACGCCGAGTTCAGCATAAGCTTCTTTGAGCGGCTCGTCCAGTTTTCCGTTCTTGGGGTTGATGACAATTTTGACGGTTAGATTATATTTTTTGGCAAACTCAAAATCACGCTGGTCGTGAGCCGGTACGGCCATGACCGCTCCGGTGCCGTAATGGGGTAGAACATAATCCGCCACCCAGATGGGAATCTTTTCTCCCGAAAGCGGGTTCAGCGCATAGGTGCCGGTAAAAACGCCGTCTTTCTCGCCCTCGGCCGAGCGTTCCCAGTCGGTTTTACCGGATGTTTTCTTGATATATGCCTCGACCGCCGGTTTATTCTGTGGGTTGGTGATTTTTAGGGCCAGCGGGTGTTCCGGCGCGATGGATACGAAGGTTACCCCGAAAACAGTATCGATACGCGTAGTAAATACCAGAAGCCGATATTCTTGGTCAGGGATAGGAAATACTATTTCTGTTCCTTCACTCCGGCCGATCCAGTTGCGTTGCATGGCTTTGATGTTCTCCGGCCACTGGGTTAGTTTATCTATGTCCTTCAGCAGGCGTTCGGCATAATCGGTGATGCGGAAGAACCATTGTTTAAGATTCCTTTTAGCGACTATTGAGTGGCAGCGCCAACAGGTGCCGTCATTTTCTACCTGCTCGTTAGCCAGGACCGTTTTGCAGGACGGGCACCAGTTGACCAGCGAATCGGCCTGGTAGGCCAGCCCGCGTTTATGAAGCACCGTAAAAATCCATTGTGTCCACTTGTAATAATCCGGTAGGCAGGTGATTACTTCTCGGTTCCAATCGTAGCTGATAGACAGTGTTTTAAGCGTATCGCGGGAAGTGTTAATGTTGTTAAGCGTCCATTCCCTGGGATGGAGTTTATGCTTTATAGCCGCTTCTTCGGCCGGCAATCCAAAAGCATCCCATCCGAACGGGTGCATTACGTCGCATCCGGACATTTTTTTGTAGCGGGCATAGGCGTCGCCGATGGTGTAATTTCGGAAATGGCCGATGTGGATATCGCCCGAAGGATAGGCGAACATTTCCAGCATATAAAATTTCTTGGTCGGGTTCGGGTTGGTATTGAATAACCCGGTTTTGGTCCAGTATTCCCGCCAGCGCTTCTCAACGGTATTAAAATCGTACTTCATAAAAGGCCTTGTATAGTACATAATTTAGGTTTGTCAACTTATACTAAAGTATTTATATTATAAATGATTTGTTTGTCCGGTGATAATATATCTTGACTTTATATCGGGCTATGTTAAAAAACGATAAGGCAATAAGGTTATTGATAAAATGAAAGGAGCATATGATATGACGACTCGCAAATCCAATAAGCGTCAGCAATCACGTTACGGGCTGGTCGGCGCCAAAGCGATATCGGCTCCGGGTGGATTATTTGCTTTTCTTAATAACAAAAAGATTCTGCCTATTATCAACATCAGCACCAGCGGGGTGAAGTTGCTTGATAAAGACAAGCAGGAACTGGGCGAGAAAATATCTTTTAACATCAGCGTGCCGGCGCTGGGCGCTAAGCCACTAAAGGTATGCGGATATGTGGTCTGGTCCAAACTGTTCAAGCCGTTTGACAATTACCAAGTGGGTGTTAAGTTTACTTCAATGAATTCCGAAGCGACCGAACGGATCAAGAACCTGGTTAAATTTCTGGGTAACCAGGCTAATATGGAGCGTCAAATCAAAAAATCACTGGGTAAGCCCAGAAGTAAGTTCGTTTGCCCGGTTTGCCAGTATGCCCACAAAAAAGGGGTTAACGCGCCTATGAGCATCGGGTTGTGGTCTGAACGGCATTGAGAAATAAGCCGGCGCGGGGAAACTTATGCTGATTGTTGCAATCCTGTCCGATTTTATTGACACTTTTCTATTTTGTGATAAGCCTATGCTCAGTCGTATGGATTGTGTCCGCGGAGCGCCATCCCGCAGTAGCGGGAACGGTTAGTAAAAAATATGGCTGAAGAAAAAAAAGATTTGTCATTCGGTTCACTGGCGATAAAGCTGCTTTACACCACGCTGGAACGGGTTAACGAATGCGTGGAGATTCAGCAAAAAATCCGTGACATGGGTGTTAAGTCCAAGAAGCTTGGGGAGATAATGATTGATAAAAGTTATCTGACTGAGCAACAAGTCAGGCATATTTTTAGGGTTCAGGGTATTGAAGGCGGCATCCGCGAATTGCCCGGGTATCAGATATTGAACAAGGTTGGGCAGGGGGCAATGGGGGTGGTTTACAAGGCTTTACAGTTGAGTATGGGCCGGACAGTGGCAATCAAGGTCCTGTCGCCTCAGCTTTCTGATGATGATAAGTTCATTAAGAGATTTTTCAAGGAAGCCCGGATGTCGGCTTGGCTGAACCATCCGAACATAGTTCAGGGTATCGACGTGGGAGATTTTCAGGGCTTATATTATTTTGTGATGGAATTTGTGGAGGGATTGACGCTTGAAGATATGGTCAAGCGCGAGGGAGCGCTGGATGAGCAGAGGGCGATGCGGATAATTTACAGCATTGTTCAGGCTCTGGAACACGCGCACAAATACAGTTTAGTTCACCGGGACATCAAAGCGCGGAATATTCTGGTTGATATTGAGGAAAAGGCAAAACTGTGCGACTTAGGCCTGGCCCAGATTGCCATATCGGAATCCGAGAGCTCGGCCGCGGTCAAGGGAATACTGGCCGGGACGCCGGCCTATGTTTCGCCCGAACAGGCTCAGCGGAGAGAGGATCTGGATATCAGGAGCGATATATACTCATTGGGTGTGACTTTTTATTTCTGCGTGGTGGGTGATTTACCGTTCCGCGGCGCCACGGCGCTGGAGGTTGTTACCAAACATATTCACGAGAATCCGCTGCAGCCAATAGAGCGTAATGCCAATATTTCGCCGTCGGTTAATTATATTATAATGAAAATGATGGCCAAGAATCGTGACGAGCGCTATCAGGAACCGGTAGAGTTGATGCAGGATTTATACGCGGTTATGAGCGGTCAGATATTGATTAAATCGCAACCGGCCAGGCCGCACATCAGGGTGGCATCCAGACTGTCCCGGGCTACCGGCGGAGTAAGGAGGAAGTTCCGAAGATTTCAACGGTAAGACATTCCCCGTTAGAGGAATGATATAAATGTTTTACGTTTATATAATACAGAGTAAGAATTACGGTGGTTTGTATACTGGATATACTGAGAATTTAGAAAGGCGTTTATCGGAGCATAATAGTAATCAGGTAGCATCTACTAAGAACAGAGGGCCGTTTAGGATTATATATTACGAGGTGTGTTTTAATCAGGAAGATGCGTTAGATCGGGAAAGATACCTTAAAAGCGGGATGGGAAAACGATATATTAAGAATAGGTTAAAAGGGTTTTTGAATATTGACAAGGAATAAGCTCTGGTGGTTAAAACGAAATTATAGTTTTTCTAACGTGATGTTTTCAGTTAGAGGTAACCATCGGGGCGTGCCCCGTTAGAGGTAACCATGAATATGGGTACCTCTAACGGGGCGTGTGCTGGAATGGCAGACAGGGTGGTTTCAAAAACCACTGGGGTCACCCCCGTGAGGGTTCAACTCCCTCCTCGCCCAGTTAGAGGTAAAGGTAATCTTTACCTCTAACTGGGCGAGCCCATTAGAAACTGTTAAGCCGAAGGCTGTTACAGTTTCTTATCCCGCTTTTTACGGTGTAAAAAGCGGGGTTAGAAATTATTTAGGCCTTGCTAAAGTGGGATAGCGAAGCATCCTATAAGGATAAACTCCGCGAGGTTAGAACTTTTTACCCTAAAGGAGGCTGCGCTCTCCAGTTGTGAAACAACCGGGTTAGAATAGAGCTCAACGAGTTATGGTTTCTTATCCCGCTTTTTGCGGTGCAAAGAGCGGGGTTAGATAATAAATACGGGGTGCAGATATAACAGCTATTGAAAGGTAATATATGCCAAAGAGTTTGTTGATGGTCCGCGCCGAGGAATTGCTATCACGCCTTAACACGCTCGGGAGTTCTCTTTGACATCACCAGCCAAATATCAACCTTAAAACATCTGGAAGAAGAAATGTCCCGGACCGGGTTCTGGGATAACCAGGAATCAGCCCGCAAAAAGGTCGAACAGCTCAAATACACCAGGGAGATAGTTTTGCCGTATCGAAAAGCTCTTAATGACATGGGCGATTTGATTGGGCTGGTTGAAATAGCTGAAAAAGATAAGGACGATAAATCACTTAACGATATTACGCAAGAATTAGAGCGGATGTCGGTTCAGGTGGCGGACCTGGAATTGTGTTCATATCTGTCCGGTCAGAACGACAGCAATGACGCGTTCTTGAACGTTCACGCCGGCACCGGCGGAACGGACGCCTGTGACTGGGCGGCCATGCTTCTGCGGATGTATTTGAGGTATTGCGACATCCGGGGATGGAACGCCCAGCTGATTGATTCCTTGCCGGGCGACGAGGCGGGCATCAGGCGGGCTACTCTTTATATCAAAGGCCATTATGTTTTTGGTCACCTTGAATCTGAAATTGGCGTACACCGGCTGGTCCGGATATCACCTTTTGACTCCAATAAGCGGCGGCATACTTCCTTTGCGGCAGTTGACGTAGTCCCGGAAATAGAGGAGAAGGAAATAACCTTAAATGAGAACGAACTAAAAATTGATACCTACAGCGCCGGCGGTCCGGGCGGGCAGCACGTCAACAAAACGGCTTCGGCCGTGCGTATCACGCACCTGCCGACCGGACTGATTGTCCAATGCCAGAGCCAGCGTTCCCAGCACCAGAACAAAAGCACCGCGCTGAAGCTGCTAGCCGCGAAACTTAACGCCCTGGCGCACAAAGAACAGCAGGATGTTTTTAAGAAGATTTACGGTGAAAAAGGTGAAATCGCCTGGGGATACCAGGTACGTTCTTATGTTCTGCACCCTTACACCATGGTTAAGGACCACCGGACTGATTTTGAAACCGGTAACGCCCAGAAAGTTTTGGATGGGGAGATAGGCGGTTTTGTAAAATCATTCCTGACCACGAAGGCACAAAGAGAAAAGTAAATCCATCATGAATAAAGTTTATATCAAGTTTCTTACTCGTTATTTGGGAAAAGATAAAGCCAGGGTTGCGTTTCTTGTCCGGCGGGCTTTGAATCTGGTAATCAGGTCCGAACGGATAAATAGCAAGGGTAATATTATTTTAAGTTTGGTACTGGTAGATAACGACTTAATACGAAAACTTAACAGCCGGTTCCTGAAAAGAAACCGGATAACCGACGTTATTGCTTTCCCTTTAGGCGATGATGGTTCGAAAGGCGAGTTCGGCGAGATAATCGTATCGATAGAGAAGGCATATCAAGAGGCGCACCGGCGGAAGATCGCGCCGGAAGGCGAAATAGTCCTTTACTGCGTGCATGGGTTGCTGCACCTGTTGGGGTATGACGACCATAGCGTTAAGGACAGTCTGGAGATGTGGGAGCGACAACGGGAAATTTTAGGCAAGATTTTTGGGCAGGCTAAGGCCAGCCGTTGGTTGGATTAGGCAGATTCATCTCAACCAGGCATTCAAATAAATTCTTACGCAGTAATTCACAGCTCAATTAATCCATCCGGGGGTATAGCGGTTTTAGCAGTCGGGTATAGGATGTCTATTAAGGGTATTACGTAAGCGGAAATGGCTATGCTGATGGCAGGGTATAGTTATAATAACAAAGGGATGTATGGGGGAGGGGAGGGTACCCCCTAAGGGAGAGTAGGGGCATCCCCCTGAGGGGGTAGGGTTATCTCTATATGGGGGTAAGGGCATCCCTATTGGGGGAGCCTATGGTAATACTACGGGGGTAAGGTACCCCCCCCTTATAATTTTCATGATTTTTGGGGTAAAACCATTACAAAACAGTAACAAAATACCCTCTATATTACCCCTCAGAAACGCTTTTTTAGGGGTGTTAATAAACGTTACATTAACGTAACATTGGGTGGGAAAATAGTTTTATTTATAGCTGGTAAATCACGCCTAAAACAGCCCAAAAAGCTGATAAAATAGCTATTTTGAGGTTATTTATGGTGTTTCTATTAAACTCATTTATCGAACATTTCTTTTCTATATTGGCATACCCTTTGCTATCTATTAGGGTCAGAGTGAAACGAAGGGGTTAAGTAAGGGAAATATAAGAGATAAATAAGGAGGAGATATGAGGAATAAAGCAATAATCTGCGGTTTATATAGTTTGATATTTTGCCTGATAACGGGTACTTTGGCCTATGCCAATACGGGCACCGGGGCTGGGTCTCCGACCTATTATTACCGTGATAACCGGTTGACCGCTACCGGGAGCGGCACCGATAATTATGGCTATGGTTGGGTGGATATCATCGGTAAGGGCGGCACGCAAATCGCGTCCACTTCCCTCCCCTATAATTTGGACTGTAATGCTGACGGCAACATTGCCTCGACCAGCCGCGGCCCAACCCTGCTTAATTATTATGACTATAGTCCGGACACCAACCCGTCGTTATATTCTTATCAATACAGGATTTACAAGAACGGTTTTATCGTCCATTACCGCTGGAGTTCGCCGGCCGAAATTTCAGCCAATCAGGATATTCCCAGTTCATCTTATGAGTATACCATTTATCCATATTGGGATGACCTGGTTATGGGCACTGATTCCTGGGTCGGGTTCCGGATGGATGGCACGGAGCCATATCGCCGGTTGATCATCACATACTACCACATGTATCATACCATGCTGGCCTACCTTGAGGGTGAGGAGGAAGAGCGCTCGGTTACTTTCCAGGTCATCATTTATGAATCGCCTAACGGCGTGACATCTTTCACCCAGGGTAACGATATCGTATTCAATTACCTGGATGCAAAGTTTGAGTATTGGGAAGCGGGCACTAAGCTGGAGTTGACGTCTATCAGCCGGGGCGCGTCGGCCACCATCGGGATAGAACTGGACGGCACCCGCTATTTAAAGTATTCGTACAATACCGCCCTGGTTAATACCGGGACATCGATACTTTTTACCAGGACAAATTACGGCGTTAATGTGGAGATACCTTCGGCGACGGAATCATTGGTCAGCGCCGCAACGCCGGTCAAGCGCGGTTCGCACCAGGCCTACCTGAAGTTTGCCATGAAGACTACCAGCGGCACGACCCAGTGGACGAGCATGAAAGTAGACAAGCGCGGCACGGCACTGGATGCGGACGTTGATTCAGTCGATGTCTATAAGGATGCCAACGGCGACGGGGTTTGGAACATCGGCGATACCCTGCTCGGCTCGGGCACATTTTCATCGGGCACTACGATTATCGGCACTAACGACACTATAAACACCACAGCCAAGTATTATTTCATCGTGGTTCGGTTAAAGACGGACATCTCCGGGGGCCGGACCATCGGCGTCAGGGTCAGATACCGCACTTATATGCAATTTTCGACAGCCGGCAGCGCCGGTGTTATTTCGGATAGGAATTTTTAGTTAATATGAATATGAAATTCAGGAGGATTGTATGAGTTCTAAAAGGTTGATTTATCTGCTATGCGTTTATTTCTGCGTCCATCTGTGTTTATCCGTGGCGACGCTCTGGGCTTTTGATTCGGATACGCCGGTCATAGTGGAGAACGCCTCGTACCAGTCAGTTGGCAGCGGCAACTGGGAAAGCACCGCCACCTGGACCCCGGCCGGTATACCCCAGCTGGGCGATACGGTCACCGTCCTGGCCGGGCATACCGTGTCGATAACCTCTTCCGGCATATGCGGGGTACTTTCGGTTCAGGGGACGTTAGTGCTTAACGCCGTGGCTAACCCGGTGACATTGACCGTAGGCTCATCGCTGACCAACGGCGGGGTGGTCAGGTTTGACAACGCCAGCGTCAATACGGCCACCATCATTTCGACCGGTTCGGCTAATCTGAACGGCGCTTTTCCCGACTGGAACAACCAGACCAAATGCCAGATCGGCGGGTTTATTCTGCCGGCCGTTACCCAATTTTATATCAGCGGTACGCCGGTCATAACCATGGTCGGTGATCTTACCTCGAGCGGCGGTATCAATATCGCCTCCGGCGCCACGCTCAGGCAGAAATCGGGCACCAAGCTTTATTGCTCCGGCGGTAATTTCTGGATCAACGGCTATTTTGACATGGAAGCGATAACCGGCCATAGTTACGTTTATATGAACGGCGGTTCTAATAGTGGTTGGGACACTAATTTTACAACCGGATACCGGATAAAAATTACAGGCAGTGGCTATCTTTCGGCTACCGGTACGTCCGAGGCGGCTCGGTGCGTTTTTGATACGACCAGTAGCAGTTCCACCTATAGCTCCAATATGTTCGTGGCTGACGGCGGTTCGGCCCTGCTCAAATATTGCAATATATTCCTCAACCGCAATCGTTTGCGCAGTTGCAGTACCCCACCGTCTGGTGATGACGGTACCGGTTGGGAAGCGTCGCTTTATGCCAACGGCGTGGATGGCAATAATGACACCGGCCGGATAGGCGAAGGCCTGACCGTAGACAACTGCCTTGTCTATGGCGGATACGGCGGGATTATGCTTAATAACGGTTCTGCCAACAAGGTTACCAATACCCAAATATACGGTAGTTGTCGGTTTGGCCTTTATCTATACCACGACGATACCTTGGAGCCTAATTATATAATTCAGAACGTGGAGATATACGGTTGTACTTTTCATGGCGTATGGTTGCAATATAAGGCTCGGGCGGATTACCCGATAGTCGGCCTGAAATCATACAGCAACGGCTGGTTCGGGATGGTAATATGGGATTCCCGGGAATGGAACCGGGCATATTTTCTGGTAGACAGCCAATTCGGCGTCAAGGGCAATAATGGTTATGCGGATATAGGCGTGCAAGGTGGATGGCCCGTTAATCCTTGGGGTACTAATTATTATTATCCTGCAGCTGCCTGGATAAGGGCGAGTTTTTATAACTGTGTATTTGATTCGACCTATGAGATACAGGATCAACTAGGCAGTACGAGTTGGCATGACGGCTGGAACTATTTTCATAGTTCTGTTTACGGGAGTTCGCCGGCTAGTTGGGATTATCAGCACATAATCTCATATAAGCACCAAGGTCGACCGGGATCCATCCGGGTTCGTGGTGATGTCAGGACCTGGGTCCAGCATGTTGGTGAATCGGCCGATAACCGGCCTTTGGCTAAGCTCAGGACCGATACCGAGACCTACAGAAGCTGGACTACCGGCTGGGGATACAGCATCGCCGGTTCGGGCGATGCCAATGTCCAGAAGATAGTTGAGGTCAACCGGCAGGTAGGATACGACGCAACCGCTAATTTGGGAACAGGCCTCCAAAGGTTATCTCAGATAAGGTTTGGGAGCGCCAATACCACCTATATGCCTACGGACCAGCACACCGAATGGGTGGGTACCGCCGATAAGCCCATTATCGTCAGAAGTCAGTTTTCAACCCAGAGAACAGATGGCAACTACAGGGATCTTTATTACCTGAGGGGTTTTGGTTCAGCCGGTGCCAAGGCATATATTGGTATGAAATATGTTTCATTCAGTGATATATGCGAGGGTTTATGGATAGATGCCAATACCCGCATTGAGCCGACCTCAACGGCGGAGCCGACTGATTCCGGCTTGGATTACTGCAATTTTGCCAATAACTTCGGTGGCGGTAATGCCACATACAGTCTTTATGGCTCGCGCCACCTTTATATCCAGACCGAGGCCGGGGCCCCGGCGCAATACAAAAACATCACGGCCACCGGATGTTCTTTTGACACGTCGCCGCTAAACTACAATGTGCAAATTGAGGCCAATAATCAGATAACGTTTACCAACTGGACCAACCCCCGGCGAGTGTTAGGCACAGTTAATACGCGCACGATATATGGTGTCGGCAGTGATTATACAACGGGTTATCCGGCTTCCGCTGTGTGTTGGTATATGACCCCGAGCAATACCGACGGGCCTATGCAATTCAGGTCCAACGGCGCGGCAGTCAGGTTTGATGCGGTCACCAACTGGCAGTATGAAAATGGTTATAATAACTGGGTATCCGCTACTCGGACCCCGACCAGCGGCGACTTGTTGGTGGTCCGGAGCGGGCATACGCTGACGGTGCCGATAACAGACAGCGATAAGAGTTGGGCTTGCGCCGGCATAGAGGTCCAGTCCGGCGGGATTATGCAATTCAATATGGGTGACCCGGCCGGCGGGGATGTGATATTGACCCTGGATGAGGGCGGCTCCATCTGGAACAGCGGAACCATCAATTTTGCTAATGCCGCGAATGACCGTAAAGTTATTATAAAGGTTAAGAATAGCGATATCGAGGATAACCCGACGCCCTGGGTTTTTAGGGGCACAACGCCGGTCTGGCTGTCCGGGTTGAATATCGAGCTGTCTGAAGCGCGGGTATGGACCGCCTTAAACCTTAACGCAGCCATGACCATGACCTTTACCGGTAATATGACCACACAGCAGATGAACATAGGTGTTTCCGGGGCCGCGGCAGGAAGTGGTGCATTGCTCAAGTTTAAGCCCAGCCCGTCCGGAGCTAAGAAGACCTGGATAGTACAGGATGGCGGGATTTACATAGGGGTGAACGATAATACTGACGCCGCATACGAAGAAGGCGGTTTGGATTTATACGAGAACAGCGAGACGATGATGAATTCAACCTGGCCGGACGGAAACTATAATTTCGGCATCTGGGTCTACGGCCGGGGCCGGCTGACCATGACCGGGAATTCATCCGGTAACCGGAACTGCTTCTTTACGGCTAAAAATAAAATAAATACGTTTATCAGGATACAAAACGACGCTCAAGTTCTGATACGATACTGCGATCTGTCAAGCCTAGGTTGGCTTGATACATGGGCCACCCCGACCAGGCTGGGCATCAACATAACCAACATGAACGGCAATAATGGCAGGTCCGGATTCCTGATAGACAGCAACGACATACACGACAGTTATTGCGCCGTCTCGCTTTGGAACGCCAAGAACAATAGTTCCAGTAACGGGCAAGGCATCACCAATAACAAGATTTATAATATCGCCGATAGCGGTATCTGGATGTTTTACGACTCGGACAGTAATTATATCGCGAATAACGAGGTATATAACTGCCTTTACGGGATAAGATGGGGTCGTTATACCGGAGGCAACAGCTGGGTAAACAACACAAATAATAATAATTACGATGGATATTGCGACAGTAATATTTTTCAGGGGAATAAAATCCACGATAATTATTCGGCCGGGATGTATTTCTACGGCCATTCTAACGGCGGCGCGCTTAACACCCCTTACGCTTATATGCCAGCTACTTCCAATATCTTTAACGGTGAATATTATTACGGAAACACCAACCAAGGCATATATTTCGGCTTATACGCTTTTAATAATTGGCATGTTTTTAACAACTGCACCTTTGGCAAAGACAGCGGCGGTTCTGCTTTACCAAACGGACAGGACGTTTATATGGTCATGGCTAATAATTTTTACCCCTGGGGAAACTATAATGGTTGGCAATACCAAACATGCTGGGGGTTTCAGTTCCGTAACTGCTTGTTTGCTTCGCCGACTGAGATATATTTGCATCCGAGTTATAACCGGATTTATCCGAGCGCAGGTAATTATTATAACGGGGTGTTCTCGTACTGCCACGACCAGACGCCCGGGCTGACCAAAGTCTGGGGGCATCTGTTTGTACCGACCGGTACGATGCCGTTCAATTATAATACGGCTTCACGGCCGGGTGGTGAGTTTCCTGGTGTGAATGCGACGCCGGATGCAACCACTAAGAAACAGCTGGTTTTTTGCGGGATGCCCGGAAGCAGTACGAGCTATACCGATTTTAATGACCTGTTGGGTATGACCACGGCTAATGCCACAACGGCCATAGTGGATATGTCCAGCGGCAATACAGCCGACCGGGCAACGACAGTTACTACCGACCAGTATCTTAATGCGTATAATTGGTTGGGGATAAGGATTTACGGCACGCTGAAAGCCAATTACGTTAATTTCAGTAAGTTGCCGACGACGGGGCTTTATATTAACGGGACCAACGCCCGGCTTGATCCGTTTAATAATGTGTCTTTTTCCAGTATGTATCCGGGCAGCCGGTGTCTGTACCTTGACGGGACGACCAGCATCCCGGTGGCTCAACGGACATTCTCCGGATGCTCGTTTGACAACTCGGCCAACACGGACGTGGCCATCAACTGGTCGGGTGCTGGCGTCACCTTTACCAATTTTGCCAATGATTATCCCGGTACTAAAGACCAGCTTTATGCCGGAAGTGTCTTGTGGCAGGTGAATCAGACAACAACCGCCCAAAACGGTCCGTGGTCAGTAGCTTCCACCTGGCAAGGTGGATTATTGCCTTCGGATTGGGCTAACGTGACCATCAATCACCAGGTCAGCGTTTCCGGTACGGTTAAGCTTAACAGTCTGACTGTCGGCGCGGCCGGCCAATTATCTTTGGATGCTTCCAGCGTGGCTACGACGCTTCAGTTAGTCGGTAACGGGACCATAAGCAATACCGGAACGATAAGAATTGCCGATTCCACCCAAGCGGTGGCGATGACTTCGAGCAATGCTAATTTATTTTCGCTGGACGGAGCCGGGACTTTTGACCTTAACGGTAAGAATATAAGCATCGGCCTGATGGACTGCAAATCAACCCTGAATGTGCCGAACGGTTCGGTATTGACCATAGCCAATGACATCATTACCCGTAATGTGACCATCGCCCAGGGTGGTGAAATCCGGCACCAAACCAGCGGAAAGTTTTGGTGGACACAGGGCGATATGTCTGTTTCGGGTAACCTTAAAATAGGCGCCAACACCTCGCTTAAATTTTCCTGCGCCAGCCACGGCCAATACGGCATAACGCTGGAGTCGACCGGTTATATGGAGGCCAAGGGTTCGGATAACTATGTCAGAAACTGTTATCTCACCCGGTTGGGCAGTTATAATCCTTACATATATATGAAGGCCGGGTCTGAGGCGTTTTTCCAGTTTGCTAATATATCTTATTTCGGTGCCGATGCGGCCACTAAATACGGCATTTACGCCCAGAACGTCAACGCCGGGGCCGGAGAGGGATTGACCATCGACCGGTGCAATATTACCGGTAATTATCAGGGTGTGATACTTGACGGGTGTACCAATAATACCATTACGATTACGAGCATAAGCAATTGTACCGATTCAGGATTGGTGATACTCGGGTCCAGCGGCAACAATACCATAGACAACTCCACATTCGTAAATAACACCCAGGCTGGTGTGAGGTTGGGAAGCGGGAACAGGACATCACAGGTGATGACCAATATTTCTATTTCCGGCAATGCCAAAGGCGTATGGGTATATTCAGACAGCGGCAGCCAGTCGGATCTGATTGTTGATTCTACCATAAACGGCAACAGTACGGCTGATATTTATTTTGAACCAAACCTAAACGGGGCGCAGCAGCTGATGACCAGGAACACTACTTTAGGCAGTACCACCAGGATAGTGTCGTCCGACAGGCCGGGTAACAGCGTTATTTTGAGAAAATATAACGGGGTGTTGGGCGCTACGGTATTTGCCGGAGATATCGTTATTGCCGGCACTAAGAAGTTTAATTATGCCGAGGAGACATATACCGGTGACGGCGATGCCAATGTTCAGAAACGGATATATCTGGACCAGGCCGCGGCCGGATTTAACAGCGGAAAGAGCCGCATTAAAGTGCCGGCCGGGGCGGAATTACAAATAGCCGGAACTGCGGCATACCCGACTATTTTTACCAAGCTTTCGGAATCGCCTAATCCGTGGTCATTGTTGATAGACGGCGGGACGATTACGGCTACTTACGCAACGTTTGGTTATCTTGATGCGGATGGGGCTAATTTCGGAAATACCGGTATTCTGAACAACCTTGATAATTGTTCGTTTACTACCACTTCTGGCAGCCACATTACCATCAATAACGGCGCGGACAAAACTCTTTCCGGATGCACGTTTGATAATACCGGGAATTATACTGTCAGCGCCAATTCCAACGGTATTACGCCGACGACGGTAAGATTTATTAATTATACCACCAGCGGATTTTCGGCCGGGACAAGGGATAATGAACAGAATAATTCCTCGATAATATGGCAGTCAGTTATTTCGCTCACCAATAGCAGTGGTATAGATGCGACATCGGCTGATTTCTATCATAACGACCAGGATAAATCTATAATGAAGTTGAAACTCGGGCCGATTTCACCGGTGGGTAGCAGCCACACGGAAAAAATACTCAAGAAAATCAAGGTTTGGCTAGGCGGTCAGTATTTCAAGGATTCTGATGTCAGCGCCGTCAAGATATTCAAAGATGTTGATTTGGATGATGCTTTCAGCCCCCTGAGTGATACACTTATTTCCTCGGGTCTGGATACCCTGACCAGCGGTACGTGCAATATAACCCTGACTCAGGCGCAGGTATTGAGCGGGACATTCTTCGTAGTGGTGGACTTCTCTGATACGGCTAGCTTGGATGCCCAGATAAGGGGCGAAATCAGAAATTCCGATTACTTTACATTAGAATCGCCACACCAGATGACAGCTTTTAGCTTCATCCCTGTTTCGGTCGCCAGAACTATTCAGCCGGCATCGATCAGGGCTGATATGCATGTCAAAAAATTAGCCGATACTTCATATATTGGTGACAATGTGTATAACTTGAGCGGTAGCCAGCAGGAAGTTACTTATAATACCAATAACAATATTACGATAACATACAATATTCGGATACAGAATGATTCGCCGACGACCAACGATTATTTCAAAATTAAAGGTACGTCCGGGGTGGTGGGATGGACTGTTTCCTACTATGACGAAAGTAATAATCAGGAAATCACATCTGATATAATAAATGTAAATGGCTGGCGTTGTCCGCCCGGATCCGGAACTCTTGTTCCCAGCCAGACGTATTTAATAAGGATGGAAGTTACGCCTTCAGGGCAGGCTGTGGATTCGTTCAAGGAGATAACGGTGACGGCTATTTCCGGCGCCAATCCGGCGCTGAGCCTGCGGGACATGGTCAAGACCATAACCCAGATAAAGCCGTATATGCCGGATATGCTGGTAAAATCAGCCGGTGGCAGCTATTCAGGCAGTGATATTTACGACCCGCCTAAAGAGCAGCTTTTGGAAGGTAATGTAGCCATTAATAATACGGTAACTTATTATGTAAAAGTTGAGAATGACGGGACCAGTAATGGAAGTTTTCTGGTGACCGGTAGCGCATTGCCGACCGGATGGTCAATAACATATTATAATGATGATACCGGAGCAGACATTACCAGCAGTATCAGGGGAAGTGGCTGGACCACAGGCACGCTTATTCCGGGGAATTCCAAGGGAATCAGGATAGAGGCCAAGCCGGGCCAGGATCGGTTAGGCGGTGAACAGACTACGATATTGACATGGGTTAAGTCAATACAGGATACCGCTAAGACAGACCAGGTCAAAATCATGCTGACGGTAACAGGCGGATTGCAACCTGACTTGATGGTGAAGAAATATACCGATGCCGATACGGCTTATTTCAGGAACGATGCGGCATATGAGGACGGGGCAACTACCCTGCAGTCAGTAAGCAATGAACTCAGGGAAGGTGAAAGTTATGTAACCTATTACATCAAGCTTCAGAACGACGGTAGTTATGTAGATACCTTCAGCGTGACCGGCACCGGAAACGGCGCCGGGACGGGCAGTTCGGTGTGGGCGATTTCTTATTATGACGGGACGACCGATATTACCGGGAATATTATCGGCACTGGGTGGATATCTCCTTCTTTGAGTCCCGGCAGTTCTTATGTGTTGTTGCTTAGGGTATGGAGTACAGCGGGTGAAGTAGGTGATTATCGCGATACAGTTATTCAGGCCCGTTCTATTGCCCAGACAGCCAAGATAGACGCGGTTAAGGCGAGGGCGTATCTTTCCAGTATTTATGTGGCTGATGCTTTGATAAGTAACAATAATATTGATTGGGTGGGTAATAATGTCAGGGAGAATCCAGCTACCGACGCGCAGAAAACAACGCAGTTTTTGCTGCCTACTATTGTGGCTACTTATTACATTAAGATAGAGAATGACGCGGCTGGGGCAGCGGATTCATACACGGTAACTGGTGACGCTTCAGCCGATGGTTGGATGATACAATATTTTGATGCTCCGACAGGAGGCGTTGATATTACTCCACAGATAACTAATGTCGGTTCCGGATGGAATACTGGAAGTTTAGCCGGTGACGGCGGTTCCACAATAATCAGGGTTAATATTTCGTATGACCCGATACAGGTTAGTCCTGCTACAACCAAGCAGATATACTTGTATGTAAACTCGTATACAACACCACTAAAGAAAGATTCGGTAAAAGCGGTTGTTATTTCTCATTCGTACCAACCCGATATCCAGGTCAAATTAGAGGGTAGCTCTTATCAGTATGATGGTACGCCATACAGCAACGATCCGGCTGATCAGAATTTCTCACCGGATGAGTGGATTAATAATAATCAGGTCATTACATATTATTACAAAATAGAAAATGATGGAACAACCGATGTGGTGAACGGTTACAGTCTGACCGCTACCCAGGCTCCGGCCAACTGGACCATAAAGTATTACCACGACGTTAACCAGAATTCCCCGGGAGTCATCAGTGATGATGTAGAAATAACCTCAAACATCATTAATGTGAATGGCTGGTTGACGGGATTAATTACGGCCTCCGGCGGTTCTAAGATTATTTACGCCAAGGTAACGCCGACATCAAATGTGGCTGGTAACACCACTCAAGCTATTGCTGTTAATGCCATTTATTCACCGTATTGGCAGGAATCGGATGCAGCCCAGGCTACAGTCAAAATCACACCGCGTTATACGGTCAATGCGCGCATAAAGAAAAACGGCGGCAGTTACGTTGGAGACGGTTATTACCCGCCTATCCAGCAGGATGCCGCGCTGGTAAACCAATCTGTTGACCGCAATGGAACAGTTACTTATTACATTAAAATTAATAATGACGGTAACCTTAATCTGGATTATGTTATCACCGGTACGGGTAATGGGACAGGATTTGGAGGCCGGGGAAACTGGTCGGTTAAGTATTTCTATCCGTCTAACACCGAAATCACCACTGATGTTACAGGCGCCGGTTGGCCGACTCCGAGCATAACCTTTGGTAACTTTATCGAAATTATGGTTGAAGTTAAGCCGGATAACGCGGTTCAGGGTGATACTAATTACGAGATACAACTTCATGGCTCCCGTTCAACCCCGCAATTCACCTATGATGCTGTCTCAGCGGTGACCATGGTGAATAAAGCATATCAACCGGACAATTTGGTCAGTAATGATGACAGTTCTTATGATGGTGATGGCATATATACGCCGTCTGATTCGGTCAGTACTAAAACGCAATTAATAGGTCGGAATCAGTTTGTGACTTATTACGTTAAAATTCTTAACGATGGTAACATTAACGAGGTCTTTACGGTTACGGGAAGCAGCGCTCCGGCAGGATGGACAGTGTCTTATTATGTGGACGAGAGTGGTTGGGTGGACAGAACGTCTGCTATAAAGGTCGGCACTTACAATACTGCTTCAATTACATATCTTGATGATCCGAGCTTTGCCAAGGCTATGATTGTGGCTACGCCGGGTAGCAGTGTTACGGCGACCAGCAAAGCCAATATTTACCTGATTGCCTCGGCCAAAAACAGCGTGACGGAAAAGAAGGATACTGTTTTGACTGAAACGACCTGTCTGGTTGATTATGGAGTGGATGTTTTGATTAAGGCCGTTACCGAGACGGTTTACAGCGGTGATAGTTTTATCGGTGATCCGGTGACTGATCCTGATGAAATCAAGACCCAAAGCGTTGATAATTACCAGGTGGCTAGTTACCATATCAGGATAGAAAATGAAGGCAATACCGATACGACATTTAAAGTAACCGCCACGGCTACGCCTTCAGGTTGGGTGATTAATTACCGCCACAATAACAGCAATCCGTCTGACCCTAACGGCAGTGATGCATTTACTCCCGGAACCACTACTTTCACATTGCCTTCGAACGGAGTGAAAATAATCCGGGCGGAATTGTCCCCGCAATGGAGCGACGCCAATGCGTCCGGCGGAATAATGCAGTTGATAAATATTGTAGCCAGTAAATCTGATAATGATGATATCAGGGATTCTGTCGCCACTAAAACCACAGTGAATTATTCTTATCAACCTGATATGATGGTTAAAAGGTATGATGAATTAGATGCAGCTTATGTTAGGAATGATTCGCCATACGAGGCTTACAATCCGCCGACCAGTCCATCCAATCAATTCAAGTCCGGCAGCGCCGATTATGATAATCAGATAACTTATTACATAAAAATACAGAATGATGGTAATACCGATGAGAATATCACGATTTCCGGCACGGGCACTTGGGATGGTGTTAACGGTATATTGTCTGGCTGGGGCACAATAACATATTATTTGGATGATGCTGACCCCGGAACAGACATTACTCAAGCGATGATTGAGGGGACCTACAGTTTTAGTTCCGCACAGAAATTTTCGGGAAATGACATTACTATTAAAGCTGTTTGTCGTCCCAATAGCGGTATGCCCGGCGGGCAATACCATGAGGTATTTATCTATTCGGCATCAACGACAAATGGGTCTAAAGCGGATAGTGTTAAGGTATCGACTGTGGTGATGAGCGCATCTTTGCCGGATATTTATATGATGAATAATGGCGAAGGCACACAAACGAATAAAGACGACCCGGCATATTTAAGGAATGGTCCTCCGTATCAGCCTGATAGCAATACCAACCAGATAAAAACCCAGTTAGTCAGCAATCGACCTGGCGCCCAGTCAGTGACTTATTACATAATGGTTCAGAATGATGGTACGGCGGCCGATACCTTAAGTGTGGTCGGCCAGGGTGACCGGAGTTTTGGCGGTGGCAACTGGACGGTCCGTTATTATGATGTGGATGGCGGAAACCTTGATATCAGCGATGCGGTTACGACGACCGGGGCCGGGGCCGCGTTTTCTCTTAATGCCGGATTGACGAGATTACTTAAGCTGATAGTGATGCCTGATACCAGCGTGATTGGTTCCACCACATTACCTGTAACCGTTACTGTGACGTCAACGATGGATGGTAATCTGGTAGATGCAGTCATTGCACAGACTACTGTTTCCAATAATTACCAACCTGACGTATCAATATCTGTCGATGATTCCAGCTATACCAGAGATGGGGCGGCTTACCAATCTTCAGTTGTGACAGATCAGGCTCCGCCGGGCGGCGGGTTGACTGTGGACCGTAATGCTATCGCTACATACTATATTAAGATCCAGAATGATGGTAATTCGTCTACGAGTATAGCGGTTACAGGGACGGCCGGCACTGCCGACTCTAATGATTTGGCCGGATGGACGATTTCTTATTATACTTTTCCAGCCATGACGGATATAACCGGACAGATAATCGGTAGCGGATGGACCCAGAGTTATCCGGCTTCTGGCGAAAATAAGATCGCAGCTCTTGTAACGCCTCGAAAATACAGTTCGCCGGCGTCACCCAAAATTATTTTAATCAGTGCTGTAGCTTCGAATGACAGTTCTGAAGACGCGGTAAAATCCACAACCACCGTTAACGCCGCTTACCAGGCTGATGCTTGGGTAAAAGAGCAGGGTGGCTCATATTCGTTCGATAATACTTATGAATCGACAGTTTCCGCGCAGATTAAGACTCTTGACGTGAGTCGGGCGCAGACAGCCACATATTATGTGACTTTGCAAAACGACGGTAACTCTTCAGCCGATATTAAAATAACGACTGCTGATGAAGGTGATTCTAACTGGACCATAAGATTCTATGATGGTCTGACCGATATCACTTCTGATATTACATCAACTGGGAAAACTTACGCTTTAAGTGCTGATGGCACAAAGGAATTAATGCTGACGGTGGCAGTCGGATACAACACGCCAGCTAACCAGACTTACTCTGTTACTATGAATCTTTCCAGCACTCCTTCGGGAGATTTAGATCAGGTCAGGGTTACAACCAGGGCTTTATCGTCCTATCAGCCGGATACCTGGATTGCACTGCAGGGTGATTTCTTGGATGAGACAGGCAGCAATGTTTATTCGCCAACGGCTCAAACAAAGATTCAGAATGCGCCAAACGGGCAGACGCTTACATATTATATCAGACTGCAAAATGATGGCAACGTTACTGATTCTTATACAGTAACCGGGACGTCCGGGGATGTGGATTGGGTGATTTCTTATTATAATAACAGTTCGGGTACGGATATAACAACCCAGGTGGTAAATGGCTTGTATAATACCGGTTCAGTTTCCCAGGGTGCAACAGTGGTGCCTGATATAAGAATAGAATTAGCTGCGTTGCCGTCAGCTTTTGGCAACAATAGTAAGAATGTCTTACTGCGGGTAACCGCATCAAACGGCTTAAACTCAGACGAAATAATTGCCAACGCGGTTGTGTCAACCGTGGTAAAGCCGGATGTTTTAGCTGATCTGACGGGGATTTTCGTTTCCCCAACAGGTGATAATAATTATTCGCCACCGGATAATATTACAACCCAGACTGTTTTGCAAGACGTGGCTTATGCCGCTCCGGTTGCTACATATTATATAAAAATACAGAATGATGGTAATACAAGTGATAGTTTTACGGTGACATCTTCCGCTATACCAGGGGGAGCCACTTGGCAGGTAGAATTAGGCGCTCCTATCAGCCAGGTTTTGACGGTCGGGCAGTCGCTTAATTGGGGTGGTTTGGTATTGGCTAAAGATGCTTATAGCAGTCCGATAATGGTGAAAATAAGCGCTAACACAGGAACGCTTGCCAATGATCAATTAGTTTTTGATATCAGTGCTTATTCTGGGTTGGACCAGAATAAAAATGATTATGTGCGCACCCAGACCCGATTTACCAATTATTACCGCCCGGATGTGTTGGTTATGAAAGAAGGAGATGGGGATTATACTAGCCAAAGCAGCTACCAATTTAATGCAACATATTCTCCTGCGACCCAGACTTATAGCTCGCTTATCGATAATTCTCAAACCATTACGTACTATATAAGAGTGGAGAATGACGGTGCCCAGGCAGATTTTTTCACTTTATCTAGTAATGTATCAACCTTAGGTTGGACCGTATCTTATTATAAAATAGATAATACCGATATTACCAACAACGTATCCAATGGCGTATTTACGACCGCGTCACTCTCTCCGTACAGTGGAATAGAGACTATTAAAGTTTTAGTTACGGCATCTTCAAGCTTGGGGAGTGGCGATAGTTGCTTGATAAGCTTCACGGCCACTAGCAGTCAGCAGATGACCGCCTTTGACACCGCTTCTGTGCAGAATACTGTGAGGACAGCTTATAAGGTTGATCTCTCAGTCAAAGGTAGTGGTAGTTATGTCGGGGAAAATGTTTATCTTGATGTCGATTCGCAAACAGTAACGCAAACAGTTATGAATGGTGGGGTGGTTTCTTATTACGTAAAAATAGGAAATCAGGGGAATATCGCAGATGCGATAACTGTTTCGGCAACAACACAATTGGCAACAGGATGGACGGTTTCTTATTATAACCTTTCCGGGCAAGACATTACAAATACAAACGTATTTGTTTTGAATCCGTCTGTCTCTCAGGAATTTGTTGTGCAAATCAGTGCCGCGACTAATTTAGCCGCATATGTTACTAATGATGTTGATTTTATCGCTACAAGCTCTCTGCAATCAACAATCACTGATACTTCTAGGGCAAGAGCTTCAGTAATGCTTTCTACCAGGGTTGATTTGGCATTAAGAGGTGACTCTGAATTTAATGACAATCAAGATGGGGACGGCATTTATATTACCAACCAGTCCGATATAGCTGATGATAGTGTGCAGCACAAAAAGCACGCCGTTGGTTTAAGCGAACCCACAACCTATTACATTCGTATCCAAAATGATGGTAACTATAGTGACACTTACCTTTTGACTAGTACCGGTGGAACGGCAGATTGGACCGTTCGTTATTACGAGCAATCCGGTCAATTATTGAGCGAAATAACCTCTCAAGTTATAGGAAGTGGTTGGACAAGCAGTTCGATAGCTTCTGGCGGGAATACGGTTGTTTTGATAACTCTGATTCCGGGAGCAGCGGTAGCCAGCGATTCAGTTTATACCGTGTATGCTAGGGCATCATCGGTTACGGAGCCTTTACTGGTAGATACTGTAAAGACTTCTACCAAATATATGCCATTGGAAATTGGATATCCAAATTCTAACAAGATGATAGCTCAAAAACCGGTAATAATCGGTGACGCGAAGCCGAATGAGTTAATCAGCATTGTTAATACAAAAACAGGGGAGATATTGGGTCAAACCCAGTCTGATATTAATGGGAAGTATCGCTTAAAACTGCCAAATGATATCCCGATTGGAACCGTAATTTCGCTTAAGCCGGTAGGCAGTGATGGTACAGAGGGTGCGAATATTGCTAATTTAACCGTATCTGATAGCCCCTCTACAGATGACGTGCCTGTTATAAATGGGCCGGTAACTGGTACGATTATTATTGGTGGTATTTGTAATCTTAATGGGCAGGCAAAACCAGGTTCTGTTGTTACTCTTCAGGTTAATACGGAATCTAAAGGGCAGTCAACTCTATACGATTTTGGTTTTATTACGGCCACTGCTGATAGTAGCGGTAATTATGAATTATCAGTTCGACTTAAAGGTGGAGTAAGGTCAATTTCTATCGCATGTAATGGCGGTATCAGCGATATTATTGACGTCGTTTTCGTTGACCCCACAGGTGTTGTTTACGATTCAATCACGGGCGAGCCTATAAAGGATGCAACGGTTACACTAGAGTATAATGATCCGGTCTCCGGTTGGATAACGGCTCGTATGGGTATTGAAATAGGCAGTCCATTAACTGTCGATGATGATAGTGATGTGGCAACGCCAGACAGGGCGAATGCAAATCCTTGGGTAACCGGATTAAATGGGCGTTATCAGTGGAATGTTATTGCCGGGGAGTACCGTTTGAGAGTATCAAATACTAATTATATATTCCCGGGTAGTACAGATACAATGACGGCATTAAGCAAAAAAGTTCAAGAGGGTGGCGTAGATAAAGATAAGAATATTGCCCGTGGAACTGCTACATTTACCGTTGCCGCAGCCGTATGGGAAATTGATGTTCCTCTTGATGCAACAGGTAACTTAGTCAAGGTTACCAAGAAAGCTAATAAGAAAGAAGTGTCGGTTGGTGAAGTGTTGACGTACGAGGTTAAAGTTTCGAATGAAAGTACGACAAGGCTTAAAGATGTGTACGTTCATGACGTAATGCCGGCTGGATTCAAGTATGTAAAAAATAGCGCTGTTACTAAGATTGGCAGTGCGGATTGGCAAGTAGCTACGGAGCCGACTGGTGGCATAACTAAGATGTTTTATCTTGGTAATATTACAGCTAAAGGAACTGCTACCGATACGATTACATTAAGGTATCAATTAGTGGTTGGTGCGGGGGCATTATTCGGCGAATACAAGAATATCGCTTCGGCAGCCTATTATAACGGGCGTTCGGTATCGAATGAGGCCATTGCCAAAGTTAGGGTTATTCCTGATCCGCTTTTTGATTATGCAACTATTATCGGTAAGGTATTTATGGATGCCAATGACAACGGTATTCAGGATGAGGGCGAAGTTGGAATGGCCAATGTCAAGATAATGACCGAGGATGGTATAACCATAATTACGGATAAAGATGGTAAATATCATGTGGCAGGAATCAAGCCTCAGACTAAAGTTCTTAAAGTTGACGAGAACTCATTGCCGTTTAATAGTAAAATAACAACCATGAATCCGGCGGTTGCTAGATTTACTGCGGGTGCAAGATTAGAAAAGATTAATTTCGGCGTAAAAACATCAGCAGTTGCGGCATCTGAAAGAAAAAATGCCGCATTTGCTATTTTTGTAACTGTTAAAGAAGGTATTCCTAGAATTACTATTGGTAAATCAGAAATACCTTTGAATTGGAATAGCAGTGAAACAAAAGAGTTGAGACTGCAAAATATCGCTGTTACCATCAATGAAAAGAGTTTAATGATTGACCCGGTTAAGGGATATAAGGGGGAAATAATAGTGAAACTGGATGATCCGGCTATAAGGGTTTGGGCCAGAGATGGTTATGGGCGAGAAGCGGTGGTTAAGGGGCAGGTGCCTCCGACAAAACTTGAGACAATGGTAAAAAGATCATCCGAGTCTATGGAGGTAGTCTCTGACTTGGAAAGTGTTTTGAGCCCTGAAATTATGGAACTTAAGCAGGGTAAGCTTGTGAAATCAGCTGAATTCAAGATAATAACTAATTATCCAAACTTTATTGAAAACTGGTTGCTTGAAATATTGGAACCTATCGAACAGTCGTCTCTTGCTCCAATATTACCTCTTACCGGAGCGGATGAGCTTTGTGCTGATGATGAAGGCGGTTTTGTAATTGATAAAGTGGATGCTGACAAAAAAGATAAAGATGATAAGAAACAAGGAGAAGAAATCAAGACTATTGCGCCAGTTGGTTACCAGGTATTTAAGGAATTTAGAGGGACGCGTGCAGATGTCGGGAAGCCAATATCTTGGGATGGTCGTTCCGGTGATGGGAAACGCATAATTGAACCGGGTAAACAATACAGGTTTATTCTTACGGTTATTGACCGCATGGGGCGTACCGACCAGACCAGGGAAGGCATTTTCAGTGTTACTGATCCTTGGACTGTTAATATACGTAAAATAACCGGGCAAAAAATGGAAGTAAGTGAGGAACTTATTTATGTGCCCGCTAAAGGGTTCCAAAAACAAAACATACCTGTTGAAGGAAAGCTTTACAGTATAAGTGGTTTAACAAGTCCGACTAATCAGATAACAATTTCTACCGCGGCGATGCCTGATATGCTTACGATTAAACCCCTTGAAGATGGTAGTTTCGAGACAGAATTATATGTGCCGGCAACTGAAGAAGAATTGATAATTCAGGCTTTAAGTTCTGATGGCTTGATGAAATCAACTATTTCTGAAGATATCAAGATATCTGGAGGTGTTAAGGAGGAATTTACATATGTTGGCGTGATAGATGCAATGGTCGGTAGTAATGGGCGTAGTGGTGATACTGCAAGACTTGATGCATTTGAGGGCGGGCGTGGCGTGGTTGAGAGGCTTTATAAAGACGGTACTTACACTGATATCAGAGCCGCCGGGTTTATTAAAATGCGCACTAAGAGTGATTGGAAGATAACGGCCTCCGTAGATACCGATAGAGCCGGCAAGAATGCCCTGAGAAATTCGCAATCTCAGATGTTTAAGTATATTGATCCGGATAAGTTCTACCCGCTTTATGGTGATCAATCAACGCGTATTGATGAAGCTTCCAACACACAAGGGGCGATTTTTCTTAAGGTTGAAAAAGGTTTGTCTGATTTGTTAGTAGGCAGTTACAATACTGGTTTTAGCGGCTCTGAATTAGCTCCTTACAACCGGTCTTTGTATGGAGGCAAAATGCATTTTGGTTGGCAGCAGAACGGTGGCATAACCCTATTTGGAGCTACCGCCCGGCAGATGGCATCACATGACGAATTACTTGGTACCGGTGGATCCTTGTATTATCTCCAGCATAAAGATGTTATGGATGGTACCGAAAAAGTGTCAATTGAAGTGCGTGATAAGGTTACCGGTCTGGTAATTGAAGTCAAGACGTTATCCCGTGGTGATGACTATGATATAGATTATCGCTATGGGCGGATTATGTTCTATAGACCGGTGAATTCTGTCGTTGCTTCCAACACCTTAATTTCTAATGAAATACTGGAAGGCAATCCGACCTACGTTTTAGTTGATTACGAATATTTACCTGATGGTAACTGGAAAAACGAGGCCGGTGGAGCTCGGATAACCCAGTCTTTCGGTGATATGCTTAATGTTGGAGTTACATATGTAAAGGAAGCCAGAGACCTGAACGATTACTTATTGATGGGAACTGATATATCAGCTAAGATAGGTAAATATGGGGAGGCCAAGCTGGAATACGCCAAGAGTGAATACGAGGGTATTAATGGGTTTGTTTCCTATAATGGCGGAATAAATGACTGGTCAACGCTGACTAATCCTGCCGTTAGCAATGGCGGCAGCGCTTACAAAGTCGGTGTGAATCTTGACATTGGCGGGATGTTCATGAACCGTCCTCAGGAAATATCAACAAGACTTTACTTCCAGAGAATAGAAGCCGGGTTTTCGTCAGCCGGTGGCTCAAGCGCTTCACAACAGGGCACCGATAAATTTGGGCTGGAAATCGGAGCCAAACTAGGAGAAAACGATACGGTCCTTGGTCGGTTTGATAACCAAAAGATTTTGGATAACGGTAATGTTGCGTCAGGCGCGCAGGTTGGGGCGTCAGAAACACAAACGGGGACTTTCCAGCTGGTTCATTTACAATCGCCAATGAAACTGACAGGTGAATACCGTTATCAGACTGTTAAGTCGCCGGTGGTTAATCCGCTAATGAAGGCTGAGGCTCAGCAAGCACTGGCGGCCAGGATTGAATACGAGTTGAACAAGCAAATGACTGTTTTTGCTGAACAACAGGGCACATTGAGTGGAAAGTCGAACAACCAGACATCGGTCGGAGCTACAATGAAGTTATCCGAGAAGACCACCGGGACCATACAGGAGACCGCCGGTAATAACGGTAATTCTACTCGTTTTGGCATAACCACTAATGTAAGTGAGAGGCATTCGCTATACACTAATTATGAGATAGTCGAAGGAGTTGCCGGACAAAAAACCGAGAATATTATTCTCGGCGAGAAGGAGCAGGTTTCCAGTAAGCTTGGCTTGTATCGTGAGGAGCGTTTTGCCGTACGCAGTGCTGAGGATAAGACTTACGGTGGATTATTCGGAACGGATTATGCGCTGACTTCAAAATGGGGTATGACAGCTAGTTATGAGCGTAGCGATGTCAACGTTATACAGACGCGCGATGCATTAGCTCTTGGCGTTACCTATAAATCTCATCCGCAGGAACAGGATCTGACCAGAGTCAGAGGTTATCTTAAGGGCGGGGCTCGCGGTGAGTACCGCAAGGAAGATTCTACTTCGCTTAAGAGAACATCTTTACTGACGGCCAATAACGTTTATTATCAGCTCAATGAAGATATGGCTTTGAGTCTAAAACTTAATTTGAGTCAGACTAAGAATGAAACCACTGGCCAGATTGAAGCAAGATTCACCGAAGTAGTCTTAGGCACGGCATACAGGCCGATCAAGGACGATAAGTATAATTTCTTAGGCAAGATATCTTATCTGGATGATGAAGCGCCTTTATCTCAGGGTGATATGGCCAAGACGCGGACTAAAGCCTTGATATTCTCGTTGGAAGGCGCAGAGGATGTTGTAAACAACTTCCAGATAGTTGAGAAGCTGGCTTATCGCCGTAATACTGAGATTTTTACCAATATCAAAAATATTGACAGTGATGTTTATTTGGTTGCTTTAAGGTTGAATTACAGAATCCGTTCAGAAAGTATAGACTTCCTTGATAAGCTTAAGCTTGGCCTTGAATATCGTATCCTGTCGGTTGGGTTAGCTGACGATAAGAAATCAGGCGCGGTATTTGAAATCGATCGCGAAGTCGGCAGATTCGTGCATCTTGGATTCGGATATAACTTTGTGGATTTCTCAGACAACCTGGCTGAATACGGCAAAGGCTATAAAGTTCAGGGCGCGTTTATCAGGTTAACCACTAAGTTTTAGTTTGGCCGTTATCCCCCCGCTCTTTCTGCAGAAGGAGTGGGGGAGTTATCAGTTTTCATCGGCTGGCAATTTATAGCGCCGAAGTGCAAGCGTCATGTCAGAGTACACGCTTTAATTATCATAACAACTTATTTTTTTGCAGATACGCCTCCGGTAGATGACCGGTGATTCTCTACTTACCCACCCTAGGTGTGTATAGAAGACACCGGATACCGGTTATATATCCACAAACCGTGATGGGGTAAGGCACGGGAGGTGTGTATAGAAGACCCGAGAGGCGGTCTATACAGGCACAAGGGATGAGCAGGTAAGGTCGGAGGGGTGGGCTATCCCCCCTGTGGATAACTCCTCTACCATATATAGCGGTTTTTGCTATAAACGTACTACAGATTGTGGGTTCCTAAAACCCAAGGTGCTCATTTTAGGTTGGTACCTAGTTTAAATCCTGACCTGTCTTCTGGAGATTATCGGTTTAATTTGTCCTGAGTCCTTTGTGTACTTAGGATAAATAGCCTTGTGGAAAGACGGCAAATTAAAATCAGGAAGAAGGTAAGGCAGTTCTGCTAAGATATATTCTATTCCTCTGTTTTGTCAAGGAGAGATGAGGAACGGCTGGTGATAAGAGTGTCCACAGGATAAAATTGTTGTTCCTTACGATATTCCAATGAGGTTGTTTCTCTCTGGAATACAATTTACTTAATAATAAATGAGTTGAAATTATTATTTTGTTCGTTTCGAGTCTATTCTTGCGGAAGTGCTAATGGTTCTTCCCATATTACTTCAACCTTATCCACACGTGCCGAAGGTGGTCCGTGATGACACCATTCAATAGCCTTTTTTATATCATTTTTATTACCGACAAAAATGGCTTCAACTCGTCTGTCTGCCATGTTTTTTACCCAGCCGCTGAGTCCTAATGACTGAGCCATTTCTTTGGCAGATGCTCTGAAAAAGACGCCTTGAACTAAACCGCTAATATATAAATGCGCCTGTGATTTCATACCATTCATCGCTGAGACAATGAGGACTTAGAGAATTAATTAGTTATGATAATCTTACGTTTTTTACGTCTTTGCTGTGCAATTAATCCTTGCTGAATATTTTTAGCCAGGCCTTAGCTTCATCTGGGCTGAGGCCGATAGCTTTTTCAACTGGTTCGTCATCCCGTGATATTTCCCATGATTTTTTAGAGTCCTTAGATCTATTACTGATTCTTGCTATAAAATCATTCGAAGAGCACGTTTTAGTGCCTAATTTTTTAGCTGATTCGGCTAGTTCACGGTCCGAGCTGACAAGTTCTATTGTTTTGGGATATGCTGAAGCGGAAATTATATTCAAAATTAGTTGATCCGCGGATTGTTCTGATTGCGAAAAAACAAGTTCGATTTGTCTGTCCTCTTGGACTTTTTCCGGATAATGCAGGCCTGATTTTCCGTCAAACGCTATTATAATATGCTCTTTACTTTTATGATTATGTTCTTTAATCCGCCGGATTAAGCTTGACCGGGCATTTTCCAGGGAATCAGAGTTTTTATCGAAGATTTTGGTTTCCGTAAAAATAAGATTGTATCCGTCAATGATAAGCATATTGGTTGCCTTAATTGCTGTGTAATGATGAAGTTATTCCAGAGGAATTATCCGGCCGCCGATTACTACTTTTACGGCTTTGCCTTGAACTTTCCATCCGTTAAACGGGCAGTTGTGGCTCTTGGATTTAAATTTTGAGGTATCTATAGTCCATTTTTTATCAGGATCTATAATAGTAATATCAGCATCGGCACCCGGCGTAAGCGTGCCTTTATTAATACCCAAAATCTTAGCCGGGTTTATTGTCAATTTGGCGATAATATCTTTAAGCGAAACGATGTTTTTATGGATTAGATTTGTAAATACTATCGGCAGGAGCGATTCGATTCCGATAATGCCGAATGGGGCCACATTGAACTCTACATCCTTTTTCTCCGGCGAATGCGGCGCATGGTCGGATGCAATTGCGTCGATGGTTCCGTCTTTTAATCCTTTTATTAATGCCGCTATGTCTGTTTTGGTTCTCAACGGCGGGTTCATCTTGAAATTAGTGTCGAAATCCGAAGTCTTGATATATTCATCCGTGAGCACCAGATGGTGAGGCGTTACTTCAGCCGTAACTTTGATGCCGCGTTTTTTGGCTTGGCGCACAATATCCACTGCGTTAGCTGTAGTGATATGGGCAATGTGTAGCTTGCTTTCAGTCATTTCAGCCAGGATAATATCCCGATAAATCATTATCTCCTCGGCAACTCCCGGCATACCCCTCAGTCCCAGAAGGAAAGATATATATCCTTCGTTCATCACGCCATCTCTGGTTAGTGTTTTATCTTCACAATGACTGATAATGGCTTTATTGAACATTTTTGCGTATTCCAGGCCTCGACGCATTACCTCTGCTGATTTGACCGGTTCACCGTCGTCGGAAAAAGCAACTGCGCCGCCACGGGTCAGTTGGCCTATTTCCGACAGCTCCTCGCCTTTGCGTCCTTTAGTTATGGTGCCGATGGGAAATACGTTGGCTAAGCCGGTGCGCTTAGCCTGGAGATATACGAATTCAGCTGAAGCCTCGTTATCAACCGATGGGTCTGTGTTTGGCATAGCTGCGACTGATGTGAATCCTCCGTGTATAGCCGCTTCGGAGCCGGAAGATATGGTTTCTTCATCTTCATTGCCTGGTTCGCGCAGATGAACGTGCATATCGATTAAGCCGGGGGTTACCACCAGTCCTTTGGCATCAATTATTGTGTTAGCTTTGAATAGCTGAGAACCTATGGATTTTATTTTACCGGATTCGATGTGAATATTGGTGATTTTATCTATTTTATTCGCCGGGTCTATGATGCGTCCGTTTTTTATAATAATTTTAGTCATTTTGCTTAGTTACTTTAAGTTTCTTCTGTTATTTCTGTTAAGTTTGAGCCTGATACCAGATAAAGCACTGCCATTCTGATAGCCAATCCGTTAGTGACCTGCTGAAGGATGACCGAATTCTTGCCGTCTGCCACGTCTGAGGTTATTTCTATTCCCCGATTAATTGGGCCAGGATGCATAATTAAAATATCCTTTTTAGCTTTCTTGACTCTTTCAGTGTTTATGCCGAACAGTCTGGCATATTCACGGACAGATGGGAAAAGACCTCTTTGCTGGCGTTCCAACTGTATTCTTAAAATATTGATTACATCGACTTCTTTTATGACCTCGTCTATATCGTATGATACCCGAACGCCTAATTCCTTTATCTCTGGTGGAATCAGGGTGGCCGGCCCTACGGCGATAACCTTAGCGCCTAATTTTATCAGTCCCCAGATATTTGAGCGGGCTACCCGGCTGTGAGTGATGTCTCCCACTACGGCAACTGTTAAGTCCTTAATGCTGCCTTTTTGTTCGAGAATCGTAAATATATCCAATAACCCTTGGGTTGGATGTTCGTGAGCGCCATCACCTGCATTTATCACACTGGCATTGATGGTTCGGGACAGCAGATGCGGAGCGCCCGGTGCTGTATGACGGATGATCACTATATCTATGCCCATAGCCTCGATATTTTTAGCCGTGTCTTTGAGTGATTCACCCTTGACTAAAGCGCTGGTCGATGGCGAAAAATCTGTTATGTCCGCGCTCAACCTTTTAGCTGCCAGAGAGAATGAGGTTTTTGTTCGTGTGCTCGGCTCCACGAACATATTAACCACCACTTTGCCGCGCAGTGCGGGTACTTTTTTAATATTCCTTGTGGAAATTTCCTTGAATGAGCGGGCCGTATCGAATATCAGGTTAATTTCGTCTGCCGAAAGGTCTTCTAACCCCAAAAGGTGTTTCTTTGTCCAGATTACGGTGCTATTTTTTTCTTTCATAAACGATATCGTCTTTACCGTCCAGTTCGGCCACCTTGACTTTTATAATATCTGATAGGGTGGTTTTGATAACCTGTCCGACGTAATCGGCTTGAATGGGTAGTTCTCTATGCCCCCGATCGACCATGACGCCTAGTTTTATTGATTTAGGCCGGCCGAAATCCATTATTTCATCCAGCGCCGCCCTGATGGTCCGGCCGGTAAACAGCACGTCATCCACAAGGATAACATGTTTCCCGGTGATGTCGAATTTTATATCTGTGCCTTTAATGATGGGGGCCGGCCCGACCGTATTGAGATCGTCCCGGTAGAGGGTAATATCCAGGGTGCCCATAGGGATATTATTAGAGTTTTTGCCGAGTATTTTCCGGAGCCTTTGGGCCAACGGCACGCCGCGCCGGTGTATGCCGATAAGCGCGATGTCGGAATTGTTTTTACCCAGGTCAGCTAAAATTTGGCTGGCTAACTTTTTTAACAGCTGCTCTATTTTATTACTGGATTTTTTTGTTGTTAACATCGCGACTACTCAACATGAAAACAGGGGCGTTGTCAAGAAAATCTATCCGGTCTAAGGTGAACAGAGGAGTGGTGGAGTCGACCGGATTCGAACCGGCAACCTCCTGCTTGCAAAGCAGGCGTTCTCCCAACTGAACTACGACCCCATGAGATTACATAGTAAAAATGGGCGTGGACAGACTCGAACTGTCGACCACACGCTTATCAAGCGTGGACTCTAACCAACTGAGCTACACGCCCCGTTATACAGTAGCACTCTGATGGAATAACCGGCTTCGCTACACCGGATTCTAGCGCTAACTTTTATCAAATAGCTACCAGTAATTCAAGAAAATTATGATTATTAATGTGTTATTGATAAAAATAAGATTGGTGACATGAAAAAAAAAAGACATTCCAAGGGTGAGGAGACCGAGAATTAACTAAATGGTAATCACCTTAGAAAGGAGGTGATCCAGCCGCAGATTCCCCTACGGCTACCTTGTTACGACTTAGCCCTCCTCACACATTTTACCTTGGGCCGCGCCATCTCTGAGTAAACAGAGTTAAGCAACGAACTTCAGGTACCCTGTGCTTGGCTGGCTTGACGGGCGGTGTGTACAAGGCTCGGGAACATATTCACCGCGGCGTGGCTGATCCGCGATTACTAGCGATTCCGACTTCACGAGGTCGAGTTTCAGACCTCGATCTGAACTGAGACCGGTTTTAAGGGATTAGCTCCGCCTTACGGCTTGGCAACCCTCTGTACCGGCCATTGTAGCACCTGTGTCGCCCTGGGCATAAAGGCCATGATGACTTGACGTCGTCCCCACCTTCCTCTCCGTTACCGAAGCAGTCTCGTTAGGATTCCCCTTACGGGGTAACTAACGACAAGGGTTTCGCTCGTTACAGGACTTAACCTAACACCTCACGGCACGAGCTGACGACAGCCATGCAACACCTGTGCTGGCTTTCCCTTTCGGGATTCGTTATCCTTTCGGACTCCTACTACCAGCATGTCAAACCCAGGTAAGGTTCTTCGCGTTGCATCGAATTGAACCAGATGCTCCACCGCTTGTGCGAGCCCCCGTCAATTCCTTTGAGTTTTAATCTTGCGACCGTACTCCCCAGGTGGGATACTTACCGCGTTAGCTGCACCACAGGCAACTAAAAGTCACCCATAGTTAGTATCCATCGTTTACGGCTAGGACTACCAGGGTATCTAATCCTGTTTGATCCCCTAGCTTTCGCTCCTCAGCGTCAGTAGCAGACCAGAGAGCCGCCTTCGCCTCTGGTGTTCCTGTAGATATCTACGCATTTCACCGCTCCACCTACAGTTCCACTCTCCTCTTCCGCACTCTAGTCAGGCAATCTTAGGTGCTGTTCCCCGGGTAAGCCGGGGGCTTACACGCCTAATTTACCCAACCGCCTACGAGCTCTTTACACCCAGTAAATCCGAACAACGCTTGCACCCTCCGTATTACCGCAGCTGCTGGCACGGAGTTAGCTGGTGCTTCCTCTGAGGGTTAAGTCACTTCCAGTGATTAGCTGGAAAATTCGTCCCCTCTGACAGTGGTTTACAACCCGAAGGCCTTCGTCCCACACGCGGCGTCGCTGCGTCAGGCTTTCGCCCATTGCGCAATATTCCCTACTGCTGCCTCCCGTAGGAGTCTGGACAGTGTCTCAGTTCCAGTGTGGCCGGACACCCGCTAAGGCCGGCTACCCGTCTTAGGCTTGGTGAGCCATTACCTCGCCAACTACCTGATAGGAAATAGACCCCTCCTCAAGCGCCACCTCTTGCGAAGCAGCTGTTCATTACACCAAGATGCCTCAACGTAATTATATTTGGTATTAGCCCCGCTTTCGCGAGGTTGTCCCAATCTCAGGGGTAGGTTATCTATTCGTTATTCACCCTTACGCCACTTTACTGTTCCAGGTTGCCCCGGAATTTCTCGTGCGACTTGCATGTATTAGGCACGCCGCCAGCGTTCGTTCTGAACCAGGATCAAATTCTCCAATCAAAATTTAATTAAAGTTTTTTTGATCCCTTAGGATTTTTTGTGTTTTGAGTGTTAAAACTCTTCTTCTACCTCACTCCTTGGATGTCTATTTTTCAAAGAACAGAATTCGTTACTATACTTCTTTTAAAAGTATTGTCAAGTTTTTATTATATATTTGCTTGACTTAATCAGCCCGTAGAGTAAATAACAGCATTAAACTATTGTCAAGAAAATGATACAAAATGGATGCAAATCTATCAAGCATAATTCTGGAAAATGGCACTGCCTGGTTTACGGACGAGATTATTTCCCTGTCCGGCAACGATTTAAGGAAATGTTACCAGTGCGGTAAGTGTTCGGCCGGCTGCCCCATGGTTTTTCAGATGGATTACCCGCCCAGCCAGCTCATCCGCCTCTGCCAGCTCGGTCTACGCGATGAAGTCCTTCACTCATCTACCATCTGGGTCTGTCTTAGCTGTATCACCTGCTCGACCAGATGCCCAAAGGATGTCGAAATCGCCGGCCTGATGGATACCTGCCGGGAACTGGCCGTCCGCGAGGGTGTCGCTACCAAGGAGCAAAAACGGATTCAGTCATTCCATAAGTCGTTTCTGGAAACCATAAAATCATACGGCCGACTCTACGAGATGATGCTGGTTACAAATTATAAACTTAGGACTCTCGACCTGATGCAGGACGTTTTTAACGGTCCTAAGATGTTCTTCGACGGCAAGCTCAAGCTACTGCCGCACGGAGTGAAGGATAAAGATGCCGTTAAAAAGATATTCGAAACATTCGCTCACAAGAAATAATATATGAAACTCGGTTATTATCCCGGTTGCGCGTTGGAGGGCAGTTCTTACGAATACGCCAAGGCCGTTGAACGCGTCCTGCGCGAAATCGGAGTGGAACTGGTCCAGATAGAGGACTGGAACTGCTGTGGCGCCTCGGCCGCTCATTCCACTAACCACAAACTGGCTGTGGCTCTGCCTTACCGTAACCTGGCTACCGCCAGGGCCCAGGGCCTGACCGAAATATTCGCTCCCTGCCCGTTCTGCTCCAAAACCCACATCACCACTAACCACGAAATAACCGAAAACCCGGCACTTAAATCCGAGATGCGCTCGGCCACCGGCCTGGATTACGACGGTTCTCTTAAAATAATCAACAGCGTGGCAGTATTTGATATGTTTATGGACAAGCTCGTGTCTAAAATCAACCCTGAGCGCCTGCGCGGCCTCAAGGTCGCCTGTTACTACGGCTGCCTGCTGGTCCGGCCGCCCAAGCTACTCAAGTATGACAACCCCGAACAGCCGGTGATGATGGATCAGGTCGTGGCCAAACTCGGAGCCCAGCCGGTCGACTGGGAATACAAAGTCGAATGCTGCGGCGGCGGCTTCACCATCTGCGACGAGCCGGCCGTGCTCGAGCTCAGCCGCAAGATACTTGAGGACGCCCGCGACAACGGCGCCCGGGCTATCATCGTCGCTTGCCAGATGTGTCAGGTCAATCTTGATATGCGCCAAAAGAATATCGAGAAACGCTACAATACCAGATTCAATATGCCCATTATCTATCTGCCACAGCTTATCGGATTGGCTATGGGCATTAACCCAAAAGAACTCGGCTTGGACGTGCACTTCGTGCCGACCGAACCGATATTGAAATAGAGAAAGGAGATTGTTATGAGGAAGATGTGGAAACTATATGCGGCGTTGGTCCTGGGAGCGATGTTGTTCTCAGCCGGCTGCGGCAAGAGCGATAATCCGCCCGTAACCGACAATAAGGCCGAACCGGCCAAGGCCGTCACTGAGACCGCTACAGCCGCGCCTGCCCCGGCTTCTGCCCCTGCGCTGGCCGGAATGGAACAGCCCACTGGACCGGTGTGTCAGAGCTGCGCCATGCCTATGGCCAGGCCCGAGGATTTTGGCACCAATACCGACAAGACTCCATGCCAGGATTACTGTAACCTCTGTTACCAGAACGGCGCATTCATGGGGCCGGATATGACCTGTGACCAGATGATAGACCTGTGCACCGGCGTTTTGTGCAAGAAGATGAATATGCCCGAACCCCAGGCTCGGGATATGATGAAAAACTGTATCCCCAAGCTCAAACGTTGGCAGAAAACGGTCGAGCCTAAGCCGGCTGAAGCACCGAAATAAATTATGGCCAAGATAGGCGTTTTCGTATGTCATTGCGGTGAGAACATCGCCCGGACGGTCGATGTGGCGGCTGTGCGCGAGGCGGCCAAGTCCATGCACGGCGTGGTCCACGCCGAGGACTACAAGTATATGTGCTCCTCGGTCGGCCAGAACCTCATTAAGAACGCCGTTAAGGATAAAGGCCTGACCGGCGTGGTGGTTGCCTGCTGTTCGCCCAAGATGCACGAGCCGACATTCCGTAACGCCTCGGCTGATGCCGGGCTTAATCCCTATCTTTGCGAAATTGCCAATATCCGCGAGCAATGCTCCTGGGTTCACGAGGACAAATCCGTGGCTACGCCCAAGGCCATAGACCTGACCCGGCTGATGGTTGAAAAGACATCACGGGACGCGCCACTCAAGGAAATTAAGATACCCATCGTCAAGAAGGCATTAGTCATCGGCGGGGGAGTGGCCGGTATCCAGGCCGCTCTGGACATCGCCGAAGGCGGGCAGCAGGTCATCCTGGTTGAGCAGTCGCCCTCCATCGGCGGGCGCATGGCCGGACTGTCCGAGACCTTCCCGACCCTGGACTGCTCCCAGTGCATCCTGACGCCCAAGATGGTCGACTGCGCCCGGCACAAGAACATCAAGCTATATACTTACAGCCAGATAGAGGATGTTAAGGGATACCTGGGCAACTTTGAGGTGACCATCCGCAAGAAGGCCCGCTTCGTCAAGGAGTCGGTCTGCACCGGCTGTGGCGCTTGTTACCAGAAATGCCCACAGAAAAAGGTGCCGGCCGAGTTCGACGAATATATGGGCAACCGCACCGCCATATACGTGCCGTTCCCCCAGGCCGTGCCCAATACCCCGGTCATAGACAAAAATACCTGCCTGAAACTGCTCAAGAATCGCTGTGGGCTGTGCCAGAAGGTCTGCCCGCCTGGCGCTATTGATTATGCCCAGCAGGACGAGCTGGTCACCGAAAAGGTCGGCGCCATCGTGGTGGCCACCGGCTACCAGATGCTTGGCAATGATTTCTACGGCGAATACGGACACGGCAAATACAAGGATGTCATCAACGGACTGCAGTTCGAGCGCCTGGCCAGCGCCTCCGGCCCGACTAAGGGGGAAATCAAGCGTCCCTCGGACGGACAGGTGCCGGAAACCGTGGTCTTCATCCAGTGCGTCGGCTCGCGCGACCCGGCCAAGGGCATCACCTACTGCTCCAAAATCTGCTGTATGTATACGGCCAAGCATACCATGCTCTACAAGCATAAGGTCCATCACGGCCAGGCCTATGTCTTTTATATTGATATCCGGGCCGGCGGTAAGGGTTATGAAGAGTTTGTTCTTCGGGCCATCGAAGAGGACGGCGCTATTTACCTGCGCGGACGGGTCAGCAAAATCCTGCGCAAGGGCAAGAAGCTGGTCGTTAGAGGCATGGATACCTTGAGCGCCAAGCAGGTAGAAATCGAGGCCGATATGGTCGTGCTGGCTTCGGCCATGACCGCGCCCAAAGGCATCGAGACGCTCTACCAAAAACTGGGCGCTTCCTACGACAAATACCACTGGCTGTCCGAAGCCCATCCCAAGCTCCGGCCGGTCGAGACCACCAATGCCGGCATCTTCCTGGCCGGCGCCTGTCAGGCGCCCAAGGATATCCCGGATTCTGTGTCCCAGGCGTCCGGCGCGGCCGCCAAGGTTCTGGCCTTATTGTCCAAGGATACCCTGTCCAAGGAGGGTACCGTCGCTCGCATCAACGAGATGCTTTGCACCGGCTGCCAGATGTGCGTTCAGGCCTGCCCCTACAAGGCCATAGAGGTCAAGGAAATCAGGGACCGGGCCGGCAAGCTCATCCGGGTCGTCTCGAGAGTTAACGATGGCCTTTGCCAGGGCTGCGGGGTCTGCGTCGCCGTCTGCCCGTCCAAATGCCCCGACCTGGCCGGCATTACCGAAGAGCAGGTCTACGCTGAAATAGTCGGCCTGGCCTCAGATATCTCATCGAAGTAAATCACATCTTCATTTAGACTTGACAACCTTATCCGGATTTGGGATAAATACGCCTATGAAACAAACTCCAATCTTGTTTCTTATCGGTGTATTAATATTGATGATGGGGCTCGGCTGCGCCGGCAACACCTCCGCTAAGACAAATCAGGACAAGGCCATTCCGGACTCGAACAGGCGGGCCATGATGGTCAAAGAGATACAGCAGTTACTGCCGGCTGTTAAAGAAGTAGTATCTGACCCGGAAATCGAAGCCAACTTCGTTGGCCATTGGACTGAACAATCAATAATAGATATGGGCGGCGGGCTTTCCGGTGATGACATATATTTCTTCCCGGACAAGACTTATATGTATACCCACTGGGCTGATATTATCGAGGAACATATTTGTGATAAAGGTCGTTGGGCTTATGAACAAGGATTCTTGAGTATTTATTCCGATAATACGATTAAAATTACTAGTTGGTTACCAAGACCAGGCGATACAACCTATCTGCCTATCCAATATCCGATTGATGGTAAGGATAGATTGTTACTAATGGGTACTGATAAAGGTTTTTCTTACGGTGTTGGTGGAAAGAGACTGCACGACGATTCTGATTTATTCCTTATTACCTTTGGTAAAATAGAAGATATCACCGTTGAAGGTACAGAGGGAATCAAGGCGAACCTGATGAAACAGAGCCGGTGGTTAATGGAAGCTGATAAGCAGGAGGAGCCGAAATGATAACCATTCGAAACATTATCATCTCGGCATTTTTTATAGTGGCCCTGTCGATATGGTTATACCCAGAAGGTGGGACGCCGGCCGACCCGGCCGTCATTAACGCTCGTATCAAGGAGCTGGCCAGCACCTCAGGGCAGGCAATTGATTCTGGCGCGCATGGTTTGGGTGCCATCGGCGCGCCGGCGCTGCCTTACATTATAGAAGCCTACAAGAAGCCGCTCAGTCCGTCGCACCGCCATAACCTGGTTTATGCCGCGCTCTTCATCAGGGGCGCCGACGAGCAGTCCAACGCCTTCCTGGTCAGCTACCTGGACGATGAGTCCTCGCGCCTGAGCAGTTACTACAGCGACCTGCGCAGCGCCGCCAACCCGCCTCGGGGCAACGTCGGCCGATTCATCTTTAACGGCGGCAATAACCAACCGCCACCGGTCCGGCCGCCGGTGATGAGCTACGATATGCGCCTGGCCGCCATGGAACGGGTCTCGCGCTGCCGCTATGTGCCGGGAGTGGGCCCGCTGGCCGACTCGCTCCGGGCCGACCCGCCGGCCAATTCGCTATACCTCGAATACGAAAGGCAGGTGCGCCGCAAGGCATCGCGCCTGCTCTGCCGCTATCTGGAATCGGACAAGCCGGCGCTCGATGCCGTCAACGTGCTGGAATCCCTGCTCGAGGACAAGGACAAGGAATGCACCCGCTGGGCCACCTATGGCCTGGGCCTGTGCCGATACAAGAACTCTTTAGTACCGTTGTGCGGTTTGGTTACCAGCACCGACAAGGCGCTGGCTGAATATGCAGCCTCGGCGCTGGGTAATATTGGGGAAAAGGATGCGCTCAACGCCGTCAAGAAATGCCTGCGCAATACCGGCGACGCCTATGTCAAGGCCGCCGCCCAGGCCGCCATAACCGACATCGCCGGTGAGTCCGTGCCTTTCAGCCCGACCGCCACAGCCGACGGACTGCCCCTGGCCCGCTCGTTCATCTACCCGGCCCGCGACTACGCCAAGGACAGTTCGCGCAAGTCGTTCGGAATAATAGCCGAACCCGGCCAGACGCCCGATACCTTTCATAAGTTTGGTAATAAAATACACGTCGGCGACGACTCGGCCTGGTTTCAGGACGGCGCTACTGTCTGTGCTATCGCCGACGGTATCGTCCGCTATGCTGCCGATATCACCGTCGAGACGGCCATCAGCCGTTCCTGCTATGCCTGGGGCGGGTTGGTGGTCATAGAACACCGGGCCGCCGGCAAGGAAAAAGGGCAGTTCCGGGCGCTTTGCTCCGTCTACGGTCATCTGTCCGGCCAACTCAAGGTCAAGCCCGGCCAGCTGGTCCAGAAAGGCCAGAAACTGGGCGAGCTGGGGCTTAGCTATGGGATAGAAAACGGCGACGCCGAGGCGCGCCTGCATTTAGGTCTGTATGATGGCGCCTATCAGGCCGAGACCGGCCAGTATCCGGACTGGCTCGACGCCTATACCGACCAGTCCCAGGGAATAGGTAAATGGCTCGACCCGCTCAAGTTTCTGAGCTCGGCGCTGAGATAAAAAAGGATAAGTATGATAAAAAGAGTGGCTATAATCACGCCGGGCGGTGATGCGCCGGGCATCAACGCCTGTATCAGGGCGGTGGTCCGCAAAGGAATTCATTCTGGATTCGATATGTTCGGGATTTACCGGGGATACCAGGGATTGATTAACGGCGAAATAGTCCGGCTCAACCGGCGTTCGGTCAGCGGCATCATTAACCGCGGCGGGACAATCCTCAAGAGTTCACGGTCACAGGAAATCAAGACCGCGCCCGGACTGCAAAAGGCGGTGGCTTCCCTGAAGGCACACCTGATAGACCGCCTGGTCGTCATCGGCGGGGACGGTTCCTTCGCGGCCGGGCTTAAGATCGCCCGGCAGGGCGTTCCAGTCATCGGCATACCGGCCACCATAGACAACGACGTCTTTGGCAACGATGAGACCATTGGTTTCGACACGGCCGTCAATACGGCCGTCGAGGCCATAGACAAAATAAGGGATACCTCGACCAGCATGGACCGTGTTTTCATAGTCGAGGTCATGGGCCGCGACCACGGTTTTCTGGCGCTGGCCGTAGGCGTGGCCAGCGGCGCGGAAATGATAATCATACCCGAAAAGAAATATAACATAAACCGGATTTGCGCCGAATTAATCAGCCATAAGGCAGGCCGGAAGACGTCGGAGATAATCGTCTTTGCCGAAGGCGCCGGCAATACCGCCCAGGCCGCCCAAAAGATAGAAAAGGCCGTCGGCGTGCCGGTCCGGGTCACCGTGCTCGGCTATATCCAGCGGGGCGGTACGCCCTCGGCACGCTCGCGGATACTGGGCGCTATGTTCGGCGCCTATGCCGTCAGCCTTATTAAACAGGGACTCGAAAACCGGGTGGTGGTACTGAAGGATAATTCCCTCAGCCATATCGCCATACAGAAGGTCATTAGCGGACAGAGGCATATAGATGATAAATTACACGACCTGGCCAGGACGCTGGCCATGTAGGATCGTCTTTGGTGAAAGTTATTAGTTATAAGTTATAAATTATAAGTTTATTATGGCTGGACATATCAACGCCCTGACGATTATCGCCACGGTAGTGGCAACCGCAATACTTCTCTGGCGTTATGGTCATGGCAAGGCAGACATCAAGAAAACTTTATTGGTATTCCTTCTTATTATCGCTATGCCTGTAGCGCTTTTCTTTAGTTTAGTTATATGCGAACATATATTTTTGCAGTTTTTTATTCCTATGTTTTGCGTATGTATTTTGTTGATATATATTAATCCGGGTAAAATACGTAAATTCAGCAGTATTTCATTAATAGTAATTGGAATAGTAGCCGCTTATCAATATCAAGCATTAGCCCAAAGCAGCGGATATACCAATAACCCTTTTCTGGCCAGTATAGAGCAAAGGCGACACCAAATGATGTTTGAAAATGTAAAGCGTCATCTGGCATCAATTGGTGTGGACAATAAGGACAACAAAAACTATCCGCCAGGATGGCTTTCTCAACCGGAATTAAAGGGTTTAGTCTCAGGTAAGTATATAGATTCTAGTATAATTGAAATAAGGATGGGTGAAATTAAGGTAACAAGCGATTGGCATTCTTTGTTTACTAGATTATATAAGAAAGAATATATTTCTACAAACCTAGATATCTGGTATCCGGGCGGGACGCTCAGCCAGGTGGCTGATAAGATAGAGCTTCGGGAGAGAAAATAGTAATTAGTTATTAATTGTAATTATAGTGTGTCCTTTTTTAGGTAATCTATGACCGCTGAAGACAACAACAAGCCAAAAGAAACACCATTCTACCTTGAGATATTTCTCGCAGTAATGGTGATAGCATTTGTTTTATCGTTAGTTTTCGGATTGCTCCATTATCAGCATGATTTCTGGCTGGTCGGCCTGGTTGCTTTTGGCTGGTCTTATTTATTCGCCTGGGCTATTTCCGAATCCGGCGCCTTGCCTATGGAATTCAGCACCATCCTGCTGACCTGGTGGATATTCTGGGACAAAAATCCGGCCAACGCCATCTATCTCTATCTACCATTGGTAATGGCTATGTTTATAGCTGGCTATAAAAAGGATTCTGAAGAACCGCGTATAATAACCGGGTTAAGTTTTTGGTTGCTTCTGTTTGTGTTTTGGATTTATTTTATCGGAGGCACTGCTCCGGACAATTTGGTCCAGCACAGTATGCTCTGGTCCACAGTATTGATGCTCTTGGTGCATACGGTAAGCATCTTCGCGCCCAAGGGCAAGCCCTTGTCGCGGATAGACCTGATACTCTGTTCCTATTCCGGCAACACCGCCCATTACGCCGAACAGTTCAGCGCCGGCGCCCGCCGGGCCGGGGCCGGGGTGGCCGTGCATCGTTACCATTACTACAAGGATTTCAGGCCGGAGCTGGCCGGCGACGCGCTGGCCGTGGCATTCCCGGTCATCGGCTGGAAGCCGCCCTGGCCTTTGCTTAACTACCTGCTTCTGGGCCTGCCCCGGGGCAAAGGCAAGCCGGCATACATAATGTACAGTTCGGCCGGCGGCCCGGAAAACGCCGGGTTCCTGGTCTGGCTGATACTCACCCTTAAGGGCTATAAGGTCGCCGGGCGCAGTTGGGCAACCTATCCCATCAACGTGGCCACCTTCCGGCTGGGGCTGGGGCGGCTCTGGTCGGCGCTGGACCGGCTGGTGCCCCGTCCGCGCGAGGCCCCGGCCCAGGAGCAATACGGGTTTGACTTTGCCAAGGGTAACTCGGCCGGACTTCCGATCATCTTCTGGCCCAGCCCGCTTTTCATCATCGGCATTATTATTGACAACAAGTTGATAGACTCGCTCATATACCGCAACCACGTCTACAAGAAACGCTGCAGCCAGTGCGGCATCTGCGTGGAGTTCTGCCCGGCCCAGCGGTTGACCATGGTTAATGGTTATCCCAAATCATCCGGCGCCTGCGTGCTGTGCACCTGCTGTGTTAATCTCTGCCCCGAGCGGGCTATGAACATCTGGTTCTTTACCGAATACGGCAATCCGTATCATCCGCGTTGGCGGGAATTAGTTGTAAAAAATAGAAAAGATTTATAATTTTACCACGAAAGCGCGAAAGTATGAAAGAATTAAATTTTACTATTTCGTGTTTTCGTGGTAAAATTAATTAAATTATAAGTATGGCCTTTGTGTTTTTAGTGTCTTTGTGGTGAGAAGGGTTTAATAGTATGAATACCAAGCTGATATTCGCCATCGTGATAATCCTGATAGCCGCGTTTATCGGGGTGATGGTCGTGCCCAACCTTAAGTTCGGCGCCACCAGCGCCAACGAGGCCAAGGCCGTCGCCATGCTCCATATGCTGGCTTACCAGAACCAGGCCTGGAAGAACAAGGAGATGGACGGCAACGGCGCCAAGGATTTCTGGACCATGGACGTGTCCTGTCTCTACCGGATAGTCCGGCGCGACGGCAAGGAGCGGGCCAACCTGATAAGCCGGCAGCTGGCCCTGGCCGACGGCGCGCCTTACAGCCGGGACAACCCCATGCCGCTGGTCCTGAACCGCGACGCCAACGACCTGGACGATTGGGGCTCGACCCCGGAACTGGCCCGTGAATTTACGACCACGCCCTACGCCGGATATTTCTTCCGGGCCATGTTGACCGACGAGACCGGCCTGCCATATAACCAGAACCCGGTGGGCAAGAACAAGGTCAAGGCCTGCAATACCGACAAATTCGCCTTTGTGGCATATCCGGCCAAATATCCTGATACCGGAGTCAATACATACATCGTCAACGAAAGGAACCTTGTCTACGGCGCAGACCGGGGGAGCAGTGAGGTAATCCTGCAATGGCCGGCCGAGCCGCCGACGGCCATAAGCAGTATAAAATGGTCTTCGGTGGATTAGAATTTACCACGAAGGCTCGAAATAGTGAAAATAGTAAATTTAGTGCTTTCTTATTTCCGTGGTTTTGTGGTAAGATTAAAAGGAGCTGATTATATGCTTAAAAGAATGTTCTTATCTTTCTTAGTGGTGTTTGTTATTGGATGCGGGCAACAGGCGCCGGTGGGGCAGTCAACCACTCCAAGCCAGCAACCGGCCCAGCGCACAGGTAATCGGATAGACCCGGTCTGGTGCGACGGACAGAAGGTGCTTTTTAGAATTACCAAGACGATAGACGGCCAGCCCCAGATTCAATCACGCGAATACGCCAAAGGCGAGGAAATCGGCCAGGGCGAGTTCACTACGCCCTATGTTATCGAGGACATCAAGGGTATAGGGCGAGACAATGGCATGGGTAAAATTACCTTCCACTACGAGGTCACCTGCGTGGACCGTAGCGGTAAATCCCGGCCCATGGTCATCAACGTTCGGCCCAAGCCGGAGCCGGCCCCGGTGCCGCCGCCGGAGGAGAAGAAATAAAAGGAGTTAAATCTATGGAAGAGAAGACCTCGAAGAAACTGATAGCGGCAAATATCATCGTCCTGGCGATAATAGCGGTCCAGTGCTTAGTTTGGCCCTTGACCATTTTTGCGTCAATCAATGGGTTTAAGAAAATCTTCTCCGCTATGAGTATAGACCTGCCCATAGTCACCCAGCTTATCATCAGCTTACCGGCCTGGGTCTATCTGGCCTGCGGTTTGGGGCTTCTGGTTATAATGCTGGTCAAAGAGTTCTTACTCAAGATAGATGCTCGGATACTCATAAACGTCATTACCGTCATAGCCATCCAGCTGACGGTGGTGTTGATTGCAGTCTTTATGATTTTGCCCGTACTGGCGATACAGACCCAGATATCTGAGATGAAGCAGAGCGCATCCCCGGCTCAGGGCGTATCGCTGATTCAGGAAAGAATTGCCAAAGGGATAGGGCAGGACCTATCTCCGGTTGAAAGTACAGCGCCGGATACCAAGCAGTCCCCGGTCCCGGATATGGGAATGCCGGTAGGACAGTTAGGCCATTCACTGGGCACCATCCTGATTGTAGAAGGGGAAGTAGCCCCGATGCCGGGGAAGGATATTTACCTGATAGTCAACGCGGTCAACGGGCAGAGGTTAAGCAAACCCGTCAGCGTTGAGTTGGATAATGCCCCGAGCCTGGCGATAGGTACGCGCTATGTATTCAAGGGCTACGAAGGGTGTCAGACAGTCGGGCGCCCGGTCGAGGAAGCCAATCCGGAGATACAACCTCAGCAACCCTGGCATTTAAAACGTTATTTCACGGTAATCGGGATGATTGCGCCTCCGCCCATGCCGGAGGAGAAATAGCCCTCAGGTCGTTATTTCAGTATTTTTCAAACAGGGTGGGGTTACGTCAAGAGATATGGGGAGTTAAGTCAAAAGGTATGGGGGGTTAAGTTAAAAGGTATAGGGGAGAAAGTCAAGAGGGGTGGGGTATCTCCCCCTCTCTGTATAAGATATTATAAAATAAGGAGTTATAATCTCAAAATAGGCTATTTTGGGGTATTTTTGCTTGAATTATGCCGGAAATAAGCCGGTCCAAGGTTACCTGGCATTGGCCAGACCGGGGCAGCCGAGCTGGTCCAGTATCCCGGCCAGATGGGCCTTGAATCTTTGTTCGGCCTGCTGAATCGCCTGCAGATGTTTCTGTGCTTGTCCTTCAACCGGGCTCAGGCCTATCCCGATATGGCTGTTGTATTCCTTGTGCAGGTTAATCAGGGCATCGGCCAGCCCGGTCAGATTCCGGTAGAAATCCGGAAATGATTTTTCTAGGTCGTTCAGCCCCTTGGTCAGTTCGTTCATCTCGGATTTAACTACTTGGGCGCGCTTGTCCCATTCTTCGGAAAACTTGCGCCACTCGTCCGGCTGGCCCATCTTGGGGATGTTGGCGGTGTATTGGGTTCGGCATTCCCGGTAAAGGTCGCGGATTGTCTTTAACCGGTTGATGACCTGGTACTCGTTGGGCAGGCATTGATGCAATTGCAGGTCTGCGGCCAGCGGTTTATGCCGGGAGTAAAAACGTTCGTAGAACAGGGTTTTCAACGTTTCAAATGGCATCTTCTGTCCGGTGTGCGGGTCGAGGACGTTACCGGAGTTCTTAAGATGCTCGGTCATCTCTTCATAGATGGTAGCCAGTTCATCGGCCAGGAACTCGGTCCGCGATTCCAGGTCGGGCCATAAGGCAATCAGGTATTCCTGCCGGCGGATGTCCAGCGCCGTTGAGAATGATTTGATTGTTTTGACTATTTCCTTGTATTCGCCGCGCCAGTTGGTCAGGTCGAACTTGGAAGAGTCGTTCATCTTTTGTTCGTAACCGTATATGAAAGCCTTATAGAAGGCATTTAGTTTTACCGTGATGTTGGCCAGCGTCAGGAGCGACGATTCCCGCTCCCGGTCGATGGCCTCGGTTGAGCCGACGGCTATGGATAGTTCTTCGACCCGGGCCGGGAAGTTCCGGTTGGCCGGTTCCTGGCGGTTGGGGATGAACGAGACCTCAATTTGGTAATAGGCCGGTAATAGTTTCTTTCCCGGCGCCAGACTGACCGTGAATCTTTTGCCGGCTACCGCGGTCCGGGTGACCAGCAGGCGTTGTCCGGAATAATCGAGCGCCGTGAACAGCATTGCGCCGTCCGGGTATTCGGCTTTGCCTGAGATATCGATGATGTTTTTCCCGGCGTTGTATGCGGCCTTGAGATTGTTGATTTCCTCAAGCGGGGCAGCGGCCGGACCGGCCGCAATGCACAGCAAAACCAGCTCGGCTGCGATGATAAATCTGGTTTCAATCCGTTCCATAAGACAGAAACTCCGGTTTGCACAATAATATTATGGTTACTTCGTCCAGTATGGGTGATTCGTCGATGAAACCCTGGGTGTTGGGGATAGCCGCGATGAACCGGGCTTTGTAGGTTACGGTATCGTTTTTGGTCAGGTCCAGGTTGAGGTCCTGTCCCTGGCCGGTGACTTTTATGGTGGTGTTGTTGGCCGTGACCTCGAATTTGATATCGCCCGAGCCGTTGGTCGGTTGCATCCACTGCCAGGTGATGCTGCCCAGCCGTCCGGGTTTTTTTAAGGCCTGGAAATCCATCGGTTCGAATCTGCCGGTGAACTCCGTGCCGGCGGTATCTTCGTATCTGTCCGGCGGAAAGAACGGCCCGGTTATCTCCTGGTCGTATATCCTGAAGCTGTCAATAGTGCCGTCGGCGTTGAGCGGATAACCGTTGCAGAGTTTGTCCTCGAACCGGTTGTTGCCCGGGTAGATATACCAGTTATTGAGTATTCCCTGCGGGAAGGCATCGCGGTGGTTGATCAGCGGACTGCCCAGGGCTTCGACTCCGTCCGTGAACAGGCGCAGTGACGAGCTGTTCCAGGATGCGGCGATGTGGTGCCATTGGCCGGCCGACCAGTTTATGTCTGACCGGGTGATGCCGTATTGGGCCCAGGAACTGTGCAGAGACGGTGACATCAGGTAGGGGAAATGGTGCCGGCGTTGGGCGTCCCGCATGCCGTACCAGCCCTGCTGGCAGGTGCCGTAATGGCCGGCCAGGAACGTACGTTTGCTCTGGTTCCGGGCCACCAATATCAGCCGGTCGTCGATGCCGTCGCCCAGAATATTCAAATCTTCGCCGTTGCCCACGGTTAGGAGCGCCCGGGTATCGGCCGGGTTATCGCTGGTGATGTCATTTGAATCCCAGGCCGGCTTGAACCAGAATTCCAGCGAGCCCTTGAGCGGAAAGTTATTGTCCGCCTTGTAGGCCAGGTATTCGTCCTCAGTGCCGGTAGTATCGCCGTAGGTGGACTGGCCTTTTTTGAATCCGGCCCGCCGGGTTTCGTGGCAGAATAGGCCGTCCGTAAAGAGTTCTGATTGGTCATTAGGGTCGATCAGCGAGCGGTTCTCGTCAGCCGTGCCGTAGTTGGCGCCGTCGCCGTCGCGCGAAACGGCCTTAAGTGTGTCCGTGAAATCCGCTCTGAGCAGGCAGTTGGCCAGTCCGGTCGGTCCGCAGGACGCACCGGCTTCGGGAATATCCTGGGGCTTAAGCGAGACGTAGCCGTCGTAGCAGAGCTGGTGCGAGCATTCGGATTCCGGTTTGTCCAGGCATTCTTTCTTTATGTTATTCCAGGACTTGTCGCTTTTCAGGTTGTCCAGTGATTCAGGATATATGGCCAGCCCGGTTTTTACCGTGGCATACTTTTCGAAATCTTTCTGGGTGGTATGGCGCAGGATATTATAGAGCTTAAGCACGGACGTAACTTTGCTCCGGGCGGTTACCCGGCGGGCATTGAACTCGTCCGGCGGGGCCAGCAGCTGGCCGAGCGATTCGACCTCGTAATATCCCATCGACGAGAAACAGAACTCCGTGCTCCAGCCGCAGTCCGCATCAGGCCCGGCGTTGGACGACCAACTGCCCAAATCGCTTTTGTCCGTATCGCCGAAACGCAGGCCGAAGGTTCGATCCGGATTGAATTTAGCCAGCCGCGAGTTGGGGTTGGCGTTGGTCTTGAGCGCCATCCTTTGCTCGGGGCCGAGATAACCCAGGCCGTTTATGAAGGAATCAAAATCTGCGTGAGATGAGAACACCCGTTTATTGCGGCGGTTGACTATTGATTGGGCCAGTTGGACGGCCGTCTCGGCCGATATGGTTGATTTATCGTTTCTGATGTAATTACCCGGCGATGTGGCGGTTTTCTGTGACCGGTCCAGGTAATAACCGGAAACGCCCTCGAGCACGGCGGTCAGCACGCAGGTCGGAGCGGTGTTGATGTTGATTGGCGCCCGGGGTTGAATCAGCGCGGTTCGCCCCCGGTAAGGCGGGGCGTAGGGCTGGTTGGTCGGGGTCGGCTTTGAACTGTATCCGCTGAAGCCCTTGTTGGTGATGGAGTAGTCGTCTGGGCAGCAGGCCAGGATATGATCGGGCGAAAGCGCCAGCCACAGGCCTGATGGCTGGAATTTATTAAATCCGTATAACTGGCCCGGTATTTTCAGGCCGGACCATTTACGGTTTATGTTTTTGTAATCGCCGTCCTGGTTGATGGGCGCCAGTGCGCCGGGCAGGAGCGTCTGCTGGTCTACCCAGGCGAAGCAGGTGATATAGTCCTTGATGAGTTTGTAATCAGATTCCTTGAGCCCGTTTTGTTCCAGGGCGGTTTTGATTTCTTCGCGTCCGGTGAAGTTATGTTTCTGCCTGGTCCGGGTATTACTGATGATATCGCCCAGGTTCGGGGCGGTGAATTGCTTGCCCAGGTTGTTGAGCATCCGGACCGCGTTGGGCGCTAGCGCCCAGTTGTCGGTCGACACGCCCGGGCCGTTGACATAAATCATCCCGGCGCAATCCCTGACGCGCAGTGAATATATGCTCAGGCAGCCGGCGTTGGATGACGGTATCGAGCCGCTCAGGCCGATGGTCTCGGTTCGGATGCCGCGCTTGACTATGATTTCAGATTTTTCGCCGGGCCGGATGCCGTAGCCTTTGAACGACGGGAACCGGGTGTGCTCCAGCGCTTCGGACGGGTGTGTCGAGATTACTTCGTCTTTGTCCGGGTCATAGCGGCCGTTGTTGTTCTTGTCCGTGAATTCGATGCCGTATACGGCTGGGGATATGCCTTTGTCCGGCAGGTCGTATTGGGGCAGGTAAGCGATGGCGGTTTCCATGCCCGAACGGGCCAATATCCGGGCCGCGGTCAACTCAGCGAAGTTTACCGCGCTGACACGCTCCATCCGGGTGAGCATCATAGACATCAAGCCCAGCAGCACCAATCCGGTCAGCGCGGCTAATACGATTACGAAGACAATGCCTTTGTTATTAGGGTGAGGGCGCTGCTTGGCGTTGGAACGGTTTTCCATCCGTTTCTATTAGAGCTTCTTGACCATGGTCAGCCGGTTGCCCTGTTCGTTGTAGCAGACCTCGTTGAGGCATTTGCGCATCATGGCGATGCCCATACTGCCGGGTGTGCCGTATTTGGCCACCTTTTTCATCAGCGCCTCGGGCACGAAGTTGTCGAGCGCGTCTTTCATGAATTTTTCATATTTGAACCCCTTGCCTTCGTCCTGCACGTGGCAGACGATTTTGTCGTGGTGGATTTCGCATTCGACCTCGAGGTATTTTTGGCCGTCGAGCTGGTTGCCGTGCATGATGGCGTTGTCTATGGCCTCGCCTAAGGCCACCATGAACTCGCGGTAGGCGGTTTTGTTGGTCAGGAAAGCGTCGAGCAGAAGGCCCATCATATCGAATATTTTGCGGGTGTATTTGGGCTGGGTCAGAAACTTTATTTTCAGAGATTGCATTGACATAACAGGCGATAAATTATATTATGCTTCTGAAAAGTCAAGGAAAACTTTGATAAATTCCGGAAAGTGCAGCTGAAACATGAAAGTATTGGGCATTGATTACGGCAAGAAGCGCATCGGGCTGGCCATCAGCGACCCGTCAGGTACCTTTGCCCTGGATTACCGGGCTATTCAGGCGGCTTCAGTCACGGAAGCGGCCGCACAGATTAAGGATATTGTCGAACAGGAAAAGATTACCGAGCTGGTGCTGGGTCTGCCCAAGCGTTTGGATAATACCCTGGGCCAGAGCGCCAATGCCGTCAACGAGTTTGCCCAACAGCTCAGCCAGGCCGGCGTGGACGTGTCCATAACATTCTGGGATGAGCGGCTCTCGTCCAAACAAGCCGAGGTGATGCTTCGGGATACGGGTATCGGCCGCAGGGAGAAACGGGTGCATACCAATGTGGTGGCGGCTCAGCTGATTCTGCAGAATTTTCTGGATAGTAGGAACACGGCCAAAGACGTTAACACGAATAAACCCTAATAAGAGCGAGTCACACTAACAATATGAAAATACTATTATATCTGATATTAGGAGTTGCTATAATCATAGCCGGGGGGTGGGCCTATGGGCAGGAGGAGGACGCCAAGACGGTTGGTATCAGGTCGGCTCTGGGGCGGCTCAAGGACCTGCAGTCGCGTATGGATGCGACCCGGTCCGACGTAGAGGTGGCTCAGGTGACGGCCCAGGCCGAGGCCATCTGGACCGAGATTTCGGCTGAGCGCGACGCGGCGACCGGCGTACTTTTTGAGGAACTGGATAAGGAGAAGGCTAATTCTTATTTCCTTATTATCGGCGCGCGCTGGCTGATGACGCTGACGGACGGGCAGGCGCTGACCGCGGCGGCCCGGGCGCTGGCTAACGTGGATATTAACTCGACCAGGTCAATGCCGCAGTTCTTCCAGCTTTGCCACGACCTGGCCAAATCGCCCGACCCAACACTGCTTCCGGCGCTGGACCGACTGCTGGCCAACAAGGATCGGGTTGTTTCCTTGCCGCAGTATTACCTGACCCTCAGCCCGGCTGATATACTGATGTATAGCTACCAAGTCTACGGCCGGAGTTCGGCCCGGCACCTGATGGAGCTCCTGGAAAAGTCGACCGACCCGGTGGTTCAGTATAACGCCATGAGCCTGCTGGCCGAGTTCAAATACGACCCGGCCCTGGGGATGATACGCAAGATTGTTGCCAACGACAAGATTGTCAAGGCATTGCGCTATAACGCGGTCGTGTGCCTGGGCCTGATGGGAGACCCCAAGGATATCGAACTGCTCAAGAAACTGCTCAAGGACAAGGACCCGGAGATGCGCTTCAACGCTTTGTTCGGCTTATTTGAGATGCGCCGTTCGGCTGCCGTGCCGTTTGTTATCGGGCTGTTGTCCGACTCCGAGGAAAAGGTCAGGTCCGAGGCGATAGCCTGCTTGCTCAACTGCCCGACGGCTCAGGGCATTGAGGCGTTGATTGCGGCTTTGCCCAAGGAAAAGTCCGAAGCTAACCGCAAGCAGATAAGCGATAACCTGTCCGGTCTGTCTCAGGGTGGCGGGAGCAACCCGGTGGAGTTCCTGAGCCTGAAACCGGTCGAGCGGGAAAAGGTCATCAGCCGCGCCATCGAATCGCGCGAGTCGGCTTACGCGCTCCGGCCCGGGGTGGAGCGGATGACGCACGACGACCTGGTGTCCATGACACGGGAATGGATTGCCGGGCACCGGCTTACTTCCGGACCGGCCCAGCCGACGGATATGGTCGGGCTGGTGCTGGACGCGGCCACGGTCCAGGATTTAGACCTGCTCTTTGAGGTGCGTTCGTCCTTGCTTTGGCGCATCTCCGGCGATGTCCGGAAGGAACTTGGGATAATTGATGAGGTTATCCGGAGAATACATAGGCGTCAGTTTAAATAGCCACAGATTTCACAGATTAGTTAACTTATAGATAAGCTAATAACATTATACTCAGGATAAGAAGCGCTAAACTATTATTGACAATATTTGCCGGATTGCTATACTTTGGCCAGTAGTATTTCTCAGAGAGCAAGAGCAACAAGTCTCGTCTGCCACTAAGCTACTATGAGAATCATCACTCGCGGCGATATGGACGGCCTGGCCAGTTCGGTTCTGCTCAGCACCGTAGAACAAGTCAGGGAAATCGTTTTCCTTCATCCCAAAGAAGCCCAGGACGGCAATTTCTCAGTGACCAAGGATGATATCATCGTCAACCTGCCTTACATTAAAGGATGCGGTCTGTGGTTCGACCATCACGTCTCCGAGGACCAGAAGGCCGAGTCGGTCCGGACGGCCGGCGATGCTAGGGGTCTGTACCAGGTGGCGCCCAGCGCCGCACGGGTGGTCTATAATTTTTACAAGAATCCCACACTGGACGCCTATGCCGATATGCTTGAGTCGGTCGACCGGTTCGACTCCGGACAGCTGACCAAATCTGACGTGCTCGACCCCAAGGACTGGATTCTGCTGGCCTATACCATCGACCCGCGCACCGGGCTGGGGCCGGAGTTCCAGAAGTATTTTCGCTGGATGGTCGAATACGTCAAGGAAGTGCCCATCGAGAAGATTCTGGCCCATCCCGAGGTCAAGCGCCGGGTGGACCAGGTCAGGCAGGAGCAGGCAGCGTTTGAGGGGATATTGCGGGCCAACTGCAGGCAGGACGGCGCAGTGGTGGTGACCGACCTGAGAAACCTGCCCGAGCCTCTGCCCAGCGGTAACAGATTCCTGGTCTTTATCCTTTTCCCCGAGGCCAATGTCGAGACCCGGGTGTTCTGGGGTAAGGATAAGGAAAAGGTGGTTATTGCTTGCGGACACAGTATCTTTAAGCGCACCTGCAACGTCAACATCGGCAAACTGATGTCCGGCTACGGCGGCGGCCACAAGGGCGCCGGCACCTGCCAGATAGAGTCTGCAAAGGCCGACGCCACGCTCAAGGAAATAATTGCTAAGCTTAAGGGGAATAAATGACCGCCAAGAAGGCTATCATCATTAGCTTGATTATCGGGGTGGTTATAGTCATTGCTAATCTTTTGGTCGCACTGCAATGGAGTGGAAACGAGGTTATATTTTTTATTAACTGGGTGATGATAGGCCTGGCGAGAGCCGTCACGAGGTTATTAGCATTTGATGATATGATGTCAGCCATTATACCGGGGCTTGTTATTAGTATTTTAATTTATCCGGTTGTTGGTTTGTTGGTCATACTGGTCAGGAGGATTTTTAGGGATTCCAAGGAGATTTCACCATATTGGTATTTCGGGTTGACCACCGCTTTATTTCTTGCGGCCAATACGATAGCTTTTATTATGCTTACTAACTGATGAAAGGAGCTTTTATGAATACTAACAGAATCAGGATAATCGGATTTGTGTTGTTGGTCGGGGCGTTGTCCATAAGCGGGTTGCTGGCTGGGGCCGGGGCGGGCGGGCCGCCGCCCATGCCGCAGGGCGTGACCATCAGCAACATCAGCTTCGGGCAGCTCTGGCAGGGCGAGGAGTTGACCAAGGATGATCTGGCCGGACACGTGGTCGGCATCGAATTCTGGGCCACCTGGTGCGGGCCGTGCCGGGCGGCCATGCCGCACCTGGTTGAGTGGCACAAGAAGTACGCCGATCAAGGCTTTATTATGCTGGGGTTCCACAGCACCAAGACCGAGACCAAGGGCGAGGTGTTGGAATTCTGCAAGGCCAACCGGGCTACCTTTAACATCTACGACAAGGGCAGCGTGTCCGGGTTGAACTTCTCGGGCATCCCGCATTTCTCGCTTTTCGACCACAACGGCAACTTGGTCTATGATGGTCACCCGATGCAGGCGGACCAGAAGCTGGAAGAGGTGATGAAGGCGGCGCCGGAGCCGCTGGCTGGACCGGGCCCGTATGTCAAGCTGGCCGCACTGGCCAAGAAGGCCAAGGACAAGAAGGATCTGGGCAAGATACTAAATGCTCTTAAGACCAAGCACATCAATTCCGAGGATCCGACCGAGAAGGCTGAGGCCGAGATGCTGGCCGAGCGGTTGACTACCTACGGAAACCGGATGATGGACAAGGCTTTAAGGAAGATGGAGGTCGAGCCGGCCGAGGCCTATAACCTTTACCAGCACATCGCCAACGTCTACAAGGGTGATGAGATAGGCGACAAAGCCGAGGGTATCGTTAAGGAACTCAAGAACGAGAAGACCTTCCAGGAATACGTCAAGGCCGACAACGAGCTGGCCAAGATAAAGGAAGATGTTGATAAGTTTAAGAAGTGCAATCGCTGCCAGGCTTTCTCGTCCGGGTGCGAAGGCTGTAAGAAGGCCTGCGCTAATTACGAGCCGACCCTGCAGAAAGCCCAGTCGCTGGTAAAGAAGTATCCGGAATCTCCGGCTGCGGTTAAGGTCAGAGAACTGATGCCGGCGGTCAAGTAGACAGCTTGTTCAAGGAATTGGCAAACGTTCCGGTTAGGATGAAAGGAGCATCTATGATAGTTTCCAGGAAATGGCGCGCGGCTATTTTTGCGGTATTAGCAATATTTTTGCAGTGCATTCAAATCCAGTCTGAAGGGATGAATGGACCCGGGGCGCAGGCGAGCCCTGATATTACCATAGACAGCATCAGGTTCGGCGGGTTATGGATGGGCAATAATATTTCGACCGATGACCTCGAGGGATATGTGGTGGCTGTTGAATTCTGGGGTAAATGGTGTCCGCCGTGCCGCGAGATGATACCTCACGTGGTGGGTTGGAATACCAAATACAGCGCCCAAGGGTTAATAATCCTGGGATTTCACAGCACTCAGAGCGAGACCAAGGATGAAGTGGCTGCATTTTGCAAGGAGAATAAGATTAGTTATAATATCTATGATAGAGGGGGCGTGGCGGGGGTGGAAGTCAAAAGCGTGCCGTATTTGATACTGTTTAATCAGGAAGGTAAATTGGTTTATAACGGACATCCGGCATCGGCCGACAGCAAGCTGGAGGAATTGATGAAGAACGCCCGCGACCCGATAGTGGGAGACGGGGTTTATAACAAAATCGGCGGGCTGGCCAAGAAGGCCCAGGAGAAGAAGGAGCTAGGCAAGATTCTTAATACCCTTAAGACCAAACACATCAATTCAGAGAATGCCGAAGAAGCCGCCGAAGCGGAAAAGCTTGTGGGTAACCTGACCGCTTACGGGGAATGCCTGCTCCAGCGGGCGGAGCTTAAGAAAGAAACCTACCCGACCAATGCTTGGAATCTTTACCAGAAAGTGGCTAATATTTATAAGGGCGATGAGATAGGCGAGAAAGCCAATAAAATAATTAAGGAACTCAAGGTTGATAAGGCATTCCAGGACAATCTTAAGGCTGATAACGAACTGGCGCAGATAAAGGAAGAAATAAAGAAGTTTAAGAAATGCAATAAATGCAGCAGGTTCTCCAATAATTGCGAGGGCTGTAAGAAGGCTAACAGTAATTATGATAATGTTTTACAAAGAGGGCAATCGTTGGTGAAGAAGTACCCCAATTCTCCGGCAACACCAAAGGTCAGGGAGATACTGCCGGTTAAATAGGCGGTTTATTAAAGGGGTTGTCGTTTTCTACGGGCAGTTCCACTGATTGGTCCGGGTTTTGGGCTTGTTCCCTGAGATATTCCTTGATAATCATCGTGACCGCGTCCCTATCCTTGGATAATATCCGGACCACGTATTTATTTCCTGTACGGCCAAGACTCTGGATATCTACCATAGCGCCGAAGCCGTTGGCTGAGATGAAATCCCGAAGTTCTTCGGCTTCGTCTGCGGAGAAGAATGTGGCTAAAGAGATGGCGTCGAGCGCATTTTTATCCGTGGCGGTCTCCCGACTCTTGGCTGAGGTGTAGGATATGAAAACGGCGAAGACTAGGACAATCGCCCCTAATATGACCAACTGACCCATAGAATGGCTCCTTATTTTAATATTTGTTTAGCGGGACAGGTTATTATTCCCCGGTCCGCATCGACTTCAATATAGTCTCCAGTTTTTATTATGGATACGATTTTAGGAGCCAAATCAGATACGAAGGGGATGCCGGCCAGGATGGCGCCTTCGGTCAGGTTATAATCCGGCGCTTTGACGGTGACCAGCGCGGCCGGAGCCTTTTTCTTCTGGACCAGCGTCATCAGGACCGAAGACCCGCCCGATGAGCCCTTGGTTTCCTTGAATACAAGTATCGCATCTTTGAGCAATCTCCCTTTATTGGGGTTGTTCGAGGCGATGATTTCCCCGGTATCCAAATCCACATCGCCCAGGAACGAGAAGCTGTTAGGGCAGACTATCGCTTTACCCTGTGCCTTGCCCCGGACTATTTTCCTGCCTTTGAATGTTTTACTCATATTTCCATCTCCCGGATAATGCCGTTTGGATGCAGCTGTTTGTATTAGTCAAGACAGTCTTGCAGCCCAGCAGGTCTTTCACATAGCGCGCCATTTTTACGCTGTCTACCACCATGTTCTTGACATACGGGACGGGTAGGCCGTATTCGCGGCAAGTCGAGGTCCGCATATGGCTTTCCACCGGGCAGGTATCGGCTACCACCTTGGCTCCGGCCTTTTCTATTATCTTTACATATCCGGAATATTCAGCCTGCCGGCGGGTCATCCTATTGGTACAAATCCAGAAATTGACATCCGGCGCTATCCGTTTTCCGTTTAATTGTTCGGCTACATATTTTATCTGGGCCAGATTGTAATGCGGACAGCCCAGCGTGACGAAGTCGACATGCGTTCCTGACGGGATGGTATTCATCTGATTATAGACTTCATCCAGGTCACGGGCATTAATTTCATAGACCGTTTGGGGGATGCGCTTAGGGCCGAAGGCTTCTTTGACGGTTCTGGCCTCGGGCGTGACGCCGGGGATATGGAACAGGGTGACCGAGCCGGAGGTGGCCAGTGCCGCGCCAAGCCCGATGAGCCAGTCGGTCCGTTGCGGAGCGACGCCGTCGATGACCGGGACCTCGCTGCCGACTATCTTACCGATGGCGAATCCCAGGGCGCACCAGGCGTCATAGGTCTTCAACCGGGTCGGCGGAATCCTTACATTGAAGAGGTGCGTGCCGAATCGGTTGGCCGGCAGGAGATATCCCATCAACGGGTATTTGCCGGTGACGGCCGAATAACGGCTGAACAGCCCGCCCCGGTTGGTTCGGGCGCCCAACACCGAATTGAAATAGATGATAGCGCTGCTCTCGACCGAGGCGATGTAGCTTCCGAAAGGCGGGACGAACCCGATGAGCTGAGGGGTGCAGGTGTATGTTTCCAGGATGCCCATGGCCCGGTGTGCGGCTTCTACTTTGGCTTGCAGTCCGGCCAGCTTCTTGGGGATGCCGGTAATCCAGGGCTTCTCCAGGTCGGCGCAGAGCGTCGAGGTGGTGGTCGGCACGCACACCCGGGCTCCACGGCGCCGGGAGTAGCTGACCAGGTCCTCGACCGAGCCTTCATAGATGCCCATTTCAGCCGGATAATGGCAGTAGGAAATATCCGCCAATCGTTCCGAGCCGAATGCCTCGCCCAGCTGGATGAGATAATCTATGGCCTCGGCCGCCACCGGCCCCTGGGCGCCGCCGCGCATCCGTTTTTCCTGTTCAGTCAGTTTCATATCTTGATATCAGTGCCTTTCAATGCCTTGGCCGGTATGACGTCGACCACCAGGGCGCTGGGATAATCTTTGGTATGGTAAATAGTTTGATGGGCGATAATGTGCCTGGTCTCGTCGGCCTGGGCCGTATCGGTGTTCAGGTGCGGCGAGAACTTGGGCACGGCGCTGCTGGAGATTTCCAGCCTGATGCGGTGTCCTTTGAAGAATCGGATGCCGGTGGCCCAGAGGTCGACAGTGATCTTATAGACCCGGCCGGGCTTGAGCCATTCGGTTTTGGCCAGCGAGTTCCTGAATTCGGCCCGCTGGATGCCGTCCTGGAGCTGGATGGCCTTGCCGTTGGGCCAGACATCGACCAGCTTGGCGGTTAAATCCGTGCCCTTGACATCGGTTGAAATAAAGAGTTCGGCAAATACCCGCCCGCAAACGACTGTATCCCGGTTGAGCGGGGCAGTGGAATAGACCAGCACGTCCATTCTCCGCTCGATGGCCTGCTGGTCTGACGCCTCGCCTAATTGCAGGCTGACCGGGTCAGTCACATAAGGCACCGGGTCTGTTGGGTCGTAGATATAACGGTCGGCCTTTTCAGCCGGTTTGGGCGTATCAACGCTTAAAACACCGTCACCCAATAATGAGTTGGCATTGCCGTTGCTGTGCAGGTAGAACTTAGTGGTAACAGCTTTGGGGATGGGCCAATCGGGGAATGAATGCCAGCTATTTTCGCCCATGATGAAAATACGGCATCTTGGTTCGGTCTTCTTGTCGTGCTTTTCCCCGGCCAGATGCCGGGCGAAGAATTTTAATATGATGGAGTTCAGGTCAATGACCGCTTTCGGGCCGAAGTCTATCTCGCCCACCTTGCTGGATAGATTCAATTTATGCGGCCAGCATCCGATAATTAGCCTTTGTTCGTCGCGGGCTTTGGGTGTTTTTCCGCTTGTCCTCATGCCCGGGTAATTCTTATAGGTGGAAATCCCGTCATCATCATACCAGCCGCAGATGTGCATAATCGGAATATTGACCTTGTTCCATTCGTGCATATAGCAGACCTCTTTCCACCAGGCGTCAAAGGTGGGGTGGTCCATCCAGTTTTGCCAGGTGCGGCTTTTCATCCCGGCCGCCTGGTCCATCTTGCGCAAGGGCAGGTATCGGTAAAGCTTGGTCCAATTGATATTACCCAGATTCTGGTTGGTCTTGCCGAATACCATCAAGCCCCAGACAATCATATTCCAGAAGAAAGCGCCGTTCTGATAGGGCACGTTTATGACCGGGTCGGGTAGTGGCACCAAAGGCACAATGGCTTTCAGTGCCGGGTGCGCCTCGGGCGCGACTATCCAGGTGCAATATCCTTCATAACTGCCGCCCATCATGCCGATGTGGCCGTTGCAGAAATCCTGTTTGGCCAGCCAGCCAAGGGTATCAAGACCATCCTTCTTTTCAAATCGGAAAGGTTCCCATTCGCCTTCGCTGTCGTGCCTGCCCCGGCAATCCTGGTAGGCATAGGCGATGCCTCTTTGGGCCATCCATATCTTGGCTGCAATGCGCATGGGGTCGTGATTGCCGTAAGGCGTACGGGCAAGGATGACCGGGAACGGGCCTTTGCCTTTGGGCAGATAAAGGTCGGTGGAAAGATTTATGCCGTCCCTCATCCACACCTTGATATCTATTCTTTGTTCTACTTCATATTTGGGAGACAAGCTTGTTATCATTTTATATCACGCTCCATTCAGCACTTGGTTGATGACCCGGCGGAAGTTGCCACCGAGTATCTTGGTTATCTCTGTCTTATTGAATCCCCGGCGGTCCAGGGCGTAGGTAATGTTGGCTATTTTGGAGACGTCCTCGAGTCCTTTGCAGGTGCCTTCATAGCCGTCGAAGTCCGAACCCAGCCCGACGTAATCGACTCCGAACTTGTCGGCCACGTACTGGATGTGGTCGATGACTCTTTCGATGGAGATGACCATTTGGGTCCTGACGATGAACTCGGGCATATAGAAGATACCGACCACGCCCTTGCGGCGGACGATTTCCCGAAGCTGGTCGTCGGCCAGGTTGCGGGCGATGTCGCACAGTGCGCGGATGCCGGTATGCGAGGAAATGATCGGTCCGCGGGCCAGCCGGGCCAGTTGCCAGAAGCCGGGCGCGGCCAGGTGGGCCACGTCCAGGATCATGCCCAGCCGGTTGGCTTGGCGGATGGCCTGCCGGCCTAATGACGTCAGTCCGCGCGGTCTGAAGCTGGTCGGCTTGTAGGGGTTCTGGGTGCCGATGCCGTCGGCCAGTTCGTTGGATTCGTTCTGGGTCAGGGAAAAGGCGCGCACTCCCAGGTTGTAGAAGGTCTCGACCATATTGATATTGCCGGCGAAGGGCAGTCCGCCTTCGATGCTGATGAGGAAATAATTGTAGTCCGGGTCGGGTGCGGCGATGTCCTTAGCGTTGAGCACCAGCTTCAGCCGGCCGCGCGACTGGCGCACGGCGTGATGTATCTCGAACAGGAACTTCAGGGCGTAGGCGGTGGCGGCTGGGCCCCGGAACACCCTCGGGGTGAAGATGGCCATAAACTGCAGGTCAAGCCCGCCTTGCCTCAGGCGCGGATAGTCAACCAGCGGCCGGGCGCTAGCATGCTTATGCGGACGTCCGGCATCGGTCCGGCATTTGCCGGTTAGGAAGTCGCGGCCGGCCAGCGCTTGGTGGAAGCTGTCGGCGTGGCCGTCGATTATGAACGATTTACGGTGTAACTCCAGTAATTGAGTTTTATTCATATATTTTATATGTATTTTCTTGATTAAAAACAACGATAATGTAGTTTAAACGGCTCTGTTGTTCAATAATTTCTCAACATAAAAGGAGCGTGGATATGGGCAGCCAATCAGGGAGCACCGGGTCTTTGGTATCGATGATAGTCATGTTTGCCATAATGTTCGGGTTGATGTATATCCTGTTAATCAGGCCTCAGCGCAAGAAGGAAATAGAGCGCTTGAATATGCTCAAGAACATCCAGAAGAACGATCCGGTCATCACCTCGGGCGGGATTTACGGCATCGTTCAGCAGGTCAAGGATACCGAAGTTATCATCAAGATAGACGAGAGCAACAATACCAAGATACGGGTTGCCAAGAGCGCCATTATCGGCGTGGATAAAAATATGATGGCCTCTGAGGAAAAGAGATAAGGAAGAGATTATGAGCGAAACTTTAAAATGGCAATTATTTTTCGTGCTGATAGTGGTCCTGATAGCCGGTTATTTTGCTTATCCTTTAGAGGACAAATGGGGCTTCCGCCAGGGCGAATGGTTTGAAGGGCGCAAGGTCCAGCCCGGGCTTGACCTGCAGGGTGGCGCTGAAATAAGGGTCCAGCTTCAGAAGGCCGGCCTGGATCCGGCTAAGGTCAGGGAAAGCACCGACCGGGCCAAGGATACCATCGAAAAACGTATCAACCTGTTTGGTTTGAAAGAGCCGCGCATCCAACGTTACGGTGAGGACCAGATACTTATCCAGTTGCCGGGAATGGATGCGGCCGAGATAGAACGCGTTAAAAGGGTTATTACCACGACCGGACGTTTGGATTTTAAGTTAGAAGCCGACAAGGCTATCGTCAAGGATTATGCCGAGCGTTACCCGCAGGCGCCGTCCGGATATAACTGGTATGAGAATCAGGATAGGCCGGACAGGACGGATAGGGTATTGGTCAAGGACAAGGTCGAGATGACCGGCGAGCATCTGATAGAGGCCGGTACGCATCTGGGCCAGAGCGGCGTTGTGGTCAGTTTTAAGCTTTCGCTCAAGGGTAAGAAGGTGTTCAGCGATATAACCTCCAAATTCGCGGCTTCGGTGGTAGGCGAGGAAGATGCCCGGAGGCTGGCCATCCTGCTGGATAACAAACTGGTTTCGGCGCCGATTATCCGCGAACCGATTACCGGCGGCGAAGGAATCATCGAGGGTAACTTCACGTCTCAGACGGCGCAGGACCTGGCTACGGTGTTGCGTTCGGGCAGTTTACCGGCATCGCTGGAGATAATCGAAGACAGCTTCGTCGGGCCGAGCCTGGGCGAAGACGCTATCAAGCGCGGCATCATATCCTTCGGGTTGGCTATGATAGCGGTGGCCCTGTTTATGATGCTATATTACCACGCGGCAGGGTTGATAGCGGTGGTTGCCCTGGCCATGAACTTCACCCTGATATGGGGCATTCTTACTTTCTTTAACGCCACCATGACCCTGCCGGGCATCGCGGCTTTGATTCTGACCATGGGCATGGCGGTTGACTCTAATATCCTGTTCTACGAGCGTATCCGCGAGGAACGCGAGAAGGGGCACGACGCCAAGACGTCATTCGAGGCCGGGTTTAACCGGGCCCTGATTACGGTAGTCGACGCCAACTTGACTACATTACTGGCCGGGCTGATACTTTTCTATTTCGGCACCGGTCCGCTCAAGGGGTTTGCCATAGTTCTTTCGGTCGGCATCCTGACCACGCTGTTCACCGGCTATTTCGCAACCAAGGTAATCATGCAGTTGAGCATCGAGTCGGGCATCCTTAAAAAGGTGACCATGTTCAAGATATTCAATAATCCGCAAATCAAGTTCATGAGTATCGCTAAGTTTACCTTGCCGATATCCGTTATTCTTGTGATTAGCTCGGTAGTGCTTTTCCTGGCCAAGGGCCGGGATAGCTACGGCATAGATTTTACGGGCGGGACGGTGCTCAATATTAAGTTCCGCGGGCCGGAGGATATTTCTTACGTTCGCAGCACCATCCAGGCTATCACCGCCACGGACAGCGCCGGCGCGGTCAAGGCCAAGTATTCCGATGTCGAAATCCAGAGTATGATGGAGCGGCTGGCTAAGGACAAGAAGGTTACCCGCATCACGATGGGTGATATTTTCGCCCAGTCGCAAACTAACTGCGACGAGTTTCAGGTCAGGACCAGGTTTGTGACCACGGCGCCGGGGGTAATAGAGCTGAAACGCGACCTGCAGGCGGCGTTCGCGGACAAGATAGTGCCTGACCCTATAAGCAATATCGAAAACATCAGCAAGCGCGACTATAAGCTTAAGATGACCGTTCAGATGGGAAAACCGGCTAACGTCGCCGAGGTCAGGGAAAAGGTCAAGAAGGCTCTGGATGATAAGGGATTCATGGAGCCTCTGATTACGACCGAGCCGGAAGGCATAACATCAAGCGCCAGGTTTGATATGTTCTTCAAGGAAGACAAGGAATCCGATATCGAAGCGCTGGTCAGGACCGAGCTTAATCTCCAGAGCGGACCGTTCCCCAAGGTGGAAAGCATCAGCGGGATGGTGGCTCGCGAGCTCCAGCAGAATGCGGTCATCGCCATAATCCTTTCCTGGATAGGGATGATATTGTATCTGGCGGTCAGGTTTGAGTTCCAGTTCGGCGTGGCGGCGGTTATCGCGCTGGTGCACGACGTGCTTATCAGCCTGGGCGCGGTGGTGCTGTTTAATATGCTGGCGCCCAAGTCGTGGGGCATATCGCTGGACATCAACCTATCCACGGTGGCATCGCTGCTGACCATCGTCGGTTACTCGGTCAACGACACCATAGTCGTATTTGACCGGATCCGTGAGAACACCAAGGCCATGAAGGGCGATTCAATGATGAAAATAATAGATTTAAGCGTCAACCAGACCCTGAGCCGGACGCTCTTGACATCTTTGACTGTTTTCTTGACAGTAACCATTTTATTTATCATAACAGCACGGAGCGGCGGCGGCATAGCGCCGTTTGCGTTCCCGATGATGATAGGCACAGTGGTTGGAACGTATTCCAGCGTATTTATTGCTTCGGCATTGCTCAAAGGAGCAAGAGCCAAGTTAGAGAAATAAGATTTAAGGTAAGGTCGGTTATAGTTAGTAATCTGATTGAGCGGATTAAACGGATAATATTAATTTCAGCTAAATCAGCTGAATCTGCTTACAGGATTAGAGTATAACTCGAACTGCATAAAGGAGAGAATATATGAAACCATCTGCATTAGTGGCAATACTCGTGGGTATTCTTATAATCGGCGTAGTATTCATCATCTGGATATCAGGCGGATTTGAACCGAAGCCGTTAATAGTCGAAGCGCCGCCGGAGCCGATTACATCAACGCTGACCGCGGCCGAAGCGATGACCGCCACCGGGTTCGGCAACCTGCCGCTGACCAGCACGATGGTATCTGAGCCAATGTCCAACAGCTATACCATCAAGCCGGGAGATACCCTTTGGTCAATCGCCAAGCAGTTCTATAACGGCGACGGCACCAAGAGCAAACTTATCGCCGAAGCCAACAAGGACAAGATACCAAATCCCAACCGGCTCAAGGTTGGCACTGAAATAGTCATCCCGGGTGCTGAGTCTTCAGGTATGGCGCCAAGGTCTACCGGTATGAACGAGCCCAGCGGTATGTCGGAGCCGACATATAGCGCCGGCGAAGGCCAGAGTTATACCGTCAAGAAAGGCGATACGCTTTCCAAGATATCCCAGAAGTTTTACGGCACCGCCAATAAGCGCAACATCATAGTTGACGCCAACCGCGATAAACTGGCCACCGAAAGCACGACCCTGAAGGTCGGCTGGAAGCTGGTTATTCCCAAACTGTCCAAATCGTCGGGTAAAACACCGTCCCAGCCTCAGCCGCCCAGGGAAAGCACGCCCAAGCCGGCAGATAATGTGCCCTCAGGCGCTTCTGAGGACAGCGGTAGCGGTAGGTAAAACATAACGCTGATAGGGTTCGGGCGGTTAGCATCTCATTTTAACGGGACAACCTGTTTTTTGCCTCCTGTTAGCCCAAATAAATTGACATATTTCCAATCCGTGCTATTCTGCGCGTAGAAAACTTGGCGAAAGGAAATGTTGTAGCAGGTGTCTACTTGACAAAAACGTCACCCGGAAGACCGCGTAAATAAAGGGAAATAAAATATGGTGTGTGTCACCGGACGAAAAGATATATCATGACAGAGATATTAAAATCGTTGGGGATTAAATGAGTAAGGTCATTAAGCTGATTTTGACTGGCCAATTCCCGGATGTTCTCATATTCTTTTTCGGGGGGATTATTATTTCTTTGGGAGACGTTTTATTCGGCAATCTGACAGGACGATTTTTATTTTACGATAATGTTGCATCAAATGGGTTAATTGGTGCAATAATTGCGGCTGTAATTATTCTGGTACTGGCAGCGGCAATATATCGCGAAGCGCCTTATGAGGAAAGTTATAATGCTATAGTGCTTTACTTCCTTAAATCGCAGGGTATTTTTCTAAAAGAATCAGAAATAATTAAAGCGACTAACCCCTTAGCGCCTTTCCAGATACCACCTCAGGACAGAGGTTTTGTCATTAGTAATAAACGGCTGTTTGTGTATGAGTATGATCATATTGTCTGGCAAGCATCATTTGATGAGGTAGAAAAAGTGGAGTATCTATCGGACAAGAAGGGGTTTACTGTTTATCTTCAGAATGGCACTACATACACTTGTCATATTTCGGGGACCATCAAAATAATATTGAAGGAAATTAGAAAGTTATTGCAGGAGAAATTCTATCAAAGGTAATAAAATACATGATACAGAAGAATGAAAAAATAGTTACGTTCCGAAGAGAGCTGTATTTTGTATTAATATTGTGCCTAGCGATGATAATCTTATGGCTGATGGATAAATTACAGGTAAGCCATTTTTCGTCCTTACATATTTTTATAAAAAATCTGCAATTTGTATTTTTAATTGGAGTGCTTCTTGGATTAAAAAGTCAATTTGATGCTCAAGCTAATAATGTTATTGAAAAGCCCGATTGGGAAATTATAAAGAACCATGTATATAAGCAAAATATTCTGGGAAAAGATGAGGATGTTAAGTATGTCGTAAGGTGTGGTTTATTTGGAACAGGAAATCTTATGAGGTTTAATGTGCTGACAAATGAGAGGTTTTTAGGGTATAAAAAATATTTTGGTGTGACAGATGAGATTAAGTTTCAAAATGTCAAAAAATATAACTACAAAATAACATTTCTGGTCATGACCCTGAAATTTGAAACAGATAATGATACCCAAATATTTGAAATCATAACCAGAAAATCACTACAGAGCGAAACTATAACAGTACTGGATAAGTTAATGGCCGAAAAGAATATTCCAAGAATGATAAGCTTCGCTCGTGAGTAGTGAGCAGAGGACACTTTCCACCCCCAGTAATGCACTAACCAGGCTCATTCTCCCGCTTTAAGGGCGGGACTCCATCGCTATTACACCGGGCATCATTCCTGAAAAATCTTACCAAAATCTCAAAATAAAATGAACTTTTTCCGAGACTTTACGTTTAATATATATAGGGGAGGCAAGAGAAAGGAGGCAAGAGACAAGAGACAGGAAATAAGGGGAAGATGGCGGGTATTCCGCTAAAGAGAGGAGGTGATGCGACCTTAATCGGATGATTTCCTTACCCGCCTGAATGTCGGGCAGGCGAGTTAGGGGGCGTTAAATACAACCCGTATGGCGTGCCAAATAACCCTTATGGCGTGCCAAATAACTCGTATGGCGTGCCAAATAACCCGTATGGCGTGCCAACTAACCCGTATGGCGTGCCAAATAACCCGTATGGCGTGCCAACTAACTTGTATGGCGTGCCAAATAACTTGTATGGCGTGCCAACTAACTTGTATGGCGCGCCTAATAACCCGTATGGATGCTCAGATGACTTAATCTGGGCGTCAATACAAATGTCCGCCAAACCCCGATGTCCATCGGAGTCAGGCGGAAAAGGAGATAAATATGAGAGGAGCAACAGACTGGTTAACGACCCGGAACGACGATTTCTTCAACAAGCAGAGGGCATATCTGGAGCGGGTGATAGCCAACAAGGTGGCCTGGGGCATACCGGATGCGGCCATAACCCCGCTGACCACCCTCCAGACCGAGTATGAGCCGCTCTACTGGAAAATCCAGGACAAGCGGGCCCGTACTTCGGGTGATGTCACCGCTCACCGTGACTGTCGTGACCGGTTCGAAACGGAACTCCGGGCATTCCACAAGGAACGGGTCATCGGTAACCGGAGCATCCCCAAGTCCGAGCTGTCCATCCTGGTCGGCAAGGAACGCGATACCGTGCCGACACCGCGTGGCAAGATCGACACCATTCCGATTATAGGGTTAATCGGCATCGGCGGCGGCGATATAGAGGTGCGTGCCCGGGTCACCACCGACCAGACCCGCTTTAGCATGCATCCCTTGGCCGATGCGGTGGAGTGCAGGTATACCCTCGTGCCCAAAGGCGATATGCCGCCGGAGGGGCAGAAGGATACCAAGAAGTCACAGGTTTCCAAGAAGGCCCGGTTTATCATCTCGTTAGGCGACGAGCAGGCCGGAGAGAGTTTCTACGGCTTCTTCCGCTGGGTTAACCTGACCAATCCGGCTAACAGCGGCGCCTGGAGCAAAGCGCAGAAAGTGGTGATTGCGTAGAGTGAAATTACCTTTGCCCTAACCCTCTCTCCCGCCTCGGCGGGAAGAGGGACGGGTGAGGGTGCTTGCTACAAAGAACGAAGTGTTCACATCTACGAACATATGGATTAAGGGATATATAGAATAATGTGATTATTCCGCTCCACGAAGTTTATCCTGAGTCCTTCGGGAATACTCAGGATAAATATTTCGAAGGGCACTGCCAGTACGTCACTTTTGTTTGCACTAATCCCGCTCCGCTGCGCTTCGGGGAGTGTGCAGCCTCCAGCGCATACTAATCCTGCTCCTTACAGTCGCTGGATAATGTGGCAATACGTCACTCCGTTTCTACTGCCACTAAACCCCACTGATGAATTCTTTCCAGAGCATATAGCGCGGTTCGTTAAGTTTGCCGGTCAGGAAAGGGTCGTAGGCCGGGGCGACGGGTTTCTTGAGCAGTTTCATTCCGGCTTCCTGGGGGAGCTTGCCGCCTTTGCGGGTGTTGCACCGGTGACAGCTGGCCACCACGTTTTCCCAGGAATAAACGCCGCCGCGCGAGCGGGGTAAAATGTGGTCGATGCTCAGCTCGGAGGCGGGCAGTTTCTTGCCGCAATACTGGCATTGTCCGTTGTCGCGGATGATGATGTTATGGCGGTTGAACTTCAGGTCGTGCCGCGGATATTTGCTGTAACTGAACAGGCGGATGACCCGGGGCAGTTTTATCTTCCAGCTGGCCGTATGGACGTATTCGTCGCTGGGATTGTTGCCGTTCCCGTTACGCGACAGCTCAATCCAGTTGTTCAGGTTATGCGTGGTGAAATGGCCGTTGTTCTTGGTGATTACCTCGGCGTAGTCCTTGGCCAGGAGCGTAAAGGCCCGGCGGGCCGGGATAAGCCTTATGGCCGTATAGAATTTATTAAGGACTAATACGCTGGATTGAAGTGGTTTGCCGTTGTTCCCGCTACTATTCTCCGTAATCATAATGAGCGCTAATATTAGCAAAGACCGGCCCGAAGTCAAGAAATCCTGTTCGAGATTTGTATGGTACGCAGATAAACGCAGAGCCTTAAGGGCTATGCGGATATTCAGGATAAGATATGATTTTTTATTAGTACCCAATGGATGGAAGAGTAATTCTTCCTGAACCTCTTATACTTCGGCAGTTGGAGCAAAGCGACTTATCCCTAGACCCTGAGGGGTCTTGGGACAAGAACCCGTACGGGCTGCCGAGTATCCTCGGCTGTAACTCACTACGTTCTAACAGCCGATGGATATTATCAGTGCTAATCTGCGGAAATCTGCATCCTATTTGACGGATACGGGCTGGAGTCTATTTCTGCTTGGACTTGGCCGGGGAATCAGCCAGGCTGAAAGGCTTGGTGGTCAGGTTGCCTTTTTCGTCCTTGACCAGGACTTCCAGTTTCTTTTCCATCTGGCCGAGTATTTCGTAGCATTTTTTGAGGGCTTTAACGCCGGCATCGTATTTCTCGAACGCTTTTTCCAGGTCAACCTCGCCTTCTTCGAGCTCTTCGACAATCTTTTCCACCTCGCCCAGATAATCCTCAAATCGTTGCTTGGTCATATAATTTCTCCTCTGGCGCCGAAGCGCCATGGCGCCTTTAAGTCGCCGTTTCTTTGGATATTATTTTTGATATGACGTTTCCGTCTTTAAGCTGGGTATTAATCTGGTCGTTGGCGCTGACCTGTTTGACGGACTTGAGCAGTTTGCCGTCGGCCAGCTTGGTAATGGAATATCCCCGGATGAGTATGGCGGTCGGGCTGAGGGAGTCAAGTTGCTTGGCGGTTTGGCCCAGCCGGTCAACGGTTCCTTGGTATCTGCGCTTGATGACGGCGGCCATATTTATTGACAGGTCGTCCAGTTGTTGCTGGTACTGTTGGAACTTGTCTACGAGCGACTGCCAGGCGTATCGCTTGGACAGCCCGTCCAGGTATGACTTGGCCATTTTGAAGGAGTGCTCGAGCCGGGTCATAAGTTTCCGGTGGTAGTGTTCGAGCGCTCCGGCAAGGTCGTCGGCCACGGGCACGACTATCTCAGCGGCTTCGGATGGCGTTTTGGCGCGTTTATCGGCCACCAGGTCGGCGATGGTGAAATCTATTTCATGGCCGACGGCGGATATGACCGGAATCCTGGAGCGGAATATGGCCCGGGCGACTATTTCCTCGTTAAAGGCCCAGAGGTCTTCGATACTGCCGCCGCCCCGGCCGACAATCATAACGTCGATATCGCCGTGGGCGTTAAGGTCGTCAATGGCCTGTGCGATTTCTTCGCGGGCGCCTTCGCCCTGGACTTTTACCGGGCAGACTATGATTGAGGCGTTGGGAAAGCGCCGGAATATGATGGTGACGATGTCCTGGATAGCCGCGCCGGTGGGTGAGGTGACGATGCCGATGCGCCGGGGCAACAGCGGCAGCGGTTTCTTGCGGGCCTCGTCGAACAGGCCTTCTCCGGCCAGCTTGGTTTTAAGTTGTTCCAGGGCCAGTTGCAGGGAGCCGATGCCTTTGGGTTCGGCCCGGTCGATGATTATCTGGTAATCTCCGCTTTTTTCGTAGACCGTAACCCGGCCCTGGACAACCAGTTCCATCCCGTTTTCCACCTTGAATTTTATGGCTTTCCCGGTGGACGAAAACATAACGCATCTTATCTGGGCGGATTCGTCCTTGAGCGAGAAATACATATGGCCGGAAGCGGGTACGCGCAGGTTGGAGACTTCCCCGCTGAGCCAGACCTGGCCGAAAGTTGTCTCCAGGGACAGTTTTATCTTGCGGGTGAGTTCGGTGACGGTCAGCACGTCGCGCTTGGCGGGTATGCCGCCGGACGGGGGTTCTTTAGGTTTGCCGGGGCTTTTGTTGCGGAAAGCGAAGAGGTCGCTGGTGGAGTCATCCATTTGAATCCCTTTAAAAGACTAGGCTTTAATCAGTACTCTTTTGATATCCAGGGCTTTCCCGGTTTTGGAATCAATCGTAACGACAGCGCCGCCCAATTTAACGTCATTCTCAGCCACATCAAAGTGGGTGGGCATCTGGGTGATAAATGCGGAAAGAACATTTTCGGTATTTCTGCCGATTACGGATTCATACGGCCCGGTCATTCCGACATCGGTTATGTATGCGGTGCCTTTGGGGAGAACTCTTTCGTCCGAGGTCTGGATATGGGTATGGGTCCCGAAGACGAGACTTGCCTTGCCGTCAAGGTACCAGCCCAGGGCTATTTTCTCCGATGTGGCTTCGGCGTGGATATCAACGATGATGATTTTAGACTGGAGGCTGATATCCTTGATTAACCGGTCGACTGTGTGGAAAGGGCATTCTGATGGAGGCATGAATACCCGGCCCTGCAGGTTAATGACGCCTATTTTTACGCCGCCGGCGGTTTTGTATATGCCGGAACCGCTTCCGGCTGCGTAGGGTGAATAATTAGCCGGCCTGAGGATATTAAGGCTGGTTTGAAGGTAAGGGATAATCTCTTTTCTTTTATAGATATGGTCTCCGGTGGTAATCACATTAATTCCGTAGGAGAATAGTTCTTCGGCCAGCAGCGGGGTGATGCCGGATCCGCCGGCTACATTTTCACCGTTGGCGATACAGAAGTTTATCCGCTTTGCTTTCAGGATGCCGGGCAGTTTCTGCTTGAGGATTTCCCTGCCCGGGCTTCCGACAATATCACCGATGACCAATATCTTCAGGCGCATAAGTTATCTGGCGTATTCGATGGCTCTGGTTTCGCGGACGACCGTGACCTTGATTTCGCCGGGGTATTTCAGCTCTTTCTCGATATCATTTGCGATATTGCGGCTGATGATTGTCGCCTGGCTGTCATCAATCTGTCCGGAGTTGACGATAACGCGGATTTCCCTGCCGGCCTGTATGGCGAAAGCGTTTTCCACGCCCTGGTAAGCCGTGGCAATAGCTTCCAGCCGTTCAAGCCGTTTGATATATTTATCGACTGTCTCGCGCCGGGCGCCGGGTCGGGCCGCCGAAATAGCGTCGGCCGCGGCTACCAGCACGGTGTAAACAAATTCGGGGTTCATGGTATCGTGGTGTTTTTCTATGGCGTCGACAATCTCGGGCCTTTCCTCGCAACGCCGGGCCAGTTCAGCGCCCAATCCCGGATGGGTGCCTTCTTCGACCTGGTCGGTGGCCTTGCCGATATCGTGGAGCAGGCCGCAGCGCCGGGCTAATTCCGGATTAAGTTTTAATTCGGATGCCATAGTTTCAGTTAGGTAAGCCACCTCAATCGAGTGTTGCAGGATGTTCTGGCCGTAGCTTGTCCTGAAGCGGAGCCGGCCCAGCATGGTGACTAATTTGGGGTTGATATTGAGTATGTTAAGGTCATAGCAGGTTTGCTTGCCTGTTTGCTGGATGACGTCTTCGACTTCTTTCCGGGTGGCTTCGACTATTTCTTCGATACGGCCGGGATGTATTCTGCCGTCGATGATTAATTTTTCCATGGAGCGCCGGGCGATTTCACGTTTGACGCTGTCAAATGACGAGATAACCAGGACGCCGGGCGTGTCATCCACGATGACGTCGACCCCGGCTGCTTTTTCGAACGCCCGGATATTCCGGCCTTCGCGTCCGATGATGCGGCCTTTCATATCTTCGTTAGGCAGGTCAACCGTGGAAACGGTGTTCTGTGCGGTATGTTCGGCGGCGCATCGCTGGATGGCCAGACTGATGACTTTCTTCGCTTCACCTTCGGTTGTTTCGCGAGCTTTAGCGCGGTATTTATTTACCATGCCTACTATCTCGCTCTGCAGTTCGCTTTCCATTTTACTGAGCAGAATTCTGGTGGCTTCTTCTTTATTGAGGCCGGAGATGTTGTAAAGGGTTTTCTTTTCCTCGTTGATTAAATCCGTAAGTTCCTTTGTTTTTGCCTCCATATCCCTTAGCTTTTGTTCGGATGATTTCTCTAGATTTTCTATGTATTTTTCCCGACGCTGGAGTGACTCGACTTTGTGGTCTAAGGCATCCTCGCGCTTGAGCAGTCTTCGTTCGAAAGCCTTAAGTTCATTGCGCTCTTCCTGCGCATCGTGGTTAAGCTGCTCCTTGAGCCGGTAAACCTCTTCTTTAGAGGCCAGCGCGCCCGCCTTTTTTATGCGTTCAGATTCCTCCTTGGCCTCGGCGATGATTTGGTCGGCTACTTTATTGACCTTTTTTTTCTGGGTAGAGGAGATAAAGTAAACTACTACGGCCCCGACGCCAAGCCCTAAGACACCAACAATAATGGTTATTAAGTTTTCCATAGACAACCTTTCATTTTATAAGATCGGGAAGCCCTGAAGCAGGCAAAAAAGGCAGGACAAAGTATATGATATCAACCGGGACTCAGGAATTACCGATAAACTAAATGTTCAATACGCTTAATCTCCATGATATAGAGTTACCGCACAGATGTTTATCCGGAAATTTCGCCCGGTAATTAAAGATTTATCTGTTAAATAGATTGATTTTGTTTTAATCATATTTTGTCTTGCCAGCCGCTTCTCTTCTTGCTTTTTAATAATTGCCCCGTTACTCCGCAAAAAGAGGGATTCCCGCTTTAGTTTTGAATTTATTTTAATCTCTATTCCGTTTAAAGAACAGAGTGGAAAAAGAAACACCTCCTTTTCTGATTATTTTTCGTTGAGAATATCTATTTTCTCTACAATGATAGCTTTCATGTTCCAGCCTTCGATTTTGATTACTTTGCCGACGATGCCGACATACTTCTTGTAATAATCATCCATATTTACGGTCGGCGGTGCTTTGATGAAGAATAGGTCTTCATCGCCTTTGGTCAGCTTGAACGAAGCCGGTCTTTTGTAAAGTTTGCCCACTGAATCCACCCAGCCTTCGGCGTCATAAATGGTTTGTGTCTGCTGGGGTTTCAGGAGCGATATGATGCGCTGGTTATACTTGTCGTCCAAATCCTTCTTTTTCTTGGCGCCGGTTTCGATTTCGGCCCTGTAAACCTGGAGTATCCTTTCCCGAGGCTCTATCTGCTGGATACGGTCCTTGGCCTTTTTGCCGAATTCGCTTTCCGGAGCGCTTTCAGCCACCTGGTGATAAAGTGATAACGCCTCGCGGAAATCCTGTTGAAGGTCAGTTTTATTCATTTCCCCCAGGTAAAGTTCTTCAGCCTTCTGGAATCTGCCTTCGTTGGTGGTCTTCATAGAGGCTTTTTCCTGGTTTTTCCGGGCTAACTCGTTGGCTTCTTCTACATATCGTTCGTATGTTCCCCAGTAGTGGGTATATTTCTTGTTGACCCATCCGGTCATTGTTTCCGGAGGTGTGATTTTATACCAATCGCCTTTGTTTGTGATAAGCTTTACCGACATGCCTTCGGTCACAAAGCCGACCACATTATCCTCACCGGTCTCAGGCAGGTTTCTGACCCTGACTTTATCACCTCTGATAAGGCCGGTTTCCTCGCCCTTGATTTCCAGGTATTTTTTGTGAATCCAGCACGGGACATTAGGCGGAAGCTGAACCTTTATCCAGCCTTCTTTGTCCTCGAGGACTACCAGTTTATCGCCTTTGCCGAGAGTATGAATATCAGGATTATTAAGGCCCGGGCCGCTCCTGATATTAAGTTTCTTGGCTGTAACCTCGACTACTTCCTGCGGGGCCGAGGCTTCTTTTATTTCCTTAGCGTCTTTGCCGGTTTCTTCGGCGGCTTTGAGGATATAGGCCGGGCCAAATAGCAGTGAAAAAGCTATGCCCAGGCATGTTATCAAGCCATAACCTAAGTATTTCTTCATACGACAAATACCTCCTTTTAGATGTTTATAATATATAAGATTATATCGTCAAATCTTTAATGATACATTATATTATTGCTAAATAACAATGCAAGAGATATTTAGCGCTTGTAAGCAACTAATTTAGCTTCCTTTTTTGTCTGTTCTTTCCAGTCATTCATGAACTTTTCGCGCTTTTCCATGGCCGCATTATTGGTCAGTTCTTTCTGCTTGGCATAGAAACTGGAAGGCGTTGTCGGCCGGCGGCTGGTTACCTGGACCAGATAATAGACCTGGTCCTTCCCGTCCGTTGATTTATCGGAGATGACGTCAAATCCGCCTTCCGGTAATTTAAAAATATCTTCCAGGAATTTACTGCTGGCTTGGTTTTCCAGCTGAAGCGGTCCGGTGGTCTTGATGAAATCGCTGGATTTTATGCCGAACACCCCTTCGGTCAGGTTGGCGAAGGCGTTCTTTTTGATGCCGATAACCGCCGAATTTTCCAGTGTGGCGGTGCCGGTCTGGCTGATGGCCTTGTTGGTTTCCTCTCCCACTTTCGTTATTATTGACTGGAAAAGCCTTCTGGCGGTGCCTTCAGCTGATGAGGCCGCCTTTTCCTTACGCAGGTCGGCGGAGACCTTTTCTTCCAGCTGGGCTGTTAGTTTCGGCAGATAGGAATCCTTTTTGCCGGTCAACCTGAATATCAGGTATCCCTTGTCTGTTTTGATGCTGTCGCTGATATCCTTTTCCTGGAAAGTGCCCAATTGCCTTCTTAAGAAAGGCGAATTGCCCAGTTCTTTTTCTAATTCTGTCGTCCGGTCTGTGGCAAACCAGCCGGTTTGGCTGTACTTAAGCCCAAATTCAGAAGCGATGCTTTCCAGTGACACCGGTTTGTCCTGGACGCTCAGCTGGACTATCTTTTTCTCGGCGTTGCCGATTAATTCGAGCGCCAGGTCGTTGGCATTCCGGGACACGATGACTGATTTCACCTCTTCTTTGGCCTGTTCCAGGGTTTTGTCCTTATATTCCACCGCTTTATGCTCGTTGAAATATTTCTCTATTTCCGGCTGTGGCGGTTCAGGTATTTTGCTCTTAAGCCCGTCAACGGACACAAAGATATGTTCCATCCGGACTTTCAAAGGCACCTCGTATCTCGGGGGGTTTTTTTCGTAGTAATCCCTGATTTCTTCTGGAGAACCGGTTTTGATTTTGGACAGGTAATCATCCGGTTTGAAGGTTGCCCAGCGTATTTTTATCTCGTCGTTTTTGCTGATATAGTCCTTGAACGAGTCTTCGGTCGAGGCGGCCACGGCGCTGGCCATAAAATTATAATACTTGGCTATCTTTAAAAACTCCGCGCCGGTCTGCTCGAAGACATTGGCCGGGACTCTCAGGTTGTTCAGGAGCGAGCGGTATTCATCTATGCTGAAATTCTTATTCTGGTCCGTCAGCCGGGGTGATGATTTTATATATTCGCTGACCTCATTTTCCGAGACGCTGATGCCCGACTTTTCGGCCAGCCGGGATAGGATGATAGCGTTCCAGGCCACCTCATCAAGGTATTTTTCGCGGCTGCTTTTCAGCATCTCGAAATCAGTCATATTGTAAGGCGGCATATAGGCGATGTAATATGGGTATCTCTGAAAATTGATGAGCAGCCAGTCGGTCCAGGCTTCCCATCTGGCGCGGTAACTATTGAATTCTGCCTTGGTCACCGGCTTGCCGAAAACTTCACCGGCCAAGTTATCGCGTTTGCCGTTACTGCAGGTGTCCAGCATGGTGCCGGTTATGCCGAAGGCCAGCGCGGTAACGAGAACGATGCCCAACAGTATCCATCTTTCGTATTTTCTGAATGATTTTAAAGATAGCATAGTTTTTTACTGGTTTTCACCACTCCTTACTTGGTTTTTGTCGGTGCCGGAGGTTTTTGGTTCTTCGGTCCGACCTGCTAATTCAATCGGCTTGGGCAAATCCTTGATAGAGCCCAGCCCCAACAGTTCCAGGAAGTTATTAGTCGTTCCGTATAATATCGGCCGGCCCAGTTCCTCGGCTCGGCCTGAAATCTTGACCAGTTTCTTATCCATCAGCCCGCGGACAATAGCGCTGGAATCGACGCCCCGGATGGCTTCTATCTCGGCCCGGGCGATGGGCTGTTTGTAGGCGATGATGGACAGGGTTTCCAGCGCCGCGTTGGAAAGAACGCCTTCGGAGCGGCTTTCCTTGAGCTTTACCAGGTATGGTTGGTAATCCGTCTTGGTGCGCAGTTGGTATCCGTTGGCTATCTCGAATACGGTAAAAGCGCGTGGGGTTGATTCGTATTCGGTCTTCAGCTCCTGAATCGTTTGTTTGACCTGCTCATCGGTGACATTACCGCCCAGGATATATTTCAGCTTCTTGATATCCAGCGGCTTATCGGACGCGAAAAGCAGCGCCTCGATTATCAGCTTTATGTTCTCGGTTTCGCTCATTTTAACTTAAAAGTAAAGAATTTAGCTTTCTTGCCCAGCATCTCTTCAATCCTGAGCAACTGGTTATACTTGGCCACCCGGTCGGTCCGTGAAGCCGAGCCGGTTTTTATCATTCCCGAATTAGTCGCCACGGCCAGGTCGGCGATAAAGGTATCCTCGGTCTCGCCCGAACGATGCGATATCATCGTGGTATACTTAGCTCGTTCCGCGATGCGGATGGTCTCGAGCGTTTCGCTGACCGTGCCTATCTGGTTGACCTTAATCAATATCGAGTTGGCCACTCCTTCTTCGATGCCACGTTTCAGCCGGACCGGGTTGGTGACGAAAACATCATCGCCCACAATCTGGATTTTCTTGCCGAGTTTCTCGGTTAGAAGTTTCCAGCCGGCCCAGTCATCCTGAGCCATCCCGTCCTCGATGGAAATAATCGGGTAACTTTGGCATAATTTGCTATAGTAGTCAACAATTTGTTCAGAATTCAAGGCCGCTTTGCTGGACTTCTTGAAAACATATTTTCCGTCTCCGCCCGAGGCGGATCCGCCTTCGGCGGAGAAGAACTCGCTGGCCGCGGAGTCGATGGCCAGGGCGATATCGTCCTTGGGCTTGTAGCCGGCCTTTTCGATGGCCTTGATGATGCATTCGAAAGCCTCCTCGTGGCTCTTGAGCGATGGCGCGAATCCGCCCTCGTCACCCACGCCGGTCTGGTAACCTTTTTCCTTGAGCACCTTCTTGAGGTTGTGGAAAGTTTCCGCGCCCATCCGGAGCGCCTGAGCGAACGATTTGGCGCCTCTGGGCACAATCATAAATTCCTGGATGTCCAGGCTGTTATCCGCGTGGGCGCCGCCGTTGATGATGTTCATAAACGGCACCGGCAGTGTGACGGCCTGCGTATCGCCAAGGTATTGGTAAAGCGGCAGTTTTTTGTAGGCGGCCCCGGCCCGGGCAATGGCCATAGACACGGCTGTGGTGGCGTTGGCGCCGAGCTTGCTCTTGGTTTCCGTGCCGTCCAGCTTTATCATCAGCTTGTCAAGCTCTTCCAGCTTGAGTACGTCCTTGCCTTTGAGCGCCGGCGCGATGAGGCGGTTGATATTATCCACGGCCTTGAGCACGCCCTTGCCCAGGTAGCGTTTGGCATCGCCGTCGCGCAGTTCCAGCGCCTCGTGCTCGCCGGTTGACGCGCCGGACGGAGCCGCGCCGCGGCCCATCAGCCCGCTGGCCAGCAGGACATCGGCTTCCACGGTTGGGTTGCCGCGCGAATCGAGTATCTCACGTCCGAATACGCAGTCTATTTTTGACATGTAATTCCTTTCGATATTCTATATTTCTTTTTCTATTTTATCTATTTGAGTTAAATCGCTTACGCCAAGTTTGTAGGTCGCATTGGCGCAGGTATTGAGGTATTCCGATTTCAATGGCGTTTCCTTGGGCATTACGCTGTTGCGTTTCTGCTGGGTGATTTCCTGCCCGACCGCGTCAACGGCTACCGGGTCAAGTCCGGCAATGATGCCGTTATAACGCCAGTGATAGCGGCTGTCATCGCCCGGGCCGCCGTTATAGAGCGGATAGATGGCGTCGCAGACGGTCAGCTTAACCCGGTTCTTGATGGCCGGCAGGCTGTAAATATCGGCTGCGCCGGGGTTGCATTCGTTGTTATAGAAAACCGGCATATCCGCTTCCGGGATTTCGACGGCCTGGTACATATTCATTATCGAACCGGCCAGGCCGGTGTTATCCTTGAATTTATATGTCTTGAGCACGGGTATATTTACCAGAACGCCGCACATCCCGAGGATTTTGGACAGGCGCACCTGCGCTTTGGCTACCGGCGTGGTATTTTCCTCATAGCCGACCAGCGGTTTGGCGAACCTTTGGTTGCGGTGGGTCATCGTGGCTATGCACCTGATTTCGTTAGGCGTCAGGCTGATTTTATACCCGGCCTTTTCCAGTTCGTCCTGGGCCCGGTCCCAAATGATGACATTGCCCGGCTTGACGCTCCGTTTAACCAGCAGTTCAGCCAGCGCGTTGGCCACGGCCGGCCTGGTGGAGTTATTAGCCTCGCCGAAATAGGCGTTGACCTTGAGCCCGATTGTGTTGGTCTTGTCGGGGACGACCGAATCAATCAGTTCCTCGGCCGAGCCCGAGCCGGACAGCACCTTGAGCGCCTCATAGACGGCCCGTTTCACTTCCTGTTCGTTGACTTTATTATCTTCATCAAACATCTTGGGATTGCGGATGATGACCACCTTGGTCTTGCCGGCCGCGAATGCCTTGGGCATAAACAGCTTGGGCGCCAGGTATATCCCGCCGATACCGATGCCGATGGTTCTGATGAAATCCCTGCGACTGATTTTAGATTTGTTACTCATAATTTATAACTCATAACTCATAACTCATAACTTATAACTCATAATTAGGTTATACCACCATTCCCATAATATTGGCTTCGAATACCATTTTGCCGTTGACGGCACCCTGTGCTTGGAACAAGGCCCGGCGGCCCTTCAGGTCGGTGCAGTTGATGATGATGATAAGCTTGTCGCCCGGCACGACCGTGCCCCGGAAACGGGCCTGGTCAACGCCGGCAAAGCCCATGAATTTATCAGCCAATTCGCTGCCGCCGGCCAGCTTGGCGTAAATCGAGGATAACTGCGCGGCCGCTTCTATCATCAGCACTCCGGGCATCAAAGGCCGGCCCGGGATATGGCCCCGGACCCAGAATTCCTCGGCCTTGACGTCCTTAAACCCGACCAGGATATGTTCCTCCTTGCTGAAATAATAGACCCCGTCCGCCTGCTCCATCTCGTAACGGTGCGGGATAAGCTTGCGGATGCCCTCCTTGTCAATGATGACTTTATGGGTATCCAGCTTGGATAAATCGAACAACAAAGGCGACGGCATAGAGACCTTTTCTTCTGAATTAATTTTACCACGAAAGCGCGAAAAAGGAAAAATAAGAAATTTAGTGCTTTCTTACTTTCGTGTCTTCGCCCGTTCCGGGTTCTTGCCCTGAGGATCCGTCAGGGTCCGTAGGGTGGTAAATAAGTATTCGATTTTTCTTTCTATATAATCTTTATACCATATCTAGGATTGAATAACTGTCAATAATTTTCTGGAATCCGGAACTTAAATGATTGACTTGCCGTGAAGAATTAGGTATGTTCTGCTTTAGAATTTAGACTTTGCGTGTGGATGTAAGTAATAATAAATCGTTATGGTAAATGTAAAAAAACTAATTATATTCGTAATGTTGCCAGTTTTTTTGTTGGCAACCGGATGGTACTTGTGGAGTAAGTGGAATTCTCCATCTGGTATTGCACAGAGGTTTATTAATCTTTGTTATGATTCTAGTTCTCGTAAAATAGAGGGTTTTGAGAAGCATATTGACTTTGCTAATGGTTCAAAAGAAATAAAAGAAATGTGGGCCCGCTTGAAAGAAGATGCGTCAAAGGGACACGAAAGGCCTAGTAAAGAAAAGATTGTTGTAATCGGTGAGGAAATTGATGGTAACAGCGCACTTGTTTTTATTCTGTATGGCCCAGAAAGAATTAGTATGTCTGGCAAGCAAACCATTGTCTTGGTTCTTAAAAATGAAGAATGGATTATTACGGACATTCTTGATGGGTGGGGAGAATTTTATCAGGTTATGTGGAATGACTATCATGATGTGATAAGTGCTTTAAGGGGAATTCATAGAGCTGAAACTAGCTTTAAGTCTGATATTAGTATCAATTTAGGCTATTGGGTGGGTGATATTGCTGGTTTGGCATTAATATTAAATAATGGGAAGGCGATAAATCTAATTCCAAAATCAATAGTCGGTGCTGATTATAGCCCATTACCCAAGCACAATATTTATAAGGAAGAAGATACTTCTGTACCTTATCATGGATATTATTTTAGGGCTTTGGAAAAAGACGAAAATGACTCCCCTTATTGGCTGGATAATAAATATTATAATAATACAAAATACGGTATTATTGCTTTTCAGGAACCATATATTATGCCGACGTCAGGAACTAATCTAAAGAGAATAGGTGGAAATGCATTTATTATAAATCAAACAGGGAGTATATATACTAAAAAAGTAGATTTTGATATAACATATTCCGGATTACCACCTGAATTAAGATATTACCCTCTTCCTGACCCTGTATCTGCTGGTTGGCGTTTATGTGAATGATTCTTTCTGAGAGCAGGGGACACTTCCCCTTTTGCCCTTTTCGTGTGGTTGAGACCTCCCTATTTAGCCTATTCTAAACAACGCATTTTACTTGACACGCCCTGCGCGTAAGCATAAGATTACAACTCGTAACGGTGTCGTTATGAGTTATAACGTTGACGTTACGAGTTATAACGTTGACGTTACGAGTTGTAACGTTGACGTTACAAGTTATAACGGTGTAGTTACGAGTTATAACGTTGACGTTATGAGTTATAACGGTGCCGTTATAACGTTAAATTAGTGATTTTTAGCACATATTTAACTGATTTTAGTGGTTTTAGGCTAAATATTGGTTTAAAACACCGGAGTATTAACATGAATAGCCCCACCATTAGGCGGGGTCTAAGAGTCTATAACGGCCTTTGACCACTTCGTGTTCAAAGTCCTAACAGACTCTAAGAGAGGATTATTATGGCAAGAAAAAGAGGCAGTGATTGGATACCTAACCGGGATGATGATTTCTTTAGCCTGCAATCTAATCTGGTGAAAAAAGCCGAGGCCAACAAGACGGCCTGGGGCATTCCGGACAGCGCGATTAATCCGCTGGTGGCCCGCCGGGCCGAATATGAGCCGCGCTACCACAAATCGCAGGATAAAAATACCCGGACCAGCGTGGATGTAATGGCGCACCGCGAGTCGCGCAGGCTTTACGAGAAAGAAATCCGGGTATTTACCAAGGCATACCTGATGTTTAATCCGCTGGTCTCGCCGACCAATAAAATCAGTATGGGCCTGACGGTCCCGGATACCGAGCCATCCCCTCGGCCGCAGATTTCCGGTATCCCGATGGTCGGTTTAAGACCATTGGGCGGCAGTTCTATTGAGGCTACCTGTATCAGGGATACCGACCGGGACCGTCCGAGTATCCACCCCGATGCGGACGGGGTTGAATGCAGATTTATATTTTCCCCGGTGGGCGAGAAGCCCCCGAAAAGCTGGGAGGATTGCCCAAGGACGCAGGTATCTAAGAAGGCGCGGTTTATAATAAAGTGCGGTATGAAAAATGTTGGCCAGCGTTTCTACGGTTTCTTCCGCTGGGCCAACCTGACAAATCCGGACAACAGCGGGCCCTGGAGCAATGCCCAGGGCGCGGTTATCGCCTAAAGAGAACATTCACCCCGTTAGAAGCTTCTGCTTCTAACGGGGCGGGTAAAACGAATAAAGCGAATTAACACAAAGAAGAAATTGAATTATTAGGGATATTCGGTAGATTCGTGTTTATCCGGGATGGGACTTGATTATTTTGACAAGTCGGAAGCAACAATGTATGGATTATAAGAATGAAGTATCTGTGGTATAATGCGGTGGTAGAAGAACGGGGCGGGCTGTATGCCCTGGCCCGGTGGTTCTTCGTTCTCCTGAGCCTGGTTTATGGTCTGGCCATAGCTCTCCGGCGGTTGGTCTACTGGCTGGGCATAGCCAAGCCGGCCAAACTGCCGTGCCGGGTCATCAGCGTGGGCAATATCTCGGTGGGCGGGACGGGTAAGACTCCGTTGGTGGCATACCTGGCTAAATTGCTTTCTCAATCCGGGAAGCGGGTCGGTATCCTGGCTCGTGGATACGGGAAGATAGAAGCAAAGGATACTAATGTAATAACGGATGACGAGGCGTTGGTGCCGGACATTCCCAACGTGGTGCGTGTTGCCCAGCCGGACCGTTTGAGCGCCGGACGCAAACTCTGCGCCGAGCAAAATATAAATAGTATTATCCTGGACGACGGGTTCCAGCACTGGCGGATAAAACGTAATGTGGATATCGTGGTGATTGACAGCGTCAATCCTTTCGGCCATAAGCGTTTGCTGCCGGCTGGGATATTGCGCGAGCCGCTGGGCCAGCTGAAGCGGGCCGATATGTTCGTGCTGACCCATTGTAACTTCGTCGTGCCGGAGATGCTGAACCGGCTGGAGCAATTCCTTAGCCGCTATAATAAGCCCATTGTCAAGACCGTGCATCAGCCGGTGGAGCTGGTGGCAATCAGCGGCCAGGCCGGCCAGATGGATAACCTGGTTAAGGGCGGTTCGGCCAGGATGTTTGAACTGTCCAACGGATTGGCCGGACAGCGAGTCTGGGGTTTTTGCGGCATCGGTTCTCCGGGCCGGTTCCGGGCCACGCTGAACGAACTATCCGAGCTGGCCGGGTTCGATTATTTTCCGGACCATCATATCTATAGCCAGACTGACATAGATAATATTATTGACCGGGCCCGGAAGGCCGATGCCCGGATGCTGGTGACCACCCAGAAGGATGCATTGAGGCTCAAAGCAATAACGGGCATTGATCGGGTAGGTCTGCCCATATATTACCTGCGGATAGAATTGAAGATAATAGACGGCGAAGACGCATTGAGCAAAGCACTGAATCCGAAATCCGAAATACTAAACAAATCCTAATTATCTAATGCCCCAATAGTATGTTGCCTTTCGCCTTAATACTCATCGGGTTCAGCGGTATTGTTGCTCAACTCTTGCTCTTGCGGGAATTGCTCATAGTTTTTATGGGCAACGAGCTGTCCATCGGGGTTATCCTGGCTGATTGGCTGATTCTGGGCGCGGTCGGGGCGTACCTGCTGGGCCGGATAATTAATCGAGTGGAGCGCAAGACCGCGGCTTATGTCATTGCCCAGCTTTTGTTTGCATTGGCTTTACCTCTGTCTGTTTACCTGGCTCGCGATATCCGGTTACTCAGCGGCGCTATGGCCGGAGTGGGATTCGGCTTCCTGGAAATAACTTATTGGTCATTCCTGATACTCCTGCCGGTGAGCGTATTGAACGGGATGATGTTCACCTTTGGATGCCGGATATATTCCCTGGCAAAACCGGATAGTAACGTCGGAAATGTCTATATCCTGGAGACAATCGGCGCGATTGCGGGCGGGTTGGCGTTCACCTATTTATTCACGCCCTATCTGCATTCGTTCCAGACGGCCATTGTTATCTCATCACTGAACCTGTTTAGCGGACTGATTCTTATAGGTTTGCCACAGGCCTGCCCGAACGACTGTTCAGTCGAGCGGGGCTATAAAGAATATAAAATAATTAGTTTTTGTGTGCTTTGTGCCTTTGTGGTAAGCAATATCTTATTATTCGGTTCCGGCGCGGACAGGATGCATTGGGATTCCATAAAGCGCCAGTGGCAGCCGCTTAATGTGGTTGATTACCGCAATTCGCATTACGGCAACCTGGTGGTGACCAAGGAAGAGGGGCAATATACATTTTTCTCCAACGGCCTGCCGGCGATTACCACGCCGGTGCCGGATGTCGGGCACGTCGAGGATTTTGTGCACCTGCCGATGCTGGCGCATCCGGAGCCCAAAGATATACTGGTGCTCTCGGGTGGGGCCGGCGGGGTCATCAACGAGATATTAAAGCATCCATCAGTCCGGCGAATAGATTACGCCGAGATAGACCCTATGCTTTTCGAGTTATTGAGGAAATACCCGACGCCGCTGTCGCAGTCGGAGCTGGATAACCCCAAGGTGCACGTACATAATGTAGACGGCCGGCTGTTCTTGCAGCAGACCAGCCAGCAGTATGATATGATATTCATCGGGGTTTCCAATCCGTCCGATTTGCAGATAAACAGGTTGTTTACAATGGAGTTTTTTGAACTGGCCCGCAAGCGAATTAACAGCGGTGGGCTGTTGGTGTTTGTTTTGCCCGGGTCAGAGTCATATCTTAGTGAAGAACTCAAAAAACTTAATGGTTGCGTTTTATTAATATTTGAGGCCGAAAGACATTTCTATTATGTTATTCCCGGGAATATGAACCTATTTTTGATACCAGAGGTAGGCTCGGAAAACCGTATTACATCAGAGGTGCTGATAAAAAGATTAGAACAACGAAAACTTCATTTGGGATATATAAGTCCAGGATACATCGAGTATAGAATGGATGAAAATAAGGTGAGGTGGTTTAGGGATAACATAAATAATGTGTCCTATAATTCAAACAGAGATTTTTTGCCCAGCGCGGTTATTTACAGCATCGGATATTGGAACGCCATGTTCGCTCCGGAATTTCAGAAGTGGTTCCGGCACGTAGAGGAAATATCGTTTAGTTTTATAGTTCTAATTATAGCGATATTAACCATTTTGATATCTTTGCTGTTGCGTTCAAGAAAAGGTGCATCCCGTATGGCCATTCCCATCGTTCTTGTCAGCACCGGGTTTGCCGGGATGGTCGTAAACCTGATGTTGATATTCGCCTTCCAGGTGGTGTTCGGGTATGTCTTTCATCAGATAGGCTTGATGGTCACGGCTTTTATGGTTGGTATCGCTGCGGGTGGATTTGTTATGACCTTTTATATGGATAAGATAAAATGGCATTTTCAAGCAATGATTATTATAGAAATAATGTTAATTATATTTAGTATAGTGCTCCCGAGGTTACAGGATGTGCAAAACGGCGTAGCAGGGCAGGCAATTTTCCTATTGTGTGCCGGGATGGTTGGCATAGTTATTGGTGCCGAATTCCCGCTGGCAATACGGCTGTATTCGGGCCGGGCCAAAGAGGGTAATTCCTCAGGTGCGGCCGGGTTGCTTTACGGGGCTGACCTGCTGGGCGGCTGGTTGGGCGGTATGGTCGGTGGAGTAGTGCTCTTGCCGGTTATCGGGTTTATAAATACGATTATGGTCATAGTTGTTATCAAGGTTGGCAGTATAATCGTGCTCATTTCAGCCAGGGACAGGGCTTAATCCACATTGGCTAAATACAGCTGATTTTAAGGGTAAATATCATTACTTTTTTGTAACAGAAGACCGCCTTTATTACACCCCGGTAACTGCTTTAGGACCGATTCGAACCAGGTCAGTCGGTTGTATCCATAAACAGCCCGGAAACCGCTAATTTTAAGGTATTTGAGGCATTTTTGAGCTATTTTCCGGCAACCGTTTTTTGGCCATTAGGCACGCTTTTTGCTTAATATTAAGATGGTGTAACATAGGTTAAAAAGGCTGAGGTTTATCTTGACAAAATTGGGTCTTGATTTAGACTGAAATCAGGTAAAATATGCTAAAGAACAACGCCTACAAGAAGCTAAGCTTGGTCATTCTGATAGGGTTGGGCATACTAAGCTATGGCGGATTTTGTGAGGACCAGGCCCGGCAGGTAATCAGCGGCAGCAGCGCCGAGCTTCAGTCGCCCTCAGGCCTGGGAGCCGCCACTTCATCGGCAAACCTGATAACTCTTTCCTGGACTGATAATTCCGGGAATGAAGATGGTTTTCGGATAGAGCGCAAGACCGGCATCAGCGGGACATACCAATCGCTGGTAACGTTGCCGGCCAACAGCACCGTATATTCCGACAGCGCTGTTTCCGAAGTAACCCTGTATTACTACAGGGTTTTTGCTTATAATACAGCCGGAGAAAGCCTGCCTTCCAATGAAGCTTCGGCGACTACGCTCTGGACCATTACCACGGTCGATTCGGCGGGCAATGTGGGCGGATTTACTTCCATGGCCATCGACAGCAGTAATAAAATGCATATCAGCTATTACGACTACAGTAACGCAGATTTAAAATATGCCACCAATGAGTCAGGCAGTTGGGTCAGCACGGCAGTGGAAAGCGTTGGTGACATCGGAGAGTTTTCTTCCATAGCGGTTGACAGCAATAACAAGGTCCATATTTCTTATTACGACCGGACCAATACAAACCTGAAATACGCCACCAATATTTCCGGCGCCTGGCTGGCCTATACGGTCGATGCCGGCGGGCATAACGGGTTTTATTCATCCATCAGTATAGACTCTGACAACAAGGCGCATATCGGTTATTACAACAGCGCTACCAGCGACCTAAAATACGCGACCAATGCTTCGGGCAGTTGGCAGACTTCGACCGTTGATTCAGCCGGACAGGTGGGGTTGTTCTTATCGCTGGTGGTGGACCACAGCAATAAAGTGCACATAAGTTATTATGACCAGACCAACGGCGACCTTAAATACGTGACTAACATTTCCGGGCAGTGGGTGGCGATAGCGGTAGACAGCATCGGAGACGTGGGGTTTTATACTGATATTGCTATTGATTCCAATAACAAGGTCAATATCAGCTACGGTGACTGGACTAATCGCAACCTGAAATACGCCACCAATGCTTTAGGTTCCTGGCAGATGACCACAATTGACGCTATCGGCGATGTGGGTGATTTTACATCCATTGCTGTGGACAGTAAAAATAACAGCCACATAAGTTATTATGACAGCACCAACAAGGCGCTTAAGTATGCCCGGTATAATGCCGGGTTATGGACAACCGGACTGGTTGATTCCAATGAGGTTGGGCAATACGGTTCGATTTGCCTGGGGACCAACCAGGCCTTTATTTCCTATCTTGATATCAAGAACTGGGATTTGAAGTTCGCGTCCAATTCCGCGGGCAACTGGCAGGTTATCCCGGCGCCGTCCGGTCTGGCGGCGGTATCAATGTCAAACACCCAGATTAATCTGTCCTGGATTGATAATTCAACGACTGAGGATGGATTCAAGATAGAGCGCCGCTCCGAGTTTGAAAGTGATTTCAGCGAGGTGGCCAGCCTTGGGCCGAACGTAACGACATGGTCTAATCCCGGATTGACGGTTTACACGCTTTATATTTATCGTGTCAAGGCATACAGCGCTTCGGATAGCAGTTTGTCTTCCAATGAGTCATCAGCCAGGACACTTTACGCCCAGCCTGGGGTGTCGACTTTGTTAACGCCGGCTGATGGCAGTGTTGACGTGCCGGTCAATGCGCTGTTGGTCTGGAATGCCGCCACCAATACGGCAACTTATTTGCTTCAGGTTTCGCCGGTGAGCAGTTTTGCTTCGACCACTATAAATGTCGAGGTCGGCGGAATTTCTTACGCGGCCGTCAGCCTGGCTAACCTGACAACTTATTACTGGCGGGTTCAGGCCAAGAACCCGGGCGGTGCCGGGAGCTGGTCAGCTGTTTTTAGTTTTACCACCATAATTGCGGCGCCGGATAAACCAACGGTATCATCGCCTACATCAGGGGTGATTGATATGAGTATCAATCCGATCTTATTCTGGAACGCCGCAGCGCGGGCTTCGTATTACCGGTTGCAGGTCTCGGCGGACAGCGATTTTTCCAGTCTTATCCTGGACCAGGCTAATTTAACTGCCACCAGCTATGCACTTTCGTCACTGGCTAATTTGACCGCATATTACTGGCGTGTTAATGCCACCAACATTGGCGGGGTAAACGTCTGGTCTGATACAGCCAGTTTTACTACCATCATCGCCGCGCCGGCAACGGCGCCGGTTTTGGCCACGCCGGCTGACGGGGCGACCTGGCTTTCGTTCAGCCCGACTTTCAGCTGGAGCGCTGTGAACACGGCGTCATCGTACCGGATACAGGTATCGACCGCATCGGATTTCTCTGTACTGGTTGTTGACCAGAGCGGTATTGCCGTGACCTTGTATCAGGGCGCCACTTTAGATAATAATGTTATCTTTTACTGGCGTGTTTGGGCAGCTAATAACGGCGGTATCGGCCCCTGGTCAGGAACGAGCAGTTTCACTACGGCATTATCCATACCGTTAGCACCGGTTTTGTCAGCTCCGGCTAACAACGCCGGTAATATAGCGATTAATCCAACGTTGGTCTGGAACATCACCAACGGCGCCGCTTCTTACCGGTTGCAGTTATCCGCAGACAGCAGTTTTGCTTCAACTATTGTTGACCAGTCGGGTATTACCGGTACCAGTTTGGCTGTTACCGGTCTGGCTAACTTAACCGCTTATTACTGGCGGGTTAACGCCACCAATATCACCGGCACTGGGCCGTGGTCGTCAGTTTGGTCGTTCACGACTATTATAGCCGCTCCGGCCCAGCCGGTTCTGAGTGCGCCGGCAGATGCGGCAGGCGGAACAGCTCTTAATCCGACATTATCCTGGGATGCTGCGGCCAGGGCTTTAACCTATGCTGTTCAGGTGGCTACCGATGCGTTGTTCAGCAGCCTGATTGTTAATCAGAATAGTATCTCGGGGATTTCATATCAGGTATCTGGATTGTTAAACAATACGGTTTATTACTGGCGAGTCAAGTCGGTTAATATAGGTGGAGAAAGCATCTGGTCGTTATACCGGACGTTTACCACTATTGTGGTTGCTCCGGTTTTGACGTCTCCGGCCAATAACGCCACGCTGGTTGCAGTTAATCCGACTTTGGTCTGGTCCGACGTGGCAGGAGCTACAGTGTACCAGGTCCAGGTTGCTACGGATAGTAGTTTCGCTTGGATTATCCTGGACCAGGCTGGACTTAATGTGACAACGACCGGGTTGAGCGGGCTGGCCAATTACACTCCTTACTATTGGCGGGTCAAGGCCGGGAACGCCGGCGGAACTTCAGGCTGGTCTGCAGTTTTTAAGTTTACTACAATAATAGCTGCGCCGGACAAGCCGATACTGTCTTCGCCGGGATCCGGCGTCACGGGGATAGCCGTCAATCCTTTTTTGCAGTGGGGCGCCGCGGCCAGGGCGGCTTATTATCGTTTGCAGACATCGGTCTCGGCGTCTTTTGCCACGACCATTAATGACCAGAATAATATTAACCTAACTTTTTATAACCTGAGTGGGCTGGTTAACAATACCATGTATTATTGGCGGGTGAGTTCCATCAATGCCGGCGGTACCAGCGACTGGTCGGATACGGGTTATTTTACTACCATCATCGCCGCGCCTCCAGTGCCGGCCCTTTCTTATCCGGCCAGTGATGCGGTGGATATCCCGCCTAGCGCAACCTTGCTTTGGAATCCTTCCAGCGATGCGGTATCATATGGTTTGCAGATATCAACAGTGATTAATTTCGCAACGACGGTGATTAACCAGTCCGGGATAACCGCGACTTCATATGCGATTAATCCGGCATTGAATTATAGTAGCGTATATTACTGGCGGGTTAATGCCTCTAACGCCGGGGGCACGTCCGGTTGGTCGCTCATCCGTAAATTTACTGTGGCGCCTCAGCCGCCGGCCCAGCCGGTCCTGAGCTCGCCGGCGGATAATGTTACCGGGCAATGGTTACCTCCGGCATTGCAATGGAACGTTGATACCAATGTGCATTCTTATATACTGCAGGTTGCCACCAGTTCTGATTTCGCCAGTCCGGTGGTTAGCCAAAGCGGAATCGCCGCGAATTCTTTCCAGCCGGGAAGTTTATTAAATAATACGCTTTATTATTGGAAAGTAAAGGCCGTGAATAACGGGGGCCAGAGCGATTGGTCTTCATACCGGAGATTCAAGACGGTTATATCAACTCCAACTTTGGTATCGCCGGCAAACGAGGCTACCGGGGTAGCGCTTAGCCCTACTGTGGAGTGGGGCGCCTCTTTCGGAGTGACTTCTTACAGGATTAATATCGCGACAGATTCCGGGTTCGGCAACATTATCGTAAACCAAAACTCGGTGGTGACGTCTTACGCCGCGGCGCTGTCCAGCGGTGTTACTTATTACTGGCGTGTTAGTGCGGCTAATGCCGAGGGAATTTCGCCTTGGTCGACAGCCCGGAGTTTCACGACCATTCCGCCCATACCGGCCCAGCCGCAGCTTAATTCCCCGGCTGATGCCGCAACTAGGATATCGAGCAGCCCGGCCCTGAAATGGGATTCGGCAAACTACGCTTCAAATTACAGGTTACAGGTTGTTACCGGCACTGATTTCTCAGTAGTGCCGTTGGCTTTTGACCAGTCCGGCATAGTCAATACTTACAAGGCTGTAACGGTTTTGGCTAACGATACCCAATATTCATGGCGTGTTAATGCCAGTAATATTAGTGGTTCTTCGGCTTGGTCGGCTGAAAGAAGTTTTAGGACCATACCGGTAGTTCCGGACCAGCCGACATTGATATCGCCGACCAACAGCGCAGCCGGACTGTTTGTTAATTTTGATTTGGAATGGGATCCCGTTACGAACACCACGGTTACCTATCGCTTGAGAATTGCCTCGGATATGTCTTTTTCGACCACAGTATTTGACCAGGATGGCATAGCAACGACTTCGCGTAACGTAAGCGGAATATTCAGTTATGCCAAGCGGTATTATTATCAGGTTAAAGCCATTGGCGTTAATCTGGAAGAGAGCGACTGGTCAGCGGCCTGGACATTCACCACCCTTATCGGAACACCGTCTTTGTCTTCTCCTCGGAACGGCGTAATAAATTTTCCAAACAGTCCGGTATTCGGTTGGGATCAGGCCATCGGGGCGGATAAATACCGGCTTCAGGTGGCGTTAGATAGCGGATTTGTAACTATTGTTTTTGATCAGAGTAATATTTCGTCGCTGACTTATCCGGTAGCCGGATTGAACTACTCAAGTACTTATTATTGGCGGGTGCAGGCAAGCAGTCCGGATGTCACGTCAGACTGGTCGTCCGGCTGGAATTTTAGGACTACTGTAAATATCTCTAATCCAGGCGGCGGCTGGTGGGGGTATTACAAGCCTATAACCATAAGCAATACATCCGCGACGATTGCCAATTATCAGGTGGTGGTTAACCCGTTTAATGATGCAATTCCATTAAATAACAACGGGTTGGTTCTTAGTCTCCATTTCAATGATACGGTTGGGACAGTGAATGGTCCAGTTTTGGATAGAAGTAACTATTTTAATGCCGCAACATTAAGCGGATTCAACAGTCCGAATGGTATTATCAGCGCTGGTAAGTTCGGCAACGGATTAAGTTTTGATCGGAGTAATGACTATGTTGGATTAACTTTGTCTGGAGTGGATATTTCAACGGCTAATGCTAAAACATCAGTTGAATTCTGGATGTATTGGGATGGAGTTGAGGGAGTTATGCCGTTCGGTTGGACCGATTATTATTTGTATTTTGCCGGAGGCGCGTTTGGGTTTAATACGGCAGAAGGGAATATTTACGGGATTTCTTCGGCCGGGCTGGCTAACCGCTGGGTTCACGTGGTGGCTATTTTTAATAACGGTGATATCACGTTGGGCTCGATATTTATAGACGGCGTGCAAAAGGTTTTGAGCCAACAGTTAGGAGGCCCGACGAATTCTAATAGAAATATCGCGGCAACGGCCAGAATCAGCGGTTGGAATACGAATAATCTTTACAGGTTCGGCGGTACCATAGATGAGTTCAAGATGTATAATCGGGTGCTTTCGACGGTAGAAGTCCAGGCTCATTATAACGCCGGAAGTAATACTGGCTCGAACAGGATTAAAAGCGATTACGCGGATATAAGGTTTACCAATTCCGATATGTCTCAGGAGTTGTCATTTTGGCAGGAGGCGGATAATAGATTCTGGGTTAAGGTGCCGTCTTTGCCCAATGGCAATACCATTATTCGGATGCTTTACGGGAACGTTGCGGCTAGTGCCTCCAGCGATATTACTAATACCTTTATATTTGGAGAAGATTTTTCGACCGGCACGCTCAGCGCGTCTAAATGGACTAGTACTTCTTTGCTATATTATATAAGTTCGGGAGTACTAAACGGCTGGTCGGATGGTACAAGCTGGAAAGGCTTGACTAGCGCTTACACCTGTGGTCCGTCTGACGCCGTTATCTGGGAAACGATGTATAAGAGTGATGCGGTAAACAATGTGCGCCTTTATTTCGAGCAGTCCGCTAATCGTTTTGCCATACAACCTTGGCCCGGCGGTACCGGACCGCAGATGCAATACCGTGAAAATGGCGGTAGTTACACTAATGGATCGCAATACGCGACCACGTCAGCCAATACTTGGTACATCTATCGGATAACCCGCCTATCATCGATCGGATTTAAAGCTATAACTTTGGGATCCAATTATAACCAGCTGGGAACAGATACTAAGGCATCTGATTATTGGAACTCTGTGACATTTAGATTGAGTCAGGCCGAATACAGCACAGTGAATAGTTGTTATGACTGGATAAGGGTCAGGAAGTATCTTGCTGTGGAGCCGACAACTTCTGTTGGCGCCGAAAATTCTATAAACTCAGTCTCTAACATGGATTCCATAGTGGTATCAACAACCCAGATAAATATTTTTTGGCAGGATAACTCAGATAATGAGGATTATTTTGAGATAGAACGCTCCCCGGACGGACTGGCCTGGGCGCAGATTGCCACGGCCACGGCCAACAGCATGGCGTATTCGGATACCGGTTTGACTCCAGATACTGATTATTATTACCGGGTCAAGCCGTACAATCTGACCATAGGCGATGGCGCAGTTTCTAATGTCACGATAAACCGGACCTCAATTCCGGCTGTACCGTCCGGATTGATAACAACCACGGTTACATCATCATCAGTTAGCTTGCAGTGGATGGATAATTCCAATAACGAGGATGGATTCAAGGTGCAAAGAAAGACCGCCTTGTCAGGGACTTATGCCGATTATGCCACTTTGCCACGGAATACGACTTCGTGGACCGATAATAACGTTTTATTATTCAACAGATATTATTATTACAGGGTGTACGCTTATAATAATATAGGGGATAGCTCTACGTCAAACGAAATCTTTGCCATTCCAAACTTTTCCAATAACGGTAACGGCAACTGGGCGTATTTCAAGACTATTACGGCTACAAATACCGGCTCAGCGCTGACGGATTACCAGGTACAGATTAATCCGTTTACGGATTCTGATTTTATCAATAATACGGGATTAGTCGGGAGTTGGCATTTCTCTGAATCCCTGACTGACACCTCAACCGTTACGACCGATATGTCCGGTTTAGGTAATAACGGTACGTTGACCAGCAGCCCCACCCGGGTGGTTGGACGTTTTGGTAACGCGCTTTCATTTAATAATACCAACATGTATGTGAGTGTTCCTGATAAACCTGAGTGGAATTTCGGAACAAACTCATTTACCATAGAACTTTGGGCGAAATGGAATAGTTTAGCTGATATCGAAAGTATCATCGGCCAGTCAAATGGGGGCGGTAATAACTTAAAATGGTCTCTGGTGAAAAACATGAATACCAGTTTTGCATATAATAACACACTTATAACATTTAATTTTATGAATCCGGCTGGGACTAATTATTTTGCTTCGTGGAACTGGACGGCTAATACGACTACCTGGTATCATATTTCAGTAGTGAGAAATGGGAGTAATTGGTATTTATATGTTAATGGCGTGGAAACCGGTGGGGTTCAAACCCAATCTGCGGCAATGCCAGATGTTTCTAGCAATTTGCGCATTGGAACCGACGGTGAGGCGTGGAATTATCTCAACGGGCTTATAGATGAGGTCAGGATTTACAACCGGGCGCTGGTGGCTTCTGAGATTGTTACTCGCTACAACGCAGGGACTTTCAAGATATCGATGGATTACAAGGACGTTCGTTTTGCTAATTCAGATTTAACCGCGGAATTGCCTTATTGGCAGGAAGCGGATAATCGTTTCTGGATTAAAATACCTTCTATTCTGGCTGGTGATACTCCTATCAAGATGTTCTACGGTAATGCTTCGGCGACCTCGTCTTCAAACGGTTATAACGTATTTGATTTTTTTGATGATTTTGATAACTATACTGCAGGCGGCATTGATGGGCAAGGCGGCTGGACGCAGACCGGTAGTGGGACAACCAATGATGTCTCAACCAATAGAGCTATTTCCGGCAAGAGTTTACGCCATTGGTATAACAGCGGTTATGGGACAGTTTATAAATCAATTCCGGCCCAGACAAATGCCTTTGTGGCGGAATGGAATCAGAACCATATTGCCGCTAATAGCGGTTTGTGTTTCGGAGACGGTACGTTATATGGCGATTATAATGGCGGTTGGGTCACGACGTACAATTCGACTGGAAAGTTGCTCTACTATAAAGATGCCGGGGATTATAATTTATTGAGCTATACTCTTGATAGGTGGTATCGTATAAAAACAGTAATAAACCCCGTTACCCAAAACATTAAGGTTTCTGTGAATGATACCGGACCTTTATATGACGGCGATATGCGCGGTAATGTCACATCTTTTGATAAAGTACTTGTGCCGTTGTATACCAGCGGATATAATACTTATATAGATAATATCCGTATCCGCAAATACAGCGCTGTTGAGCCGGCAGCGACTGTGATTTCTGCTGAGGTGCCGATTAACCAGGCTAGCAACCTGGCGGCAAATGTCGTTTCCGGTAATCAGGTTGATCTTGTCTGGAATGATAATTCATTCGGCGAGTTGGGGTTTAAGATAGAGAAGTCTTTTGACGCGGGTAACTGGACCGAAATCTGGACGACATCGCCCAATATTAATATATATTCGGATACCACGGTTACACCTACCGGGGTCTATTATTACCGTGTCCGGTCTTATGATGATGGCGGGAATCATCCTTATTCATCCTATATAACGGCTACGACTATTGCTCCGATAGCGCCTACTAACCTGTTGACTAACACGGTCACAACGTCGGCAATATCCTTGAGCTGGAATGATAATTCTGTCAGCGAGAATGGATTCTATTTGGAGCGCTCCTCGGATGGCGCCTATTGGGCGGTAACCATAACCGTGCCGGCCAATATAACCTCGTATGCCGATACCAGCCTGTCTATGAATACGGTTTATTATTACCGGTTGTTGGCGTTTAACGGCATCGGCAACAGTAGCTATTCCAATGTTATTTCCTCTACCACCGTATCGCTTTCCAATGGCGGAGGCGGTAAATGGCAGTATTTCAGGCAAATAACCGTAGCCAATACCGGTTCCAACCTGACTGATTACCAGGTGCAGATTAATCCATTTAATGATTCTAATTTTATTAATAATACGGGATTAGTCGGGAGCTGGCATTTCTCCGAACCATTGACCGATACTTCCACTGCTATGGCAGATATGTCCGGTTCAGGTAATAACGGGACATCGGGTACTGTCCCAACTCGGGTGCCCGGAAGGTTCGGCAATGCACTTTCATTTGATGGCTCCGGTAATTATTATGTTACTTTGAGCGCCACGCCAATTTTGGGAACAGGCTCATTTGCTATTGAATCATGGATTAAAACAGCCATTACTGATACCAGGAAGCAGATTATTAATTTTGGTGTTCCGGCTACTGCAAACCAGGGCGTCTGGTTCTTTGTTAATGCATCTAATCAATTGGAATTTGATTTGAGTGGTGCTGCGGGGCCTACTTCTGCGGCACCTGTAACTGACGGAAATTGGCATCATGTCTGTGCCGTATACAACGGAACGAATGTACAGTTATATATTGATGGCAGCGCTAACGGCAGCCCCGTGGCGATGTCTCCTAATATTCAATCGTCCGCTTACAACGCTATTGGCGCCCGGGCAGATGCGTTCCTCTGGTATTTCAACGGGCTTATAGACGAAGTGCGTATCTATAATCGGTCGCTATCCCTGGCTGAAATCCAGGCCCAGTACAATGCCGGCACGCCCAAGGTTAGGCACGACTACACCGATATCAGGTTTACCGATGCGGCTATGACCCGGGAATTTCCGTACTGGCAGGAAACGGATAATAAGTTCTGGGTTAAAATCCCCTCTCTGCCGGCCGGGAATACCCATCTGAAGATGTTCTATGGCAATGCCTCGGCTACCGACTCTTCCAGCGGAACTGATACTTTTATATTCTTTGATGACTTTATCGGCCCGTCTATAGATACTAATAAGTGGCAAGCCAGTGGAACCTATCAGACAATAGAAAATGGTCGGCTTAAGGTGACCGGCGGGACAGGCAGTTGGGATAGTGGGATGTATTCCAAACAGGCATTTGATCGTGATAACTGGGCGGTGGAGGCTGATTTCCAGACATATGGTAGTGTTAATTCTATGTGGGGTGTTAATCAGGCAAATCCATCTGACTATAGTTATGATAAGTATCCTCATAATTTATATCCTAATAACACCACTTCGTTAACAACTTATGAATATGCTTCAAATACCGGGTCTGATGTTACTTCCTTCAGTCAGGGCAGTCCGTATAAATTTAGGATTATGGTTAAGGCGTCAAGCGGCGCATCGTATTATATCAGCACCAACGGAGGTAATACGTACCAATTATGCCGTGATTCTACGGCAGATGGGACCTCGCCATTAAGAATAGGTTACGCCGGTTATAGCCGTCAATTCTATATAGATAACTGGCGTATCCGCAAATACGCGGCGGTTGAACCGATGTTAACATTGATTTCCACGGAGGTCCCGGTAAATCAGACCAGTAATTTAGTAGCAACTGTGGTTTCCGGGAATCGGGTTGATTTGGCTTGGGATGATAATTCGCTGGGCGAAAGCGGGTTTAAGATTGAGCGCTCGCCGGACGGCTCAAGCTGGATCGAGATTGGCACCGCCCTGCATAACATTACGGTTTATAGCGATACCACCGTAACGCCGACTAATACTTATTATTATCGGGTCAGGTCTTATGACTTCCTTTTAGACCATCTTTATTCTAACACTGAGTTAACCCGGACTTCTTTGCCTGATGCGCCGTCCGGGCTGATAACTACGACAGTTTCTTCGTCGTCTATAACCTTGCAATGGGTTGATAATGCCAATAACGAGACCGGATTTGAGGTCTGGAGTTCTATGGACGGAATAACTTATACCTTGCTTGCCACGCTTGATCGTAATACCACTTCCTATACCGACAGCGGTCTTTTGATGGGAACCGCATATGCCTATAAAGTTCGTGCTTATAACGGCATTGGTGGTGATTATTCCAATATAATCAGCTCAATTACTCCTATTATGGATGCAACAGGCGGAACGATTACATATTTTGGTAATTATAAGATCCATACTTTTACTTCAAGCGGAACATTTACCGCTACAGGTGGGGATGTGGAAGTGTTTGTTGTTGCCGGCGGCGGGAGCGGCGGACATCACACTACAAGTAATGGCAATGGTGGTGGTGGTGGTGGTGGTGTGATTTATAACACATCATTTGCCGTTACTGGACAGGCATATACTGTAACCGTTGGAAATGGTGGCGCTGGAATTCCCAATGGGACCGGAGCAGCAGGGAATAATGGACAAAATTCCGTTTTTAGTTCACTCACAGCAATTGGTGGTGGCGGTGGTGGCAGTACAGCTGGATATAGTGGTAAGAATGGTGGCAGTGGCGGTGGCTCGTGCGGTAATAGTTATGGGTATGGGGTTTCTACTCAAACAGGCGGCTATGGAAATTCCGGCGGTAATGGTGCCGGTACTTTACAGCCGGGTGGTGGCGGCGGCGGCGCCAGCAGTGCCGGAGTCGCTACTAATGGCTCATTACCAGGAAATGGAGGAACTGGGTTTGCCTGTTCAATTACCGGCTCATTAAAATATTATGCCGGCGGCGGTGGCGGTGGTGGTAACAGCAGCGAGCGGGCCGGCGATGGTTTTGATGGTGGTGGTCGCGGCGCTGGCACTACCTCATACTACGCTTACAATTTCTATCCTGTAGAAGTTAACGCAACAACACGAGGAAGTTCTACCCCTAATGCAATTGCAAATACCGGCGGCGGCGGTGGTGGCGGTTCCTACTGGGCAACCAGTTATTGTACTGGCTCGGGTGCAGGCGGTTCCGGCATAGTCATAGTCAGGTATTTAATACAGAGTGGCTTAAATATTACCACTAATTTAGTTGCGCAGGTAATTTCCGAGACATCTGTGAAGTTAACCTGGCAGGATAATTCTCCCGGTGAGAATGGATTCAAGATAGAACGCTCGCCGGATGGCTCAAGTTGGGCGCAGATAGACACCGTCCCGGCTAATACCACGGTTTATACCGACACGAGTGTTTCAGCTGTGACCGCCTATTATTATCGGGTCCGGTCTTATAACTTCCTGGTGAATCATCAGTATTCTAATACAGAACCAACCCGGACTGCTTTGCCTGATGCGCCGTCAGGGCTGATAACTACCACAGTTTCATCATTATCCATTGCTTTGCAATGGAATGATGATGATAATGAGACTGGGTTTGAGGTCTGGCGCTCTATGGATGGTGTAACCTATACCCTGCTTGCCACGCTTGGTCGTAATGTTATTACTTATACCGATAGTGCGGTATTAATGGCAACAGCATATGCCTACAAGATTCGGGCCTATAATGGCATTGGAAATAGTAATTATTCCAGTCCGGTTAGCCAAATAACATTATCTAGCGTAGTCGCAACAGGCGGAACAATTACATATCTTGGTGGTTATCCAATTCATACTTTCACTTCAAGCGGAGTATTTACAGTTACAAGTGGCGGAAATATTGAGGTTTATGCTTGGGGCGGCGGGGGGGCCGGCGGGACTGTCGGCGGCTGGAGCTATGGCGCTCCGGGCGGGGCCGGCGGCGCCGCTCAAGGTATATTAAGTGCAACTTCCGGCGCAATCTATAATATTGTAGTTGGCGGTGGAGGAGTGGTCTGGTCATATCCTACCGGCGCAACGGGTGGCGGCGGCCCGGCATCGAACAATAATTCTGATAATAGGTACTCAGGTGGAGGTGGTGGTTATTCCGGAATCTTCGCATCATCCGTTTCTCAGGCCAATGCCCTTATCATTGCCGGTGGCGGTGGCGGCGGCGGCAGCAGCCGTGCCGGAACCGGAAATGCCGGCGGCGCCGGCGGCGGCTCATCAGGCCAACAAGGATATTCACCTTATCTAGCAAACTTTGGCGGCAATCCAGGAACCCAGTCTTCTTATGGGGTTGATGTCACCGGGCAGTACAGCACGAATATTGGTTTCGGAGGACAAGGCGCTTTGCAGGGCGGTATGCCTTTGATGAACAGCTATGGCGGCGGCGGCGGCGGCGGCTACTGGGGCGGCTCAGCCGGAGGCTATCAGGAACCCAATAGTATGTCCGGCGGCGGCGGCGGTTCAGGTTACCTTTCTTCCACAGCGATATCATCCGGCGTGTTAACCGCCGGTTCCGGCACAATACCGGGCGATTCTGCCAATTCTTTAAGAGGCACTGCCGGAGATGCAGGCGTGGTAGCGGGCAATGGGTATTCCGGCATAGTAATAGTGAAGTGTTTAACAAATACCGCTGTCAATATTGCCACTAACCTGGTCGCTAAAGTAAATTCCGCGACAGAGGTTGTATTGACCTGGCAGGACAATTCGCCCGGCGAGAACGGATTCAAGATAGAACGTTCGCCGGACGGCTCAAGTTGGACTCAGATTGATACCGTCCCGGCCAATACCACGGTGTACACTAACACAGGTCTTTCGGCCGGCACCACCTATTATTACCGGGTCAGGTCTTATAACTTCCTTGTAAACCATCCTTATTCTAACCAAGATATAGCCCGGACTGTAGCGCCACTGGCGCCGTCTAATCTGACAGCCGCTGCGGTAACTATAGATATAACCCTTCAATGGACAAATAATTCTCTTGGTGAGCAGGGGTTCCAGTTAGAACGCTCATTAAATGGTACCAGCTGGACCGTTACCCAGACAATTACTGCTAATACCACCGTGTATACCGATACAGGACTCGCAAATTTCACTACTTATTGGTATCGAATCAGGTCATATAATGGCTTGGGAGTCAGCACTTACTCAAATATTATCAGCGCTACTACTTTTGTGGTAGTAAATGTCACCTTTAATCCTACCGGGACTGGTCAAACCGGAACGATCCAAAACTGGACAGCGCCTTATACCGGTGTTTTCCATATAGAAGTTTGGGGTGCTCAAGGTGGACAAGGTAGTTCTTACACACAATACACACCTGGAAAAGGCGCAAGGATGAGGGGTGATTTTAATCTAACTGCAGGAACTCAATTGAAGATATTAGTTGGGCAGCAAGGTCCTAGCGGTACTTACGATGGAGGAGGTGGTGGTGGAACGTTTGTTACTGATAATAGCAATAGCCCGCTAATTATCGCAGGTGGTGGTGGTGGGTCCAGTTATAATGGTTCTGGGGTTGATGCTACTACTTCAAATAATGGAACTGCTGGACAAAGCGGTGGAACTGGTGGGACAGGCGGTAGTGGTGGTACTTCGGGAGGATATGCCGGACCAGGCGGCGGGCTGACTGGTAATGGAGGCACTGCTCCATCCAGCGGTTTAGCGGGTGGTTATGCTTTTATAAACGGAGGTAATGGAGGACCTACCGGTTCTTACATCTACGGTGGATTTGGCGGTGGCGGTGGTACGCACGGCAATGGCTGGGGTGGCGGCGGTGGCGGTGGTTATTCTGGCGGCGGCGCATCAAATAGTTCTCAGTATGGTGGTGGTGGCGGTGGTTCTTATAATGCCGGGACGAATCAAGATAATACTGGCGGCGTCAGGACCGGGAGTGGTCTGGTAATCATTACGAATTAATTATAAAGATAATATTTCAGGGTGGGGACAGACACCACGGGCGAAAACGTTCTAATCAGGTTTATTCCAAGTATAATTTTTGTAAAACAATTCTATCCTCCATATCTATAACTTGTACTACTATACAGGATAAGATACCAGGGTATATAGAGTGAGATGCTAGGGTATATAGGGTAAGATAGCAGGGTATATAGAGTGAGATAGCAGGGTATATAGGATGAGATGCCAGGGTATATAGGATAAGATGCCAGGGTATATAGAGTGATATGCCAGGGTATATAGGGTGAGATAGCAGGGTATATAGGGTGAGATAGCAGGGTATATAGGGTGAGATGTCAGGGTATATAGGGTGAGATGTCAGGGTATATAGGATGAGATGGCAGGGTATATAGAGTGGCCCTACCCCCCATTATCATATCCTGTCATATACTGTCACTGTTTTGGATAGTTCCTTGCATAATTATACTTAACGTTATATAACTTAATAAGTTATATAGCCATGATGATGTATAGTTTCTTACAAAAATAGCCGATTTGTGCTTGACTTTTTGTCTAAAAGTGGCTATTTTATGCAAAGCGGTAGGTAGCTTCTGCGTAATAAAATAGACATTTATATGACAAAATAACAGTAGACAGATTAACACATGTACTAACTATGGAACAGATACTGGCTAATGTGACTGACCAGGAACTTGAGATGTTATTCCACCGTCTGCGCTGGTCTGAGGGCATCAGATGTCCGCACTGTAACCGGCCTCAGCAAAAGATATACCGTCATAAACGTACCAACCGCCTGAGCTATTTTTGTCTACAATGCAAAATCAGGTTTGGCGACACCGTCGGCACTATCCTTGAGGGCACGCACCTATCTTTGCGCCAGTGGCTGTTGGCTATACATATGTATTTGGTCAACAATGACTCTGCCGCTGATGTGGCCAGGGAGCTTAAGGTTAATCGCCACACGGCTGAGTCCATCAGGGAACTTATCCGCAAGGAAGAGCTCTGGTGCCGGATGATATTGCAGGGAATAACCGACAATACCCGGCAGGCGGTAATTGCGCCGTTAATGATACTTGGTGAAGTGGAACGCTACCTGGGCGTCAGCCGCCGGACTATTTATCGTTTAGTTGACGCAGGCGCGCTCTCGGCGGTCAAGGTTGGTCGACAGTGGCGCTTTAAACCGGACGAGGTGCAGAAATATGTTACCCACAAACTCAACCGCTATGGCACCGGCGCTATTACTGAGAATTATTTTTTCGGCCTGGAGGTGCTCAATAAATATAAAACCGACAAAGCCAAGTATTACATAGAAGACGAGGCCTATCAGGGCTGGGTGGGCAACAGGGATGATTTCAACTATATGCAGAAGGTATCGGCGTTTCTGGGCCGGGGCGCCCGACAGGTGGCCGGTCTGGCGCGCATTGTCTTTTACCATCTACATTATAAAAAGGTGGTTACGCCCGAAGGTCATCCGGCATTGGCTATCCATCACAAGGATTATGAATCACTCCCGCCTGAGGAATACGTTCACTGGTCTAATTACCAAATTTGGGATAGTAAATCATCACGTTAAGGATAATTTCCGTATTGGATGAAAAGACAGTATGGGTTTTAATATTGTTTTGACAGGACCACCATAATGATTATACTGATAATATGAAAATAGCGGTTCTTGGTGGAACTTTTAATCCTATTCATAACGGACATATGGCCATTGCCCGGGCCGTGGCAAAACGCCTTAATCCGGATAAGATTTTATTTGTACCCTGTTATCTGCCTTACCATAAGCTCGCAAGCAATCCCGCTTATAGGGGCAAGTGTACTAAAAATAACGATATTCTTCTTCCGGCCAAGCACCGTTTGACTATGGTTAAGCTGGCTATAAAAAGGTGTCCTAAATTCATTGCATCCAGTATAGACCTTAAGGTCAAACGACCGACGTATTCCATAAACACGATAAGGAAGCTTAGGAAGCTTTATCCCCTAAATACGAAATTCTATTTCATCATCGGAACCGATTCGCTGTTGGAACTGCATAAATGGTATCGGATAAATGATTTGATTAACCTGGTTGATTTCGTGGTGATTGCCCGCCCTGGGTATTCTCTGGGTAAAATGACAAGGAGTATGCGGTTCCCGATACCGGTTATCCGTAAAATTACTGCTAGTTATATTTCACGGCCTGCACTTGATATTTCTTCCACGGATATACGCCGGAAAATAGCTGCCGGCCGGAGTATCGAAAAGCTTGTCCCGGAACAGGTCAAAAGTTATATTACCAATCATAAATTATACTTGGACTGTTATCTATAATCATAATTGATTGTTATGAGGATTAGAGATTTTGTTTCTGAAATCGGTTATCACCTGATGCTTTTTTATCAGGCGTTGATGTCATACCGTTTCTGGGGCAAGCGCTATAAAGATATATTGCACCAGATAGAAGTTTGTACCTTTGGCGGGTTCCCGGTCGCCATGATTGTGGCCATATTCAGCGGCATGGTTCTGGCGCTCCAGTCTGGCGTTACCCTGAAAGACTATGGCCAGGAGGCTTCCATCGGCATGCTCGTGGCCGCTTCGATGTGCCGTGAAATGGGGCCGGTCATGACCGGATATATCCTGGCCGGTTTGATCGGTTCGACTATCGCCGCCGAAATCGGCACCATGAAGGTTTCGGAGGAGATTGATGCGCTTGAGGTTATGTCCATTGAGCCGATACAGTATCTGGTTCTGCCGCGATTGGTCGCGCTGGCTATTGTTTGTCCTCTATTAACGATTTATACCGATTTGGTCGGCGTTATCGGCGGAGGAGTCATCGGTAAAATGGCGCTTGATGTGCCGCATTCACTGTATTTCCGTAATGCCATCGAGGCTTTAACTAATAAAGATATTTACACCGGTTTATTCAAGGCGGTTGTCTTCGGTATAAGCATAGCGGTGGTTAGTTGCGCCCAGGGGTTGAGGGCCGAGAACGGCGCGGCCGGAGTCGGGACTGCTACCATGAAAGCGGTAGTCATATCATTTATTACCGTATTGATTTTTGACTTCTTGCTGACCTATTTATTCTACGGCCTATAGTTCGGCTGTTCGAACGTAGTGAGTTACAGCCGACTATACCTGGCAACCCGTACGGGTTTTTGTCCCAAGACCTCTCAGGGTCTAGGGATAATTCGCTATTGCTCAAACTTCTAGGGTATAAAAGCTAACGGCTAACCCCATTCCGCCGGACATACCCAGCGCGGCTAGACCTGTTTTTGAATTGCGCCTGTTCATTTCGTGTAGAAGTGTTACTATAATTCTTGTCCCGGTTGCGCCTATCGGATGTCCTAATGCGATGGCGCCGCCGTTGACGTTGACGCGGTCCATCGGCAGGTTTAGTTCTTTATCTACCGCAATCATCTGTGCCGCGAACGCTTCGTTTATTTCTATCAGGTCAAAACTATCTATTTTTTTATCACATTGTTGCGTCAGCTTTTTAATTGCCGGTACCGGCGCCATGCCCATGTATTCCGGTTCCACGCCGGATGCGGCATAGTTTTTGATATAAGCCAGCGGCTTCAGGCCCAGTTGTTTGGACTTGCGCTCTGACATGACTATTACCGCCGCCGCGCCGTCCGCGATACCGCAAGAATTTCCCGGATGGATCGTGCCATTAGTTTGGAACGATGGTTCCAGACAGGTTAATGACTCAAGCGTAACCTGGTTGCGTGGAATTTCATCCTGATTTATAATCGTGGGCTTGCCCCGAACATCTTTGGCAGTTACCGCGACAAGTTCATTGTTAAATTTATTATCCTTACGCGCCTGTTCGCATCGGGTATAACTGGTCAAAGCGTATTCATCCTGAGATTTGCGCGATATATTATATTTAGTTGCGATATTTTCGGCTATTTGTCCCGTAGTCATGTTGCATAGTGGGCATGTCAGCCCGTCGTGATACATACCGTCCAGGACTTTTGAATGTCCCAGCCTGTATCCGAAGCGGAAATTATCCAGCAGAAACGGAGTTCTGGTCATATTTTCTATCCCACCGGCTATAATAATTTCAGCTTCACCGAAAGCTACGGCTTGATATGCCAATATAATAGATTGCAACCCCGACCCACAGGCCATATTCACTGTATATGATGGGCTGGTATGCGGTATGCTCGTATTGTGGCTTATCTGGCGGGCCGGATTTGGCTTGTTCCCGGCCTGTCGGGCATTGCCGAATATTACCTGGTCGATAGAGTTAATGTCTAATTTGGATTCATTCAGTAGCGCTTTAGTTACAGCCGTGCCTAATTCTACTGCGGTGGTATGCGAAAATACACCCATGAATTTACCGATAGGTGTTCGTTTAGCGTGTGTTATGACGACTTTATTGATGTCACTCACGGGTTTTCTTGGCGTGGGGCAAGGCTTTGATAATCCACTTCTCATCTTTAATCAGGACATTGTTAATATCGATGATTTCGCTGGTGTATCCTTCGCGTCCGAGCATACCGAACATAGCTTTTTTCCCTGCTTCCACGCCGGGCTGGTTGTAAGGGTTAATTTTGTATAATTTCCCGGCGTAAGCCGTCAGGAGCTCAAAGAAATAGAACAAGCCGCCGATAGTTTCAGCCGATACTTCGTCTACTCTGATAGTATAATTTGGTCGTTGGTTTCGGGTCAGGGCATATTCGGTGGCTTTTTTTTCTATCTGCATCAGTTCGGCCAGCCGGTAGTTGGCCAGGAATGAGTTATTCTTTTCTTTAGTAGATATATTGGGTATTGCTATCCTGGATTTAAAATTGGTTATCTCGATAAAAACTATCAGCTTGTTGTTTGGTCCTTCATTGTAAAGCTGTATCTGTGAATGTTGGTCGGTTGTGCCTAATGCCGAAAGGACGGTCGACCCGACGTTCACTTCATTTTTATTTATATCAAACCGCTTGCCCAGGCTTTCGGGGTATAGCTGGCGAAACCAGTCAGCCAGCCCTTTTAGCTGCCAGCTGTAAGGCATTATTACCAGAATATTCTTATTCTTTTTTATATCATAAAGATAATTGATTAAGGCGCTCAGGAATGCCGGATTAGACTCGGGAAGAGTATTTTTAGTTGCCTGGTCGAATAATTCCGCTCCCTTGAGCAGTTTTCTGAAGTCAATTCCCGTAAATGCGGCCGGTACCAAGCCGACCGGGCTTAATACTGAATATCTGCCTTCAACGCCAACCGGGGTTTCAAACGTGGTTATGCCTTCTTTCTCAGCGAACTTTCTGAGCGAGCCTTTCTCCGGGTCAGTCGTGATAATTAGGTGCTCCGTCCAACGTTTGCCGCAGGCTTTTTTTATGAACTTTAACGCTATTAGTAAGGACGCGGTCGTTTCTGTTGTTTCGCCCGACTTGCTGATGACATTGAATATTGATTTTTTGGGATTAACAAGGTTGAAAAGGGCCGATGTTTCCTCAGGGTCAATGTTGTCCAGCACATGCAATCTGGGCCATTTGCCCCGTGCTTTGGCCGGCAGCATATTATAAAATGGTTTATGGAGCGCGTTATGCAAAGTAATGGCGCCCAGGGCTGAGCCGCCGATGCCCAACACCACAAAATCATCTATTTTCCTGCCCCGCTTTAAGGCCAGTTCCTCTATTTTGTCTAAGGTTGATTCGTTCTGGTAGGGTAGGTTAAGGAAAGCATGCTGTCCTTGTACTCGTTCGGATTCGACCTGCTTGCAGATAGCTTCGTTATCAGCGATTAGTGCGTTAAGGTCGCCCAGCTTAAGCCCGTGCACCGCGCCCAGTCGTGAATCCAGTATGTTGTTGAAATCTACACTGAACACAAGGGATTCTCCTTTGTTAAAGTATTTATAGTTTTAGGGGGAATAAGCCTTTGAACGGCCCATCCCAGTGAAATATTATACACAAAATAGCGTTAAAATATGGTTGAGTCAAATAAAATAACCAGAATTATATGATAGGTATTTGGAATCAAAGATAAAAGAGAATAGGTTTGATATATTTTTAGTCATTATACTTGAAGTGGCTCTAAACCTTGACAAGATTCCAAGTTGATGATAAAAAACATAGGTATTCGGAAAGGTATATTTTAGTATGGTGATGCCGATCTTTGATTGGACTATGTGGTTGTTGGTGCCTGGTATCATTCTGGGGTTGTATGCCCAGTTAAGGGTCAGTTCGGCTTATGCAAAATATAGTAAGGTTCCATCCAGCCGGGGTTTTACCGGTGCCAAGGCGGCAAAATCTATTCTGGCCGGGCACGGTTTTACAGTTTATCAGGGAATGGTTCCGGCAGATGGCGACTTAAATGGCATCAGCATTGAGGCTATTCCCGGACATTTAACGGATCATTTTGATCCGAAGGCTAGAGTTGTTCGGCTTTCGAATGGAGTTTATAATGGTGACTCTTTGGCGGCTATCGGCGTAGCGGCACACGAGGCTGGGCACGCTATCCAGCACCAGACTAATTACTTGCCTATCATGGCCAGGGCAGGATTGTATCCGGTAGCGGCATTAGGCTCAAGCCTGTGGATGTGGTTGGTTCTGTTTGGTTTGTTTATGAGCATTCCATTTTTTATAGATATAGGCATTTTTATTTTTACAGGCGTGTTGCTTTTTCAACTGGTGACATTGCCTGTGGAATTCAATGCCAGTAAGCGTGCTATGGTTTTGTTGACGGATCAAGGCATTATTGCTGAATCTGAGCGTCCGGGCGCTCGAGCGGTTCTTAACGCGGCAGCCATGACTTATGTAGCGGCTGCGCTTATGGCTATCCTTCAGCTGGTTAGATTATTGATTATTAGAAACAGAAGCAGGGATTAATATAATTATTTGCTTGTGAGTTGCTTTGCGGCTGGATACCGCTTTGCGAACACGATGCACGACAACCCAATTACAGGTTATTAGGCTTGTAAACTAAGAAGAAGAGGCTATTTATGAGTTCCGAACGAAACCGCAGACCGCATTATGCGTCGCCGGAAGACAGCCATAAGAAGATGGCTGTTTTTAGCGAAATATTTTTATCTTCTGGCAAGCTGGTCATGGTTCAATCCGAACATAGCTGGCAGCCGCCTACCGATGTTTATGAAACGGATAATGAGTTGGTAATAAAAAGCGAGCTGGCTGGCGTCAAGCCGGAAGAAGTTATTATATCCATAGATAGCGATCATGTCATAATTAAAGGGACTCGGCACGAGAAAAGCTCTGCACATATACCGGGCAAGCGGATTTTCCGCCAGATGGAAATAAATTACGGTAAGTTTGAGAGGGTTATCCGCATGGATGGGCATGTCAGCCCGGAAAATGCCCATGCTTATTATAAAGATGGATTTCTAGAAATAGTTATTCCCAAATCGCGGCAAAAACGAACAATTGCCACGATTGAAATACATTTTAGTTGATAATTTTTAAGGGGTTGATAAATGAACGAAAATAGTCAAAATAACCAGCAGGCGCCGGAAATCAACGGTCAGGTGCTGGAACTTCCAATTTTACCGATAAAGGATGCTATGCTTTTTCCGTCGGTACTTATGCCCATGGTGGTTTCTGGTAAGGATACGATTGATATGATTGACAGCGCCTTAGCCGGTGATAAAACTTATGCGCAGGTTCTTGTGAAATCCGGTGACGAAGAACCTGAAACAGAAAAAGATAGTTCTTCGGAAGAAAGTGACGTGCTTCACGGATCAGGAAAAACAGATTGTCCGCCGCCGCCGTCGCTTGATAAAGAAGCTAGTCACGCATATGAACTTTACGAATACGGTACGCGGGCGGCTATTTCCAAGATGCTTAAATTCCCGGATGGGACGGTTCGGTTCGTGGCCCAGGGTATGGAACGCATAAAAATAGAAGGCATCATCCAGAGAACGCCGTTTCTTAAGGCCCGGGTTAGGATTATCCCGGATGAAGTTGATAAATTACCGGAAATAGAAGCCTTGGCCCGGACGGTTTCGAATCTTTTTATTAATATCGTTAAACAGGTGCCTTATCTGCCGGCCGAGGAAATACAGATGGCCGTAATGAATACCCATAATCCGTTGACTTTGTGCTATTTTATCGCGTCAAATATTAACGTCCCTATTTTTGAGAAGCAAAAGATACTCGAAGCTAACACGCTTAAAGAAAAACTAAACCGGGTATTAAGGCTGCTTAATCGCGAGCAGGAGATTATTAAGCTGGGGACAAAAATTCAGACCGAAGTGCAGGACGAAATTACCAAGGCTCAACGTGAGCACATTCTGCGCGAGCAGATGCGGGCTATTCAGCGCGAGCTGGGTGAGGGCGAGGGTGAATCGAATGATATCAAGGAACTCAAGGAAAAATTAATTAAGCTTAACGTATCCGATGAGGTACGCAAGGTCGCTGAAGATGAGCTCAATCGCTTGGGACGGATACATCCGTCATCGGCCGAATATACCGTGGCCCGAACTTATCTTGACTGGATTGTCAATCTGCCTTGGTCGTTATCTATTGAAAATGAACTGGATATAAAAAAAGCTCAGAAGATTTTGGATGATGATCATTACGGACTGGAAAAGGTCAAGGAACGGATACTGGAATACTTGGCTGTGCGCAAGTTAAAGCGTGATATGCATGGTCCGATACTGTGTCTTGTCGGCCCGCCGGGAGTGGGTAAGACATCATTGGGGCGTTCTATTGCGCGAGCCATGGGCCGTAAGTTTTACCGGATGTCTGTGGGTGGAGTGCACGATGAGGCCGAAATCCGCGGGCATCGGCGCACTTACGTGGGTGCTCTACCCGGACGAGTGCTTCAGGGCGTCAGAAAGTCCGGTTCTAATAACCCTATTTTTATGATTGATGAGATAGACAAGATTGGATCAGATTTTCGGGGTGACCCATCGTCGGCTTTGCTGGAAGTACTTGACCCGGAACAGAATTTCTCGTTTTCAGACCATTATCTGGAAGTGCCGTTTGATTTGTCCAAGGTGATGTTTATAACCACGGCTAATGTGCTGGATACGATTCCCGGGCCTTTGCAGGACAGGATGGAGGTGCTGGAATTACCCGGATACACCGAAGATGAAAAACTCTATATCGCCAAGCGCCATTTAATACCTAAACAGATTCTGGAGCACGGCTTGACCGTGGAAGAATTCCAGTTTACCGATAAGGCTATAGGGAAAATTATAAGCAGCTACACTCTTGAGGCAGGCGTGCGTAATCTGGAACGAGAGATTGCCACGGTATGCCGAAAAGTTGCTAAGGATAAGGTATCAAATGATGACAAGAAACACGTCTTTAAGGGCGTTATGATAGACGAAAAGGACATTGAGAAATATTTGGGCGTAGAGCAGTTTTTTTCTACTGTAGCTGAGCGCACGTCAGAACCTGGTGTGGTTACCGGACTAGCTTGGACCCGGGCAGGCGGAGATATTCTTTTTATAGAATCAACCAAAATGAAAGGTAATCAGACGCTTCAGTTAACCGGGCATCTGGGCGATGTGATGAAAGAATCGGCTCGGGCCGCTTTAAGCTATATTCGGTCTAAGGCTAAGGTGCTGGGACTGCCGGTGGACTTCTATAAAGATAGTGATATTCATATTCATGTACCGGCCGGCGCGATACCCAAGGACGGGCCATCGGCCGGATTAACCATGGCGATTTCTTTGATTTCACTTATCCGCAACAAGCCGGTCAGACCGGATGTGGCTATGACCGGCGAAATTACGCTTCGAGGTAAGGTTTTGCCCGTTGGTGGTATTAAGGAAAAGATGCTGGCGGCCAGGCGGGCCGGGATAAAAACGGTACTGCTGCCCAGGCGTAATGAAAAAGACCTTAAAGATATTTCACCTCGGATGATAAAAGGGATGCAGTTCAAATTCGTTGATTCCATCCAGGACAGCCTGAAATACATATTCAAATAACACCATGGTTAAATTGCTTAAAAAGGTGATGGTGCTGGTATTAGCCGGTGGCCGCGGCGAGCGGCTTGGACCGCTCACCAAAGACCGAACCAAGCCGGCCGTTCCGTTCGGCGGGCTTTACCGGATTATTGATTTCTCCCTGAGCAATGCCATCAATTCTAACCTCAGGAAAATGATAGTTTTGGTTCAGTATAAATGCGTATCGCTTAATCGGCATCTCAGGGACGGCTGGAGTTTTCTTTCTAATGCGTTGGGCGAATATATTGAGCCGCTTTCGCCACAGCAACGGGTGGGTGACCGCTGGTATACAGGAACAGCTGACGCTGTTTTCCAAAATATTTATTCCATAGAAAAGGAAGACCCCGAGCACGTTTTGATTCTGGCCGGTGACCATATCTATAAAATGGATTATAACCACATCTTGAAATTTCATAGGGATAATAATGCGGATATAACCATATCGCTGGTTGAAGTGAATAAGGATGAGTCGTCCCGATTTGGGATAGTAGAAATAGATAAAAACAGCCAGGTAGTTGGATTCCAGGAAAAGCCTTCGGTCGAACTGGCCCGGACAATTCCCGGTAATTCGACTAGCTGTTATGCCTCTATGGGTATATACGTTTTTAAAACCGCAGTACTGTATAAATTGCTTCAGCAGGATGCTTTGGACGAGAAGTCATCGCACGATTTTGGTAAGGATATTATTCCCAACGCTTTAAGTACGCACCGGATATTCGGGTTTAACTTCATAGACGAGAATAAACAAGGCCCGAAATACTGGCGTGATGTGGGGACTATAGACGCCTATTACGAAACAAGCATGGATTTAATAAGCGTTATGCCTCAGTTGAATCTTTACGATACTGATTGGCCGATTCATACAGCCCAGATCCAGGCGCCGCCGCCTAAGTTTGTGTTTGCCGATAGTGATCGAATGGGTACGGCATTAGATTCTTTGGTTTGTGCCGGATGTATAATCAGCGGCGGTAAAGTCCAGAACTCAATTCTTTCGCCTAATGTCAGAATAAACAGCTACGCCAGTGTCAGTCATTCGATACTTTTTGAAGGCGTTAATGTCGGCCGCCGGGCTAAGATTAAAAAAGCGATTATTGACAAAGATGTTAAAATACCTGAGGGCATGGAAATCGGATATAATTTGCAAGATGATCGGCGTAGATTTACGGTCAGTGAGAACGGCATTGTGCTTATTTCCAAGGGTGAGCTGCTTTAGGATGCAAACCTTTATAGCTGAAAAGACAATATGACGATAATAGTACTGTTATGATTATGAAATTAAAAGCCAGGGCTTGGGTTAGGCGAATAATCCTCTTATTAGTTCTGTTATTTGGTCATGTCACGGTTCTGTCTTTGGGTATTGGTATTGGGCTTATTTTCCTGGGAATGTTTTGGCATTTTTGGGCTATTGGTGCGTTGGTCCGTAATAAGCAGCTTACTAAATGGGGGCCGTATCGGTTCGTCAGGCATCCGTTTTATCTGGGTAACCTGATTATCGACTTAGGTCTCTGCGCCGCCGGAGCCAATTATATTATTTTTATCGTTTATGCCGTACTTTTCTTTTTTGCATATTACCTGAGAATGAAGAAAGAAGAAGCTTATCTGACCGGTCTTTTCCCAAACGAATATCCCGAATATATGGGAAAAGTACCTCGGTTTATTCCTCTTTGGTTCAAACGGTTCCCGGATACGCCGGGTAACGGGTTCCAATGGTCCAGAATTATTTCATCTGGAAACGAGTTGGCCCGGATTTCCAGGTTGTTGCTTCACCCGATGATACTTTATATCCAGCTTAAAAGATTCTCGTTCGGCGCATGGAATGTGATAGTTAATTCCGTTGAAACATCTCGCTACGCTGATGATTTTGTGCCTGGCTTGATTGGGATGGATGAAATCATTATTATCGGACTGCTCGTAATCATCTCTGTTTTTGTCTTCCTGGTTCACCGCCGCGATTCCGAATCCGCCCAGCCGGCATAGTATTTATTAGAAAAAATATTGACGTCTGGAGTGAGTAATAGTATTCTGTTTAATTGCTATGAGTTCTCACGACCAGAAATTAAATACGATACTTTCCCGTGTGAATCAGTGTTCGACGCAGGAATCATTGACCGATACCTGTGAATACGTGGTTGCTTGTCTAGAGGCGTCAGCTTGCATTTTCTTCGCGTATGATGAGCCGGCCGGCGAACTTTTTACATATTACATATCCAATAAAACAGGAGTTCTTCCTCCCGGGGAACCTAAAGTCAATATCAAAAACGGCATGGCAGGTTGGGTGATACAGAACCTTAAGATATTAATACTTGATGAAACATCCGATGATAGCCGCTATAACGAAGAGCTCCGTAATTTAGGACTTTTGAATAAAGGGCGCGTGACTATAATGACCTTGCCGGTGACTCTGGCCGGGCATCTAATCGGGGTGCTGGACATCATCAGCCAGGGCCGGCGCAGGTATGTGCAATCCGATTTTGATGAATTGCATAATTTTCTCAACCTGATGGCTATGTCGGTAAGCAAGGAGAATAACGCTTTAGCTAAGCTGGCTGAAGTATGTATTCGTTTTCTTGAAGAGCGTGACCGCGGGACCCATGGTCATTCACTCCGGGTAGCCAACTTATGCAGAATCATTGCCGACGAACTCGGTCTGCCCGAAAACCAGAAGCGGGAATTGTACCTGGCCGCGATTCTTCACGATATCGGTAAGGTTACGCTAAAGGACAACCTGTTGTATAACGAACAGCAATTGACCAGATTTGAACTGCAGATTGTCCGGATGCATCCGATAATTGGTTATAATATTCTCTGCGGGGTCAATAAGGGTATTGCTAAAATTATTCGTTCGCACCATGAATATTACAATGGCAGCGGCTATCCGGACGGTCTTAAGGGCGACGATATACCGTTGATTTCCCGTATTATGGTACTGGCTGATGCGGTTGATGCTATGGTCAGCGACCGTCCTTACCGGCGTGGTATGCCTATTGACGACGTTATCAAAGAAGTCAAAAACCAGTCAGGCAGCCAATTTGACCCGAAAATAGTGGATGTTTTTCTTGAAGCATACCGCAAAGGGAAATTAAATATATAGGCATAATAACTGATAAACAGATAAGCAGATAAGCAGGAGTATTCTATGAAGAAGAAAAAAGCCGTGATTAAAACGGGCAACAAAGAAATGATCAAGCTTGAAGGTACCGGACTTAAAAACGAGGATTTCTCCAATGGTAAAGTATTCGTCACCAAATGGGCGCCTGAAGCTAGTTACCAGTGGGATTCCGGAATCGCCATCGGTCATTATCTTGAAGGATTAAAAAACGGTGTTTTACTGGGAAGGCACTGCCGCCATTGCAACCGCATCGTGATACCACCACGGATGTTCTGCGAGTGGTGTTTCAAGCCGACTTCAAAATGGGTGCCGCTTTCGGATACCGGTAAAGTCAATACTTTTTCTTTGTGTTATATCGCCTGGAATATGGAACGGCTTAAAGAACCACAGATTCCAGCCGTAATAGAAATCGACGGTGCCAGCGACGGATTTGGGATAATGCATCTTCTGGGTGAAGTTGTCCCCAAAAAAGTCAGTGTCGGCATGCGGGTCAAGGCTGTTTGGAAGGAACCGCATGAACGCCAGGGGGCCATTACCGATATTAAATACTTCAGACCCATTTAATGACAAGCGTAAGGAGGTTGTAATGTTTGAAAAGAAACTCAGTAATAACGGAGTAAAAAGATGGTCCGGTAAGATGGAGGTTAGTTATATTTACACTACCGGCGTAGCCGGCCAAAGATTCTTTAAGGAACTTAAGGAAAAGGAAAGTATTTTAGGCACGGAATGCAAAAAATGCAAGCTGGTTTATCTGCCGCCCAGGCTTTATTGCGAGCGCTGCTTTAGCAGGCTGGATACATGGAAAAAAGCTCCATCCAAAGGTACGATATACAGCTATGCGGTGACTCATGTTGATCTTAATGGGGAACCGGCTAATCGCCCTGTAATTACCGCGCTGATTAATTTTAAAGGATTCCACGGTGGACTGGTCCACAAAATTGAGGAAATAGCACCGGACGAAGTCAAAATCGGTATGGTCGTCAAGCCGGTATTTGAGGAAAAAGCTAAAAGGCAGGGTGGTATTACCGATATTAAATATTTTGCTCCCGTATAAATTTGAGGTGAAATATGGCTAAATTACCTAAACTTGCGGAAATGCTTCTGGATGCTAAACTTCTGAATAACGATCAGGTACAGATTGCTTTGTCAAAAATGGAGGCAACCGGTGAGCGTTTTGGAGCGGTTATCCAGAAATCAGGATTCATCAAAGGTGAAGTCCTTATGGGATTTTTAGCCGGACAGAAAGGTTTGGAGATAGTCAATGTAGACAACATGATTATCCCGGAAAACCTGGCTAAAAAAATACCGGTAGACCTGATTGAAAAATACCGGTTCGTTCCTGTTTTGTTCAAGAATGGTGTTATCACCGTAGCTATGACCGATCCGACCGATTATGAAGCTATAGAACAGATCCAGCTGGCTACCACCTGGCAGGTGGAGGTGGTCATAACCACTGTTGACGATATCGAAAGAAATATCGGGCGCGTGCTGGGTAAAGAAAAGGAAGATTCCAGCGGCAAGAATGCGGCCATGCTAAATTATAAGCTGAACGATCCGGTTGTTCAGCTGTTGATTGAGAAAAATATTATCACTAAAGAAGAGTTAATCCACAAATTAAAAGGGCGCAAGTAAATTAAACCTCTGGTTTGTGCGTCAGGCGGAGGTTTTTATCATGAAACGGATTATTATCATCGGCGCCGGCAAAGTCGGCCAGGTATTGGGTCGGTTACTTAATCGTTCGGATCGGTATCGCACAACGGCCGTCTACTGCCGCAACAAAAAACACAGCCTTGAAGCGGCCCGGTTTATCGGCAGGGGCGTAAGGGCTTTTGATGATCCGGCCAAAGCCGTTGCCAATGGCGATATTATTTTTATAACCACGCCTGATAAAGATATTCAAAAAGTCTGCGATCGTTTGGCTGAAAAGGCTGACTTAAAAGGCAAAACCGTTATTCACTGCTCCGGTAATTTTCCCAGCACGGTGTTGGGCAGCGCCCGTTTGAAAGGCGCTTGTATCGGCTCGATGCATCCGCTTCAGACTTTTGCCGCGCCGGCCGAATCAGTTATAATTTTCCCCGGTACCTACTGCGCCTGCGAGGGCGACAGGCGGATAATGCCTGCAATAAAAGATATTGTCAAATCTATCGGCGGCGTACCGGTTTCGATAGGTTTTGATATCAAACCTCTATATCATGCGGCCGGAGTGCTCCTGTCCAATTACCTGGTTACTCTTATGGATATTGGTCATAAGTTACTGCGCCGCAGCGGTTTCAGTCCCGCTCAGGCGGCCAAAGCGCTTTTGCCCCTGGTTCACGGTGCCATTAACAATATTGACAGGCTCGGGACCGCCGGTGCATTGACCGGTCCTATCTCCAGGGGTGATGTCATCACAATTGGCGACCACCTTAAATCTATCCGCCGGTTTTTACCCGCTTACGTCGAATTATATAAAGTGCTGGGGCGCGATACCGTGCGCCTGGCCTTGGAGAAAAAAACCATTTCTTCGCAACAAGCACGCCATATGCGGAAATTATTTGATTAATTTCTGGGAATATCCTATAATATATTCGTATGAATATCGTGCTCATCGGGTTTCGGGGCGTGGGTAAAACCAGCGCGGGCAAGCTTTTAGCCGAACAGCTGGGCATGGAGTTTATCGATGCCGACGATATTATAGAATCACGGGCCGCCTGTCCGATAGGCACCTTTTTCCTGACTAAAACAGATTCCGCATTCCGGCTGGTAGAATCCGACGCGATTAATGAACTTTCCAAGCTTGATGCCAAAATCATCGCCACCGGCGGAGGAGCCATAACAAAATACAAGAATGTCCGCAACCTCAAACGCCACGGGCTGATAATACTGCTGGAAGCCGACCTGGAAACCATATATAAACGCATACAAATGGATGATCTGGTGCTTAAGCGCCGGCCCGGGCTGACCGGGCAGGATCTTTATAACGAGCTCAAAAATCTGATTAATGTCCGCGCTCATTATTACCACGGCGCGGCTGATATGATTGTTGATACTTGTGATAAGCCCTTAAGAATAGTCGTTGATGAAATTATACACCTGTTAAAACAAAAAGGATATCTGGACGAATAACTATGAATTGGATAGACAAATATCTGTCCGGGGCGGGATGCTATCAGCAACTCCGGCAGAAGTCCGGCATTTCTCGCGGCCAGTTCCTGGTTCTGGACCGGGAAAATGATTTTGAAGGGATTACCGAACGGTTTGTCCAGTATCTTTGGGCTGAGCGGGAGCCGCGTAATATAAAATACAAAACAGTTGCCGGACGGGCCGTCGAGGTGGTTTCCCCCGGTTTTTGGAATGCCCGTAAAGGACCGGACTTCACCGCGGCCCGGATCCGTATCGGCGGCAAGGTTTGTTCCGGCGACGTGGAAATCCATCTCTATTCCTCGGATTGGTACGGGCACAAGCACCATCTTGACAAAACATACGACCGCACCATTCTGCATATCGCCTTCTGGCAGGATGCCGCCGGCACGGCCATAAAAAACTCAACCGGTAAAATAATACCTCAGCTGATACTTTCACCTTTTATGAGCGCCCGCATGGAAGAGATGGAAAAACTGCTTGAACTCATACCCGAAACCATGAACAACTATCGTTATGGCGGCGCGGGTATTTGTTGTCCGCAGATTAAAGATAATGGACGTCCTGTCTCGGAACTGCTGGAAATGGCCGGTCAGGACAGGCTCCTGTCCAGGATTAACGCATTGGATTCGGAGAAATCAGATTTAGATGATAGCCTCTACCGCGGTATGATGAGGGCTATGGGTTACAGGAATAACCAGTCTTCTTTTTTAGGGCTGGCCCGGGCAGTGGATATCAAGATGATAAAGCGCCATATCAGTCCTTACCTGACGGATGAATATCCGCTGGTTATCCAGGCTATGCTTCTCAATTCCGCCGGATTCCTGGAAAATGTCCGTTCACTCACCAGCGATGCTGAAACAACCACCTACCTTGATGCATTGGATAGCATCAGTGGCGACCTGGCCGAGTTGCCCGCGGCAAAAAACCTCAAGTGGGATTTCGGCGGCACCCGTCCGGCCAACTATCCGCACCGGCGCATCGCCGGCGTAAGCTATATACTGGCCCGCCAGCTCGGTACCTGTTCATCGCTGGTTGAAAGCGTCATTGATTTGCTCCGGTTACAGGTACTGCCGGCCGTCAGGATAGACGGCTTACGGGCGATGTTTAGCGTCGGACCGGAAGGTTACTGGTCGGATAGGAGCAGTTTCAGCTCCCGGCGTTTCTTGCATCCGGCGTCGCTGGTCGGCGCCCAGCGGGCCGATGACGTCATTGTTAATATTGTTATTCCTTTTGCGTTTTTGTATTGCAGCCGGAACGAGGATGGTAATCTTGCCCGGGCAGTGATGGATTTCTATCGCAACTTTCCTGCTCTGGCCGATAATCACATCACTGAATTCATGCGCCACCGGATGTTTGATGAAGATACCGCCCGCTACAATGTCGTTGTAAGCACGGCGCTCAGGCAACAGGGGTTGTTGCAAGTGTTCAACGATTTCTGTTGCAAGGGAATAGAAGGGTGTGAAAATTGCGGTTTTAACCGGTCACTAATGTCCGGCGTGCATACGTTCGATGGTGCTCAAAATATCACGTAATTCCCGGTGCGGGGTATCTATGAGCGGCGCCACTTTGGATGCGTCGCGGCAATAATCCAGCGCCTGGATTAGTTTCTTTTCATCCCGGTCCATTTGTCCCCAGAACCGGTATATCCGGACCATGCCCAGGATGCGCTCGTAATTATTCGGTTCGATATTATAGGCTTCCTCGATGCAGGCGGCGCTGCACATAAAGTAATCACGCTCCGTAAACCTGACGAAATCCTGCACTTCGCCCAGTTTGAGCAAATCCTTGATGGCCGGGGGGCCGGATAGTTTATTGCGTTCGTCTTTTCTCCGGTAAGGCGAATTTTCTGGCAATGTTTGCCTGAGCTTGGACAGTTCCAGGAAATTACGGCCGGCGCCGTTAAGGTATGCCTTTTCATCCGGCGCCAGGCGCAGGGCGTTGATGTAGAACGGCACGCTCATCAGCCGGGTCTCGAATGCCTTCTTGAGCACCTCCTCGCGGCTGACGCCTTTTGGCGGGTTGCGCAGCAGGTTTTCCGCGCCGCCGTCATAGCTGAAACAGAACTTGTAAAAGCCGTCCGCGGCGATGGGGTTATAATTGCTTTGGACGATAATAACCATCGTGCCGGCCAGTATCAGCAGGTAAATCAGGCTGTTGCCGGCCTTCATCAGCCGGTCGCCGGATTTCTCAACCGATTTGACGGCAAACGTGCCCAGCAGCAGTCCGACACCCAGCCAGATGTAAGTTCCCTGGATAAAGGCGTTGGTATCGGTGTTCTCGTTGGGCCAGTAAAGAAGGACCAGGATCATTTCCATCATCAGGGTAAATCCCACATAGGTCCAGAAAACATAATAAGCCCAGTTGAATTCCGGTATCTTTGATTCCGGTTCCGGGCTGTCCTTGGGCTCGGTAATGGTTCCATCCTTCAACCGGACCAGGATAAACAGCGCCGCGGCGTAGACCCAGAAATGGGTGTTGGTCGAGACAATCGGGATGCCGAAAACAGTTTCCACCACGTGCGAAGCAATGGCCGCGACCAGTCCGATTATGAGCAAATCATTCCAGCGCTGGTTGCCGCTATTGTTGCCGGGCGGCGCACCGCGTTTCAAGGCGCGCAGTCCCAGGAAGATGATGCTGGAAATCAAGAACAGGTAGGCAATCAACCCGATGACGCCCTGGGTCACCCAGGAATCAAGGATGACGTTATGCGAGCGGTCCGCGTGCACGGCTGAGCCTTCGAACTTGGATAGCTCCATTGAATGATAGCGGTAATAGACCGTGGCCAGAGATTCCGGCCCGTGCCCGACGATGAACCTGAACGGTGACTCGATGATTAACTGCATCACGCCCTTCCACAGGATCATCCTCACCCGGCCGGTGCCGCTCTTGTGCTCCATGACAAAGCCCAGACGTCCGAAGTAGGGGATATTGCGCATCTTACCGAAACTCTTTTCCCAGACCGGCTGGACGGACTTGCCGGCCGGAATCTTTTCCCACGAGACGATATGTGGCAGGTTAAAGACGAACAGGAATATGGCGCCACCAACCATAGTGAATATTATGGTTCGGAACAGCCAGCGGACCTGTTCCTTCCAGGAATAGAGGAATATGAAAATTACCGTGCCGGTAATCAAGCCCAGCATCGGGCCGCGGCTTCCGGACAGGAGCGTAGCCAGCCCCAGTGACAGGTACAGAACGGCATAAAAACTTATGCCTACGACATCCAATTTATAGATGGCCTTGGCCAGCCGGGCCAGCGCCAGCGGCGCCACCATAATCAGGTAAGCCGCCAGGAAAATCGGGTTGCCCATAGTCGCTGATATGCGCGTGGTTGGGTCCATCTGCTGCCAGGGCACCGGGTCCCAGCCCATCTTCTGGATTAGCCCGTAAATCGTTATCGGGATGGCCGTCAGGATGACCGCCGTGAATATCCGCTCCACCTGCCGGCTGGTCTTGATATGCGCCGCGGCCAGGAAGAAGATTATAATGTAAGCCGAAAGGGTGTATAAGCCCTGGAGACGGTCATAACTGCCCCAGATACTGGCGTAGCGGGTGGACGAGGTGATGCACGATAGGGTGTAAGAAGACACGAAAAATATCACCGGGAAAAACAGTGACAACCGCCAGCCGGATTTAGCCTCAGGCGTGGATTCGGTTACGGCCGGCTTGTCCTTGCCCCGGATGAGGCCTTCCATCCGCTTAATCAGGTAAAAGGCCAGCATCAGCAGGGAGATGGAGCGCAAGAGCGAGGCCTTATCCGGTTCGAACATCCGGTGCGTGTAGATGTTCATAAAGAGGGGGGTTAGGATAATGCCGGCCAGCCAGCCCGCCTCGATGAACTTATCGCAGAATATACTCAGCTTGCTTCTCATAGCTTGGCAGTTGGAGGAACGACTTATCTGCCAACTATACCGGGCTGAAAGCCGTTCCCTTCCAACAGCCCGGTATTAAACCATTAACTATCCCCTGGCAGTTTGTGGCGCCGAAGCGCCATGGCGCCCTTATGGCGCTCAAATGGTAGCATCATGCCAGAGGCAGATCCGCCTTTGGCGGAAATTACCTGCCAGGAATAGTCAACCATAATAGCTACATTTTCCGGTTGACTATACAAAGTGTAGATTATTTGGCAATATTTTTATGATAAAGAGGTGAGTCTAATTCGCGGCTAAATAATTGACACTTTCTGTAAAACGGCTATGCTATGAATAGAAAATCTAGTGAAAGGAAAGTTGTAGCGGTGTCAAAAAGGGTAAAACAGAATTCAGTATGGTGTCCCCCGAATTTGGTCCGGATAATAAAAGGAACGAATATTTATGGGATTTGTAATTGCACGTATTGTAGCGATTGCCTTGCTCTTTTGGGCGTTGGATAAGCATCCGTATGATTATTATACCATGCTTAGATTGGTAGTTTGCGGAGTTACTGCTTATGGGGTATTCTTTGCTTCTGAAAATAAAAAAATAGGTTGGGCTTGGGGCTTTGGTATTATAGCTGTTTTATTTAACCCTATAATCCCGGTTCATTTGGATAAAGACACTTGGGCTCTTATTGATGTTATGGCTGCTATTATTCTAACCGTGTCACTTTTTATGGTGCGGAAGCAAAAAACGAAGCGCGAAGAGAATGAGGAGAATATTTAATATGATAGTATGCCCTAAGTGTAATTTGGAAAATTCTGATGACTCTAAGCATTGTGATTGTGGCTACGATTTTGAAACAAAGACAGTATCGAATGATACGCATAATTCAAATATTATTCTAGTTGATCAATCATTTATAGATTTAAAAAGTCAGATATTTTTACTTTTCCCAATATGTTTAATATTAAGCGAGTTACTCGTGGATGTAACCTTTGCTAGGGGTCTTCAAATGATTGGTTCCTTAATGTGGTTAATAACTTTAGGTTTTGACGTAAAGGAAATTAACTTAGCAAGAGAGCAGCGTGGACAAAGTAAGTTAATTAACGGCGTGGTATTAATATTTGGAGGGTGGCTCTTATTCTTTATAACTTACCCCTTATGGTTATTTGCACGAGCTAAATATTTTAGCATAGGTAAAATTACCGCAATAAGTGGCACGATATTAATGCTTGTATTTATTGCTATGCTGGGTATTCCCCGATGGATGCATAAAGGGGGGGAGCTTTCAATGGAAGATCGAGATGCATTTAAAACAATAATGCTTTCTGTATTGCAAAATGAAAATGGGTTAACTCAAAAAATACACAAGGATTTTTGGAGTATAATGGATAAGAATATGGCTAAAAATGGCGAATTGAGTAAGGACCAAATGAAATTTATGCGGGAATCTGTAGTTGGGTTAGTATCAACCTATCAAAAATATTTTTGGGAGGATGCTCTCCAATCACTCAAAAATAGTAGTCCCTATAAAAGTAAAGATAGGGGGAATTATGAGGATTATTTATTAAAAAATAAGCTAGCAAATGCAGAGCGAATAAAGAGAAATAACGATCTAATGCAACTGATTGTTGATCGCGTCCCAGTCTCTTTCTCACCAACAGAACAAAAAATAGTCGTTACGGAGGAAATGGCAAAAACGCTTTTAAATAATCTGGATGGTTCGACAAGGAGGCTGGATAATTTATTTAATAGGAATTATTCCAAGTTTGAACAAGAAGTGAAGAATCCCACTGAAACTGAAGCATTAGCAAGCTCGCTTGAGATTATGACGCAAGCGTCTACGTTTTTTAATTCAAATGATTATAAAAAAGCATCTGAATTATATGAAAAGGCGATTCTTCTGTACCCTAACAATGAGTTAGCATATGTACTTCTTGGGAAATGTTATGCTGAATTAGGGGATCGTGAAAAAGCCAAAAAATCATATGAAAAGGCGCTTGTTATAAACCCTCTTTACCCCGCAACATATCTAAATCTTGGAACTCTTTATTATGATGCAAGGGATACCGAAAAAGCAATCTATTACTGGAATAAAACAGTGCAAATAGATGCTGATTTTGTTTCAGCATATAAAAACTTGAGTATTCTTTATGCCGAAATGGGTGATTATAACAAACTAATAGATATTTATAAAAATATTGTTCGCATTGAACCAAATAATTTTGAGGAATATAATAAATACGGTATCGTTTGCGATAAAGTAGGCGATTCAGGCCAAGCTATTACTTGTTACAATGAATCAATTAGGCTTAACCCTAAATATGGTTTTGCATATGGAAATAGAGGCTTAGCTTATTATAACAAAAACAATCTTGATCAGGCGATAAAAGATTTTAACGAAGCAATAAAATTTAACTGTAGAACTATTTTTACGTATTTTAATCGGGGGTGTGCTTATTACTATAAAACGAAAACAGATAATGCAATCCTGGATTTTTCTGAAGCAGTTAAAATTGAAGCTAAAACAAATGAAGAAAGGCATGCTCGAGGATCTGCCGCAATATTATTAGTAGAACTTGGATCGAAAAACAGGATTCCTAAAAATATAATTGCTGATATACAGCTTATTCTGAAAGAAGAAAAGGATGAAGACTTGAAAAAGCGCGCATATGAGGCACTGAAAGAGTTAAATGTTGATATAAAATAATCACTTTGCTTTTATCTTCCTATAAGCTTATCAATGCAGCTAGTAAAGGATGCAGTCGAATTAAGCGGCAAAGCGGGACAGACCACTAATTTTGTTATTTGTTAATTAAGCCCACTTTCCCGCTTTAAGGCGGGACTTCACTGCGGTTACGCAAGGCATCATTTCTTGGGGAGTAGCGTTTCCCTGGTGACACACACCTGATTTTGTAATCAGCCTGTCAGGCTCATTCCCGGGCGCTGTTTTTCCAAATCGGCTCAAACCATACCCCCCGGGTAATATAGTTTACCTCTAAGGGGAGTATAGATTACCTGTATGGGGCATATACTTTATCTCTAAGGGGCATATAGTCTGTCTCCAAGGGGAGTATAGTTTCCCTCTATGGGGGATATAGATTATCTATTAGGGGAGTATAGTTTATATCTATGGGGCGTATGGTTTATCTATATGGGTGGTATAGTTTATATATAGGGGGCATATAGTTTACCTGTAGGGGGCGTATAGATTATCCATAAGGGGGGGATAGTTCATATCCATAGGGCATATAGATTGTATCTATGGCGGGTATAGATTATTTGTATGGGAGATACTCTTACCCTCTATGGGGTATACTGGTACCCCCGGGGGGGTATACCCCTACCCCCCACCGGGGGGTGGGCTCTTACGGCATTAGCCAAGGCGTATCCCACGGCCGTAAATACACTAAATAAGCCCATTTCAGGGTGTTCTTTACTATAAATCCTAATATAATGCATATTTAGAGGGGGGGAGAGATACCTACCCCCCTCCCCCCTAACCCCTAATATCCCTATCGCAAAGGGGTACTATCCCTGTCGCAAACGGGTACTAGGCGTATCGAAAACCTCTGCCGGGCGTATCGTAAATCCATACCCTTTTGAGAAAAACAGCGCAAAAATATTTCCGCCGCAAGTTTGTCCCGCTCCACGAAGTTTATCCTGAGTACTCGAAGGGCTTCGGGGAGTGCATAGCCTCCAGCGGTCACTAATCCTGCTCCCTATGGTCGCTGGATAAGGTGCCAGTAGACTCACTATGTTCGCACTGGCACTAATCCCGCTCCACTTCGTTACGAGGATAAGAGACAGATAACGTTATAGCCCGATTAAAATCGGGCCGTAACTAACTGTCTCTAAATTTTCTTGACATTTGCAAGAAACGGGCTATATTGGATATAGAAAGAGGTGCGAATATGTTCGGTAATAAAGGCGGAATGGATATCGGAAAGCTCCTTAAGGAGGCGGGCGGTTTCCAGAAGGAAATGGCCCGGGTCCAGGCGGAGCTGAATGAACGCGTGGTCGAGGGCACGGCCGGCGGCGGGATTGTCAAGGCCTATGTCAATGGCGGGCTGGAGCTGCTGAGCGTTAAAATCGCGCCGGAAGCCGTTAATCCAAAGGAAGTAGATATCCTTGAGGACCTGGTGACCGCGGCCACCAAGCAGGCTTTCCAGAAGGCCAATGATATGGTTAAGGAAGAGATGAAGAAGATTACACCGGCCGGTTTGCCGGGTATGTTTTGATAGATTTTTATGTCGTGTTTCCCGCTATAAGCAGCGGGATCCCGCTGCGGCGTGAAAGGAGCGATGTTATGAAGAAATTAAGTCTGCTGGCAGTTCTGGGTTTGATAGTGGCGATGACGTTCAGGGTGATGGCCGCCCCGGCCGGGACTCCTGACCCGGAATCTGAGCTGAAGAAGGCCATCAAGGACCGTAATGTCACCCAGGCCCGCAAGTCGGCCGAACAGGTGGCTAATAACAACACCGATAAGTCCTTCCAGTCGCTCCTGAGCATAGTCAAGAACCTTCAGATGGAGGATATGGAATATTACTGGGCGATTCTTAACGCCATGGCTAATTTCACCAGCGCTGATGTGGTGGTCAAGATGTCCGATTTTGTGGTCAAGAGCAAGTCGTCGCCCATAGCCAAGGATATGCTGGCCGCGCTCAAGGGCAACAAGAACAAGGAAATCCTGCCGCTCCTGGCCGCGGTGTTGCAGTCCGGCACGGATGAGATGAAACTGATGGTACTGGAACACCTGTCCGAGATTTATTTCAAGGACACGGTCAAGGTTCTGGTTGATTTTATGGCTACGCTGGATGATAAGAAGGATTCGGAATGGGTTCGCCGGGTGGCTGAGGCGCTTTCCAGCGTTACCGGCCTGGAGCGGGGCAGTTATGTCCAGAGCTGGACCTATTGGTGGAACGAGAATAAGGACAAACCGGAATCGGAAATCATAAAGCCCAAGCAGGGCTCGACATCAGAAACCGGCACGGCGGCAGACAAATTTAATTATGTAAGGAACACGGCCTTTAACCGCTTAAAACAAATGCCCAAGGACAAGATTATCGTGGTCAGTGCCTTTGATTCCTGTCCGGACGGCAAGGACCATAACTTTGACCATATCGAGGCAATCCTGGAAAAGTTCGGCATCCCGCACACCGTGGTCAAGAAGAAGGATTTTGACGTTGATACCTACAAGCTGGATGACAAGTGGTTCGTGGGCATCAACTGCAACTTCTTCAAGATGCATTGCACGGCGCCGACCTGTTTCGGTACCTCGGAAAAGGGCGACTGGCGCACGGTGCGTTGCGGCGGGCCGGAACCGCACAACCCCAAGGAAAACAGATTTAGTGATAGGACTGTCAAGAAGATTGAAGAGTTCGTTTCCAACGGCGGGTTCCTGTTCACCGAGGACGCGGTCATCGAGGAACTTTTGGAACGTGGCTTCGGCGGCGCGGTCCGGCACAGCACCTACCTGCAGGAAAAGGTGGTAAAGATTTTCCCGGCCATGGGCGCGTCAACCCATCCGTATCTCAAGGGCGTGTTTGAAAAGATTGACAAACCCGATTCTCCCGGTTTTGGGATGGGCGAAGGTATGGGGGGTATGGGAGGCATGGGCGGTATGGGTGGAATGGGCGGCATGGGTGAGGCGCCGCCTCCGGAAAAACCCAAAGGCGATACCGGCACTATGTCCGTCAAGGTCAAGTCTAGCGCCGGGAAGGCTTCCTGGAAGATAGATAATGACAGCCCGGACCTGATTGTGGCTAAGCCGGCATTGGTTACGGTTTTGATAGTTACTCCGTCCTTGAAGGGCGGCACAAAGGAAACCGGCGGCGCACCGCTGGCCGTGACTTTTGCCTATAACAGGGATGCCGGTCCGATGCAGGTTATTTCGGCCGCGGCCACCGGCGGCTCGGGCTACAGCGGCGTTCCTATGGTACTCTTAAAATCAGGCCGGGTTTTGCACGTGATGAGCCATTTCGGCAAACAGCAGTCGGGTGATGACGAGTTCCCGCTCCAGAACCTGATTGTTAACTTCTTTGTCGAGCTGAACGAGCGCAAACTGGGCGAGGCGCGCAAGAAGTAACCGTATATCCGGCAGGCGGGCCGGTTGGAGTTCCTCCTTAGGGCGAGGTTTCTACTCGCATTAGCCCCGATGATGCTTTGCTCATCGGGATAAGACCCACTAAGTCACTGTGCCTGCCGGCAGGCAGGCTCCAAGTGGCTCTAATAATCCCGCTCCACTTCGTTTCGGGGATAAATGCCACTATGTCGCTACGCTCCAAGTGGCACTAAACGATGGCTGTTTTTTATTGACGCGCCACTCCAAAATGATACCTTTATTATCTTAAAGTATGAGCCAGATTATCTACAAATTCGAAGGCGGCCAGGAAACAATCCAACTGGATAAGGATGTTATTTCCTTTGGCCGCAGTCCGGACAATACCATTTCTATCAGGAGCGAGAAGGTTTCTCGCAAACACGCCGAAATACGCAAATCTGGCGATGGTTTTGTGGTTATTGACCTGGACAGCCGCAACGGCACTTATGTCAATTCCGACAAAATCAAGGAGCATAAGCTTGAGCCGGGGGATACCGTCAAAATAGGCGATGCGATAATCATATTTGAGCGTGAAGTAACGGTTCCGGAGGCCAAGCCGCCCGAACCGGAAAAGCCGGTTGTCCAGGACCAGCCGGTTGAGGATAAAAAACCGGTTGAACCGGGAACACCGGCCGGGCCCCAGCTGATAGTCAAAAACGAGGGCCGGACGGATATTTTTCCTTTGGATAAGGATGTTATTTCCATCGGCCGGATTCCGGACAATACCATCGTGATTCGGAGCGATAAGGTTTCGCGCCGGCATGCGGAAATCAGGAAATCAGGCGATGTCTTTACGGCGGTTGACCTGGACAGCCATAACGGCATCTATGTCAACGGCGAAAAGGTTACGGAACGCCGGCTGGATATCGGCGATGAAATAGCCATCGGCGAGGCGGTCATAATTTTCGGCAAGGAACTGGAGCACAAGCCTTGGTCCGGTGGCATGGGATTTCGTCCGCTGGGCGCTGAGGAGTTCGTCAGTAAATCACCAAAGAGCTTGGCCGGCGCGGTCGGCGCGGTGGCCGTGGTGCTTTTGGCAGTCGCGGCTTTTATCTATTTCTACGCCGGCAAATCAGGCGGTGGCAATACTATCGCTCAGAATCTGCTCGGGCGCAATGCTTCATTTGAAATAATCCGGACTAATTCAACCGAGCCGCTGGACTGGACAATTCCGGAAGAATATAAGAATTGCGTGAAAGTAACCAATACCGAGAAACAATCCGGCGACAAATCGCTGGTGCTGGAAAAGACCGTACAGGATAAGGATATCTACTGCGAGGTCACTTATGACGCTGCCATCAAAGGCGGTAAGTCCGGATACGTTTTTGGAGGGTATATCAAATCTGATTCATTCAGTAAGTCATTTGCCGGGTTTAAGATATCCTGGTTTAAGGAAGGCGAGGTTATGCCTTTTGCCGAGAATTTTACGGAGTTGATATACAGCCCCGGCCAGTGGCAATCTCTTGTGGCTACGGCTATGCCGCCGGTACAGGCTGTCTTCGGGCGGTTTTCTTGCGTGGCGGTGGACAAATTCGCCAAGGTTTATTTCGACAGCGTTTTCGTGAATAAGAATTCTGAATTGGTGTCGGCCCCGACCCGGTACGAAATCGGCGACCCAGATATGAAATTATCGGTTCAGCCTAACGGCATCTGGAGGTTGGAGCAGAAGGCATATCCGATGTTGATGCAGGGTGAATTAATTATCGAAAGCAACGGCATTGCGACGCGTCAGGGGTTTAGCGGTAACGGTAAAGTTGTGGCTTCCGAGCCGGGCGGCATAAAACTGGAATCTCAGATGGTCCATCCGGAAACGCTTAATTGGGTCAAAATCCAGGAGGAGCTGGACATCCTGCCGGCATTGGCCATTAATTATTCCGCGGAGAACGCCCGGGCATCGGCCGGAACCACGGTTTCGGTGGCTTTCCAGATTCCGCTTACCAAAGTCCGGCAGAATGTTCGCTTGATGTCGGCCAGCCAGCTTCGGGAGAAATCCTATTTTGACAGTATCGATGAGCCGGATATCATAGAGCTTAACCTTGACTTGCCGGACCGGGTGGTGGTAATTAAGTATACCAAACCGGTTAGGATACGGACCGTTAAGCGTTCGGAGACGATGGAGTTTATTCAGACTTTCCCGGTTGATATAACAGCGTTGGGACTGGAATTCAGCCAGCGGCCGCTGTTGGGCGATTTGACCGCTACCGCTGAGGATGAGCTTAAGAAAGCCGCGGAGATGACCCGACAGGGACAATCCGGAAAGGCGATAGAGATATATAATAACATCATGCGCCAGGTGGACAAGAAGCATGATTTGTATCAGCGCGCCGTGAACGAGATGTCGGCATTAGAAGTTAACGCGGAAAATGAAATTAAGGATATTACTGAGGAGGTTCATTTTGCCCATATTTTAAGTGATAATAAAATGTATATGGATGCTTTTGCCAGATCCAGGCAGTTGGCCAAAACGTATAAGAACACCAGATACGAACAGGATGCCCAGAAACTGTCCGAACAGATAGAATCAGAGACCAAGGAGAGAGAGAATACCCAGTCAGAATCTGGCGCCAGGAAAATACTGGCTGTCGCGGACAACTGCCGAAAAGAAAAGAACACCGATTCAGCCGCTTGGTTGTATGCGCGGGTGATAGAGCGATACCCTGGGAGCGGCGAAGCTGAAGAGGCTCGCCAGAAAATAGCGGAAATAAATAATCCGCCCAAATAAAATAATATGTGGACCGGAATAGACATAAGTAACTCGGCAATTAAGGTAGTTCAGGTGAACCGCCGGCTGAATGGCAGCTATGAAGTAACCGGTGCGGCTCGGGTGAAATTCCAGATGCCTGAGGATGAGTCGCGTTTTTCCCAGGTTATCGGCATGGCGCTGGCTCAGATATTTAATGAAACCGGATTGATGCCTGACAACTGCGTTCTGGGCGTTACCGGCAAAGAGATTAATTTACGGGTTACCCATATTCCGCCCACTCCGAGCCGGGCCAGATTACAAAAGATGATGGAATACGAAGTCATGCAGATTGCCGGTAAAAGCAGTGAAAATGTTTATTCCGACTACGCCGAGATGACGTTGCTGGGTAAGACCTATCCCGAGGTTCCGGTGATGGTCGGATTGGCCAAGAATACTTATATCGATGACCGGATAAGGCCGTTGCGTGAGCGTGGTGCTAACCTCAGAAATATCTGCCCGAGGGCCATTGGTTTATCCAATGCGCTCAGGGCCAGTCAGATGCTTAAGCCGGCGGAAATCGCACTGCTGGTTGATGTTGATAAGGAAAACAGCGAGATTATCATTCAGCAGGGTGAGCATCTTATCTTTGCCCGCAATCTGGGCGGTGGAACCGAACAAATCGAGCCGCTTATCAGTTCAGCCGTTTCATTCGCCAAAACGCAGTTGAAGCTTGATTCTTTGGTCATCGACAGGTTCCTGTTATCAGGTGATGTGGATAAAAATGCTTTTGACAGCCTGTTGGCGTCGCTTAACATGAAATTTGAGGTTTTTGAGCCGTCTAACGAAATGGCCATGAGCGGATTAAAAGTAGAGGCCCGGGACAGGTTGGCTAAAACACCCAATGATATGGCGATTGCGCTGGGGTTAGCTATGTCCGGTTATCTGCCGCACAAGGGACAGATTTCGTTCTTGCCTCCTGATATCAAGAAGAAAATAAACCTTTACCAGATACGCTTGCCGTTGATCGGGGCAGCGGTGATATTTGCGGCGGCTATGATTATGTTGGCGCTGAATAACTGGCAGGAATCCGGGCAGGAGCGCAGCAAACTGAACAAACTGGAATCCCAGAAGAAGTTTTATGTCCAGCAAGCTGAACAGTTCAAGAAGCTTGAAACCAAAAAGAATAACCTCAGGGTTCAGTATGAAAAACTTAATCAATTGCAGGAGCGGGGCGCTTTCTTTTATGAGACGATTAATATGCTTAGGCAGTTGCCTGATACGGCTTGGATAAAAGACCTTAGTTTTACGGTAGTGCCGCCTAGTCCCAAGGACAAGAATCCCAGTGAATCTAAAGTAACGGTAATTCGGGGGTATCTGGAGGACGATAGCCCGTCTTCGCTGGAGAATCTTAAGAATTTTGTGGCCGGACTGAACCAGGGCGCTACTGGAAGCAAGGCTTCTCTGGAAAAATTGAACAAACCTGATGTGGTGATGCCTCAGGGCAAGATGGAATTTGAAATAACCATAAAATAATATGCAGTTAATAGAGCGTTACAAAAGTGCGTTTACATGGAGCGGACTGATAATCGGCTTGATAGCCGTATTGTACCTGGTTACCGTGCCGTTTTCGGCCAGCACCGATAACCTGAAAAAACGACAGCTGGATATAGCTCGCGAGATAGAAAAGAACCTGTCCGCAGGCGTTTATCGTGACGAAAAGAATGTTCAGGTTTTGTCCGAAGAGATTAAATACGTTGAAGCCAAGCTGGCTCAAATCAAAGGGCAGGTGAATTTTAAATCCGGTTTGGAATACCAGTTGCCGGCCGCCAAGCAGGAATGGTTGATTACACTGCAGGCTAAAGCCAGGGCGCTTCAGAAGAAGATGGAAAAAATTGCCGCTGATAAAGGCGTGCAGATACCGAATTCAATTGAAATCCCTTCGGATATTCAGTCGGATGCCATACCATTGTATTTCGAGAAGCTGGATATGATGGAACAACTTATGAATTATGCGATTGAAAGCGACGTTGATGAGGTGGCGGCTATCGGTTTGAGCGCGGTGCTCAGCGACTTCGGGTCGACTAGTTCCGGCGGGAAACCGGTCAATCCGGCAGACGCCGCTAATATAGTGTCGATAAAGGTGTCTGGCAGTTTTAAATCAATAAGTAAATTTATTTACAGATTAACCAGTGCGACACGTTTGCTCTGCCTGGAAAAAGCCGTATTGGAAACTGCCAAGCCTGAACTGGATAAAGTTACCATAACCATAGCCGTTAGCGCAGTTAAGGTGAAAGATGATAATCAGACTAAATAGAGAGAAAAAACTTTTAGTAGTTTCGGTGCTTATCCTGATTGGCGCATTGCTCTGGAATTCACTCAAGCCCAAGCCGGTTGTTCAGGATGATGTTGCGGTTCAGGGTCGGGCTAAGGGGTATTTTTCGTCCGAACTCAAAACAACCGGAGTATCCAGGAATTATAACACCATTCAGGCCGGCCGGCCGTCGCCTTTCAAAGTTTCATCATCCAAAGAAGATGTTAAGATAGACCTGCCCTTGCCGGAAATTATCATTAAATCGCCGGTGCTAACGGTGTTGGCCCCGTTACCCGGGCCGCCTTATGACACGGATAAGTTTTTCCGGCTATCAGCCGCTATTTCCAAGGCGGCTGGCTTAGTAATGCCTGATACCGCGAAACTGCCAAAGATGGAAACTTTGGAGGAGATCTTTGGTAACATCGCCCCGATAGAGGAGGAACTGCCGCCTAAAATAGACCCGGATTATCGCGAGGATGATGTGTTGGTATTGGGGTCGGGTGAGAAGGTCTATGGTCGAATAGTTAAACAAACAAAGGACACGGTTATTTTTACCCCCAGGAATTTCAAACAGTCTATCGAATACAACAGGGCTGATATCCGTGATGTCAAGCCCTATCAAACTATTCGCGAACAGTATCAGGAGCAGGTTAAGAACACCCCGGATAGTAATGCGGATGGCCAGTGGCGCTTGGCGTTGTGGTGTTTTGAGAAAAATATGGATGTTGAAGCGGTTAAGGCTTTGCAGAATGCCATTAATGCCGCTAATGCTGAAATTAAATATTATCTGCGATTGGCCGAATATTATGCGGCTCAGATGGATACGGATAAGGAATTATCAGTTTACCAACAGGGGCTTAAGTCGCTGGCTGTAAACAAGGAGATTTTCTACGAAAGATTGGGTGATTTGTCTGAACGCATGGGGCTGCAGATAGAGGCTCTGGCTCATTATGAAACGGCTATTAAAATACATCCGCATTACGTGCCGGCCTGGTTGAAGCTGGGCGATTTGCAGCTGGCCAGGGGCGATTATGAGCAGGCCGGGAGCTGTTACCAGCGTGTTCAGGAGATAAGCCCTAATGAACCGGTGTTGCCGCAGAAAATAGGCATACTTGAATTCCGGCGTAATAATCTTAATAAAGCAAAGGAATTGCTGGAAAAACAGGTTGTTTCGGCCAATATTCTCGGCATTATCGCTGTGCTTTCGTCTGATTACGTCTCTGCCGTTAAATACTTTGAGGACTCCATCAGGAATTCACTTGAAGACCGGGCGCTGGCGTTGACGAACCTGGCTTATCTTTATATGGTTTCCGGAAATAGCAAAGAAGCGGAATTATTGTTTAGCGAGGCTGCCAAGCAGGACCCGGCCAGCGTTGCCCCGATTATCGGATTAGGTTATCTTAAATGGATGAATAAGGATACCGAAGGCGCTTTGTCCCAGTTTAACCTGGCGATAAAGACTATGCCCAGCGATTTCTTTGCCTATTATTCGCGGGGTCAGTTGTATTTTTACATACGTAATGATGAAATGGCCAGGAAGGATTTCACTTATTGCTTGGAATCCAACCCGTCGTTCCCGGGAACGCTTTACTATCTGGCTTCGATATCTTATGAAGAAAAACGTTTTATGGACGCGGTGGACTATTACCGGATATATATCAAGAATAATCCGGTACCTATGGCTCAGGATCAGGCTAACCTGGGCATTGCTTACGCGGCCAGCGGCCAGTTTGATAAGGCGGTCAGCGTCCTTAATCAAGCATTAGCCATAAAACAGGATTACATCCCGGCATTGAGTGCGTTGGCTTATATAGAGTTTGCGAACAACAACGCCAAGAAGGCTATTGAGATCCTTGAAGAAGCGCTTAAGCTCGATTCCGAAGACGATTACAGCAAGCGCATTTATAATATGATTAAGAGGGCCTCGACATTGGTTATTTGGATTGATGATTTTAAGAGGCCTGACGGAACCAACATCGGCAGGGGATGGACCGAGAACGAAAAATACGGTATTGAAGTTTCCATTGCCGGGCAACGTTGCGTTTTTTCAGGCAAGCAGTCAGTAACCGACAAGGGTATTACTTCACTTGAAATGCTTAAGAACAGGGTGGCTTTTGTCCGGATTGAGGTTGAATTTGAATCACAGAAGGATAAATCCGAAAAAGTAATTGGTTTTTATATTGCTGACCAGACAAAACGCGGGATGCTTTTTATCGCCAACGTCAATAATAAATTATGCTACGGCATTTCTCGCAAGGCCGATACCCCGCCGGTTGAATGGAAAGCGCTTAAGGATACGCAGATGGTCACTAACAGCTACAAGATTGCTCTGGAAAAGATTATGACTATGGTTGGTCGTAGAGAGGTGGAGGAATTTGAATGCTCGTATAATAACGAATCCGTGGATATCATCCCGGCCAAAGACCTGGATTTCTTGAGGTCAAATAACCAGTCGCTGGTTATCGGCGTGTTCGGATACTCTCCGCTCAATAAAAAATGGGAATTTGCGGCCAGAAATATTAATATGTTTGAAACGAAGGCGAAATGAAAAGAACGAGTGGTTTTACATTAATAGAAATGTTGGTGGTTATTGCAATAATAGGCATCCTGGCCGGATTGCTTTTGCCGGGGCTTATGAAGAGCAAGGCGCAGGCCCTGCGTAGCACCAGCAAGGCCGAGATTGCTCAGGTTAAAGGCGCGTTGGAACAATACTACGCCAATTTTGGAGATTACCCGCCGACTTGTTTGAATGATATCCTGCCCCAACCTATGGTGGATGGGGTCAATGCCGGAATTGAGTCATTGGTTGCCTGCCTGGCTTCCCGGCAGAAAGGCGGACCGTTTTTGAGAGACTGGCCGGAAAAGCGGTATACTAATACGGATAATGACGGTGCCGGTAGTAACCTGACCGATTGGTGGTTCGGCGATAACCAGCTCAGGGAGATTGCCGACCCCTGGAACAATCCTTACATCTATTTTAACGCTAGGGATTATGATACCGCCGGGCAATACTCTTCCTATGTAAAAATGGATGGTATCGATGTGACCTGTGCGCCCGGATTTAATAGTAATACCTCTGCTTTCTGCGCGCCGAACTCATTTCAAATATTATCCATTGGGCCGGATGAAGAAAGCGGGACTGAAGATGATGTTAACAGTTGGGATTAAAAAAGGCTTCACCTTGGTAGAACTATTGGTGGTATTCTCCATAATCGCTGTTATCGGCGGTATGGGGTTGGCCGTCTGGTCTCATTCCGGCAAACAGGTTGGTTTCCAGGCCCAGCGTGGGGAAATCGCATCTATGATTCAACTGGCTCAGAGTACGGCGCGTATAGAAAAGCGCAGCGTGAGCATAACAGTCGACCCAGCCGTGAAAGAGGTCTATTATATCGCTAAAAGGGTTTTTGGATTATGGCATTTTGAGGATTATTCCTCGGAGACGAATTCCACTACCGGCGCACTTAATCTGGCTAATCAGTTTAATGGTTCGGTTAGTATAGTCAGGGATGGTTATGTGGGCGGTGGTCTTTTTTTAGAATACCGGGCTGATAGTTCATCCTGGTGCCAGATAGATAGAATTCCTCTTTTAAACAGGGCGGACGGACTTATGGTTGAGGTGGCTATATATCCAATGGTGATAACGCCTTCAGACCGGACCATCCTGGAAAAATCCGGAGAATTTAACCTGATGCTGGCCGCCGGTGATTTTATAAGCCTGAGTTTTGGCCAGTCAACCATAAGCACCACTTGGAATTCCATACCTTATGACCGGTGGTCAGTATTAAAATTCATGTTTGAGCCGGATGTTTACGGCACAGCTCAGTCAAATGGCAAGCTATCGCTTTACGTTAATAACCAGCTGATGGAGGAAATTTCCGGTATTGCCAAGGCGGACGGAGGTGATGCGCCTATAATAATCGGCAGCAAGGAAAATGGAGTTTCATTTTTTGGGATAGTTGATGAACTTAAATTCAGCGGTTTGGCTAAATCCGAGGCGATTAAACTTGATCCGGTAGATACAACCGTAGATGTGGTAATGCCGGACGGTAGATCCGCGGCATTGACTCAGCCGCTCACCCTGATTATTAATAAGGACGGAACGTTGACCGGCGGCGCGGTTAAACTTAGGTTTACTTCCAATGGCGTGCATGACAGCTTTGAGGTGGCCGTCAGATGATAATAAGATTCGGATTAAAGCATAGCCTGGCGCTTTCAGCGCTTATTCATCTGGTGGCGCTCGGGATAATTCTGCTGTCAGCCCCGGACCGCAGGGATTATCTGGTAGTTTCCGGAGCTCGTAATACCCCTGATTTTAGCGTAATGATTCAGCCGAATCAGTCTCCCGAAAATGTAGTCCGACAGCTGGATGATGCGGTGGCCATAGAGAATCAGAGCCTTTCGCCTCGGGAATCATTTTCGTCAGACGCCATTGCGATTAAGGCACCGGTTTCATACAAGCGTATTAAGATGCTTAATGAAATAATCGTAAGTACTTTTGCCAAACCGCTTCCGGACAGCATTAAAAATAATCCACCGGTTTATCCCTATGCGGCTCAGAAGGAAAACCAGGAGGGCGTGGTGATACTGCTGGTTGATGTTGGGCCGGGCGGTGAAGTATTCCGGATTGAAGTTATCCAGTCATCTGGTTATGCCCTATTGGATCGGTCCGCCCAGGAATCCGTTAATAAGTGGCGGTTTGCTCCAGCTAAAAAGAACGGCAAGCCGGTCTACGCTCAGGTTCGGATACCCGTTCGGTTCCGCCTGATAGAAAGCCAATGACTATAATTTATACACCTCAAAATATTTGACTTGCCTTGACTATTTGCTATAAGAAAGAAATTGTGCGCCTTTAGCTCAGCTGGTAGAGCAGCTGACTCTTAATCAGCGGGCCGTAGGTTCGAATCCTACAAGGCGCATTTTTTTACAGATGTCGGACGTGGTGTGCTGAAAAATAGGCGCCTGTTCGTTCTTAGTAATTTGATTCGTGATTTGGGATAAATAATTTTATTTTCACATTGGGCGCGGTTGTGGATAAAGGTTTAGTCTAGTAATATTTCCGCCCCCGTAGCTCAAATGGATAGAGCAACGGATTTCTAATCCGTAGGTTGCAGGTTCGACTCCTGCCGGGGGTAGACCTAATATGTCGGCCTCGCGCCGTTATCCCGCTAAGGCGGAATAACGGGGCGAGTGGCGGAATTATCAGGCCGCGTCCCGCCGTCTGCGCGGGTGGTGGAATTGGCAGACACGTAGGATTTAGGATCCTATGCCGAAAGGCATTGCGGGTTCGACTCCCGCCCTGCGCAGATGCGGGATTCGGGTGGGGTGGAGGTTCGAGTTCTCTCTTGCCCATGTAACGGATTTACATTGTTTATTGAAAGGAGCATAATATGGGTTTAACTTACAAGCCATCAAAGACGTGCCGCAGGCGGAAACACGGTTTTAGGGCTAGGATGAAAACTAAGGGCGGACGCAAGGTTCTGGCTCGTCGGCGAGCCAGAGGTTGCTGGAAACTGTCCGTCAGCGAGGAGCCTCAACTCAAACGAAGGTGAAAATGAGCCAGAGTTTTGTTGCCTTTGATCTGGAAACCACCGGTCTCTATCCGATCAAGGATAAAATCGTGGAGATAGGGGCGGTCAGGTTTAACGGTGATAAAACTATAGATACATTCCAATCGCTGGTTAACCCGGGGATTTCCATACCGGAAGAGGTTATTGCCATTCACGGCATCACCAACGAAATGGTTCGGAACGCACCATTTGAAAAGGATGCCGTTGAAATCTTCCTTGATTTTATCAAGTCTGACATTTTACTGGCTCATAATGCTCCCTTTGACGCCGGATTTATTATGGCCGCGGTTGCTCAATACAAGATAAGTGTTCCCCGAAACAGCCTTGTTGATACTTGCGAGCTGGCTAAGAAATTCATCAAGGGCGTTAAGAATTACAAGCTGAGTACGCTCGGTGAATATTTGAATATCAAAGATACCCGTTACCACAGGGCCATGGCCGATGCCGTAGCCGGGATGGAGGTTTTTCGGGCTGTTATTAGGAATCTGCCCAAAGATACGCCGGCGGATAGTATACCGTTCCGTACCGGGCAGAGCCTGAAACTGGATGATTTCGTATTTGATAATATTGATTTGGATCCTGATAAACTTCTTTTGAAGGATGCCGTAAAAGAAGGGTTTGACGTTTGTATCGAATACCGGAATGGTAATGGCGAATATTCAAAACGCCAGGTTTCGCCGTTTAACCTGTATTGTTTTCGCGGTAAGGGTTACCTGGCAGCTTTCTGCCGTCAGGCCCAAGAGCCAAGGCAGTTTCGCGTGGATCGTTTGGTGTCAGTGTCTAAAATCGGATAAGAGGCGGTTTCGTTTTATTTGGTTGAGAAATCACCGGTAATATGTTTTGGATATGCATAGCGCTAGAATTGTTTCGATATTTTCATCAATTCAGGGTGAAGGGGTATTTGCCGGAAGACCGCAACTGTTTATCCGCCTAGCCGGGTGCAATATTAGATGCGAGTATTGCGACACGCCCGAATCGTTGAAACCGGTTAAGTCAGCCCGGATTGAGGCCAATCCTTTTTCTGGTAAGGAACGGGAAAATTCCAACCCGATAACATCTGCTGTGATTGTCAGAAAACTGCTTAATCAGATAAAGTTATTCTCGGATTATCACGCTTTGTCTGTAACCGGAGGCGAACCGTTGCTTGAGACGAAATTTCTTAAGGAGGTTTTACCGGCTGTGCGTCGGGAATTGCCGGTCTTACTGGAAACCAACGGCTTGTTGCCTGAACGTCTAAAGGAACTAATAAAGTTAGTAGATATTATTTCTATGGATATTAAGATGCCTTCGGACATCGGCCGGAAAATAAACTGGCAATCGGTGTACCAGTTTCTTAAGATTTCATCAATAAAACCGGATACATACGTTAAGGTGGTTTTGACCGACAAAACCGACCGAAACGAGTTGCTGGTAGCCCGAAGCGTTATTCATAGAGTTGGCAAGGATATTCCGCTGGTGCTCCAGCCGGTTAGCCGGCTCAATTATCACCGTGGATTCAAGTGCCCGTCAAATGAGAAGACAATGAGCGTTTATCGGTTGATGAAGGAAAGATTAAACGATGTGCGCATCATACCCCAGATACATCGATTGATGCACTGGAAATAGCGGGATTGTGTTTTATGGTAATGCTTTGCCCGAGGTGTGCTTATCCCAATCAACCTTACATATTGAAATGCCAGCGGTGCAATTCCCAACTCCGTTCTGAGGAAGAAGCCAAGCATAATAATGAGGAGTGGGTTATCCTGCCGGAAAAAATCAGGATTGAGTTTGAGGATAATTATAAATTAGCTCAGGAGCATTCCAGACGGATAATGGCTTTTTCATTCAGGAAGAAGTTTAAGTATGTTTTGATGGGCGGGATTATGCTGGGCGTGGTTGGTTTTCTGAATTGGTTTGTCAGGTTTTTAACGATGTCTGATATATTAGATTCAGTAGGGGGCATATTGTTTTTTATTTCTCCTGAAATAATCGCGGGTGGGATTGCCGGATTCCTGTTAATAAAAAGCCGGGGTGGGCCTCACAAAGGAATGATTTTATTTATCAGCGCTTTTATTGCTTCGGCTGTTGTTAAATACCTGCTTAATTGGGTTGATATGCCTTTTACCGATCCGTTTGGAACTATTGAATTCCTGTATCTGAGCTTAGTGGTGCTTTGTTTGGGGTATTTGATGGGGCAACACATCTATATTAAATATTTCGCCTGAGGGTGGTGCCTCAAACCAGCTGGGTTTATTTAGTCGTGAATTCTTCCTGTCTGATGCCGGCGTTGCCGTCCGCGTCGATGACTCTGAGTGCAACCACATGCGTGCCAGGTGCGATGCCTTTGATTTGGAACGAGAACTTCTCCGTCCGGTTATCGAACATATTATCCAACGGAAAAACCGTTTCCCAGGGCCGGCCGTCCAATGAATATTCAATCCGGGCGATATAATTAAAGTTGTCTTCAACCTCGCCGGAGAATTCGTTATCCTTGATAACCAGATTTTTTACCGTTGGTTTGGTATTGTCCACGACAACAAGCTTTGAGGTTTTGCTGTCGGTCAGACTGCGGGATTCCGGGTTATTGCGCTCGTCGGTAGCCTTGACCTTGATGAAATATTTTCCGTCATCTGTGGATTCGGTATTCCAGATATATTCCGGCGTTACAATTAAATCATCCTGGTTCAACAGTACCCACTGGGTTTGGTTTTCTTTACGGTAATAAATCTGGTAGCCGAGCGGGTCGTTGTCCGGGTCATAAGCCTGGTAGATAATCTTTCGGGCGAATATCCGCTGAGGCATAAAAGGCGATGCCTGCTGTCCTTCCAGCGGCTTTTTGACAGCTTCTATCCGAAGATCGTTGATTCTGGGTTGCTGGTTGGCAACCAGATAGGCTATTGAAACTTTGGACAAGTAAGCATCCTTTGTATTAAGGGCTGACCGGACCTGGATATACCGGCCGGGGTTGATGTTAATCTTGCCCGGAGCGGTTATTTCGCTTGACCAGGATGACCAGGTATCATCAGGCTTATTGGTATTGCCGGTCCGGACCGATAGAGTGATATCTTTGGTATTTTCCCAAGAGATATTTCCCCATTCGGCTGCAAACTTGGCGTCGAATACCTCTGAAGTATAAGTGCCGGTGGTCGCCTCGGCAGCCGGGTAAAGATAAATCCCGCCCGCGCCGCCCGCTGCCAGGGCTTTTAGCTCATTAGCCTGGTCAGTGATCAGGGCCATAATATTGCTGGCGTCCAGGTCGTAGGGTATGGCGAAGCTGGCGTCCGGCATAATCTGGAAAATCTTACCGCTGTTATCGGTAGAAGCCAGAAGGTGTTCTTTTTTGTCAGATTGGAAGTATTTCAGGTCAGTCAGGTAAGACTTATCAAAGCGGACCAATTCCCTGACTTTATTATCCGTGGTAAAGATAAAAACAGATGACTGGACCGGCGGCTTCTCCCGGGGCGGTGGCGGCGGGGCTGAAATAGGCATGGGCGCTTCTGTTTTCTTGGCTTCCTCAGCCGATGATTTTACCGCGCCCAGAAATTCCTGGGGCATCATCTTAATGCCGCTGTTTATTGCCAGGTAAACGACCTTGTTGTCGGCCGCCAGGGCGATAGACTTTATTTCATTGTCCCCGAAATCATAAAGCAATTCCGCTTTTTTCTCGGGGCTGGTTTTCATCCGGTAGAGCATAGCCGGGTAGCTGGTTGCGAAATACAGGGTATTATCCCGGTCAAAAGCCAGGCACATGATATGCAATCCTTTTTTGGCTTCGTAAAATGTCTCGAACTTGCCGTCCGGCGCGATTTTGTATATATTAGGCACCGGCCCGGTTGAGGCGTAAAGCGACTTGTCGTCAGGTCCGAAGCTCAGCTTCCAGACGTAAGCGATTGGCAGCTGGCAGAATATGCCGCCCTTGCCGTCACGGTTGACTTTGTATATCCGGCCGTTCGGAATGGTCGCGAAAAAAAGCTCGTTATCCGATGAAATTGCCATTGAGGTTACCAGCGTTTCGGTTGTGGTGAAGAATTCTTCCAGCTTGTTTTCCTTTTCGGACAGCTTGTAGATTTTACCGCTGGCCGAGCCAAAATAATAAGTGTCTTTCTTGTCCGCCACGCCGGTCCAGAGCGTTAGTTCGTTGTTGGGCGCCGCTATCTTGACAGGTTGTCGGCCCAAGGCTACTTCGCCGGCCGGGGTCATTAGGGTGTTCTCAAAATCGCCCTTGGCTATCTCAACCTTGTTGTTGAGATCCCAGTATGTGGTATTGACCGCCAATGCTATCGGAGTGAAAATAGTCAAACATAATATAGCGAATATGAATCTGTGGCTCATTTTTTTCTCACTTTCAATCTGACTGAATCAGAACCTTTTAATATATATTCCGTTTCCGTGAATATCTTCAAGGCGTTGTTAATGAGTTCATACCGGTCGTTAACGCTGGCCAGAGAAGCTTGATTATGGCTTTTGACGTTAACCGGCTCGCGTGATTGGTTGATAATCGAGCTCAAGACCGAGTTAGGCAGGTCTTTCAGGGATTTGCCGTTATAAAGCAGGTTGGTTGACCTGATGGGAATAACAGTTATCAGGGTATTCGATTCGTATAATGACTTAAGAAAATAAATCATCTCTTTGATGCTGGTCGGAGTGGGCAGTTCTGGCATGACATTATCTCCGGAGGTAATCTCTATATTCAGGTCCTGGTTTTCCATGTCATCCGGGATGACGAATTGGACGGTCCTGATGACCTCCGGTTTCTTGTCAGGTTTAAGCGCTACAAAAAGCTTGACCAATTCGCCCGGTTTAACCTCATCTTTTTCCAGCCAGGTATTCCTTATGAATGCGGTCCGGTCTTCGTTAATCACCTTTAGGTCAACCGCTATATTTTCCAGTTTGATATCTTTGTAAGGGTTATTCCAGAGCGGTCCGAGCAGGTCGTAGAATAAATCTCCCAGTACCGGCGAGGTCACTCCGTAAGAACTGGCCAGGTGGCGCGTGAAGGTTATCGGTTCGTAATCTTTTATTTTCATGGTTACGATTGATTCCACCGTAGTTCGTCCTTCGTTAGGCTCGCTTACGGTTATGGCGCTGGCAATGGCGTATCTCAGGATAAACGGGGTTATATCCTTGTGGTGGACGATTTCCATATTGAAATCATTCTTGACGCCGGTTTTGAGATTGGCGATTTTGATGCTTAACGGGAACATAGGGGTTTTCTTGCCCATAACGCCGGCCACGCAGAACTGGCGGTCCTGGGTGATAGATCCTATTTCCTGCGTTCCGGCGCCTAATTTGAATGACAATGACTGGCGCGGTATCGTGCCGAAGATATATGCTTTGCACATGGGCAAGAGCGTCTCGCCCACCAGGTCCATATAATGCCCGAAGGCCGTCAGCCGATTGCCTTCGACGTAAGTGACCGTGCCTATGCCGGTCAAATCCAGGTCGCCCCGGGCCATTGGGATTCCCAGCGCGCTGCCCGGTTCAATCGGTCCGGGCACGTCGTAATCGGTGCCCGCGCCGCCGGATTGTATCGGATAAAGGTTGAATTGCTTTAAATCCTGTTCGAAATATTTCATCAGCTTGGGATGCAGTCCGGCCACGAACAGCGGCGTCATCAGCGGTCTGAGCGCGCCCGAATCGCTGTTCTGGGCGTCAATGTTGTTTTTGGGTTTATTATCAGACCGGGCCATTAGCGTATCGGGTTCGGAATCAATCCGCGATTCCTTTTCCAGCGGTTTGTTCATCTCTTCTATCATATATTCGATAGGCGTAACCCCGCCCAGCGGTTCCTTGCTGTAGCCCCAGCCGAATGCCAGAGCGCCGACCAGCCGGCCTTCAGGTTCGTTTATTTCATCGACCACCAGGTAGACCGGGCTGCCGCTCATTCCCTGGATGATGCCGGCATTATCGGTGATATGATGGTTGACCCGGACCAGGATGGCGTCGTGCTTGGGCGTGGTGTTTTTAAGGATGCCGAAAACCTCGACCCCGAATCTTTCGATTCGGCTGCCTTCAAATACGGTTTTACCGTAACCTTTCATGCCGATGCGGACATCGGCCACCTTCATTATCCGCGGGGGAGTTATCGGGCCGAATTGTTCCGGAATAGCTTCTTTGGCCGGCTTGTCGATTATTGGTTTGTCACCTTCGGAAAATCCCAGAGAGGGCAGTGTCAGCAGGAATGTAAGAAACATTCCCATGATACCCAGGTCGGATTTTTTATATGCCATAAGTCCCTGACAATACTTACATTATATTGGGCTGTCAAGAAATAGATATTCCCGGCAAGCACAAAATTATTGACATCAATGACGGATTTATGCAATATCCAACAGAACGGAGGAACGCATATGGCTGATATTCACGAACTTGACATTCAACTGAAGAAAATACCGACGGCATACAGCCATACGATGGGCATACTGGTGGGCGGCGGCCCGGCGCCGGGCATAAACGGCGTCATCAGCGCCGCGGCTATCGAGTCCATCAAGCACGGCTGGCAGGTCACCGGTATTATGGACGGCTTTCGCTGGCTATCAGGCACGGGTGAGGTGCCGACCATGCCGCTGGCCATCAGCGATATATCACGCATTCACCAGCGGGGCGGTTCAATCTTAAGAACCTCCAGGGAAAACCCGACCAGCGACCCTAAAAAGGTCAGGAACGTGGTTGATAACCTGCTCAAACTCAAAATCGACCGTCTTATCACTATAGGAGGCGATGATACCGCATACACGGCCAGCGTTATAGAAAGCCAGGCTAAAGGGCGCATCTATATCGTTCACGTGCCCAAGACCATTGATAACGATTTACCTCTGCCGGACAGCAAATCATCATTCGGGTTCCATACGGCCCGGCATTACGGAGTGGAAATTGTCCAGAACATAATGGAGGACGCTGTCACCACCAACCGCTGGTATTTTATCGTGACTATGGGTCGCAAAGCCGGCCATCTGGCCTTGGGTATCGGCAAATCATCCGGCGCTACCCTGACCGTTATCGCCGAGGAATTCAGCAGGGACAAGGTTATCAAAGTGTCGCAGATATGCGATATCCTCGAAGGCGCCATCGTTAAGCGCCTGGCTATGGGTAAGTCGCACGGCGTGGCCATCCTGTCGGAAGGCATTGCCGAGCGGTTTGACCCGGCTGAGCGCGAACTGATAGACAAGGCCGAAAAAGACGAGCACGGCAATATCCGTCTGGCCGAAATAGATTTAGGCAAATACCTCAAGAACGAGGTCCGCAAACGCCTTGAAGCGCGTAATATAAAGCTGACTATCGTCGATAAGGACATCGGTTACGAGCTCCGTTGCGCGCCGCCCATACCGTTCGACTCAGAATATACCCGGGACCTGGGTTATGGCGCCAGCAAACTTCTTCAGGATGGTGTCACCGGCGCTATGGTCAGCCTGCAGGGCGGCCGGATTGTCCCGATATATTTCCCTGATATAATGGACACGGTTACCGGTAAGACCAAAATACGTTACGTCAACCCCAAGACCGAATCATACGCCGTGGCCCGAGCCTATATGATACGGCTGGAGCGGTCAGACTTCGAGGACCCTGAACAGCTGGAACAGATAGTCAAAGCGTCCAATCTCACGTCCGGAGAATTCATCAAGCGTTTCGGTTGGATTAAAGACGTCTAATAATTAAACGATATTTAAGGAGGTATTATATGAAAAGGCAAGTAATTACTTGGGGATGGGCTTTTGGTTTATCAATAATATTGTTGGGTTGCGGTACAAAAACTGATGTCATCAAGTTGGGCGTGGCCGGCCCGTTAACCGGTGACCAGGCCAAGTTGGGCACCGACGTGCTTAACGGCGCCACGTTGGCCGTTGAGGAATGGAACGCCAAAGGCGGCGTCCTGGGCAAGAAAGTCGTCATCGTTTCCCGCGACGACATGGCCCAGGAACAGCAGGCCCAGTCGGTGGCCAAAGAACTGGCCGGCGAAGGTGTCGTCGGCGTGGTCGGGCATTTCAACAGCGGCTGCACCATACCGGCTTCGGTGGTTTATCACGATTCCAATATCCCCATGATTACCCCGTCCTCGACCAATCCTTACGTAACCGACCGTAATTTCGCCAATATTTTCCGGGTCTGCGGCCGTGACGACCAGCAGGGCAAAGTCTCGGCTGATTACGCGATAGGCACGTTGAAAGTCAAGAAGGTGGCCATCCTGCACGACAAGACCCAATACGGCCAGGGGCTGGCCGATGAGTTCAAGAAAGCGCTGGGCACAAACGCCGAAGTCGTTTATTACGGCGGGTTCCCCAAGGAAGAGCTTAACTTCAAGCCCATCATCAGCGCCGTCAAGGAGACCAATCCGGAGCTGCTGTTCTTCGGCGGGATGTACAACCAGGCCGGTCCGATGATGGTCCAGGCGCGCGAAGCCGGTTTGACCGCGGCTTTCATGAGCGGCGACGGCGTGTTTGACCCGGTTTTCCTCAAGGTGGCCGGCGCATCGGCCGAGGGTTCTTACTTGACATTCTCACGCGACCCTGAAATCATCCCCTCAGCCAAGTCGTTCCTGGATAAATATCGTGAGAAATACGGCCCGTACGGCCCTTATTCAATCTATGCTTATGACGCGGCTAATATCATCCTGTCCGCCATCCAGGCCGCCGGCACCACGGACTGCGCCAAGGTATCCGAGCAGATTAGGAAGACCGCTTACGACGGCGCCATTGGCAAGGTCCAGTTTGACGCCAAAGGCGACCTGGCCAGTTCCTATTACATTATGTGGGTAGTCAAGGGCGGGAAATTAGTTACCTGCGAACCCCGTTAGAGACATTGTTGTCTCTAAACGGGACAAGCCAAAGTAGGGCTGTTTCCCATGGACTTCGTTTAGGATAACGTGGCAGTACGTCACTTCGTTCCTGCTGCCACTAACCCGGAGAAAGGCCTGTTCGTCCAGAGTATGCTGCAACATTTAGTCAACGGCTTGATTCAGGGCGGTATCTATGCGCTGATTGCCCTCGGCTACACAATGGTCTACGGCATACTCGGGATGATTAACTTCGCCCACGGCGAAATCTATATGATTGGCGCTTATCTGGGCATCATTTCGCTGGCTGTGCTATCCACCTTCGCCCCGATTGCCGGCCTGCCAATCCTGTGCCTGTTCATCGCGCTGATTATCAGCGTCGCCTTTGCCGCCGGATATGGCTTCACCATTGAAAAGGTGGCTTACCGCCGCCTGCGCCACGCGCCGGTGCTGTCCGCTCTTATCAGCGCCATCGGCATGTCCACCTTCCTGCAGAACTACATTATGGTCGCCCAGGGCAAGGAGAATAAGGCCTTCCCGGCATTCTTCAAGGAACCGCTCACCAGCCACCCTTACCTGGTCGGCTCGGCCCGGATATCCCTTCTGGAAATAGTCATCATCGTTTCGTGCATACTGATAATGCTCGGCTTGCACCTGTTCATCAGCCGGACCAAGGTCGGCCGGGCCATGCGGGCCACGGCTCAGGACAAGAAGATGGCCGCACTGGTCGGCATTGACATAAACAGGATCATCGCCCTGACGTTCATCATCGGCTCGGCATTGGCCGCGGCCGGCGGCGTGATGGTCTCTATGTATATTTCCACCACCCGTTTTGATGTCGGTTATATGACCGGTATTAAGGCCTTTACCGCGGCCGTCCTGGGCGGCATTGGCAACATTCCCGGTGCCATGCTGGGCGGGTTCCTGCTTGGCATAGTCGAAACCTTGGGCGTGGCTTATATCTCGCCTGATTACAAAGAGGTCTACGCCTTCGTTATCCTGATGCTGGTATTGATTATCCGGCCCAGAGGACTGTTGGGCGAACGGCTGGCCGACAAAGCATAGTATGAAACTGACTTTCAAAAAAGTATTCTTGATGGCATTGTGGATGGGGCTGATAACCCTGCCCATCGTCGGGATAAAGATGGTCGATGACGGCGTCGTATGGCGCATCGGTCCGGTAGTTATCAGCGCCTTGGTTCTGGTCGGCGGTTTGGCCTGGTTGGGTTTTAGCCGGTGGAAAGGTCTTGCCAAGCTGGGCTCGCTCCTGGCCGAACCTTTCCGCTATACCACCGAGAAGATGGCCAAACCGGCCGCCGTAAAATTGGAAGTAGTGGCACTGCTGGTCGTCCTGTCCGTGATTCCCTGGGTGCTCCCGGGCAAGCACCTCAACCTGGCCATTGACACCGGCATTTACATAATATTGGCCCTGGGTCTGAATATCGTGGTCGGCTCGGCCGGACTGCTGGTGCTGGGCTATGCCGGGTTCTGGGCCATCGGCGCTTATACCTTCGCGCTGGCCTCCATCATGCTCAATTGCCCGTTCTGGCTGGGGCTGGTCCTGGCTGCGGTGGTGACCGGGCTGTGCGGGCTGATTGTCGGATTACCCTGCCTGCGCCTGCGCGGTGATTACCTGGCCATCGTCACGCTCGGCTTCGGTGAGCTGGTCCGCTACCTGCTCAAGAACCTGCCCAACCTGACCGGAGGCGAAAAAGGCCTGCCCAACGAACTGCTCAGCGGCAAAATCAACCATCCGGAAATATTCGGCTGGGTCCTGAAACAGCCGCTCCATTACTATTACCTGACCTTTATTATGGTCATCCTGACCGTGGTCATAATAGGGCGTCTCAATAATTCTCGCATAGGCCGGGCCTGGATAGCCCTGCGCGAAGACGAGATGGCCGCCACCAGTATGGGCATCAACACCACTCAGTTAAAAATCCTGGCTTTCGTCATCAGCGCCGTCTGGGCCGGGTTTGCCGGAGTACTCTACGCGGCCAAGATGAACTACATCACCCCGGAAGCGTTCCGGTTCGAACAGTCGGCACTGATTTTGGCCATGGTCATCCTGGGTGGAATGGGAAACACCCTGGGCGTAATTTTAGGAGCGGTAATCCTGTTCATCCTGCCCTGGTTTATCCGTGACCAGATGCCGGCGTTCCAGGACTACCGGCTGTTGATATACGGCGCCACTATGGTGCTGATGATGCTATTCAGGCCACAGGGCTTAATCAGCAGTAAGCGCCGGCAGGTGGAACTGACCGCTGAAACGGCGGATTAGATATGATGAATAATAATATATTGCTCGAAGCCAAATCAGTCTCGAAGTCCTTTGGCGGGCTGGCCGCTTTGCAGGACATGAGTTTTGACCTGCGCAAGGGCGAAATCCTGAGCATCATCGGACCGAACGGCGCCGGCAAGACCACGCTCTTTAACTGCCTTACCGGGCTTTACGCGCCCACGGCCGGGCAGATAGTATTTAATGACCGTGATATCACCGGGCTGAGGGCATACCAGATAACCCGGCTGGGCGTTTGCCGGACGTTCCAGAACATCCGGCTGTTCGCCGAGATGACCGCGCTGGAAAACGTTATGGTCGGCATGCATTGCCGGACCGGCTGCGGGGTATTTTCGGCCTTAGTTAGGCATCCGGGAATGGTCCGCGAGGAAAAGAGCATCACCGAACAGGCGCTGGAACTGCTCCGGTTCGTCGGGTTGGTGGACCCCGTTAGAGATAGGTCGTTCCAGAGAGACGACCGCAAATCGGCAACACCGACCTCTACTTTAGCAGATGATAAAACTAAAGGAAACATATCAAATAGAACGAGTTGTATCTCTAACGGGGTGAACAAGGCCAACGTCTGGGCGCGCAACCTGGCTTACGGCGACCAGCGCCGGCTGGAAATAGCACGGGCCATGGCCACCCGTCCGCAACTGTTGTGCCTGGATGAGCCTGGCGCCGGGATGAACCCGACCGAGACCAACGAGCTGATGGCACTGATACGCAAGATACGCGACAGCGGCATCACCGTGCTCCTGATAGAGCATCATATGAAGGTGGTTATGGGTATCTCCGACCGGGTCTGCGTGCTTGACCACGGCGTAAAGATAGCCGAAGGCACCTGCAAAGACGTCCAGTGCGACCCCAAGGTAATAGAGGCCTATTTAGGAAAGGATAACAACCACTAATTTTACCACGAAAGCGCGAAAGTAAGAAGATGCGAAATATTTAGTGATTTAGTTATTTCGTGTTTTCGTGGTTGTATTGATTATGCTCAAACTGACTGACATACATAGCGGGTACGGGCCGATAGAGGTTTTGAAGGGAATCTCCTTCGAGGTCAATGCCGGCGAAATTGTCACCATCATCGGCGCCAACGGGGCCGGCAAGACCACCACCCTGATGGCTATATCCGGCATCAACCAGCTCAGTCGTGGATCGATAACCTTCGAGGGTCAGCCGATAGACCATCTGCCGGCGCACCAGATAGTGGCCAAAGGTATCGCCCAGATACCCGAAGGCCGGCGCATCTTCCCGCGCCTGACCGTGCTGGAAAACCTGCAGATGGGCGCATTCGTCCGGACCGATACCGAGGCCATCAAGCCGGACCTGGAGCGGGTTTTCGGGCTGTTCCCGATATTGAAAGAGCGGTCCGGCCAGTTGGGCGGTACTCTTTCCGGCGGTGAACAGCAGATGCTGGCCATCGCCCGGGCGCTGATGGCCCGGCCCAAGCTGTTGTTGCTGGACGAGCCGTCGCTCGGCCTGGCGCCCATCATCGTCACCCGGATATTCGACATAATCAAAGAATTAAACAAGTCCGGCACGACTATATTGCTGGTCGAGCAGAACGCCCGGATGGCGTTGCAGGTGGCCCATCGCGGATATGTTATGGAAACCGGCCGGATAACCCTGACTGACAAAGCCCAGGCGTTGTTGCATAATCCTAAGGTTATAGAAGCGTACCTGGGGGGTTAGTGGCAGTTCGAGCGAAGCGAGTTACTGCCACGTTATCCCCGAAGCGTAGCGGAGTGGGATTAGGGCAGTTCGAGTATAACGAGTTATTGGCAGAGAGTAGCCTCTTGTAATAATAAAGGTAAAAGAAAATGGACTTTATTAAAAACGGCATAGATTTCGTCCTCCACGTGGACAAATACCTCAGTGTTATCATCCAGAACTTCGGGGTATGGTCTTACGGCCTGCTGGCCTTGATTATTTTCTCTGAGACCGGATTCGTGGTCACGCCGTTCCTGCCCGGTGATTCATTGCTCTTTGCGGCCGGCGCGTTTGCCGCCACCGGTTCTTTCAATTCCTGGTGGCTGTTCCTATTGCTGACCGCGGCGGCCATAATCGGCAACACCGTCAACTACGCCGTTGGCCGACTGTTCGGCCAGAGGCTGTTCAAGGACGATAAATCCCGCATATTCAGGAAAGAATACCTGGACCGGACGCACCGGTTTTACGAAAAGCACGGGCGCAAGACCATCATCCTGACCCGGTTCGTTCCGATTGTCCGCACCTTTGCGCCGTTCGTGGCCGGCATGGGCAAGATGGGCTATTTGTATTTCTTTACGGCCAACGTCATCGGCGCCGTTTTATGGGTGGGGCTTTTCATCGGCGCCGGATACTATTTCGGCAATGTGCCGTTCGTCAAGAACAACTTTTCGCTGGTGATACTGGCCATAATAATCATTTCCGTACTGCCGGTGGCCATAGAATTCTGGCGCCACCGCTCGAAGCCTGATAAGGGAAAAGTGTGAGTAGGGGTGGTAGGCGGGATAGACCACTGGATTTTGTTCTCTCGAAACGGAATTCTTGTCTGCCTTTGGCATGCTGTCTCTGGCATAATAACGCAGTAATTTAGCCCTTTCCCATGTGCTGTTTTCGGCAAATAAGTTTTTTTTCGCGCCTAAATCCTAATATAATGCATATTTGGCTCAAGGGGGTGGGGGTACCCTACCCCTATACCACCTGGATACTTATCCATAACCACTATAAATCTTGTTAATAACCATTATAAGTCTTATTCGTAACCATTATAAATCCTGTTCATAACCACTATAAATCTTATTCATAACCATTATTAATCCTGTTCATAACCACTATAAGTTTTATTTATAACCAGTATAAATCCTGTTCGTAACTACTATAAGTTTTATTCATAACCATCATAAATTCTGTTCATAACCATTATAAATCCTGTCCATAACCACTATAAATCTTATTCATAAGCATCATAAATCATGCCCATAACTAGTATAAATCTTATTCATAATCACTATGAATTCTGTCCGTAACCATCATAAATCTTATTCATAACTACTATAAATCAATTTCTGTACACCTTGGCATTTCATAGTGGATATGCCATTTTTGCAGGGCAGATTTTGGTTTGTTTCAGGGTAAGTACAGTCAAGCCCCTAAAATTTTGAATGGTTTTGATCGTGATTCGCATAAGGTGTTATCTATAAAATCATGAATAAACACAAACTGCATATTTGTCTGATTAAATGTATAATAGTAAATTTATTAAACCCGTAAAATCCGCGGTTAATATATTTTTTTATAAAACAATAAAAATACTTGACAAGGACTTTTCCGTTTGCTAATGTACCAGACTTGTTTGCCGATAAAATTATTCCTTGTAACAGGGGAATAGTCCCGGCAGTTAAGGTCGTTCTTTGAAAATTTGGTAATTAGTGCAATAACAATGGGCTTTAGGATAAAAAAGTGGTCAAGCTACTAAGGGCACATAGTGGATACCTTGGTATCGGGAGGCGATGAAGGACGTAGCAGGTTGCGATAAGCCTCGGGGAGCCACCAAGCAGGCTATAATCCGGGGATTTCCGAATGGGGGAACCCATTCCGTCGTAAGGCGGAATACTCCGACGCAAGTCGGTTTGCCAACGCAGGGAAGTGAAACATCTCAGTACCTGCTGGAAAAGAAAAAGACATTGATTTCCTCAGTAGCGGCGAGCGAACGGGAAAAAGCCTAAACCGTATATGTGTCAAGCCTGTGTGCGTTGCGTATACGGGGTCGCGGGAATATTCGTTCTGGTACACAGACCGGAGGAAGAGTTACAAAATCCTATCCTAACCAAACTGTCCTGAAACGGCAGACCAAAGAGGGTGATAGTCCCGTCGGTGAAAGGGTCAGGATCTTTTCTGAGTGTTTCCCAAGTACCACCCGCCACGGGAAAACGGGTGTGAATCTGGCCCGACCATGGGCTAAGGCTAAATACTACCTGATAACCGATAGTGAACAAGTAGCGCGAGCGAACGGTGAAAAGAACCCCGGAAGGGGAGTGAAATAGAACTTGAAACTATGTGCTTACAAACTGTCAGAGCCTCGCTTCGGTGGGGTGATGGCGTGCCTTTTGGATAATGAGTCCGGGAGTTATACCTGATGAGCAAGCTTAATCCTGCTGCGAAAGCATCTGGAGGAGGCGTAGGGAAACCGAGTGTTAAAAGCGCGTTTAGTTCATCGGGATAGACCCGAAAGCCAGTGATCTACCCATGGGCAGGTTGAAGTACCGATAATCTCGGTATGGAGGACCGCTAGGGTATAACGTTGAAAAGTTATCCCGTGATCTGTGGGTAGGAGTAAAAGGCTAATCAAACTGGCTAATAGCTGGTTCTCCCCGAAATAGCTTTGGGGCTAGCCTCATGGATATGCAGTGGAGGTAGAGATACTGAATGGGTTACAGGGGTCTACCCGACTACCTTACCCAATCAAACTCCGAATGCCATTGCAACAAACCATGGGAGTCAGAGTGCGAGGGCTAAGCTTCGTACTCGAGAGGAAAACAGTCCAGACCACCGGCTAAGGTCCCTAAAACGAGCTAAGTGAAGAAGGAAGTAAAGGTGCTAAGACAGCCAGGATGTTGGCTTAGAAGCAGCCATCATTTAAAAAGTGCGTAACAGCTTACTGGCCGAGCATTTTTGCGCCAAGAATTATCGGGCCTAAGCTCGTTACCGACGCCGTGGATTCGTTTGGTAGCGATACTAAACGAGTGGTAGGGGAGCGTTCTAAACAGGACAAAGTGGAATTGTGAAGTTCCATGAACAGTTTAGAAGCGATTATCCGGACATAAGTAGCGTGACAATTCCGATGAGAAATCGGAACGCCGTAAGCCTAAGGTTTCCTGGGGAAGGTAACTCCGCCCAGGGTTAGTCGGTGCCTAAGGTGAGGCCGAAAGGCGTAGCTGATGGAAATGCCGTTAATATTCGGCAACTATTCCAGGCGCGATAAAGAACCAACAGGGGGGGTGGAGAAGGCTATGTTGTCCCAACGATCAGAAATGTTGGGCCTGTTCGACTAGGGGAGAAGGGTAGGTAAATCCGCTCTTCTGCTATCTCTGAGGGAACAGGGGAAACCCGCAAGGGTGGAAGTGGCAAACGCCATGCTCACGAGAAAAGCCTCGGTTGGGAGTGCTTGGAGTAACCGTACCAAAACCGACACAGGTAGGCGAGGAGAGAATCCTAAGGCGTTCGAGAGAATCCTCTTAAAGGAACTAGGCAAAATGGCCCCGTAACTTCGGGACAAGGGGTGTCTTGGCTGGTGAAGTCACTTGCTGATGGAGCGAGCCGAGATTTCAATAAAGCGGGCCGGGGAACTGTTTATTAAAAACACAGGTCTGTGCTAAGCCGTAAGACGACGTATACAGACCGACGCTTGCCCAGTGCTGGAAGGTTAAGGAGTGCGGTTAGTGGCCGTAAGGCTGCGAAGCTGCTAACTGAAGCCCCAGTAAAAGGCGGCCGTAACTATGACGGTCCTAAGGTAGCGAAGTTCCTTGTCGGGTAAGTTCCGACGTGCATGAATAGCGTAATCACTTGGCCGGTGTCTCTAAGAGGAGCTCGGCGAAATTGCAGCAGCGGTGAAGATACCGCTTGCCCGCACTTAGACGGAAAGACCCCATGAACCTTTACTGTACCCTCATATTGGGTTTTGATTTAATTTGCGTAGGATAGGTGGGAGACTTTGAAGCCCTGCTTTTGGGTGGGGCTGAGTCAACGGTGAAATACCACCCTGATTATATTAGGATCCTAACCCCTGTCGTGTAGGCAGGAGGACAGTGTGAGGCGGGCAGTTTAACTGGGGCGGTTTCCTCCAAAAAGGTAACGGAGGAGCGCAAAGGTCCCCTCAGCACGGTTGGCAATCGTGCGCGGAGCGTAAGGGTATAAGGGGACTTAACGGTAAGACATATAGGTCGAACCGGTGTGAAAGCAGGCCCTAATGATCCGGTGGTCCTGAATGGAAAGGCCATCGCTCAACAGATCAAAGGTACTCTGGGGATAACAGGCTTATGGTGTCCAAGAGTCCATATCGACGACACCGTTTGGCACCTCGATGTCGGCTCATCGCATCCTGGGGCTGGAGAAGGTCCCAAGGGTTCGGCTGTTCGCCGATCAATAGCGGTACGTGAGCTGGGTTTAGACCGGCGTGAGCCAGGTCGGTCCCTATCTAGTGTGGGCGTAGGAAGTTTGAGGGACGCTGTCTTTAGTACGAGAGGATCAGGATGGACGGACCTCTGGTGTACCAGTTATCCTGCTAAGGGTAATCGCTGGGTAGCTATGTCCGGGGGGATAATCGCTGAAAGCATCTAAGTGAGAAACCCCACCCAAGATCAGACTTCCCAATCATCCGGCGCAAGCCGGCTCTGATATTAAGACCACTTGTAGACCACGAGTTTGATAGGTCCTAGGTGTAAGGCCTGTAAGGGCTTAAGCCGAGGGATACTAATCGGTCGTTCGTCTTGACCACTTTTTTATCCTTGAGCCCATATAGTCGGCTGTTAAAGCCGGCTATGACTGGCAGTAATAGCTGCTTAAAGCTGCCAGCGTATTGTACGTTTTATTTTTAACTCCCGGTGGTCCAATTCCCAAGGGGCCACACCCGTTCCCATCTCGAATACGGCCGTTAAGCCCTTGGGGCCAATGATACTACTGATGATTTATTCGGTGGGAAAGTAGGTCACTGCCGGGGTGCTATACTCGAGGGCGGATTCATTGATTTGAATCCGCCCTTTTCTTTTTAATATGGAAAATTAAAATATAATAATTCTTTGTGTTCTTTGTGCCTTTGTGGTTATATGGATTCACTAAGAAAGGATATTTACCATGAAAGAATACCTTGAAACCATTGCCCAGATGATGGCCGTGGCGGCCCGGACCGCGCCCAAGTCGGCCGGGCAGGATTTCGTCAAAATAGAAATACTTACCGGCCAGGTGCTGGCCAATCTGTCCCGTGAAATGATTACCTACGGCGCCAAGACCGGAAAGAAGAACTTCGACCGGGACGGCAATAACATCGCCAAGTCGGACGCGCTGGTGTTGGTCGGGTTGAAGGATTCCAAAACGGTCGGGCTTAACTGCGGCGCCTGCGGCTATCCTGAATGCGCCAAATTGCCGGCTGTCAAGGAAGGTCCGGAATTTAAGGGGCCTTACTGCGCTTACCGCCTGCTGGATTTGGGCATCGCCCTGGGCTCGGCCGCCAAAACGGCCGGTATCCTTAACGCCGACAGCCGGATTATGTATCGTGTTGGTGTTATTGCCCGACAGATGAAGCTGATAGATTCGGATTACGTCCTGGGCATACCGATTTCGGCTTCGGGCAAGAGCATTTATTTTGACCGCTAGACGGGCGGTTACTTGCGGCAGACCGCGCCGAGGAAATCGTATTTGACCTGAAGCGATTGGCTGGACATTTCTTTCAGGAACTCCTGCCTGATGGTGTTCCGCACCGCCGGAAGGATTTCATCCCTAAACAGACCGCTGGTCTTTTGGGTAAGTTCATCGTAGACATCTTGTGCCGTTTTATAGTCGCAGGTGATGGCGTCTTTCCAGACCCGGACATCGCCGAAGCCGGATTTGTCAAGCATGGCCCGGAGATGGTCTTTGGACGGCGGCAATTCCGATTCGAACATCCGCAAGGACCAATCGCGGTGGCGGCGTAATATGCTTTTGAATATGTTTAAGGGGACTTTCGGGGCGTTGTCCTGGAGAGTAACGATGCCGGCAAATCCTGTTTTCTTGAGCGATTTGTATATGGTTTTGAACGCCTCTGCCGGTTTAGTCTGGATATCCCAGAGGCTTACGACCAGGTGGAAAGTTTCCGGCGGGAATACGCCGAGTTTGGTTAGTGGCTCGCCTTTGAGCACGGTGGCCGTATGTCCCTCCGGCGGCGGCGCCAGCGGGTTGACCAGGAAGACCTTGGTGTTGGCCAGCCGGGGCAGGAATAACTCGGCGCCGGGGCCGGAAATGAAGGCCCTGAGCTTTAATGCCGAGGTTAAAACAGCCGGGTTTATCCGGCTGAATATCTCATCCGGCAGAAGATTTGCCTTTTCTTGCCAAGCAGACTGATAATTATTCATTCTGGTGTCACAATATCTATGATCGCGATTTCCGGCCGGGACAGGAATCTCACCCTGGGCGCAAACCCGCCTTCCATACCCAGCCCGCTGTTGATGTAGGCGTTCATGTGGTTTTCCTTATAATAACCCATCTCGTATTTTTTGCCATATTTAGAGAATGTAATCAGGGCGCCGTAAAAGGGCAGACGCACCTGGCCGCCGTGCGTATGCCCGCCCAGATACAGGTCAAATCCCTTTGCCGTGGCTTCGGGTATCAGGTCTGGGCTGTGGAATACAAATATGTTATACTGCTTAGGATCGAGCGTTTCGGGTAGGGTTGGACTATTCAGTCCGCAGAGATACAGGCATACATTAAGGTTATCCAGGTTGATGCTGATGTTGTTGCCTGACAGGACTCCGTTTGCGGCCAGGATGTCATCGCTTTTGTAGCGCCACTCGAAATTACCCGGCACGGCATAGATGCCGTAGGGCGCTTTGAGTTTGGATAGGAAGTTTGCCAGATAGAGACGGCCTTTTTCGTCGTTGAGGTAATCGCCGGTCAGGATAATAATTTGAGGGTTTTGGCTATTTATCAGTTCCGGCGCGGCCAGCTCGCGCCGGCCTTCAGATTCGATATGCAAATCCGAGATATGGACAATCCGGACGGTTTTGCCTCCGCCGCCTATTTTAGGAGAAACTAATTTAAGATTGGTAACCTTTATCCAGTTCGGTTCGATAAAGTAGCCGTAAAGGATGCAGACGATGCCTATGATGGCTAAGGCGATGATGGTAAACTTGATTTTAGGCTTATCCAGGAAATCGGGTTTTTTATCAGGTGACGACTTGATAAAACATCGCTTGGCGATGATGACGATGAATCCGGCGGTGAATACGGAGAATACAACTCCGATAAACAGGGCGGCAGTGACTAATTCTAATAGATTAAGCATTTGTTATCTGGCAGTATGGATAAAATATTCCTGGTTTCTTGACAAGATAAAGATGATAAGGTAAAAAGGAGGCTGATTAGATAAGGCTCAGTAACGGTTGGTCCCGATGTCACATCGGGACCATCCTAACTGGCAAGAACCCAGTTCTGATATGCTATCATAACTGGATAAGACCCACTAAAAGCATATTGCCACTGTGTGTCAATATGTTTAAGTGGCTCTAGAACCCCGACGGAATAGTCGGGATAAGAAACTGTAACGGTCTTTAGCTATTTCATGGCTAAATCCCTAACAGTTTCTAAAAGGAGTTGAATATGGCAGTAGCAAGAGTGACACAGATAGTGGCGTCATCACCCAAAGGGATTACCGAGGCGGTACAGGAAGGCATCAGGAGGGCAACCAAGACTCTGCGCGGTATCACCGGCGCGGAAGTGACCAAAACTAATGTTAAGGTGGAAAACGGCAAAATAATCGAGTATCGGGTTCATATGAGCATTACCTTTGTCCTGGAAGATTAACCTGTAATTCCCGGAAGAAAATAGGGCGCAGTATATAATTCGCAGTGAATTATTGAATTGCGCCCTATACTGTCATTAGCCGTGCCTGAAGTATCCATCATTGTTATTAATTACAACACCAAAGACCTGCTTTTGGGGTGCCTGAACTCCGTTTTTAACAAGGTTAAAACATCCGGATGCCTGGTTACGGTTGTTGATAACGGCTCATCCGACGGCAGTATCGAGGCCGTTCGCCAGTATTACCCGACTGCTGAAATTATCCGGCTGGAACGCAATATTGGGTTTGCCGGAGCGGTCAATGCCGGTTTGCGTGACAGGCCGGCTAAATATTATTTTATTCTTAACAGCGATATCTTGCTGACCGAACGGTCTTTGGAAAGCCTGGTTAGGTTTATGGATGCCAACCCTAGGGCGGGTATTATAACCGGACAACTGCTCAATCAGGACGGTTCGCGGCAGCATTCGTTCGATAATATCCCGGGATTGGAAAGCGAGCTTTTGGGCAAAAGCTTGTTACGGATTCTAGCGCCGGGGCGGTATCCCAGCAAGCGGCAGGCGTATTCGAGCCCTATTGAGGTGGAATCGGTCATCGGCGCGGCTATGATGGTGCGGGAGGAGGCGATAAAAGAGGTCGGTATGCTGGATGAGAATTATTTCCTTTTTCTGGAAGAAACCGATTGGTGCCGGCGCATGACTGGCAAAGGTTGTCAGGTCTGGTTTGTGCCGGAGTCCGGCATTTATCACATTCAAGGACAGTCCAAAAAGAAGATTGTGGTGGCGGCTAAAATAGAATACCTCAATTCGTTGTATAAATTTTACCGGAAACATCATGCACTGTGGATATATTTAGTCTTCCGGCTGTTAAAGCCGATAAAGATAATTCTTGGTTTTGCGCTGAATCTGGCAGGGTGCATACTGACATTTTGTTTGGTAAGGCGTATAAGGCAGATGTTGGTGGTTTACTTTGCTTTGTTATGGTGGCATTTGATGTTGTGCCCGGAATGGGCGACTTTAAAGGGCCGGTCTCAAAAGATATAGAATCCTATCAGGATAAGCAAAAATATTGACAGGTAATAACCTGTTTGGTATCAGTAAGGCGGAATAGGATAACTAAGATTGAGAATGCCGGCCCCGTTATCCCGCCCTCTGGCGGGATAACGGGGCTGGGATAGCTCAACAGCGGAGCTCCGGTTTTGTAAACCGGCGGTTGCGGGTGCAAATCCCGCTCCCAGCTTATAGAACTTGTTTTGGGCATGCCCCGTTATACTGCTAAGGCGGGATAACGGGGCAGGTACCCAAGCGGCCAAAGGGGACAGACTGTAAATCTGTTGCTTTTTAGCTTCGGGGGTTCGAATCCCTCCCTGCCCATTTAGAAATTCTTGGCGAAACGTGAGCCTTAGAATTTCTTATACCCCGCACCTATCCCGGAAAGATAGGTGCGGGGTCTAACTCCGCTGTAACGCTATCTCCTGAAAATATTCAGGCGATAGCTAACAGGGAGTAAGAGCGGCGGTAGTTCAATTGGTAGAACATCTGCCTTCCAAGCAGACGGTCGCCGGTTCGACCCCGGTCCGCCGCTCCAACTTAGATAAAATGATGGTTTTAGGGGAGGGATATCACGGCTGAATTTTAAAGTCAGGAATTTAATACAAAATATATAAATAACTTGACACTAAATATTAAACTGCTATAGTTTTGCGTTCGAACAGCGTATTGAAATAAACGCTGTTGTAGCTCAGCTAGAAGAGCACGTCCTTGGTAAGGACGAGGTCACGGGTGCAATTCCCGTCAACAGCTAAGAAAGTAAAAATTAGATATCGAAAGGAGCTTTTATGGCCAAGGAAAAATTTGATCGGACAAAACCACACTTGAATGTGGGAACCATCGGGCACATTGATCACGGCAAAACCAGTTTAACCAGCGCGATTACAAACGTCCTAGCCAAGCATAAATTATCAAACGCCAGGACTTATGCGGAAATAGCCAAGGGCGGTGAGCAACGCGGTGAAACCAAGATTCTGACGATTCAGGTGGCGCACGTTGAATATCAGACAGATAAACGCCATTATGCACACATCGACTGCCCGGGACATGCGGATTACATTAAGAACATGATTACCGGCGCGGCCCAGATGGACGGCGCGATTCTAGTGGTTTCCGCGGCAGACGGCCCGATGCCCCAGACAAGGGAACACGTGCTTCTGGCCCGACAGGTTCAGGTGCCGGCGCTGGTGGTATTCTTGAATAAGTGCGATTTAGTCACTGATCCGGAACTTTTAGAGTTGGTTGAGGTGGAGGTTAGGGAACTCTTGACTAAATTTCAGTTCCCGGGCGACAAGATTGCCATTATCAAAGGTTCGGCAATGAAGGCTTTGGAATGCCTATGCGCCAAGAAGGAATGCCCCAACTGCGGCCCAATCTGGCAGTTAATGGATGCGATTGATGCTAATATTCCGGAACCGATTCGCCAAGTGGATAAGACGTTCCTGATGCAGATTGAAGATGTATTCAGCATCAAAGGGCGCGGTACGGTTGGTACCGGCCGTATCGAACGCGGGAGAGTAAAGATTAATGATCCGGTTGACATTGTCGGATTTTCCAAGGAAATAAGGAAGAGCGTTGTTACCGGTATAGAAATGTTCAATAAACTGCTGGATGAGGGCATTACCGGCGACAATGTCGGCATCTTGCTGCGTGGCGTTGAAAAGGATGATTTGGAACGCGGGATGGTTGTTTCCGCTCCGGGCACAATCACGCCGCACACTAAATTTGAGTGTGAGGTGTACATCCTGTCTAAGGATGAAGGTGGACGCCATACGCCGATTTTCTCCGGATACAGGCCCCAGTTCTACTTCAGGACCACGGATGTTACCGGCGAGGTCAAGCTTCCGGCCAAGGTGGAAATGGTAATGCCGGGCGAGAACGTAAGTTTGAACGTGGAGCTGATGACACCGATAGCCATGGAAGATAAGCTGCGGTTCGCTATTCGTGAAGGCGGCAGGACTGTTGGCGCCGGCGTTGTTACCAAGATAGTAGAATAAAAAGGGTATTTGTTAAAATGTGTCCCGACGGAATAGTCGGGATAAGACCCAGTAACAGCGTACCGTCACTTCGTGTCGGTTCGCTTAACTGGCTCTAAAAAAGGTTAAATATGAGAGAATGGATTTTCATGGAATGCTCGCAGTGTGGCAACCGGTATTACCGGACCAGTAAAGATCCTAAAAAACAGGCCAAACTGGAGCTAAAGAAATTCTGCTCTATCTGTAGGGCGCATACAAAGCACAAGGAAAAGAAGAAGTAGGGCGAATCAGATTAAAGGGGGCGGGCTAAAACCCGCCCCTTTTTTATTGGGCCAATTTTCTTGACATTTCTTTATAATAATATAATTTTGCTATATGGACGACAGGATTATTGGTAAAGGCATAACTTTTGACGATGTCTTGCTGGTTCCCCGCAAGTCAGATATCATCCCGGTGCAGGTTGAAGTGAAAAGTCAGTTTTCCCGCCATATTTCGATAAATATACCCATTATCTCCGCCGCTATGGATACGGTTACCGAAGCTAATCTGGCTATTTCTTTAGCTCAGGAAGGCGGAATAGGCATTATTCATAAAAACCTCACTATCGAAGAGCAGTCCCGGGAAGTAACCAAGGTTAAACGCTCGGCCAGCGGGGTTATCCTTGACCCGATTTGCCTGCCACCTAATGAATCTATCGGCACAGCCCGCAAGATAATGACTGACCACCATATATCTGGGATTCCTATAACCGATGAAAATAAGAAGCTTCAAGGGATTTTGACTATTCGCGACTTGAGGTTCCAGAAAAGCGACGCCAAGAATATTTCCGAGGTGATGACTAAGGACCATCTGATAACCGCGGCGCCGGATACCACGCTGGAACAGGCAAAGCAGATTCTTCATAAGAATAAAGTTGAGAAACTGCTTCTGGTTGATAAGGATTTTATTGTTAAGGGGCTTATTACCATAAAAGATATCAACAAGATGCTCCAGTTTCCGAATGCTTGCCGTGATAAACAGGGCCGGCTCAGGGTTGGCGCGGCGGTCGGAGTTAATGATATTGAGCGGGCCGAGCAGCTGATTAGTTGCGGAATAGATGTAATTGTAGTTGATACGGCGCACGGCCATTCCAATAACGTTATTAATGCCGTGAAAGAACTCAAGAAGCGGTTCAAGATAGATATCGTGGCCGGTAATATCGCCACCAGCGAAGCGGCTATTGATTTGATAAAAGCCGGGGTTGATGCGGTTAAGGTCGGTATCGGGCCGGGCTCGATATGCACCACCCGGATTATTGCCGGTGTTGGCGTACCGCAGATTACGGCGATTTATGATTGCACCAAGATTGCCCAGAAATACAAGGTCCCGGTTATCGCCGACGGCGGTATCAGGCATTCGGGCGATATAACCAAAGCCATTGCGGCAGGCGCCCATTCGGTTATGATCGGCGGGTTGTTCGCCGGCGTGGCGGAAAGCCCGGGCGAATCGTTTATCTACAAAGGCCGTTCTTATAAATCATACCGGGGTATGGGTTCCGAAGGCGCTATGATGAAGGGTAGCAAGGACCGTTACCGCCAGGAGAGCGTAACAACAAGGGATAAACTTGTGCCTGAAGGCATAGAGGGGCAGATACCTTCTAAAGGACCGATCAGTGACTTTGTTTACCAACTGGTTGGCGGGCTTAAGGCCGGTATGGGATATTGCGGCGTCAGAAATATCGATGAATTGAGGACCAGGACCAAATTCATAAAAATATCAGCTGCCTCTCTGAGGGAAAGCCATCCTCATGATGTCATAATTACTAGGGAAGCGCCTAATTACTGGGCGGAATAAATTAGACACGCCAGGATTTTATGAAAGACAGATTCCATCGCCAAATAGATTACCTGCGCATTTCTGTAACCGACCGATGCAATTTTAAGTGCCGATATTGTTTCCCATCCGGTGGGCGGGAGTTATTGGCGCAATCCGATATTCTTTCGTACGAGGAAATTATCCGGGCGGCGCAGTCAGCCATAAAAATGGGTATCGATAAATTCCGGATAACGGGCGGTGAGCCTTTGTTGAGGAAGGGCATCATTGGGTTTATTGAAGAATTGATTAATTTGCCGGGAACCCGGAAAGTTTCCTTGACTACTAACGGATATTTGCTTGATGATTACGCCGGTGAGTTGAGCAGGCTTAATCTGCACAGTGTTAATATTGGGCTTAATTCCTTGAAATCGGATATTTTTCAGAGTATTACCGGTATAAATGGCATGAAACGGGTTTGGGATGGGATATCTAAACTGCTGGAAGTAGGAATCAGAAACATAAAGATAAATACCGTTTTGCTTAATGGTATAAATGAAAACGAGGTTTTAGATTTTGCCCGCCTGACAATTAATTATTCTTTGACTGTGCGCTTTATAGAGTATATGCCTTGCGGTAATTGGGATGAGAAGCAGGAAGATATTGTCAGGGTTGGCGCTATTAAGAAGATAATAATGGGAAAATTGGGTGAATTGAAGCCTGTTCAGCCCGATATTAGTAACGGCCCGGCCCAGTATTACAGGTTGAATGACAGTAAAGGTTGGTTGGGATTTATCGCCCCGGTTTCGAGCCCATTCTGTGATAAGTGCAACAGGCTCAGATTGACATCGGACGGATATCTTAAGTCTTGTTTGCTTTCCGATGATGAAATAGATATCAAGGATATTCTAAGGGCTGAGCCCTTTGAGCCCGATAAGCTTGAATCCGTCATAAAACAGGCGGTATTGAACAAGCCTTTGAAACATTTATGCCGCCGGGATAATATTATGTCCAGGATAGGAGGATAGAATTATTATGGGTCTTTCGCACCTGACACCCAAAGGCAGTATCAAGATGGTTAACATCGGCGCTAAGGATATAACCTTAAGAATGGCTAGGGCTTCAGCCTGTATTAAAATGAAGCCGGCCACATATAAGGCCATAACCGCTAATAAAATAAAAAAGGGCAATGTTTTGGAAGCGGCGCGGTTGGCTGGTATTATGGCCGCCAAGTCCACCCACACGATGATTCCGCTTTGCCACCCGATTAATATAACTAATGTGGCTATAGAATTTAAGATGCAAAAATTGGGTTTGATAGAGGTTATGGGCCTCGTTGAATGTATTGACCGGACCGGGGCGGAAATGGAAGCTCTGACTGCGATGGCTGTGGCCAGTCTGACCATATATGATATGTGCAAGGCCATAGACCGGGGGATGGTTATCAGTGATATAAAATTGATAGAGAAGTCGGGCGGTAAAAGTGGGCATTATATTTCGGCAGTTTGATGGTGCATTTGGCGCCAGAATTACTGCCGAGTATCCTCGGCTGATGTTCACCACCAGAGGCGGGTCAGCCTCTGGCTGATAACAGCCGATGGATAAAAGAATATAAAATATAGTATGTAGAAGGTAGGAGAATATTAGTCTACCTGCTATATTCTATCTACTTCATTATGAATGGTAAAATAGTCGCAGTTTGTATTAGCCAACGTAAGGGCGCGTCCAAACAGAGTGTCTTGGAGTGCGAGCTCGAGGTCGGTAAAGGATTAGTTAATGACGCTCATGCCGGGCCAGGTCACCGACAGGTGAGTCTTCTGGCCTGGGAGTCTATTGATAACGTCAGGATTAAGTTTCCGGGACTTAAAATAGAGGCTGGTTCTTTTGCCGAGAATCTGACAGTTGAGGGTATCAAACTGGAATTATTGCCGATTGGGACCTTATTACAAGTCGGTGATTCAGTTGTGTTAAAGATAACTCAGATAGGGAAGAAATGCCATACCAAGTGCGCCATCTACCATAAAATAGGCAACTGCATAATGCCGGTAGAAGGGGTATTTGCCGAGGTTATTAAAAACGGGATGGTTAGATCCGGTGATAGGGTGAAATTGATATCCGTGGTTCCGTAAATTATTTTCCTGTCGGATTGACTACTGAAATGGAATGATATTCCTCATCAAGATGCACGGACAGCCTTTCCTGCACATCCTTCAATGATATTTGCTTTATATACCGGGGAATATCGAAGACGTTTATTTTCTGGAAATAGTAGGCGCTGAATATCATAGCCAGTGATTCCGAAGAGTTGAAAGCAGAGATGAATTTACCGATAAACTTGTTTTTAATCCTTTCCAGGTCGCGCTTCTTGAACCGGGTTTTTTTTGCCTTGGTTATTTCCTTAAGTAGCCGTTGGTATACTTCCTGCGGCGTATCAGTTTCCGCGCTTATGATAGTGAAGCCGTATGTTTCGTGATTGCTGCAAGAGGCCCCGAAATGATCGTCAATCAAGCTTTCCTTATAGAGTTTGTTGTAAATTTCGGACGAGTGTCCCAAAAGAAGTTCCAGCATAATATCGTTTGTCAGGTTATGCGTAATCAGGTCTTTGCCTTTTAACCCCACCACCGTATCTTTGTATCCTATCAGCAGGTGAGGCCTGGCCACAGACATGTTCTCTGAGGCGGAATCAGCTTTGATGCTGTCTGGTTCGTCCGGCAGAACCCTTTTGATGGGGCCATCGAGTTTGTCATATTTGATATTCCATATTTTATTCAAAGTAGCCATGGATTTTTCGGGGTCCATATCTCCGGCCAGCGCGATGACCATATTATCCGGATGGTAAAACAGCCGATAGCATATTTCCAGCAACTGCGGGGTGATATTCCTGATGCTGTCGATTGTGCCTCCCACTTCAATATTTACCGGGTGGTGATGATACAGGTTTTTAAGCAGGTTCAGATAGATTTTAGTATCCGGCATATCAAGATACATGCGGAGTTCTTGTTCGATAATTAGTTTTTCCGTGGAAACGTATTCTTCCGAAAAGTAGGGCTGGCTGGTTAAGCGCATCAGTATTTTTAGGTTGTCTTCAAAATTATCAGTGCTGGTAAAGAAGTAGTTTGTGGAATGATACCCGGTATTGGCGTTATAATAAGCCCCGTATCGGGCGAATTCCTGGCCTAGGTCGCCTTCGGCTTTCTTGAACAGCTGGTGCTCCAGGAAATGGGCGATTCCGGCCGGCACCTCCTTCTGGTTGCCGCCCGGTGGGATAAACTTATTGTCAGTCGAGCCGTAAAGCACCGAGACTATGGCCGTCTTCTTGGACTGGCCTTTTTTTGGAATAATGATGCACGGCAGCTCGCATTCCAAGCTGCCCTGGAAGCAAGATTCCCTCAATAATTTGCTGGTTGTCTTCTTCATAAAACCATTATTTACGGCCGATAATCATCATTTCATACCAAAAACTTGACATTGCTTCAAGATATAAGTAATTAAATCAGTAGATATGTATGAACTTTTGATAAAAAACCATTTTTCTTCGGCTCATAGATTACGAGGATACCGCGGTAAGTGCGAGAATCTGCACGGCCATAACTGGAATGTGGATGTGACCATACGGGGCGGCAAACTTAATTCTCAGGGCATGATTATTGATTTTGACGAGCTTAAGAAAATAATCAATTCAGTTCTGGAAGAATACGACCATAAATACCTGAACGAGCTGCCGGATTTTAGAAAGTTAAACCCGACCACCGAAAATATTTCATTTTTAATATCAGTTAAACTTCAGAAAAAACTAAAAACCAAACGGGTTAAAGTGATCAAGGTATGCGTCTGGGAATCAGCCCAGTGTGGAGCGTGCTATTATGCTGTGCGGTAAGTGTAATAAAAAACAGGCGACTATCCATATGACTGAGATAGTCAATCATAATGTTAATCAAGAGCTCCATCTCTGCACCGATTGCGCTCAGAAAGAAGGCGTGACCCATAAAATGCCCTTCTCTCTGGCTGAAATAATGGGCAGTTTTATGGAGCCGATTATCGGAAAAATGGTCAAGGAAATGGCTGATGCCAAGTGCGAACATTGCGGGATGAGCTATTTGCTTTTTAAGACAAAAATGCGGTTTGGATGCGCCCATGATTATGAAGTTTTTAAGGGCGGCGTCGAGCCGTTACTGGAAAAGATACATCATAGCACCCACCATAGAGGCAAGGTGCCGGCCCAGGTTAACCCTAATGTGCTTAAGGAAAAGGAGATTAAGGATTTGCAGAAAGAACTGGAGCAATTGGTCAGGCAGGAGAAATTCGAGGAAGCCGCTAAAATCAGGGATAAAATCAATTCTTTGCGGCAGAAATCCGGCGCCAGAAAGAATGCCGCTAAGAATAAAAAAACAGATGAAAATCGATAGTTTCTTGTCGCAGGCCGGGGAATGGATTAAAGGTAACGGCCCGGATTCTGATGTGGTTATAAGCAGCCGCGTACGACTGGCCCGGAATCTTCACGGCTTTATTTTTCTGACCATGGCTAATGAGAAACAGCAGTCGGAAATAGAGGAGTATATCAGGGCCAAACTTCAACCGATTCTGTCAAAGTCTGGCACGGATTATTTTTTTATGAAAGAAATGAACAGCCTGGACAGGGGGTTGTTGGTTGAGCGCCACCTGATAAGTAAGGACATGGTTTCGGGTAGCGGGGCAAGAGGGCTTTTTGTCAACAGTAAGGAATCGCAGGCTATCATGGTCAATGAGGAGGACCATCTCAGGCTTCAGGTCCTCAAATCCGGCTTGCAGATAGAAAAAGCCTGGGAGGAGCTTGACGCGCTTGATAACCAGGTGGAAAGCGTTTTGCCGTATGCTTTTTCGCCGCAGTTCGGATACCTGACCGCCTGTCCTACCAACGCCGGGACCGGCATGCGTGTTTCGGTTATGCTTCACCTGCCGGCTCTAGCTATGATTAAGCAGATAAATAAAGTATTCCAGGCTCTTGGCCGGATAAAAATAATGGTTCGCGGTTTTTACGGCGAAGGCACGGAAGCAACCGGTGATTTCTACCAGATTTCCAACCAGGTGACCCTGGGAAAATCAGAAAAGGAGATAGCCAGCGAATTGGCTAATATCATCCCGGAGATAGTAAAATATGAGCGGGGTTGCCGTGATAAGATGCTCAATGACTCCCATAAACGCATGGAAGACAAGGTTTATCGCTCTTACGGGGTGCTTCGTTATGCGCGGTCAGTTTCGTCGGAAGAAGCTCTGGAGCTTTTTTCGGTTATCCGGCTGGGTATCACCACGGGATTGATAAAAGATATTTCTCTTAAAACGATTAACGAGTTGTTTATTCTTACCCAGCCGTCCCACCTTCAAAAAATGGAAAAGAAGTCGCTCAATGCGACCGAGCGGGACATACTTAGGGCGCAGTTTATCAAGGGAAAATTAGATAAATAAGCTTGTTATTTTTGTTGGGTAACAAGCTTGATGGCGCTTAAATGCTCTAATACTACACGCCAGTTTTGTTTTGCAATCTTTAAGAAATTAGTGTTGTTTGGTTCCTTAACGAGATTGATTAGAGATTCCCTTAAGGTGTCTGTTTTTGAACAAGCAGCTATAAAGTAGTCTATTTTTTTCGAGTAACTATTGTCAGGGAAATTGCCGACTGTTTTGTAAGCGGCGCATTCCTCAATAATTTGATCCAGGAGTTTTTTTGAATTAGTATTTGCACTGACCCATTTTTTTTGATTTATATTTTCGAGGGTGATATTATTTTGCATATTTCCTAGATTATCGCCAAGCGATTCCTGGTAGGTTTTTATCAAATAGAGTAAATCCTGATGAATTTTAAAGCCGATTTCTTCGCTAAAAACATTATAAGCAATACTCATTTCTTCTGGGGTTGGGAGTTTAACAAGAGTTTCCTGCGGGTTGGAGTTAAGGGATAATTCGTATAAATATATTCGTTTGGTTATTTGTTGGATATAATCTGCGGTATCAAGGAAGAAATTTTCCTTAGACATAGTTTGTTGTATTCTTTTAAGTTGATTCGAAAGTTCTATATTAGATGATAAGGACTTATATTCTTGCATGCATCTGGCGATATCCGGTTGTAAATTAATCAATTTGCGCAGTTCTGCCGCTATGGATAAAGCGCTTTTTTGCCTTTTCATAGATAAGGACGGAGATGCAAGGTTAATAGAATGTATTATTCTTATTTTTGAAAGGTCCTCAATATTATAACCCTGCTTTTTTAGCGGTTTTTCTTTGTTTCTCAAGTAATCACTGTCAATTGATACCTCGATTTTATATTCTTCGCACACATTAAGTTTGACAGTTAAGGATTTCGCTGAGCAATAGCCTTTTTTGTCGATTTCCGCACGTAAGGTCGAGACGGCAATATTTTTTAAGCTATTTGAACGGTAAATAGTTCCGCTAATGTTCATTACCATAAGTGTTTCTTTAGGAATGTTTGTTTTTAACTCAATTAGTAATAATTCAGACGGTTTATTTGCGTTGCTAATTGAAGTGAAAACTTCGATCTCGACTTTTTTTTCGTCCGCATAAAGAGTTGTATTAATTCCCAGGATTAATAGGAGGATTAGAATAATCCGGGGAACATTAATTTGAGGCATATCAGTAAGTTTACTCCGAAGACCATTTTAGAACCATAGGTTCAGGGTAAATAATCTTTATTGTTATATCGTCAAATATTGGGCTTTCCAAAAGGGGGGTATTTAAGTCATCAGTGTCTCCGTGGAAAAGTAATTTGTATTTGATTTTGGTTGCATATCCTTTTGTTTTATTGAGAGGTATTGTGAAGTCGCTTCCTTCAGGGTCTGAAAGAGCTTCTGATATGGAGGTGTTTGATTCGTCAAAAAATTGTATTTCTACTCCTCTTTTTGATGTATCCCAATCCTTTGGGTAATATGCCGTCCATGATACCGAGGCATTCATAGAATTGGTATCTCCAGTTGGTGTAAAGATTTGGACCAAGTCAGATGTGAATGTTGCTTCGCCCTTATAATAACGTCCGTTGTGGAATTCTTGGATTGCTAATTCCTGAGCTTCTTTAGATAAATCATATTGGTTTATTGAGAATTCATCAATTGTTGAATCGGCTCCAAAATTCCAAATTTGTGAACCATATCTTTCGCCCAACCTGAGAAGATTGTATCCGGCGGAAAAATCAGGATACTCATTTGGTGCTTCCGGAGGGGTTTTAGCTTGTTTCCAGCAGACATCATTGATGTATATAGAATCATTAACTATTAGGGCGAAACAACTTTGAACACTTCTTTCAGTAAATTCTGTTATTATCGCGCCGGTTCCAGCACATTTGCTGCAACCCGTAGTAACTGGATTACCCTGGCTATCCTTACGTACTCTATCTTTACCGCCGCAGACGGGACAATCAAGCTTTACATCAGTCATCCCAGAACCTTTACAAGAAGGGCATGGACTTGTTTGACCAGTAAGTACCCCTTTGTCGCATCCGGGGGCAGTACAAGGTATGCCCCTATTTTTTAGCACTTTTTCCTTTCCTGAGCCACCGCATCTGGTACAATTTTTGAATTGACCTGTCGGGACATCGATTGATCCGTCTTTACATCCTGGGCATTTAACTTCTTTTTTTCCTGTTTCATTGCATGCTTTGCAGGGATCTTGGCCGTAAGGAGGCAGGCCTGGAGTAAATCCTTGTCCTCCGCATTTCTTGCAGTTTTCTGTAATTTTCATAGTGCCGTTGCATTGAGTACATGTCTCTTTTGTTGTGGTTTCTTCTTTTTTCGTTCCGTTACATTTTGGACAGTTTCCGATGTCTTCATATTTTTCGTTTACTCGCCCATTTCCTCCGCAAGTAGGACAGTATTTAGGGACAGTTTTTGTTCCATTGCAGATCTTGCATTCTTCACTTCCTGTCGCCACTTTTTCCTTTCCATTTGAATCGCAGTTACTACAGGGGATCGGGACTTGTCCATCAGCACCGCAAGTTGAGCATGGTGAGGGAAATGATGAAACTCCAGTTTTTGGGTCACTGTCCCATACAATAGCGATATGAGTCCATTCATTTCGGTTGTGTCTTCCTAATCCGGAGTTCATACTTGAATCAGAGCTTACATAATCATTGGTTACCATGTATTCATCGGCAGTTGTTACGCTTGGCCGTTGATCGATTTCCCAAAACCACAAATATCTTCCTTTGGGCTGGAATAACAAATAATTTCGCCAGACGCCGCTACTGTCGTTTTTAACAAATTCATGTTTAGGGTACTCGAGATATTTATAAGGGAACGCGAAAAGCTCAAAAACAGTTGTGTTGAGTGTTTGGTTAACGCCAGCCCTGATCTCCGCGATACTGCATCTGGTAGCCGAGAATAATATTCTTGGCTTTGTGCTGCTATATCTTTCGGTGTTAATATAGTTTGATTTTAACCAGAAGGATAATGAGCCGTATAATCTTTGCGTTGGTTTATCTTGGCCTGTTTTAGGGTCTTTTTGTTTCTCGTAAGCGACAAAATTACTTTTGTGATATGTTGGAGTAGCGCCCCATTCCGAATAAGCTCCATCTGGGTAAAGCGATCCGGGGCCTTCCTTGGAGTCATTGAAAAGACTCTTGGTATTGGGCCGATTGAAGGATGCGCCATGAGGAACCAGGTTGGCGTCGGCCTCCTCTGTTTCTTCCTCAATGTCGACATCCTGGGTCCAACTGTCATTAGCTTTTAATGCTTTATCGAAATGAAGTCTCATTTTTACGCTTTGTTTTGAAGCGGTATTCTGAAGTGTGGCCAGCATAATTTGGCCGTCAGCTTCACAATTCTTGGGGTAATCATTTATGGCAGGTTCTGGATAAAGCTGAAGTGCTTGGTTGTCGCCGGTAGAAGTATTATACATTTCGCCCGATGGTATTTTGGATATAGTTCCGTTGGAAAAGTCTTTTTGAGTAGTTTGGTAGATATTTTCCCAAAGTTTAACAATGCATTTTATTCGATAATCGGAGAGTATTCTGCGGGGTAATTCGGCAATTGGGGTGCCTGAAGTGCTTGGGGTTGGTGTTGACAACAGGCCTTGGGACTCGATTTCAAAATAGCCCATAGGTTGGAAGCAAAATTCGGTTGTATAAATATTTAAATCAGCCTTGTCCACAAAGCGCCAAGTAGTTTTGTTCGGGTTGAAATCATTCAATAAAGTGTTTGGATTTGCATTTGCTCTGATAATATCATAAAGAGCTTCTGTTTTTATATCGCTGCTTGCACCCAGAGTTCCATCATAGATTAAATCCTTAAGGAAGTTATCGAAATCATCCCAAGATGAAAATTGTTTTTCTGCTCTTTTCGTTATTATTTTGTCGGCAATTTGTTCGGCCAAACTATTTTGCCCGATTTTTTTCAGGTCAATACTGGTAGATTGAATAATTCCTATCCTTTGAGCATTATTTATTCCGTCATCTTTATATGTTGATATTGTTGGTGGAAATTCAAGACCAGCGGTGGAAACATCCTCTTCCTTAAGGTAGAAACCCTCAATATTGCCGAATACCGCCATAAGGATGGGTTTGGCCGCGACGTTGATGTTTATCGGGGCGCGTTTTTCAAGTTCCAGTTTGCCCGGGTTAAGAGAAGCCCAGGTATAGACATTGCTTCCTACTTCAAGTTGGCGTTTGTTGCCGTCCAGCGTTCGGCAGGGCCTTTCGGACAGCGGTTTGGGCTTGACAACTTTTTCGTTGATATAGGCGTAAACGGTCAGGTAGGGGGATACTTTGTTGTAGGTATCCGTGCCCAGGGTTGTTTTTAACTCTTCCTTGGTGGAAAATTTCTTGGTGGCCAGCGAATAGCGGACGTTGATAATCCTGGAGCCGAGATTATCGCCCAGGTCTAGGATAATACCTATGTTATTGAGTATTTGTTCCAGCCCTTTGCTTTCGCTGTTGATGCAGATCATGCTGTTGCAATCGGTTATTTTTATGGCGAAGGTATCCGAAGTCCCACTTGTAACAGCTGGTAGTTCGCCCGAATATCCGCGTTTGTGGTTCTTGAACTGGAAAGTTTTAGGTTTATCATCTTTATCAACTGTTGCGAATGATGGCCGGAGTGCGTAATCCAGCGGGCAGTCGGCCACGTTAAGTATGCCATTTTTATTCTGGTCTTCATCCGCATCGAGCTTGCCGTTTTTATTGGCATCCTCGCCCCAGTACATGGCTTCGGGTGGAAATTGAGCGTTGGTTGCTTTAATTTTAGCGATAGCTGTTTCGATGCCGCTTTGGGCAATCATCTTAGCCCGGACTCGGTCTGCGTAAGAAGCCGAGCTGGTCTTGTCGATCCGGGCTACCAGGCTGAAGGTTACGCCCAGAAGTACCAGCAGAACCAGAATACCCAGAACCACTATGAAGACGACGCCTTTTTTGTCAGCTGTAAATCTGTTCATAATTGCCTCCTATTTAGAAGTTAAAAGTTCAATACTTCCCCATACGGAGAAGGTTCTTGATGATGACGAATAACCGGCCATAAAATTATCGCCTTTATTTATTATTGTGCCGGCCGGAGCAATAATGCGCAATTTATTCTGTCCGGGCAATCCGGATGCGGTTGGGCAATTGACCCTGAGCCAGCCTTTTTCCAGAACCAGCGTCCGGTTGTTTTCCTCTATCTTAACCGACGACTCCTTGCCGATGCCCAGAATAGTTCCGTCGGTCAAGGTTATTTCCTTATCGGCGACCAAGCTGGTTTCCCGCGCTAGGTCAGGAGAAACCATATAGTTCATCATTATAAAAATGCTTAGGATGCTTAAAACAACCGCTGCCGCCGGGTAAATAATAGGATACAGCCAAATGCTTTCCGACGGTTTAGGCATTCCGGCGATATGCATTTTGCAGTTCAGCGCGGCCGTATTAGGCGGAGACATTCTCTTAAAGGTTTCTTTAAGCATGCCTTCCAGCTCTTTAGGCAGCTCCGGCTCTGTCATGGCTGATTTATCATTTTCGTCAAAATTATTCATACTTAAGCCCATCTTTCAGTAATTTATAAGCTCGTGCCAGGGTGCCGGTTACCGTTCCGACCGGTTGGTCAAGCGCCCGGGCGATTTCTTCACAACTCATTCCCTGTTGGAACCGCATAGTTAACAGCAGGTAATGATTTTCCGGCAGTTCCTTCATCAGGTGCATCAGGTCTTCCAGTCTCTCCTTTTCGGCATTGCCGGCCTTGGTTATCAGCTCCGGATCGGTCGATTTAGCCGATTCCATGGTTTCGGTTTTATGACTGATTGCACGCTTTTGGTCACGAACCCATTCGCCATGACAGTTTCGGGCAATGGTAAAGAGCCACTCGGCAAACCCGGTTCTGGCTGACAGCTTTCGAAGTGACCTGTAACCGCGTAAAAAGGTCTCTTGCGTCAGCTCTTCGCTTGTAAGTTGGTTATTTACCCGCAGGTAAATATACCCGAAAACAGCCTTATAATACCTGTTAATCAGCTCCTCAAAGGCTTTCTTGTCGCCTTTTTTAGAGGCTCGGACCAACTCGATATCAGGCGCCCGGTTATCAGTACCTCCTTTTAGGTTATCCTGTTCCTGAGGCTTATTATCCACTCAAAACGCCTTTCTGCCCCAAAAAGCCGGGATATTAACACTTCCCTCTACCATATATATGATCGGCGAGGCCATTTTACTACAAAAATCTGAGAATATTATAAAAAAATATTTGTCAAAGTAAAGATAAATAATGCCCGGTTGGCATAGCTTTTGCCTTGACCACGCCTGAAGTCGTGATGCCATCCGGTAAATAATTACTTATCCGGCGGCTTGTACGCAAATTCTATCTTGCTGACACCTGCCTTTTTACATATATTGATTACATTAATAACTGCCTGGGTTGGTACCTTAAGTTGAGGGTCTATCTTGAATGGGATAGGTTTTTCGGTTATTCGATTTCTCTGATCCGCCGTAATTGAGGTTACCCGTTTTTCCAGAGCGTCCCAATCCGGTATGTTCTCGGTGCCGATTACAATTTTGCTCATCAGCGGTTTGCTATCCGGGCTATAGATAAGCTTGATACGCACTTCATTTAGATCATCTGGTTCTGTAACGATAGTCGGTTCTGGGCCTTTATTCTTTGGCAGATAAGACTGCAGTTTTCCTTCCAATGACTTGAAATGAATCGAGCACATAAAGAAGATAATCAGCTGAAAAATCACGTCAATCATCGGAGTCATGTTTATTTCCATACTTGGGTCGTCGTCTTTTCTTTTAATACGGAACATATATTTACTCCTTTCTTAATGGTTGGCAGGCGATTAGTTCCTTTAGGATAGCCATTTATCTCCTTTCCTAATATATATATGATCGGCGAGGCCATTTTACTACAAAAAAATAAGAATTATTGGAAAATTTATATTGACATTCCGTCACAGCCTCGTAAAATCTATTTATGATAACCGTTATTCGTTGAATGATGAGGTGATTTATGGGTGGATGCCCGGGACAGGATACCAGGTTCTGGAAGCCCGAGGACATATTCGATGTCGCCTGCCCAAAATGCCGGGCCGGGGTTGAGTTTTGGAAGGATGATGTCTATCGGCGTTGTAAAAAATGCGGACATCGTTTCCGGAATCCTAAGCTTGATCTTGGCTGTGCCGAGTGGTGCCAGCATGCTAAATATTGCATTGGCCGTGATTTGAAGGATGTGGAAAAGGACGCACCCTGCGCCGTTGAAACAGGGGATGTCAATAAGAAAACATTATTAAATATGGAAAAGGACAGCAAATATGAAAGACGCGATGAAGACAAAAAGAAAGATAGTTAAGATAGACGAGTCCAAATGCACCGGTTGTGGTCAATGCGTTACTGGTTGTGTTGAAGGGGCTCTGAAAATAGTCAACGGCAAGGCTAAATTGGTCAGCGAGACCTACTGCGACGGCTTAGGTGCTTGCATCGGCGAATGCCCCGAAGGCGCTATTACTATCGAAAATCGCGAGGTGTCTCCATTTAGCCTGGCCGCGGCCGAAAAACATAAGGAGCAGGCGGCCGCCAAGACTTTGCCCTGCGGTTGCCCGTCCAGCCAGGTTAGGGATTTGAGCAATGAGCGTTGTCCGTCAGCCACCGCTCCGTTCTCTGTCCGGCCCGATTCCCGGCTGGCTAATTGGCCTATCCAGTTGATGCTGGTGCCGTCCACCGCGCCGTTTCTGCAGAATCGCGACTTGGTCATTGCGGCAGACTGTACCTCCTATGCCTATGCCGATTTCCACCAGGACTTCATTAGCGGTAAATCGCTGATTATCGCCTGCCCAAAACTCGACGACAGCCAGTATTACCTGGAAAAACTTACGGACATATTCAAGACAGCTAAAATCAAGTCAATCACCGTTTTGCATATGGAGGTGCCGTGCTGTTCCGGCCTGGTTCATATCACCAAAAAGGCGCTTGAGTCGTCAGAAAAGAAGATACCGGCTCGCGAAATTACCATCGGCATCAAGGGTGATATTAAGGCGCAATCGGATATTTAACCGTTCGGATCGCCTGGCCTATTTAATTCTTGACAGGGCACCGCTTTTAATATAAACCATAGCCCTATGAAATTTATATGCCTGTTAATCATCGCCGTGCTGGCTTGTTTGCCCGGCTGTGTTGGAGTCGGCGGAGCCGCCGCCAGCGCCGTACTGACTCCGGTAGCCATGGCCCAGCAGTATTACCAGATGGGCCAGCAGATGATGAACACCAACAACGACTACCAGTCCGCGGCAAATTCATTCCAGAAAGCGTTGGAGCTCGATTCTCAGTATACCGACGCCCGGAACGGACTGATTATGGCCTATGCCAAGCTTGACCAACCGGAAAAGGCTTTGGATTTTCTGTCCCATCTTGGCGGCGTAACGGCTGGCAGCATGGGTGTTGACGGCAGCAATGTGGTTGATTATCCTTTGTCGTCCGAAATTACCGACAGCGAATTCGCCCGTATAACAGTCTCGGAGTATGAAAAGGAAATACAGGAAAATCCCTATAACCCCAGGCCTTATTACAACCTGGGCAACCACTATTGCCAGATGGGCCAGAACCGTAAGGCGATGCCTTACCTGTGTAGTGTACTCAGGCTGACCAAGCCCGACAGCGAATTGTATCAGAACGCCAAAAGATTATTGAGAATGATGGGAGCGATATAAAGTGAATACTTACCACGAAGAACGACTCAAGAAATTGGCTGCGCTTAAAGAATTGGGTATCAATCCCTTTACCTACTCTTTTCCGGACAGCGTTTCGATTAAGGAAGTGCTCGAGGATTTTGCCAAAATCGAAGGCCAGGCTCATGCTGATATTGGCCAGCCCGCAAGCAAGCCTGTAACCGTAGCCGGGCGGCTTATGGCCATCCGCGGCCACGGCAAGGCCGCTTTCCTGGACCTGCGTGACTGGTCCGGTAGGGTTCAGCTATACATCAAGAAAGATAAGATAGACGAAAAACAATATCGGGTTTTCGAGCTTCTCGATATCGGCGATATCATCGGCATCAAGGGCGACTTGTTCAAGACCAAGACCGGCGAGATAACCATACTGGTCACCGCATTAACATTGTTGACCAAGTCATTATTGCCTTTGCCTGAAAAGTGGCACGGACTCAAGGATGTCGAAATCCGCTATCGCCAGCGCTATCTTGACCTTATTTCCAACCCCGAGGTGCTCCAGACATTCCTAAATCGTACCCAGATAATCAGGTATCTGCGCTATTTCCTGGACGACAAAGGTTTTGTCGAAGTGGAAACGCCTATGATGCACACGATACCGGGCGGTGCCGCGGCCCGGCCGTTCATTACCCATCACAACGCGCTGGATATGGATTTATACCTCAGGATTGCACCGGAGCTCTACCTCAAGCGCCTGTTGGTCGGCGGTATGGAAAGGGTCTACGAAATCAACCGCAACTTCCGCAACGAAGGCATATCCACGCATCATAATCCCGAGTTTACTATGATAGAAATTTACCAGGCTTACGCCGATTACAACGATATGATGAACCTGACCGAATACCTGGTTACCGAGATAGCCAAAAAAGTCTTGCCTTCGCTTAAGATAACCTTCAATGATACGGCGTTGGACCTGACTCCGCCCTGGCAGAGGAAGCCTTACATAGAACTGTTTAACCAGCACTGCGGCGTGGATTACCACGATCAGGAAGCGGTGCTCAAAAAAGCCGGGGAGTCCGGCATAGCAATACCGAAGAATGCCTCTTTTCCCAAGGTGGCCAACGACCTGTTTGAAAAATTTGTCGAACCGCACCTGGTTGGCCCGATATTCGTGACCGATTACCCGGCGGCTATATGTCCGCTGACCAAATCCAAGCGTGACAATCCCGAGCTGGCCGAGCGGTTCGAACTGTTTATGACCGGTATGGAACTGGCCAACGCCTTCAGCGAGCTTAACGACCCGGCCGACCAACAGTCCCGCTTCGAATGCCAGCTCAAAGAAAAGGCCGAAGGCGCCGTCAAGCTGGACGAAGACTACGTCACGGCCCTGTCCTACGGCATGCCGCCGGCCGGTGGGCTGGGTATCGGTATCGATCGCCTGGTTATGGTTCTGACCAACAGTAAATCCATCAGGGATGTGATTCTTTTTCCGACATTACGGCACGTGAGTGAAGTTAAATCTAATGAGTAACAGCGAATTAGCAGGTATTTCTTTCCATTCCACTTCCACCTATACGTTGGTAGACGAGATAGGCCGGGGCGGTATGGGTATAGTTTTCCTGGCCGAAAAGCATACCGAAGGCGTCAATGACTATGTCGTTCTGAAAACGGTTAAGACGCTTTCCAAAGAGCACGAAAGTCGGCTAAAGCACGAAGCCAATATTGCCACTATGCTTCGGCATGAAAATATCGTCAAGACTTACGGTATGGAGTCATTACCGGTATCGTCGTTACCGCCGTCGTTTCGCGGCGAGATAGATTCTCTTTCAGCCGGTCAGCCCAAGGATCAGCGGCGTTACAACCATTTTTCTCCGATAGGGCAGATGCTTAACCGGAAACAGCCGGTCTTGTCTACTCATAAAATACATCCGTCACACGCGCCGGACAATCGCAAGCTTTATTTCATCGCCATGGACTATGTCCAGGGGCCGGACTTGCAGACCCTTTATAGCGACCACCTGGAAAAACATCTGCTTATACCATGCGAACTGACCGGCTTCATCATCAGCCGCATCTGCCGGGCGTTGGGTTATGCGCACCAGTATATCATCCACCGCGACATCTCGCCCGGTAATATTCTGATTAACAACCACGGAGTCTGCAAGCTGTCCGACTTTGGCGTGGCCGCCCAGACGCAAGAGGAAATGAAATTCTTCGCCGGCAAACTGGCCTATATGTCGCCGGAACAGATTAAGCAGGAGGGTATAGACACTCGCACCGACATCTTTTCGCTCGGCCTGGTGGCCTACGAGCTCATTACCGGCATCCATCCCTACACCTATCCCCGGCGGTTGTCATTTGAAGAGCAAAGGAACTGGGTCATAGACCAGATGTCCCGTGAAATCATTCCGCCGCATCAGTTCCGGACCGACATTCCCGAATCGTTGTCATTAATCATTATGAAGATGTTGGCCAAGGATAAGAACAAGCGCTATCAGAATATGATAGACGTCGGCGACGTGCTCGAACAGAAATACCTCTACGCACAGGGGTTCGGACCGACCAATAACAGCCTGTCAGCTTATATCGATATCTTCTACAGCGATTTTAAGGAATACAAGAATGAGCAACTGCGCCAGCTCAACTTTCTTAAAGGCGAGGATGGGAATCTGGTTCTGACCCGGAACATCCGGCACCGCTATTACACACCCGAGGGCCTGGAATTCATCAAATCCATACCGGAAACTAGGTTGAGTTACAGCCTGTCCAGTCAGACGCCTGCGGAACAACCCGCTCCGGAGTAAGAAAACGGTTAATAATAGTAGACAGAAATTATTCACCACAAAGGCGCCAAAGTCATTATTTAGTATTCTTTGTGGTTAGGTTTTAAAGCACGTTAGGTGAGCTTTTCAGTGCGGATATCCATTTATTCCTCAAAACCAGGTCTTCTGCCAGGCAGACCCGGTCCTGGCCGGTATCGGCGTCGCGCAGGACTTTGACTTTGCCCTGGCGTTGGAGCCGGCCCAGTGTCATGCGGATGCCCAGCCGCGCCGCTGATTCCGGCGGCAATAGACCTTGCAGTTTGGGAGAGATGATTTCCTCGTAATGGGCCAGGAGCTCTTTCACGGCCGCGTTCTTATTGGAGTTCAGGTATTCCAACAATCTGGCCGCCGATAAATCCAGTTCGGTATCAACTACTTCGATATTATCCGGTATGTGAGTTTTAGACATAAACAACACCTTTCACATTAGGTTGCTTGATTGTTAACGAGCCAGATATTGTTATCGTATTTTTAGGGAAGATTCTTTACACGGGTTATTCACGTAGTGGCGTGAATAATGTCCGTTAGCCTCGCAGAACAGATAAAATCTGATCGAGAGGCTTACGGCCGTGTAATCCCGATTACTTCAATATGATACTATGTCCCGAATTCTTTCGGGACATAGGTTAGTAAATAATCGGGATGTCACTATTCACATTAGACAAATAAATTGACTTCCAAGGTGCGATTAAGTAATGTGTGAATCATTCCTTGCCCGGTTATCGGGTAATGAGATATGTCAAATAACATAATAAGAAAGGAACTAATATGAAACCAGGCAATAAGCGCTACTTGTTAATATGCACCCTGATAGTATCAACGGCATTATTCGCCGGATGCCAATCCGGAGCCCAAAAACCCATCGTGCCGCCACCGCCGGTGGCGCCGGTTGTCAAAGAAGCGCCCAAGGATGCTAAGGGTGTTATCAAGAGGGCAGTGGAAAACTTTGCCGACGCTAAAAGCGTCTCGTCAAAAATAGTGATGGAGATGGGTGTAATGGGAATGAATATCAGGATTCTTGACTGCGACAGCGCCAGATATGACAAGGATATCTATGCTCATGGCGAATTAATCGATGGGAGCAACGGATTGACAAAAACGCCGTTTGAATATTATTCAGATGACACAAACGCGGTTATGATGGATCCGGCCGACAAAAAGTGGGCATTGGCATCGCCGGCCCAGAAGTCTATGATATTAGCCGCGGAGATGTTCCCGGCCGGCCTGAACCAAATCCCGGGAATCAACCAGGATGCCTTAATCAGCAAAGAGGAAAAAATAGGAGACAAATCCTATCAGGTCATAGAACTGACGGTTAACCCCGAGACAATCAACGACAAAGCATTCGGCGGCAGCGGCGTGCAGGGTATGGCCGGCAAGTTTGACAAGGTGACAATAAAGATGTGGGTGGCCAAGGACGCCTATCTTTTATCCAAGGTCATTCTTGATATGGAGGGGAAAGCGGCCGGAGCCGCCGTAAAAATGAAGATGGAGATGAATTATTCAAATTATGACAAGGGAGATGCGATAGTTATTCCGCCCGAGGCAAAAGAACTGCTGGCGGCGCCGGACACTAAGGCCGTCAGCGCCGGAACAGGCACCGATAGCGAGCTAACCCAGTTTAAAAGAAGGGCTCAGTTGAGTGCGTCAGAGGAAGAAGTGATTTCAAAGGCGGTCGTCAAGCTGGCATCGCTTAAAATACCGGAATTGTATAATAAATACGTTGATTTGGACACGTTTGAGGTGCTGGATTATGATGTTTTGATAGAACGGCTTAAGGATATCCGGGTTGTTTATGTGGCCGAATCGCATACAAATTCGGTTCACCACAAATTCCAGGAAAAGGTCCTCGAAAGCCTGGCCCAGAAGAATCCCAAGGCCGTTCTGGCAATGGAGTTCCTGTACCGTTCCAAACAGCAGGTCTGCGACGATTATATCGCCGGAAAAATCACCGAATCTGAGTTTGATAAAGCGGTCAGGGCAGGATTCAGCAACGAATGGTATGAGCTGTATTATGTCGGATTAGTCCGCTACGCCAAAGAGAACGGCCTGAAACTGCTGGGATTGAACGTGGAAAAAGAGATAAAGAACAAGCTTGTTGACGAGGGCTGGGATAAACTGACTCCGGCCGAGCAGAAGCTTATTGCCAAAGACATAGACACCTCCAATAAGGCGCACCGCGAGTTCGTGATGAAGTCATTTGAAGAGATGAAAAAGATGTCGCCCAAGTTCAACGAAGACCGGATGTATGTTTTGCAATGCGTCTGGGACGAAACCTTCGGCGAGGCCATAGCCAACTACCTTAAAGCCGCCGACAACCCGGCATCACAGGTAATCGTCGTGGCCGGAGCCGGCCATATCGAATACAAATTCAACATTCCCGAACGCTCATACAAGAGGTATCCGGCAACCTACAAAACACTGATACCGGTCAGTATCACCGAAAAGACGGCAGATAAAGAAGGGCTGTTCCGGGAAGCGCTGTCTTCCTACATAGGCGATTTTATCTACTTCGCCCCGCCCGACAAAGGCGAATAACGAGGTGGTGACCATAGAGCCTGGGCCTATGCCTACCGGCCTTAGCGAAGCATTCTTTTAGGGACTACGGTTGGGATAAATAAAGGGAAATGAAATCAACAGGAGTCGGATTTGAAAAACAAGAAAAGTATCATTGCTTTAGCCGGACTATTTATAATTGCCGGACTGGTTCTGGTGCTTGAAAACTATTCACTGCTGAGCGGCATAAGCAAATTCTGGCCTGCCCTTATTCTTATAACCGGAAGCGGTTTTGTTTTACTGTTCTTTAGCCGCCAAAGAAGAGATGCCGCGCTTATCTGGCTCGGTTCATTCATGATTTTGCTGAGCATATTTTTCCTCTGCCTGAATAATACTTCATGGACGGTTCTGTCATACCTTTGGCCGGTTTTTTTGGGTATTGTCGGGATGAGTTTTTTTATGACCAGCGTTTTTGCCAAAGGCAAAGTGCATATTTATATGGCGATATCGTTCATAACCGTCTTCCTGGTTTTATACTTCGTCTTCACTATTTCTTATAAATTATGGCCGATGTCATTGGTATTGTTCGGCATAAGTTTATTGGTTATTGACTATTTTAACAAGATGAACCCCGATGTGAATCGGGATAAGACCCAGTATCGCCCCGAACCGCCTTCGGCGGCATCGGGACTAACTGGCTCTAACGAAAGCGAGAATGGGAAAGAAAATGTATAATAAAAGAGTTCTATTCGTCGAGCCAATGGGCACGCATTCCAATGTCTTTGCCAGGTTTATGACCATCCCGCTGTTGGGACCGGTATACCTGGCAACGATAGCGCGGGATGCCGGATATGACGTCTCTGTTTTTAACGAGAATATAACGGGCCGAGCAATCAGTCCTGATGAACTTGCTTCGGTTGATATCTTATGCCTAAGCTGTATAACCGCCACGGTTACCCGGGGCAAGGAAATAGCAAAAGAATATAAATCAATCAGGGAATCACACGGACTTGAATCCAGAACCGTCATCGGCGGAATCCACGCCAGCATGATTCCGGACGATGTTATCCCGCATTTTGACCAGGTCGTTATCGGAGAAGCCGAAAATATCATTCTGGACGTGCTGTCCGGCAGGATTAAAGATAAAAAGATATATGCGCCAAGGCCGGATAACTTGGGTGGTCTGCCTCTTCCCGATTTTACCCTTATCAGGAACTGGGAAAAAATACGCACCTGGCCGTTAATGACGTCCAGAGGTTGTCCTTATGATTGTAACTTCTGCTCTGTTACCAAAATGTTCGGCAGGGATTACCGGGCCCAGACAGCCGAAAGGGTTATTGAGGAGATTTCAAGATACCGGGCTGGGCATATATTTTTCGTGGACGACCATTTTGCCGTCAATACGGAAAAGACAACCAGGCTCCTTGACATGATGATTGAACATGAATTTAACCGCTCATGGTCAACTCAGTTAAGAACCGAAGTAACCAAAAAACCGGAATTTATCGCCAAGATGAAACAGGCCGGTTGTGAAAGAGTATATATCGGCTTCGAATCCATAAACCCGCAAAGCCTGAAAGATATGAACAAACATCAAACGGTTGATGACATAAAACGTTCAATCAGGGTTTTTCACGCCAACGGTATAGAAGTGCACGGCATGTTTATCGTGGGCAACGATGCCGATACCAAAGATGTCTTTAAGATGACGGCTGATTTTTGCCACGACAGCAAGCTTGATTATGTCCAGTACTCGATATTGACTCCTTTGCCGGGGACTAAGACATATTTCAAACTGGAAGAGGAAAAAAGGATTCTGCACAAAAACTGGGAATTATACGACGGGCTGCACGCCCTGTTTACCCCGACAAATATGACCGCTTACGAACTGCAAAACGGTTTGATAGAATGCTTCAGCGATTTCTATTCATACACAAACGCATTCAACGACGCCTTGAACACTGTCGTTGAAAGAGTCGCATCTGTCACAAAACTAATGCCATCAAAACCGCATAGGGCATCTTTTTATCGTTCTTTTATGAAATTTGCCGGCAAGGGAATTGTGAAAAGCTGGCTTAAGCACAACAAGTTTTATTTTAACTATCTTAATCATATGGGTAAACCTTCTGTTGCTTGCCATCAACGGGTCCGGTGACACCCTGCAGGCGCTACACACATCAGAAATGACAAAAATCGTCACTTTTTGCCTAAAATCAGGGGTTTTTGAGGGCAAAGTGACAAAAATTGCCCCTGCGGGAGGCTTTGCTCTCGGTGTACACGCCTTCAAAATACAAAAACCAACTCTCTCCTTATAGGTTTAAACCGTTTATGCCACCGGCACAAGTCTGCTATGCCACCGGCATAAGCCAATTATGTACGTAGCACAAGTATATTATGCCACCGGCACAAGACTATTATGTACGTAGCACAAGTATACTATGCCACCGGCACAAGACTATTATGTACGTAGCACAAGTATACTATGCCACCGGCACAAGACTATTATGTACGTAGCACAAGTATACTATGCCACCGGCACAAGGCTATTATGTACGTGGCACAAATATACTATGCCACCGGCATAAGGGATTTACTGTATTGGAGGCGAAGGAAGCACTTGCCGCTTCCATAGATAACCCGGGGGGGATATACGGGGAGGGGAGTCCTCCCGGAGGGGGTGGGGGGTGGTGTTTTTATGCCTTGGATTGGTATTTCTGGAAATCCAGTTTAACGCTATGGGTTGCCAGCCAGTTCGGAGTAAGGGCTGATTAATATGATTGCCCAGTTAAGACAAATTTATCCTAAATAATCGAAGGGCTTAACTGGATTTTCTGCTAAATAGACGGAATCTAATATCCATGTAACTCTTTTTAGTCGAACTGGTCCTAGCCCCGACGTAATAGTTGGGATAATGTGCCACTAAGTCGCTTTGCTCCAAGTGGCACTAGGCCTTGCCAAGAAGGCGGAGCATTCCGTCAAGAATAGTTAACGGGTGTGGGGGACAGCCGGGGATGTAAAGGTCTACCGGGACGATGGTATCGGCTCCGTCGCAGGATTCGGGATGCCCGCTGAACAGCCCGCCGGAGATGGCGCAGGCGCCGGTTGCAATGACTATTTTTGGCTTGGGCAGGGCGGCATAGGTTTTTCCCAGGGCTAACCTCATATTTTTGGTTACCGGCCCGGTAATCAACAGGCCGTCCGCGTGGCGGGGCGAGGCGACGAACTGGATTCCGAACCGGCCGAGGTCGAACACGACCGTGTTTAAGACGTTGGTATCGGCTTCGCAGGCGCCGCATCCGCCGGCGCTTACCTGGCGTAGTTTGAGCGATTTGCCGAACAGTTTCAGGAGCTTGGTATCCAATGGCTCCGGCGCTTTGTGGTCTTTTCCCTTAAGGATGAGTTCGGCCCGGGTTCGTCCGGCCAGGCTGTGGTTACGCCCGAAGGTTACGGCGTCAGGCGCTATCCGGGCGCATTGGCCGCAGAATACGCATCGGCCCATATCCAGGCTGAGGTTATTGCCGGCGCTTATCTTTAATGCCGCGGTCGGGCAGGCCTTAACCGCGTCTGCTATATGCCCGGCGCTGTTTGATACCGGCGCCGGCCGTCCGATAAACCGCTCTGGCAGGACGGGCAGTCCTTTCGGATACGGTATGGTCCGGTATTTCTGTTTCAACCGGGCGATAAGAATGTCCCACATAGTTTATTAATCCTTGTATACTAAATATTACAAATCGTGTCCGCAATAGGACAGGTTAAAACTCTTGTTGCACAGCGGGAAGTCGGATATCTGCTGGTTCCGCAATGCCAGCGCCAGCCCGAACCAGTTATGGAACGACGGGTCGATTACCTTGTAATGACCGACCCGGCCGGCACGGTCCGTGATGATGCAGTGGCAGATTTCTCCGCGCCAGCCTTCTGTCAGTGAAACCACCAATGAATCCGGTTTTAGTGTGGCTTCCGGCACCGAAATCGGTCCGCCCGGGATGGATTTTATTTGTTCCTTTATAAATGCGATAGACCGTTGTATTTCCATCCAGCGCACAAATGCCCGGGCGAAGACGTCGCCGTTGTTCCAGGTGGAAACGGGTATATGAGCGTATTGGTAGTAGCCCTGCGGGAAATCGCGCCGGATATCGCGTTCCAGCCCGCTGGCCCTGGCGGCCACGCCGACCAGGCCGGTCGTTTCCGCGGTTGATTTGGAGACGACGCCGGTTTCCTCAAACCGGGCCATAACGGAACTGTTGCTCCAGAGGAGGTTGACGGCCGATAGGGTGTCCTGTTCCGCATTGAGAAGCCGTTGTCCAATCTCTTGTATTTGTCTTTCGTCTATGTTATGCATAATTCCGCCCGGTCGGACAAGTCCGCGCCCGAAGCGGTTGCCGCACAAGACGGCGGTCATATTAAGGAAATCGCCGCGAATCCGGCCGCAGTAAGAAGCGGTGGGCAGGAATGCCACGTCTCCGGCCAGCGCGCCCAGGTCGCCGACGTGGTTGGCGATACGCTCCAGTTCCAGCGCGATGGCGCGCAGAACTTGCCCGCGCGCCGGCACGGACAAGCCGGACAGAGCTTCGATTGCCTGGCAATATGCCAGCGTATGGCCGATGGTCGTGTCGCCGGCCAGTGTTTCCATATAGTGGGCGGTTTTCTTGTCCGGTCCGCCAATCAAACGGCGTTCGATGCCGCGATGCTGGTAGCCCAGCGAGATTTCCAGGTGCAATACGTCTTCGCCGTGGCATTGGAACCGGAAATGGCCGGGCTCGATAATACCGGCGTGGACCGGGCCGACCGCGACCTCGTGGATTTCGTCGCCGCTGACCTGGAAGAATCCGGTTGTGCCGCAGACTGGTTCCGGTTGCCGGGGAGTGCCGCTGGTTTTTTTTCCGTCCCGGTATGCGGTATGGAATCGGATGGGTTTAAGCCAGGGATGGCCTTCGGGTTTTACGGACCATTGTTCGGCTATTTCGCGCTCGAACCAATGCGCTTGTGGGCAGTCCGAGGTGAGTGAATCAAACGAATCCCCGGGGAAAGATGATGCCGCGTATAACAATCCGTTTTGGTCGTCGGCCAATACGGCGATAATCCTGACCTTGCCGGAACTGTCGCCGGAGCCGTAAAAGGCCGCTAAACGGCGGCCCTGATGGATGGATTCAATGATGTGTTCCCTGAAATCATTGAACTCCAGCGCCGGCAGTTCCGCCATCGGGACCGCGATTGATGGTTTTATCTCCAGAAACCGTTTCATATATTGCCGCTCCATATAATCTTTGCCGCGTCAGTCAGGACATCCCGAAGAGCCTGGGGCATCCATAAACCCAGTATTAAAAGCGCTGCTAAGGGGATGCCGACAATGACGACTTCGGAGAAGGTGACAGAGGTTTTGTTCTTCGTGCTTTGAGCCGCGCCGTATGACATATTGATAACCATACGGAGCATACCGATGAATATCATTCCGGCGCCTGCCAGGGAAAGGGCCAAGGTGACGTAGTCTTTGGCCTGGGCGGCGGCCTTGAGTATGAAGAATTCGCTCAGGAAAATCGCGAATGGGGCGACGCCGATGAGCGCCAGTGAACTGCCCAGCAATCCGATTCCCCATAGCGGGGCCGTTTTCAGCACGCCCGAGATGTTTCTCATATCGTATGTGCCGTATATCTTGCCGACATGGCCGGCGCTCCAGAAACTGAGCGTTTTGGCCAGCGAGTGGTTAATCGAGTGGAAAAGCGCGGCAAAGGCGCCGAGCGGGCCGAGGCCCAGCCCGACCGTGATGATTCCGATATGTTCGACGCTGCAGTATGCCAAGAGTCGTTTCAGGTTATGTTGGGTGACGATGAATGCGGCGGAAACCAGGATTGAGAATAGTCCGAAGAAAAGCAGGATGTGCTTGACCCAGGCTGCACCGGCGGCAGGTTCGACGATTGGGATAAACCTCATGATGCAGTATAGGGCGGAGTTGAGCAGGAACCCCGAGAATAGGGCTGAGACGGGCGCCGGAGCCTGGCTGTGCGCATCGGGGAGCCAGCTATGCATCGGCGCCAGGCCGGCCTTGGTTCCGTAGCCGACAAACAGGAAGATAAAAGCCAGTTTTATTATCTTGGGGTCGAAGGATGCGGCATGCGTTTTTAGCTCCGTCCAGTTCAGGAACCTCAGGGAGCTCTTGTCGGCGAAGGAAGATGCGGCGCCGATGAGCAGGATGCCCATAAAAGCAAAGGCTACGCCGACGGAACAGACTATCAGGTATTTCCAGGTGGCTTCCAATGAAACCGGCGTGACATGCAGGCATATCAGGAAAGCGGTAATCAGGGTGACCGCTTCAAGCCCGACCCACATTACGCCCAGATTGTTGGAGAACAAAACCAGTTCGATGGCTGTGAGTGTGCCGAACCAGAGGGCGCCGAATTTGCGCGCGGTGTCCAGGTTAATCGGTTTCCCGGCCGGGCCGTTAAGGAAGTAAATCCGGGCGTAGAGCGAGTTGAGCCCGAAAATAACGGCCATAACCACTAAATGAAGCGCCGAAAGGGTGTCTATGTAGAACCATTGGCCGGCAAAGCTGACCGGGCCGGTTTTAAGGACAGAGTAACAGAAGATAAAAACGAGCGCGGACAGCAGGGACATGCCATAGGCAACGAAATTCATCACGGCGTCGGCCGATTTGAAGATGTAGCATAAAAGGCTGCCCAGGGCCGGTAAAATAAGCAGAAGCCAAAATAAATAATTCAGGGTCATACCTTGTTTATCCTTTTAAAGAGCTTAAGTGGTCGGAATCTATGGTGTTGAATTCCAGGTTAATATGGTAAATAATTATGGCCATCACAAAGACCGCGGTAAAAGCGTCAAGCAGGATTCCCAGTTCGATAAGGAACGGGATGCCTGAAACCATGGCCAGGCCGAAAGCGGCAATGCCGTTTTCGATGGTCAGATAGCCGATGACCAGGGTGACGGCATTTTTCCGGCTGATAATAAGGAACAGGCCGGTTAGTATCGTGAAAATAGACGCGGGGATTACGATATTAGTGCCGGCCACAGCCGTTGGAATAGGCATGGTGGCGCCGAGCCAGAAAGAGATTCCCAGCAGGACTATGCCCGCAAAAGAGGATGCGACATAACCGATGTATGGTTCGGATTCATGCCTGATATTGACTTCCCGCAGGGCGTTAGTCAGTATTTTGGGAAAAACACCGCCTTTTATGATGATAATCATTATGGCCATTAAGGCCGTTCTAATCGTAAGCTGGTGTCCGAAGGAGACCGGCAGCAAACCGACTATTATTCCCTGGAACGCCAATAAGGAAATGGAATAGGCCAGCCGGCTTGTTCCCAAAAGAGCCAGGTCGGTTAATATCACTACAGACAGTATAATATCGTTCATGTAATTTGGCTCCGGATGATTAATATAAATGCCAGGATGGAAAATGTCCCGGCAACGATAAGCAGCTGGGGTATCCGCACCAACCGTAATCGGGCCATTACCGATTCTATAATCCCGATAAGCGTCGCTAAAAGGAATAATGACCCGATGGCTATGAGCAGGTCAATAATTATTTTTCCGGTATGGAACGGCACTAAAACATTAATCAACAACATTCCCAATACCCACATTTTCAGCGATGAGGTGTATTGGATAAACGCGAAATCAGGTCCGCTGTGGTCAAGGACCATGACCTCGTGTATCATGGTAAGTTCCAGATGCGTGTTTGGGTCGTCAATAGGTATCCGGGCGTTTTCGACCAGGAAAACAATGACCCAGGCGCTGAGCACCAGCAGGAGCGGCGCCGAAATATCGTTCCATAAGGCAAATGAAAAGTGGGTGAAACAGCCGGAAAGCGATGTCTGGCCGGTCATTTTCACCAGTGCAATCAGTCCGATGGCGAAGGCCGGTTCGGCCATGGCCGAGAAGAAAGATTCACGGCTGGCGCCCATGCCTTCGAAGCTGGAGCCGGTATCCAGGGCGGAGATGATGGTTAAGAATCTCAGCAGCGCCAGGAGATATATCAGCAGGAAAATATCGCCCCGGAAAGAGAACAGCGCCGGAATGCCGGCCAGCGGGATTAATGTAATCAATAACAGCGCGATAGCCAGGCCGCCGACCGGTCCGGCCGCAAAGACCCAGGTGGTGGTCCGGCTGTAAACAGATTCTTTTTGGAGCAGTTTAATGAGGTCGTAATACGGCTGTAAGAGCGGCTGGCCATGCCGGCCGGCCCAGAAAGCTTTGACCCTGTTGATGATGCTTAACAGGAATGGGGCGCATATCAGGGCCAGGAATATGTTTATTAGCGAATATCCGTTCATAAATTAATTTTACATGCCGAAAATAATCAGTAACAGCAAAGTCAGCGCGATATAGAGCACATAAATCTGGACCCGTCCTTGCTGCATCACTTTTATCCGGTGAAGCAAGTTATATGCGATTCGGAAAAGGGGATTGAAAAGTATCGCCCGGGCTATATCCGCGCTGTGTGATTCAAAATGTGCCTCCGAAGGGAATACGCCTTCGGGTAATTTCCGGTCATAGGACAGTTTCTGGAAGAAACCTATCAACGGCAAAAACGGCTGGGCAAACGAGGATGCGGTATACTGCATCCGGCTGTTCGGCTGCGCATATCCGCAATCCCAGGTTACGGTTTTTTGGGCTTTTGCCTTTGGGGATAAATATTTGCGGAAAACCACAATGGCCGTGATAAGGAGAATCAAGCAGACAAACGACAGGGAGATGGCCTGCATTGATGCGGCCGTATCCTTGGGTAATATGCTGTAAATGGCCAGGCCGTTTGTCAATGCAAATACCTTTGATATGGCCGAAATGAAAAACAGCGGGTAAACTCCGATGGCGATACAGGCTAATGATATGGCCAGCATGGGGAATTTCATGCTGGTGCCGGGGTCATGCGCCTGGGCGGCTGCTTTGTTACGGGGCTCGCCCAGGAAACCTATCCCGAAAGCTTTGGTAAAACAGGCCAGGGCCAATCCGCCGATTATTACCAGCGCGATTATCACGGATATGGACGGTATCATAAGATGGTAAGTATTTGCCAAAACACCCTGTAACGCAGCCGAGAAAATCAGCCACTCGCTGATGAACCCGTTTAAAGGCGGAAGTCCGCATATGGCGATGGCGCCTATCAGGAACGAGGCGCCTGTTACGGGCATCCTTTTCAGCAAGCCGCCCAGCTTTTCAATATTCCGTTCGTGAGTGGAATGCATTACCGCGCCGGCGCTGAGAAACAGCAAACCCTTGAAGAGGGAATGGTTTAATACATGCATCAGGCCTCCGGCCAATCCCAAGAAAACCATGACCGGCTGGTTATAGCTTATTCCGAGCAGTCCGATGCCGAGTCCCAGGCAGATGATTCCGATATTTTCCATGCTGTGGTAGGCTAGTAACCGTTTTATATCATGCTGGGCGAGCGCGAATATCACGCCCAAAATGCCCGATGATATCCCGATAATAACCAGAGCAAAACCCCACCAAGCCGGGATAGTCCCGGAAATAAGCACGAATCTAATCAGCGCGTAAATGCCGGTTTTAATCATTACCCCAGACATCAATGCGGAAACATGAGATGGCGCGGCCGGATGTGCTTCCGGTAGCCATACATGCATTGGGAAGAACCCGGCCTTTACGCCGAACCCGATGACGGAAAAGATAAAAAACAGGTCTGCAAAATATTTACCGTATAGATGTGTATTACTCAAACCGTTGAAATCAAACGAACCGGTTTGGCTTCCGGCGATAAGAAACATAACGGTTAAAAACGCTGTTCCTATATGGGTGGCGATAAGATAAATCCAGGCTGAATCCCTGCTTGCCTCGTTTTCTCCATCAAATATAACCAGGAAAAATGAGGACAGGGACATGATTTCCCAGCTGAACAAGAATAGGATGGTATTTCTGGACGCCACGACAATGGCCATGCTGATAATCAACCAGTTAAACCAGAACCATGACCGGGCGGCTTTTTTTGCCAGGGCATCCAAATATCCCGAGCCGTAAATGCCCGACAGGGTGGACAGGAAGAAAATAGCCGTGAGGAAAAAGCCCGAAAGGCCGTCGATTTCAAGTGATATTTCGGCACCCGGTATGCCCCAGTTGAAAACAGCTGTTTCTGTAAGTCCATTAATAAGCATTAATATGGTAGAAATAAGCCCGATTAAAGAGCCGGCAATAGCGCCGTAACTTCCGATCTTAAATCCGATGCGCGGCGTATGGCTCATTAGCAATGAACCGATACCGCCCAAAAGCAGAATAAGTAATGCGAAAATAAATAATATCATTCTGCGGCGCTCTCCTCGTTTTTAACGGGGTTGGTGTCAATGTCGTTCAGCACGCTGAATATTTCATTGCTCAGTCCTTGGCGCTTTAAGACTTCTTTGAAAGACTCATTCTGTAGTATAAATGCCAGGCGGGAAAGAAGATAAAGATGTAACCGAATATTGGGGCAGATTAAAACGAAAAGAGCGGAAACAGGTTTCCCGTCTATGGCATGGAAATCAACAGGGTTTCCCGGGAAGCATAATGCGATTTGTGGTTTAGCGGATTGCACAATTATCGGGTTGCGCACATGCGGTATAGCGATGCCACCGCCTATTCCGGTGGAAGCCAATGATTCCCGCGCCAACAGCACCTTTAGAAGTAATTCGCGGTTTATGCTTTCGGGGAGATTTAATATCTTAACTATGGATTGCAGAACAGACTGCATATCCTTCCCTCCGACGCGGTAAAAAACACCACCTTCACGTAAGGCATCGGATATGGTTGGTAAAGGGGTATTTGCGCCCAGTTCGGTTTCCTGTGAAAAGCTGTCCAGATTTACATTAATCTTGCGCTCTAATGCCCACTCTAAAAGCTCCGATTTATTGAAACGGAATTGGTCTAAAACTTGGCAAGCAGGTATCTCGCCATTTTTTATCATGCGATATATGGTTTTTTCGGGGATATTCAGGAACTTAGCGGCATCTTTAACTGTTAGTTGCATGATTCTTTCTCTTATCTCATTGCCGGATAAATTAAAACAATTAAATCAGCATTGGAAATTAATTTTGGTGATTTATCAAGTATTTTAGCTGTAAATATTGACTAATCTTTCAGAATGACTATAAGAATAGCAGGAGTTTTTTATGTCTTTAGAGCAGTTTATCAAAGTCAGTCGGGAGTTTATGAAGAATACACCGGCGCAGTCGCTGTCAGAAATCAAGTCTCGTTGCCGCTGGGCTATCGTAACCTGCACGTGTTGCGAACTGATGGATTTCATCAACAAGGCGCTGGGACTGAAACGGGGCGAGGCGGTTTTTATCCAGAACGCCGGCAATACCATCACATCCTTCGATAACAGCGTGCTCCGCTCGCTGGCCGTGGCTATCTACGTGGTCGGCGCCAAGGAAGTTGCCATTATCGGCCATACTCATTGCGGCATGCGCATTGACGTGGCCAAGCTGACCGATTCGTTCAAGAAATACAACAAAACTCGTGAGATGATAAAGGCCGACGACCTGCGCGAATGGTTCGGCGTTATTAACGACGAGGAAAACAACGTCCGCAAGGTGGTCGAGTCTGTCCGGCAGTCGGACATCATCCCGCAGGAGATACCTGTCTACGGGCTGATGATTAACTCCGAAACGGGCGAACTGAAAGAGGTTCATCACAGCCTGGCTCAAACGACGCAGGCCGGGGTTGTTCATACTGAGACGGAGATTCCCACGGCCGACCTGGCGCAGGATGAGGCGCACCGTTTGGTGGCACAGCAGTCTGCCCGGCCAAGGCCGGCACAGCAACAGCCTGCCCGAACTGACGGCCGGTCAGGCGGGACGACCGGTAAGCCGGACTCTTTTGAAGATTTTGCCAAGCAGATAACCAATCCGGCCAAAGGGAATCAACCAAGACCTAAAAGATTAAGGTGATTAATCCGCCTTGAACATAAAGGAGTAAAGTTATGCCTATGATTGAGCTGGTTTTTATCGGGTGTTTTATTCTTGGTTTGGCCTATGCGGTTATTTCCACGATTTTTAGCGGGATTTTTGGCGGTGGTCACGAGGGCGGTCCGGAATCGGGCGGCTTTGATGCTAGCCACGACGTGGCCGGCCACATGGATACCGGCGGGGCGGATTCCGGTGCCATCCACTTTTCACCGCTCAGTCCGGTAATCATCGCTATGTTCGTGACCGCTTTCGGCGGTATGGGCATGGTCTGCCTTAAGTTCTTTAAGTTCTCGGTTTATGCCAGCATTCCTGTGGCGGTGTTGGGCGGTATCGTAACCGCCGGCGTTACTTTCTTCCTGTTTGCGGCATTATTCAAAGCCACCCAGGGCAGCAGTGAATCACGCCAGGTTGAGATGGTCGGATTGGAAGCCGAGGTTATTACCACTATCCCGGTTGAAGGTTTGGGCGAGGTGGCTTACGTGGCCAAGGAAACACGTTATACCGCGTCGGCCCGTTCTGCCTATAAAACCGAAATCAAAGCGCATTCTGTTGTAACCATAGAGAAAATAGTCGGTAATACGTTTTTCGTCAAACCGGCGGAGAGTTCCAAGATTTTATAAGATACAAATTAGAATATACCAATATTGAAAGGAGTACGTTATGGAAGGATTTGGATGGGTGGCCACGAGCGTTGTTGTTACTATCATTGTATTACTCCTGCTGTTGAGGATGTATTCCAACCGTTATACCAAGGTCGGTCCGAACCAAGCTATGGTTATTTCCGGACGGCGGCATAAGACCTTTGACGGCCGGTCCGTTGGTTTCAGGCTGGTAAAGGGCGGTGGCACGTTCGTCTGGCCGATATTCGAAAAGGCCGATATCCTGTCGCTGGAACTGATGACACTTGATGTCCGACTCAAGGAGGTCTACACCATAATTGGCGTTTCCATCAACGTGGATGGCGTGGCCCAGGTTAAAATTAAAGGCGAGGATCTGGCTATCCGGACCGCGGCCGAAAGGTTCTTGGGCCGGAGCGAGGAAGAGATAAAGAACATAGCTTTGCAGACGGTCGAAGGACATCTTCGGGCCATTGTCGGTACGTTGACCGTGGAGGATATTTATAAAAACCGTGACGCATTTGCCCAGAAGGTCCAAGAAGTCACGGGCGGCGATCTGGGCAATATGGGGTTGACCATTGACTCGTTTACCTTGCGTGACATCAAGGACGACCACGGTTATTTAGAGGCATTGGGTAAGCCGCGCATCGCTCAGGTCAAACGAGACGCCATTATTGCTCAGGCTGAGGCTGACCGTGATTCGATAATCAAGAGTTCCCAGGCCAACCAGGCCGGGCAGGAAGCCAAGTTTGCGGCTGATACCAAGGTGGCCGAATCCAACCAGAGTTTCGAGGTTAAGAAGGCCGGATACCAGATGAACATCAACCAGAAAAAGGCCGAGGCCGACCTGGCTTACGACCTGCAGAAGTACAAGACCAACCAGGCCGTCAAGGCTGAAGAAGTCCAGGTTATGGTGGTGGAAAAGGAACGGATGATTGACGTCCAGGAGAAGGAAATAACGCGCAGGCAGAAGGAACTGGAAGCGACCGTTTCCCGTCCGGCCGACGCGGAAAAATACAGGATAGAGACGTTGGCCAACGCCCAGCGGTTCAAGCTGATGACCGAGGCCGAAGGCCAGGCCAATGCCACCAAGAACATCGGTATTGGTGAGGCTGAGGCCAACCGGGCACGTGGTCTGGCCAGCGCCGATGTCATCAAGGCTACCGGTTATTCCGAAGCCGAGGCGATGTCACGCAAGGCCGAATCCTGGAAGGCTTATAACGAAGCGGCCGTGATTCAGTTAGTTATGGAAAAATTGCCTGAGATTGCCAAGGCGATTGCCGAACCTTTGTCCAAGACGGAAAAGATTGTCATTGTTAATCAGGGCGGCGATTCAGCCGGAGCTTCCAAGGTGACCAAAGACGTGACCAATATCATTGCCCAGCTGCCGCCGGTGCTGGAGGCTTTGACCGGGTTGAAATGGCAGGATATGATTGCAAAGATCCCGCAACTTGGTAACGTCAATAAGCCCGAGTTGGAAAAGCGCAAATAACCGGCAGTTATGGCATCCGGATTTATGCATAAATCAGTCCGGTTAAAAATAGGGCTTGTAGTTATTCTTTTCGTCGCGATGCTGGCCGGTTACGGCGGCATGTGTGGCAAGAAAAGGCATAACAGCGGCAGCAGCGCGCCGGTTTATTCCTGGACCGTCAAGATAGAGCATTTCGATACAACCACTCCGTCGGCCCGGGCTTATCATCAGATGGTCTGGGACGGCAATAAAATCATTATGTTCGGCGGGCGTGATGCTTCGGCCTATTACAACGACACATGGTTTTATTATCCGTTGAGCAATACCTGGGAATCGGCGGTGACAGCGGGCGGGCCGCCGGCCGGCCGGGCCGGGCACGCGGCGGTCTGGGACGGTAAGGAGTTCATCGTTTTCGGCGGGCGCAACGGCGCCAGTGATATGAACGACCTGTGGTGGTTCGAGCCGATATCCAATACCTGGACTGAAAAGATACCTAACGGTTCAGGTGGGACGCCGCCGGCCCGGAGTTATCACCGGATGTTTTACGATGGTTTGCTGGTGGTTATGTTCGGCGGGCTGTCGGGCACCACGCCGCTGGATGATTTGTGGTGGTATTCGCCCAAGACTAACAGCTGGACGCAGGTAATCGTGCCGGACGCGGAGGCCTGGCCTTACAGCCGGGGCGGTTACCAATTTGCCTGGGATGGCAAATACGCGCTTATGTTCGGCGGTTGGGGCGCTCAGTATTACGGAGACCTGTGGTGGTTTGACCCGTCTAATAGTGTCTGGCAGCCGCAGAGAGTGCCCGGAGCCGGGTTGATGCCTTCGGAGCGTTCCGGACATCAGATGATTTGGAACGGGTTCCGGGCCATTATGTTCGGTGGCTACGATGGGGCGCACCGGAGCGATCTGTGGTGGTATGACCCGTTGACCAATGCCTGGTCTATGCGAATCGCCTCGGGTAGCGTCGGCGCGCCTGACCCGCGCGAAGGCCACCAGATGGTCTGGAACGGCACCCGGGCCGTTATGTTCGGCGGTTATAACGGTACCAGATACCGCAATGATTTATGGTGGTATGATTCGTCAGTCGTAGATGGCCAATACATGCGGACAAGCCCATATACGCCGTCAGAACTGGGCGCTTATCCGGTCTCGGCCCATAAGGCGATTGTTTCCTGGCGCGATAATGCCAACGATGAGGAATCATATAAAATTGAACGCCGGACCGGTCTGGACGGCGACTACGAAGTTCTTGCTTTACTTCCGCCTGACAGCAGGTATTTTAGCGATACTTCGGTGGCGCCCAACACGGTTTATTATTACCGGGTCAAGGCCTATAAGGGTTTTTGGGAAAGCGAGTATTCCAACGAAGGTTTGTGCCTGACCTTTAACGATTGGATGAGCATAGCCGGCGGGATGGAGCACAGCGTCGCCCTGAAGGATGACCGGACGGTTTGGACCTGGGGATATAATTTCCACGGCCAGTTGGGCGCCGGCGTCAACGATACAGCGGATCGGAATATTCCGGTCAAGGTGTTTGGATTGGCCGACTATATGGATATTTACAGCGGCGGTTATTACAGTCTGGCCCGGAAGATTTATTCCACGCTCTGGGTTTGCGGACGGAACGAGCTGGGCCAGTTGGGTGTGGGTGATGCCAACAGTCACACCGTATTGACCGAGCTTGATTACGCGTTGGACTGGGTTAATGCGGTGGCCGGACAGTCGCACGGTATGGCCGTTAAGCAGGATAACACGATCTGGGCCTGGGGCGCCAATGACAAGGGTCAGCTGGGCACGGGCGATAACAACATCCGGATTTCGCCGGTCCAGGTGGGCATAGTTATGGGGTACGCCGGCGTGGCCTGCGGTAACGCGCACAGCGTGGTGACCAAGACCGAGGGCACGCTCTGGGCCTGCGGATATAATTTCTATGGCCAGCTCGGTCTGGGTGATATGCTGGACCGCAACACGCTCACACAGGTGGGCGCTGATATCGACTGGGAAGCGATTGCCTGTGGTTCGGACCATACTGTGGCTATAAAGAAAGATGGCACGCTCTGGGCCTGGGGATTGAACAACAAAGGCCAGCTTGGTTTGGGCGATACCGTCAACCGGTTGGTTCCGACACAGGTTGGCATTGACAGCGACTGGAAGTTTATTTCTTGCGGTCAGAATCACACTGTGGCGCTCAAGGAATACTATGGTCCGGGCTGGAATACGCTTTGGGCTTGGGGCGATAATACTTACGGGCAACTCGGGCTGGATGATACGGTTAACCGGACCGAGCCGGTCCGGGTGGGTAGCGACGTGTTGTGGGTTAAAGCCGTTTGCGGTGGCAACCATACGCTCGGGCTTAGGTCCGATGGGACTATCTGGTCATGCGGCAAGAACTTTTACGGGCAATTGGGTATGGGGGACACTATTTACCGGAGAGTCATGACCAATATCAACAGGTGAACCCGGGTAATCAATTCTGTCATTGAACCAATTCCAGTTGCCCATTAATCATAGTCACATAAGGCAGGCTGAAGCCGCCTTTGGTATCAGGCGCCAACTGGCCGGTGACGAAAAGGTGTTTGGTCTTGCCGTTGGTCGGCACTTCGATATGTTGCGCTTGGTGGATATGTCCGCAGATGACGGCGTCAAACGACAGGTCGAAATAATACTGAACGGTATCCATGACAATATTCTTGGACATAGGCGTTTTGGTTTCCTTGCTCCGGGCGCTCATTTTTTTAAGCCCCTGCCCGATGGTTTGGCCGACGCTATGAGGTAGGCTGCGGGTAATGGTTTTGACCACGCCGCTGCGCATCACCCGGCGGTAGCGCTGGTAATCCCTGTCTTGTGTGCATAATAGGTCGCCGTGGGTAAGTAATATCTTTTTGCCGTTGGCATTGAGCTCGTAAATCTCGGATAGGACGATGATGCCTGTTGACTCGGTCAGTTCCGGTCCGACCATATAATCGCGGTTGCCGGGGATGAAGTTTATGTTAATTCCGGATGACGACAGTTTTTTTAATTCTTTAAGGATATTCTGATATTCCCCGAGTTTTATGTGGCCCGGGCCGATCCAGATATCGAACAAATCGCCCAGGATGTAGAAATCGGTATTTTTAGATTGTTTTTCCATAAAATCGGCCAGGAATCCGATGCGTTCAGATTGGGTTGGATTTAGATGAGTATCAGAGAAAAACAGGATTCTTTGCATAGGTTATTGCCCCATGGGAATATAGACTTCATGTATGATGGCCCGGCTCTTGCGTTCGGCCGCGCTGGCCACGACCTGGAGGATGAACCTCAGCCCGCGAGGCAATTTTTCGTCTTCGGGCTTGGCGTCGCCGATGGGATAATCGAATTTAGATTCCTTTAATTGTTTGTAAGTTTTGCTGGCGGTATCGAAGAATTCGATATTAAACGATAGGATATAATGGCACATCGCAGTGATTTCCTCGTTGGAACCGTCAAAGTCGGATGTTTTGCGATTGAGTACATACAAGGTGCTTTTAGACTTGACGGTCTTGGCGGCGCCGGCGGTTGAACCAGCTTCGCCCAGTATGGTCGGGTCGGTTTCCTCGGCCAGGTAATATTTTATCAGGACGCCTTTGACGCCGTCCTTGGTCTGGGCCGTAGCTCGGAACTGGAGCCAGTCGCGGGCTGCGGATTCGTCAGTACCCTGGGCGTCTTCGCCCAGTTCGAACCTCTGCTGGTCGCCTTCCAGCGGCAGGCATCCGTTGATATCTTTAACCATATAATCAACTGCGGCCCGAGCCGTGCTGTAGATATATAACATATCGTATCCGTCGGTCGTTATTTTTGAACTGCTCGAGAAAATAGTAGCGATGATAACCATAAGCATAGCCATCAGGGCCAGGGCGACCATTATTTCTATCAGGGTGAACCCCGACCGGGGCCGGTTTTCAGACCGACGTGATTTTACGCTGACCAGGCCGTTAAGTTTTGATATGTATTGGCCGGTTGCTTGACTTAGGGTCGTCAGCGGGGTATTAGTTATTTTCATAATTTAACCGCCTGAGATTCTGAATACAAAAACTTTCTCCGCTTTTTCCGGAAGCTTCGCCGTCGAGCTGGGACTTGAAGAGCTCGATGTTTTGGGGACGCGATATATTTTTACGCCGAATTGGTAAAGCGGCATTGGTTTAAAACTGTCGCCGGTCTCGGTGGCTAAGCGGTCGTCATCCACCCGGCTGACTGTGAAGGTGAACGCGAATTGATCATAAAGCTCTGTTGGGTCGCCTGACGATTTGATATTGTCGATGACCTTTTTAATGAAATCTGACGAGCCCAGTTGGAAAGCGCCGGTTGGTTCAGGCGAGGCGCTATCCGCATTCAAAGGATTGGCGGCTGGGTGTGAAAACAGTCGCGGTTTAGCCGGGGCTGGGTCAACCGGAAGCGGTAAGGCAAAGGTATATGAGGAATCGGCTCCGGTTAGTCCGTCGTGGACCACGGTGGCTTGACCAGGTTTTTTATCTTTGATATTGCACGGGGTCGAGGTGCGCATGGCGATGGTCAGGGCGTTGCAGACTGATTCAGCGATACGGGCCGAGATGGTATCGTTGAGTGACCTTTTGGTACTGAGCATGGCGCTGGGGAAAAGAGACAGAACGCTGACCACTCCGATAAGCAATATGATCATGGCCACCAGTATTTCAATCAGCGTCAGACCGTTTTTCTTCTTACCCATTGGGTTCTCCTAATCGATTCGTATTTCTTAGTTATTCTGAAAAACTATTCTGCGCACCCGGCCGGTCAGAATGGTGTAATCAATATACATCTTACCGGTTTTATTTTCCTGTTCAAGGATGATGTCAGCTTCGCCGGGCGGGTTAAGCCCTTTGTCAGCCACGCCTTGGGGTAGGAACATCATGCCGCTGGGGCGGAATCCGACGTATGTTTCGGTCTGCTGGAATAGAGGCGTAGTTTTGGAAAACTTAACGCCCTTGGGCAGCTGTATTTGCTCGCCCACGATAATATCTGTTTTCTTGTCGAGCTTTTCTTCTCCCTCGGTTTCGTCCTCCTCGGCGTTCCGGTATATTGACATCAATGATTTTTCTTTGTCAAAGGAGATAAAATACACGGCTCGCTCGCTGATAGCCAGTGTGCTGGCTTTCATAAATACCGTACTGACGATATTGCCGGCCCGTTTTACGGCGTTGCTGGTTGGTATTGACATCCATGCTATGGTTGCGGCGATGGCAATGATAGCCATTACCACCAGCAGTTCGATAAGCGTAAATCCCGATGATTTTCTTGGTATCATTATTTTTCCAGTTTCCAGTTATTGATATCGTCATTATCAGCGGCGCCGTCCGTGTCGTCTTTTTGGTTTGGCCCCCATGATTCGATATCCACGATATCTTTATTGTTTTTACCGCCGGCATCAGAATGGTCCGTACCGGGATTTTTGTAATAGAGTTCGGTTCCCCAGATGTCAATGACCTTCTCGCCGGAAAGTTCGGTTTTGCCAAAACCGCCGGGCACGGCCGGGCCGAATTTTTCTTTACTGGTTTCTCCGGTGGTTGGGTCATAGCCGCCGGCCTTATCAAGCTGGGTGCCCAGATAATGATATAGAGACTTGGCTCCCGGGTATTCACCTTCGGATGGCGGATAGGCGTAGTATGCCGATTTATATTCTTCCATGGCGTTAAGTATTTTCTCGACAAGCGCTCTGGTGGCTTTTATCCGCGCTTGTTCCTTGCCGCGTTGCACTCCGTTGACTACCATGCTGGCCAACAAGGCAATGATGGCGATAACCACTAGAAGTTCAATTAATGTAAACCCTCTGTTCTTTCGCATAGATTAATCCCAATTATTAATTTTATCTTTTTCTTCGGCTCCGTTTTCGGTCCAGATGTCAAAGGTGAATGCGTTATGCATTTCGGCCGTCTTGGTTTTCTCAGAGGCATTTTCTCGGTAGTAATATGGTTTATTAAGAGGGCTGTTGTATTCGCCGTCGGCCAGCCGGCTTTTTTTGAATTGGTAATAAGGCGGTTTGGGCGGGCTGGACATGGCATCACCCTGAAGAGCGTCGACCAGCGGTTTACCGGAGAAGGTGGCGTCGTCTTCGGGATAGCGGCCATTGTCGGTTTCATACATAGACAAAGCGCCGGCCAAGCCGGCAATCTCGGTTTTGGCCAAGGCTTCTTTGGCTTTTAACTGGCTCTTTATAATGGTGGGTATGCCGATGCCAGCCAGCAGGGCGATGATGGATATGACCACCATAAGTTCAATAAGAGTAAACCCGGTTGACAAGGTGTTATTTTTCATATATCATACCTCCACTGATAATATAGCACATTTTATGTGTCAATGCCATATTTTTTAAGTTTTTCCCATAGAGTTTTTCGGCTGATTTGGAGAATACGGCTCATTTCGCCTTTGTCGGCTTTGGTGATGATAAAAAGCCGTTGTATGTAATCCTTTTCGCAGTGTTTGACGAATTCGTTCAGGCTGACCATATCTTTGCCGTCCATAAGAGGACTGAAAGAGCTTTCTAGCAGGTTTTTCCTTTCCAGAATCATAGACGGTCCGGCTAAGGTGATGGCGCGTGAGACGGAATTTTCCAGCTCGCGGACATTGCCTGGCCATTTATGATTAGTCAGGGCCAGCAGGGTTTCTGGTTCTATTTTATATTCCTTGCCGGGCGGCGAAAATTTGCGGATGAAGTGCTCGACCAAGAGCGGGATATCCTCGGTTCTGTCTCTTAAAGGAGGTATTTTGATGGTAATCACTTTAAGTCGGTAGAAGAGGTCTTCGCGGAAACGATTGTTCGTGACCATTTCAAAGAGGTCTTTTTTAGATGCGGCGGTGATGCGGATATCGACCTTGATGGTGCTGGTACTGCCAATGCGTTCGAAGGTATGTTCCTGCAGGACGCGAAGGAACTTAGTCTGGATGGATAGAGGCATATCGTCGATATCATCGATGAATATGGTGCCTTTATCAGCCAGCTCAAACCGGCCGATTTTCTGGGCTCGGGCATCAGTAAAAGATCCTTTTTCGTGGCCGAACAGGTCGGATTCAATAAGAGTTTCTGGCACCGCATGGCAGCCAAATTTGACTAGTGGGTTATCACGTCGGGTGCTTTTATAATGGATTGCTTCAGCTATGAGTTCTTTGCCGGTGCCACTTTCTCCTTCGATTAAAACAGTCGTATCGGATCCCGCGACACTTTCGATCATCTGGTAGACCTGGGCCATTTTAGGGCTTTTACCGACCAGACCTACATACTGTGGCTTGATGTTCAAGTCGCTTCTGACTTTTCTGTAGTCGTCTTTGACGGAACGGAATTTTTCTATTTTTTCCAGTAAGAGCAGTATTTCATTATTATAGAAAGGTTTTTGGATATAGTCATAGGCTCCTTCCTTAAGAGCCTGTATGGCTGAATCAGCCGTGCCGTAGCCGGTAATCATGATAACTGGTAAGTCAGGATTATTCTTTTTGAGCCGCCGGAGGACTTCCATGCCGTCCGTACCGGGCATTTTGATGTCTAGTAGGACGCAGTCATAATTATCAGTTTCGGCGTATTGTAGCGCGGAAAGACCGTCATAGGCAACGGCAACGGTATGTCCCTTGTCGCGCAGGGCGTCGCTCAATGTTACAGTGATTGTTTTTTCGTCGTCTGCCAAAAGGATTTTCATATTTTAATTCGATGATAGAAGCTTACGCCTGATTTGTCAATAAAAAAGAATGTATAGTTCGGTTTTAGGGGTTATTGTACTTAGCGCTGAGCTGGCCGCAGGCCGCATCTATGTCCTGTCCGCGCGATTGGCGCATGGTGGTATGTACTTTTAGCTTAAAGAGGCATTCTTGGAAGCGGATGATATTTTCTACGGAAGGGGGTTTCATAGGTTCCGGGCAGTGTACCAGTGAATGTGGGTTGAAGGCAATAAGATTGACTTGGCATTTAAGCCCTTTTAGCAAAGCGGCCAGCGCCTCGGCATCCTGGACTGATTCGTTGATACCGGATATCAGAATATATTCGAAAGTAATCTGTCGGTTAGTTTTTGCCACATATTCGTGGCAGATTTTAATCAGAAGTTCTATGGGATATTTTTTATTAATTGGCATAAGCCGATTGCGAACGGTGTTAAAAGGGCTGTGCAGGGAAACGGAGAGTTCGACCTGAAGTCCGGTTTGACTCAGGCGAGCTATGCCATCGGGGATGCCTGCGGTGGATATGGTAATGCGTCTGGCGCCGATATTGAAATATTTGGGTGAATTAATTATCTTGATGGCGTCAAGGACGTTTTCCAGGTTGTCCAAGGGTTCACCCATGCCCATAAAAACGATATGGGTTACTTCGTGGCCGAGTATTTTGGACAGAGCAATTTGATCAAGTATTTCGGTTGGTTTGAGATTACGTACAAAACCGTTCGCGCCGCTGGCGCAGAATTGACAGGCGTGCCGGCAACCGACCTGAGTAGAAACGCAGACGGTGCATCGATCGCGATAAGGCATAGTGACGCTTTCGATATACTTGTTGTCGTTGGTGGATAGGAGGTATTTCTCGGTTTTATCCAGTTTGGATATCTGGCGATTGGTTAATGTGAGTGAGTACAGAGAGAATGATGATTCTAGTTTTGTCCGTAATTCCAGTGACAGATTAGTCATTTGGCTGAATTCATTTACGGGTTTGACATAAAGCCACTGATAAATTTGTTTTATCCGGTAAGGAGGCTCGTTATGTTTCTTAAGCCATTTTATCAGTTCTGGCTCGGACAGATCTTTTATGCATAGTAACATATGTTTCCACTATATGCATGGTTTTTGATATGTCAATATCTAATAGTTTAATTATTTGACAGTGTGATGGGATATTATAATATCTAGATATATTAATGAATAGCGGAAGAGAAAATGTCATGAAAATATGTGTTTTGCTGGCGGCGCTGATGCTTGCTATGGTTTTGCCAGTGCATAATAATTACGCTATGTTTGTTTCTGACCATAGCAGTTATTCGCAAGATTGTTATAAGGATAAAGAAAAGAAAAAAGATAAGGGTAAGGAAGACAAGACTGATTTAGGTAAAATTGACGTCAAACCATCCAAGGAAAGGTCTGCTAAATCAGATATTAAGTCTAAGCCGCCGTCGGAGAATAAAGGAAAGCTGAGAGATTTTTCCGAGCCTTACTTTGGAAAGCGTTCGGAGCAGAAGAGTGATAAGCCGGGTCGTGATAACGGCAGGGAAAATGATAAAGGAGATGGCAGGAATTTATGGAATGATAGGGATAACGACGAGCATAGTCATGATCGGGATAAGGGCGACCGCGGCCAGAGTCGCCCGCCACGGCGTGAAAAGGGCAATTCCGTGGAAACACATCCAAACGATGATAAACACGATATTGGAATCTCTTCGCACAGTCATCATGATGTTTACGAGATTGAGGAAGGGGATTTCTTGGATGATTTTACAAACGATGTTTTTGACGGATTTCTGGGAGGCATGTACTATTTTATGTTCGGAGATCACGGCTTCAGGTACAGCGGGCGTCCTTATAACCATAAATTAGACCCGGATAGGGGCGTCTATGTTTTTAGTCAGGAGAAGCAAGTTGCCGCAACTCATGCATTCCAGTTAAGGAATTATTACCAGCCGGTCAATGATGGTGTTAGGTCTTACGGCACCTACGGTAAAATATTATTCCCTTCAAGCGTAAACTGGGACCTGTATACTAACAGTTATTATGAGCGGTTTAACGGGCGGATGGATTCACTTAGATATTTTTCCACGTACCTTAATTTAGGCGGATTGACATCGAATACCAATGTAACCTTCCAGTTGGGATTAGGTGGGGTGGTTCTGACCAATGTTAGCGGGGACCAGCATGGAAGTCCGTCGGCGCAGGTGAAATTGGACTGTTTTCCACGAGAGCCGATAGGTTTGCATGCATTCAGTAATTTTTCCGCGCCTTCAAGGGAAAGCCTGATAAATTGGGGTGTTGAAATCGGATGGCATAGTGGCGTGCTTGAATTATTCATAGGACATCATGCCTTGATTAACTCTGAAGGCAACCAGTTAAACGGACCGGTAGTTGGTTGTGGATTGTGGTTTTAAAGAGGTTGAATGATTTAAGTCAAAGATTGCGGAGTTACTCCGACACATTATAAAAATCCGGGGGAAAAGCAGTCGAATTTTTAATAAGTATTTATTTTAATAGTGCTAACGTAGTTTATATATGAAAAAGCTTAATTTGCAGACGCTAAGGAAACAAATAAGAACATATAAGGATTGGCCAAAGAAGGGAATTAATTTTTTAGACATAACGAAATTGTTGTATAATCGGGTTATGTTTAGGAAAGCTATCAGACTTATGGTAGATTCATTGCTTGAAAAACGGGTGGAAGTGGTGTTATGTCCGGAATCTCGTGGATTCATATTTGGTGCCGCAGTTGCTATGTTGCTAAGTGCAGGCGTATTAGTGGCAAGGAAATCAGGAAAACTACCTCCTTGTCCGAAAAAAAAAGTGAGTTATAATCTAGAGTATGGGAAAGATGCCCTTGAAATACCTTCTGGTTTTATACGTAAGGGGACTCGGGTGGCGATCGTTGATGATGTGTTGGCCACAGGTGGTACCGCTAAAGCTTTGGAGGGCGCGGTAACTAAAATGGGAGGTGTGGTGGTATCTAACGTGTTTCTTATTGAAATAAAGGATTGTCAAGGTCGGGGAAAGCTTGAATCCCTGGTATATTCGATACTTGATTTTTAAATCATTTTCTTCCATCCTATCTGTATAAATTTATTAAGCACGGGTACGAGTTTGACATAACAAAGTAAAAGTCAAAACAAGTTGACATGGGAATGCAATAACCTATAATTCATCAATTATGAAATGGATGATTATCATTGTGGTGTTATTTCTTCCCGCTTGCAGTAGCACCTCAAATCCTACAGTTAATTCGGAAAATAATGTTGACTCCCGGAAGATAGAACTTAAAGCTATCTATACTGTTGACCAGGATGTTCGAAGCCAGTACCAGAAGCAGGATTTGCTCCGGGCCCAGGTTCTTCAGTCAACCAAGGAAAATCGATTGGAAGAGGCTAAGGAACTTGCCGACCAGAGTAATAAACTGGCCAAAACAATCAACGAATTGGAAATACAATTGACCGATCTTATGGACCGCCATCAGAAGGATTGGGATGATCAGGATTGGTTTCATAAAATTACCGTCGAGCTTGGCCCGCAATACACTTATTTCGACAACGACCTTAAAATAAAAGATGGTTTTGGTTCCCGACTGCGGATAAATCGCAGCCGCGAAGAGCTTAAGCGTATTCATACATATCCTTTGATACCGGCTCGTAACGAACCTTTACGCCGGGTGGATTCGTCGCCTTTGATAATCGAACTGAGGAATTCTCAGGCTAAGACAACAACCGGGACTGAAATCAGGAATGCAACGGTAAATACCGGTCTTGTTGGTTTTGGCGTAGCCGGAGAAATTTGGGAAGATATGTACTTGGGGCTGAGTTTGATGGCTGGCGGGCAAAAATACAGCAATACGGTTCCCGAGGATACGGCACCAATTGTTTCTTATTCAACCGGCATCAAACAGTATTTGTCCCCGAAAGTATCCTTGGGGTTTTCTGTTGCTGAGGATGTGATTTGGACCAATGCTACCAAAGAAAATAATAAAATAGGGACATTCTATAATTTTAGTATCACCTGGTTGTTGAGGATAAGGTTGTAAAAATGCTTGATAATAGCAAGTTACCTCACAGCGGACAAGGTATTACTGGCATGGCTTTAGGCGCATTGGGCATTCTTATTTTTCTTACCATTGTGGCTATTGGAATTTTGTACAAAATGAACAATCATCTTACGGATAATGTAAAATCATTTATGGTATTGTTGCTGATTATTGATATTCTGGTATTTATGGGTGGTACCGGATTAAGCGTAAAGGGAATAACTAATAAAGAACGCGCTAAATTATTCGGCATTGTAGGATTGGTATTAAACCTGCCGTTATTAATTCTTATCATGGGTATTATTGTTGGTTGGTTAGGCCGAAAATTATTTTGATTGTAATTCGGATGCCTGCTCCCCTCAAGGGGAGGCTCTCTAGGGCTCTGAAGTTGTGATCGACTATAGGCCAGTAATTTTTACAGACTACCACCTGCTGCGGTTATTTATGCCATTATATTTTGCAGGTATGGACGAGGCCGGCTATGGCCCTGTGCTTGGTCCGCTTGTGTTAAGTGCAGTTATTTTTGAGTTACCCGAATCATTCGATAGGTTAGGTAAAACAACCAATCTATGGGAATGTCTGCCCATGACTAATTCCGCTGGAAATTTTGCAAAACATGCCCAAACTTATTTGCCTGTCTGTGATAGTAAGAAAATGTTTCAACCCAGCAAGGGCATAGGAATGTTAGAGCGCTCGGTTTTGTCATTCGCTCGAATGCTTACCGCTAATCCTTTTGAAAGTTACTCCGATTTGTGTCTGCCGCTTAAAGCGCGTTCGGACCGGGTAGATGCTTTGAGTGCTGTTTTGAGAAAAGAGCTTGATAAGAAAGGTATCCGTTTCCGCGACGTTTTTATCAAGGTAGTCGATGCGGAGGAATTTAATAAATGCGTGAGGGAATGCGGGAATAAATCTGATTTTCTGTTCCATATCGCGTCTGGAATTATGAAACGCATTTGCTCAGAGTATTCCGGCAAGGGGAAGCTCCGGATAGCTATAGGCAAGCAGGGGGGGCGGACTTATTACCACTCAGCATTGCAGGAGGTTTTTAGCGATTGTGCTGTTTCCAATGTCAAGGAAACCAGAAATACTTCGGTGTATCGTTTCGCCGACGACGATATCGAGATTTCATTTCTGAAAGACGGTGAGGATAGGGATTTTTTTATTGCGCTGGCTTCGATGTTCGGGAAATATACGCGCGAAATGGAAATGATTCGTTTTAATAGATTATTCATTGACCGTTTTCCTCAGATAAAACCCACTGCTGGTTATCCAACTGATGCCCGAAGGTTTATTAGAGATGTAACCCCGCTTGCTGAAAAAATAGGTTTGGAAATGGATAAGTTTATCAGAATTAAATAACAAATAAATTTCTTGATTTATAATAAATCGTTGATAAAATAAATAATTCTGATTTTAGTAATAACATTAAGTTATTAGAAGTGGAGACGAAATGAGTGCCCGACAATATCACATCAACCTCAAGCGCGGGGAAGCGGCACCAAATATTATTCTTTGCGGTGACCCCGACCGGACTGATCGCATAGCCCATCTATTTGACCGCGTAACGATAAAAAGGCAAAACCGGGAGTTTCGGACATATACCGGTATCTACAAGAAGATTCCTGTTTCCGTGATGTCAACCGGTATCGGGCCTGCTAATGTGGAAATTGCTTTGATTGAACTTGCACAAATTGCCAACGATTTGACCATCATTCGGGTGGGTAGTTGCGGCAGTCTTCAGAAAAATATGCATATCGGCGACGTGGTAATTTCTACGGCTTCACTTAGAATGGAAAATACATCGCTCTTTTTTGTACCCGAAGGATATCCAGCCGTAGCGCATTATCAAGTGGTTCAGCGTTTGAAAGACTCAGCCGAAATACTTGGTATGACGCATCATTTAGGACTTACGGCTACAGCGCCTGGTTTTTATGGAGCGCAAGGTCGGGTAATGCCTGGATTCCCGCTGCGAACCACAGATGTGGTAAGCTACTTCTCGAAAATTGGAGTGATGAACTTCGAGATGGAAACCAGCGTGCTTCTGACCCTGGGGCAGCTTAAAAAATACCGGACCGGAAGCGTATCAGCAGTCTACGCGGATAGGTATCGTTATAAATTTGCAACGCCTGCGGAACAACGACAGGCTGAAAATAATTGTATTAAAACCGGATTAAAAGCAATGGAGTTATTATGCATCTGATATCAGATTCTAAGAAATGCACCGGATGCCGGGTATGCCTGACTATATGTTCCATTTCACATTTTAAGGAAGTTAACACCAAAAAGGCGGCACTGGCTATTGATGCCCAGTTTCCTTCCCCCGGACATTATGACGTAAAGGTTTGCAACCAGTGTGGCACCTGCGCCAGTGTTTGTCCGGCCGAGGCGATAGAACTAAAAAATGGCGTTTATATTATTGATGGAGATAAATGCACCGGCTGTGGCAGCTGTGTTGAAGAATGCCCGCTCAAGGTGATGTTTATGCACGATGACAGCACTGTTCCGATAAAGTGCGATCTGTGCAAAGAATGCATTGCCATGTGTGGACCAAAAGTACTTTCAATAAAGGAGTAACTGCGGTTAGTCTTTTATCAGGAACGGCTCTAAAACGGCTGATCCTGGCAGACAAGAAAAGGAATTAATTATGTTTGGTTATGGCGGTAAGATTCTAAGGGTTAATCTTTCTGACGGAAAAATAACTACTGAACCGGTCAAGGAGGAATTTGCCAAGAAGTACATCGGCGGGCGTGGATTTGCAGCCCGGATACTTTACGACGAGCTTAAGCCGGGGATAAATCCTCTTTCTCCGGATAATAAAGTAGTCATCGCTTCGGGACCTCTGGCCGGGTTATTCCTGCCGGCCGGCGGTAAGCTTACTTTTGCGTCCAAGTCTCCGGCTACCAATAGTTACGGCGATAGTAATATCGGCGGCCATTTAGCAGCCGAGATGAAATATGCCGGGTATGACGTGATTATTATCGAAGGCAAGGCTAAATCACCATCTTATATCTATATCAAAAATGATAAAGTAGAAATACGTGATGCATCAAAATACTGGGGCAAGGGTTCAATGACAGCGGAAAAAATGATAAAGGACGATATCGGCAAAGAGTTCGAAGTGGCTGATATCGGGCCGGCCGGAGAGAATCTGGTTAAGTTTGCCTGCGTATCGCACGACTTTGGTCGCCAGGCCGGGCGCACCGGCATCGGCGCGGTGATGGGGTCGAAAAACCTTAAAGCCGTTGCCGTATACGGCAGTAAATCGCTTAAGGTAGCGGATCCTGATAAGTTAATGGAACTAAGTAAAAAAGCATTTACCGAATGTTTTAAACACCCGTCCTGGAAACTTTGGTTGGATCAGGGCACGGCCAGTGTGGTTGTTTGGTCAAATCATCAAGGGTCATTTCCGACCCGTAACTTCCAGACCGGATTTTTTCCTGATTATAAGAATATTTCTGGCGATAAAATGGTTAAAAACACTATCGTAAATAATAAGGCTTGTTTTGGCTGTCCGATGGCCTGCGGAAAATATGCCAGCGTCAAGCGGGGAAATAAAGAATACTTTGTGGAAGGTCCGGAATATGAAACGGCCGCTCTTATCGGAGGCGACTGCGCCATCGGCAATATCAAAGACCTGACATACGCTAATTGGCTTTGCGATGAACTTGGTCTTGATACTATCTCTGGCGGCAACGTTGCGGCATTCGCCATGGAGTGTTTTGAGAAAGGGATAATTACCAAGAAGGATACCGATGGCGTGGAGTTTAAGTTTGGCGATATTGAATCTTTCGAGAAAATAATGAATATGATTTGTTACCGCAAGGGTATCGGTAATGTTCTGGCCGACGGTGCCCGGGTGGCTGCCAAGAAATTTGGCAAGGGCTCAGAGAAATTCGCCATGGAAATAAAAGGTCTGGAAATCAGCGGCTACGAATCGCGCAAGGCGCCAGCCATGCTCCTGGCTTATATGACCTGCGATATCGGCGGACACCATAACCGGGCCTGGGCTATTACATACGATATCCAGGTCGGGCGCGACAAGATTGAAGGCAAGGCTAAGCGGGTTATCGAACTTCAGCATATCCGCCCGTTGTTTGATATGGTCGGTTGTTGCCGCCTGCAATGGGTGGAACTGGATATGTCCCTGGATTATTACCCGAAATTCCTGAAAGCGGCTAACGGGCTTGATTTTACCTGGGATGAGTTGATGAAATCATCCGAGCGGATATGGAACCTGACCCGGTTATTCCTGATTCGCGAAAATAAGAACTACGGACGCCACTTTGACTATCCGCCGGCCCGTATTTATGAGGAAAAAGTACCGGATGGTCCGACTGCGGGCAGCATAATGAAGCGAGAGGACATAGATAAAATGCTTGATGAATACTACCAGATGAGAGGTTGGGACAAGGACGGGAAACCAACAGCTCAGAAACTGAAGGAACTCGGATTATAAACGGTTATTTGGTATCAGGGGGCAATAATGAAAGTTACGATAGGCGCATACGGAATTCTGAGAAGTTACATCGGTGACAGCGATCCTTCCAAAGAAACAGATATCGACGGGTCAAAAACCGTAAAACAAATTATCTCAGACCTGGGTATACCTGAAGGCATGGTAATGCTTGTTTCAGTTAATGACCACCAGGAATCAATGGATTATATTCCTAAGGATGGTGATGATATAAAACTTATTCCGCCTGTCAGCGGCGGTTAATATTTGACCCGAAACTTCGGTGGCATTATTTTAATGGAGGGAGTAGTATCATGGAAAAGATTGAAACATTAGGCGAACCTGTTTATGCCAAAGAGATTATTCGCGGCCTCAGCGCGGACGAACTGCGTTCCCTGGCCAAAAAGGACGAGCTCCAGACCGAATACGGTAGTCCGTCTTATAACAGCAAGATAAAATCGCGGAGTGCTAAATTTACGGATATTATCTATGACCAGCTTACCGAACAGCAGGCCAAATTGATTCAAGAGGTTAATAATCTTCTTAAAAGTAAAAGCTTGATTTGTGTCGACCGCCAGATGTGCAAAGGGCCGGATATAAATCTTCATTGCCGAACTTATGTAACCTCTGATTACGCGCGTATTCCGTATATGTGGCACGAAACTCTTTTTCCTCTGATAAAAGAGCCAGCGCCCAATGCCGTGGCTGATATTACGGTTATTGACGTGCCTGAATGGCCCGAACGCAAGGTGTTGGTCCTGCCTCAGCTCCAGATGACTTATGTGCTGGGTACGGATTACTTTGGCGAGGTAAAAAAGGCCAATCTCAGGATGGGTATGTATCTGGCTAAACGTCGGGGCTGGCTGGGTCTGCATGCGGCCAGCAAGATTATCCGCGTCAAGAATCCCGCGGGCAAGCTGGTTGAAAAAGGCGTAATTCTATTCGGTCTGAGCGGCACGGGCAAAACATCGCTTTCCTGCCACCATCACGGGCTGGCCCATGAAGAAGGTATCACTATCAGGCAGGACGATGTTATTTTTATCCGTCCTGACGCCCATTGTTACGGCACTGAGAATAATTTTTACCTTAAAACCGAAGGTCTTAACCCCAAGGACCAAGCTTTGCTTTATCGCGGTTCAATATCGCCCAATGCCATCCTGGAAAACGTCTATGTCTCGCCGGAAGGAAAGATTGATTTCGCAAATTATTCAATCAGTTCCAATGGCCGGGGCGTTGTCCGCCGCACCGAGATGAAGCCTTATACGGATGAGAATATTGACCTGGATCAAGTAGACGTAATTATATTTCTTACCCGGCGTATTGACGTGGTGCCGCCGGTGGCCAAACTTTCGCCTGAACAGGGCGCGGCGTTTTTTATGCTCGGTGAATCGGTCGAGACCTCGGCCGGCGACCCGACCCAGGCTGGGAAATCGCTCCGCGTGGTCGGCACCAACCCGTTCATCATCGGGCCGGCTGAAGAGGAAGGTAACTGGTTTTATAAAGCGCTCAAAGACAATCCTCAGCTGGAATGTTATGTTATGAATACCGGCCGGGTAGGCGGCATCGACGGCGAAAAAATAACCTTGATTGATTCAGCTGAAATTATCAAGCAAATAGCCCGCGGTTCTATCAATTGGCAGGCTGACCCGGATTGGCATTACCAGGTGCCTGGCCAGGTGGAAAATGTCAATATGGAGCGTTTTGACCCGTTGCATTTCTATTCGCCGGATGAATACAAAAATCTGGTCGGCAAACTGAAAAATGAGCGCAAGGAATGGCTGGGTCGGTTCCCGGGTCTTTCAAGACCGATCAAACACAGTCTGCCTGAATAAACGGATATCAGTGCTCATGCTGGTGGTGCATATCCGGCGCGTGATTTCCTTCATGGGATGTTTGGTCATGCCTGTGCTGATGCGCATGCGCTTTTTCCTCAACACGCGATTCTTCCGAGTGTTCATGCAGGTGATGTTCGTCATCGTGGTTGTGGCGGTGGTCGTGTTCCATAGCCGGATGGCTGTGCCGGTGCATGTGGCTCTCAAACAGAAGTAAAACCACCCCGGCAATCATTACCGGCAGGGCTATCAGGAAAAATATGCCGGGCGGTTCCCGGAAAAGGAAGAAAGCGATTAGTACTCCGGCAAACGGGGCGATGCCGAAAAAAGCGCCGGTCCGGGCCGCGCCCAATCCGCGCAAGGCCAGGATAAAAAATACGATGCTCAACCCGTATCCCAGGCTTCCGATAACCACGGCTTCCGTCAAAGCTATTCCGCCCGGCAGGGCATAACCCAAAGCCAGTGACAGGATAAGCGATATTGTTCCGGCCACCAGTCCTTTGACGGTTCCGATGGTTACCGGGTTTTTGGCTGATATTTTACGGGTCAGGTTATTATCGATGCCCCAGCATATGGTGGCTCCGAGCACGCCCAGCGTCCCCATTGAAATCGACCATTGTCCTTCGGGATTGAATGAAAGCAACATACTGGCTGCCGTAATCAGACCGATGGCGCCCAACGCATGCCTGCCGATGTGCTCCTTAAACACCAGCGCGGCAATCAAAGTGGTGGCGACTACCTCGAAATTAAGCATCAGTGAAGCCGTAGAGGCGAGAGTGTATTTCAGTCCGTACATCAGGAGTATCGGCGCGGCCACTCCGCCGGCTAATATGGCTCCGGCCAGATAGGGCAGGTCAGCTCGGTTCAGTTTAGCCTCGGTCTGTCCGGATTTTGTAGATGGCAGTATTCCGCTGAAGCGTGACTGCCAGTCTAACAATTGGAATATCCTGAAAATTACCAGTTCGACCGCGCTGCCCAGGTAAAGCAGCGCGCTCAATGTTATCGGCTCTATCCGGTTGACCATCAGCTTGGAAAACGGTGCGCTGGCCCCGAATAAAACGGCTGCGGCCAACCCGTAGATAATCGGATAAATAACTGACTTATTCATGATTCTTTATGACCTGTGGCAATTGGCTCAATTCGAGGTTAGGATTACATTAACTATCTCAGTCCTGGAAAATAACCGCATTGGCGGTCCCCAGACGTCGGTACCGGACGTGGTATAGAGCGTTGCCGAGCCATTTTTGTAAAGCCCGTAGGCGTATTTATAACGGAGCTTGATAAGGAAATCCATGGGCGGAATCTGTCCCCAGTGGGTATGTCCCGATAACTGCAAGTCTACACCGCGTTTGGCCGCCTGGTCAAAGATTCCGGTCGGCTGGTGCGCCAGCAGGATGATAAACCGGTCGTGGTCCACCCCGACTGGTAATCTAAGCGCTGTATCAAGGTCAGCCCCGTTAGAGATAGTGTCGCTCTTCATCTCTTTAACCGGGTCTGTTCCGGCCGAGCCGAACCCTTTGGCCGTATCATCGTCAACACCGGCCAGTTCAATGGCTCCGGCAATGGTCACGTGTTCGTTCCGGAGCGTTTTGATATTAAGCTCCCGGGTCAGCCGTTCAAAGCTGGTAATCCCGTTATAGAAATCATGGTTCCCGGTGATGGCATAGACGCCGTATTTAGGCTTGAGCTTCCGGAGCGCCTGATAGAACCTGCCGTCACTTGAGATATCGGCATCAGCCAGGTCGCCGGTTATGACTACCACATCCGGATTCAAAGTATTCGCTTTATCTATTATCCGGTCCAGCCAGCGTTCCGATTTCTGGTAATTAAGGTGCAGGTCAGAAAGCTGGACGATGGAAAATCCCGAAAGCGCCTTAGGCAGTTTAGGACTTTTTATGGTAATGGTCTTGATCCTCGGCCCGCGGGACACGTTATAGACTGAATAAAGAGACATCAATCCCAGCAGTCCCAGCGCTCCGGCTGTTAGCCAGAACCGGAACTGCTCGGTGCGGGTGGCTATTCGGACTATATCTACGGCAAAGAAAACCACCACGCCCATGGCGATGATGCCCAGCCAGATTACGCCGGCTACATAAATCGGTTTGAACAGCGGCGTGGTAGCCTGGCGGCTGAACATCTCTCCGGTTATAAAAGCCAGCCCGCCCATTAGCATGACCAGCTTGAGCGCCGCCCGCCCGCCCGGGCCGAACATCAAACCGTTAGCCGTATGGCGGTAGATGTAATAATGCATCCCGAAAAAAACGCTCAGGGCCGTCAGCAGAAAAATTGTAAAATACAGTCTTGACATAATAGTCTAAAAGTCTAAGAGTCTAAATAGTCTAAAGAGTCAATGAGTTTATAAGCTGTTGATGATTTGTCAATATTTCTTGGCTTATGCCTAAATTTTAGTAAAGTAATTATCAGTTTAATACTTGGGCTGTTAGAGCAAAGCGAGTTACAGCCCAGTATAGTTGGCAGTAATTCACTACGTTCAAACTGCCACACTATCGGCTGAATCCGCTTACTTATAAGGAGTTTGCATGATAACATTAGAACAGGTCAAGAACAACGAGCAGGCCAAAGCTTTTATGGCCATGGCCGACGCCAATCTGGCCACTATGGGATATACCGAGCACGGCGTGCGGCACGCCAAACTGGTGGCCGGAATGACCCAGAACATCCTGTCCAAGCTGGGCTACGATGACAAAGACCAGACCATCGGCGCTATCGCCGGATACCTGCATGACATCGGCAACACTATCAACCGCAACGACCATGGCATATCCAGTGCCTTCCTGGCCTATCACATACTCAAAGACCTCAGGGTTGATTATGAGGACATCGCTCGGATAATCAGCGCCATCGGCAACCACGACGAAGAGCGTGGCGAGCCGGTCAACCCCATCTCGGCTGCGGTGGTCATAGCCGACAAGGCTGACGTTCATTCCTCGCGAGTCCGTTCCGCCAAGGAGATAGACTTTGACATCCACGACCGGGTCAACTACGCCGTCAAGAAATCGCGTATTCAGGTCAATCCCAAGGACAAGACCATAACCCTGGAACTGTCCATTGACAACCGCATATCCAAGGTGATGGAATACTTCGAGATATTCCTGACCCGGATGGTGGTCTGCCAAAAAGCGGCTAAGCTGTTGGGATGCGAGTTCAAACTGGTCATCAACGGCACCAAAATATTGTAAGGGTAGCCGCAGATTCTTATGTGGCTAAACTATGCCCGGAAAATCTGTAGCCTAAGCGAAGCCTCCTTAAGAGTAAGGGATAAGCAATCTTGCCCGAAAACAATATATTCCCTTGACAAAATTCACTAATATGCATAAAATATGATATATTCTTTCCTGAAATAACTCCGATAAAAGGAGGACGGTATGCACAGTAAATCCATATTAAAAACAGCCACAGTTATTATGTTTATTGCTTATATCACCGCATTTAATTATGGCGGTTGTGGAGACATTGGTGGCTCAAGTGGCAGTAGCGGAACACCAACCGCAACTGCCCAAGTAACCTCACCGACACCGTCTAATAGCGCAACTAATGTGATAACAACTACTCAAGTCTCTTGGGCTTCTGTCAGTGGCGCAACTTCTTATGATGTCTTTTTCGGCACAACTGCACCTGGGACATTTGTCGGCAATCAGTCCGGCACGAGTTATAATCCTGATACACTTACATATAGCACCACCTATTACTGGCGGATAGATTCCAAAAATAGTGTTGGGACAACTACCGGTAATGTCTGGACCTTTATCACGCAAATAGCACCGTCTGCACAGGTAACCTCGCCAAGCCCGGCTAATAATACAATTAATGCGTCTATTAATCAACAGTTAGGTTGGGCATCAGCCAGCGGGGCTACTTCTTATGATGTTTATTTCGGTACGACCTCGCCGGGAACATTTATTATCAATCAGTCCGGCACGAGTTATAATCCCGGCACGTTTACATATAGCACTACTTATTACTGGCGGATTGACTCAAAGAATGCTACCGGCACGACTACTGGCACGGTCTGGAGTTTTACTACTCAGATAGCGCCGCCGTTATCGCTGAATGTTGCGGTTATTTCCTCTTCGCAGATTGATTTGACCTGGACGGATAATACCGATAATGAAACCGGCTATAAAATAGAGCGTAAAACCGGCTCCGGCGGAACCTATAGCCAGATTGCCGACATAGGCGCAAATATCATCACATATTCCAATACCGGCTTGGTAGATGGTGCCATCTATTATTATCGGGTCAGGGCGTATAATGCAACCACTAATTCCGCCTATTCCAACGAGGCATCTGATGCAATTGCTCTCAATGCGCCGACTATCCTGTCGGCTAATACCGTGTCAACATCACAGATTAACCTCACCTGGACCGATAATTCCAGTAATGAAGACGGATTTAAGATAGAGTGCAAGACCGGTGCAGGTGGAATATGGACACAGATTACTACAGTTAGTGCCAATCTAACTACTTATTCCAATACCGGACTGACAGATGGAACGGTCTACTCTTACCGCATCATGGCTTATAATTCAAACGGTGATAGCACCTACACCAACGAGGCATCAGCCACCACACTACTTATCGCGCCTTTAGGACTTCTTACAATCATTTCACGTACCGCAATAGCGCTTTACTGGATTGATACTACTGATAATGAAGACGGATACGAGATAGAACGGGGCGTAACAAATACCGCCTATTCACTCCTTATTACAGTAACGGCAAATACCTCCGTCTACACAGATACAAATCTTTCTCTTTCTTCGACCTATTATTATCGTGTTCGGGCTTATAACAACGTAGCCGCCAGCGCCTATTCTAACGAAGTATATGTTAGGGCAAGAGATTGGTCGGTCATTGCGGCTGGTAGCGGGCACACCATTGCCTTAAAGATCGATGGCTCGCTCTATGCCTGGGGACAGAACTTCTATGGTGAATTAGGCGATGGGACAACAACTAATAGATTGACCCCGACCCGGATTGGCACGGATACCAACTGGTCAGCCATTGACGCTGGCGTCGGGTACAACATTGCCCTCAAGATCGATGGCACACTCTGGGCCTGGGGAGATAATGCCTACGGTCAATTGGGTGATGGGACAATTGGTACTAATAAAAATACCCCAACTCGTATTGGTACTGATACTGACTGGTTAGCTATTGCTGCTGGAGGCTGGCACACCATCGCCTTGAAAGCAAACGGCTCACTTTGGACTTGGGGATATAACGAATATGGTCAATTAGGTGATGGGACAACGATAAGTAAGACTACCCCAACCCGGATTGGCACTGAGAACAACTGGTCAGTCATTGCCGCTGGTTACGAGCACACCGTTGCCTTAAAATCAGATGGCTCGCTCTATACTTGGGGCTGGAATAGGTCTGGTCAATTAGGCGATGGGACAAGTGGATACGGGACTAATAAATTGATCCCGACGCTTATTGGCACGGGTTGGTCAGCCATCGCCGCTGGTTGGTATCACACCATTGCCTTAAAGTCAGATGGCTCGCTTCATACTTGGGGCTCGAACGGGTATGGTGCATTAGCCGATGGAACAATATATGCTAACTTGACCCCAACACTGATTGGCACGGGCTTCTCTGCCATCGCCGCTGGTGAGGAGCACGCCATTGCCTTAAAGACCGACGGCACACTCTGGGCATGGGGATCTAATGGCTTTGGTCGATTAGGGGACGGGACAACAATTAATAAGAACACCCCGACGCTTATTGGCACGGGCTGGTCAGCCATCGCCGCTGGTGGCGCTCACACCAGTGCATTAAAAACCGACGGCTCATTCTGGGCTTGGGGACTCAACGACAATGGTCAATTAGGAGATGGGACGACTACTCAGAGGAATACCCCAACGCAGGCGGGGCAGTAATAATTCGAGGGACAGCATACTGAATAGATAAGTAAGGCGTCCCCGGAATTTGAAAAAGGAGAACACTATGAATGAAGCCAGACGTATCCTACGTTATATATTTCCAAGTGCCGCACTATTTATTGAGTTAGGTTTTTATTTGTTCCTGTGTCACACACCCTCAATAAGGAACGCTGTAGCCGATGCAACCAAAACAGGATCTGACATTTCGGCCACAACTCTTTTGATTTTTGCTGCGACCGGAATAGGGTATCTTTTAGGAATGATTTATCACGTATTGTATTGGACAAAAAGATTTGATTATTGCGGTGTTAATCATCAGGAAGTAATTATAAGCGCCGAAAAAATGAAGTGGTTGGAATTACGTCGTCAAAATGATGATACGGAGGTTAAAGCTAATGCATTAAGCAGAGCAGGTGCTTGGCATGTAGTATCAGGTACTTGGCATGCTGGAAGAGAAACATCCTGTATAATTAAGGGAGCGAATGAACGCACAGATAGTCTTTCAGACATTGTTCATGGTTTTGGAACTGCATTAATCGGTTCTGTTTTTGCTCTATGTTTTTGGCTAATTTTGCTTTTTAAAAATGGAACTACGTCTATTCCTTGGAATATTATTCCAGTCTTTATTTTAGCCTTAGTTATAATAGGCATTCATGGGATTAGTTATAAAACGGCGGTCAAAAGGGCTGAAGGTGTTATTGAAATTCTATTTTTGGGTGCACTTAAATATGAATATGAGAAGGGTCATAAGATTCCAGTAACAGTATATGTTAGTTCTAAGGATATTAACGAAAATGGGGGCAACACCTAATAAATAAGTAAGGGAAATTTAGGGGACGCGATACCAGAAAATGTTTCTGAAATGAAAAGTGGCGCCATAAGGGCGCCATGGCGCTTCGGCGCCAGAGGTTATTTTTATAATGAAAAAGATTATTGTCCTTTACACCCCGCAAAGCCCTTACTGGGAAAGGGCCAGGCAGGCCGAGTATGTCAGTATCAGGCATACCAAATTAGAGGATTGGGATGCCCTCAAAGGCTCCTGTCCACTGCCCGGCTTAGGGGTGTATAGCCGGGGAATGATTCAGGGCAAAAGCGCTGACCCAACCAATCTTCCTTTCGTATTCTTGAAGATTATTGATATGAGTTATGACGAGCACAACACTTATTTCCATATAGAACCGCTCCTGGTTACAAATATTCCCAGCCTGCAATTTCTTTGTCGTATTCCATCTCACAACCAGTTTGATTCCCGTGAACCGGATTACATCAAGAAAATCCTCAAGGGACTGCAAATAGACCCGCCGGATGAATGGCTCAAGCTGATAGACCCGAATAATTCATAAATTATACTCTGGCAGTTTGATGGTCCCGAGAGCCTTACGGCGGTTTATCCCGCTACCGCAGAATGCAAACGCCGCAAGGCATTTATGAATAAAGCGGGATAGAAGCGCAATAACCATATCTGGTAAATGTTTGCCGGCCAACATTTTTTTAATACCCTTCTTGGTAAAATGTTAGACGTCTAACATTATACCTGCTCTCAAATGTGCGACGTCACACATTCCTGCCTACCCCTATGTGAAAGCCGATAGTGGTAGGACTGTAAGCCGGAGGTAATATGGGTGTAAGTCAGGGGTAGTATAGATGTAGGTCGGGGGTAGTAGAGGTGTAGGCCAGAGGTAGTAGAGGTGTAGGCCGGAGGTAGTAGAGGTGAAGGCCGGAGGTAGTAGAGGTGTAGGCCGGGGGTAGTAGAGGTGTAGGCTGGAGGTAGTAGAGGTGCAGGCTGGAGGTAGTAGAGGTGTAGGCTGGAGGTAGTAGAGGTGTAGGCCGGAGGTAGTAGAGGTGCAGGCCGGAGGTAGTAGAGGTGCAGGCCAGAGGTAGTAGAGGTGTAGGCCAGGGGTGGTAGAGGTGTAGGCAGGGGGTAGTAGTAGTGTAGGTACTGGTCAGTGCCATAGCCTGTCCTATCCTGCAACATTGCACTACATTTCTTGTCATATTTTGTCCTGTTTAGTAAGCTGATTAAGCAGATTAAGCCGATGGTTCTAAATCTGATAAATCAGCTAAATCCGCTTACATAACTTATATGCTAACTGTAAATGACGTCTGTAAACAACTGGGTATCTCTACCCGCACGGTTTACCGGTTGCTCAAATCAGGGAAATTGCCTGCCAAGCGCATCGGCGGACAGTGGCGTTTTGAACAGAAGGACGTTGAGAAACTGCTTGTATACAAAACGCCAACCAAATACATTATTAAACCCGGCCTGATGACCCTGAAAGAGGTCTGCGAATATCTGGGCCTAAGCCGGTTTACCATTTATCGGTTAATTAATGTGAAGAAGTTGCCCGCTGTAAAGTTAGGCGGCAGGTGGCAGTTTCTTCAGTCAGAGGTTCGTCAATTCCTGACTCATAGCCGCGATGTGCCCGGCCATGTTTTAGGGATGAACTTTGAGGGCGGGGTGATGACCTTGAATCAGGTGGCCCAGGCGCTAGGCGTCAACCGCCGGACGATTTACCGGCTGGTCAGGGAAGGCAAACTGCCGGCTACCAAGATTGCCGGAGTCTGGCGCTTTATCCGTACCGAGGTCAGCCGTTATATGCTGGATCATAAATATTCCTACGGCACCACCGGCGTCAAAGGCATATTTTTTTGGAGCCAGGCGTTGGATAAATATTACAAGAGGAAAGACCTTTATTACGTCAAAGACAGCGCCTATGACGGCTTCGTCGGAAGTAACCAGGATTACCACGATTTTAAGACGCTAAAGAGCATTCACGCCGATATGCCCAATGACAAGTTCTTTGCCGAACTGCATTACCGCAAGATAAGCGTTCAGGGCGGTTTCATACTGGCGCTCACGCCGAAACAATACGAAAATCTGCCTACCGAGGAATACGTGCACTGGTCGGGATTCCGCGTGCCGGATAATCAACTCAGACATCTGCAATTATAGCTGGCAGCCCGTACGGGTTCTTGGCCCAAGACCTCTCAGGGTCTAGGGATAATTCGCGGAGTTTATCCTTACAGGATGCTGCGCTGTCCCGCCTTTGGGCAGGGCTCCAAGTGTCACTAATCCCACTCGCTATGCTCGGGGATAAGTGCCGGTAACTCGTTACACTCGAACCGGCACTAATATGCAATATTCATCCGGATAAAGAATCCGCGCACCGAATAGTCATAGGTATGTTCCAGGTTATCGGTGAAGTCGGTGAAGTTGTAGCCGATGCCGAAATGCATGGTCTTATCGAACTTGTATCCTATTTCCGCCAGATAGCCGGTCTTTTTGTCCGTCGTGCCTCCGGTCAGTTGGTCTGTCAGTGAATTCTTTGCCTCGGTTCTGAGGATACGATACTCGCCGCCGACTATAAAGCTTTTCAGGTGGTTTGTGTTCGCAGAGCGCCATGGCGCTGTAGCGCCAAACGTGTAGTTAATGCGGTTTATCCATAAGTCGGTATTACTGTGGGTCTCGGGGATATAGCCGATTTCCTCAGACATCCGGCGGTGCGCGTATTTTTCAACCACTTGCAATGGGGGTAAAATATCATAGGCCGTTTCCAGGGCGTAGATGTTGGCTTTTATCTGGCTGTTTGATTGGTTCCTTATGTCTTCCAGATAGGTGTACTTGGCAATAAGGAGCCATTTGTCCCATTTGACCGGCCGGAGCGCCGTGCCGATGCCGTATTCACGGAACAGGCTTTCGACCTTATCGGTAGTGGTGTTGTCTGTCCGAGCCCAGTTCAACCTCAACATTCCGGATAGGTCTTCGGTCAACTGATATTTGAGGTTATTGGCGGTCAGGTATTGCTTCTTGTTTTGAATACCGTTGTCGGCCCGGAATTCTAACTTGGTGCTTAATGTCGTTAAGCCTGATTTTAGATCTTCCGTATTCTTTGTGTCCTTTGTGTCCCCGCCCGACTGAACAGTCGTTCGGGCGGGTTTGTGGCTATATTGTGCATTAACTGACACGACCTGTCTTGTGGTCTGTGTTTCGTCGAAGTAATTGACCAGGCCGGTCTCAAATGAGTTCCTTACGGTCCACTCTGATGTTAGCTGTGTTTCCTCGCCCACCTTTTGGTTGTTGGAAACCATCTGTTCCTTGTCCGAGGTCTTGTATTCTTCCTGTGCGTAAACGGATGTTTTATTTGTGACCTGGCTTCGGCCGCCGATGGCCGAGGTCATCGTCTGGCCTTCGGTATCAGAGGCGCCTAATCCGTAATTGGTATACATATTGGTTCTGGAGCTGACCGGATACGAGAAACCGCTCAGGACCGAATAAGCGTCTGTGGCCACCGAGCCCTGGACCGATAGCTGTGATTTATCCGAGAATATGGTCGAGCCGCCCAAGGTTGTCTGGGTGTTGGAATATTGGTTAGTGGGGGTATCCTGAATTGCAAACTGTTGGGCGACAAAGAGTCGGGTTTGTTTGGTGTATTGGTAATCCAGCCGGGCGGCCAGGATATCTGTCCCTGAGTTGTTATCAGACAGGGCAGTAGACGGAATTTCTACATCCTGATACCGGTATTCGCCGGTTAGGTTGAGTTTCCCCGGCTCCAGCGCCCAATTTGCCTGCAGGAAAGCGGTCTGGTTTTTCTGCGCGCCTATGAGCGTGCCGGCAATAGTGGCCGGATTGGGTTCCAGCGTTTCCTGTGCGTCATAACCGACCATGAATTTTAACCTGTCGCTGGTTTTGATGGTCGTATTCATGCCGTATTTCTGTGTGCCTTGGTTGGCTGAAGTAGCGGTGGATTCGAATCCTTCACCGGTGCGTTGGTAAACCAGGCTGGTCTGGATATCCTTGGTGATGTCGGCCCTGGTCTTTAAGAGATAGGCGTTGCCGTCGGTCTTGGTCGTGCTGATCGGGCTGAAACCGGAACCGCCGTCCAGCGAAAAGTAGTCCGGTATTCCGGTTGACTCGGACTGGGCGTATTCGGCTTTGATGTCAATGGAACCGGTTCCGCTAATCGGGAAACTGAGGTTCACATCAGCTCCGCCGATCGTATAATCATTCGTATCAGTTTGCGAAGCCGCAGTCCCGCTGAAGGCGGGATAAACTCCGTCCCGATTATTTCGGGACTGAATATAGGTTAACCCGATATTAGGCGTGGCAATCCGTCCGCCGTAAACGCCTTTGGAATAATCAAGTGCGTCTGTTTCGTATTCGTAAGCCACTTTAATATAGACCGGGTTACCGTTAAGGATATTGCTGGATATTATGGTGCTGGATTCCTGAACCATTCCAACCGGTTGGAAGAAGATAATCCGGCCGTTACCATAATCTATCTCGTAGTCAATATCCCGCGCCTTGGTGACAGATGATAATGTAAGGTTTGACAGCTTATCCCGTGTTTCTATGGTAACCTTTTCAGAACCGGTGACTATGCTTTGGTTCTTGAGGTAGTAGAACGAGCCGCCGGTTGATTGGAATTCATTCACGGCCGGCACCTGACGCGACTGGCTGGTAAAAAGCGAAATATTATTGGGGAATAGCACAAATCTGTCAAATCCTTTTGGCACCGGGACATCCAAATATACATTTGCTCCATACAGCGCGCGGTTATAGTTGATTAATTCAGTTTTGTTAATATTAGTCTGATAGTTGCCGACTATTATACCAAGTTTGTGAGTGTTTCCGTCGCCCATTTCCGCCAATAAATATAGTGGTCCCTGCGTATTAGCGCCTTCATAAGAAACCCTGGAATTATCGCCATAAGTTGGGTAATATTTGTCCGGGTCTGTATATTTGAATAAATCAGTATTTTTATTTGAGATTCTATCGGTATCATAGGAAACAATAACGTGGGCTTCGGGATGCATGACAAAATTTGTATAAAACGCCAGCCTGCCGTCAGTATAGAGTCTTTTCTGTAAACGCTTATCACGATTGGCCAGGTCGGTATTGCCTTTGACAGATGAATAGCCTATCTCGCCGCTGCCTAGCATAACGCCGCCGTACCCATTTTTATATATATTGTCTGAGTATTTAGGGTTGATTGCAAAATTAACCTTTAGGAGCAGGCCTTCGGTAACCCGAACTATTTGAGATAACCCGACCGAATAATCTTCGGCATAACTGCCTATTTTTAAATGGTGTGTGCCGGGTTTGACCGCCGGAATATGATACATACCCTCTTTATCAGTTATTGCTAATACGCCATTCTCCATTATTATTGTTGCGGATGCCACGCCCTTTTCGCCTTGGTCAAATACGCCGTTGGCGTTGGTATCTATGAATACCCGGCCCATTATCGTGCCCAGGTCGAAAAGAGGGTCGTCAATGACCATCACTTCTTCGCTGGCCGTGTTCGAGGTTTTCCAGATTACGTCAAAATAGTCGCAATAGGCGCTGTTGACATATCGGCCTTTGGCCAGGCCGCTGCCGGCTATTAGTTGATACGACAGCGTCTTGGTCTGGCCGGGCGCTATCGCGTCTAAATCCGGGAATGTCAGCGCCGTGCCGGTGATGACCGGGTCGGCCAAGTTGACCCCATCAATCACGCTTGAGCCCGGGATATACCTGAACCCGGCCGGAATGGTATCGATGACGATATTATTATTAGATGTATCGGTGGTGGAGGTGAAATTGCTGACGGTAATATTATATGTAATGATTTCCCCGATGGTGATGTATTGTTTATTGGCCTTTTTGGACAGGACGATATTAGCCGGGTCAGCCGGGCCTGAGCCGATGGTATAGAGGCTGCCGTTATCGGCTCCGATATAAACCACCGCCGGTGATGCGCCGACATTGCTGTTGTTTATGGCCGGCGATGAACGCACCGCCGAGCCGATATCGCGGCTCCAGACCACAGTCCCGGCTGAATTGAGGCAATAAACCCTGCCGTCATCCGAGCCGAAATAGATATTGCCGGTAGTATCTATCGCCGGAGAAGAGCGTATCGTTGCCGTGGTTGGAAAAGACCAGTTGATGCCGCCGGTAGCCAGGGCAATGGAATATAAACTGAAATCGTCAGAACCGACATGAAGCGTGGTGGCGTTTACGGCCGGTGATGAATATACCGGCCCGGCAGTAGCGGCGGTCCATTTGAGCGTGCCGTTGGGATTGATGGCATAGATAATTCCGTTGGTTGCGCCGGCATAAACGGTTCCGTCCGCACCGACAGCCGGAACTCCGACAATCGCGCCGCCGGCTTGGTATCTCCATCTCAATGACAGAGGGTTTGTATCCAGGGCGTATAAATAATTATCGTTGGACCCGATATAGAGCGTGCCGTCCGCGGCAATAGCCGGAGCTGAATCAACCGCGCCACCGGTCGGATATAGCCATTTGAACGAACCGTCGTAGTTGACGGCGTAGATATTGCCGTTGCCCGAGCCGAAATATATGGTGCCGTCCGCGCCGATGGCCGGTGATGAACGCACTGTGTTGCCGGTGTTATAAGACCAGTTCACCGCGCCGGTGGTATTGTTCAGGGCGTATAGCGCCGTGCCGGCGCCGATGTATAGAGTGCCGTCTGAGCCGATGGCCGGAGTGGAATATATCTGTCCCAGAATCTGAGATGCCCATTTGAGCGTGCCGTTGGGGTTGAGCGCATAGACCTTGCCGTCGAATGAGCCGGCATAAATGGTGTTGTCAGCGGCAATCACCGGCGATGACTGGATGACGCCGCCGGTGGCGTATTGCCGCTTGACGGTGTCTGTAACCGGTCCGGCCATCGCGGTCAGACCGGTTCGTTGCAAGTTGGTATGGAATATCGGCTGAGGCGTTGCGGCCAGCGGTCCGCCCGGCGCTATGACCGTGATAGTCTTGGTCGCGGTTACAAACGCGCCGGCGCTGTCGCGCATCTGCATGGCTATCGTATGTGCGCCGGCGGTGAATGTCCGGGTAATCGTTTTGGCAATAGAGAAAGATGTGTCCCAGACGCCGTCGTTTTCCCAGTCCCAACGCACCATTAAGTTTTGTACTGGCTCGTCGATATCGGATGACGTGCCGGCATCGAACCAAAACACCGTGTTGGTTGAACCGGTTTCAGGGATTACATTAAATAAGGCTGTAGGCGCGTGGTTGGTTGGTTCCTTGTCATTCTTGACGTAGTCGAGAATGCTGGCCGCGCCCAGGATGGAACCGCCGATATACCACAGGCTGGGCGGAGATTCTTGGCCTATCTGGGACGCGGTGGTATTGACGAATTCGATTGATTCAGCATAAACCCCGTTTTTGTCCATCTCTCCCAGTTCCAGCAGTCCGTAAGGCGATTGCTGATAAAGGATAATCCGGCTTTTACCGATGTATCCGGTGTAATCGTTTGACTGAAGCGCTTTGCCGTTGACTATTACCCGGTCGGGCAGCCATTCCTGCAAAGGGACATCGTCCTCGCCGGTAATCAGTATTTCGTCCTTGCACCGGGCATACATGGCGTAATAATAAACGGCTTCTTCTTTATCCAGCGTTCTGGACAGGCGCCGGTAAATTATATCGTCAAATGGGTTTTTGGGTTGGTTCCAGGTGTAGATGACCTCGACCAGCGGCGCGTTGACGGCAGGCTCGGCTGAAATGGCAGGCGTGAATATGTAATACAATGTAAAGAATAGGATTGCAATTTTGTACGGTCTATACTCTATATGCATACTTTCATATGGCTACTTGAAATCCAGTTGCCTGGTTTTTTCGTTAATCAGCGACTCGGCTCCGGCCAGGCCGAAATCGGTTATTGTTATAATGGTCTGGGTCTTTTTCCTGGTTGAATCCTGCATCATCTCAAGCCGGGCCAGCCCGGATAGGGGTATTATTTTTGAATAAAGACTTTCGCTTGATAGGCCGATTTCCGGCTGGTTGGTAACCAGCTTGGTGCAGGCCAGCGACTTGATATCCGGTTGGGATGTGATTGTTATTGAAATTGTCTTGCCGCCAGATATTTCAGGTTCTCCCGCGACTGAAGTCTTATTTTCTGCTTTGGGGTTTGCCTCGTTAGAAGTCTTATCAGGAACGATGGGTTTATCCAGTATCTCCAGCCGGGTCAGCGGTATCAGGTTTAACTTGCCCAGCATCTCGGCCAGCAGTTTTTCCCGGGTAATCCGGGTTTTTATCTCCCATATCCGCAGGTTCATTTCTACGGCCGGCAGTTGCCCGTGCTTGACGATTATTTTCTCCGGCTGAGGAGTTCCCTTGGAATCAGCCAGGAACCTGACGATGCGTTGTGATTCTTTGCCATGGTTGACTGCCAGTTCGACCCAGAAAAGCTCCTGTTCGTATAACGTCTGTCGGCCGGTAATGGACATTTTGATGTCGGCCTCGGACGTGGATGACAGGTTGTCCTTGTTCGTTTCGGACTTGTCGATATCGTAACGGTTGATGTGGTATTGCACCCATTGGCCGACAGCTATACCGGAATTGGCGCCCGACTGGTTGGTTTCATGGGTTGCCGCATATCCGATCAAGGACAGGCATAGGATCAATAAAAATATCGCGGAATAATGTCGCATAGCGGAATTATATATAGCAAAGAGATAAAATCAAGTATATAAATTCTTTGACTAAAATATGAAGATATGGTCAAATTCCAAAATCATTATGATTACATTAGCAGTCAACGGTGCGGCCGGACGGATGGGTTTGTCTATAATCAGGCTGGCAACCGATTCCAAAATATTTAAACTGGTTCTGGCCGTTGACCGCCCGGGGCATCCTCAATCAGGTAAGGATGTAGGTCTGATGGTCGGCCTGGGCAAACCGCTCGGGGTCACGTTATCCGCGGCCATCGATAAAAAGGCTGATGTAGCTATCGATTTTTCACTCCCGGCCGGAGCTATGGGTTGTCTGGATGCCTGTCGCAAGCATAAAATACCGCTGGTTATCGGTACCACCGGTTTCGATAAGACACAGCTCAATAAGATCAAGGCCGCGTCAAAAGTGATTCCCTGCCTGTTGAGCCCGAACATGAGCCTGGGCGCCAATCTGCTTTTCAGGCTGGGTGCCGAGGCGGCCCGGACGCTTGGTCCGGACTATGACGCTGAGATAATTGAGACCCATCACCGGTTTAAGAAAGACGCCCCCAGCGGTACAGCCAAACGGTTGGCCGAATGTGTGGCCAAGGCGTCCAATAAGAATATTCCCATACACTCACTCCGGATAGGCGACGTGGTCGGCGACCATACCGTTGTTTTCAGCAACCTGGGGGAGCGCATCGAGCTGACTCATCGGGTCAACAACCGCGACATATTCGCTCGGGGCGCCATTTATGCCGCTAAATTCCTTGCTAATGCCAAACCCGGACTGTACAGTATGTCCGATATTCTGAAATAATAAGAAAGGCGTGATATGAAAAAAATAGTTTATCTGTTGGGATGGTTCCTGATTTGTGTTACTCTGGTGACTTTTATCTCAGCCGAAACGCCGGTTACTCCCAAGGTGGCTGAAGCACCCAAAGTCATAGAGATTAAGGACATTAAAAATATACCCCCGGCTGAACTGATTGGCAAGATTTATGACTTACGCAATAAGAAGTTTGTATCATTCGACGAGATGATGGACGACGCGGCTAAGGCCAATGTCGTTTACGTGGGCGAAACGCATGACAGTGTGCCTCATCACCAGATGCAGGAAAAGGTTCTCAAGGCCGTCTATGAGCGCAATTCCAAAACCAGGAAAATTTCCATCGGCATGGAAATGTTCCAGCGCCCGTACCAGTCATTTCTGGACGATTACATCGCCAAGAAGATAGACGAGAAAGAAATGCTTCGCAAAACTGATTATTACAGCCGCTGGAGTTTCGAGTGGATGATGTACCAGCCTATGGTCACGTTCTCGTATGAAAAAGGTTTAAAAGTCGTAGCCCTTAACGCTCCGGCCGAGATTAGCAAGAAAGTCGCCCGTAGCGGACTCAAGGTGCTTACCCCGGAAGAGCGTAAATCTCTGCCCGAAAAGATAGACATCAACGATAAGGAACATCGTTTTTACATCTATGAGCGATTCCGCCCGCATATCCAGATGGGTATGTTTACCGAGGAGAATTTCCAGAGTTTTTACGAATCGCAGTGCGTTTGGGAAGATACCATGGCTGATTCGGTGGCCAGCTTCTTCCGCGGGTTGGACAAAGACGCGGCTTCGGGCCAGATGGTCGTCTTCGTGGGCGGCGGCCATATTATGTTCCGTTTCGGTATTCCGGAGCGGGCCAAATGGCGTACCCAGTTCGATTACCGGACTATTCTGGGCGTTGAAATATCCGAAAACAAGGAACCTATGAATAAATCAGAGGACGGTAACAGCGGAGTATTGGAAATATTGGAAGAACACAAAAATAGCCCGGCTGATTACTTGTTCTTTACCAAGGTGTTAAAGATTGACCAGATTCGCCCGATGCTTGGAGTAATTTTGGATCAGCCTCTGGCTGATAAGAAGGGAATGCCTGTTAAGGACATTGCTCCAAACAGCGCCGCATCAAAAGCCGGGATTCAGAAGGATGATATTATTATTTTTGTTGACAATCAGCCGATAGCCGATATGTTAGACCTTAAATTCGCCATGCTTAACAAAAAGGAGAATGACAAGGTCGAAGTCACGGTTGTTCGGGGTAAAGATACCAAAAAGCTTGCCTTGACGCTGGAACTGGTAAAGCGCGATTAGCATATATGATTCACAAAAAAGATATTGCCCGCCAGGTAGCGGTTAAGCATAACATGTCCGAAAGCACGGTTATCAAAATCATCCAGACCACTCTGGACACGATAATAGATACGGTCATCAAGAAAGGGCGTTTGGAATTGCGCAACTTCGGGGTGTTCATGATAAAACAGCGCAAGGCCCGCAAGGCTCGTAACCCTAAGACCGGTGAAAAGCTTATGGCACCGGCTAAAAAGGTTATTGTTTTTAAGTCCGGGCATCACATCAAGAAAAAGCTGGCTAAGATCTGATAATTACTTGGTTTTTAATTCCGCCGCGGTTTTTTCCTGCAACTCCACAAACTTGCCGATGGCTCTGAATTTCTCGTAGCGCTTCTGAAGCAGCACTTCGGTCGGCATCTGGGTCAGTTCGTTCAGGTAGCGCAGAATTACTTTTTTGACGTTTTCCGCGGTTGTTTTATGATCCCGGTGCGCGCCGCCCAGCGGTTCAGGTATGATCTCGTCCACAATGCCCAGCTCCAGCAGGTCTTTGGCTGTGAATTTCAGGGCTTTAGCCGCGTCCGGCGCTTTACTGCTGTCGCGCCAGAGCAGGGCCGCGCAGCCTTCTGGTGATATGACCGAGAAGTAGGCATTTTCCATTATGGCCAGTTTGTCGCCCACGGCCAGGGCCAGCGCGCCGCCGCTGCCGCCTTCACCGGTGATGATGCAGATTATCGGCGTCCGCATCCGCGACATCTCAAAAAGGTTCTTGGCAATGACCAGCGCCTGTCCGCGTTCCTCGGCGCCGATGCCCGGATACGCGCCCGGCGTGTTTATCAGCGTGATAATCGGTAGCTTGAATTTCTCGGCCAACTGCATCTTTAACAGCGATTTGCGGTAGCCTTCCGGATGCGGACAGCCGAAATTGGATTCCATCCGTTCCATGGTATTTTTACCTTTCCGGGTGCCGACTACCATGACTTTGAAGTTATCCAGCTTGGCCAGCCCGCAGACGATGGCTTTGTCATCGCGGAACGAGCGATCGCCGTAGAGTTCTATGAAATCCTTGAATATCAAATCTATGAAATCCGTAGCCAGTGGCCGCTGGGGATGCCGGGCTAGCAGCACCCGCCGCCAAGGCGTCAGGTTTTTGTAGATATCCAGCTTTAAGCGGTCGGCCCGCTGCCTGAGCTTGCTTATCTCGTCCGTCAGGTCCACGTCAGCCAAGGACGAAAACTTCTCCAGCTCGGCAATCTTCTTTTCCAGCGCCACTATAGGCACCTCGAAATCCAAGCTATTTAGATTTTCCATAATCTTCATATCCTACATATTGCGGTATACCTGTCAATATCTGTATATAAAATAATTGACTCCGGTCGTTTGGCCTTATATTCTATGCCTCATGAATCATTTAAAGAGATTCTATTTCTACGGCCAGCCCCAGGCTGATAAAATCATCCTGGACCAGGTGCAGTCTCACCACCTTAAAGATGTTCTTCGCCTTAAACAGGGCAGTGACGTCGAGGTTTTTAACAGCCGGGGTGATTCTTATCTGGCCCGGGTGGCTGTCTTGGAAAAGGACCGGGTGGTGCTTGATATTATGGAAACCCGGCACGTCCAGGCGGCGCAACTGCACATCACCGTGGCCTCGGCTATGCCCAAGGGCTCGCGCATGGATTGGCTGGTCGAAAAAACCGCTGAACTGGGCGCTTCCGAACTCATCCCGGTCATTACCCGTCGCAGCATTGTTCGCGACGCCGACCGCAAGCTCCGGCGTTGGCAGAACCTGGCCGTGGCCGCGGCCAAACAGACCGGCCAGAATACACTGCTCCATATCCACCCGCCCATGGATTTTACAGATGTGGTCGGCCAAATAGCTAATTACGATTTAGCCCTGATTGCCGTACCGTCCGCGCCGGACGGTTCGTTGGAAGAAATGATGCAAAAAAGTGGAAATACCCGGCGGATATTGTATCTTATCGGACCGGAAGGCGATTTTACGCCTGAAGAGATTGAACAGGCGGTTAAAGCCGGTTTTAAAGAAGCGCGATTGCCGGTAACATCTATCTTGCGGGTAGAAACCGCTGCCATAGCCTTGTTAGCCATGATTTTTTATGCAGTTAAAAAGGCCTAAGACCGTTTACGTCTGCCAGAAATGCGGCTCCTCCGCGCCCAAGTGGGTCGGCCGTTGCGCCGAGTGCGGCGAGTGGGGCAGTCTGGCCGAAGAAATAATGGCGCCGCAGTCCCAGCAGAAAAATAAAACCTCGCTGGGCGGAGAGAGACCCAAGCCTATTAGCCAAGTCAAATTATCCGATGCGCCGCGCCTGATCAGCAACATCAAGGAATTCGATCGCATCCTGGGCGGTGGTATCGTTATCGGTTCGGTCACGCTTATCGGCGGCGACCCGGGCATCGGCAAGTCAACCTTACTTCTGCAGGTCTCGCACAAACTTACAAAGGAAGGCATGAAGGTTCTCTATGTCAGCGCCGAGGAATCGGTTCTCCAGACCAAGCTCCGGGCCGAGCGGCTGGGCGTTGATTCGGATAACCTGCTCCTGGCTTCCGAGACCAATATCGATGTTATCGGCTCTTACATAGAGGAATACAAACCCGACCTGGTGGTAGTGGATTCCATCCAGATGGTCTACCGTCCGGAAATACCTACTGCGCCCGGCACCCTGACTCAGGTTCGCGAATCAGCCATGGCCATGGTCTATCTCTGTAAGCGGCTGGGCGTTTCGCTTTTCCTTATCGGACACGTCACCAAGGATGGCTCGTTGGCCGGGCCGCGCTCGCTCGAACACCTGGTTGACAGCGTCCTTTATTTCGAAGGCGACCGTTTCCAGTCTTTCCGCATGCTCCGGGCTGTCAAGAACCGTTTTGGCTCGACCAACGAAATCGGCATATTCGAGATGCAGGAAGACGGCTTGATTGAAGTCACCAACCCGTCCGATATGTTTATCTCACAGCGTGACAAAGACACGGCCGGCACGGTCATCGTGCCGTCCATGGTCGGCAGCCGCCCGCTGCTCTTGGAAATCCAGGCTCTTACCTCGCGTTCTTATTACGCTGCGCCGTCGCGCCGGGTCAGCGGCGTTGATTTCAATCGCACCACCATGATACTGGCCGTGCTCGAGCGCCGGCTGGCCATACCGCTCGGTTCGCAGGACGTCTTCGTCAACGTCGTTGGCGGTGTCAAGATAGATGAACCGGCCGCGGATTTGGGCATCGCCCTGGCCATCGTTTCCAGCTATCGTAACCGGCCCATTTCCGATATCGTCGCTGTCGGTGAGGTCGGACTAGCCGGCGAAATCCGGCCGGTCAGCCATATCGACCGCAGGTTGCAGGAAACCGTCCGGCTCGGCTTCAATAAGATTATCGTGCCCGGCAACAGCGCGAAAAGATTGAAAAAAGAAGGTGATTTTGATATTCGCAGTTATAATTATCTTAACGTTCTGGTGCGCGATTTAATCGGCCAACCAGCTGATAAGGGCCAACCGGCCAAGGAGCAGTCATGAAAACGGTAAAGGTTTACAGCACGCCTACCTGTCCCTGGTGCGTAAAGGTCAAGGACTTCCTCAGCCGCCGCAATATTTTGTTCGAGGATATCGACGTTTCCAAGGACCCGGACAACGCCAAGGAATTGCTTGAGGTCTCAGGCCAGTACGGCGTGCCGGTCATTACCATGGATGACCAGATAGTCATCGGCTTTGACCCGATTCGGATAGAAGAACTGCTCAAGGAATGATATGAAAAAGGTTAAGGTTTATTCCATCCCGTCCTGCCTGGAGTGCATCAGGCTCAAGGCCTACCTCAAGGGCCGGCAGATAAGCTTTGAGAATATAGATGTCTCCGGTGACCCGGACCGGACCGAGGTGGTCAAGGTCTCCGGCCAGCGTTTTGTCCCGGTAATTGTTGTCGGTAACGAGGTCTTGACGGGTTTTGACCCTGCCCGTCTGTTCCTGGCGCTGGATAACACGTCTTATAAAGATTCTATTCTACCCAAGTGGCGTTGTTCCGAATGTGGCTACACGCTTGAAGCCCGAACGCCGCCGGCTCCCTGTCCCAACTGCAATGCCAAATGCGATTTTACCAATGTTACCTGCTACACGCCCGAATGCGGCGGGCAGGACAATATTGACCCTAAATTGTTTAATAATAAACCCGGATAAATGAAGTCTGGAGCCCAAGCTCCGGCTCGCCGATTAACGGCGATTAGAAAGAAGAGTACCATTATGAAACCGTTAGCCGCCAACCTGATGAATCGGATAAAGACACGCAAAGCCAAAGTCGGCATTATCGGCATGGGCTATGTTGGCCTGCCGCTGGCCCGGCTCTTCGCACTGCGCGGATTCCCCGTGACCGGGTTTGATATCGATCATAAAAAGGTGTCCGCTCTGAACGCCGGCAAGTCTTACATCAAGCATATTACCGCTGAAAGCATCAACGATATCAGGCTCAAGCGCGGGTTCAAGGCCGTGACTGATTTCGGCCAGCTCAAGAATATGGACGCCATCATCATCTGCGTGCCCACGCCGTTGACCATTATGCGCGACCCGGATATGTCATACATCGTCAACACCACCCAGACCATCCGCCGGACCCTGCGCAAGGGACAGCTGGTCGTCCTGGAAAGCACCACCTATCCCGGCACCACCGACGAAGTCTGCCTGCCCATACTGGAGCAGACCGGGCTCAAGGCGGCTAAGGATTTCTTCCTGGCCTTTTCGCCTGAACGCGAAGACCCTGGCAACGCTAAATACTCTACCGAAAAGATACCCAAGGTGGTCGGCGCCGACGACCCGGACAGCCGCGTCCTGGCCCAGGCGCTCTACGGTGCGGTGGTTATGAAGGTCGTACCCGTCTCATCGACCCGGGCCGCTGAATCGACCAAACTGCTGGAAAATATCTACCGCTGCATCAATATAGCTATGGTCAACGAGCTCAAGGTGCTTTTTGACAAGATGGGCATCGACGTTTGGGAGGTCATCAACGCCGCCTCCAGCAAGCCATTCGGATTCCAGCCGTTCTATCCCGGCCCCGGCTTGGGCGGGCACTGCATCCCCATCGACCCGTTTTACCTGTCTTGGAAGGCGCGCCAGTACGAGACGCCCACCAGGTTCATCGAGCTGGCCGGTGAGGTCAATCTGGCTATGCCTTATTATGTCGTTAACAAGACCGCCGAGAAATTCAACAATCTGGGCAAATCGCTCAAGGGTTCCAGCATTCTCATCCTTGGCGTGGCCTACAAGAAAGACGTCGACGATATGCGCGAATCGCCGGCCCTGAAGCTGATAGAGCTCTTTATGGAAAAGGGCGCCCGGGTCCAGTATAACGACCCGCACATACCGGCTCTGCCCGAACTCAGGCACTACAAACTGCCGCCGTTCAAGTCCCAAAAGCTGACCGTGCCGATGCTCAGGAAATACGACGCTGTGGTCATCGCTACCGACCACACCGCCTACGACTATCAGTTGATAGTCAACAACAGCCGGCTGGTCATAGACAGCCGTAACGCCACCAAGAATGTTACCAAGAATAGAAGCAGGATAGTTAAGGCCTAGGAGGACGGGAGATTACAGATTTCAAATTGCAGATTGAGAATTATCCGTGAAATCAGCTTAATCCGCTTACTAAAAAGGTATTTCTGATGTCAGCATTATGGCTTAACTTAGCCGAGACGCTCCGGGTCAACGCCGCCAAGTATGCGGACCGGATGGCGCTTAAGGACAAGTCCCGGCTGTTGACCTTCAGTCAGCTTAACACCCGTATTGATAAATTATCCAACGCCATGCTCGGGTTGGGGCTCAAGAAGGGCGACAAGGTCTCCTGCCTGCTGGAAAACTGCCTGGAAATCATCGAGCTCTATCTGGCCTGCGCCCGGACCGGTATCGTCATCAACCCCATAAACTTCCGGCTTAGCCCGGCCGACGTCGCCTACATCGCCGCCGACGCCGACAGCAAGGCCTTCTTCGTCCACGATGAATTCATTCCGCTGATTGAACAAATAAAGCCGCAGCTGCCGCAAATAAAACATTACATTGAGATAAAATCCCATATCCCGCATTCCAAATCTCAAATCTCTAATTTATCTGATTACGAATCCTGGCTGAACAGCGCGCCGGACAAGGACCCCGGCATTCGGGTCGACCCCAAAGACACCTGGGTTCTGCTCTATACCTCGGGCACCACCGGCAAGCCCAAGGGCGTGCTCCGGTCGCACGAATCATATATTGCATTCTACCTCATAAACGCCGGTGATTTCAGTTTCCGGCCGGACGATATCTGCCTCAACGTTATGCCGCTCTGCCACGTTAACACCACCTATTTCTCGTTCACCTTCACCTATATCGGCGGCGGTATCTACGTCCATCCGGCCCGGAACTTCAACCCCGAAGAAATCCTGGGTATCGTCGCCCGGGAAAAGGCCACCTTTATCTCGCTCATCCCCACCCATTACAACCTGATACTCGGCCTGCCGGCCGATGTCCGGGCTAAATACGACGTGTCCTCCATAAACAAGCTGTTGTGCTCCTCGGCGCCGGCCCGGGGCGAAATCAAGAAGCGGGTGATGGAATATTTCACCAACGCCCGGCTCTACGAAGGCTACGGCTCCACCGAGGCCGGTATTGTCACCATCCTCAGGCCTGAAGAACAGCTCAGCAAGGCCGGCTCTATCGGCAAGGAATCCATCGGCACCGACCGCATCAAGATACTCGACTCCGCCGGTAAGGAACTGCCGGCCGGGCAGGTGGGCGAGCTCTATTCCCGCGGCCCGATGCTCTTTGACGGCTACTACAAACTGCCCGACAAGACCAAGTCCGTTTTCAAAGGCCAATGGTTCAGCGCCGGCGATATGGCCAAAAAGGATGCCGACGGCTATTACTACCTGGTCGACCGCAAGGACAATATGATCATCACCGGTGGCGAGCACGTCTATCCCTCCGAGGTCGAAGAGGCGCTGGCCCTCAATCCCAAGGTTTTCGAATCCGCCGTCATCGGCGTGCCCGACGACAAATGGGGTGAATCGGTCAAGGCGTTTATAGTTCTCAAAGAAGGTCAGACCTCTACCGAGAGAGAGATAATCGATTACTGCCGCGACAAGATGGCGGCCTATAAAAAGCCCAAGAGCGTCGTTTTTATCAAGTCTGTTGATATTCCCCGGACGGCCAGCGGCAAAACGCTCTACCGTGAACTTCGAGGAAAATACGCGTAGCCACAGATTACACAGATTTATTTCGGGAGTCGTTATTATTCGTGTTAATCTGTGGTTAAATATATGCTAATCTATGACTGAATATTTCTTGACAAGGTGTTACAGAAGTGTAACACTACAGTTGAAAGGAGTCATTAATATGTCAGCCAAGAACCCCAGAATAAATGTAGTCTTAGACCGTCCCATTTACCAGGCCATAAGAAAATTAGCCCATGACGACGGAGTCTCGCTTTCTTATAAAGTCCGGGACCTGGTCAGTATGAGCCTTGAATACTTCGAGGACGTAGTCTTGACCGGCGTTGCCGAAGAGCGCGAGCGGACATTTAACCGCAAGAAAGCCCTGACCCACCGGCAGGTATTTCCCAAATAACGGCTATATGGCCTATACAATTTTATACCACCATAAGGTTAAGGAAAGCGACATCCCGGCGATTGACAAGACCGCCCGTGTCAGGATATCAACCGCCATAGAAACGCGGCTGACCATTGAACCAGAAAAATACGGGCACCCCCTGCGCAAGCCCTTGAGTGGATACTGGAAACTGCGCGTCGGGGACTACCGGGTTGTTTATAAGGTAAACAAAAACGAGGTATGGGTTTTGGCTATTTTGCACCGCTCCGTAGTTTATAAAATAGTTTCACAAAGGATTTAGCAGGGTTGATTTAACTGGGAAATAAACTATCAGCTAAATCAGGTTAATCTGTGTACTAAAAGTTAGGAGCATAAAATGAAAGGTATCATCTTAGCCGGCGGTAGCGGCACCCGGCTCTATCCCATCACTCAGGCCGTCTGCAAGCAGTTATTGCCCGTTTACGACAAGCCGATGATATACTACCCCTTGTCTATCCTGATGATATCCGGCATCCGGGAAATCCTGATAATCTCCACACCCCAGGACCTGCCCCGGTTCAAGGCTATCTTCGGCGACGGCGCGCACCTGGGCCTGAAGCTCAGCTACAAAGAACAGCTCCAGCCCAAGGGTCTGGCCGAATCGTTTCTCATCGGTGAAGAGTTCATCGGCAAGGACGACGTCTGCCTGGTGCTGGGCGACAACATCTTTTACGGGCACGGGCTGACCAACCTGATGAAGCGGGTGGTGGCCGATGTCAAAGCTCAGCGTGGCGCCACGGTATTCGGCTATTACGTCCAGAACCCGGTCGCCTACGGCGTGGTCGATTTTGACAAGTCCGGCAAGGCGCTGTCAATAGAGGAAAAGCCCGCGCATCCTAAATCAAACTACGCCGTCACCGGCCTGTATTATTACGATAACAATGTGGTCAAGGTAGCCAAGTCCATCAAGCCCTCGGCCCGGGGCGAGCTGGAAATAACCGACGTCAACCGCGAATACCTCAAGAAGAATGCTTTGAGGGTGGAATTATTGGGCCGCGGAACGGCCTGGCTGGACACCGGCTCCTGCGAGAACCTCTTGGAGGCCAGCGAGTTCATTGCTATTATCGAAAAGAGGCAGGGACAGAAGATTGCCTGCGTCGAAGAACTGGCTTATGAATTGGGCTATATAGATAAAGAACAGTTTAAGAAACTGATAGAACCGTTGAAAAAGAGCTCCTACGGCCAATATCTGGAGAAATTTCTTAACAAAGGAATATAACCGCTGAGAGCACTGAAGCCACTGAATAGTGTTAACATGGACTTAAATAGACTATAAAGAGACTTGTAAAAAGTAAGGTCTCGTTCAGTCCCTGTTGAATAAAAGTAATTTTTAGTTTTTCGGGCTTTCGTGGTTAAAAATAGGGCTAAATATATGGACTTCAAATTAGTGCTTCAGAAACTGCTGGTCGCCTTTGATCGGTCAGGTGTCAAATACGCGCTGATAGGCGGTTTTGCCATGGGGCTGTGGGGCGCCGGGAGGTCTACCGTGGATATAGATTTCCTGGCCGACCGGGACGATATCGACCAAATTGACGTCATTATGAAGAAACTCGGCTATCAATGCCGTTTCCAGACCGAGAACGTGGGGCAATATGTTTCAGACTTGAATGTTTTTGGCGAGGTGGACTTTTTGTATGCCTTTCGCCCGGTCAGCCTGGGGATGCTCAAACGGGCCGGTAAGAAAGAGATATTCAACGGAGCGCTTAAAATCAGGGTATTGAAGCCCGAAGACATCATCGGCCTGAAACTTCAGGCCATCAATAACGACCCCGTCCGCCAAAAGCAGGACCTGCCCGATATCGAAGCGCTGATGTCGCTCCATAGAAATAAGCTTGACTGGAAGTTGTTAAAGAAGTATTTTAGCATGTTTGAAATGGCCAATGTATATAATAAACTATACCGGAGTTACGGGCTATGATTTCCCTTAAAACGATTGAGCAAACGGCTATTTCCCGTGACATGCGGGCGGTAGCAAAAAACCGGCATAATCCCTTCAAAAACCGTAAAACCGGGGTTGATAGCTACCTGGAATTTGTTACCCAATATAACGAATTTATCAACCACCGGGCTAAACCGTTCAGGAAAATGGTCGACCGGCTGATGAAGATGTGATTTCGGAAAAAGACAAAAGACGATAGACTATATATCATAGAGAGCGTAGTCTCACTGAGCCCTTCGATAATACTCAGGGTAAACTTAGCGAATGGGGAAAATGTAAAAGTATTCTTTGTGTCCTTAGTGTCCTTTGTGGTGAAAGGTAACTATGAGTTTTAATTTTACCAAACTATCCATCCCCGAGGTCGTGCTCATCGAGCCCAAGGTCTTTGCCGACTCCCGCGGGTTCTTCATCGAGACCTACAAGCACAGCGAGTTTACCGCGATGGGCATACCCGAGCACTTCCTGCAGGACAATCATTCTTACTCAATCAGGAACGTATTAAGGGGTTTGCATTACCAGAAATCGCCCAAGGCGCAGGGCAAGCTGGTCAGGTGCGTCAAGGGGGCGATCTGGGACGTGGCCGTGGATATCCGCAGGAAGTCCGCGACCTACGGCAAATGGGTCAGCGCCGAATTGTCCGAGCTGAACAAGATGATGCTCTATGTGCCGGCCGGGTTTGCGCACGGGTTCGTGGTGCTGAGCGACCAGGCAGACGTGATATATAAGTGTACGGAAGAATACTCGCCCGCCAACGACCGGGGAATTATTTGGAACGACCCGGATATCGCCATCGCCTGGCCGGTTCAGAACCCTCTGGTATCGGAGAAGGACAAGAAGCATCCTTCATTTAAGCAACATTCGTGACAATTCGTGGTAAAATTAAGGTTCTCCGCATAATTCAGTTTTTATTGACATATTTTACTAAGAATATATAGTTAACAAAAACGTTAATTAAGTATGTTTACCATAATTGCCATAAATATGGTTATGGCCGCTATGCCGGCACCTGGGTCCGGGATTACGAATGGCTGTTTTTTCATACATAGTATGAGATGCGGAAGAAGCGGGTTAATATGAATTATCCCAAATTGTCGTCATTGCAGTCAAAAATGTATTTTACCCCGGTCGAACTCCAAAGAGTCCTGGGCATAAAGCCGGCATCAATCAGGGTTCTCTGCAGCCGGTACGTAAAAAACGGCATATTCACCCGGCTAAAAAATAATGTCTACGCTTTTTCCCAGAAATGGGCTGATGTATCGTCTGAAGAGCTTTTAAAGGCCGCCAATTTTCTCCAGGTGCCGTCTTATATTTCATTTATGACCGCCCTGGGGATTTATGACATGACCACCCAGGTCCAGCGCAATTTTACGGAAAGCGCCGCGCTTAAGCGTTCCATCAAATATGACATCAAAGGCGTTGCCTTTAACTACTACAAACTGAAAAAACGGCTTTACTTCGGGTTTGTCAAAAAAGACGGCATTTTTATCGCTACGCCGGAAAAGGCTCTGGCAGATACGCTCTATCTCTATTCCATCGGCAAATATCGTCCGGATTTAAATTCGCTGTCGTTAGGCCGGCTGGACAGGAAAGAACTAAGGCGGATTGCCGGGAGATTCCCGCTCCGGACGCAATCGGCGATTAATAAGTTATTGATGGTGCGCAAGGGATAAAATATGCAAGACTTGATCAAGCAGGAACGGTTTGAGATGGAGGTTCTGGACAAACTCAACAGCGCCCGGTTGTTGGGCAACCTGACCTTTGGCGGCGGGACCATGCTCAGGCTGTGTTTCGGGTTAAACCGATTTTCCGTAGACCTTGATTTCTGGATTACCAATGACCTTGACCGGGCCGGGTTATACAAAAACCTGAAAGAATGCTTGTCCGGAGCGTACACCCTGAAAGACAGCCGGAACAAATTCTACACCATTCTGCTGGAGCTCAAATCAAAGGACTTTCCGCGCAGTTTGAAAATAGAAGTGCGCAAAGAGAAAAAAGACATCAAGACCGAATCGGCCATAGCCTACAGCCGTTATGCCGACATCCAGGTGCCGGTCCGGGCCGTATCGCTTGACGACATGATGCAGGCTAAAATAGAGGCGTTTCTCGACCGCAAGGAAATCCGTGATGCCTTTGACATCGAGTTCCTGCTGAAAAAAGGGGTCAAGCCGCAAACCAGCCGGGAAACCGCCGGGCAGATATTAGAAGTCATAAGCGCGCTAAAACCGAACGATTACGCCGTCAAGCTGGGTTCACTGCTGGAGTCCGACCAGCGCAGATACTATAAAACCGCCAATTTTAAGGTATTAACCCGGATTATTTACGAGTTTAGCGTGAATAATTTCCGTTAGCCTCGCAGGACACCCGTACGGGTGACCGAGAGACTTACGGCCGAGGAATCCCGAGTACTTTAATGTGGTCCGCCCCGCCAGCGGGGTGGATATGAATAATCGGGGCTAAGAATGGCTTTGATGGAAATAACCGGATTTGTATAGTAGTCCTGTTTTATTGACAATTGGCAGGTTTATAGTTTACTTATCCTGTTGTTATATGAAGAGTGTAAAATCAACCAAAGATTGGCTTGGGAACGACCGGGGAATTATTTGGAACGACCCGGATATCGCCATCGCCTGGCCGGTTCAGAACCCTCTGGTATCGGATAAGGATAAAAAACACCCGCGCTTGAAATCAGCCGATATTAACTTTAAAACTAAATAAAACGTAATCTAGTTATGATAGTAAAAAAAACAACAAATCTTGAATGGACCGGGGAGCGGTTCGTTCCTGTTGGTCCGACCGCGGATACCCATTATGAGCACCTGCATCGCTATGGGTTCGCTGGGGAATTCGTTAAAGACAAAAAAGTCCTAGATGTAGGATGCGGCGAAGGGTATGGGTCGTTTTTTTTGGCCCAAACAGCTAAATCGGTAATAGGCATTGATATTGATAAGGCCGCAATTAATCACGCTTTAAAAAAGTATCGTCAGGAAAACTTGAAATTCAAGATTGGCGATGTCAGGGACATTCCGTTAAAAGGTAAGAATTTATTCGATGTCATAGTATGTTATGAGGTCCTTGAGCACATAAAAGAGCAGGCCAAGCTGTTAAAAGAGGTCAAAAGACTGCTTAAGGATGATGGTTTATTTATTGTTTCTACGCCAAATAAGCCAGTTTATTCGAATAAACGCAATTATCGAAATTCATTCCATAAAAAAGAGCTTGATATCAACGAGTTTTCCGGCTTGATGAAAAAGTATTTCAAGAACGCTTCATTTCTCGGGCAAAGGATATTTCCGTCGTCCAATATATGGGATTTAAAGGGTTCATATCGGGACTGGCAGGAATTGAGCCTAAAAAGCTCAGGCAAGGAACTTAAATACGCGAGCGTGAAGAGAAAAGAGCCTTTCTATTTCATTGCAGTTGCGTCTAACGGCAAGGTTGACATTAAATATAATTCCTACCTTGTGGACACTTCATTCAGACTGTTTGCGGAAAAGGATAATTTAATTTCTTCGCAAAATAGCCAAATCGAAGAGTTGTCAAAATGGGGTAAATCACTGGATGAACAGATAAAACAATACGAGAAACGGATTGTAGAGCTTCAAAATGAAGTGCAAAAAATTGGTAAATGGGGAAAATCGTTGGAATCAGAAGGCGAAGAAAAAGATACCTTATTAGCAGCGCAACAGGTGGAAATAGAAAAGCTTGGCAAATGGGGACAGGAATTAGATGCCGGCAGCAAAGAGCGGGATAAGTTATTGGTCGAACGCCAAGCGGAAATAGAAAAGCTCAGTAATCATAGTATTCAATTAGATGCCGAGTTGAATCAAGGAAACCAAAGAATCATCGAATTACAGAAAGAAATAGAAAATCTTAGCAAATGGGGTCAAGAATTAGATGCTGGCAATAAGGAACGTGATAGCTTATTGGTCGAACGCCAGGCAGAAATAAAAAAACTGAGCGATTGGGGCAAAAGCCTGGACGCGGAATTAACCAGGCAGGGGCGGCGCATATCAGAGCTCCAGCAGGAGGCGGAAAAACTGGGCAAGTGGGGCCAGGGCTTGGATGCCGAGGTCAGGCAGAAAAATCAGGTTATTGTCGGGCTTAATCAGTCCATCTCCGATAAGGAACGTATCATCAAGTCCCTGGAAACCACCGTTACCACCAATATCAACCTGCTCCAGACCTTTATCAAGGACCATATCTCTAAATTAGAGGTTGAACTTGATAAGCGCCAGAAACATCTCGAGGAGATGGTTGCTGTCCTGAACGATAATAAGGTTCAGCTTAAGGAGCTGGGGGTTGAGTTTACTGCGTTGAAGGCACGGAATGTGGAATTAGAAAAAGATCTGTCTGTCAATCGCATAAAAATAGTTAAGTTAGAGGCCGAGTTATCAAGCGGTCATTTTAAAATGTCAGAATTGCAGGGTACAATCATTAATAAGGATGAGCAAATTCTGACACTTCAAAAACAGCTAAATAATAATGCTGCTAAAATCAAGGATATGGATAATGAAATTGTTAAGCGAGGTGAATGGGGCGTGCGCCTGCAAAAACAAGTGGATGAATTGGACGCTGAATGCGTCAGGCGCGGGCAGTGGGGTAATAGACTACAAAAGGAGATAGATGAAAATAATACCCATATCGCAAACCTGCAGATGGAAAACCGGCATATGGCCTATGACCTCGAGGAAATCCATAACTCGCACGGCTGGCGGGTTATATCCGTATATTACAGGTTTCGCAATTTTATCCTGCCCTTGGACAGCCGGCGCCGGCGGATGGCCAAGGCAACCTGGCGGTTTTGCTGGAATGCGGTTACGTTCAGATGGTTGAGGAAGAATGAAACATCCAAGGTCTGGACGCCGCCGGTCCGGCAAACTGCGCCTGTTCAAGAACTTCCCAAATCGGAACCGGGCCAGTCCCGGGAATGGAAAGCCATAGAATTCCCGGCTGTTAGTAAACCGGATGTTTCTATCATCATCCCGGTTTGGAACAAGTGTGAATATACCCATAAATGCCTGGAATCGTTGGTTGAAAATACCGATGGCGCGCCTTACGAGGTGATTGTCGTAGATAACGCATCGGAAGACGAAACGCCTCAAATGTTGGCAAAGATAAAGAATATCAAGGTCATTAGGAACGAAACTAATCTTGGATTCGTCGGTGCTTGCAACAAGGGCGCGGAGCTGTCCAAAGGCAAATACATACTCCTTTTGAATAACGATACCAAGGTAACCAAAGGTTGGCTTAAGGCGATGACGGACCTGGCCCAGAGGGATGATAAAATCGGCCTGGTCGGGACCAAGCTGGTCTATCCCGACGGCCGGCTCCAGGAGGCCGGCGGCATCATCTGGAACGACCCAATCAACATTGCCTGGAACTATGGCCGGCTCGACGACCCCAAGAAATGGGAATATAACTATGTCAAGGAGGTGGATTATTGTTCCGGCGCCTGCCTGCTGGTCAGGAAAAGCGTTCTCAAGGGCGAAGACCTGTTTGATACATACTACGCCCCGGCCTATTGCGAGGATACCGACCTGGCGTTCCGGGTCAGGCAAAAAGGATACAAGGTGATGTATCAGCCAAAAGCCGAAATAATCCATTTCGAAGGCGTTACCGCCGGTACCGACACCGCCCAGGGAATGAAAAAATACCAGGTCATTAATACTCAAAAATTCTACCGCAAGTGGCAGACAGTTTTGGAAAAGGAGCATTTCAAGAACGGCGAAAACGTCTTCCTAGCCCGTGACCGGTCGCGCAATAAGAAGATAATGCTGTTTATGGATAATAATGTGCCCACTTGGGACCAGGATGCCGGCTCGGTCAGGATGTATGAGTACCTTAAGATATTCCTTAATATGGGTTTTAAAATTATATTCTGGCCCCATAACCTTTACCGCTACGAGCCTTACGGACCGGAACTGGAGCAGATGGGTATAGAACTGGTTTACGGGCCTAATGATTTTAATAAATACATCAAGAATTACGGCAAGCATATAGATGTTGCCTTCCTGACCCGGCCGGACGTGGCGATGCCGTATATTGATACCATAAAATCCGTGGCTAACATCAAGGTCTTGTATGACCTGGTTGACTTGTATTTCCTCAGGGAGGAGCGGAAAGGCCTGCTCGAAAACGACAAGGAAGCGCTCAAGCGGTCGAAAGAATATAAATCCAAGGAATTATACCTGATAGCCAAGAGCGACGTTGCCCTGACCCTGAGCCCGGTGGAAAAAGAGATTGTAGCCAAGGAGCTTCCCAAGGCGAAAACAGTGGTTGTCCCTTATATCCAGGAGATAAGCCTTTCCAAGGCCGGTTTTAACAAAAGAAACGGATTATTCTTCTTGGGCGGGTTCCAGCATCCGCCTAATGCCGACGGCATCAAATGGTTCATCAAGGAGGTTTATCCGCTGGTGAAATCAGGCATACCGGATGTGACATTGACCATTGTGGGCAGTAAGCCGACGCCGGAGGTGCTGGCCTTGGATTCGCCCGAAAAGGGCGTAAAGGTGGTTGGTTATGCCAAGGATGTGGCGCCGTATTTCGAGAACGCCCGGGTGTTTGTCTCGCCGCTTCGTTACGGCGCCGGCATAAAAGGCAAGAATATCCAGACTATGAGTTTCGGCCTGCCTATGGTCACAACTTCTATCGGGGCTGAGGGGTTGAATTTGATGGACGGCCAAACGGCCATGATTACCGATAAGGCCGATGATTTTGCCCGAAAGGTGATATCGCTTTATAAGAATAATCTTTTATGGGATAAGATTTCCAAGCAATCTATACAATACGTCAAAAACAATAATTCAATGGATTACGCTGATAAAACTTTCAGGAAGATTTTTAGCGATATCGGCATCGTGATGGAATAAGCGAACATGAGTATTTTAGTCGTCGGCGGTAAAGAGGGGTTTATCGGAAATGCCTTTATCGAAAGGTTTACCCGGACGGAAGATATCAAGTACACCGCTCTTAATGTGCCTCTTAATCCTGATTGCCGGCGCTTGGACCTGAACAAGCCGGCCGATTTCGATTACAGTTTTATCAGCCCCGATGATTTCGTCGCCCACCTGGCGGCCATCTCCCTGCCTGATGTCTGCGAACAGCAATACGAAATGGCATACCGGATAAACGTTACCGGAACGGCCTATTTCATCAGGAAATGCCTGGAACGCCGGGCCCGGGTGCTGTTCTTTTCCTCGGATACGGTTTACGGCGAGTCACAAAATCAGGTGGATGAGAATTCACTTGCTAACCCGCACGGCAGATACGCCCAGATGAAAAACGAAATAGAACGCCAGTTCCTGCCCGAAAAGCAATTCAAGGTATTTCGGATGTCCTATATATTTTCCAAGGCCGATAAAATGACCACCTACTTGCAAAAATGCTCTCAAACAAAGCAGACGGCCGAGATATATCATCCGGTTTCCCGTAATGTTATCTATCTCAATGACCTGCTGGATGCGATTATCGCCCTAAAAAATAACTGGGATAAATTAAAAAACCCGGTATTCAATATCTGCGGTGATAATCTGGTTTCCAAGCTGGATATTACCGAAATATATAAAAGGGTCGTGGATAATAGCCTGCAGATGAAAATAGCGGAACCTGGTAAAGAATTTTACCGGGCGCGGCCGAAAATTATCAACCTGAAATCGCTTTATCTTGAAAAACTGCTCGGCCGCAGACCAATAAGTTTGGCCGAGGCGATGAAGCAGGAGTTCAACAAGTAAGAGGTGCGTTTATGGGTAAAAAGAAGGCTTTAATCACGGGCGTTACCGGCATGGTTGGGTCTCACCTGGCTGACTTCCTGCTTGCCAAGACCGATTGGGACGTTTACGGCATGTGCCGCTGGCGCAGTCCGCTGGATAACATCGAGCATCTCCTGCCCAGGGCCAACAAAAACGACCGCGTTTACCTGCTCTACGGCGACCTGCGCGACTATGTCTCCCTGCGCGAGGTCATCAAGAAATCTCTGCCTGATTACGTCTTTCACCTGGCCGCCCAGAGCTATCCCAAGACCAGCTTTGATTCGCCCATAGACACGCTGGATACCAATATCAACGGGACCACCCGGCTGATGGAGGCCATCAAGGAATCAAAGGATGCCGGGGCAATCGACCCGTTCATCCACGTCTGCTCGTCTTCCGAGGTGTTCGGGCGGGTGCCCAAGGAAAAAGTGCCTATCAACGAGGAAGTGTCCTTCCATCCGGCGTCGCCTTACGCCATATCCAAGGTTGGCACCGATCTGGTCGGCCGTTTCTACGCCCAGGCCTATGGCCTTAAAGCCATGTCCACCCGGATGTTTACTCATACCGGCCCCAGACGGGGCGATGTCTTCGCCGAATCCACCTTTGCCAAGCAGATAGCTATGATAGAATCAAAACTGCTTCCGCCGGTGGTCCAGGTCGGCAACCTGGATTCAATGAGGACCTGGGCCGACGTGCGTGACGCCGTCCGGGCCTATTATATGCTGGTTACGGTCAATCCTGTTCCGGGCGAATATTACAACATCGGCGGCACTTATTCCTGCACTATCGGGGATATGCTCAAATACTTGCTGAGCTTGGCCAAGGTGAAAAACATCAAAATAGAGGTTGATAAGGAAAGATTAAGGCCGATAGACGCCGACCTGCAGATACCCGATACCAGGAAATTCCAGAAACACACCGGCTGGAAACCGGAGATACCATTTGAAACCACCATGCAGGACCTGCTTGAGTACTGGCGGGCCAATGTCAGCAAGGGAAGATTATTCCTGAGGAGATAAATGCCTAACCGAATCATTCGTGCCAAAGCGCCTTTGCGGCTCGGGTTTGCCGGTGGCGGAACCGATGTCTCGCCTTATTCCGACCTTTACGGCGGGCAGATACTCAACGCCACCATCTCGATGTACGCCTACGCCGTAATAGAGCCGCATCAGGACAAGCAAATAATCATAGATTCCGTCGACCGCGGTAAGTTTCTGACTTTTAAGGCTGCCAGATACCTCAGGCCGGACGGCAATCTTGACCTGATAAAGGGCGTCTATAACCGGGTGGTAAAGGACTACAATAACGGCCGTCCGCTATCGTTCAAAATCACCACCTATGTCGACGCACCGCCCGGCTCGGGCCTGGGTTCGTCATCCACGCTGACCGTGGCCATCTTGGGCGCTTTTGTTGAATGGCTCAACCTGCCGTTGGGCGAATACGATATAGCCCATCTGGCTTACGAGATAGAGCGCCGGGACCTGAAACTTCCCGGCGGAAAGCAGGACCAGTATGCGGCCACCTTCGGCGGGTTCAATTTCATAGAGTTCTACCAGGGCGACAAGGTCATCGTCAATCCGCTCAGGATAAAATCGCAATCCATCGCCGAACTGGAATTTAACACCCTGCTTTACTATACAGGCGCCAGCCGGACCTCATCGTCCGTGGTGGAATCGCAGGTGAAGAACGTGACCCATAAAAAGAAGGCGCCGCTGGAAGCCATGCACCACTTGAAAACCCAGGCGGTTATGCTTAAGGAAGCTTTGCTTAGAAACGAGCTGAACAAAATCGGAGAAATCCTCGATTATGGCTGGCATCACAAGAAGAAGACGGCCGGCAATATCACCAATTCCCGGATAGAAGAGATATATGAGACCGCCAAAAAGGCCGGGGCGGCCGGCGGCAAGGTGTCAGGCGCCGGCGGCGGCGGGTTTATGATGCTCTATTGCCCCAGGAATACCCGGTATAAGGTCATTCAGGCGCTCCAGAAGCTGGGCGGCGAGTTCCGCAGGTTCCAGTTCACCAAGCACGGCCTGACCGCCTGGACTTCAAAGTAATCAGATTGAATATAACAGTGACTTTAAAGAGACTTGTAACATTACAAATTAATAATAATCAGTAAAATTAGTATAATCCGCGGTTAAAATAAAAATAATATTAGTGTTTATTCGTGTACATTCGTGGTTGAAACTTAGTAAAATATGCAAGCGATTATTTTAGCGGGCGGTAAGGGCACACGCCTCAAAGAAATCTCCAAAGATATCCCCAAGCCGTTGATAGACATAAACGGCCGGCCATTCCTGGAATACCTATTTGCGGACATCAAAAATTACGCGGATACCGTCATCCTGGCGGTAGGGTACAGGCGCGAGTTGATAAAAGAACGTTTCGGGGACATCTGGCATGGGATAAAGCTGAAATACTCCGAGGAAACCGAGCCTTTGGGCACCGGCGGAGCCATAAAGAAGGCGTTGACCTTGTGTTCAGGAGAACAGGTTCTTATCCTGAACGGTGATACTATTTTTAAGTGTGATATCAATGGCTTGAAACAGTTTCATAACGACAAAAAAGCGGATATGACCATAGCTGTTAAGGAAATAACGGATTCCGATCGGTACGGCATAGTCGAATTAGACGGGAATAATAAAATAATATGTTTTAAGGAAAAGGCGTTTTATAAAAAAGCGCATATAAACGGCGGGGTATATCTGGCGGGAACAGGATTCCTGAAGAGAAAAATGTCCGGTTCCCCGGGCAAATTCAGCTTTGAAATAGATTTCCTTCCCGGGATAATAGCCGATAATAATATAATAGGTTTTGCCAGTAGGAATTACTTCATAGACATAGGCGTACCCGAAGATTATCATAAGGCAATAAAACAAATTTTCCCTTAAGGCGATTTAGTATAAAGGATAATACATTAACAAGGTAATAAGTTGTTAGTTCGGTAAAACGATAGATTATTGATAGAAATAAATATTTGGATTTATGGAAACATTTGAGAATAACAAAACTTCAATTTGGGAAAAGTATTTAATAATACTAATATTGCTGTCTTTTTGCGCTTATTATTTTATTTTTATCCATAGCAGCATCGTTAATGTCATATGGCAGGCCTGGTTTGTTCATTTGCCTTTAGTCGAGAAGTTTCACCAAGGCATTCTGGGATTCAAGGATTTATGGTTTCCTTTCGGCGAACACGGTTTGTTTGGCTACAACGTACTTTTTCTTGTAAATGTAATCTTTTTCCACCTGAACGCGTTTTTCGACGCTTATATAAATTTGAGCTTGATATTATTAAGTTCAATCGCCATTTATTTGAGGTATAGGAAAAGCTTGTTTCATTTTAATGCCTTATTATTCATACCGATATCTTTCATTCTCATTGTCTTTGTCATGTTTAATGTGTCACAGGGAATCGGGGGGGGGATGGACATCCAGGTGAGGATGAGCATAGCCTGCTTTTTGATAACAATTGCATTATTGGACCAAATTATGTTTGAGGAAAAGGCCTCTAAAATCAAATATACAATACTTGGAGTAATGATATTGATGTCAATCTTGATATTCGGGACAGCGTATTCTTTTGCCTGGATACCGGCGGTTTTTATTTTCTATTTATTAAAATTCGTTACTGCCAAAAAAATTGATAAAAGTTTTTTTGTTAATACCCTTCTATTAATGATTTCGCTATTTCTATATTATATAATTTACTTGAAAGGCCATATCTCAGTACAAAATGATCCGGCTGTAAATGGGATTTCGAATAAAATAATAAGCATAATCTCGCAGCCGCTACACGTGATTAAATTCATCCTGGCATCCCTCAGTAACGGCATAATCAGCAGGACCATTCACGAATACGTCCATACGAGTTCTGCTGTATTGCTCTTGAACGGTTTCTTTTTAATGCTTATTTATTTATACTCCTTGAAATTATACATTTCCTCAAAAATGTGGACGAAAACTTTTCTCCCGATAGCATTGATAATGTATACTTTTGGCATAATAATTCTTGTATTGATAGGCCGGCCCTGGGATTGGGTTGGCGGCACGGACCGTTGGTATACCGTTCATTATAAGTTTGGCATAGTAGGCATAATTTGGATATTGATTTATAGTATACAGCAAAAGGCCCAGCTACTGAGAGGCTCTGGGAATGCGGGGAGTGAAAATATAATGAAAAGAGTGCTTGGAAATAAGCCTATTTTAATAATGAGCGCCATAATATTTTATATTGTTTCAGCGCTTATATATTCAGAGATTTACGATTGGAAACGCGCCCCGTATGTAAAAAAATACTTTGCCGTGATGGTGCCGTATGCCTTTGTCTCTGCGGATGAAATGCCCGTTGATGAACGGGGCGTGACGCCATTTATAACAGATTTGAATACTACTATTAATGGCTTGAAAATTATGGAAAAATATAATTTGAATGTATATTATGAAGCAGGTAAAAAGATTGGAAATACTTTGCAAACAGCTATGCTGATGGATGGCTGGTATCAGGATAAATGGGTCGGCAAAAATGCCAAAGCGATTTTTAAAAGCGGTGGAGAAGGCAAGCTGGTACTTGACGGTTATCTTCCGGGTAATTTTGAACCTAATGAAGTAGAGATTTTTATAGATGGTAAATTATCTGTTACAAAAGTCATTAAGCCGGGTGAGAGTTTTAGAGTTGAACTTGATGTTGAACGAAATAGTTTGATTAATTTGAAAATACAATCTAACTATGCGGTGGTTCCCAAGGAAAAGGGTTGGAGTGAAGATGATAGGCCTTTATCATTAATGATTTCTAGTATTTACCTGAAATAAAATTTTCACATAAGGAGCTTTTTATGAAAGTCGTTATACTTGCCGGTGGTTTGGGCTCCAGAATAAGCGAGGAATCTCAGCTTAAACCCAAGCCGATGATTGAAATCGGCGAAAAACCTGTTCTTTGGCACATCATGAAAATCTATTCGCATTACGGATTCAACGATTTTATCATCTGCCTGGGATACAAGGGGTATGTCATAAAAGAGTATTTTGCCAACTACTTCCTGCACGAATCTAATGTCACCTTTGATTTTAAGAACCAAAATAAAAAGATAATTCATACCCATACGGCCGAACCGTGGAAGGTTACCCTGGTAAATACCGGGCTTGAAACGATGACCGGCGGTCGGCTGAAAAGGATTAAAGACTATGTGGGCAAAGCTTCATTTATGCTTACTTACGGCGATGGCGTGGCCGATGTGGATATCAAAGCGGCCGTTAAATTCCATAAAGCGCACGGCAAGACAGCGACTGTTACGGCATCCCAACCTGTAGGCAGGTTCGGGGTTCTTGATTTGTCTCAAAATGATTCAGTAAAAGGATTTCAGGAAAAGCCTAAGGGTGAGGGCGGCTGGATAAACGCCGGATTTTTCGTATTTGAGCCGGCCATATTTGATTACCTGAAAGATGACAGCACTATTTTGGAGAGACAGCCGCTGGAGGCATTGGCAAAAAGAGGTCAGCTAAAGGCGTTTAAACATAAAGGATTTTTCCAGCCGATGGATACGTTAAGGGACAAGAACTATTTAGAAAACCTTTGGGCGGCCGATAAGGCGCCGTGGAAGGTCTGGCGTTAAATGACAGTTGATAATAATTTTTGGCGCAATAAAAGGGTTTTCATAACCGGCCATACCGGCTTCAAAGGTTCCTGGTTATGTCTTTGGCTCCATTCTCTCGGCGCTAAGGTTATCGGTTATGCCTTAAACCCGCCGACAAAGCCAAGCTTGTACGATTTGTGTCGGATAAACAAATTGGTCAAATCTAATATCGCGGATGTCCGTGATTTGCGGTCGTTGATAAAATCCATTTTGTCGGCCCGGCCGGAAATCGTCATACATATGGCGGCCCAGCCGTTGGTGCGCGATTCATATAAACTGCCGGTAGAGACCTATGCCATAAACATTATGGGCACGGTTAATCTCCTTGAGTCCGTCAGGCAATGCAAAGGCGTAAAGGCAATCATAAATGTTACTACCGATAAATGCTATGAGAATCTGGAAGTACTTAAAGGGTATAAGGAAAATGACCCGCTGGGCGGTTATGACCCGTATTCCAGCAGTAAGGCTTGCTCGGAGCTGGTGACATCTGCTTACCGCAATTCTTATTTCAACCCGGATAAATACCGCGCCCACGGAGTTGCTGTGGCCACCGCCCGGGCCGGGAATGTCATCGGAGGCGGCGACTGGGCGCGAGACCGGCTTATTCCGGATTGCGTAAACTTTTTATTAAAAGGAAAAAAAATCATCATAAGGAATCCCAAGGCAATCAGACCGTGGCAGTATGTGCTGGAACCTTTGGCCGGTTACCTTATCCTGGCCCAAAAACTTTACAAAAATGGTCCCCGATACGCCCAGGCATGGAATTTCGGGCCGGACGAAAAAGATGCCCAACCGGTGGAATGGGTTGTTAAAACACTCTGCCAAAAATGGGGTAAAGATGCTTTTTACGTGGTGGACAAGAGACAGCATCTCCACGAAGCCGGTTACCTGAAGCTTAATTGTTTCAAGGCCAGGGCTTTACTGGGCTGGAAACCGCGCTGGAATCTTTCTTACGCCCTGGATAAGGTGGTCCAGTGGTCCTTGGCTTATAAGCACAAGGCAAACCTCAGGAATGTTTGCCTGGAACAGATTAAAGAATATTCCTCAGGTAATCAAAAGGTGTGATATGAATGATTCCGGAGACAGTGTTAAAAAACAGATAATGAGTTTAGCTGGCCGTTATTACCGGCTGGTCCACAGGAAGACCGGGGCATTCAAGCCTGGTGATCGTATCTCGTATGCCGGGCGTGTCTTTGACGAGCGGGAAATCAGCGCTTTAATCGATTCGGCGCTTGACTTCTGGTTGACCACCGGAAAATACGCCGCCGAATTCGAAAAAAATCTGGCTGAATTCCTGGGTGTTAGGTATTGTTCCTTGGTAAATTCCGGTTCTTCGGCAAATCTGCTGGCCTTTATGGCCCTGACCTCGCCCAGGCTCGGGCCGCGCCGGATAAAAAGAGGTGATGAGGTCATAACCGTGGCGGCCGGGTTCCCGACCACGGTCGTGCCGATAATCCAATATGGCGCCGTGCCTGTGTTTGTTGATGTCAGCCTGCCGTCATACAACGTTGATTGTTCTTTGCTTGAAAAAGCGCTGTCATCTAAAACAAAAGCGGTTATTTTTGCGCATACTTTGGGCAACCCCTTTGACATAACCAAAGTAAAAGAATTCTGCAATAAGCACGGTTTATGGCTGATAGAAGACAACTGCGATTCGTTGGGCTCCAGGTATTTATATAAAGGCAAATGGCGGTATACCGGCACCGTCGGCCATATCGGGACATCAAGCTTTTATCCGCCGCATCATATGACCATGGGGGAAGGCGGGGCGGTTTACACCAATGATCCGTTATTAAAGAAACTGATTGAATCGTTCAGGGATTGGGGGCGTGATTGCGTTTGCCCGTCCGGTAAAGATAACACCTGCCGGAGCAGGTTCACCCAGAAATTCGGGGAACTGCCGTTCGGCTATGACCATAAATATGTCTATTCGCATCTGGGGTATAACCTTAAGGCCACTGATATGCAGGCGGCCATCGGTTGCGCCCAATTGAAGAAGCTTCCTGCTTTCATAAAAGATAGGAAAAATAACTGGCAATCACTTAAGAATGGGTTATTCGGCCTGAGCCATAAATTTATCCTTCCCGAGATATCGCGCAATACGGACCCCAGCTGGTTCGGATTCATGCTAACGGTAAAGGAAGATGCCGGTTTTAGCAGGGAAGAACTGGTCAACTACCTGGAAGGCCGGAATATCCAGACCCGGATGCTTTTTAGCGGTAATATCATAAAACATCCCTGTTTTGACGAGATGCGTAAATCCAAAAAGGGTTACAGAACAATCGGGAGCCTGGAAAATACCGATATGATAATGAACCAGTCATTCTGGCTGGGCGTCTATCCGGGCATGAAAAAAGGGATGATAGAATACATAATAAAGAGCATAAAGGATTTTACCGGGGAATAAGATGCAAATCGTTTTTTTAGGGACCAACGGTTGGTATGACACCAATACAGGCAACACCATATGCACTCTTATCAATACCGAACAATTCCTTATCGTTCTGGATGCCGGCAACGGAATTCATAAATTAGGCCGGTACATAGATTCAAATAATCCCAAGCCCGCATACCTTTTTCTGAGCCACTTCCATTTAGACCATATAGAAGGCATGCATACCCTGGCAAAACTGCGGTTTTTAAAAAAACTTACAATATTGAGCTCGGTTGGCGCTAAAAGTGCACTAGGGAGAATTATCAAGTCTCCTTATACCATTGATTTTAGTAAACTGCCGTTTAAGGTTGACATTTTTGAACTGCCGAAAGATCGGCCCAGGCTGCCGTTCAAGATATCCGTCAGCAGGCTCAAGCACTCTGATATGACGATAGGATGCCGGATAGAAACCGATTCCAGGGTTATCAGCTATTGTCCGGATACTGGATATTGTCCAAACGCCGTAAAAATAGCCAAAAACGCCGATATCCTGATAACTGAATGTGCTTTCAGAAGCGGGCAGGTAAACCCCGAATGGCCGCATTTAAACCCGGAATCAGCCGCCGGGATTGCTAAGGAATCCAAAGTCGCGAAATTATATCTGACCCATTTCGACGCCAGCGTTTACACATCGTTAAAAGACCGGAAATTAGCACAATCACACGCACAGAAGGTTTTTAAGCAATCATTTGTTGCAGTAGACGATAAGATTATTACGATATAATAATATAGTTTAGTAATAACTTAATTTATGATAAGAATAGCTGATTATATTGCCGATTACGTTTATAAATTAGGGGTTAAGGACGTATTTATGGTCTCCGGCGGAGGGATGATGTTTCTCTCGGATGGCATTGTGCAACATCCCAAGCTCAAAGCTATTTGCAATCATCATGAACAAGCCTCAGCAATGGCCGCCGTGTCCTACGCTAAATATAACGAAAATTTTGGAGTCGCTTATGTTACGACAGGGTGCGGCGGGACTAACGCTATTACCGGACTTTTGAACGCCTGGCAGGATAATGTGCCTTGCATGTTTATTTCAGGACAATCTAAGCGCAGCGAGACCGTCCGCAATTCCGGCCTGAAATTAAGGCAATTCGGGGTCCAGGAAGCAGACATAATCGCGATAGTTGAGCCTCTGACTAAATATGCGGTTATGGTCAATGACCCATATGAAATAAAATATTACCTGGATAAAGCAACTTATCTTGCCAAAACAGGGCGTCCCGGTCCGGTCTGGCTTGATATACCGCTTGATGTGCAGAGCTCTATTATTGATGAGTCAAAGCTTAAAAAATTTGACGCTAAAAAATTAGCTAAAAAATATAAAGAAGAACCTACCAAAGATGAAATAAATACAATAAGCAAATGGCTTACTCGGGCCCAAAGGCCGGTCATAATAGCGGGGCAGGGTGTTCGCCTGTCAAAATCCATAGATAAGTTCCGGAAATTCATCGAAAATTACCGTATTCCGGTTGTTGCTTCACGGCTGGGGATAAATATCCTGCCCAGCGCGCACCCCTTATTCATAGGGCGCATAGGCAACAAAGGGGATAGGGCCGGAAATCTTGCCGTACAGAATGCAGACCTGGTCATAGCCATCGGCAGCCGGTTAAGCGTAAGTTCTACCGGCCATGCTTATGACACCTTTGCCCGGCAGGCAAAGATAGCCGTGATTGATATTGATCCGGAAGAGCACCGTAAAAAGACTATAAAGATAAATCTATTCATTAATGCCGATGCCGGTAAATTCATAACGGCTATGAGGGGTCAGCCAAAACCAGATACTCAAAGATGGGCGGCTAAATGCTTTGAATGGAAAAAAAAGTATCCGGTTTGTTTGCCTGAATATGCATCAGAAAAAAAAGGCGTAAATCTTTACTATTTTGTTGACCGGCTTTCAAGACAGCTGAAATCCGATTCGGCCGTCGTTTCAGATGCCGGCTCGTCATTTTATGCTACCTCCCAGGGTATCCAGCTGAAAAACGGACAACGGTATATTACATCCGGCGGACAGGCGGAAATGGGATATACCTTGCCGGCGGCCATCGGCGTCTGCGTCGCCAGGAATAAAAAGGAAACTATCGGTATTACCGGGGACGGTTCATTCCAGATGAATATCCAGGAGTTGCAAACCGTAGTGCATTATAAACTTCCCATCAAGCTTTTTGTGTGGAACAATGACGGTTATCTGTCCATAAGGGCGACCCAGGGTAAGTTTTTTGATAAGCGTTTTATCGGAACGGATTCGACTTCCGGCGTGTCATTTCCCAGCGTGCAAAAGATTGCTGCCGCGTACGGCATCAAGTATTTCAAGGTGCCGCGCAGCAAAGACCTTGATGTGGTATTAAAGAAAGTATTAGCCTATTCCAAAGCCGTAATATGCGAGGTTATGTGTTTAAGAAACCAGGAGATTGTGCCTACGGTCGCTTCATATAAAAAATCAGATGGCGTTATGATTTCTAAGCCGCTTGAAGATATGTACCCATTTTTAAGCAGGGCGGAATTTAACAGTGAAATGGTGATAAAACCTATTAAAGAATAATAGGAATCCTTTACAATTCATAAGCATGCTCGAAAGAATCAAAAAATTAAAATACAGCCATTTCGGTGATGATATTATCAAGGGTAATTTGAATGGCTGCGAATATGACCTTATTCTGATGACTGATGAATGCGCACAAGACCAAGTTTTAATGGGTTTGCTTGCCAACTGGCGGAAACAACATGAAATGTGGTTCCCGGCCCAATTCAAGGTCACGGTAGAAGGCACGACAAAATGGTTTCAAAAAGGTGTGATTGAAACGCCTGATAGGTTGTTGTTTGTAATAAAAGTAAAAAATAAGTACATCGGGCATATAGGTTTATTCAGGTTTGATTATGATAAGAATATATGTGAAATCGATAATATTGTCCGCGGCGAGCCGGGTTGTCCCGGCTTGATTGGCGATGCAATAAAAAACATGATGGAATGGGGGCAAAAGAATTTGAATCTTGGAAATTATTCCCTGAAAGTCATGTCAGACAATGCCAAGGCATTAAACCTTTATGATAGGCTTGGTTTCATGGAAAAAGGACGGATACCTTTGATAAGAATCGAAAAAGAGGATAGAATCGAATGGGTTGAGGCGCCCGCAAATTACACCGGCGCGATAAAACGATATTATGTTGAAATGCTTCTGTCCCTGAAAGTGAAATAATATGAAGTTGTCAGTAAGCAAGCGTTCATCCAGACTGGTGCGTTCAGAGATCCGCAATATGTCAGTGGAATGCGAAAAAGCGGGTGGCATCAATATGTCGCAGGGCGTATGTAATATGCCCTTGCCAACGGCTGTTAAGAAGGGAGCCGTAAAGGCCATGGATGACGGCTTGAATTATTATAGTCGGCATGACGGTCTGCCTGAATTGCGTAATGCCATCGCGGCCAAGATGAAACGGCATAATGGAATATATGCGAACCCTGAAACAGATGTGGTGGTTTCTGCCGGCTCTACCGGTGCATTTTATTGCGCCTGCCTAGCTTTGCTTAACCCCGGAGACGAAGTCATTATTTTTGAGCCGTATTACGAATACCATATCAATACTTTGATTGCGGCCGGGGCAAAACCGGTTTATGTGAAGTTGTCTCCGCCGGATTGGTCGTTTGACTTGAAAGACCTGGCTAAGGCTATCGGCCCGCGCACCAAGGGCATAATGATAAACACCCCGTCAAATCCGGCCGGTAAGGTTTTTTCTTTGGCCGAATTGAAGGATATAGCCAGATTAGCGATAAAACACGACTTTTTTGTGTTTACCGATGAGATATACGAATATTTTGTTTATGACGGCCTGAAGCACATAAGCCCCGGGTCATTAAGTGAAATAAAAAACCGGACAATTACTATCTCCGGCTATTCCAAGGCATTCAGCATAACCGGATGGCGCATAGGATATTGCGTTTGTGACTCTAAATGGGCTAAGATGATAGGTTATATCAACGATTTGGTCTATGTCTGCGGCCCGACGCCGCTTCAAATGGGCGTGGCTAACGGCATAATGAAATTGCCGGATAGCTTTTACCAGAATCTTTGCCGTAAATACTATTTGAAAAGAAACGAAATCTGCAATATTCTTTCCCGGATAGGCTTAACGCCGTTTGCCCCGAAAGGGGCGTATTACATCCTGGCCGATGTCGATATATTGCCGGGTAAGACCAGCAAGGATAAGTCCATGTATTTGTTGAAAAAAACCGGCGTGGCCACAGTGCCGGGAGAAGCATTTTATCACTCAAAGGGCGGTGAGAATATAGTCAGGTTTTGCTTCGCCAAAAGCGAGCAGGAGTTGGCAGAGGCGAGCATAAGATTGCTCAAGTTATAAAAAAGGAGTATCTTCTATGCAAAGGAAAAAAATAAGTTTTGCCGGACCGTGGATTACGCAGAAAGAAATAGATTATGTGGTTGATGCCGCCAAGAACGGTTGGTATGAGACATTTGACATGCATACAAAAAAGCTAGAAAAGGCTGTCTGCGATTATTTGGGGATGAAACACGCCTTGGCTACGCATTGCTGTACTGTGGCTCTTCACCTGGCCAACGCATCGCTGGGGCTTCAAGAGGGCGACGAGGTCATCTGCACTGATTTCAGCTGGGTGGCGACATCGTACTCTATCGCTTACACCGGGGCTAAGGTGGTATTCGTCGATATTGACTCTGATTCCTGGTGCATCGATCCTAAAGCCATAAAGAAAGCTATTACCAATAAAACTAAGGCGATAATGCTGGTTCATACATTCGGTTATCCGGCGCAAATGGATGAAATAATGGCCATAGCCAAAGAGCATAACCTGAAAGTTATAGAAGATGCCGCCCCATCATTAGGCGCGGAGTTCAAAGGACAAAAAACAGGGACTTTTGGAGATATTGCCTGTTTCAGCTTTCAGGGGGCTAAAATAGCGGCCAGCGGCGAAGGCGGAGTATTTGTTACGAATGATGATAAACTATATGAAAAAGCTTGCTTGTTGGCTTCGATGGGTCGGACTGACTCAAAGGCCGTTTTTTGGTCAGATATGCTCGGATATCAATATACCATTGCCAACTTGACCGCGGCCATTGCGCTGGCTCAAGTAGAAAGAATCAACGAGCTGGTTGCCAAAAAACGGCAGATATTTGATTGGTATTATCAAAGGTTGAAAGATATAAAAGGTCTCAAAATCATCAAGGAGAAAAAAGACTGCAAAAGCAATTACTGTTATCCGTCCATACTGCTCCAGGATAATATTTCAGTGTCGAGGGATGAGGTTGTCAAGCGACTGAAAGAACTTAACATCCATTGCCGGCCGGCATTCCCAAGAATGAGTTTATTTCCTTTTTTCGGCCCGCCAAGATTTCCCAATCCGGAGGCGGAAAAAGTAGAGAAAAGAGGTATTTCCCTGGCCTCAGCCGCTAATCTGACCGAAGAAGATGTTGATTTTGTATGCGAATCGTTGGTTAAGATAATATCCAAGAAATAGAGATTAGTGAATAAGGCATGCAATAAAACAATATAAATTGTGCTGAACCATCAATTCATACGCTTTCTGATTGTCGGCGGCGTCAATACCGTTTTCGGATATTCCATATACGCATTATTTATTTATATCGGCCTGCATTATACCATCGCCGCTTTGGCATCCACCATTCTGGGCGTGCTCTTCAATTTTAAGACCACCGGCATATTCGTATTCAAAAGCAACCGTAACAGCCTTCTTTTTAAATTCATAGGCGTTTATGCGGTTATTTACCTGTTGAATATAGCTTGCCTTAAAATATTCAATATGTTAGAGGTTAATATGTATTTAGCCGGGGCGATATTGATATTGCCGCTGGCCGTATTGTCATTCATCCTTAATAAAAAATACGTATTCAAGGAGCAGAAATGAAGCTAATAAGCATCGTTACGCCGACCTATAACGAGGAAGAAAACGTAGCCGAGGTCTATAAACAGGTAAAGCAGGTATTCGCTGATTTAAAAGACTACCAGTACGAGCATATATTCATTGATAATGCGTCCAAGGATAAGACAGTGGAAATATTAAAAGGAATCGCCCAAAACGATAAAAATGTTAAAATCATCGTGAATTCCAGGAATTTTGAGGCCATGAGGTCTCATTATTATGGATTGTTGCAGTCTAAAGGCGATGCGGCCATTTCAATCGTGGCTGATTTGCAAGACCCGCCATCGATGATACCTGAACTTATCAAGAAATGGGAATCGGGCTATAAAGTAGTGATAGGGATAATAAAAGGGCGTAAAGAATCATTCCCCATGGTATTTATGCGCAATTTATACTACAAGATTTTAGGCAAATTATCAAACACAGAGTTGATAAAGCATTTTACCGGTTTTGGCCTGTACGATAAAAAGGTGGTAGAAAGCCTCAGGCAAATCAATGATATGTATCCTTACTTGAGGGGTATTATTGCCGAAATAGGTTTTGAGACCGCCAGAATAGAATACGTCCAGCCGGCGCGCCATAAAGGCCGGACCACTACAAATCTCTATTACTTATATAACCTGGCGATGGTGGGTATAACCAGTTATTCCAAGATACCGTTGAGGCTTGCGACGATAGTGGGTTTTGTCCTGGGTACAATAAGTTTCTTAACGGCTTTTACTTATTTAGTCTATAAAATCATTTTCTGGCAGAGTTTTTCATTAGGTATTGCGCCTATAGTCATCGGATTATTCTTTTTCGCTTCGGTCCAACTGTTCTTCCTTGGTATATTAGGCGAGTATATCGGGGCTATTCATACCCAGATATTCAAAAGGCCTTTGGTTATCGAAAAGGAAAGAATCAATTTCGATATCTAAAAAGCAGGATGCCCGCTAAAAGATAATATTCTCGTGGGTCTAGAGGGACACTTCCCCAGCCGGATAATTCACTATTTATGCCCATTTCCTGGCGTCATTTTTGGTAAATCAGCTTTTCCCCGCTCCCAAATTCTAATATATCCTAATCTTATAGAGTTAATTATTTGATTAGGAGGCTTTGCTCATGCATATTTGGAGGGGGGGGAGATACCTACCCCCCTCCCCCCTAACCCCTAATCCCTGTATCGTAAATCGGGATTGGGTGTATCGAAAACGGGCATAGGGTGTATCGAAAACCGGTATAGGAGATGGTTACTGCTCGGGTAGTGGGTATCGATAACTGGGATAGGGGATGTAGGCCATTTATATCGGATGAGTGATAAACCCGGATAGGGGATGTAGGCCATTTATATAGGAGGTGTGATAAACCCGGACAGGGGATATCGATAACAGGTATAGGAGATAACCGTTACTTAGGCAGGGAGTATCGAAAACCGGGATTAGGGATGTTGATAACCGGGATTAGGGGTATCGATAACCGGGATTGGGGGTATCGATAACCGGGATTAGGAATATTGATAACCGGTATTAGGGGTGTCAATAACCGGGACTGTAGATGTTGATAATCCTTATAGGTTGTGTCGATAACCGGGATTAGGGGTATGGAGTACCCCTATAACCCCTATTTTTTATTGTCGGGCTTGTCATCGGAACAGCTTGGCGGCTTGTCGCCTTTGTTGGCGCATTTTTTCTTGATGGTTTCGAGCATAGCGTCCATTTTCGCCTTGAAGGCCGGGTTTTTGGCCCGTCCTATGGTTCGGGCCGCGGCGTGGATGTTTTCATACTCAAAATATGCCTGCTGGCATCTGGGGCATTTCCGGACGTGTATAAGCAGTGCTTTCTGTTTTTGCGCGGTTATGAAAGTCATATCTCCGGTGACGTAGTCCAGGATGTCCATTTTGTATTTGGCGCAACTGTCCCGGCGGACGGTCTTTTTGACGGGCTTTTCTTTTTTCATTCTTGTTCGTCTTTCTTTAATAACTCTTTTATCAAGTCCAGTATTCGGCAGTATCGCATCCTGAGCGGGCCCAGGCGTATGTTTTTGAACTCCGGCTCGTTTAGTATATCCTGGTATTTTACGCCTTTGTTTTTCAGCTCGAAGAGCTTTTGGTCATCCGCCGTCAGGTGCGATAGTATCATTTCCAATTTTTTTGTCAAGTGCTGATGCGACTCCACCTCTTCAACCGCATCCGGCCGCATATCGGCCAACATGTCCGGCAGGGCGTCGGCGATCTGTTTGGGCATCAGCACCGGCCCGGAGGAGCGTTTTTCGTCCTGTTTGTAGCATTCAATCCGTGCCACCGTAAAAATCCAGCGTCGGAAGGTACCGCTCATCTTTTCGGACGGCACATAATCCCAGGGCGCGAATTTGCCGATTTTTATCCCCTGGCAGACGACGATAAATATTTGCTGGAGTACTTCTTCGAGGTAGATGTCGTCCTTGAACCAGCTGATTTTTAAAATATAAAAACGCAGACGGTTGAGATACCTGCGGTAGAGCTCGTCGAAAGCCCGGTCCTCGCCCAGTTTAAATGCCCGTGCCAACTGCTCATCGCTTCTTGTGTCTTGCTGCATAAGCCGAATCCTGCTGAAAGCGGGATGTCCGTTAGTTTCGCAGTGGCGCTAAAGGAGCCACGAGAGCCTTACGGCGGGTTATCCCGCAACAATAAACTGTCTCCCGCTCTTGGATGAAGACGGATAGAGCGGGGTAAGGCGTGAATCTATACAGGATTGAACCGGTTATGTCAAGGAATCTACCCTGTCGGCTAAATCGGCTTAATCTTCGTCTCCGCCTGCCTCGGGCATGGTGCCTTTGGCATAAAACTTTCTGAATTATTTTTACAAAATTCTCATTTTTCCTGTGACATTCGTGGTTCTCGACGGGTGTATATATGGGGGAGAGAGTGAAGAGCCCCCCGGCCCCGACGGAATAGTCGGGATAAGTGGCAGATAACGCCACTCCGATGGTCATCGGAGTTGCTAACAGCCACTAAAAAGGTAGGTATATATGGAAAGAAAGATGTGTAAAGAATGCGGTAAGGAGCTACCCCGGGAATGGGATATCATATCCTTCGCCTGTCGGCGGGTCCGGCTGTGCCGGTATTGCTATGACGCCTTATTCCCGGAAAACGAGGCTGGACCGGTGACGGTTACGCCTAAAATAAGCGAACCGATGGACTGCGCCAATACCTCGCGCTGGGAATGGCTGGATAACTTTTTCGGAGAGGATAGGTGATTTATGGTTACACCACAAGTGAGAAGGATATTAATTTATTGGTTTTTGTCAATTGCGATGGTCGGCGGGTGCGTCTTTGAGCCGCCTGAAGGCGAGACCTTTGTTATTGACCTGTCTAAGGAGGTTCCGGTGCAGGTTGGGCCGGTTAATCCGTTTGAGGGGCTTTACGAGTCTATGCTCTATACCACCGTCAGGATAAAGGCCGGGTTTTCTTGCGGTTCAGGCGTTATTATTAACGGTTACATAATAACGGCCGCTCACGTGGTTGATAACGAATCGATCGTAACCGTAGAGTTGTTTTACCCCGAATACATTGAGATTGATGCCACGGTATTGGTGACCGATACCGCCAAAGACCTGGCTTTAATTAAAATCTGTAATCTGAAATCTGGAATTTGTAATTATTCCGCTACTCTGGCTCCGCGGAATTATACCCCTTACATATTTACCCCGGTTTATGCCGTTGGATGCTCGCTTGGCTTAAAGGTGCGACCTTCATACGGCATCATCTCAATAATCGAGCCGGGTTATTGCGAAATATCGGCTCCTATTTTACCGGGTAACTCAGGCGGTCCGGTGTTCGCGTTAGTCCCGTCGAATGACGGGAACGCCTCTACCTATGAGGTCATCGGTATTTCTGTTTGGGTCAGGGTTTATAAAGACCAACTTATAACTACTATGGGCGGAATTGTACCTATACAGGAAATCTATGATTTTCTGGAGGAGAACAATATATGTTTCAAATGATGTCAGGTTTCTGGAGGAGGATAATCCAGGTAGTCATTGGGATTATTTTGGATTACCTTGAAGGAAAGAAGAACCGTAAGTGAATCCACAGTTCAGCCGAGGCCGTCATCGGCGCCACGCCGCACTGTGAGCGGTGAGCAAGGCGCGGCGGCTCGGCTGGGCTGATTATGATATATCTTCGGTAGTGAGGTTTTTATGGCAGACGAAATTAAACTGGATATTTTGGTAACGATACCTCCGAGCATTGAGCCGTCGGGCGATATGCCGGACCGGTGGGTTGAGGGTTTGACTAACAACGCCCAGCGTATGCACGATCGGATAGTGGAGATTCTGCCCGATGACGGGGAATACCAGTCAAAGGTCGCGGAACCTGGCAACCAGAAATGGGGACCTATGGTTGCGCCGGGGTTCGTGGCTAAGTCGGGTCGGAGCGCATCTAACATCCGTCAGGCCCATTACAAGGGCTTGACCAACGCCTATGCCAAGTTTCGGGAGCACCTGGACCAGGCTTTCGAGACCATTGATGGTGTAGTGGCTAAGCTCTTTAAAGGTAAGGTAAACGCGGCCAAGGACCGTTGGGCCAATGGCGTGGCTAAGGGACTCCTTAGGATTACCGGGGACCGAATCAGGGGTTTGATTGTCCCGCAGGTTACCTATTGGATGACCGGTGATGCCCGGGCCAACCGGATGACCAACCATATGGAGGTTGTCAACGGCGGGCCTTACGACTTCACCAAAACTGGATTGAGACAGCAGTTCAAGTCAGCCGTAACGAGTTTGCTGGTTATTACCGGCATCTCAATTATTAAGGCGGATATGGAAGCGACCGAACTGGCCGCCCAGAACACCAGGCTGACTGACCTGGCTAATTCCTTCAAGGCTGCAACGGTAAAACCGTTCGTGGTTGGAGGTACGGCCACTGATTCTGTGCTCCAGTATGAAAGCGACGTCAACAGCGGCGCGCTCAAACTCAGGGCAAGGATAGTGCTGATTTAGTATGGCAGTGCGAGTGGGACGCTTCGCACGGGCGGGGCGTCCCCGACCGCACTTTAATTAGAACTCGAATGTTACTAATAATACGAAGGGCACGAATAAAAAATATTAGCGGGATTAGTCCTATTCGTGTAATTCGTGTTAAAAAGGGGGTTAACTATATGTTCAGACACAGATACGCAAATGGCGAGGTGACCTCGCCCCAGATTTCGGAACAGGCAGTCACGGAAGATAAGATTGCCGATAATTCCGTGACCACGGCTAAGATTAAGGATGAGACCATTACCGGAGCCGATATCGGAGCCGGGCAGGTCCAGACCGATGATATCTCCGACGGTGCCGTGACCGCGGCTAAGCTCGGTCCGGACATTACCCTTACGCCTTTGCCCGATAATGCCGTTGGTACGGCTAAGATAGCCGATGGGGCGATAGTGGCTCAGAAAATCGCCGATGGCGCCATAACCCCTGATAAATTGGACACCCACTCGGTTACATCCATCAAACTCAACGAAGGCGCGGTTACTTCATCCAAAATCGGCGCGGGCGAAGTCACCCCGACCAAATTAGCGGCGATAGATTCTCCGGCAGACGGTGAGGTTCCTACATACAATGCGGCACAACTCAAGCTGGAATGGAAACCGATGGCTGGCGGTGTCACGAGGCCGCTCGTTCCGCCAGTGGCGACGGACGAGATAGCAGACCTGGCTGTGACCGGAGACAAGTTGGCAGAGACAAGTATTACCAACGGAAAGATTGCCGACCGGGCCGTTGATTGGGTCAAGATTGCGCTGGCATCCATCAACCACGAACTGCTCTATAACCTGGCTCCGCCTACGGACGGGCAGATTCTGTCTTTCGATGCGGCGACGGGTAAATTCAATTGGATAGCTCCGCCTACCGGCGGTGCGGGCGGGATGCAGTTGACCCTGTTGCCGTCTCAAACCTTGGTGTTCTCCGAGAACTCGATGACGGATGTGGACCAGCTCATAGACCTGTCGGCGGTGATTCCGGTTACGGCGACTGCTGTAATATTGGAGATGCAGTTGAACGCAATGAGCGTCCCGGTCGGGATGGAGCAGATACTCACGGTTCTTGGCAGACGGTCCGGTGCGGATTATGGGTCAAGTACTATACATTTTATATGGCAGAACACGGTAGGGGTGAATAATAATGCGTATAAGGAAGCCACTCTTGCCACTGATGGGACACGGATGATTAAGGTGCTGATAACCAAATCGGGTGTGTTCACATCTACGAACATATGGGTTAAGGGATACATTGAATAGACCCCGAGACTACGCTCGGGATAAGGGACAGTAACTCCCGTTGGTCGAACTGTTCCTAATAGGCTCTGTTCAGATGATAAAAGATTAACCCCGCCAAGGCGGGGTACATCTGGATCTAAGTCCTTCCAGGAGGCTACGCACTGCCTCTACGTCACGTTGTTCCTAGTAGCACTAAGAAAGAATGGCGTGTTCACTTCGATAAATATTTGGTTACGCGGATACCTAGAATAAACACGAATATGCACGAATAAATTCGAATTGACACGAAGGTGGGCGCTGGGCTAATCCCAGCGCCCTTATTATTTATACTTATCTGCAATATCTGCTAAACCTGTCCGACTACCCGTCCGAACGGATATTCATCCGGGTGGGCGTCAGTCAGGCGGGTCCGCTTACTTAAATTAAATATCTAAATTAGTAGTCATTCGTGTTTATTCGTGTTAATCTATGGACGATGAGGATTGATTGCCATGTCCATACCAATTATTCACCGGACGGGACGCTGTCCCTGGCTAACGTCCTTAGGGTGGCCCGGCAAAAGCACCTGGACGGCCTGGCCGTGACCGACCATAATACCATCACCGGCGCGCTGGCACTCAAAGCCATGGCTCCGGCCGGGTTTACGGTCATCGTGTCCGAAGAAATCCATACGGCCGAGGGCGAGATTATCGGATTCTTCCTGACTCAGCCCATTTCGGCCGGGCTGTCTCCGGAGGAAACCATCAACCGGATAAAGGCCCAGGGCGGTCTGGTGGGCGTGCCGCACCCGTTCTGCCGCCTACGCAAGTCGCGACTCAGTTTCGAGGCCCTGAAACGGATAGCCGGGCAGGTGGACATCATCGAGGGATTCAATGCGCGCAACCTTTTCAGCGCCGATAACGACGAGGCCAGACGATTTGCACAACTTCATAACAAGGTCATTACGGCCGGCAGTGACGCGCATACCCGGTCCGAATACGGGGCGGCCTGCGTGGAAATCGAGCCGTTTACATCAGCCCAGGAGTTCAAACACAACCTGTCATCGGCCCACCTTATTAGGCGGACCAGCCCGCTCTGGGTGCATCTTTTCGCCAAGGCGAGTAGGTTTTTAAGATAAGAGTGCCGCTATTTAACCACTGAGGACACGGAGAACACAGAGAATACTATTTTTAGTCCAGCCTTTTTTTACCACGAAAGCACGAAGGGATGAAAAAAGATGGAAACTCTATTGGTGGGTAGTATCCTATTGAGTTTCCTTGACGGTGATATTGCGGATTTTGACGACGAAGCCGTGGATGTAAAAGCCGATGCATTGGGTATTGTAGGGTTCGAAGACGCCGTTGAATTTCTTGGTGTTGGCGCCTTCGATGGCGTATTCGTTGCCTTTCTTGGTAAATTTTATCTTTTCCCAGATGCCGGTCTTTTCGAAGTTTATCTTGGCCCGTTGCATGGTGATGATATTGGCCTGGCCCTGTGGTATTTTGGATTCGCCGTAAAGGAAGCTGATACAGCATTCGCGCGCGGACGGCAGGCGCTTTTCGATGAACATTTCCATTGACATGACGTAGTTGTCCGGCAGTTGTCCGGCGAGTTTCAGGGCGCTGGGCTCGAGGCTGGGTCCGGCCTTGGGCGACAAGGGTTTTTTGTTGAATGCCAGGCAGCCTTCCTCGATAGACCAGAGGTTAAGCCAGATGTTGCTGTCGAACTGCCAGCCGTCCAGGTTTTTGCCGTTGAATACTGATTTGGCCTTGCCGGCGGTTTTGGAATCCGGGCTTTCGACCGGTTGGCCGGCGGCCAGTTTTTCCATGGCGTCGGCGGCGGTTTTGTTGCCGGGGTCGATAATCAGTATCTGTTCGTAAATCCTGCGGGCGAAGCCAAAGTACTTTCGTCCGGCGCAGTCGTTGGCCATCTTGAGCAGGATGTCAATTTGCTTGGATTTGGCGGTATTGAACTGGGTGCCGCGGACATCGAGTTTTTCAAGCACTTTACGCGATTGCTGGAGGATGTTGCGTTCTTCCGTGGAGGAGTCGGTTTTGGAGGCAACCTGCCGGGCCGATTGGCGGTAATACCGGACGGCCTGCTGGCTATTACGGAGTTTTTCGTGGCACTCGGCCAGCTTGAACATAGCCTCGGTATAATCGCTTTTGTATTCCAGCGCCCGGGCGAATTTTTGGGCGGCATCATCGAACTTGTTTTGCTTAAAGGCGTTCAGGCCGGATTGGTAGACGGCTCCGGCCAGCTCGGCATCATCGGCCGATGATAAGATTATATTGGTTGAGATTAAGGCAATCAATCCTAAGGCGAGTATTATTTTCCTGCGCATAGTTGCATAATGCTAATATTATTAAATTTGTCAAGCAAAAATACCGGTTATTGCCGATATCTCTGCGAAAGCGCGTTTAATGCAGGAATGGCGCCGGGCCGTTCCGGCGGATTTTGGTTTACGGCTAATTCCTGAGCCGGACCGGCTGTTTTTGCCGATAAGATAACTGAGAATCGAAGACCGGCAGTAAGAATATTTATGGCCGATTACGTTAAGAATTTCCTGGAACACCTGCAATACAACCGGAATTACTCGCCGGAAACGCTCCGGGCTTACGCCAAGGACTTGGACCAATTCATCACCTTCGTGGCCAAAAGCAGTAACGCCAAAGTTTTCCCTGACCCCAAGGCCATTGACAACCTGACCCTTCGGAGTTATCTGCTCCATATGCGGGAGGTGAACCTGCAGAAGGCGTCCATCGCCCGCAAGATTGCCGCGCTTAAATCGTTTTTTAAGTACTTGCTTCAGAACCGTTTTATCGAAAGTAACCCGATGGTTCTGATACGCCAGCCGCGGTTGGACAAAAAGATACCGGAGTTCCTGAGCGAGCAGGAGATGAACAAGATGCTGCTCGAGCCTCTGGCTGTCATCAGGGGCAAAAAGGCTTATGCTACGGGCATCATCGGACTGCGGGACGAGGCGATTATGGAGTTCCTTTACAGCAGCGGGGTGCGGGTCAGCGAGATAGCCAACCTGCGCATCAAGGATGTGGATTTGTCCAGCTCGGTGGCTCATGTGCTGGGCAAGGGGAAAAAGGAACGGCTGGTGCCCATCGGCAGTTACGCCGTCAAGGCCATTGAGAAATATCTAAGCGAGCGCAAACAAATCAGCGGCGAATCGGTCGAACTGAATTCGTTTCTGTTCGTCAGCCACAGCCGGCACAAATCGGCACACCTGACGGACCGGAGCATCCGGCGTAATATCACGCTTTATGCCGGGTTGAGCGGCCTGAATAACCGCAAGATATCGCCGCATACTTTACGCCATACGTTTGCCACGCACCTGTTGGACCACGGCGCCGATTTGCGCGGCGTCCAGGAATTGCTTGGCCATCGGAGCATCTCTACCACCCAGATATATACCCACGTCACCACTACCCGGCTCAAAGAGGTCTACGACAAAGCACATCCCAGGTCGGGCAAGTCCAAATAGCTGCTCAATTCAGCCACAGAGGACACGGAGGCCATTGATTAAGATTAATTTCGACCACGAAAGACCGAAATAGTGAAAATAATAAATTATTTGTGTCTATTCGAGTGCATTAGTGTTTGTAATTCATCCGTGTTAATCCGTGGCTAAGCTTGACAGCCGGATAAAAGAATGCGATGATTGATTGATATGTCAGAACAACTTGAAGGCAGACAGTGTATTCTTTCGGCGTTACAGGCGCGCCAGAGAAGGTTTGAATTGATTCTGGTGTCCTGGAGCGCTCATCGCGAGAAGACGCAGGATGTCATTGCTTTGGCCGAACAGCAGGGCGTGCCGGTCAAGACCTGTTCGCCGGAAGAGCTGGACAAGATGAGCAAGGGCGGCACTCACGCCGGCCTGATTGCGCTTGCTTCAAACAGGCCGCTGACCAAGCCGGAGGAATTGCTGACTTTGGTAAAGAAGTCAAAAGTGTCTCCGTTCCTGCTGTTATTGGAAGGCGTTGAAGACGAGCAGAACCTGGGATTCATCCTCCGCACGGCCGGGGCGATAGGCGTGGACGCGGTCTTGCTGAAGAAGCATATCTGGAATTTCGACCAGCTGGCCGTTTCGCGCGCCTCGGCCGGCGTTTATGAATGGATGCCGTTAGTCAAGGTGGAAAGGGAATCCGATATCCTGCCCGAACTGAAGAAATCCGGTCTCAAGGTTTTCGGTGCGATGCCCCGGGTACGGCGGACGATGTATGACATCGATTTCACCGGGCCGGTGGTAATGGCGTTGGGTGGCGAAAAACGCGGGTTGTCCGGTGCGCTCAGGGAATTATGCAGCGGATTTTTCACCATTCCCATGCCGCTTAATCCGGATAAACACGCAAATCCAAAAGAAGTGCCGTCCCTGTCATTGAGCCATTCTACGGCCATCGTGCTGGCCGAGGTGATGCGGCAACGCCGCTGAGCCAAATTTAACCACGAATGAACACGAATCTACACGAAAGCGCGAATAATTATTTTTTAGGGGAAGGAAGATAACCACGGAGCCACAGATCAAGATTGAATTCAGTGATTTCAGTGCCTTCAGTGGTTAGAGAGTTCGATGGGTATGGCAGAGAGCGATGGCGATGGCGTCGGAGGCGTCAGCCGGTTTGGGAATTTCGGATAATCCCAGGATGTGCTTGACCATCTCGGCCACCTGGGTCTTATCGGCCCGGCCGTTGCCGGTGACGGACTTCTTGACCTCGGCCGGCGAGTATTCAAAGAGGGGGATACCGGCTTGCGCCGCGGCCAGGATAGCGATGGCCCGGCCTTCGCCCAGCTTGACCATTGCCTGGACGTCCTTGGCGTAGAAGACGTTTTCCAGCGCCATCGCGGTCGGTTTGTGGAGCTTGATTATCTCGGTTAGTTCCTGGTATATCTTGTTAAGCCGGCTTCCTAAATCTTTGTTATCTTTAGTGGAGGCTTTGACTATGCCGTATTCGACAATCCGGGATTTGTTATTAATGCCGGTTATATCAAGGATGCAGTATCCGACTACCAGCGTGCCCGGGTCAATGCCGAGTATTCTTTGATTCATTTCCGCGCTATTTTATTCTTTTTGCAACCGGCGTCAAGAGAAAATACTTGACTTTATGGGTGTTGTAAGTAATTTTTATTGATTAATATGAAACAGGGAAAGTTTATTGTCATAGACGGCCCGGATGGTTCAGGTAAATCGACCCAGGTGAAGCTGCTGGCCGGTTACCTGAAGCGCCGCGGCCATAATGTTTGTGTGGTGCGCGAACCGGGCTCGACCGCCATCAGCGAACAGATCAGGCGGATACTGCTGGATACGCGCAATAAGCGGATGACTCCGGAAACGGAGCTTTTCCTGTATATGGCCAGCCGGGCGCAACTGGTGGCCGATGTCATCATACCGGCATTACGGCTGGGCAAAACCGTTATCGCGGACAGGTTCCTGTCATCAACCATCGCTTATCAGGGTTACGGCGGAGGAATCAACCGCAACAGCATAATGCAAATGTGCGAGATCGCCACGTGCGGACTGAAGCCGGACGCCCTGGTTATTTTGGATATCAAGTCTGATGCTGGATTGAACCGGATCAAGAAAGGCGTCAGGAGCTCGTTTGACCGGATGGAGAGGAAAAAACTGGCTTTCCACCGCAAGGTCCGGCTGGGTTTCAGGGCGCTGGGCCGTTCGGGCGCAAATTCGGCGCTGATTGACGCGGACCGGCCGGTCAGCCAGGTCCATAAAGAGCTGGTAAATATCGTGGCTAGGAAACTGCGGTTAAAATAATATATATGAATAAAGGATTCAGCGGTGTTATTGGACAGGAACCGGCCGCGGAGATATTTAGCAAGGCGATAGATTCAAAGCGTTTGGGGCATACGTATCTTTTCGCCGGGCCGGAGGGCGTGGGCAAGCTTCATTTCGCCCTGGCGCTGGCCAGGGTATTGTTATGCGACAAAGGCACGGGATGCCCGTCCGAACGGGCCAGCCGGGCGGTTGGCCAATGCCGGTCATGCAACTGGGCGGAAAAAGGGGCTCATCCCAACCTGCACGTAAACGAAGTTCCTGAAGACAAACAGACCATATCTATAGATACGGTACGCCAGGTGGAGGATGAAATCGCCATGAGGCCGTTTATCACCGGCAGCCGGATATTCATATTCAACGATGCCGACCGGATGGATCAGGACGCAGCCAACGCGCTGTTAAAATCACTGGAGGAGCCGCCCAAGGATTGTATTTTCATACTGGTTACGGCGCATCCGGAATCAATTCTTCCCACGGTGGTATCGAGATGCCAGACGATTCATTTTTACCCGATAAAGCAGGTAATATTGGAGAAGTTTTTTACGGACAACCTTAAAGTGACCCAGCCCGAAGCCAGGCTGCTGGCTTATCTTTCGGATGGCAGCATCGGCAGCGGTATGAGGATACATTCAAGTAACATTCTGGACCAGCGCAAATGGCTGATAGACAGCCTGTGCGCTGATAACCCGTTTCAGGATATTTCATTTGGGATGATGGATTATGCCAAGTCCGGAAATGCCTCGATGGAAAAACAGAGGGAAAAGATTATCCAGCAATTCAAAATGATAGGACTTTTTCTCCGAGATATATTGCTATCCGGTTATATAAAAGATATATTTGTAATTAATCAGGATAAGGCTGGAGAGATCAAGAAATGGTACAAGGCGGTTAATACTGATTCAGTGCGCTTGGCCATAGAGCAGATACTGGCCGGCGAGCAATATATCAGGCTTAATGCCAACATAACTTTAGTGACGGAAAACATCCTGCTTAATGTCAGCAGGCTGTTAAGAAAGGCTTCATAATAAATATGTGGTTAATAACGATTCGTTATGGCGCGGAACAGCTGATTTCTAATTTTAACGGGAATGTCCCGGGACTGAAGCTGGGCGACAAGTGTGTTATCAGGACCGACCGGGGTACTGAAATCGGCACGGTCATGTCCCAGCCGGAGCTGGTGCAGCCGCTCCAGTCGGCAGGCATTCCAAATCAGCAGGCGCAACCGGCAGTAAATTCGGCCGCTCCGTCACAACCTTCGCCGGCGCCTCAGTCGACACAGATCCGGATGGGTGAGATTTTGCGCAAGCTGTCGGTACAGGATTTAGAAGAGCTTAAGAAGATAGAGAAGGAAAAAAAACCGGCCGCATTAAAGTTTTGCGCCGAAAAAGCCAAGGCATTTAACCTGCCTATAAATATTGTTTATGTAGAATACCTGCTGGGCGGGGAGAAGATAGTATTCTATTTTATGGCCGAAGGCCGTATTGATTTTAGGGAACTTGTCAAGGAACTGGCCAAGGAATACCGCACGCGGATTGAGATGCACCAGGTCGGCGTGCGTGATGAGGCGCGTCTGCTGGGTGATGTCGGTCATTGCGGGCATGAACTTTGTTGCAAGACTTGTGTTAAGGAACTTGAGCCCGTGACTATGAGGATGGCTAAAACCCAGAAGACGACGCTGGATCCGACCAAGATTTCAGGTTATTGTGGTCGTTTGATGTGTTGCCTGCGATTCGAGGACGCTTTCTATAACGAGCTTAAAACCCAGTTGCCCAGAAAAGGCGCTGTTGTCAGGACCCCCAAAGGAACGGGAGAGATAATCAACGTAGACTTGCTCAGTCAATCCGTTCTTGTTGAGATTGCTAACGGCGATAAAATAAAGGTTACAGCTGATGAGATACTTGAGATTATGAAGCAGCCGACCCTTAAGGTTCAGGAAAAAGAACCCGGGAAGAACGATACCAATGTCAAATAAGAAATTTTACATTACCACTCCGATATATTACTTGAATGCCGAGCCGCACATAGGCACGGCATATACTACCATTGCGGCAGACGTGATGGCCCGATACAGGCGTATGTGCGGGGACGATGTGTTTTTTCTGACCGGTACAGATGAGCATGGACAGAAGATAGCCCGGGCGGCCCAGCAGACCGGTTTGAGTCCAAAAGAATTTACCGATAGATTAGCGCCTAAATTCAAGGAGGCCTGGAAGAGGCTTAACCTTTCATACGACTTTTTTATCCGGACGACTGACCCGGCGCATGAGAGTGCGGTTAAGGCTTTGTTTCAGAAGATACACCAGAACGGTGATATCTATAAGGGCAAATATTCCGGCTGGTATTGCTCACCGTGCGAAAGATATATTTCTCTGAAGGAATCTCCGGACAAGAAATGCCCGGTTTGCCAGCGCGAAGGCGAATACTTTGAAGAGGAGAACTATTTCTTCAAACTCAGCAAATATCAGGGCAAACTGCTTGAGCACTTGAAGAATAATCCCCAGTTTATCGAGCCATCGTACCGGTATAACGAGATATTCAACAGGGTAGAATCAGGCATGGAGGACGTCAGCGTCAGCCGGGCGGAGTTGGAATGGGGTATCCCGTTGCCTAATGACCCGTCGCAGGTTATTTGGGTCTGGTTTGACGCTTTGATAAACTACATTTCGGCATTGGGTTATCCAAACGAGCAGGGTAAGTATCGGGAATTTTGGCCGGCTGATGTTCATCTTATTGCCAAAGATATCCTGTGGTTTCATTCGGTGATATGGCCATGCCTGCTGATGTCAGCCGGATTACCGCTTCCTAAAAAGGTTTTTGCTCACGGATGGTGGACCATGAACCGCGACAAGATTTCCAAGTCAAAAGGCAACGTGATTTATCCGGCGGATGTGATTGCCAAGGTGGGCATTGATGGTTTACGGTATTTTTTAATGAAAGAGATTCCTTTCGGGCTGGACGGTGATTTTTCATATCCGGCGCTTTACAGCCGGTATAATAATGAACTCGGGAATGATCTGGGTAATCTGCTTCTTAGGACGCTGACCATGCTGGAAAAATACTTTGACGGCAAGATTCCCACCAAATCAGACCCTAAATTCACGGCCAGGGTTGGTTCCTGCGGCGTGCACAAACACGGTGATGTGCTCAAGGCGGAAATGGTCATGGAGCATCTGGACAGGTTAGAATTTCACCTGGCGTTGGAAGAGATATGGTCCATAATCAGGGAAAGCAATAAATTTATAGATGTGGCCAAGCCGTGGACGATGGCTAAAAATAAATCTCCGGAATTACCGCAGGTAATGTATACGCTTGCCGAAACTATCAGGATTGTCGCAGTTTTGATAGCGCCGTTTATGCCGGATACGGCTAAGTCAATCATTCTGCAGCTGGGTCTGGCCGGTGCGGTACCCAAGATGCCTCAGGATTTACAGTGGGGCGGTTTATCGGAAGGCCTGAAGACCAGTAAGGGCGTGGCGTTATTCCCGCGGATTGAAGATGCCGGCGAAGCCATTGTTTAAGCGGATGGATTTATTTTGACATTTAATCTGTTTCGGAATATACTTGCCTTTAATGGAAGACAAATCTGAAGAACTGGCCTCAATTCTGAAAAAGGACGCCCGCTATGCTCGAGAGGCATATGCTTTTGTCTATGAGGCGTTAGAATACACCATAAAACGCATCGGCGAACGCCGGCATGTGACCGGCCAGGAATTACTGGAAGGTATACGTGATTATGCGTTGGAGCAATTCGGCCCGATGGGCAAGACCGTTTTTTACACCTGGGGTGTTCGCACATCAGAGGATTTCGGTGAGATAGTATTTAACTTGGTCGAAAACGGGCTGCTGGGTAAAACCGAGAAGGATTCTCGGGAAGATTTTAAGAACGGGTTCGATTTCGAAAAAGTATTTACTGCTAATAAAATATAGTCATGGCTTAGAGCGTTATATTAGACAATGGAAGATGCTATCATTAATAAGGTCGTCGGCGGCTGCCGGCTGATTGTCAAGGTCGGGGCCGGCGGTATGGGCACGGTTTATAAAGCTCATCATCTGGGACTTAATAAAACAGTAGCGGTTAAAATACTTCCGCCTTCGTTTGCCCGCGAACCGGAACGGGTAAAGCGCTTTGTCCGCGAAGCCCGGGCCGCGGCCCAGCTGGAGCATTCCAATATTGTTCAGATACTCAATGTCGGAAAAGCCCCGGCCGAACAGGCCGGCGAGCCAGAGATATATTTCATCATCATGCAATTTGCCCAGGGCGAGACTATGGCTAAAATACTTCGCGGCTGCGGTAAATTGCCTGTACTTGAGGCAACCAGGATTATTCGTGATATGGCCAAGGCTTTGGGGGTTGCTCACCATAAAGGTATAATACATCGGGATGTCAAGCCGGAAAATATCATGGTTAATTATGACGGCGAGGTTAAGCTTATGGATTTCGGCTTGGCCCGGGTTTTGGACGTGGCCAGCCACCTTTCCCAGCCGGGCGACATCCTGGGGACACCGCATTATTTGGCGCCCGAACAGGCTCAGAGCATGTCAGTTGACGGCCGGGCGGATATATACTCTTTGGGCGTTACATATTATTATGCACTAACAGGGCAGAGGCCTTTTGAAGGTGATACCCCGGTGGCGGTTATAATGCAGCACATCAATAAACAGCACGTTGACCCGCGTAAGCTGGCTCCGGAATTGCCCGAAGAGGTTTGTCTGATTATAAATAAAATGATGGCTAAAAACCCTGATAAGCGTTACCAGAATTGTAATGAACTGATGTCAGATCTTGATATGATTATTGGCTCGGGGATCGCGACGGATAACAGTTTTTCGAGCAAGACTTTATTGGCGGCTTCTGATATCGATAAACCCGCACCGAAAAATAAATCGCGTGGTATGGTTTGGTATATGGTCGGAGCCGCAATTACGGCTGTTATCATTGGATTAATGCTGGCTTACATGGAAACGCGCAAGGGCATTAATCCAAAAGGGAAAGGTTTAACCGAGTTATCGACTGTTACCGTAAAACCCAAAGAACCGGCTATGGAAATTGACCAAACGAAGGAAGCTCTTGATAAACGCGTGTCGGAATTCTGCGGTATTTTGATAGATCGGCGTTATGATGATGCAATTCCGTATTTTAATCCCATTATATTTGACGGACTAAAAAAGGCCTTGAGGGCGCGATTATCCGAAGACGCCTTAAAACAGCGTTTAAAGAAGTTGCTCCAACTCCAATTTACCTGGGCCGAAGTGCAGGGGGTAAAACTGGTGGGGTTTAAACAAGATAAGTCTGTTATTATGCCCAAAGACTGGCACCCGGGGATAAAAGAAATGATGCCGGGAAATACCCGATGGGCCGAAGTCAATATTATACTTTTAATTAAATCGGATCAGGCTAATGCCGTACAACAGGCACCTCAAAAGCAATTATGGGTTTTGGTAAATGATATTTGGTATCTCCATCCAACCAAGGGTGAGATCGGTAAAGCAGATGAGTCTGACGATAAATAATCAGGGCGACCTTAGAGCTTTTTAGTCAGTTTGTTCACCACGTATTTATTCAGGCGAGATTTTATAACCTGAGCGCCCAGCCCGATGCTATCTGGTACCTTTATCAATCCTTTTTTCTCCAGGACTACCGGCGGATCGATGATATCTTCTTGGTAATATCTTCGGCTTTCGGAAATATCCGCAGGCAGGACAAATCCGGGCAGGCTGGCTAGGGCGATGTTATGTAGACGTCCCACGCCGGTTTCCAGAAGGCCGCCGCACCAGACCGGGATATTATGGCCGTATAAAAAATCATGGAGTGCCCGGGCATTGGATGGCCCGCCCACGCGAGCCTGTTTGATGTTAACCACGCGGCAACTCTTAAGTTTTATGGCAATACGGACATCACTGAGGGTTTTGATGCTCTCATCAAGGCATAGCGGTGTTTTCAGCTGAGCTTGTAATCGGCTGTGCTCAATAATATCATCGTAGGAAAGAGGTTGTTCAATCATGGTCAGGTTAAACCTGTCCAGGGTTTTAAGGATTTTTATATTCTTGAGGTTATATGCGCCGTTGGCATCAACCCATAAGTTTAGTTTAGGGAAGTGTTTTCTCACAGATTTTACGATATTAACATCCCATCCGGGCTGGATTTTTATCTTGATGCGTTGGTATCCTTTGTTGATGGAATCGTTAATCCGCCGGATTAATAAATCAGGCTTGCTTTCTATGCCCAGGCTGATGCCGGCCGGGATGAATTTCCTGGTGCCGCCGTATATTTCATGAAGCGGTTTATGTTCCAGCGATGCCTTCAGGTCCAGCATGGCCATTTCCATACCGGCTTTGGCCATTGGATGCCCGCGCACCTGTCGGAATTTTGACACCAGCGTTTTTGCATCGCTCGGATTATTTTGGCGGATAATGGGGATGAGGAAATCATTTATTATATACCAGGCGGTCCGGACGGTTTCATAACAGTAGTATGGCCAGGCCGACGCCGGTATTTCGCCGTACCCTTCAGCTCCGCCTGAGGATACCAGCCTGATAATTATGGATTCTTGGTAATTTACCTTGCTGAAGCTGGTTTGGAAATGATGTACCAACGGCATCCTTAAGCGGTATAATTCTATGCAAGCCAGTTTCATATCAAAAAGCGTTCTTTATCAGGGTTATCTCAGGATTTTTATTGGCTAATTTTATGCTAACGATATCAAATTGACAAGGTATTTCCGGCGGAATTCTTTTCTTGAAGAAATAATATTGGGCAATGCGTTTTTGGCGTTCTTGTTTGGCGCGGTTGACAGATTCTTCGGGGGCGCCGAACTGGTCGGTAGAACGTGTTTTAACCTCGATAAAAGTTAGGGTTTTATTGGAGTATGCGATGATATCGATTTCCCCGAACTTGCATTTGAAATTACGCTGGATTATCCTGTAGCCGGATTTTTCAAGATAGTTCAGCGCCAAGTCCTCGCCTAACGCGCCCGTTTTCTGAGAAGTCTTTTTATGATTGGACGAATTCATAGGCATTATAAGAGCTGCGGACAAACGGTCCGGCTGAAACACCTTTGAATCCGAGTTCCATAGCGTTTTTACGATATTGCTCGAATTCTTCGGGCGGAATAAATCTTTGTACGGGGATTGTATCGGCAGAAGCAACCGGTTTCAGATATTGGCCTATGGTGACGACATCGCAGCCGTATTTTACCAGGTTTTTAAGGACCGGTAAAACATCCTCTTTTTTTTCTCCCAAGCCAACCATAAGCCCGGACTTGGTAATTATTCCGGGATAATTATCCTTCACGAATCTAATCAGGTCAAGTGAGAGTTGGTAATTGGCTTTTGGTCTGATTGACTGGTATAGACTTGGAACAGTTTCAAGGTTGTGGTTGAATACGTCCGGGCGGGCATTGGCGACAGTTTTGACTGCATTGGTATTGCCGTTAAAATCAGGAGTTAGGACTTCTATGGTAACGGAAGAGCAGTTATTGCGTATTGACCGGACTGCTTTGGCAAAATATCCGCTGCCGCCATCGACTAAATCATCCCGGGTAACTGAAGTGATAACAATATGCTTAAGATTCAGTTTTATTACCGCCTGGGTTATTTCGGCCGGCTCCTTTGCCATTTGTTCGGCACTCATGGCGCTTTCGTTACTTGACGGTATGGCGCAGAAGCGGCAATGACGTGTGCATTTATTTCCCAAGATGAGAAATGTTGCCGTTCCTCCGCTAAAACATTCCAGAAGATTGGGGCATTTAGCGCTTTGGCAGACAGTATTAAGATTTAATTGCTTAAGTATTTTATTAACGCTTAGTGATTTGCCAATTGATGGAGTCGGGCGTTTTAACCAGTCCGGGAGGTATTTACTCACGTTTTAAGATTTCTGGTCTTCCGGGTCAATGTACAATATTCTTAGGCAGGAGCGGCAATAAACCATCTGCTTGCCTTTTTTCAGTTCATTCACCTGCTGAGGTGTAACATCCATATTGCATCCCTGGCAGATATTGTGAGCGACTTTAGCCAGAGCTACTCGGTCTGATTTGTGCTTGACGATTCTTTCATAATTATTTATAATTTCTTTTTCCATCTCGGTGCAGCTTTTTTGGCGGCCTTGGCAGACTTCCTCGAGCTGCTTGGTAATTTCAGCGATTTCTTTGTTTATTTCATTGCTTAACGCGGTAATATCTTCTTCGGTTTGAGCCACTTCCTTTTCGTATTCCGCAACTTTCTTCTGAAGAGTTTCGCTTTGCCCCATCATCTCGAGCATTTTGTCTTCAATCAGGCTGCGATCCGCCTTAAGCCCGTTAATTTCACCCTGGAGTATGGAATACTCCCTGTTAGTTTTGACGGTATTGAGCTGTTGCTCCATTTTGGACATTTTTTCCTCGAGTGATTTAAGATCCAGTTCTTTTTTGGATATTTCCAGTTTAACTTTCTTTACTTCGTTCTTTGATGCTTCTGTTTGAGCTTTGGCTTTAGCCAACTGTTCCTTTTTAGCATTGAGCGCTGACGGCTTTTCCTGGCGTACTTTTTCCAGTTCGAATATCCGGCAGTCTATTTCCTGAATGTGTTTAAGTGCCTGTAATGTTTGGCCGATAACGTTATTCATTTTTTGCTCCATATCTTAAATCCTTTTCACTCCATCCATAAAGCTTTCCAGCCGGCGGATTCTGGTCGGATGCTGCAGTTTCCGTATGGCTTTAGCTTCAATTTGTCTGACTCGTTCTCTGGTTACTTTGAATATTTTTCCGACTTCTTCCAGAGTATAATTATAACCGGTGCCGATGCCGTAACGAAGTTTGAGTATTTCACGTTCTCTAAAAGACAGTGTATTCAAGACATTTGATATTTTCTCTTTGAGTATTTTGTGGGTAGCCAGTTTTACCGGTGATTCCACGCGCTGGTCTTCTATGAAATCGCCAAAGTACGTATCATCGCTGGAACCGATAGGGCTATCCAGCGATACCGGATGCTTGATGATCCGGTATACTCGCTTTATTTCATCCGGCGGTATGTGGGATATCCTGGCGATTTCGTCAATAGTCGGTTCCCGGCCTTTTTCCTGGAGTATTGCCTTCGCCGCCGATTTTAATTTTGAGAGCGTTTCGACCATATGAACGGGAATACGGATAGTCCTGGCCTGGTCGGCAATCGCCCGGCTGATGGCCTGTCTGATCCACCATGTAGCGTAGGTGCTGAATTTATAACCGCGGCAATAATCGTATTTTTCTACGGCCCGCATCAGGCCGGTATTGCCTTCCTGGACCAGGTCAAGGAAAGTCAATCCGCGATTGCGGTATTTCTTTGCGATGCTGACGACAAGTCTTAAATTTGCGCTGGAAAGTTTGCGTTTAGCCCGTTCGTATTCCAGGAATCTCCGGTCGCATTCCTTAAGTCTTGCCTGGAGTTCATCCATATTCTCCATCAAAAGCAAATCAAAATCGGACATTTTGCTTTCCAGCTCTTTGAGGCGAAGGCGATTTTTGCTTGAACCCTTATGCAGGCTCTGGAATTCCTTGTAAGTCAGGCGCAATTGCTGGTAAATCTCTTTAAGCCTGAAAACAATCGGCCTTATTTTCTTGGGCTGGATATTGACGTCTTCAAGTATGGCCACCCACTTTGACCGGCGCTTTACTACTTTCTGCTGGAGCGATATTTTTCCCTTGGCCGAAAGACGTTCGGTTGTCAGCCGTTTGTAGTCTTCTTTATTTTCCCTGACCAGGCGTTTGAGGGTTTGTATATTATTTGAAAGCTTGCGCAGGATTTTGCGGCGGCTCATCTTGGCGGTAATGTCGGTTCGGAGGGTCCGGTCCAGCGCCACGTTGCCGTTTCTGACATCTTCAAGGATGTTGATGCATTCCAGCACGGCAATCGGAGATTCCTCGACTTTTTCCCGGAAGCGCCGACGGGCCATGTCTATTTTCTTGGAGATGACTATTTCTTCTGAGCGGGATAGCAGCGGGATTTCGCCCATCTGCGTAAGATACATACGGACCGGGTCGTCGATTTTATCTGAGCTGGGTTGGTTTTTCTGCAAAACCTCGACGACTTCGTCTTGATTTTTGGTTGGAGCCTCTTCTTCTGTGATGGTTTCCTTGGCCGGAGCGCTGTCTTCTGTGCCGGCGTCTTCGTCAATCAGCTCGATGCCGAGTTCGTCAAGTAAAACCAGCAGATGGTCCAGCTTGTCCGGCGAAGCCATATCCGCCGGCAGGAATTTATTGACGTCGCTGTATGTCAGGTGGCCTTTGCGCTTGCCTTCCTCTATGAGGTGTTTTAAATCTTTGTCTACAATTTTCATTTTGTTTTATCCAACGAGCATAATTCTTTAGGGTTTTTACGGAACTCTTTCAGTATCCGGTCGATTTCGGCCTGATTGCCTTTGATCTGCGCTTCGCGGAGCTGCTTTTTCAGGGAGGCATTCTTTTCTTCCTCGCGCCGGCGTGTGAAAAATGAATTAAGCCAGTTGATTCTTTCTTCGTAATTGGTGATATCGTTAAACTTTCCCTGTTCGGTTATTTGGACTACCCATCCGGCTAAATCCGGGTTGGATGAAATGAATGACATCAGTATCGGCATGGTTACCTTGCCGTATTTTTCATGGGCTTCGAAAATCATTTCAATAACGGTTTTGCTCTGCTGGTTAAAACTATCAATTCCGGTAAATAATTTTCTTATTATCGGTATAGAATTGTTGTAAGTTAACATTATTCCGATGATTTCTTCGGCCGCCTCTTTTTCCGCCGGAGAAAAAATATCAGTCGGTACGGGTGCCCGGGTGTCCTTTGAAACTTCACGGGTTCTTTCCCGGGGTGTGTCTTTCAGCCGCATCTTGAGTAACTCATCTTTGATGTTGAACGACTCACTGGTTTGCTTGAGGTAAAGATTGCGCCGGACGATGTTAGGCACGGCGCGGATAAACAGAAGCAGTTCGTCAATGGCCTTGGTTTTTCCCTCGGTATTATTGGTATCGTATTTTTTCTTGGCGATATCCAGCCGGCAGGTAAACAAGTCTTGGGCATTAATCAGGCATTTCTTGAATACTTCCGGACCTTTCTGGGTCAGGCAGTCATAAGGGTCCAATCCGGCGGGCAGCCTGGCCACGAATAAATCTATTTCTTCGGGCAGGAAAAGCGACAATAACCTTTCCGATGCTATTTCTCCGCCCTGGTCAGCGTCATAGACTAAAAGCACCTGATTGGCAAAGCGCTTGATGGACTTTATGTGGTTGGGCGTCAGCGACGTGCCCAGCGTGGCGATAAAATTCTCGAATCCGTGCTGATGCGCCATAATCACGTCGGTATAACCCTCAACCACGCAGAGCCGTTCGGTTTTGCCTGCCGATTCCTTGGCGAAGTTAAGCCCATATAGGGTCTTGCCCTTGCTGAACAGGGCGCTTTCCGGTGAATTAAGGTAAACCGGTTCGGAATCATCCAACGCCCGGCCGCCGAATCCGACCACCCGGTCGCGGGTGTTGAATATAGGAAACATCAGCCGGTTGCGGAAACGGTCGTAATGCCCGTTGCCTTCGCGCCGGGGCAGTATCAGCCCGAGCTCTTCCAGGTAGCTCATATTGATGTTATTCTTCCGGGCGAACTGAATAAGGTTATCCCATCCGGCCGGCGCATAACCGAGCAGGAATCGGGCTATCATTGACTTGCTGATTTTGCGCTTTTCGAGATAAGTCCGGGCCGCTTCCGCCTCTTTGGCGCTTTGCAGTACTCGGTGATAAAAATCAGCTACCTGGCGGTTTATCTTGAGGAGATTGGCGCGCTTTTCACGGGTGTATTCGCCTTCGGTATCAGCCGCCAGATTGAGGCTGATGCCGGCTTTCTCGGCCAGGGTTCTGGCCGCGGTGGGGAAGTCCATCTTCTCGTGTTCCATCAGGAACGAGAATACGTTGCCCCCTTTATGGCAGCCGAAGCAGTGGTATATTTGTTTGGCCGGATTAACCGTGAAAGAAGCTGTTTTTTCTTCGTGGAAGGGGCAAAGCGCCTTGAAGTTGGAGCCTGTTTTCTTGAGAGGCAGGTATTCGGAAATCAGCTCGACGATATCCGTCGCCTGCTGGATATTCAGAATCGTATCTTCAGGAATAAATCGGTTCACTTTATCCTTTCATGATACAACCATAATTCCCATTATGGGGATGATGGTCTCTGTCTGTAGAACAAACACTACAATATAGCCTTATAAAAGTGATTTGTCAAGTAAAAAAGGATATTTTACGTATAGATATTCCTTGACACCCGGGCGGATTTCTCTAATATAAGCCGGTTTGATTGCTGGGAAAGGCGTTAAATATGCTTGAAGCGAACCATGAAACGTACATGAAGGAGGCCATCAAGGAGGCGCTCAAGGCCTTAGAGGCCGAAGAAGTGCCGGTCGGGGCGGTTATCGTGCATAATAACCGGATTATCGCCCGGGCGCATAACCAGAAGGAACAGCTTCGCGACCCGACCGCCCACGCGGAGATGATAGCCATAACCCAGGCGGCCGAGTCGCTGGACAACTGGCGGCTGGAGAAAACGATAATGTACGTAACGCTTGAGCCTTGCCCGATGTGCGCCGGGGCTCTGGTCCAGGCGCGGGTTCCGGCGTTGGTTTACGGCGCCAACGACCCCAAGGCCGGTGCCTGCGGCACGCTGTTTAATATTGTTAATGATAAAAGGCTTAATCACCGAATAAAGGTTATGTCCGGGGTCATGGAAAAAGAGTGCCAGTCGGTGCTGAAGGAGTTCTTCAGCCGGCAACGCGTTAAGATTAACTGAAATCCTGGCTGACAACTGGATATTGCGCCCGTAGCTCAACTGGATAGAGCGACAGATTACGGATCTGTAGGTTGAAGGTCCGACTCCTTCCGGGCGCATTTTAACTGGGCATTTATTTAATATGCCGCGGGGAAAGATGCAAATCAGGTTCCTGCTGAATTAATTTTCGTATTAGGAGGCGTGGCTGAGTGGTTGCCCGCCGGAAGCGGGTCCGCCTTTGGCGGAAAAGGGGCGGTTTAAAAGGATATTTTGCTATTGTATTTGAACGGAAGTGAATTAAGGGAAGTTTGGTCATTATAGAGTCGGAGGCGTGGCTGAGTGGTTGAAAGCGGCGGTCTCGAAAACCGTTATCCCGTTTTACGGGATCAGGGGTTCGAATCCTCTCGCCTCCGTTGCAATTATAACCGCAATAGATATACTTCAGACTATGCCAGACAATAAACCGGGGGAGCTGACACCACAGCAGGTAGAATCAAGCCTCAATCATTCCATCAAAGACGGCATGGCCTATGCCTCACAGGTTGGTTTCGGAGAGCAATATGTCGGGCCGTATGCCATTCATCTGGGCGCTAACAACATGCATATGGCTTTCCTCGGGTCGCTCAGCCCGTTCATTGGCAATATCTTCCAGATGGTCTCAGCCGAGATAGTTGATAAGATAAAGCAGCGGCGCAAGGTTTATATGTCCGGCGCCATCATCCAGGACCTGACCTGGATTCCCATGATGTTGAGTATCTTCCTGAGCTATCCGACCAATCTTTACTTGTGCATATTTTCCTTTATACTTTATCTGGCCGCAGCGAATATGACCGTACCTCCTTGGTACAGCATGATGGGCGACCTGGTGCCGGAGAACTCCCGGGGCCGGTATTTCGGCCGGCGTGGCGCCTTTGCCATTGTCGCCCAACTTATATCCGCCACCATTGCCGGTATTTTCCTGGATGCCTCGAAGAAAAACGATATCTTCGGCCAGTCTATAGCGCTTAATATCAGCATCGGATTCATCATTATTTTCGGGATGGCCCTGTTGTCCCGGGTGGTTTCCATTTACTATGTATCCCGGATGCATGACCCGGCCTATAAGACCACCAGCGATGATTACTTTACCATCATCGATTTCTTCAAGCGCGCGCCCGAATCCAACTTCGCTAAATTCGTATTCTTTGTCGTGCTGGTAACACTGACCAGCCAGCTGATAGGGCCGTTCCTGGGTATTTATATGCTCCGCGACTTGAAATATTCGTACATTGATTTTATGATTGCCATGAATACCCTGATTATTTCCAGCTTTCTGACCAGCGTCTGGTGGGGGCGGCTGAGCGACCGCTACGGCAATAAGCGGATGATAGAGCTGACCTCGCTGGGTATAATTATGATTCCGTTTTTCTGGGCTATCAGCGGGCATATCGTCTACATCTGTTTTGTCCAGTTCTATGCCGGCGTGGTCTGGTCTGGATTCAACCTGTGCATCATTAACTTCATATTCGACACCGTCACCCCGGCCAAGCGGGCGCGCTGTTTTGCCATATTCAACCTGCTCAACGGTTTCGGTTTGTTTATGGGCGGTTTCGTCGGCGGCATCATCTCGTCGATTATCCCCAGGCAGTTCAGCCTGTTCGGCGGGAGTTTTTTCTTCGTCTCCGAATTCATCATCATTATGATAATATCCGGCGTGCTTCGTTTGATTACGCATATTTTATTCATCCACAAGTTCAAGGAAGTCAGGAAGGTCGAATCGGCTTCGATAGACCGAATAATTTGGAATATCTTGCTTGACTTTTATCCCTTCCGATGATATTTGTCGTTCAGCTTGCTTATGCCTAAAACTATAAAACTTGCGCTGGCCCAGATTAATCCCACCGTCGGCGATATCCGCGGCAATACCCGCCTGATTATCCGGCAAATCTCCCGGTCCTGGGCCGGCAAGGCGGATATCGTGGCGTTTCCCGAGCTGGCCGTTACCGGCTATCCGCCCGAAGACCTGCTGCTCAGGAGGGAATTCATAGACAAAAATATCCAGGCCGTTCAGGATATTGCCAAGACAGCTAAAAATATCACCGCCATCGTCGGATTCGTGGACCGTGACGAGCACAACCCGGACCGGATATACAACGCCGCCGCAATCATTCGCAACGGCAAAATCATCGGCGTTTATCGCAAGATGCACCTGCCCAACTACGGCGTGTTCGACGAAAAACGCTATTTTACCCAAGGCCAAAAGCCGCTGGTCTTCAAGCTGGCCAATGGGTTTGCTTTCGGGGTCAATATCTGCGAGGACATCTGGGTCGATCGCGGCCCGACCAAGATACAAAGCCGGACCGCCGATTTGATTATTAACATCAGCGCCTCGCCGTTCCACTTGGGCAAATACATCGAGCGCCAGGAACTGGTCCGCAGGCGTGCCCGGGACAACCGGGTGGCCATCGCTTACCTGAATATGGCGGGCGGGCAGGACGAACTGATATTCGACGGGCGCTCCATGGTTTTCGGGCCCAAGGGTTCCATGCTGGCCCGTGGCGCCTCGTTCCGCGACGACCTGGTTTTCGTCCGGATACCGGACGGTCAGCCCGTGCCTATGTCGCCTATCTCGGATTACCTGCCCGAATTCGAGGCCTACGAGGCTTTGAAGCTGGGCATCCGCGACTATATCCGCAAGAACGGGTTCAGCCGGGCCGTGGTCGGGCTGAGCGGCGGGGTTGACTCGGCTATCGTTTACGTCCTGGCTATCGACGCCCTGGGTAAGGAAAACGTCAAGGGCATATTCATGCCTTCGCGATATACTTCCAAGCTCAGCAAGCTCTGCGTCGAGAAACTGGTCCGATGCACCTGCACCGGATACACCAATATAGACATCCAGCCGCTTTATAACGCCTATGTGAAATCACTCCGTCCGCGCATCAGCGGCCGGGGCGCCTGCATAGATTTGGCACAGCAGAACCTCCAGGCCCGTATCCGCGGCAATATCCTTATGGCCTTATCAAACCGTTACGGCTGTTTGGTCTTGACCACCGGCAACAAGAGCGAATTGTCCACCGGCTACGCCACGCTTTACGGCGATATGGCCGGCGGCCTGGCCGTACTCAAGGACGTGCCCAAGACTTTGGTTTACCGGCTGTGCCATTACCGAAACCGTCTGACCGGACGTCCGGTCATTCCGGCCGAGATAATCGACCGAGCCCCGACGGCCGAGCTCAAGCCCAACCAGAAGGATTCGGACACCTTGCCGACTTATGAAATACTTGACCCGATTTTGAAATTATATATAGAGGATAACCAAGATATCAAGGACATCAGCCGTAAGTCCGGCTACGATATGAAAACGGTCAGTCGTGTTATAACCATGGTTGACCGGAGCGAATACAAGCGGCGCCAATCCGCACCGGGCATAAAGATAACGCCCCGGGCGTTCGGCAAGGACCGCCGTTTCCCGATTGTCAATAAATTCTATTTGACTTAATTCCGAATGAAATCATTAGTGAATCGCGCGGTATTAGCGTGGGGAAAAATAAGGCGGATGTGGTTCATCTATCTGCGCCCCAAAAAGACCCAGGACCTGCTGTCGCTCCGCGAAGGCGAATGCCAGCGTTGCGGCGCCTGCTGTAAAATAGCCTTCGAATGCCCGGCCCTGGGACACGAAGATAACCAGCCCACCTGTAAACTCTATAAACAACGCTCTGATGTTTGCAAGTTATTCCCCATCGACGAACGTGACATCAAGGACCGCGATATCCTCCTGCCGCACATCAAATGCGGCTACCGCTTCAACGGCAATGGTAATGGCAACGGAAATGGCGGTAACGGAAAACACCCGGAATAATAATCTGTGTAATCCGTGTCTAAATCTGCGCAAACACCTTAATCGCTTTAGGAACGATATCTATCCGGGCCGGTAACTGGCCGCAGGAATCGCCGTCTATCTGGACCCGGACATCGTCCGCCGATGACAACTCAATCACCTGGGCCCTGACCAGTTTGGAGCCGGGCCAGGCCGAGCCGTTGCCCAGGAACGCCATTCCGAAATAGAGCAGTGCGTTGAGCCGATTCCGGCCTTTGAACCAGAGTGTGTCCAGCATTCCGTCATCCATCAGCGCGTCGGGCACAAAGGTGAACGGGCCGCCGTAGCTGTGCGTGTTGGCAATCTGGATAAAGCTGGCGTCATCGCTGACCGGTTGGCCGTCCAGTTTTATGGTGATGCGCGGCATCCGGTATGACCAGAGTGTCTTGATGGAAATGGGAAAATAGCTGAACAGGTGCGCCTGCAGTTTGGACTTGCCGGCCCGGCTGATGTGGTAACGGTGCGCCACCTCGGCGTCGTAACCGGCCCCGACCATGGAGATGAAATACCGGCCGGCGGATTCCTTATTAGTTATTCTACCCAGGTCAACCGCAATAATCCGTTCATTCTGATAAAGTTCGATGAACTGGTTGATATCGCGCTTTAATCCCAAGCCCTTGGCGATGACGTTGCCCGAGCCGAAGGGAATCAGGCCCAGCGGTATGTCCTGCTGGCCGGCCATCAGGCCGTTGATGACCTCGTTGATGGTGCCGTCGCCGCTCAGGCACAGTATTGCCGAATAGCCCTTGCCTTGGCAGACGGTTGCTTCGCGGCAGGCGTCGCCGGCCTGCCCGGTCAGCATCGTTTCAAAGGCGATGCTCCGGGCGGACAGGGCCTGTTCCAGCTTCTTCAGGAAGCGCACCGCCTTGCCGCTGCCGGATATGGGGTTGACGATTATTCTTAACTTGGACATATCAGCCACGGATAGATTCGCTTTGCTCACTACAAGTTTACATAGATTAATACAGAATTATCTTGGCTAATATATTATAATAACTAAAATAACATAGAAAAATATAACTTAAATTCGCTGAAATCTGTGTAATCCGTGGCTACGTGGTTATTATGAAAGATAAAATAAATATCCGTCCGGTGACCGATGTGGCCGAATACCACGCCTGCGAATCCATCCAGAAGCAGGTCTGGAAATTCCAGGACCGTGAAATCATCCCGGTCAACGAGCTGATAACCATCCAGCGCAGCGGCGGGTTGGTGCTGGGCGCATTCGTGGGCACCCGAATGGTCGGGTTCGCATTCGGATTTATGGGCAAGCAAGCCGTCGGCCGGTGCAACGAATCCGGCGGACAGCTGATACATTCATCGCGGATGCTGGCCGTCCTGCCCGAATACCGCAACTACGACATCGGCTTCCGGCTCAAGGTTGCCCAACGCGACTTCGTCCTCAAGCAGGGCATCAAACTGATTACCTGGACCTTTGACCCGCTCCAGAGCCTTAACGGGTTCTTCAACCTGGCCAAGCTGGGCGTCACGGTCAGCCAATACCTGGTCAACCTATACGGCAACAGCTCCAGTCTGCTCAATAAAGGCGTGCCCACCGACCGGTTCGTGGCCGAATGGGACATCGCCTCCGGCCGGGTGCGCGAGCGACTGCTGGCCGGCGGCCAGGCCTACGTAGCCCGTGCCAACCGGTCGCCCGAAACGCTGGTCCGGTATTTTATGAGCCGTCGCGAAGAGAAGGTAATGTCCGCCCGGGCAAATATGAAAACCGCCGGCTTGACCCAGTCCGACCGGCTGGAGATTTCCAGCGGGTTGTCCGGCATACCCATGGCCTTCAAGGCCGTCAGCAAGGTGCTCAAGGGCAAGACCAACTACGTCATCTTCAACCGGGCCGGACTGCCCGTATCGGCCGAGCCCAAGCTCAACCTGGCATCCGAAGTCATCTTCACCGAGATACCCTACGATTACAACCAGATACTGCATCGTGATAACGGTTTGGCGATAGACTGGCGGCTTAAGACCCGCAAGATATTCACCACATACTTCGGCAGGGGCTACCGGGTGGTGGACCTGCTCAGCCCCCGATTCCCCGGCGAAACAAAACGCACCAGCCTGTATATCCTCCGCCGCAGGAAATAATAGGGCGGTGTATAACCATTCCTAGGGTTTTTTTCTCAAAATACCCCTCCATTATACGACAGGGTAGTATCTATTATATGGCAGGGTAGTATCCATTATATGGCAGGGTAGTATCCGTTATATGCCAGGGTAGTATCTGTTATATGGCAGGGTAGTATTTATTATATGGCAGGGTAGTATCTGTTATATGGCAGGGTAGTATCTGTTATATGGCAGGGTAGTATCCGTTATATGGCAGGATAGTATCTACTATATGGCAGGGTAGTATCTGTTATATGGCAGGGTAGTATCTACTATATGACAAGGTAGTACCTACTATATGCCAGGGTAGTATCCATTATATGCCAGGGTAGTCTTCATTATATGACAGGGGGTGGGGGGACTACCCCTGTGGATAACTTAGGTGCTATTCGCCCTGAATACCGTGGTATTCGGCTTGAATACCGTGGTATTTGGCTTGAATACAAGGGTATTCGGCTTGATATCAGTTGATTTCGACTCGAATTCAGTTGATTTCGACCCGAAACTAGTTGGTGGCGGCTTGAAACCAGTTGGTTCCGGCTTATTAATCACCACTAATAGCTGGATTAAGGGTACATTGAATGAGTAGTAGTATATAGTAGGTAGTATGTAAGGGGCAAAGAGTACACAGAGAAGACAGCTTCTATAAGGAGGCCAGGAAAACAAGAATAATTTTCTTGGTCTCCTAGGTTTCTTATAGATATTATTTTTAGTGTTTTTGTTATTTCGTGCTTTCGTGGTAAAATTAGTTTTTATGTGAATCCAAAGGCTTGACACGACGCACGAAGCAAGGTATAGATATTGTTGATGTCCAAGTTTATACCGGCTTCGATTATTCTGTTCTGGTTGGTTATGACCGGGATATTTATCCAGCGGGAAATCATTCCGTCCCTGCCTCAGTTGACCCAGCCGTCTTACAAATCCCTGCTTAAGTCGGCGCATTATATGGAGGGCAGTAAGATGGGCATTTATTTCGGCGGCAAACGCATCGGCTCGTCTACCACCACGGTTTCCAGATTGCCGGATAAGTCGTTCCGAATCGAAAACGCCAGCCTGGTCAAACTGCCGCTGGGCGGCGGGCTTGACCCCAAGGTGGCCGTTACCGGTTCTTCGCTTATCAGGGATTATAAGCTGGATTCGTTCCAGCTGGCGGTCAATTCGGATATGCTCCATTACGGGATTTCGGGCCGGGTCCGGGGCAATGTGCTGGAGCTGACCATATCGGACGGGAATTCCACCCGGGTGGAGCAGATTCTGATGCGTGACGAGGCGACGCTGTCGGACGGACTGGCGCCGTTTATATCCATGCCTAACCTGTCCGTGGGCAAGGAGTGGACGATTAACCTGATTAACCCGATGAAGATGAGCATCGAAACGGTCAAGGCCCGGGTGGAGAACCTGACCACTTTGCAGTGGAAGGGCAAGGAGTTCGAGGTCTATGAGGTGGTGCTGGATTTCCCGGGGCAGAAGATAGGCATTCCGCCTAAGGCTTACATTACTAAAGAGGGTCGGATACTGAAACAGGAGATGCTGTTCCCGGGGACGTATTTGTTGCGGGAAGAGTAGCCACAGATTACACGGATGGCACAGATAATTAATATGTGGGGAGGGAAGAAAGAGAATTAGCCACGAATGAACACGAATAAACACGAAAGGTGTGAAAGATGGGAAAAGCGCTATATTTAATATTAGGATTAGTGATTGCGGTTGCTGGGTGCGGTAGGGCGCAGGAGGAAGAATCTCCGCTGGAGATTCCGCAGGTGGATTCTACCCAGCTGAAGCAGACCAGAATCACCAGCGTGCTCGATGAGCCGGTGGTATCGGGCACCAACCTGGTCTATTGCTCCACCTTCCAGCTGGCCTGGAACGAGCTCAAGGACGGCATCATCAAGGAAGATATCCGGATGAAGGATGAACCGCCTCTGGTCGGATTGCTTAACAGGGGACTGGCCAGCAAGAAGGACATCTCAGACAGCGCATATGTGGCTATGGCCGGATTCGGAAAGGACGGTATCGTTGACAAGATAAACCAGGCGCTCAAGTCCAAGTTCCAGGACCAGGCGCCGGTGGTCAGGGAAGACCTCGAACCCATCGATATACTGGCCTATGCATTCCTCTATAAGAACCTGAAGTTCAAGTATATTTTCGGCAAGCTTAAATACGAATTTGATTTTAGGGGTTCATCGGGTATCACTTCGGTTAAGGCCTTTGGCATTGATAACAGGCGGTTGCCGGATTATGAACAGGTGGCCAAGCAGGTGTCCATCCTGGATTATCAGAACGACGATGACTTTATCATCAGGTTACTGACCGATTCGGCGGACGACGAGGTGGTCCTGGCCAAGATTAATCCGGGCAAGACCATATCGGAAACAGTATTAACGGTGCTGGAGCGCATCAAGAAAGGCACACCCGCGGCTTTCGGAGAGAATGATAAATTGAGCATACCCAAGATTGATTTCAATGTCAGGCACTCGTATAAGGAATTACTCGATAAGGATTTTACCAACAAGGACTGGCATGATTATTTTATCAGGAAGGCTCTCCAGTCTATCCGCTTCAGGCTGAATGAAAGAGGCGTGATATTGAAATCAGAAACAAAGATTTTTGTGGAATACAAGTGCTTGCCGCCTGTACATCGTCAATTGTTTTTTGATAAGCCGTTCCTGATTTATCTCAAGGAGAAGGGCGGCAAGAGCCCGTATTTCGTGATGTGGGTGGATAACCCGGAGTTGTTAGTAAAATATTAGCCACAGATTACACGGATTAATAGTAATTAAATTAATCTGCGTAACCCGTAGGGTTCTGCGTTCATCTGCGTACTATAAGAAAGAGTTGTTATGATTAAACTTGAAGAGGTCAGCAAGCGTTACGGCGAGAAGACGGTGGTGGACCGGCTGTCTTTGGATATCCCATCCGGGCACCTGTTTGCTTTTATCGGGCCTAACGGCGCGGGCAAGACCACCACGGTCAAGATGATGGCCGGCCTACTCCAGCTGGGCGGCGGCCGGATTATGGTGGACGGCCACGATATCCATAAGGAGCATTACGCGGTCAAGCAGATAGTTTCTTACATCCCGGACCAGCCGTTCCTGTATGACAAGCTGTCCGGCCGGGAGTTCCTGCTTTTTGTGGCGCGGATGTACGGCGTCAGCCGGGCTGATTATGATGAGTCGCTGGACAAGTACTCCGGCCTGTTCCAGATGTCGGAGTATGTCGACCAGCTGATAGAGACCTATTCGCTGGGTATGAGACAGCGGCTGATAATATCGGCGGCGCTGATGCGCAAGCCGCGGGTGGTTATCGTGGATGAGCCGCTGGTCGGGCTGGACCCGAACAGCACCCGTACGGTTAAGGAGCTGTTCCGCCAGCAGGTCAAGGACGGTGTGACCATATTTATGTCCACGCACCTGCTGTCGGTGGCCGAGGAAATCGCCGATACCATCGGGCTGATTAACGAGGGCAAACTGGTTGCCCAAGGCACCTTCGCCGAGCTTAAGGATAAATACCAGTTCCAGCAGTCCTGCCGGCTGGAGGATATTTTTATGAAGGCAACGGAGTAAAGAAAATAGTACGCAGATTAACGCTGATTTAATTTGGTAATTATTAATCCTGAAAATCTGCGTTGATCTGCGTCCAAATTTAACTATGCAGTTATTGAATTTATTCGGTTTTCGTTACCGGGCGGCCCGGAACCAGATGAAGCAGGAGACCGGGCGCAACCGGCTGAAGATGCTGGTCATCACTTTCGCGGTGGTCGGGTTGTGGTTTAGCCTGTACCGGTTTTTCATCGGCGGGCTGATGTATATGAACCATTTCCCGGACATCAAGGAATGGGTGGTGACATATATGTTCGCCATATTTTTCCTGTCGTTGTTCGTGATGTTGCTTATCAGCAACGCCATCATCAGTTACTCGTCGTTCTACCGTTCGGCCGAGGCGTCGATGCTGGTGGCTATGCCGCTCGAGCCGGGCCAGATATTCATTTACAAGATGGCTGAATCAATCCTGTTCAGCTCGTGGGCGTTTTTCTTCCTGGGCACGCCTCTGCTGGTGGCTTACGGAGTCAACTACTCGGCCGGGTGGGCCTATTATTTTTCGGTTCTCTGTCTGATACCGGCGTTCATCATCCTGCCGGCCGTATCGGGCGGCGCGACGACCATGCTCATCGGCCGGTTCCTGCCCCGGCGCAGGCAGGAATTATTGCTGGCCCTGCTGTTGGTCATACTGGTCGTTACGGTGGCGGTGGTTACCAACCTGGCTAAGTTGCGGGGCACGGCGCTGCCGTTCACGGCGCTGTGGATGCAGAGTTTTATGGATAAGCTCACCTTTGCCCAGAACCCGGTCCTGCCCAGCTACTGGTTAACCCGGGCGCTGATGGGTTCGGTCATCGGACAGCACAGCGAGGCCGGGTTTTTCTGGCTGATGCTGGTGTCTAACGGGTTGTTTGTCGGGCTGATAGCCTACTGGCTGGCCAAGAGGTATTATTTCAGGGCGTATTCGTTGGTGCAGAGTTCGCGCCGGGACGTTAAGTATTCTCAAACCGGGATTATAGACTGGGCCGGATCGGTGCTGTTCGGGTTGTTCAGCCGGCCGATGCGCCTGATTAATACCAAGGACCTGAAGACGTTTATCCGCGACCCGGTCCAGTGGTCGCAGTTCCTGGTGTTTTTCGGGATACTGGCCGTGTATTTCCTAAACCTGCGCAATATCACTTACATTAACCTTAACAGCCCGTTCTGGAAATACCTGGTTTCGTTCCTGAACCTGATAGCCACGGTGCTGACGCTGGCCACCTTTACGACCCGGTTCATTTATCCGCAGCTTAGCCTGGAAGGGCAGAGGTTCTGGATACTGGGTATGATGCCGATAACCCGGCCGCAGATATTTTTCGGCAAGTTCCTGTTCGCGGCGGTGTGTTCGGTGATTATCGCCGAGCCGCTCATATTCATTTCGGCCTGGATGCTCCACGTCAACACGGTGGTGATGGTTTACCAGATGTATATCGTCCTGGTTATCTGCGTCGGGCTGGCCGCGATATCAACGGCCATGGGCACGATTTATCCCAACTTCCGCGAGGATAACCCGTCCAAGATAGTGGCCGGATTCGGCGGGACGTTTAACCTGGTGCTCAGCCTGATTTATACGCTGGGCATGATAGCCATCGCCATAGTGCCGTGCCATATGCGTTACGCCGGCCAGCATATTAATACGACACTGTTTCACAAGCTGATTTTCTACGATACGGCCATAATCACGGTTATGTGCGGGGTGATAGTGGTCATTTGCCTGTCTTTGGGCGTCAAAGCCATAAAGAAGATGGAAATCTAAGGCCAAACCGGCTCGGAAATAAACTTTGCTAATATTCCGATATTTTTGTTGACTTATTTTCTAAAAGTGTCTATAGTATCGGCGTATGTATAATTAGCGAAATGGAGGTGTTTGAAATCGGTAATCTCCAGGATTACAGGCCACCGGGCAGGGATATTTGTGTTGGTTTCCCGCCCAGGCAGACAGGCTGATGAGATTACTCCCGGGAAGAGATTTTATGATTGTGTATCGGATCTCCGGCAGAGTCCGGAGGTGATGAATATACTTTAGTAGGAGAGTTCAGAGATGAATATCTATTGTGGAAATTTGGCGTATGAGGTAACCGAAGAAGAACTGAAAGAAGGATTCGGCGCGTTTGGTCATGTGGACAAAGTCACCATTATTATGGACAAGTTCACCGGCAAATCAAAGGGATTTGCGTTTATCGAAATGCCGACAGCGGCCGAGGCCCAGTCAGCTATTGCCAATATGAATGGCAAGGAGATTAAGGGTCGCGCGCTTAACGTTAATGAAGCCCGTCCCCGCCCCGAAGGCGGCAGCGGCGGTGGTCGTGGATTTTCCGACCGTGGCGGCAATCGCGACAGAAGGTAAATCACCAGGGAAATTCTAAGGAACCGAAAAGGGACGCTTTAAACGGCGTCCCTTTTTTTTAGTGCCAGTTGGAGCACAGCGATTTACTGGCACTTATCCCGACTATTCGTCGGGATTGTTGCCAGTTGGAGCACAGCGATTTACTGGCACTTATCCCGACTATTCGTCGGGATTGTTGCCAGTTAGAGCTCCGCTTATTCCAGCGGGGTAGGTATAATATATTTTTATTTGACAAATAAAGGATTATATCCTATATTGTAGGCAGAGAGAGGAATGGATGAGGTGCCGTATGAATTATCCGCTAATTAAGAACGAGAACCAACAAGGCATGACCCTGATAGAAGTGACTCTGGCCATTGCGGTATTAACAGCCGGAATAGTGTCGCTGTTGATGGTGTTGGCTTCGGCTTTACAGCAGAAAGAAGCCAGTCGCGAATATCAGGTCGCCACCAACGCGGCTGTCAGCAAGATGGAGGAAATTAGGGGATACGCCTCGTTCGATTTTTCCAACCTGGCCAGCCATTATGCCAGTGCCGCATTCAATGAGTGGTGCGTCAACTGCGGAGCGAAGCATACCACCACGGCCCAGGTTGACGATTGCATGAGGACCAGCCGTGGCAGCGGCCTGTTACCGTGGGACCGGACAGCCGGGCCTTATAATACAGGTTTTATAGACATTACCGCGACCGAGCCGTCTTTGATACAGGTAGGTATCAGGATAAGGTGGTTGAGTGTTATGGGAAATAGTAACAAGCAGGAACATAGAATGTATACCCTGGTGGCCCGTTCCTGCAAGTAGCGTGGCAGAAGGAAGAATGATATTATGAAAAAGGGATTTTCTTTGCTGGAATTGGTTATTGCCATGGCATTGTTCGCCGTGGTGGTCTCGGCGATTGCGGTCATTCAGATGGCGGCGCAGGATAATTTTACAGAAGGCACGGTTGAGGGAGACCTGGAGCGGTCCGGCATAAGTGCGCTTGATGAAATATCGGATAATTTTGTCGATTGCAAGATAACTACCGCCCCGACAGCGGTTTCGGGAAATGAGTTCTCGGTGCTCAAAATCCAGGTGCCGGTGCTGGTGGGCGGAGTTTACTGGGATGCGGCGGCTAATATTTACTGGGGTGCCAACAATACCCAGAATTGTAGCCTGAAATATATGTGGGTTCAGTCTCAGGATTTGATTTCCCCATATGACACGGATGACGTCTTAGCCGAAGCGACAGACCGTAAGGATTGGAATCGGGACGGTGACATAACGGATACGTTCAAGCTCGGCAGGTTAGTTGAGATACAACTGGATGCTTCGGATAACGCGGTGCTTACTCGGACTATATGCACCTATGTGATGGTCAGCAACACCAATAATTACGCCGACATAAACGGTGATGGGACAAATGACCCGATATTTCAGTTTTTGGACGCGGCCGGTACGGCCGTAACGGCTGGTGGTAATCGCCTTCGGATAAACCTGTGGCTGGGTGGCAGGACCGGCGCCCAGCAGAATCCGGTAATTGTGAACATCAAGCGGGAGATTGCATTACTTAACCCCCAATAAGAAAGGTCGAGATATGACCAACGGTCGGATTAGTGGTTCGGTGATGGTGATAGCGCTGGTGATTATGGCGCTGATGGCCGGATTCGGGTTGGCATATATCATGACCGTGTCGTCACACCAGAAAGTGGTCGGTTCCAGCATTGAGCAGTCGGAATACTTCGCAACGGCTCAGGCCGGGTTCGATACATCCAAGGCATTTTTACTGGGGCAGTATCTGGCCGGCGGGAATGATGCCTGGGACGCCCAGCTGGTAAACAGTATCGCCAATAAGGCATCCTATAATGAAACTGTTTCGGGGATTATTGTGACTATTCCCGCTATTACCACCACTTTCCAATGGTGGCGTAATATTTCGTATGAAGGCAAGACTTATTCGGCATCTATAGAAAACGATAATGACGGCGGGGACGTTGGCAATGACACTAATAATATATTATTGCTCAAGATATGGGCGTTCGGAAATCCGGCCGATGTCACCCAGCGTACCAGCGAGGTGATGCTGGAATCACTGGTCAAATACAAGCCGCCATATTACGAGCCGACCTCGGCGGTGGTGGTGGGTGGTTCGCTCAAGGTGTTCGGTTCGGCCCAAATCGCTGGGACGCAGGGAAATATCCAGGCCAACGGCAGCGTTGATATCGGCGGTTCGGCCACCATATCACAGGATGTTTTCGCAACCGGTAATATAACCGGTAACTTGGGTAATATTGGCGGCGACCCTTATCCGGGCTCGGCTCCGGTGAGCATCCCGCCCATTAGCCCGACTCAGTATGCCGGGCTGGCCGATTATATCCTGCAATCGGACGGTAAGGTGTTTAATAAATCAGACAGCACGGCTTATGGAGTGCCTTACCTGGGATGGGATTTCAGCGGCGGGCTGTGGAGTTATAATTCCAATGATTCTTATGACGGGACCTATTACGCCCAGGCCGGCACGGACGTGAAGATATCCGGTTCGCCGGGCAGTTCCGCAACACCATGGCAGGTGACGATTATTTCTGAGGGTTATATTGATGTTTCCGGCAACCCGACGATTTCGCCTGATTCGCAGAACGTGGCATTATTGGCCGGGCGCGACCTTAAGATGTCTGGTACAGCCAGTAACCCGTACACCGGTCTTTACGCGGCGCACGAGCAGTTGCGGCTGAGCGGTACGCCTAAGATTAGCGGTGTGGTTATGGCCGAGGATAAAGAGGATTTGTGCAGCCTGGTTTCTACCGGCAGCGAGTTTGATATATCTATCGCCGGCAACGCCGAAATCACCTATAATGGCGAGATGACAACTTTCCTTAAGGACGGCGAGCCGTATGTCCGTGTTCTTGGGCTGAAAAAGACTGTAAAAAAATAGACAATGAATAAATTCTCGGGTATGATTAAAAAATATAGAAAGTGGCGCCATAAGGGCGCCATGGCGCTTCGTCGCCAGAGGCTATTGATGAAAAACAGGAACGAACAGGGGATGGTTCTGGTAATGGCAATGCTGATAATAGCCATAATTACCGGATTCGGAATTGCTTACATATCAACAACTACTACCCAGGCAAATATGGTTGATTCTAGTATTAAACAGACGGAATATCTGGAAACTGCGCAGGCAGGTTTTGATACGGCCAGGGTATTCCTGATGGGACAGTTTATAACAGGCGGAAACTCATACTGGGACGCTCAGCTTGTCAGTTGTAGCGGTTTGGCGTATAATGAACTAACGGCGCCGATAAACGTTACGCCGGCAACAATTACCACCACTTTTTCCTGGCGTCGCAATATTACTTACCAGGACAATACTTATGTGGCGGAACTTGAAAATGACGCCGGTGATGCCGGCGGGGTCAGCAACGATACCAATAACACATTAGTGCTCAAAGTCTGGGCCTTTGGCAGCACTGCGGACGCCGGTGCCCTGACCGAGCAGGCTAAGGTAAAGAAAAAGATAATGTTTCAGACATTGGTTAAATATAAATCCGCTTATTACGAGCCGACCTCGGCGGTGGTGGTGGGCGGTTCGCTCAAGGTATTCGGCTCGGCTAATATCGGTGGCAGCGACGGCAATATTCAAGCTAACGGCAATGTTGAAATTTCCGGTTCGGCTTCGGTATCGCAGAATATTTACTCAACCGGAACCATTAATGCGGCCGGCGTGCCGGCTGACCAGAAATACCCGGGTTCGGCTCCGGTTAATGTTCCGCCTATTTCACCGACCAAATACGCTTCTAAATGCCAGTATTGGCTCCGGACAAGCGGAGATATCCTTGATACGTCGGATAGTTCGGTCAAAACAGCCGCCTCGTTGGGTTGGAGTTACAGCGGAGGGCTCTGGTCTTTTAACGATAATTCTAATCCGCCGCTTTATAACGGTTCTTATTACGCGATGTCGGGTTGTAATGTAAAAATAGTTGGTTCTCCGGGTTCTACTACGACACCATGGCAGGTAACAATAATATCAGAAGGATATATCGATGTTTCCGGCAGTCCTAATATGGTTCCTTACACTGATAACGTGGCTTTTATAGCTGGTGGTGATCTACAACTATCGGGTAGCGCTAGCAATCCGTTTACCGGTGTTTATGCGGCGCACGAGCAGATAAAGCTGACCGGAACCCCGGTGATTAACGGGGTGGTCATAGCTGAAGATATTGGAGATGCCTGTTCTCTCGTTTCCACCGGAAGCACATTTGATATTTCAATGGGTGGTAATATAGCCATTACTTATAACGGCGGGATGACCACTTTTTTTGAAGATGGTTCTCCTTACATAATGATAAAAGGTATAAAGAAAACGGTTAGATAATACTCTGGCAGTTGTGCGTTGTGGCGGAGCGACATCCCGCCGCAGATGGAGAGCAGAGTGACTTATCTGCCAGGTATCCCTAGCCCCTGAGGGGTCTTGGGACAAGAACCCGTACGGGTAGTTGGTTGTAACTTCACAGGTAGCCGAACTACGGATTGATTATGATTAAGAGTATCAAGTTATCAGGTATTGGTGTATTTTTGTTTTTGCTGGGTTCTTTGCCGGCATTAAGTGACATTATCCAGTTGAAAAACGGCTCGACTCTGGAAGGCAAGGTGATTAAGCAAGATAAGAAGTCTGTGGTAATAGAGCTTTCTAACGGGACGATAACAATCAAAATGGACAGCATTGTGGAGATAATAAAGGCTGATATAGAAAAGGCCGAGCCGGATGAATCTAAACCTGGGCTTAAAGAGGATGTCAAAATTAGGGATGATGTTCCGATAACGCCAACAATAGAGGATACCTCTGCGCCTGTATCTTCATTCCGAGATGCGCCGTTGGTGCTTAATGATGAGGGCAAAAGCAATGTTCAGAAAGAGATAAACGAGATTATACGCAAGTTGGTCGAGATGAAGGAATCAGAGGCGGCGTGGGAATTGGCGGAAAAACTGATTGTAAAATGCAAAGGCGATAGGGATTACATTAAGGGTTTGTTGTTTGAAGTCCAAAACCGGCAGGCTCTGAAATGGATAATATATGCGGCCGGGCAATTTGAAACAAATGAAATTGTTAAATTATTCTATGAGATGCTTAAGACTGAGCCTGATGAATCCATCAGAATTGCGCTTCTTGAGGCATTAGGGCGGATGAAAAATATTTCCACGGTGGACATGCTGCGGAAACAACTGAGCTTGGAAAAACTTAAAAATGTGAGGGTTACCGTAATAAACATGTTATCAAAGGCGGCTGATGTTGAATCATTGGATGCGATGCTTGGGTTTCTTGATGATAAGGACGAGATAGTAAGCCGAACGGCGGCACTGGCCATTATGAACATATACAAAAATGCCGGTTCTAAGGCTTTGGAAAGTGTAGATTTCAGTACCATGCTGCAAAAGAGGGCTGCTAATGCGGGGGCCAAAGGTAAAAAGGAAATCATCGGTTTTCTGGGTCAGATGAATGACCGGCAATCAATTGATTTGCTCGTTAAGTTTCTTGATGATGAGGATGCCAATATCAGGAGCGAATCAGTTATCGCGCTGTCTGCGATACAGGACGCGATGGTAGTGGATGTTTTAACCGGCCGTTTGAGCATTGAAAAAGATCTTTGGACTAGGATGCAGATTATCCAGGCGATAGGGTTAAGCAAAAACCAGTCGTTGGTTCCTATGCTGATTGATCTTCTTCAGGATGGCGAGGAAAAAATCCGTCTCTGCGCCGCCAGGTCACTCAGCAAGCTTACTAATAAATTCCTGGGCGATAATTACGAGACATGGAAAACCTGGTGGGAAACCATGCAGGGGTTGAAATAGTAATTATCAAAAAGCACACCACAAAACCTTGAATTTAAATGGCGATTTTATATAGTTAACTTTTTATTGATGTCATAGCAAATAGAAGTGAGAGTGTGTTTATGTCTTTAAAAGGTGATTTGAGCAGTTTTTCCTTGTCGGATGTCTTCAAGCTTATTACAGGCAAAGAAGGTACATTGATTGTTTCTGATGCCGAAAGCAAGAAAGCAATTTATTTTTCCCGGGGCGGGATAAAGCTTCTTTCCACTGGTGCCCGGAAGGGGACGCGTATAGGTGAATTATTGGTTAAGTCCGGTGTTATCACCAGCGAACAGCTTAATCAAGCGCTTAATCTTCAAAAAAGCAGTTACCTTAGATTAGGTGATGTTCTGACCCAGCTCAGTTTTGCTAAAGAAGAGGATATTAACCGGTTGGTAAAATTCCAAATAGAAGAAGAAATCTATGATATCTATAATTGGAAAGAGGCTAATTTTGAATTTATCGAGGGTCCGCCTCCTCCCGAGCTGGCGGATAAAAATAAGCAAGCAACCGAGATGCAGTTGGATATAGATGCCTTGATGAAGGAAGCCGCCCGCCGGCTTGAGGAATGGAAGTCCATAAGGCAAGTGTTAACCAGCACGAAAATTATTTACGCGCTTACCGAGGAAGCGGAAGAACACGTCGCTAGGGCTGACCTTTCGGATATTTTTAAAGCTATTGTTCCTTTGATTAACGGTCTTCGCACGGTGGATGACATTGTCGAAGAATGCCCGCTGGTTTCGGCTTTTGAGGCATACAAGGCTGTTTATATGCTGTTAACCAAAGGGCTAATCAGCGAGGTTTCTTTCGATAAGATTAAGGATAATGCCCGGCAGTTGCTTAAGCAGAATAAGCTGGAGCAAGCGCTGCTTTTGTATTCCCAGGCTGCAAAGTTAAAACCCGAGGATTTTACTATCAACCAGAATCTGGCTGAAGTTCTGGAGAAACTGGGTCGCCAATCAGAAGCTGGAGAACACTACAAGCAATTAGGAGGATTATTCGAACACAAGAATATGCATTCCCAGGCTATACTGGCTTATCAGAAAGCGCTTACTTATATCCCGGAGGATGAAGAGATACATTTGAAGATATTCGACCGGGCAATTCTTTCCAAACAAAATGCTGAAGCTATTGCTGTTGGCAAACAGTTACTTAAGATCTATGGAAAAAACAAGGAAGCAGGGAAAGTCGCTTCGTTATCAGCCAAACTTTTTAATATTAAAGCGCCCGATTTTGAAATGAGGGCGTACGTTTCCTCGGCTTATTTCGCCATGGGCGAATACGAAAAATCGAAGCTTGAACTTAATAACGCAATAAAAGAATTACCGTCTCAGAAGCCGGATGTTCTTATGAAAGCATATGAGGATGTTCTGAAGATAGAACCCAATCATTCCGATGCTCATTACCAGAGGGATCATATACGCAAGCAGATATTTGCAGTCAAAAGAAGGCGTAAGTTAATTATCGTTGCCATAGTCATGCTTTTAATAGCCGGTATAGCAGCCGCAGGTTTTGTGGCTTATGACCAGTATTATGTTAGACAGAAATTCGCTTTGCTTAAAACAGAAGTCGAAAAGCTGAAGGTCCAGAAACTATATCACGAAGCGATAAATCGGTACCAAGAATTTAATTATCCGGTGGCAATTACCACTAGTAAGTTGGTACGGAGTGAGATAGCACAGATAGAAAGCTTGCTGTCTCAGTCGCTTCAGGCCAGGTTGGAAGCCGTTAAGGCGGAGTTTAACGCATTGAATGGGTTGTTCAAGAGAGGTGAGGATACCGAGTTAAATAAAAAGGATATTGAAGCGGCTTTGGTTTTATATAAAGAGTTATTGGTGAAAACCGAGCAGAAAGTGCAGGAGATATTTGCCGATAAATTACCGCAGGAGCAATTCCCTAATTATGATTCTAAAAAGAGTGAGTTTATGCAGTTGTTTTCCAGAACCGATAAAAAGATAAAAGACATCTCGATATACCTGCAAGGGGCAACGACGTTATTTGCTCAAATACAGGAACTGGATAAAACTGACAAGTTAAATGAAATGGCCAAGCTTACTTACCAGATGATTAATGCTTATCCGCTTTCTCCGTTAACACGTGATATTAAAATACCAGTTAAAGTTGAATCCAGCCCGGCAGGCGCTGATGTTTATCTGGATGGTGCAAAGGCGGGGAATACGCCAGTCAAGATTTATCTTTCGCCAAAGGGTAGTGCCGTATTAAAGCTGGTCAAAAAAGGATTCGGTTCGTTTGAAAAGACTATAAAAGCATACGAGCAGGTATTTATAAATGTTCAACTGGAAAAAACCGCACTTTGGATTTTTAAAACCGGAGGTGTTATCGAAAGTGCGCCTTTAGTGTATAAGGATTTAGTTGTAACGGCCAGTCGGGATGGCAATGTCTATGGTATCAATCGCGAAAAGGGTGAGCTGAAATGGAAATATAAAACTGATTCTTCGCAAGAAATAATTTCATCGCCCAAGAACTTCAATGAATTGATAGTATTTGGATGTTATGATACGATTATCTATGCCTTGAAGAGCAGTGAAACAAATATCGGCAAGTTGTGGTCTTTTAAGACTTCCGCGGCCGTAAAAGCACCTCCTTTTATTTCGCTTGATAATGAGACCGTATTTGTGGGCAGCACTGACAGCAACCTGTATGCATTGTCTGCTAAGGGGCAGTTGCTCTGGAAATTTTCGGCTGGCGGAAAGATTTCTAATTCTGGATTTGCTGATAGCGATACGGTTTACATTCCTTGTGATGACGGAAATATTTATGCCGTTAATGCTAAAACCGGACTGCAAAAATGGAAAATGTCTCTGACCGGGAAGCTCACGGCGCTTGTCAAGTATGAAAATAACATACTCGTTGCCAGTAACAGCAATAACTGCTATTGCATAAGTATCTATGATCGGCAGATAAAATGGTCATTTAAAGCCAAAGGGCCGGTTGCGTCCGCTCCGGTTGTTGCGGGCGCGATAGTTTACGTTACCTCTATTGATAAGACTCTTTATGCGTTGGATGTTAGTAACGGCAAAATGAAATGGGTTTTCCCGGCCAAAGGAGGCCTTAACGGGAGTGTGGAGGTTTCTTCCGACGGCGTTGTTTATTTCGGCAGTGAAGATGGTTTTATATACGCAGTTAACGGAGAGAACGGTCAGGAAATTTGGAAGTATAAAACTAACGGTAAAATCCGTTCTACGCCTGTTTTGTATGAGGATACAATTTACATCGGTACGGATGACTTCTCGATATATGCTTTAGAGAAATAATCATATGGTTACCAGCCCGGCAGGCACGTCAAGAATAAAAGTTATAATTGCCGGCGGGGGTACCGGCGGTCATCTATTTCCCGGGATTGCGCTGGCTCAGAGTTACCCATGCAAACCTTTGTTTCTTTGTACTAATCGTCCATTTGATAATCAGCAACTTTCAAGGTATGGTTTTGATTTTCGAGTATTACCCTCACCTCGCCTTTCTTTTAAGCCTGCTTTTATTATTGATATGGTGAAATCACTGTATGAGTCATTTAAGCATTTTGAGAAATTCCGACCGGACTTTATTGTTGGTGTAGGAGGGTATGGGTCGTTCAGTCCTTTGCTGGTAGCATTGTTAAAAAGAATCCCTTTCGTATTACTTGAACAGAATTCCCTGCCCGGCCGAATAACACGCGTGTTTAATCCTTTTGCCAAAGTTATTATGTGCCAGTGGTCGTCCAGCGCCGGGTATCTTTATAACCGCAATAATATAAGCGTAACCGGAAGCCCTTTGCGCAAAGAGATAAAAAAGATTGCACGCAGTGAAGCTAGAAGCAAACTTGGATTGACCAGAGAGAAAGTAATCGCTGTTATCGGCGGTAGCCAGGGGGCTCGTCCGATCAATGAGGTATTTATCAATAAGGCCGGTTATCTGGGTAAATCATTTGGTAAGTTAGCCATAATACATTTAACAGGGGAAAAGGATTATAATGAGGCAAAAAGTGCTTACGATAAAAACGGGATTGAGTCTTTTGTCAGTCCTTTTTATGAAGATATGTCGATTATTTACAGCGCGGCTGATATGGTCCTAAGCCGGTCCGGCGGGATTGCCATTGCCGAAATGGCTTTTTTTGGTTTGCCTATGGTTCTGGTGCCGTTTCCTCAGGCTGCGGATAACCACCAATTCTTTAATGCCAGAGATGTAGTTGCTAATGGGGCCGGGATAATTGTACCGCAAAATAAGCTGGGTGAAAAATTAGATGATGTTGTAAGGATTATTTTTGACCAGGAAAGGGTTGCGGAAATGTCCCGAAAAGCCAGGACTTTGGGAGTTTACTGTGGTTCTTTGACGGATATATTAACTTTTCATTGATTATTCAAGTTACATTCGGTGCATTCCGATACTAGCTATTGTCATTGATAATATGAAGACTCTAAAATTTATCATTTCTATTCTGGCTGTTTTGGCTGTTTTGTCAGCTCAATCAGCCGTTCCGGACGAAAAAGTTTCATACGTGCCGTTGAACAGTTTGGCCGAAAAGTATAATCTTGCTCATGAAAAAGATAGCCTGACCGGGCGGGAGATATTTTCCGGTAATGGGTATATTCTGGTGGCCAGTATCGGAATGTCCAGTATGTTGGTAAATGAGAAACTTGCCGTTTTGAATGACCGGATAGAATCGGTTGACGGGGAGATAGCCGTTTCTGCAAGAGACATCCCCAAAGTAGAATTATTGTTAACGGATACATCTTCCCATGAACCTGACGACAAATCAAAAAAAACCAAACGGAATCTCAAGAAAATAGTGATAGACCCGGGACATGGCGGTTCATTCCGAGGCTGTAAAGGGGTGAATGGATTAATTGAAAAGACAGTTACGCTGGATGTTTCCAAAAGGTTAAAAACATTACTTGAAAAAGAGGGTATTAAAGTGGTTTTAACCAGGGAGCGCGATACGTCGCTTTCACATAACCTGAATGACGATCTTCAACGCCGTGCTGATGTTGCTAACCGTGAACAAGCAGATTTATTTCTTTCTATTCACTGTAACTGGTCAAGTAATCCCAGTATTGAAGGATTTGAAATATATTATTGTGATGAGAAAAACTCCGGTCAACCTTCAGTGACTTCCGGTAAAGCTGGCACGAATAAGGCTTTGAATAAAGAGAATAAGGCCATACTCGCCTATTTGCTGAAAGATGAGTATAAAAGCCAAACTATGGAAATAGCCAAAGAAGTTAAAAGCAAACTCAATGATTTGCCCACAGAGGATCGCGGAATTAAAAAAGCCAATTTTAGGGTAATCAAACAGACTAAATGCCCGGCGATTTTGGTAGAGATGGACTTTATTTCCAATAAAAAGAAGGCTCGCAGCCTTTCCAACGAGGAATATCGCCAGGAAGTAGCCAGTAAACTCAAAGAAGCTATCATTTCTTACGATAACAAGCTTTTGAGCATAAATAAGTCCGAAAAATAGGGCATCCAACCGGCAATTAGGCTATTAATTCACTATACGGAATTATTACGAAAAAGGTTGCCAAATCAAATCCTATTTGATACATAATAATATTATAATTAATAGGGGAGATTTTATCGCGGCAGTAAGTAAAAGTATTGAAAAGGTAAAATATGGTTTTTCTAGGTAGTGATATTTACCACAAGCTTTTCGAGAACTCCAATGACCCGCAATATGTTCTCGACTTGAATACGGCCACTTATATTGCCGTTAATTCGGCGTTTTGCTCATTAGTTGGATATGCCAGAGAAGAAATCGAAGGTCATTTGACGCTTAAAGATATAACTCCAACTGAGGATTTTCCTTTAATACAGCAGATACAAGAGCGCCGCAAGAAGGGAATAGAAACCGAGCGATATCTTTATCGCATCAAGATTAAATCAGGCGAGATTAAACCAATAGAGGTTAGCGTCCGTAAGATTAGCTACAGTAATCAGGATTTAATAGTCGGATCCTGGCGTGACCTTAGCGAACGCATGTCTCTGGAAAAAATCTTACGCGAGCGTATTCGGGAAAGCGCTTTAGCTACCAACCGGATAATGGCTTTGACGGAAAAAATAAAGGGAGTTCCCCTGGTTACCACGGCTCTTTTGAGAGCTTCCTCCGAGAATTCGCTGATAGAGTATTTATGTAAGGCTCTTTGCGAGCAGCGCCGATTTGCCATAACCGGAGCGGCCATATACTTGAGGGTTAATAACCATTTAGAACAGCGGTTTAGCCTGAATATTAAAATGCCCAAGCGGGTGGATATCAGGAAGAATCATCCGTTGGTAGAATCACTGGAATCCGAATCGATATCCGAACATATAACCGAAATAATAACGCTTCCGATAAGAGGTAAAAACGAACCCATCGGAGTTATGCATCTCAGGTTTGACCCCAAGGAGCGTGAATTGCTCCAGGGTAATCCCATTACCCGGAAAGGGTATCTTGAAGTAATTAAAACAATCAGCGATATTTTAGGCTTGGCTGTAGAAAATATAAGGCTGGCTACGGACCTTAAGGAGCTTTCCATTAAAGACGGCCTGACCGGGGTATACAACCGGCGTTATTTTGATAAAGCTATCAGCGACGAGTTCAAACGGGCTAAGAGATACGGCCGCCAGATAGCATTGCTTTTCCTGGATTTGGATAGTTTTAAGCAGATTAACGACAAATACGGGCACAAGCAGGGGGATGTGATGTTACGGGAATTTTCGTCATTGCTTGGTTTCCATAGCCGTAAAATAGATATTATCTGCCGCTACGGCGGGGATGAGTTTGCTATTATTCTTCCTGAAACATCGCTTGAAGGGGCTCTGGCAAAAGCCGAGGCTCTTAAAGCAAACACCAGGAAGCACGCATTCACAAACCTGAAAGACAGGCGCAGGCCGTTTCATATCAAGGTTAGCATCGGAGTTAGCGCTATGACCAAGAGAACAATTACCCCTGACCAGCTGGTGTTGATTGCTGATAACGACCTATTCGCCCACAAAGGCATATTTAAAACAGGTTCTTAGAAAGGATTCACCATGCCGGATAAAACACTTAAAATAGCTCTGATTGGTTACGGCTATTGGGGCCCGAATATCCTGCGTAATATCATGGAAAACCATATTGCCGATGTGGCTTATTGTTGCGATATGGACAAGGCCAAGCTTGAAAAAGCTAAACGCCGTTATCCGGCTGTCAATACCACGACGGACGTCAAAACAGTATTCAACGACCCTGATGTTGATGCCGTGGTAATAGCCACGCCGGTAGCCACGCATTTCCCGCTGGCCAGCGCCGCGCTTAATGCCGGCAAGCATGTCATGGTGGAAAAACCTCTGGCCGCTTCCGTAAAGGAGGCTGAAGCCCTGGTTAAACTGCAAAAAGACAAGAAGCTCATCGGTATGGTAGGGCATACTTTTATATATTCGCCGCCGGTTATTAAGATGAAGGAAGTGATTGATTCGGGAGAACTGGGCAAGATATTTTTCATCTCATCCCGGCGCGTTAATTTGGGGCTTCACCAGAAAGACGTCAGTGTCATCTGGGACTTGGCGCCGCACGATTTCTCGATTCTTTTCTATCTGTTGGGTGATGAACCGTTGGAGATCAGGGCTATCGCCCGTGATTGCATCAAGAAGGGCTTGCCCGACGTGGCGTTCATCACCATGAAGTTCCCGGACGGCCTTATCGGGAATATCGAGGTTTCCTGGCTGGCGCCGACTAAATTGCGCCATACCACGGTGGTCGGCTCTAAGAAAATGCTGATTTACGACGATACCGAATCGGTCGAGAAGATAAAAATATTCGACCACGGCGTGGACTTTAAGGACCCGGAGAGTTTCGGCGAATACCAGCTGTCGTACCGGACCGGCAATATCCTGTCGCCCAAGATAGCGACTTTCGAGCCGTTGAGCGCGGAACTGTCGCACTTTGTGGATTGCATCAAGACGGGCAAGACGCCCAAAACTGACCTGGGTATGGGTTTGAAGGTGGTCCGGGCCCTGGAAAAAGCCGAGCAGTCCCTGCAATTGAAGAAATAACCCGGATTATTTACCCCGATAATTTCAGGGTGAATAATGTCCGTTAGCCTCGCAGGGCAGATTGAATCTGATCGAGAGGCTTATGGCCGGGGGATCCCGCGAAGAATGCGGGATAAACAAGGCGTTTGAATGGAATATAAATGCACTGATCCTGTTTGCTCGCACCATCACGCGCTTCCTCCGGAAAAGAATAAGATAAAGTGGATACTCCGCGAATTGGGAGCCCATTTGCCTTATTCGATATTCAGCGCTATTGCCAGTCTGATAGTATTGGCCGTCCTGACGGCCACCGGCCTGGTTGGTCATCTGCTGACATTTTTCCATTTATTCCATCCGACCCATTTGTTCCTCAGCGCCACGACCACTACCGCCATATTCTGGTCGCGCGGCAAGCCGGGCGGATTGAGGTTTATTTACGCCGCCATTATCGGCATCACCGGCAGCGTGCCGTTCTGCACCTTAAGCGATATTATTTTCCCCTATACGGCCGGTACTATATTGAAACACCAGATGATTTGGCATCTCTGCATTGTCGAGGACTTCTGGCTAATTATTCCGTTCGTAATCGCGGGGATAGTTGCCGGGATGGTGGCCGGCCAGTACCGCGAAACCAGCACTTTCTTCTCGCATTCGGCGCATATTTTCATCAGCACCACCGCGTCGGTTCTTTACCTGATAACCTTCGGGCTGACCGACTGGACCAATTATGTCGGTTGGATAGTGGTGATACTTTCCGTTTCAGTTCTCCTGCCTTGTTGCCTGAGTGATATTGCTTTTCCGATGATATTCATCCGTTCCAAGGACCAAAAGGGCCAAACCGGGCCGGGTTAATCGGTAAAATAATATTGACAAGCGGCGGTTTTCGCATAAATTACAAATATGGTTAAACAGGAAATCATCAATGCCGTAAAGCCGGTCCTGGCTGGGATAATACCCGGTGATGACGTTGAATGGCTGATAGAAAAACCGGTCAATCCGGCCATGGGCGATTATGCCATGGCCTGCTTCAGGCTGGCCAAGGCGGTAAAGAAATCGCCTAATGAGTTGGCTGTCCAGATTGCCAATGCTGTACAGCCGACCGGGCTCATAGAAAAGGTCCAGGCCGTCGGCGGTTACGTCAACTTCTTCATAAACGGCCCGAAACTGGCCGACCTGCTCCTGCCCGGAATAGGCGTAGATTACGGTAAATCAGGCGATGGCAACGGCAAGACTGTCGTCATCGATTACTCCTCGCCCAATATCGCCAAGCCCTTCGGAATAGGGCACCTGCGTTCCACAGTCATCGGCAACGCCTTGTATAAATTATATTCAGAGCTGGGCTACAGATGCGTCGGCATTAACTTCCTGGGAGATTGGGGCACCCAGTTCGGCATGATGATTGCGGCTTTTAAGCAGAACCCTGAGTCTGAGAGACCTGATAATCTATCAACTGCATTTTTATCAAAGCTCTATGTGGATTATAATGAAAGATGCAAGAATGATCCAGGGTTATTAGAAAATGCGCGTAAGGAATTCAAGAAATTAGAGGACGGCGATAGAGAAAATAAGGCTTTATGGGAAGTATTCAGACTTAACAGCGTAAATGAATTCAATCGAATTTATGGGATGCTTGGGATTAAATTCTCGTATCCTGTTGACGATATAGCAGACCTTGACAGATTAAAAACGCACGCCCAGATTTATTTAGGCGAATCGTTTTACCAGCAATTCATTAATCAGACCATTAAGGAAATAGAAGCCAAAGGATTGACCAAGATAAGCGAGGGTGCTCTGATAGTTGACCTTGAGAAGTTTGGAATGCCGCCGTGCCTGCTGCGTAAAGGCGACGGCGCCACGCTCTACGCCGCCCGCGATATAGCCGCGGCTATCCACCGCTATGATACCTATAAATTCCATAAGCTGATTTATGTGGTCGGTTCGGACCAGAAACTGCACTTCAAACAGTTCTTTAAGGTGCTGGAGCTGATGGGTTATGACTGGGCCAAGGACTGCGTCCACGTGGATTTCGGCCTGGTGCGCCTCAAAGGCGAAAAGATGTCCACCCGGCGCGGTAGCACGGTCTTGCTGGAAGACGTCCTGAACGAGACGATAGATCTTTCCAGGAAGGCCATGCAAAACCGCAAGGATGAAATCCAGGAAAAGGTCAACCCGGAGCATGTCAGCGGCATTGCCCAATCCGTCGGTATCGGCGCGGTCATATTTAACGACCTCAAGAACCGGCGCATCAAGGACGTCGATTTCGATTGGGACCAGATGCTGGCCTTCGAGGGCGAGACCGGCCCGTACCTGATGTATACCCACACCCGGCTGGCCAGCGTGTTGAAGAAGTTTAGTGGCAGTTCGATGGAGCCTTTGGCGCCAGAGTTATCCCTAGATCCTGAGGGGTCTCGGGACGAGAACCCGAACGGGCTGCCACATTATCCCGACTATTCCGTCGGGAATAGTAGCGAAGGCTCTTCGCCGGTCAAATTGGATATGCTCAAGGAACCGGACGAGGGCATCCTGGTCAAGCGGCTTGAAGAATTCCCCGACACCATCAAGAAAGCAGCCCAAGAATACGAGCCGTCCATACTCAGCAACTATCTCCTGGAAATCAGCTCCGTATTCAACCGTTACTACCATTACCACCGGATAATTTCCGATGATAAATCGCTTACTTCGGCGCGGATATTGCTTTGCCGGCGGCTCAAGCAAACACTTGGAAAAGGGCTGGCGCTTCTGGGCATTTCTCCGTTGGAAGAGATGTGAAAAATAATCGTAAATCGCGCCGCCTGAACGGTCTGTAGCCCAGTATTTATAGGGATTTCCTGTTTATATAAAAACCTTGTAAAAACTTCAGGTTATAGTTGTTTATGCCGATAATAACTATATCCAATTTTGATTGGAAAACCAGATAAAACCGCCGGGAAACGGTTGACTTATAGACAGTAAAATGAAGCTTTCAAAACTGCATCTTCAGGGATTCAAATCATTCGGTAACCCCACCCAGTTTGCTTTTGACGACGGCGTCACGGCCATCATCGGGCCGAACGGATGCGGCAAGAGCAATGTGGTCGATGCCTTTAAATGGGTGCTGGGCGGGCGGAGCACCAAGTCGCTCCGGGCCGAGGAGATGCTCGATGTCATATTCAACGGCTCAGCCGGGATGAAGTCGGCCGATTACGCCGAAGTGGCATTGACCTTCGCCAATAATACCCGCGACCTGCCCATAGATTACGACGAGGTCACCGTTTGCCGCCGGCTTTACCGGTCGGGCGAGAGCGAATACATCCTAAATAACCAGGCCTGTCGCCTAAAAGATATCCGCGAGCTGTTTATGAATACCGGCGTGGGTATGGAATCATACTCCATAATCGAGCAGGGCAAGGTCGATTTTATCCTGCGTTCCAATCCCAAGGAAAGGCGTTCATTGTTCGAGGAAGCCGCCGGCATAAGCAAATACAAGGCTAAGCGCAAGGAAACCGAATCCAACCTGGAAAAGGTGGGTCAGGATTTAATCCGGCTGGCCGACGTCCTGCGCGAGATAAAGCGCCAGATTCGGAGCATCAAGCTGGCCGCCACCCGGGCCGAGAAATATAAATTAATCCAAGCGCAATACCGCGAAAAGAAGAACCTGCTCAACCTGCGTCAATACCACCAGTGGCAGTCCGGCCGGACCGAGATCTCCGGCAAGATGGCCGTTCTGGAGGCGCAGCGCCAGGAAATGACGGCTCAGCTAGCCGGTTTGGAAGCGGAGATTATCCAGTTCGACAAGGAATTGATAAACCTTGATAACGAGCTCCGGGTCAATCAGGACAAGTTGGTTGATTTGGGTGCGGAAATAGCCACGGCCAGCCATAAAATAGAATCATCCACCCAGCGCCGTGAAGAGCTGCTGGTCGAAGAGGAACAGACCAAGCAGTCCCTGGCCGCCAATACCGAAAAAGGCCTGGCCAGCCGCAATAAACTGGTCGAGATGATGCACCAGCTTGAAATCACCCAGAACGAGCTGGAAACCATAAGCAATAACATCGGTGACAAGCAGAATGTCTTCAGCCAGATAGAGGCCGAAACGGCCCAGGCCGTCCAGAGCCTTGAGGCCAAGAAGTCCGAGATAATCGGTCATAACCAGAAACAACTCCAGTACCAGAACGAGTTGTCCGGTCTTCAGAACGAGCTGAGGATTCTCACCGGCAAGCGCGAGCACCTGGTTTCGCGCAAGAAAGCTATTGCCGAGGAGAGGGAATTCATCGCCAAACAGCAGGAACTCCTGTCGGTCGAGGCCGGTCAGGTCCTGCAATCCATAAATTCGGTCAAATCGGAAATAGGCCAGCAGGAGGTAATCCTTAATTCCTTCAAGAGCGACCTGGCCCAGATTCAGGACGAGATTTCCCGCAAGAGCGCCGAGTTGCACCGGACCCAGTCCCGCCAGGAGATACTGATGGACCTGGAATTGCATAACGAAGGCATCAGCGGCGGGGCGCGGAGCGTGCTGGCCAAGATAAAATCTGAGCCTAACTCATTGGGCATCGTTTACGGCATCGTGGCCGATATGATAGACGTCAAGGAAGAATACCTGATTGCCGTGGAATCGGCTCTCAAGGAGCTTTCGCAGGCCATCGTGGTCCATTCCTTCGCCGACGCGCTCAATATCCTGCAATACGTGCGCGATAATAACCAGGGCAACGTGACCATCATCGCCCTGGACGAGATTTCCACCCAAACCAGCCAATCAGTCGAAGGAGTGGCATTGCCCAGCGCCTTGTCAATGATAAATCCCATCGGCACCTCGCCGCTGTCGACCGAAGATTTCGCCCGCCTGCAGAAATGCCTGCTGGGCGATTACTGCGTGGTCGAGGACGTGGCGGTGGCGCGCCAGCTGGCCAATAACGGCCGCTCGGCGCTGACTCTCAAGGGCGACGTCTTCAGGCCCAATGGCGTCACCTCGGCCGGGGAAACCGCGTCCGGACTGGGCCTTATTTCACGCAAGACCGAACTCAGGCACCTGGCCGAGCAGATACCCCAGATTCAGGAATCGCTCAAGCTCCTCCAGGAACAGCAGGTCAATAAGTTATCCGAACTGGAAAAGATAGAGGCAACGCTCCAGAAGCAGAGAATCAGCGTCTACGAGTTGAACGTGGCGCTGGATAACAAAGGCAAAGAGGTTGACGGACTCAACGGCCGTGCGGCCATACTCGCTAAGGAATCGGAGATAGTCGAGCTGGAATCGCAGGACGCCGAAGCGCAGATAAACTCCGTGGCCGAACGGGCCACGGTCACGGCTCAGGTGATAAAAGACATCGAAGTGATGATAACGGCGGCCAATGCCGAATCCGAAGAGCTCACCCGGATGATTAAACTGCATCAGGACCGCAAGCACGCCGTCGAAGCCGAGATAAGCGACCTGAAAGTGGCCCGGGCCACCGCCGCCGAGAAGAAAGAATTCTGCGCCCGGACCGTGGAACAGCTCAACAGCGATATCCAGCAGGCCGACCTGCTGCTCCAGAGCATCGCCGACAGCCTAGCCGAGATACGCAATAAGATAACGGCCATCGGCGAAGCCATCGTTACCGAACAGGCCACGCTCAGCGCCAAGGAAACAGAGCGCCAGAACGTCCAGCAGGTCATCCAGAACCTGACCGAACAGGAGACCGGGCTCAAAACCTCGCTCCAGGCCCGGAAGACCCGCGAGAACGAGCTCCAGCGCGATATGCAGAACCTGAACACCGATTACAACGGGCTTACATTACAGGAACGCGAATACGCCCTGAAACTGGAAAACCTGGTTGAAAAGGCGCGAGAAGAGACGGCCGGCGACCTTAAGGCCGATTACGATACAGCCACCGAAGAGACCAAGGCCGCTTTCTCGGCCATAGTCCCGGAAGAAGTGGCCCGCCAGATAGAAGAGCTCCGGCGCGGGCTGGATTCAATGTCCGCCGAAGGAGTCAGCCTGTCCGCCATAGACGAGCTCAAGTCGCTCGAAGAACGGCTCCAGTTTATGACCACCCAGGAACAGGACCTGGTGAAATCCAAGGAATCGTTAAGGGAGCTCATCCGCAAGATTAACCGCGAATGCAGGGAGAAGTTCGAGCAGACCTTCAATCTGATACAGGAAAACTTCAGCCAGATATTCAGGAAGCTCTTCGGCGGCGGCAAGGCCGAGCTGATACTCATCAGGGAAGAAGAAGCGCCCAAACCGGAAGGGCAGTCCGCAAATGGCGAGGCACCGGCAGCTGAAACACCGGCCGCCGGCGCAGTTGACGCCAGCGCACCGGCGCATACGCCCGGCAACGATATTCTTGAGGCCGGCATAGACATAATGGCCAAACCGCCCGGAAAAGAGCCGTCATCCATATCACTGCTGTCCGGCGGAGAAAAGGCCCTGACCGCGCTGGCCCTGGTAATGGCCATATTCAAGCTCCAGCCCAGCCCGTTCTGCATACTGGACGAAGCCGACGCGCCGTTGGACGAGCACAACACCGACCGGTTTGCCGGGCTGATAAAAGAATTCGCCTCGACCTCTCAGTTCATCGTCATAACGCACAACAAGAAGACAATGATGGCCGCCGACGCGTTATACGGGGTGACTATGTCCATTCCCGGCGTATCCAAGAAGATATCCGTCAAGATGATAGACGAGGTCAAAGCGATTTATAAGGATGCCCCCATCCCGTCAAATCCAGGAAATAACTAATCTTGTCTTATTAAATAATCACACCGAAAAATAATATAATTGCTTGACGAAACTTTCAATCCTAGTATAGTACTTACATATATTACATAGGAGGCAGTAGCACAATAATGAGCAATTTGCAGATACACTCAAATCATAATCAACACTACCATAGCGGCAGTGTCGTAATTATAAATAAATTATAATGTAAGAAAGGAAAGGCCTTATGAAGAGATGCAGCAGTAGCTGGAAGAACATCGCGGGATACCTGGGGTTGGTTATGGCACTGGTTATCATTGCGCAGGGCAGTATCTTTGCTTCTGCGGGCGATAAAACCGTCAGCAAAACTGAAAACGATACTTATATGGAACTAACCGTTCCGGTGGTTGCCGGATACGGAAGCAGTTTCAAGGTGAATTTGTATGCTCAAGCCGAAGCGGGCGCGATGTGTCTTTCCTGGGTGCTTTATGAAAACGGTGTCCAGATAGCCGGGCAGGGATTTGGTCAGACCACTTTAATATATGAGACTACTAGAATTGCCCAGCGCACTCCGGCTACATATCTTTTTAAGGCCAGGTCCATCGGCGGCGCTCACGGCTGGCCGTCATACAGCGAGTTAACCAATTCCTGCAATAGCGATTTTTTGGTAGGCACAAAGAGACGGGAATTGGGCACCAAGGTTTTCTCTGCCAGCGTCGTGGACGTGGCCAGCGGTAACCTGAATCTTGATTATGACATAACCAATATTGTCCCAACCAACAACCTGCCTCATAATTTTACCGTTTACTATAATAGCTTAGATACGGAAAATGACTGGCCGGATACCTACCGTCCGCTCGGCCAGAAATGGACCCATAACTTCAACCAGCGCCTGAGACTCGATGGCAATATCATTACCCATGTTGAAGCCGACGGCCGGAGGGTGTTTTATCAGGACGCTGATTTGAACGGAACTTTTGAGTCCTTGGCTCCTTACGGGGCGTATTCGACCATTGCTTGGAATGGGACCACCAGCGAATATACCCTTACCCGGAAGGATAAAACTTTCCTATTATTTAACTCCCAGGGATTTCTGAAAAGGATACAAGATCGGAATGACTATTTTGTTTTAGTAGAATATTACACAGGCACGAATAAAATCCAAACAATCACCCTGCCCAATGGCCGGACCATCGGCATTACTTATTACGATGATGATAAGATATATCAGGTTATTGACCCGGCTACTACAGTGACCACCTTTGAATATAATACGAGCGGATACTTGAGCGCGGTTTATAAGGGTACCGGCGCTAATGAATGGCGTCGGGATTTCACCTACAAGAACACTCCGCTTAACTATCTGGTTTATCAGGTAACCTCGGCCATCAGCGTCAGCCCGGCCCAGAGCGACACCGTCGAATACAACTATGACGGCCTGAACCGGGTTGTTAATGTAACGCGCAACATTGACGGCGCGCCGGCAACCAAGACCTATAATTATCTGGACCCGCTGACCCAGACCGAAATAATAGACTTCGACCTAAAGTCAAGCACGGTAAACTTTACTTACGAAACTGCTACTTTGCAGGACCAAACCGATGCTTTGGGCAACAAGATTACCAGTGTGTTTGACACTAACGGCAATCTTACGGAATACAAGGATGCCCTGCTCAAATCCACGTTTTATGGATATGATACCCGCGGTAACGTTATCCTGGTAACTGATGCTTTGGGTAACCAGACATCTTATGATTATACCATAGACGGTGTGCCGGATACGATTAATCCCGACCTGCCCAAGAAGATAACCGTCACTCGCGTAGTTTGGGGTGTTCCCAGCAGTTCGGTTGAAACCACGTTCGCCTACAACTCCAACGGCAATATGACCCAGAAAGTAGAAGCGTCTAACTATGCTTATGCCCAGACTACTGATTATGCTTATTATACAACAGGTTCAAATATTGGAAAACTGCAGATGGAAACTAAGTATCCTTCAGCCGGAGTATCAATAATCACGGAATATACTTATCTCAATGGTTATCTGGATACCAAAACAGTTGACTCGGTCGTCGGTGGATTAAATCTCCAGTTCCATTACCTCAGGAATAGCCGGGGTCAGGTGACCAGGGAATACGACAGCCGCTACTATCCGGCTGACCAGACCGTTTATACCGAATACCAGTATGACATCCGGGGCAATAACACCTTCATCATCAGGCCGACCCGGGCCGGGGCAACCGTCACCACTAAAATGGATTATGACCTGATGGATAACCTGATAGCCCGGACCGAGGACTATACGGCATTGCCGGCCAATGGTAAAAATGTGGTCACCAAATATAACCGCGATAACCTGGGCCGGTTGACATCAACCGTAGTGGATTATGGCGTCACCGGTAAGTTGAACCTGACGACCGCTAATCAGTATTACAAAGAAGGCCGGATAAAACAGGTTACTGAGCCCAACGGCGCAATAACCGGCTATACCTATTATGACAACGGTTGGCTGGATACCGTCACCAAAACACTCAACGGCACGGATTCGGTCACGACCAAATACGAATATTTTGATAACGGCAGGGTTCAGTGGGTGATCCTGAATCAGGGCACTGAGGCCGATGAGCGCATTACCGGATATACCTATACCGACCGGGGTGAAGTCAGCACCGTTACAGTTAAGGCAGAAAATGGGGTTGATTATACCACGACCTATAACTACCCGATAAACAGCCCGAACCTGCCGGACTGGGTTCAGGATGCTCGGCTCAATAAGATTTATTATTACTACGATGCCCTTGGCCGGGTGGCTTATTTCCGTACGCCCCAGTCCAACATCACCACGGCATACCAGTATGACCAGGTCGGGCGCCAGACCGCGGTTATCGGCCCCTGGCATGATACAAACCAGGACGGCAGTGCCTCCGGCGAATACACCGATATACCGCATTTGGTGCCGGCAGCAACATATAATACATTCTATGATAAGGCCAACCGGGTAAGCGAGACCTGGGTCACCGGCTACCCGCATACATTTTATTACTACAGCAAATTAACCGATAAGACCATCCACTGGGTGCAGTCTCCGGTGGATACCGGCGTGACACAAATAGTTGAGTCCTATTATGACCAGGGCAACCGCCTGATGAAGACGATAGTCGACCCGGGCACGCCCCCGGCCAACCTTAACGAAACGACCTATTATACCTATAATACCCTGGGACAGGTTGAAGATGCCACCACCGCTTACGAAACGGCTCTGGCCACAGTGACCCATTCCGAATACGACAACGTCGGACGCCTGAAACTGCAATATACCGGCAGTCTGACTTATGCTACCAGATATGATTATGCCTTTAATACCGATGGTCTTCTTATTACAATAACCGATGCCGAAGGCTATACGGCAATACCGCAGTATTATACAACCTCTCAGTATGATAAAGGCGGAAGGCTGACAAAAGTAACAACAGCCAAGGGCGGCAATAACTATACTCGCTATGAATACGACAGGGTCGGCAACCGCACCGGAGTGTATTACTATAAGGATACCGCCGAGGTTGCAACCACCTACACTTATTACAAGAATAACTTGTTGCACACGGCCGACTATCCGGGTTACGGGCCGCTGGGCACCGAGCGCAATGTCGTTACCTATGTCTATGACGCCAACGGTAATCTCTATACTAAAACCGACTTCGGCGCCGCCCATACCATCACCCACGGTTATGATTTGAATAACCGGATGATAAGTAAATTCTATCCTGAGACTTCCCCGACCTACAGCGCCTCATTTAGCTATGATGCCCGGGGAAATACCCTGACGGCAATTGACCCCTATACGAACCTGGAAAACGTGTTTGACGTCCTGGGCCGGTTAACATCCGTAACCTGCTACTTGGCCACTCCGGCCAAGGTGGTCAGTTACACCTACTTTGACGACGGCACTCGCAAGACAATGGTTGATAACGACAACAGCATAACTATTAGCTACACATATGACAAAGCCAAGCGGTTGCTTAACGTCAAGCGCAATACCGTAAACGTCGGCACCTATGTGTATAATGCCCTGGGGCTCCGGACCCGGCTGACCTACGGTAATAATGCTTGGACCGAATACGGCTACCATCCGACCACTCGCTGGCTAACATCCGTGATCAACAAACGCTGGGTGGCTCATAATATCATCGCCTCCAGCTTTGCCTATACCCACGACCTCGTTGGGAACCGCAAGACCATGACCCTTTTGGGCGGGGACGTGGTAACATATGACTATGACGATAATTACCAGTTGCTGTCCGAAAGCAGGGTTGGAGCCAGCCAATACAGCATTTCCTGGATTGACACGGTAACCGGCGTAAGTTATGACCAGGCCGGCAACCGCAAGGTGCAGATAATGGATGGCGTCCGGACGGATTACGTCTATAACCACGCCAATCAGTTGACCAGCGAAACCGGCGGCATTACTTACGAATACGATGCCAACGGTAATCTAGTCACCAAGAAAGTCAATACCGTTACCGTAGCCCAATGGGGTTATGACTGGGAAAACCGGCAGATATCTTTCACGGACATAAATATCCCGACCAACAACAGCCAGTATTACCACTGCGTATTCAACAAGCGCATCAGCAAGGTGGTTAACGGCGCGGCCGAACGGTACCTGTTTGACGGGGCCAACGTGATAGCCGATTACGATGACACAGGCGCGCTTATGGCCACCTACATTACCCCGTTCCTGGATGATAATCTATATGTCAACAGGTATGTAGACAGTAACTGGCAGACCTACTACTATATGCACGACGGGCTCGGTTCGGTTTCGAATAT